>Ga0056111_1000001_pt1 | contig 680150 bp, 588 predicted proteins | sample WorMetloBBELIZE2_FD_83874 | JGI IMG/M metagenome (GOLD analysis project Ga0056111, IMG submission 83874) | Marine gutless worms symbiont microbial communities from Max Planck institute for Marine Microbiology, Germany - Olavius longissimus B... ... | reverse complement strand
AGATGACGCTGCGGGTCTACAAATCTCGAACCGTTTGAACGTACAAAGCCGTGGTTTGGATGTAGCGGTTCGCAACGCGAACGACGGTATCTCGATTGCACAAACTGCTGAAGGTGCAATGAATGAGACCACTAACATTCTTCAACGTATGCGTGACTTGTCTCTACAATCAGCAAACGGCTCAAACTCGAAATCAGAGCGTGTGGCGATTCAAGAAGAAGTGACCGCGCTAAACGACGAACTAAACCGTATCGCAGAAACAACCTCTTTCGGTGGTAACAAGCTGCTAAACGGTACTCACGGCGCGAAATCGTTCCAAATCGGTGCGGATAACGGCGAAGCGGTAATGCTTGAGCTAAAAGACATGCGCTCAGACAACAAAATGATGGGCGGTGTAAGCTACCAAGCAGAAAGCGGTAAAGGTAAAGATTGGAATGTTGCTGAAGGTAAGAATGACCTAAAAATCAACCTAACGGACAGCTACGGCCAAGAGCAAGAAATCAACATCAGCGCAAAAGCGGGTGACGATATCGAAGAGCTTGCGACTTACATTAACGGCCAAACTGACCTAGTGAAAGCATCAGTAGACCAAGATGGTAAACTGCAAATCTTCGCTGGCAACAACAAAGTTGAGGGCGAGGTCGAGTTTTCAGGTGGTCTATCTGGTGAACTAGGTTTGGGCGAAGGCAAAAAGGTAACGGTAGATACTATCGACGTAACCTCAGTTGGTGGCGCACAAGAATCTGTTGCCATCATCGATGCGGCACTGAAATATGTAGACAGCCACCGCGCAGAGCTAGGTGCTTTCCAGAACCGTTTCAACCACGCAATCAGCAACTTGGACAACATTAACGAGAACGTGAATGCGTCGAAGAGCCGTATCAAAGATACAGATTTCGCGAAAGAAACGACGGCAATGACCAAATCACAAATTCTATCGCAAGCGTCAAGCTCAATCCTTGCGCAAGCGAAACAAGCGCCTAACTCAGCGCTAAGTCTGCTAGGTTAATCAATTTAACAAAGCAAGAAACCAAAGCCAGGCTCATCCCTGGCTTTTTGCTTATTGGCTATAACGATTCAGATGTGTCCTGACAGTATGTTCGATAAGGCATTCATATCGATTAGATGATCTCTTTAAATTCCAATGTTTCTGCGATGGTGGCGCAGAGACACCTGAGTCAAGCAGCTGCGCAAAATGTTGAGTCACAACGCAACCTAACTTCGGGGTTTCGAATCAACTCGGCGAGCGATGATGCGGCAGGTTTACAGATATCGAATACTCTCCATGTACAAACGAGAGGGCTTGATGTCGCCTTAAGAAATGCGCACGACGCTTTTTCTGTTGCTCAAACAGCGGAGGAAGCATTGCACGAAAGCAGTGACATATTGCAACGCTTACGCTCTCTGGGGCTTCAAGCAGCAAACGGCAGTTATGACTCAAGTGATCGGCAAAGTATTCAATATGAGGTCGTAGCGCTGCAAGATGAGCTTGATCGTGTCGCGATCACGACAACATTTGCGGATAAAAACCTGTTTGATGGATCTTACGGTTCACAAAGTTTCCATATTGGCGCGAACGCTAATTCAATCTCTTTGACGTTACGTAACATGCGTAGCCATATCCCAGAGATGGGAGGGCAGCATTATGTTGGTGATGCGGTCGATAAAGATTGGCGAGTCACTAAAGATAACCAAACCCTAAAAGTCGAATACCAAGACAGTAAAGGGCAAACCCAAACGGAATCCATTGGACTCAAATTGGGTGACCGCATAGAACAGGTCGCCACTTACATCAATGCTCAACAATCGATAGTGAATGCTTCAGTAACGGAAAACAACGAACTGCAATTCTTCGCTTCTACGATGAAGGCGCCAGAGGGTGTGGTTCTCGAAGGGAGTTTAGCGGATGAGCTTGATGTGAGCGCTGGTCAATTAGTCACAATGGATGACATCGATATGTCGACGGCAGGTAAGGCGCAGCTTTCAATTGGGGTGATTGATGCAGCAATTAAGTATGTTGATTCGCACCGGAGTGAAATTGGCAGCTTTCAGAACCGTGTAAACGGCTCGATGGATAACTTAAATACTGTGAATCGGAGTGTTACAGAATCCAAGAGTCGAATAAGAGATACAGACTTCGCAAGAGAATCTACGGAAATGGTGCGTTCTCAAGTGCTCCAAGATGCGACAACTGCATTACTCGCTCAAGCGAAGCAAAGGCAGAGTTCGGCACTTGGATTACTTAGCTGAGCGGATTTCATTGATGTAAGTCGATCAGAAACAAAATTTCAGGTAATAAAAAACGCTGCCAATGGCAGCGTTTTTTCGTGTTCGATTAAGTAAAAATTACTTAGTTACACGTAGAACTGGAGTTTCACCAACAGTTACAGAACCAGAAAGCTTGTTTAGCTCTTTGATTACGTCCATGTTAGAGATAACAACTGGAGTTAGCGTTGACTTCGCTTTCTCTTCTAGAAGAGCTAGATCGAATTCAATTACAGTGTCGCCAGCTTTAACAGTTTGACCTTCTTCAGCGATACGCGTGAAGCCTTCGCCTTTTAGTTCAACTGTGTCGATACCGAAGTGAACGAAAAGCTCAACACCGTCGTCAGACTCGATAGAGAACGCGTGATTAGTTTCGAAGATCTTACCGATAGTACCGTTTACAGGAGCTACCATTTTGTTGCCTGCTGGCTTGATAGCAATACCGTCACCAACGATTTTCTCAGCGAAAACAACATCTGGCACGTCTTCGATGTTTACAATCTCACCAGAAAGTGGCGCGATGATTTCGATAGCACCAGCGTCAGCGCTGTCATCAGATACAAGCTTCTTAAGTTTGTCAAACAGACCCATTGTGTCATGCTCCTAAGGTTTGGTTTTATTCTGTCGAATTATAGTATACCAATATAGCTCATTAGACGACTTTTTTCGCCGTCTAATGGCCATTAAGTATTGAATTACTTGGTACTACCGATTACTGAGCTTTCTCAGCAATAAACTTTTCTACCACGGCTTCGATTTCTTCTGCTGTCGGTAGAGAAAGGGCTTCTTCAGCCATTGCTTTCACTTCTGCGAAGTTAGAGTTACGAACAACTTTCTTCACTTTAGGGATTGAAATGCCGCTCATTGAGAACTCGTCCAGACCCATACCTAGAAGTAGAAGTGTTGCACGCTCGTCACCTGCAAGTTCACCACACATACCAGTCCATTTACCTTCTGCGTGAGAAGCGTCGATAACTTGCTTGATCACTGTAAGTACAGCTGGTGATAGTGGGTTGTATAGGTGAGAAATCATCTCGTTACCACGGTCAACCGCTAGCGTGTACTGAGTTAGGTCGTTTGTACCGATAGAGAAGAAAGACACTTCCTTCGCTAAGTGGTGTGCGATCGCAGCAGCAGCAGGAGTTTCAACCATAACACCGATTTCGATGTTTTCGTCGAACGCGTGGCCTTCAGCGCGTAGCTCTTCTTTGTACTCTTCGATCGCTTTCTTAAGCTCACGGATTTCTTCGACAGAGATGATCATTGGGAACATGATACGCAGTTTGCCGTGTGCAGAAGCACGTAGGATGCCACGTAGCTGATCACGAAGGATTTCACGACGATCTAGACTGATACGTACAGCACGCCAACCTAGGAATGGGTTCATCTCTTTTGGAAGATCCATGTATGGGAGATCTTTATCGCCGCCGATATCCATAGTACGGATGATCACAGCTTGACCGTTCATTGCTTCCGCAACTTCTTTGTACGCTTGGTACTGTTCTTCTTCAGTTGGTAGCGCAGTACGGTCCATAAATAGGAATTCAGTACGGTACAGGCCAACACCTTCACCGCCGTTACGAAGGATACCGTCACAGTCTTTCACTGTACCGATGTTACCGCAAACTTCTACACGGTGACCGTCAGTCGTTTCTGCGTGTAGGTCTTTCAGTTTCGCTAGCTCTTCTTTTTCAGCTAGGAATGCTGCTTTAACCGCTTTCGCTTCTTCTAGCTCAGCTTCTGATGGGTTAACAACAATCTTGTTGTTCATTGCGTCAAGAATCAGCATGTCGCCATTCTTAACTTTCTTCGTGATGTCGTTAGTACCAACGATAGCTGGAAGCTCAAGTGAGCGAGCCATGATTGAAGTGTGAGATGTACGACCGCCGATATCACAAGCAAAACCAAGCACGTAGTCTAGGTTGATTTGTGCAGTTTCAGATGGCGTTAGGTCGTAAGCAACAAGAATTACTTCTTCGTTGATATCGCTAAGCGAAACAATGTTGATGCCTAGTGCGTTCTTAACAAAACGAGAACCGATATCGCGGATGTCAGTTGCACGCTCTTTTAAGTATTCGTCGTCTAGAGACTCAAGAGCACATGCTTGCTCTTCGATCACTGAGTGGATAGCGTGATCAGCAGTCATCTTGTCGTTTTTGATAAGTGCTAGGATTTCCTCTTCTAGCTCTTCGTCTTCAAGAAGCATGATGTGACCTTCAAAGATCGCTTCTTTTTCTTCGCCAAACGTTTCAAGCGCTTTTTGCTTGATAGTTTCTAGCTGAGCTGCAGATTTGTTACGAGCGTCAAAGAAACGCTGAACTTCAGCTTCTACTTGATCGTCAGAAATAGTGTTTGTGTTTAGGACAATTTCATCTTCTTGAAGTAGTAGTGCTTTACCGATTGCAATACCAGGAGATGCTAGGATGCCTGAAATCATAGCCTTACCTTAAGTTTGGTCAACTTTATAAAACGGGAGAATAATGGGTGCGCTAACGAATAGTTTTAGCTTAGTTTTGAGCCTATTTCCAACGAAGCCATTTTGCTTTCACAAAATGGCTTCTGGAGTAGGAGACCGGATTAGTGTAGTTGGTCCATTAGAGCAACTAGGTGGTCAACTGCTTGCTGAGCTTGTGGGCCTTCAGCAGAAATAGTAACTTGAGTACCTTTTACTAGGCCTAGTGTTTGTAGTTTGAACAGGCTCTTAGCGCTAGCGCTTTTACCGTTAGAAGTCACAGTGATGTCTGCGTCGAATGCTTTTGCTTCTTTAACAAACTGTGCAGCTGGACGAGTGTGAAGGCCGTTTTCTGCTGTGATTTCTACTTGCTTCTCGTACATGTGATATACCCCAATAAATGTATTTTTTTGTTAGTTTGTGACCAGATTTTAGCTTAACTGCTTTACATCTTGTGCGCTAGCACGGGAAGAGTTCAAAGCGCGTCAGTTCTGATACTAGTCAAAAGTTTGGTAACTACGCAACTGTTTGCGTGCGTAATCACTTTGAAACCTTTTTGTGTTCTGCTTCTTTATTTTGAAGCTAGAAATAAAACACCCTGATATTACCAAAGGTAGGGCAGGGATCAACAAAAAAGCCCCTAAACGGGGCTTTTTTAAACTAAAAATTGATTTGAACACATATTATTGTTGGTTCTCTTTTTCGGTAAAGATACCTGCAAAGAGTGCTGTACTTAGGTAACGCTCACCGGAACTTGGCAAGACAGTTACAATTGTTTTTCCTTCAAATTCAGGTAGTTCTGCAAGTCGGTTCGCTGCAACAACCGCTGCGCCAGATGAGATACCAGCTAGGATACCTTCCTCTTCCATTAGGCGACGAGCCATCTCAATCGCTTCTTCTGAGGTAACTTGCTCAACACGGTCAATAATGTTTAAATCGAGGTTACCAGGGATGAAACCAGCACCGATACCTTGAATTTTGTGTGGGGCAGGTTGGATTTCTTCGCCAGCAAGTGCTTGTGCAATAACCGGAGACTCTGCTGGCTCAACTGCAACAGAAGTGATGGCTTTGCCTTTTTCACCTTTGATGTAACGGCTTGTACCTGTGATAGTACCGCCCGTACCAACACCAGCAACGAATACGTCGATTTCACCGTCTGTCGCTTCCCAAATCTCAGGGCCCGTAGTCTTTTCGTGGATTTCTGGGTTCGCTGGGTTGTCAAATTGTTGAAGAAGTAGGTACTTCTCAGGGTTGCTTGCTACGATTTCTTCTGCTTTAGCAATCGCCCCTTTCATGCCTTTCGCCGCTTCAGTCAGCTCAAGGTTCGCGCCTAGTGCTTTTAGTAGCTTACGGCGTTCTAGGCTCATTGATTCAGGCATGGTCAATGTTAGCTTGTAACCGCGAGCAGCCGCTACGAATGCTAGAGCAACACCTGTGTTACCACTGGTAGGTTCTACAAGCTCTACACCTGGCTTAAGAAGGCCCGCTTTCTCTGCTTCCCAAATCATGTTTGCACCGATACGGCACTTAACACTGAAGCTAGGGTTACGCGCTTCAATTTTCGCGAGAACTTTGCCTTTACTTACTTTGTTTAGACGAACGAGAGGTGTATTACCAATAGTAAGAGAGTTATCTTCGTAGATTTTGCTCATAGTGATGTTCCTTCATTACACGTTGTGTGAATATGGATAGAAGAATATGCGGTATGAAAAAAAGGGAAAAGGATTAAAAAGTTATATCTTATTAGGTTGGCCCAGAACTTGATAAAAGAAAAGGGAAAAGCTGGCGCTGATCCCTTTCCTTAATCTCTAATCGACTATCGTTGGTGCTTAAACTCCGCGACCCACATAGCGGTTGCACCACATATTGCTACAGGCATGACAATGAGGTTCAAAATTGGGATCGTCGTAAATACAGACACCAATACCCCAAAGCCATAGGCCTTACCTTGCTTTTGTTTCAATTTGTAACGCATGTCGTTAAATGGGATTTTGTGGTTATCAAACGGGTAGTCACAATATTGAATCGCGAGCATCCAGGCGGTAAAGATAAACCATAAAAATGGGCCTACTGTTTGTCCAAGGGCAGGGATGAGCAATAACAGGAATAGGCCTATTGCTTTAGGTAAAATGTAAAGGAGCTTTCTCCACTCACGAGCTAAAACGCGAGGAACATCTTTCAGGACGGCAGTGAAACCATCATCATTTACTTTTTGTCCCGTTAAGTACTCTTCCACTTTTTCAGCCAAGAGGCCATTGAATGGCGCGGCGATAAAGTTCGCGAGCGTGCTGAAAAAATAGGAGAAGGTAGCGAGTATCGTTAGAGCGAGTAAAGGCCAAAGAATGTAAGTTAACCAGGATAAAAACTCAGGCAGCTGCCCAATCCAGCCTTCTATCCATATATTAAGGTTTGAAAATAGATAGAAGATGGCACCACCTACAAGCAAGATATTTGCAAGTAGAGGTAAGATGACAAAGCGCCTGATTTTAGGGGCTAGTGCCAATTGTATCCCGTATAGAAAATAACCGAACCCGGTTCTCTGCTGATTGTTTTTCTTCATGTCTATTTTGGCTTCGTGTAAATGAAAACTCATTGTACCTGTGAGGACTTTTCTTTCAAAGCCCTGACAAATGACGTCTTGTTAAGTGGAATCGTGGCAAGAATCACAACAAAAAACGGAACTTCTTGCATTAAGTTGTTCTAAATCTACATATAGTTTTGGTAAAGTAAACGTATCATTCAGATTTATTGCACTTGGGTTGCTGCTCAAGGAACTGCGAGTAGTAAAAACAAGTATATTGAGAGTAAATAATGCAGGAATTGCGATTCGTACTCATTGTTGTTGGCGCATTAGCCATCGCGGCATTACTGTTTCATGGTTTATGGAGCAGTAAAAAAGAAGGCAAAGCAAAGTTTGGTAACAAGCCACTTGGTAAGCTGGATGTTGACCAAGAAGACAAAAATGATCTTGTTGAGAAAGAACGAGACTTCGCTCCCGCTCCTGAAGATGACTTTGAGATCATTCGCAAAGATCGCAAAGAACCAGATTTTGGGATGGCGAGTTCTTTCGACAACAAGTTTGAATCTGACCCGTTATTCGGTGGTCCATCTGAAGTCAAACAGACGCAGCAGGAGCCGGATGACATCCCTTCATTTGTTGCAGAAAAAGATAAAGAAGAGGACGTTGAGCCTGTTGTTCAAGCAACAGTAGCTGAAGAGCCATTCCAGCCTGCTGTGGAAGAAGAAGTTATTCCCGCCGCGTTTGATATTACGGAGAAAGAACAGCAAGTCGAAACGGTTAGTGAGCCTGTCGTTGCAGAGCCTAAGGAAGAGCCAAAGCCAGAACCTGAAATGCAAGTGATTGTATTGAATGTTCACTGTGCTGGTGAAGAGCCATTTGTTGGTACTGCTTTATTTGAAAGTATGCAACAAAACGGTCTAATTTATGGCGAGATGGATATTTTCCATCGTCATGTCGACTTGTCCGGTAACGGCAAAGTGCTGTTTAGCGTCGCTAATATGATGCACCCTGGTACGTTTGAACATGCTGATCCTGCTGAGTTTACAACGAAGGGTATTTCATTCTTCATGACATTGCCTTGTTATGGCGAGGCTGAACAGAACTTCAACTTAATGCTCCGAACTGCGCAGCAAATTGCTGATGACTTAGGTGGTAACGTACTTGATGACCAGCGCAACTTAATGACGCCAGATCGTTTAGCATCTTATCGACGTCAAATAGTTGAGTTTAATGCCGCTAACGCATAATCTTAACAGCAAATAATAATAGGGCTCCGGATGGAGCCCTTTTTCTTGGATTTCCCAACCTCACCGATTGAAAATACACGGGGCTTTACTATGTCTGAATCAGTACTTCAGCGACTAGAAGAACTAAAAGAGTCGTTGCATTACCACGCTGTGCGTTACTACGTGGAAGATAACCCAGAGATCCCTGATGCCGAGTACGACCGTTTAATGCGAGAGTTACTGGATATTGAAGCTGAGAACCCTGACTTAATAACCGTAGACTCGCCAAGCCAACGTGTCGGTGGGCAACCTCTCTCTGCGTTTAGCCAAGTGACACATGAAGTACCGATGCTTTCGCTTGATAACGCGTTTGATGATAGTGAACTCGATAGTTTCCACAAGCGCGCACAAGAGCGCGTGGGCAGCCAGAGTGTGAAAGAATACTGTTGTGAGCCTAAATTGGATGGACTCGCCGTAAGTTTGTTATATGAGAATGGCGTTTTAGTTCAGGCGGCCACTCGAGGCGATGGTACTACGGGTGAAAACATCACAGAGAATGTGCGTACGATTAAAGCTATTCCTTTAAAACTCAGAGGTAATGACTGGCCAAATCGTCTTGAAGTTCGTGGTGAAGTCTTTATGCCGAAAGCTGGGTTTGAAAAGCTCAATGAATTAGCAAGGAAGAAAGGCGAGAAAATCTTTGTTAATCCACGTAACGCTGCGGCAGGTAGCTTACGACAATTGGATTCACGTATTACGGCTTCTCGTCCGCTTAGCTTCTATGCATACAGTGTAGGCGTGGTGCAAGGTGCAGAATTGGCAGCAAGTCATTACGAACGCTTTTTGCAAATCAAATCTTGGGGACTGCCAATGTGTCCGGAAACTAAGCGAGTTGAAAGCTTGGCGGATGTAAAAGCTTACTACCAAGATATATTGCAGCGTCGTGATGCCCTCCCTTATGAGATCGATGGTGTCGTTATTAAAATTGACGATATTGCCGTGCAAGAGCGTCTGGGGTTTGTTGCTCGCGCTCCACGTTGGGCGATTGCCTACAAATTCCCAGCACAGGAAGAAATGACGACACTGAATGAAGTGGAGTTCCAAGTCGGTCGCACTGGTGCGATTACACCTGTTGCTAAACTAGAGCCTGTATTTGTTGGCGGGGTAACGGTAAGTAATGCGACGCTTCATAACGCAGATGAGATAGAACGTCTGCAGGTCAAGATTGGTGATCACGTTGTGATCCGCCGTGCTGGCGATGTTATTCCGCAAGTCGTATCTGTCATCAAAGAGCGTCGACCAGAAACAGCTCGAGATATTGTTTTCCCAACTCAGTGTCCTGTTTGTGGTTCGCATGTTGAGCGGATCGAAGGAGAAGCGGTAACACGTTGTATGGGGGGCTTAGTTTGCCAAGCCCAACGCAAACAAGCGCTAAAACACTTTGTTTCTCGTAAAGCGTTAGACGTTGACGGTTTAGGTGATAAAGTGATCGAGCAGCTTGTTGACCGTGAGATGGTGAAAACTCCTGCTGACTTATTTAAGTTATCTGCGGGGATTTTAACCGTACTAGATCGCATGGGGCCAAAGTCTGCGCAGAATATTGTGAATGCGTTAGAAAAATCCAAAGAAACAACTTTACCTCGGTTTTTGTATTCACTGGGGATCCGTGAAGTTGGCGAGGCAACCGCAGCAAACTTAGCAATGCACTTTAAAACGTTGGGAGCGATCCAAAATGCTACCGAAGAGCAGTTGATTGAAGTGCAAGACATCGGTGCTGTGGTTGCTCAACATATTACGACTTTCTTTAGTGAAGAACAGAACCAAGCGGTGGTTAAAGATTTGCTTGAACAAGGAATTCATTGGCCAGAGATTAATACTACTGAGCAGGTGGGGGAATTACCATTAGAAGGTAAAACAGTAGTATTAACGGGAACACTTTCTCAACTGGGGCGTACAGAAGCCAAAGAAGCCCTCCAAGCACTGGGGGCTAAAGTGACGGGTAGTGTTTCTAAGAAAACCGATATTTTGTTTGCTGGTGAAAATGCAGGTTCGAAGCTCGCAAAGGCACAAGAACTGGGTATCGAAATTAAAACCGAACAAGACTTACTCGAACTGATGAATTAAGTCTTCTCAAAAAAGCTAAAAAATAACTAAAAGCCCCGTATGGTAAGCATGCGGGGCTTTTTATTGTTCATAATTAAGTGTTTTTTTATTGAGTAATTGATGCCTTTGTTCATTTCAGTGATCAAGATCGAACCTTGGGTTATTGGTTTTTTTGGCTTTTTTAGTCTGCGAGTGACTTCAAGTTGATACTTTTAAGTTCAATTTAAGTGTTTGATTTTAAATAATAATTTATTGTGTTGTGTTGATGTTGTTAAAAATAAGATCTGGATCAATAAGTTATATGGAACTTTGGAGTGGCTCATATTTTTTTAGAAAAAAAATAAGTTCCATTTGGATGTTTTTAGCTGCGAAGTTAGTCTTAATCACGTGGATACACGGTGTGTATGCAGGAACTAAAAAAAGCCAAATTAGAAATAATGAGGTTTGATCAGGAATTTACTTCTCTCCTTCGGCGGCCAACTAAAGGTGAGATAGAAAAATACAGCTATATCCATTTTTAGGAGTTTTTCCATGGACAAATTTTTTAAGGTTTCAGCGTTAACCGCAGCAATGTTTGGTGTTGTTGCTGTCGCTCCAGCTACAGCGTCTACTGAAAGTGCAGCAGGTGGCGAGTACGTAGAGAAAGTGAACGAATTTATGCAAGACTCAAGTCTGAATGCATTATTCATAGTTGATACTCGTTCACGAACTCGTACAACAGGTAAGCCCGGCGGTGAAAATGGTGACCGTTGGAGTCGTCTAAACTACTCTTCTTACAACGCAATTTTAGACTTCACTTCTGGCTACCACGATGGTTGGGTGGGCGCAGATGTTGCGGCTTACTACTCTGGCGATCTTTACAACGATAGTCTTTACAATTCAAACGAAGGCTACCTATGTAACGAAATCTCAACTTGTAACAACCTAGACTGGGGTGCAGGTGATGGTCAGCAGCTTAAAGTTTACAAAGCAGCGCTGAAATTCAAAGCAAACGAAAACTTTAATGCTCGTTTCGGTATGTTACAGGCTGGTGGTAACGGTACAATCGGTAACGTTTGGAGCTTTGTACCTGGTACTTACCGTGGTTTCGAACTAAACGCTAAACTTGGTGATTTCAACCTAAGCTACTTTGGCGCAGACCAATTTACAGCACCTTGGCTGCTTCACGAAGATGATTACGCACCAGCGCTTTGGTCTGACACTTCATGGAGCTACCTACACTCTCTAGGCCTAAACGGTAACCTAACTGACAGCTTGTTTATGCAACTTGGTTTGGGTCAAGCTACTGGCGTTCAATATGCAAATGGTGTTGACTGGGGTGCAGGTCAAGTAACTAGCTACCACAACGAAACTGACAACACTTCTTACAAGGCTTACTTGAAGTACACTGTTAGTGACCGTACAACTCTAGCATTTGATTTCTACGGTGTTGACGATGATGTGAAATACGATGGTCTAGGTTTCCACACTGGTCTATCTTTGAATCAATCTTTCGGCAAGCTAGCTTGGATGTCTGAGTTGCGCTACACAGACACAGATAACCGTGCGGACTTCGTTCCTCGTACTATTCATACATATGGTATGAACAATGGTACTTGGTCTCAGTGGTGGGACGCGCTGTCTGACTGGAACAAAGCGGGTGAGCTAGCATGGTACAACCGTCTATCTTACAACCAAGGTAACGGCTGGAACTACTACCTAGGCTTTGGTTACGGTACTGGCGCTGACTCTGCAGCAAGCGGAGCATCAGGTGACTGGGATTACGAAAGCGAATACGCAGTTAACGCAACAGTATCTTACTCACTACAAAGTGGCGCGCTTAAAGGTTCTACCATTCGTTTACACGGTACAATCCTAGAACGTGATGAGTACGCAGGTGCTGGCGATGCGGATGAAACAGACTTACGTCTACAAGTTCTTATCCCTTACAGCTTCCACTAATACTTAATTAGATAATAAAAGGAGCCGCTAGGCTCCTTTTCTATTTCACTTCTCGGCCGTCGTATATTTTGCAATATAACGGTGGCAACATATGTACATTACCGTTTGGCAACTCACACTTTATCTCTGGGCCTAACGTACGACCACCGGATGCACCATTAGCATGAGTGGTTAACGGAATTATGGCAAAAGATATTACTAATAGACCAGATAAAAATCTCATAATAATCACCTTAATATAAACTTTAAATATCTACGTGCTTGTATAAACCGTGACTACGCAGAAAGGCAAGGTTGAATAGGGCTATTATATCAAACTAAGCTCTTACTTCTTTACTATTCCCATTCCCCACCTCTAAATCGACACATTTCACTTGGAATATTCGTAACGTCGCCACTTGGCATCTTACATTCGACTATAGGTCCCAAATTAGTTGTACCGCCGTTTCCGTTGTTGTAGGCAAAGGAAGAAAAAGAAAAAATACCGCACAACATTAAAAAGAGAAGCTTATTCATAGTACATCCTCTTACTTACCAAATAAAAAGCACTCAACTTAAATGCTTATGCGTTAAGTATGTATCCGAGGATAAAAAGATCAAAAAATAATTCAATAAAGTTTTATTTTTTAAAATAAATTTAGATCGATAATTTACCTAGATATATTTCTATCTTATTGATTGTCGTGTGTTGAATAATTAAATAATAGGAAATGGTAGGTAGGGTATTAATAATATTACTAATACTTATTTTTTTCTCGATTTTAATTAAGGTAATGAAATGAAAGCAGTTGTTTAGATTAAAGTAATGGAGCATGATTTGCCCCATTACTTTGGCATAAATTAATTAGAATCAGGCTCAATGATTAAAATAATACCTTCAACATCGGTGATTCTTACGCGGGTACCGGCTGGAAGTGCTTGATCCGATTGTGCGGACCATGTGGTATCGGCTACCTTGATGCGATTGAGCCCGACGGAAAAGTCTTCTTCAAGGATAAGAGTACGCCCAATTAACTGCTTGTACTTTTGGTTCAGATCTCTTTCTTGGTCTTCTTGCTTGTCTTTAGACCATTGTCGTCGCCACCAAAGCCAGGTGGTGATTAAGCTGAAGCTTGCAAAGCAAAGCCATTGCAATTGCCAGCTCATTGGCAAAACGGTCATGAGTGCTCCAACGATAAGTGCAGACATCCCGAGCCAGAGAAAATACCCTGCGGTACCAAGTAGCTCAACTGCTAAAAGAGCAAAGCCAAACGCTAGCCAATGCCAGAAAGAGATACCTTCCAACAAACTAAAAAAGTCCATAAATTATTCTTTATCTTGCTGTTTAAACATTTCTGCTATCCCTGCAACCGAGCCCATTAGTCCGGTTGCTTCTAATGGAAGCATAATGATTTTACCATTTTCGGCTTGACCAATGCTCTTGATCGCTTCGGTATAACCCTGTGCAATGAAGTAATTGACGGCTTGCATGTCACCTTTTGCAATGGCTTCGGAAACCATGTAAGTCGCTTTTGCTTCTGCTTGCGCGGCACGCTCACGTGCTTCTGCATGGAGAATAGCAGACTGCTTTTCGCCTTCAGCTTTTAATATCTCTGATTGTTTATGACCTTCGGCCTTTAATATCTCAGCTTGGCGAACCCCTTCTGCTTCAAGAATTTCCGCACGCTTATTACGCTCGGCTTTCATTTGCGCATTCATTGCAGCGGTCAGATCGGCTGGTGGCTGGACATCTTTAATCTCAATTCGTGTGACTTTTACGCCCCAAGGGTTTGTTGCTTGGTCAACAATCGCCAACAGCTTAGAGTTGATCATGTCGCGTTGGCTCAGCATTTCGTCCAGTTCCATTGAACCTAAAACGGTACGAATGTTCGTAAGGGTCAAGTTTCTAATAGCGTGTTCTAAGTCGTTGACTTCATAAGCCGCTTTTGCAGCATCGATCACTTGAACAAATCCGACAGCGTCAATAACCACGTTAGCGTTATCTTTTGAAATGACCTCTTGCGCAGGAATATCGAGAACGCGCTCCATCATGTTTACTTTTTGACCAACTTTATCAACGAATGGAATGATCAAGTTTAAACCCGGCTTTAATGTGTGGGTGTAGCGTCCGAAGCGTTCAACTGTCCAGTTGTTTCCTTGCGGAACCGTTTTAATGGCTGAAGATAAGATAACGACAGCAAGAACGACGAAAATACCGATGGTGATCAGTGAATCAATTGGCATGAGTTATTCCCTTAAGTGCATAATATTCGATCCATTTTTACCTATTTATAGACAATAGACAATTGAAGTTCTGAGACCTTTGAGAGGTTATTGGTTTTTTATATGACAAAGGCCGGAAACACCGGCCTTTGTCATTGCATGGTTTTACTCTCGCTATTTTGCGGGGTATTCAATCCAACTTGAACCATCAAGAGAAACATAATATTTCCCTTGTACTTCAATCACAGTAGAGCCTGAGTTCTGCGCGACAACTCGTGTTTCTGGTAGGTTCTCTGTCAATATTGAAGGGCTAAACGTCTTACTTTGATAAATGTTTTTATCCAGGATATTCGAAACGAGCTGCGACAATGCCAGATAGCTAGATGGCTCGCTTACGTGTTCGGTGTCGCCCTGACGCTGAATTCCTTCTCCGAAGATTTTAATTCCTACCGGTGTATGAATGATTGTCGGTGCAGGAATTTCTCGCATACCCGAAATTTGCATGCGGTCTCCTCGCATTCCACCACCATGTTCTGGTACCAAAGCGACAACGATGTTGCGTTTTGAGGACTCTAAGGTTTTAAAGAACGCGTGGAGATCATCAAGCAAATTCTTAAGGCGCATTTTGTAGCTAGCAATAGATGTGCTTGAATTCGCATTGATGATCCTGTTGCCATCATGTAGTGAAATTGAGTTGTAGAGTGCCACGACTTTGTCGTCACTACTGTTAAGTCTTTGCTGCCACCAGTTATCCAATACTTGCTTATCGCGGAAGATCGAAGAGCCATCAAAAGATTTTTGGTAAGGAGTTAAGTCTTCTTGAGACATAAGAGCCGCTTGTAAGTCGCCGTCTTTTTTGATCAATTCAAGGAAGCTATCAAAGACACCATTGTGGTTCATCAGTAAATTTTCTGTGAAGCCTAGCTCTTTCAAACTTTCGAACAAGTAGCACTGCTTTGATGGTGCTGGCTGGAACAGTTGACTGTGTTCCTGTTGACCACAATTGGCTCGTAACAGACGAATGACCGCAGGCCCGCTGTATGACGTTGCAGAGCTAAAGTTGTCGAACATGATGTCAAATTCTTTGAATAGAGGATGATCGGCCAGTCCTGCAATTTCGATGTCATCCCACGCGACCGAGCAAATACTCAAGAACAACAAATCGAAAGGAGCATCCATTGCGCTGTTGGTATCGAATGCCACACGTCGAGAAACTTCTTTAGAAAAGAAATCTGCAGTTAACGTGTTGAGACTGGCATCATTAATTTCCGTTATTTGAGGTTGTTTGCTAGCAGTAACCTCGGTTGTCGGCTGTTGTTGAGCTACTTCTGCAGCCACTGTTGTCTGAGGTTCAGTCGTCATAGGAATACTTATATAGACCATCGCAATAACCACAAAGACTGAAACTCTAACGAACTTGCTCAAAATAAAGTACGCACCACACAAAGCGAGCAATCCGAGTATTGCTTGGAATGATAAAAATCGTCCCAAAAGCTCGACCAGATAACTCAATTCAAACTGCATTAACTGTCCCGCTTGAGCCCAAAGACGGTCTAGAGGAGGTAGGTAAGAATCGTAATGCAAGAGCCACGCTGCGGCGACAAATGAAACGATATGGCGCACCGCATTTAGGCTTTTCATCGAGATAGGAAGCAGGATGAAGATCAACAGCGCAAAGTTTTCCATTGGATGGAAATCGATGATTCCTTGAAAATAGAGCGCTGTTTTTGCGATAAAGTAAATGTTCCACCAGCCCAATCCTATAGTGAGGGGGGTAGAGTCATGAGAATGCGATGTCATTACTTAAGCTTCTTGGTGTTAGTGGCTGATGTATCTAGCTCAAAATAGCGCGAGCGTTTTAAGTGTTTGTGGTAAAAGCGTCGGGTAGCGTTTACTAGGTCACGTAGAAAGTATCCTAGGAGTAGGCCAATACCTGAACTGATACACACGGTCAGTAAAAAATCGTTAATATTCATGAACGTTCCTTGAGATCAATGGCTTTTTTCACAGCAAACAAAGGAGGAACATCAGTAATGGAGTTAGTGGCGGTATGGAATATTTTCCTCTCTGTCGCCAGAGCTGAAACGTCGTCGGATATGACAGCGGCATCTTGAACGATGAATTTTAACTCTGTTTCGATATCTAGTTGGGTATCAAACGTGTGGGTCGAGTGAAATAGGTCTCTCACTGGGAACTCAAATATATTGTTTAGCGCAATATCAATATCGCTTTGTCGAATAGCACTGAACACGACATATAGAGCTTTGTTGCAGGCTGTCACAACGTCGCCATCTCTTCGAATATGACAAAGACGTAAACATTCCTCTGCAGTCATACCTGGCAATAAGTTCAGCTTTATAAGTGCAAAGTTCACACTTGAGTGTGTTGAGTGGGAAATGACGTCAATACAGTATTGACTAAAGTCCTGATTTTGTAAGTAGCCTTTGCTACCAAACTCAAAGTCATATTTTAAGAGCGCCTCTAAACTTTCAGGAATTGGGCGTGTAAGCATTTGGCCTTGAATTGCTTCAACCTGAGTCATAAAGCGCATGTGGGGGATTTGCGCGTGAGAAATGAAGTTTGCCCCCGCGCGAAGCAAGAACTTTTCATCTGCATATCTCAGACATTGTTGGGTCTCCCTGACAATAATCTTTAGTCGACGGCCATATGCGGACCTTAAACGGTAGCAATCTAACGCGATCTGTTGAACTTCGCTTTGGTTATCGCAGCTGAAAATAATCGTTGAAGAGCGAAGGTTGTCTAGCATCGCTATGAGTCCTTGATTGCTCTCTGCCACACGCATCCCTTTTGGGGCTTTCACGCTTTCTCTGAAAGCTCTTCTGCTGACATAGATTCTATCGCTATCCGATTTGTCTTCTGGCATGACATGAGATTGATGCGTTTCATAAGACGTTGCTTTTAGTGTTTTATCTTTAGTTTTAGTGAGAATGTATTCGTGTTGGGTAATTACACCGTGTTTATTGGACCAAAAATCCACAAGATAGCAGTAGCGAGCGTCATCTAATGATGTCATGGTCGCCAAACCTGCAATGTGTCTATTGTGAGAAATAAGAATGGGCTTTAATAGTGAAGTCGTCAGATGCCCATATATACAAACACTAATAGTGATTTTTTTATTATTTGCCAGCTCATTTAAGCTTTGTAGAAAGACACTTATAAAATCATCATTAGTTGATGATAGTAGCGAGTCTGGAACAACTAATAGACATGTAGAAAACTTCTTTATGTTCGTTTGGTGAATGTCTTTAGCAAGATTTATAGCTTTGGGCGTTTTTTTTGTGAATTTATGACTAAGAAAAAAACACTGTTCAAGGTAGGTTTTAGATAAGTCATTGAATTTCATTAAGGCTTCATCATTCAATGTGGACAAAAAAGTTTCTTTGTCTGTAAAGCTTGTAAGTGAAGTGTTGTCATTTTCCGGTAGTGTACTGAACAAATAATCAATAAGCATCTGTTTATGAGTAAATAAGTTTACATAAACAGAGTTTATCTCTCGTTCGTTTTTAATAGCAGATGATTCAGAGAGTGATGACATAAAGAGCCTTAAATCAATAACTTAATGTGTTTTGTGAAGCTCACAATCCGTTGTATGCTAATCGTTACAATTTTGATTTTCTTAGTGACAAGAAAATGACGCTAAGATATTAAACGAAATTGATCAGAAATTAAAATAGTTATAGCATGTGCTTCACATGATGTTTATGAGTTTAAAATCAATAGTCTCTAAGTCTATGATTATCATTTAAAATATTTAAATTTCTTATATGTATTAAATGGATGGTAATAATTCATTATTGTAATCCTTTTTCTGAAGTTAAATATGATTTAGGCCTTTGTTATTTATATGGGCTATAAATAAACTTATTCACATTCATCATCGTTCTATAAATATGAGACGCATAGGTCGATGCGTCAATTTTTTAACAATGGAATTTATACTGAAAATGATAGTGGCGGGATTGCTGTTATCTCAGTTTAAGCTCCGTTACATTGTGAAAAATTCTATGACTGAGTCTGCAAAAGATATTAATTCGATCTACTCTTCTTATAACTTAACTCAATACACGTATATTGAAACAACAGAAAACGAGTCTTACGTACAAGTTAAAAATAAGTGGCAAGTCTTCAAAGCCAACGGTGCTCGTAATGTTCTATCTTTGGTACGTAATACGCAGAAAAATTCAGAAACGGAAGCAATATGAAGCGCCTTCTATTTGTTAGTTTAAAAGGCGGCTGTGGCTCAACGACCGTCGCTGCGAATTTGGCACAAGCGTTAGTTAAGATAAATAAACAGGTACTGGCCATTGAGGTGGTGCCTAATAGTTTACTGCAAGCTCATCTTGGCTTGCCGAGGGAAGAGCAAGGAGGCTGGGCGAAACAACTTCTTTTAGATAAGCCTTGGACCCAGGCTGGTTATGAAAGCCCACAAGGTGCACTTTTTTTACCGTTTGGCCATCTGAATTCTGAGCAGTTAAAAGCGTTTTTTAATGAGCGTTCTCACTATCTATCAATGTTAGGTGAAACGACGTTGCAAGTGAGCGAAAACCGTGGTGAACAGTGGCTGCTTTTTCACGCCGACTTAGCAGAGCTTACTGATCCTGAAGTGCGATCTTTTGTCGACTCAATGGATATGATTGTGGTGGTGGTAACGGCAGACGCCTTGAGTTATCTCACTCTTCAATCTTGGCTACAACATGAAGAGCTATCGAGATTGCTTCGCTCTGATAAATTACGTTTTTTGGTGAATAAATATCAGCCAGAAACCGAAATTGGTCGTGATTTCATGTTGGTGCTGAAAAAGGAACTTAGCGAATCCTTGATTCCTGTTTCGATTCATCGAGATACGGCATTGCTTGAATGTGTGGCAAACCTGACGACCGTTCAACACTATTCGCCATCGAGCCAAGCCGCAAAAGATTTTCAGTCTTTTGCTTTTTGGTGTGTATCAGCGTTATCAAGCGCTCAGGACCAAAGCTAATTTATGCGAAGTCTTAATCTGATTTTCCAACGTTGGGTAGTGGACCAATTCAGACTGCAGAAGAACGCTTACGAGCAAGCCTGGAATTGTAAAACAAACTGGGTTGGTGAGTGTGCTTTGTCTTTTTGGTTTTCATTGAGTTTTGTATTTTTAAAGCCGGTTATTTCGGGTGTTCCCTCATGGAAACTGCCTTTGGTTTACTATCCAAACGTTAATTTTGCTGCGCCAAGATGGTTTGATCCTGTACGTTTTATTATCCAAAGCGTGTGGTTGCTTTGCTTCAGGCAAAACGTAAATACAGCATGGTCCAAAAAAACCAGCAGCTTAGCGATGACTTTAGCCGAGCAAATTCGCAATGCGTTCTACTTGCCATTTGAATTGGTTGCAAAAGGCGTCCGCTGGTTAGAACAGACAGCGAACAACATCAAAGATCCACAAGTTCGAGAGCGTATTAAAGCAAGTAAGTCAGCGATGGCGTTGAACTACACCTTGTTGTTTTTCGTGGTGTTAATCGCTTTGCTTTGTTTTACGGTGCCATTTGGTTATCAGGCTCAGACTGTCTTTGTGCTGTTACTCTGGGCATTAGCGATGATGGTCCGTCGCATGCCGGGTCGTTTTCCTACCATGCTTTTGATCATCTTGTCGGTTACGGCCTCATGTCGATACTTGTGGTGGCGTTATTCGTCTACCCTGAACTGGGACGATCCTGTTGCTTTGTTTCTAGGGGGCGTTTTACTTCTAGCTGAGACGTATTCTTGGATTGTGCTGATGCTTGGCTACTTCCAAAATATCTGGCCATTGAATCGCAAACCAGTATCGATGCCACCGGATCAGTCAACTTGGCCAACCATTGACTTGATGATCCCTACTTACAACGAAGATCTCGATGTTGTGAAAGCGACGGTTTATGCCTCGTTAGGTGTCGATTGGCCGAAAGACAAACTTAACATCCACATTCTGGATGACGGCAAGCGTGATAGCTTCCGAGATTTCGCCAAAAGTGTAGGGGTGAACTACATCCGCCGCCCAACGAATGAACATGCGAAAGCCGGTAACATTAACTATGCGTTGAAGCAGACCAGCGGTGAGTTTGTTGCGATTTTTGACTGTGACCATATTCCTACACGAGCATTTTTTCAGCTCACAATGGGGATGTTCCTGAAAGATCCAAAGTTGGCGCTTATTCAGACGCCGCACCATTTTTTCTCACCGGATCCTTTTGAGCGTAACTTATCGAACTTTCGTAACGTGCCAAACGAAGGCAACTTGTTTTACGGCCTGATTCAAGATGGTAACGACTTATGGGATGCGACTTTCTTCTGTGGCTCGTGCGCTATTTTACGTCGAGAGCCTTTAGAGGAAGTCGGTGGTATTGCAGTCGAAACCGTGACGGAAGATGCGCACACGTCTCTGCGCATGCACCGTTTAGGCTATCGTTCTGCATATCTTAAGCAGCCGATTTCTGCTGGTTTGGCGACAGAAACATTGTCTGCACATGTTGGGCAACGCATTCGTTGGGCTCGCGGGATGGCGCAGATATTTAGGGTAGATAATCCATTGACTGGAAAGGGGCTTAAGCTCTCTCAACGGCTTTGTTACGTCAATGCCATGCTGCACTTTCTATCTGGTATCCCGAGGATTGTATTCCTGATCGCACCCTTGGCTTATTTGTTGCTGCATTCCTACGTGATTTATGCACCAGCGCTGGCGATCATTTTGTACGTATTACCCCACATGATTCACGCCAGCATGACCAACTCTCGTATGCAGGGTGACTACCGTTATTCGTTTTGGGGTGAGGTATACGAAACCGTGCTTGCTTGGTATATCGCAAGGCCAACAACGGTGGCTTTGTTTGCGCCCCATAAAGGGACATTCAACGTAACGGCAAAAGGCGGTTTGGTTGAAAAGTCTCACTACGATTGGGTGATCTCTCGACCATATTTGGTTTTGGTTGCACTCAACATTTTGGGCTTCGCTGTAGGGATTTACCGAATGGGGTGGGGGCCTCAAAATGAAATCGGTACAGTTATCGTGAATCTCGTATGGACGATGTACAACCTGTTGATTTTAGGTGCTGCCGTTGCGGTTGCAGTAGAAGCTAAACAAGTGCGAAAAGATCACCGAGTAGAGGTGGCGATTCCTGTCGCGGTTAGGCTTAATTCTGGGCATTTAATACAAGCGCAGATGAAGGATTTCTCTTTGGGGGGCGTGCGCATAGAAATTGACGGGGTCGATGAACCAACCTGTGCTTACTTACTCGGTCAAACCTTAGAAGTGATCCTCAATCGAGGTGGCCAAGAATTCGTGTTCCCTATGACGGTTGCCTATGCTCATAAGGGGATATTTGGTTTACAACTCAACGAATTGTCTCATCAACAACGAATCCAATACGTCCAATGTACATTTGCACGTGCAGATACATGGGCGAAATGGCAACAAGGTTATCAATCAGATAAACCTCTATCGAGTATGCAGGCTGTACTGCAAGTCGGCTTTAATGGATACAAACGCTTGCTGCAACATTGTCCTAAGTTTGTTCAGGTCAGTGTGGATGCACTTTTATTTTGTATCGAATTTATTTGGTCACTAAGACCTCGTTATGTCCCAATCAGGACCTCAAGTCATGCTAAATAATAAAAAACTAACAGCGTTGACAACGGCTATCACTCTCATGTGTATGTCGTGCAGTCTCGCGGCACAAGAAGTAAGTCAGCAACAAGCAACGCCTTTGGCACAGCAAGATGCTGAAGATTCGACCGTGTTTAAGCGCGTCATCCCATTTAGTCAATTAGGTTACAGTGGTTCAATTGCTATCCAAGGTAGTGAGGCCAGTGCTTATATTGGTTTCGGTTCGCGACTCGATGAGGTGGTATCTAAAGCAACGTTGCACTTTGATATCACACCTTCGCCAACGTTGCTCTCTTTGGTTTCTCACGTCAAAGTGTATTTGAACAACGAACTTATGGGAGTAGCGTCAATCGTCGATGGCCAGCAAGGCAAAAAGTTGAGCTTATCTATGCCGCTGGACACTCGTTACTTTAGTAATTACAACCAAATTCGCTTTGAGTTAATAGGGAATACTCAGAAAGACTGTGCTAACCCCAATGACTCGAGCATTTGGGCTGAGATTAGCCAAAGTAGTCGAATTGAGATGCTTGCTCAAAAGACAGTGCTGGAAAGTGACTTGAGTTTGTTACCGGCTCCTTTTTTTGATGTCCGTGATTTCAGCCAGTTAAATCTGCCTGTCGTGATGGGTAGCAAATACGATTTAGATGATGTCAAGGCTGCCGGTGTCTTGAGCTCTTACTTTGGTGCTCTTGCGGGTTGGCGTGGTGCTCAATTCCCTTTTAGTGTCGACACGTTACCTAAGCGCAACGCCATTGTCTTTGTTACCAATGACAACAAACCTGAGTTTCTGAGAGATTTTCCAGACACGGATGGCCCTCGTCTTCAAGTCATCACTCATCCAACAGACCCGTACGTGAAGCTTCTTCTGGTGACAGGCCGTGACAGTAAGGAGCTTAACATTGCGGTGCAAGGTTTGGCGTTGGGAAACCAACTTCTTACTGGACCAATCGCGAAGATTAATGAAGTCAAACAAATCAAACCACGAGTCCCGTACGATGCGCCAAACTGGGTGAGTACGGCTCGTCCTGTTGCATTGTCTGAGTTAGTCGAACAAAAAAGCATGCTGCAAGTGGAAGGCCGAACGCCTCCACCAATCAACGTAAGTTTGCGTTTACCACCCGATCTCTTTACTTGGCAAAGCCGTGGTATACCGATGGATCTTAACTATCGTTATTCACCGCCTGCTGCGGATCATTCCGGCTCTCGTCTGACTTTGAGTATTAATGACCAATTCATTGAGGCGTTCAACCTAACCACAAAAGGTCAAGGTGGAGAATCTAACCGTATACGTGTTCCTTTGTTAGATGATGGCATTCTAAGTGGTGATACGTTTGTTCGCATTCCGGCTTTTAAGGTGGGTAGTCAAAACCGAATCGAGTTCGAATTTGGCTTTGCTTCGGTGACCGATGGGCAGTGCCAGGTAACGCAGCCAAGTAAGCAATACGCGGTTATTGATGGTGATTCTACTATTGATTTTAGTGGTTTCCCCCACTACATCGAAATGCCGAACATGCGCGCTTTTGCTACATCCGGTTTTCCTTACACTCGCATGGCTGATTTGTCAGAAACTGCTATTGTTGTTCCAGAGAGTGCTCCAAAAGAAGTGTTGCAAACCTTCTTAAACGTCATGGGGTCATTGGGACGTGACTCTGGGTACCCAGGTATTCAGGTGCTTTTGACAGATAAATGGAATGCTGAGCAACTAAAAAATAAAGATATCCTGACGATTGGTGTTGTGGATGCACTAGAAGAAGCCGCTAATAATCCTGACCAAGTTAACTTAGTGGTTAAAGAGGGTCAGAGACAAATTCGCCTACCAAGCAAAAATGAAAAGCAGCTCGGAATGAACTGGATGAGTCCAAGTGATGCTCGTCAAGCCGCCGCAGATTATGTTTCTGTCGAGGCAGAAGGCTCTTTTGCTGCTATTTATGGTGCAGAATCGCCATTTACGAAAAAACGCAGCGTCATTTCTATTATGGCGGCTCACCCGTCAGATTTTTCGTCGGTTGATCGCGCGTTGGCTGACTCCGGTAAAGTGGAGCACATGTTTGGCTCGGTGGTGACGTTGAGAAATAACGAAGTAGCAAGCTATAACGTGGGTTCGCACTACTATGTCGGTAAGCTTCCTGTGTGGCAGCTCGTTTGGTATCACTTCTCTAATCACCCAGTCATCGTTGCGTGCTTTGCCGCCTTGCTAGTGGTGATCGTAACCATTGTGCTTTGGCGCGTATTACGTCAAGTCGCGTCTAGACGTTTAGAAAAAACTGAGGAAGAGGAATAATGAAAAAACTCATCTCGTTCCTTATGTTGTTCGTGTCTCCTTACTTGTGGGCTAACACCTGCGAGTGGCCACAATGGGAAACATTTAAGTCGGTATACATGGAGCAAGGCCGAGTCGTTGATGGCAGTGACGAGCGTATGATTACAACCTCGGAAGGCCAATCTTACGCATTGTTCTTTGCCTTGGTTGCCAATGACCCTAAAACCTTCGATCAGGTTTTAAAATGGACTCAATCACATTTGGCTGGTGGGGATTTGACGGCAAGGCTTCCTGCTTGGTTGTGGGGAAGAAAAGAAAATGGTCAGTTCGGAGTCTTGGATTCTAACCCAGCGTCAGATTCTGATTTGTGGATAGCTTACTCCCTTGTTGAGGCGGGGAGATTATGGAATAACTACTACTATCAGACCCTTGGACATCTGATCGCGAGTCGTATTTTACGTGAAGAAACCGTCAACATAGCGGGAGTTGGAACGGTATTGTTGCCAGCTCCAACGGGCTTTGATGCCGACGGCCAGTACCGTGTGAATCCGAGTTATGTTCCGTTACAACTGATTGCTCGTATGCAGTCGCTGTACCCGCAATACAACTGGGACTCAATGTATAAGGCAAGTGTTCACATGCTAGAGAAAACGATGCCAGCTGGCTTTAGCCCAGACTGGGCAGTATTGAGAAATGGTCGTTATAGCTCAGATGTGGTTACAGGGCCGATGGGCAGTTACAACGCGATCCGCACTTATCTTTGGGCGGGTATGCTAAATGACCAAGTTTCAGAAAAAGCAGTATTAGTACAAAAAATGCAGCCGTTTGTCGCGGCAACCAAAGCCCTTGGTGCGCCAGCGAGAGAAGTAAATACTGAAACGGGTAAATATACCCAAGCAGGAAGCGCAGGTTTTTCTGCTGCGGCTCTTCCGTTACTCGCGGCTTCTGGTGAATCTGCGCTGTTGGAGACGCAGTTTCGTCGTGCTCAAAATGAACTTGTGGTGGACAAAAACGATCATTATTACGACAACGTATTAAGTCTATTTGGGCTTGGTTGGCATGAAGAACGTTACCGTTTTGGTGTGCAAGGTGAATTGCTTCCTGTATGGAGCGAGAGATGTCAGTAACAGGATACGTGTTATGGTGGATTCCACTGGTTGCTTTGGCGGCTGGTGGCGTCGGCACTGTGCATGCAGAAAGCTTTAGCTCAAAACCTCTGACAAAGTCGCAGCTCGCACAGGTCTACAAGCCTATCGAGCTGGTTCAATTTTCCACATCATTAGCACGAGTTGACTCGGTTGAGTGGTTGGTTGAGCAGCTAAAACTGGCGGATGCGATTGGCCGAGATGATATTGTCGAGAATACTCTGGAGAGGCTGTTCGCGATTGAAGAAAGCAATCCAACGGGGCTTTTCTATCAAGCGAATATGTATCTGAAACGTAAGCAGCCAGAATTAGCAAAACCGGTATTTGAGCGCTTAATCAGACAGGCGCCTCATTCGACTCAAGCGAAAAACTTGTCATCGATTATGGCTATTCAGGGAGAGAAAAGAGCGGATTATCAGCGCGCTCAGTTGCTTGCAAAATCTGGTCGTTACGATGAAGCGATTCAAGCTTACAAAGCCCTTTTCCCAAATGGAATGCCATCACCAGCGTTACAACTGGAATTCCTACAGTTGCAAAGTAATTTGCCAGGCAGTTGGAGCTCGGTAAAACAGGGACTGGAACGTTTAAATGCAAATTATCCTAGTGTTCCGTCTTTTCAACTCGCGTTAGCCAACCACATTCGCAAAGAGAATCCTGCTGATCCATGGATTCTCGATACCTATAAAAAGTTAGCGCTTGCTCCTTCGGTTGGAACAAATGCGGCAACGTCGTGGTTGCGTGCATTGGATCAATTGCCTATTTCAGATCAAGTTGTTCAGCAATATGCCATCTTAGCTAGCTACTACCCGTCTGACATGGAGATACAAAGAGCGAATCAAAGCGCGAAAGATCGCTGGAAAAAGGAAAAGGAACTACGCAAAGACCCCACTTATCTCGCCAAGCTCAAAGGGTTAGCGTTGCTCGAGGAAGATAAAACCGACCAAGCAGAAGCTCAGCTGCGTTATGCGTTGACGACTCGTCCGCAAGATCCTGAATTGCTTGGTGCTATGGGTAAGGTTTATCTACGTAGAGGGCAGCAACAAAAAGCGCTCGGATACTTTAAACAGGCTCAGCACTTAGATCATAATCCTGACTCGGCCTCAAAATGGGCAGCGCTAATCGAGACTTCTCAATATTGGGCGTATCTTGATCAAGGTGATGCCTTGGTCGAAAAAGGCCAGTTTAAGCAAGCAGAAAGCGCTTATCAAAAAGCGATTCAAGTAGATAAATCCCAACCTTATGCTTATTCATCATTAGGCTCTTTGTATCTGGTACAAGAAAATTATGCCGCGGCAGAGAAGGTTTTCAAACAAGCTTTGCAACTGGATAGCAGCAATAGCTCTGCATTGCGTGGTCGCTTAGATGTTCGTATTCAGCAGCAAGATTGGTCTGGCGCGGAAGCGCTCGCGCGCAGTTACTCAGCCCCACAGCAGAAAGTGGTCGCTGAAAAAATAGCGAGCATCAAGTCGGAAGTTATTTTGACTCGTCTGCGGATCGCAATCGCTCAAAATGATCAGGCAACGATGAAAGCGTCCGTAGAGGAATTGATAGCGCTACAGCCAACCTCCCCATGGTTAAGGCTTGATATTGCTGATGTTATTCATTCAATGGGCGACAAAGTACGCGCGGATACGCTGATGTCCGATTGGGCTACATCTAGTAATGACCCTGAAATGAAATTTGCTTACTCGCTTTATCTCGCGCAGGACTTCAAAGTGAATGAGGCCATCGCTGAGCTAGAGAGCATCGCACAACATGACATGACAGACGCAATGCAGCGCAATTTAACCCGCTTGAAGCTTGATGCTCAGTTGAGAGACATTCAAACGCGTTACTTAGCTTCTCCTGAATCAGTAACGGCGACATTACGTGCGCTAGAGTCGGATTATCAAGGTCAAATTCAACCGCTCGCTCGTCTAGTGAGTGCGTGGTTAGACATTGATGAAGTTAAGGAAGCTGAGAGGATTTTCCAAAACATTTCGCTTTCAGAAGATTGGTCAACCGATGACAAACTGGCTTACGGCAGCATGATGGTAAGCTTGAATCACTTTGAAGATTTTGATCGTTGGTACGCGGACTTAGCATTAAATTCCGCAACACAAGATTTAAGTGCTTCGGAAGCATTACAGCTTGATGAACTCAAAACCCGTCGACTGTTGAGTCAAGCGGATCTGATGCTGGTTAATCAACAGCCTAAGCTTGCGTTGGATTTGTATGAACAAGTTTCTTTAAAGCCTGAGCCATTTAAAACTCAAGCAGAAATTGGCATGTTGCAAGCTAGTGCTTTGACTGGATATGAAGCGACGTATCACGACATGCACCTCATTTTGAATAAAAAGCGCGATAGCTTAACTGCGGCACAGTTGATGACAGTGGCCGCGGTGTTTAATCAACAAGGCTATCGAAATGACGCTAATGCGCTAAATCAGTTGTTGGATGCGATGCCTGATGCTGACGCATTAGCATTTCGCAATAGCATGTCTATAGCAATGGAAAATCAACAGTGGGCGTTAGCTGAAACACGCGCCTATCAAGCCTTAAATCGTGACCGAATGGATAAAAATCGTGAACCTGAAGAGGCGAAAAAAGAACCCCTAAGCTTACGCGAGCTATATGATACTGCTGACGACTACTGGTTGACTCGTAACGTCAAATCGGACATCGATAAACTGCATGATCGGAGTGATGGGCATGTCATGATTGGCTGGGATTACAGTGCACGAGATGGCCGTAATACTTCGAATCAAGTGCCCATAGAAGCCCGTATCCCGATAGAGAGCTGGGATGGGCACCTGTTGCTAAAAGCCGATTATGTTTCTATCGATTCAGGTCAGTTGGACTATTATGAAAAAACCACCGATTCTGACAGCACTTCGTTCCAAAATGACGCATCAGGTATGGCATTTGGAGTGGGCTGGCAGGCTGAAGATTGGTTGGTCGATATCGGCACGACACCAATTGGTTTCGACCATACCACATGGGTTGGTGGTGTGCGCATCAATGGGGACCTGGGTGAGTTCGGTTGGACGGCAGAAGCTTCGCGTCGCCCAGAGACCAGTAGCGCGCTTTCTTATGCTGGAATGTCTGTCCCTAGCGGCACGACTGACCCTCAAGGGACTAAATGGGGCGGAGTTGCTCGTACTGGTGTGAAGTTGAGCTCAAGTTGGGACATTGGTGGCCCTTACGGTTTTTGGAGTAGCTTGCAGTATCATGTTTTGACTGGTGAAAAGGTTGAGGACAACACTCGTTTAGGCGTGCTAGGTGGAGCGTACTACAAGTTAATTGCAACGGATGACCAGCGTTTAAGTATAGGTACGAACTTAATGTACCTTGATTACGACAAAAATCTGGGTGAGTACACGCTAGGTCACGGTGGCTACTACAGTCCGCAAAGTTACTTCTCGGTGTCTTTACCTATCAACTTTTATGGCCGATACAACAGTTCTTGGTCATATCAATTGAGTGCATCCGTCTCTAACTCTTGGACTAAGGAAGACGCGCCATACTTATCGACAGTAGCGGAGTCAGACAAAGGTGGTGGTTTTGGTACGTCGTTGCAAGCGGCGGTGGAAAAGCGAGTCAGCAAACGTTGGTATCTTGGTGCGTTAGTCGATGTACAACGTTCTGAGTTTTATACACCAAACCATTTCATGCTTTATGCCAAGTACACCTTTAATGATCGTTGGCAACCAATAGAGTATCCGCCAGTAGCACCAACGTTGTATAGCGACTTCTAACAAAAAACAAAGGCCGGAAATCCCGGCCTTTGTTGTCTTCTTCCTAGAAGAATGCGACGCTTAGTACAAAATTGAGTAAAGCTGGCGACGATATTTGCTTGCTAATGCGTTACCTTGACCTAGCGCACTGAGAATATCCATAAAAGTCTTCTTCACTTCACCGTCTTGGGCGCCCAAGTCTTTTTTAAGAATATTCCACAGCAGTTCCAACGCTTCTTCATCCCGACCAACTTGGTTGTATTGTACCGCCAATTCACAAGCGAGTTCGAAGTTTGCCATGTCTGCTGCGTATGCTTGTTCTAGTCGCTGTAACTCAGGGCTATCTGCAGCCTGCAAATGCAGCTCGAGCTTGGCTATTAGGCTCTTGTAGTAGTTATCTTGATACTCGAGAGGGATAGCGTTCAGTAGTTCTTGGGCAATATCAAATTGTTTGGTTTCTAGCAAACAATCAGCCATCGCGAGTTTCACATCACCACGCTCTTGCAGCTCTGGCGGCAAAGTGTGGATGATACTCAAAGCCTGAGCATGCTCACCTTGCTGAAGAAGTTCACTGACTTGTTTTAATAGTTGTTCATCTGGGCTTGGCAAATGCTTTTGTAGCATGGTAGCAATGGCATCAATTGGCTGGGGGCCTCCCAGACCATCGACGGCTTGACCATTTATAAACAGCGCGATAGTTGGCAATACTTGCACGCCAAATTGAGACGCTAAAGCGGGCTGATCTTCACAATTTAGTAGAGCAAGCGTAAATGCACCGTTGTACTGTTGAGCAAGAGATTGCAACTCAGGGAGTATCTGTGCGCTTTCTGGCTGAGCGTTGGCCCAAAAGTGGATCAAAACGGGCGTGTTCATTGATCCTTCAAGCGTTTCGCGAAAGTTCTGTTCTGTTATCTCAACGATAAATGGGGATTGCATCAGAGTATCCTTGCCTTGTGTCTTGTCGTTGATATTAGATATGGAGTTGATTTAGGTGAAATTCAAGCGACATTCACCATCAATAATGAATCATTCTATTTTGAGAAAACGTGAGGTAATAGAGTGAGGTTATTGCTGCTCAGGTGTTAGATAAAAAGAAAACGCTGCCGAAGCAGCGCAATTCTAATGCTATTTGTTAGTGCGGTATCAAAATAGGATGAACATGGTCAACACTACACCCACACTAAGCCAGTTAAGCTGATTTAATGTCATTGTTGCCTCGCAGTAGTATAAACATTGCTACAAAACGTAATGGGTGGCGATACCAAATCTAAGCAACTCAATCACTTTGGGCGAAAGAATCCCCGCTGAATTGCGTAGAAATTGATTCGTTTAGTTGAGGTTTTTTTAACCTACATGTTCATAATGACATCACATTGTTACGGTGAAATTACATTTCGACAAAACTTTTTTATGCAGCCTGTCGCAAAATTTTATCAAGTACACGGGTTGGTAATAGTCTTTTCAAGACTGCGAATAATTTAGTCGGTGTAGTAATTCGATAACGAATTTTCGGTGAAACGCATAGTTAATGCATGAAGAACTGGTGCGATGCAAGACTCTGCAGGCAAAACAAATCGATTATTAGACTTGTCGTTGTTGAGTCGCTCTCTTTGTCCTTCATAAGCATGACGATGGGGGCTAGATTCAATATCAACCCACTTCTCAAAGGCTCGTAATGCATTGTTTCTAAATTGAGTTTCGATCGGTCCTGGTTCTATCAATGCCACTTTGATATTCGTATCCGCAAGCTCTAGCCTGAGCGTATCTGTCCAGCCTTCTAAGGCAAATTTTGATGCATTATAGGCACCACGGTATTTCATTGCGGCAAAACCAAGAACAGAGCTGTTTTGTATGATGCGTCCTTCGCCTTGCAGGCGCATATGAGGAAGCACTTCTCTGACCAACTGGTGCCAACCAAAAAAGTTGGTCTGAAATTGATCTTGAAGAGCCTCGGTGGGTAAGTCTTCCAGTGCTCCGGGCTGACCATAGGCACCATTATTGAACACTGCGTAAAGCTTACCTTCTGCTAACTCTAGCGCTTGCTTCACGCCCGAAGAAATGCTTTCTGGGCTGTTTAGGTCTAGATTGATGCAGGTTAGCCCTTCATTAATTAGGCGCTGGACATCTTGTTCTTTCCTACAAGATGCAATGACATTAAATCCCTTGTTTTGTAGGGCGTGAGCGCACACGTAACCGATGCCGGTTGAACAACCCGTAATGAGAATCGATTTTTTCATAATTTAATTTAAGACTCAGAAACATTGATTAGAGCCATCATTCATCAGCTCCGTTCATGAAGCAAGTGCTTGAGTGCTGGCTCTATTCTGGAGTAGCTAAATTTAAAGCCCAGTTCGGTGAGTTTTTTGGGTTTGGCTCTCATGCTATCGAACAATAAGCAGGAAGATTCTCCCATTAGGAGTTCCATCGCCCATTTAGGCGTGAACAAGATATGCGGACGTTTTAGCGTTTTAGCTAGCGTGCCGCTGAATATACGATTAGTCACAGGATGGGGGGCGCACATATTGAATGCACCGTGGGCATGTGGTGTTTCAAGCAAGTACATGATGGCGCGGACCATATCTAGGATGTGAATCCAAGGCATGTACTGATTACCGTTCCCGAGTGGGCCGCCTACGCCAAGCTTGTAAGGTAATAGCATTTTTGCCAACGCACCACCATTAAGGCCGAGTACCACGCCAGTTCTCATTAGACAAACCCGAGTTTGCTCCGACTCTGCGCGCTTGGCTATTTGCTCCCACTTTGCACAAACCTCGTGAGGAAAGTCGTCGCTATTAACATGTAAGCACTCATCAAACGGATGGTCTTGTTGATCACCATAGTAGCCAACTGCCGAGCCACTAATAAAAACAGAGGGAGGTTCGGTACTAGCGTGGATCAGCTCAACAATTTGTTCGGTAATTTTCCAACGACTTTTGCAGATTTTTTCTTTTTGCTCGCTGGTCCACCTTTTATCCGCAATAGGCTCACCTGCAAGATTAATGACGGCATCAACGTGGTTGAGATCGGCGAACGACTCGAGCGAGTCAAGGTATTCGATATTACCCAGATCAGCATGCTGTAGGCGTTGTTTTGCTCGCTCTGGAGAGCGTGTAAGTAGCATAACCTGGTGAGTTGATAGCAGCTTGAGCAACTCCGAGCCAATAAACCCAGTGCCACCTGTGAGTAATATCTTCATGTTATCTCTTTGAATGTACACGTATTAGAACATTATAGTCGTTTTGTTCTTAGCTTGATCATCTCAACACCATTATTTCTGGGATAGTGACAAGCTGGCAGAGATACTATTAACTTCACATATTAGAAAATATGTAACTAAATGTTATAGATGGCGCTAGTGCATTCACGGTAGAAGAGTGAAATCTATGCCAGACTAGAAGTTATCGCTCATTGGAACGAGCGTAATCAGTTTGCACAATCAAGGAGGATAGGCATGGAAGCATTTGTTGCGCTTTTTCGAGCGCTCCTCAATAGTGCTCGTGACTTATTACCCATCATCATTGTTATCACTTTTTTCCAATTAGTCGTTTTGCAAGAGCCGCTGCCCAACCTGGTCTCCATTCTTTTTGGCTTGTTGCTTGTCGTTTTAGGATTAACCTTTTTTATCTTTGGCCTAGAACTTGGTCTTTTTCCTATCGGAGAGAGTATGGCTCAAGCCTTTGCAAAAAAAGGCAGCGTGTTTTGGTTATTAGTCTTTGCGTTTTGTTTGGGGTTTGGCACCACGATAGCTGAACCTGCATTAACCGCGGTAGCGGAAGAAGCCTCAGAAGTTGCGGCAGAGGGCGGAATGATCGCTAACTCAGAGCAGTCCATGCAGGATTACGGAGAAGGACTTCGAGTAACAGTAGCTCTCTCAGTGGGGATAGCCATCGTTATCGGTGTTTTGCGTATCTTAAAAGGGTGGCCGATTCATTACATGATCATTGGTGGCTATGTAGGCGTTGTAATACTGACGTGGTTTGCACCTGAAGCCATTATTGGTGTCGCTTACGATTCCGGAGGTGTAACCACGTCCACCATAACAGTACCTCTGGTCACTGCACTGGGCGTCGGTTTAGCGTCTTCTATTAAAGGGCGTAACCCTATGGTGGATGGCTTTGGTTTAATCGCTTTTGCCTCGCTGTTACCGATGATGTTTGTGATGGTTTACGGAATGGTCGTAACATGATTTCAATTGATCATTTCCTAGACACTTTATTATCGACCGTTCGAGACGTCGTTCCCATCGCCAGCATTATTTTTGGTTTTCAGTTAGCGGTGTTAAGGCGTCCTGTTAGCAACCTTAAGAAAGTTTTGCTTGGGTTCGTTTATGTGATTTTCGGGCTAGCTCTTTTTTTACTTGGATTAGAAATGGCGTTGTTTCCACTTGGGGAGACGATGGCTGTGCAATTAACGGCGCCGGAGTTTTTACAAGAGTTCAAAGTATCTGTAGGGAAAGCCTTAATGTGGGTCGACTATTATTGGGTTTACACCTTCGCCTTTTTTATAGGCTTTAGTACCACGATTGCAGAGCCTTCTTTAATCGCTGTAGCGATAAAAGCAAACCAAGTCTCTGGAGGCAGTATCAGTATTAACGGCTTGCGCGTAGCCGTTGCGTTTGGGGTGGCAATTGGTATTGCATTAGGGAGTTACCGGATTGTCGTGGGCGATCCCATTCATTATTACATCATCGCGGGTTACATCGTCGTTGTGATTCAAACGTTTTACGCTCCCAAGCTTATTGTTCCACTCGCCTACGATTCTGGAGGCGTAACAACTTCTACTGTCACTGTCCCACTTGTAACTGCATTAGGGTTAGGGCTTGCTTCGACCGTCCCTGGAAGAAACCCAATGATTGATGGCTTTGGCTTGATCGCGTTTGCCAGTCTATTTCCTATGATCTCTGTGATGGGCTATGCGCAAATAACCCAGTGGCTGAATAAAAACATTTCGGAGGAAGAAGAAAATGCGCTTTAAATTGATACTTGCGTTTGTTGAAGACAGCAAAACAGACAAGGTGTTGGACGCTGCACGCGATGCTGGTGCGACCGGTGCAACAGTGATTAACAATGCTCGCGGGCAAGGTTTAAATCAAAAGCGAACGTTTTTTGGTTTAACGCTAGAAGTGCAAAAAGATGTGCTGCTGTTTGTGGTCGAGGAACATCTCTCTCGACACATATTAGAAACCATTAATGAGGTTGGTGAATTTGACAGAGAGTCGGGACAGGGGATTGCTATTCAGATCGATATTGAAGATGCAGTCGGTGTCGCGCATCAAGTCGAGACATTGACCAAAGTAGTCGAGGATGAATTATGAGTGATCAAACGATAATTAGAGTTCGAGATGTTATGGCGGCAACGTATGTAATGGTTGATGGACTGATGACCGTATACGAAGGCATAACGCTAGCGAAAAAATACCAAGTCAAAGCGCTGGTGGTGAAAAAGCGAGATGATAATGATGAATATGGCATCGTGTTGATGAATGATATCGCCAAAAAGGTGCTGGCGAATAATCGTTCTCCTCAGCGCACAAATATTTATGAAATCATGACCAAGCCCGCTTTGTGTGTCGAACCAGATATGAACGTAAAATATTGTGCCCGTTTGTTTGAGCGATTTGGCATAAGCAGAGCGCCGGTCATTGAAAGTGGCGAGGTCATTGGGATGGTGAGTTATAACAATATTGTCATCAATGGTATGGTGCGAGAAGAAGTGTAATAGGTTGATATAAATGAAAAATCAACGAATTTTTTCTCAAGTCAGCGACTGTTACAAAGAACTAAAATATTTAATATATGTTAGGTTGCATATGTGTTAATTCACCATTATTCTTTGCGCCCTAAGCCTAATGTCGAGGAATCTGTATCATGCCTTTAGTCTCTTGCCCCGTGTGTGAGAAACAAATCTCAAAACGCGCTCATGCATGTCCAGGATGCGGAGAGCCCGATCCGCTGCACCATCTAGCCAAATCAAAATTTATGTCGATGGTGTTTTGGATACTGGTGTTGGTTGGAACAGCGTATGCAGCATGGTTCTATGTTTTGCCTATGGTCATTGAATCATTGCGCTATCAGTAGTATTCAAACCGTCGTAGGTTGAGCTGCTAAAAAAATGCCGTAGAATGACCTCATACTTTTTGAGGAGACGATGTCGTGAAACTATTTTTTGCCTCAGACCTGCATGGCTCTTTGCCAGCAACTAAAGAAACCATTGAGCTATTTCTGGCCTCTGGTGCGCACCACCTGATTTTGCTAGGAGATACGCTAAACCATGGGCCGCGAAACCCTATTCCGGAAGGCTACAACCCTCCACAGGTAGCAGACTTATTGAACCAATACAGTGATCAAATTATTTCTGTACGTGGCAACTGTGATAGTGAAGTAGACCAAATGCTATTGAAGTTTCCAATGATGATGGATTACTCATGGGTGCTACTTGAATCTGGCAAGAGAATCTTTTTGACTCATGGTCACTTGTACAACTCTGAAAAACGGCCGCCACTGCGCGAAGGTGATATCATCGCCCACGGGCATACACATGTTCCCGTCGCAGAGATGCAAGATGGAGCCATTATATTCAACCCAGGCTCGATGACATTCCCACGTAATGGCTTACCGAGAAGCTTTGGTACTCTAGAAGACAATAAGCTAACGGTAAAAACGCCAGAAGGCGAAGTATTAGCACAAACCATGATTTAACGGTTTTACTAAGTAAAAAAATAGGGAGCGAATTGCTCCCTATTTTGTGTCTGAATGTCCTAAATCGCGTTCTGGGTCGATAATGTCTCTAACGCGCTGTTTTAGCACCTTGGCTTCAGGAAAGCCGCTGTCTTTTTTCCGTTCCCAAATTTGCTGGCCATTACAGAAAATTTCGAAGCGACCACCTGTGTCTGGGTGTAAGCTGATTGTTTCTATTTCTTCACTAAAAGTATGCAGTAATTCTTGCGATAGCCAAGTTGAACGCAACATCCAGTTGCACTGGCGGCAGTAATAAATATCAATGATTGCTTTATCCATGAAACTTTCCTTTTAATCTTTTTAAACCAGCAACTTGATGCCCACGGCAAACGTGAGAATTTCGAATGCAACTTTAATCACTCTGTTACTGTATCGAGTCGCGGCCCATGCGCCTAAACTGCCGCCTAGAAATGAGCTTAACAATAAAACAGGCATCCAAGCCCAGTGAATAGGGGCCCCTGCCTGTACGACGGCAATGCCTCCAATGCCATTCCAAAACAGGCCGACACAAATCATGGTGTAAGCAACGGCTTGTTTGTAGTCGTAACCAAACCAGCGCACCAAAAATAGTGTCACGAGCAAACCAGAACCTGCGGTAAGAGATCCGTTGATGATGCCGATAAACAGTAAGCCAATTCCACCAATAACCCAACCGATAGGATGACGGTTACGTATTACTTCAGCTTGGCCTAGCGATGTCTTAAATCGCGAGTAGATACCTAGCGCTAGGATCATCGTGCCGAGCATCTTTTCCGCGATACCATCAGGGATCTGTACAATTAAGTTAGCCCCTAAAATCACGCCAATACTACCGGACAAGATAAGGTAGAGCGCGATTTTCCATTTAATAGTGCCTGATCTCAAATGCGTGCTTGCTGCGCCTAAGCCTAAAGCGACCGAAGCCACCTTATGTGTGCCTAGCGCAACGGAGAACGGTAAGCCGAGAAAGATGAGTAAAGGGAATTGAAGTAAGCCTGCTCCGCCACCGGAAAGTGAAGCCAGCGTGTTGGCGATTAGTGAACCGAAAAAGAGAGTAGTGGTATCTAGCCAATCCATAAGCAAAACAAAGGGGGCGTCTTGCCCCCTTATCATCCAATCAAAATTAGTTTTTAAACAGTACCGAAGAACCGTGGTTCAAGCTAGTGAGCAAGAGTGTTTTTTCGTTCACGACGTCAATACGACGACTTTGCTCCGCATCTAGCTTAAAAATTTGAGTAATCAAACGTAGCTGTGCTTCGGAAAAGTCTTTTGATTGAGAAGATGAAATATCTTTAAACTCCGAAGGCGAGACCAACAAATAGTTGTCACTTACTTCCCAGCGGCCTTTTTCCGAGATATTTATCGTTGATTCTGCGGTTGAACCTTGAGCGAATAGTTTTATATTTGCTACGCGAATATAGTCACCATTAGGGAGATATTTCACGTTTGATTCAACATTAACTCGGCGTAGTGGGCCGACAGTATCGTCAGGCAAGCTGTCTGTAATGACTGTCACCATGGTCGACTGCCATTCGTTTGCTGTGAGGAGCTGCTCCACTTTTAGGTCACTTCCCCAATACAACCAACTACTGAAAAGAACGGATACGGCCAAAACCGCAGATGCTAATTTAATCTTCATATTGGCCTCCTTTATTTGCAGATGTCTGTTGGATCGTTTTGACCTGCGAAAATACGCAGTGTTACGTTCTCGTAAGAGTGGTTACTGTCATGAATGTAGTTCAGAATCAGCTGGTTATTTTGTCCACCAGTGGCAATCACTTCAACTGGCAACGAGTCTTCTGCATGGTGCTTCACGTAGCGCTCAATGCATTGCTCTATTGAAGGCAACCAGTTGTTGATTTGAGGGTGATTTACAGGTGTCATCACCGGTACACTTTGATACTCACCAATCTGACGGAATTGGGATTCCGCAGGGTTCGTGAATAACAATACGCAAACAGGAAGCAGCAGAGACAAAAAGATAATGACACGCGGTAGCCAGTTAATCGTGTTAGATGCTGGCTTCGGCTGAGTTTTAGTCAGCTCTACTTGAGGCTCAAGATCAGCAGTAGTATCGGTCACTATCTCTGTTGGTGGTGTATCGCTCGCTTCTAACTCCACTGCTGGCGCTTCTTGTTCAGAAGCGGTTTCTTCAACGTCAGTGTTAGAGTCAGTAGAAAATGGGCTCAAGCGTTCCACTGAACAAATGAGTTGGTAGCCACGTTTAGGTACCGTTTTAACAAACTCTGGAGATTTTGTTGAATCCTTCAACATCTTACGCAGAGTAGAAATCGCTTGAGTCAGGCTTGAGTCATCCACCTCAAAACCTTGCTCACGCCAAACAAACTCGTGAAGCTCGTTACGGGTTAAAACTTCGTTTGGTCTCTCTGCCAACATCAGAAGTATACGGCTTTCGTTGCTTCCTAATCGTACAACGTCGTTGCCGTTTTGTTGGTCAGCGAGCGAATTACTATTTGGATCAAAGGTGAACCTTTGAGCAAGTAGAAATTTGGTGCCAATGTTAGTCATTTAGTTCTTCTTAGATGGATGATGTTGTAATTATGGTGATTTATGTCACAAAATTACCGGGGCGCTTGGAGTGCGCACGACATTTTAGATGCTTTTAGACGGGTAGGATAATTAAAATTTTCTAAAAAAACACCGTTTTTAGCAATATTGACCTTGAATTTACATTTGTCAGCCACATGTTAAATGACATCTCGGTAAGGTGATTTCAAGGGGAAAGTCACAAACTTGTCCCTATGAAAAAGCCAATTAGTTTAGATGTTATGGAGCACACATGAGCGAAACCGTATCTCAAAATAAAGAAACTCGTGGTTTTCAATCAGAAGTAAAACAACTACTGCATTTAATGATCCATTCTCTTTATTCAAATAAAGAGATCTTTTTGCGCGAGCTGATCTCTAACGCATCAGATGCATCAGACAAACTGCGCTTTCAGGCGTTATCTAACCCAGATCTATACGAAGGTAATGCAGACCTTTGCGTGAAGCTGTCGTTTGATGAAAGCGCAAATACCTTAACCATTTCTGATAACGGTATCGGTATGAGCCGTGATGATGTGATTGAGCACTTAGGAACAATCGCAAAATCTGGAACAGCCGAGTTTTTCTCAAAGCTATCTGAAGAGCAGAGCAAAGACTCTCAGCTTATTGGTCAGTTTGGTGTTGGTTTCTACTCGGCATTTATCGTTGCTGACGCCGTTACCGTGCGCACTCGCGCTGCGGGTCTAGCCGCTGATGAAGCGGTACAATGGCACTCAGCGGGTGAAGGTGAGTACACCATCGAAAACATTACCAAAGAGTCACGTGGTACCGACATCATTCTTCATATGCGTGAAGAGGGTAAAGAGTTTTTGAATGAGTGGCGTCTACGTGACGTTATCAGTAAGTACTCTGATCACATCGGCATTCCTGTTTCAATCCAAACTGTCGTTCGTGATGACGAAGGCAAGGAAACAGATGAGAAAAAGTGGGAGCAAATCAACAAAGCCCAGGCACTGTGGACGCGTAACAAATCTGATATTTCAGAAGAAGAGTATCAAGAGTTCTACAAGCACGTATCACATGACTTTGCCGATCCCTTGGTCTGGAGTCATAACCGTGTAGAAGGTAAAAACGACTACACGAGCTTACTATACATCCCATCGAAAGCACCTTGGGATATGATGAACCGCGACCACAAATCAGGCTTGAAACTGTACGTACAGCGCGTATTCATTATGGACGATGCAGAGCAATTTATGCCGTCATACTTACGCTTCGTACGTGGTTTAATAGACTCAAACGATTTACCGCTAAACGTATCGCGTGAGATCTTACAAGACAATAAAGTGACTCAGTCTCTACGTAATGCTTGTACTAAGCGCGTGCTAACGATGCTTGAACGTATGGCCAAGAATGACGAAGAGAAATACCAATCATTCTGGAAAGAGTTTGGTCTTGTGATGAAAGAGGGCCCTGCGGAGGACTTTGCAAACAAAGAGAAAGTTGCAGGTTTATTGCGCTTTGCCTCAACTGAAGTGGACTCTTCTGAGCAAACTGTGGGCTTGGCGTCTTACGTTGAGCGCATGAAAGAAGGTCAAGATAAGATCTACTACTTGACGGCAGACGGCTATGCAGCTGCGAAAAACAGCCCTCACTTAGAACAGTTCAAAGCGAAAGGCATTGAAGTTATCTTGATGTACGACCGCATTGATGAGTGGCTGATGAACTACTTAACTGAGTTTGATGGTAAACAGTTCCAGTCAATCACTAAAGCTGGGCTTGATCTAAGTCAGTTTGAAGATGAAGCAGAAAAAGAGAAGCAAAAAGAAACCGAAGAAGAGTTTAAGTCGGTTGTAGAGCGCACGAAGTCTTACCTAGGCGATCGTGTGAAAGAAGTTCGTACCACCTTCAAACTCGCATCTACGCCTGCTGTTGTGGTAACGGACGATTACGAAATGGGTACTCAAATGGCGAAGCTTCTTGCGGCAGCTGGTCAAGCTGTGCCGGAAGTGAAATACATCTTTGAGCTAAACCCTGAGCACAAATTGGTTAAGCGTATGGCTGACGAAGCCGATGAAGAAGCGTTTGGTCGCTGGGTTGAAGTTCTGCTTGGTCAGGCAATGCTAGCGGAGCGAGGCTCTATTGAGGATCCAACAGAGTTCTTAGGAGCCGTTAATCAACTTTTGACTAAGGTGTAATAACCTCTGCAAATCAAAAAGCTCGCATTTCGCGAGCTTTTTGTTTGTTGTCGCAAAATTTTGCATCTCAAGTGCTGAGTTAATAATCAATAGGGCGTGAAAGAGGGTACTGTTAACATTCTTTAGTCTTAATACACTCTTTGCTCAGAGAACCTGTGATAGAATCTGCGACTTGAATGTGAGTAATAAGGCGTGTATTTTTGCTCGCCTATATACGTTATACCGAAACTTATCGTTGCAGGTGCTTCTCAGGTTTGATGTCTAAGAGGTCAGCTATTGTGAGCTTCGGTATAAATCTTAAATATTAAAGAGGATAAATCATGCGCATCATTCTTCTAGGTGCTCCAGGTGCAGGTAAAGGCACACAAGCAAACTTCATCATGGAAAAATACGGTATTCCACAAATCTCTACTGGTGATATGCTTCGTGCTGCTATCAAAGCAGGTACAGAGCTTGGTAAACAAGCTAAAGCTGTTATTGACGCTGGCCAGCTAGTTTCTGATGAAATCATCCTTGGTCTTATCAAAGAGCGTATCGCTCAAGAAGACTGTGCAAACGGTTTCCTACTAGATGGTTTCCCACGTACTATCCCTCAAGCTGACGGCCTAAAAGAAATGGGCGTAGACGTAGACTACGTTATCGAATTTGACGTTGCAGACGATGTGATTGTTGAGCGTATGGCTGGTCGTCGTGCTCACCTTCCTTCTGGTCGTACTTACCACGTGGTTTACAACCCGCCTAAAGTGGAAGGTAAAGATGATGTAACTGGTGAAGATCTTGTTGTTCGTGATGACGACAAAGAAGAAACAGTACGTGCTCGTCTAGGTGTTTACCACGAGCAAACTGCGCCGCTAATCAACTACTACGGCAAAGAAGCTGAAGCAGGCAAGACTAAGTACCTTAAGTTTGATGGTACTAAGCAAGTAGCTGAAGTTAGTGCGGATATCGAGAAAGCACTATCTTAATTTGCTGAAGTCAAAAATTTAATATTTTGATATATTGAAAGCGGCCCAAGTGGTCGCTTTTTTTAGTTTACTCGTAAACATATATCTAATTAACTTCAGCTCGGCTATTCGTTACTTCGAGGTTACTTAAATATATGAACCAAGCCGTTTACCATGAATAGGATGTTATGAAAGAGAATAATAAACAGGGTGTACTCCTAGTTAACCTGGGAACTCCTGACGCACCAACCGCTCCTGCCGTAAAGCGCTTTTTAAGTCAGTTTCTTCATGATCACCGAGTGGTAGACATGACTCGATGGCTTTGGTGTCCACTATTGCACGGCGTTATCCTTCCTATCCGAGCTCCTAAAGTTGCCAAACTCTATCAATCAGTATGGATGGAAGAGGGCTCGCCGTTGATGGTGTACTCTAAACGCCAAACGGAAAAGTTAGCACAAAAGCTTGATATACCTGTAGAGCTTGGTATGACGTATGGTAACCCAAGTTTGCAATCAGGCTTTGAAGCCCTATTGGCGCAAGGCGTTGATGAAGTCATTGTTTTACCTTTGTATCCGCAATACTCGGGCACAACAACGGCAGCGGTTTCTGACGGAATCACTAAAGCATTTAAAAACCTGCCGGTGATGCCAGGCTTTAGCTTTATTCGTGATTATTACAATCACCCGAAATATATTGAAGCGTTAGCGCATTCAGTTCGTGAACATTGGCAAAAGAATGGTCAGGGAGATTACCTGCTGTGTTCTTATCATGGTATTCCAAAACGCTATGCTGACAATGGTGATGTTTACCCACAGCATTGTGAAGAGACGACTTGCTTGCTTGGGGAAGCGTTAGGTTTAAGCGACCAACAAATTGGCATGACGTATCAGTCCCGATTTGGGAGAGAAGAGTGGCTTCAACCTTATACCGATAAGACCCTAGAGGCACTTCCTGCAAAGGGTGTGAAAAATATTAATGTTGTGACCCCTGCATTTTCGTCAGATTGTTTAGAGACGTTGGAAGAGATCTCGGAAGAGTGTAAAGAGATTTTCCTTGAAGCTGGTGGCGAAAACTTTACCTACATCCCTTGTTTGAACGATAGTGAACTTCATATCGAGATGATGGTTGAGTTAGTTCAATCTAAACTTTAGATACAAAAAAGGGTCGCAATAGCGACCCTTTCTACGTTTAGTTGAGCGATCAAGCAACTTGTACTTGCTGCTCTTCTACTTGCTTTGCCGTGCTGTGCGTATTTTCAGCGCCATGCATCCAGCGAACGAGTGTATTAGAGAATAGGAGCAAAATTACGCCACTTACGGTTGCGCTGACCGCAATACCACTAAAGATAGCCATAGCGCCTAACTCGCCTACGTGAGAGCCCACATAGCCCGCAACATAGTTAGCAATCGCATTACAGCCAAACCATGCACCCATCATAAGTGAAGCTAAGCGAAGCGGTGCTAATTTAGTCACCAATGAAAGACCAATTGGTGATAAACACAGCTCGCCTAATGTGTGGAAGAAGAAAGCGCCGACCAACCATAACATCGATGTTTTTACTGTTGTGTCTCCACCTTGTTCTAGCACTGCGCCAACCATACAAAGGAAACCAATCGCCAAGAAAAATAGTGCCATCGCAAATTTCACTGGCGAAGTAGGTTCACGTTTACCCAATTTTACCCAAAGGACAGCCAGAACTGGCGCTAGAGTAATAATGAAAAATGGGTTTAGTGATTGGAACCACGCAGCAGGAACTTCGAAACCACCAATCATGCGATCAGTATATTGTTGAGTGTAGATGTTCATCAGACCACCAGCTTGTTCAAAGCCTGCCCAGAAGACAATAGTGAATAAGCTCATGACCAGAATTACTTTTAGTCGATTCACTTCTTCTTTGGTGAGTGGCTGCTTCGTGGTGGCGTTTTTGTTGTTTAGATCTCGTTTCGCCGCTGGTTCGCGACCAATATCACCAAGCCATGATTGAGCCAGTACCATTTGCATCACTAGGCTAACCAGCATACCCACACCAGCGGCAACAAAGCCAGCTTTCCAACCGTAAGAGGTTGTCACAGAGCCAGAAACGACGCCGGCAAGTAATGCACCTAAGTTGATACCCATATAAAAGATAGTGAATGCGCCGTCACGACGGTTGTCACCTTCTTGATAAAGGTCGCCAACCATGGTTGAGATATTTGGCTTAAAGAGACCGTTACCAGTGATAAGTAGGCCAAGACCTAAATAGAAACTGTGTAGCGAACCAATACCTAAAGCATCAGCAGGAAGTGCAAGAGTAAACTGGCCGATGGCCATTAACGCGCCACCAAGCAAAATTGAGCGACGTTGACCTAAATAGTTATCTGCTAGGTAACCACCGATAAGAGGCGTGATATACACAAGCCCTGTGTATATGCCGTATAGGTCTAATGCGTCTTTGGTTGACCAGCCAAGGCCACCATTCATTGTTGTATCAGTAAGGTAAAGCACGAGAATGGCACGCATTGCGTAGTAAGAAAAGCGTTCCCACAGTTCAGTACCGAACAATAAGAACAGGCCACGTGGATGACCAAAATATTGATGTTGGTTTGACATAAGCTCTTCTAATAATAGTTATTACATTTTTTAACGACTTCTACGTATACAATGCAATTCAACGAGTGACAAATAATAAAATTTTGCCATTCGACTATTTTTGTTTGTTAAGTGGCTGTTTTTGATTGAATTTGCAGATTATATGATGATGTATTGGTTGTGTTACAAACTTAATTTCCATTTTTGCATATGGACTTCTTTATCATAAGTTGCTGAAAAAATGTCGTTAATGCGAGCGATGTATAATCATACTTTTATAGATAAACTGAATATCAATGACTCAACTTTGGCTTAATGCTAGGATAAAAACAAAATAGAATTGGCTAGTAAAAAGATGAAACGTTGGTATCTACTTTATTGTAAACGTGGGGAGCAGGTTAGGGCGAAACAACACCTTGACAATCAAGGTGTAGAGTGCTTTTATCCAACTGTAGAAGTTGAGAAGATTTTGCGCGGGAAAAGACAAAAAGTCGAGGAACCGCTGTTTCCTTGTTACGTATTCGCTTACTTTGATTATGAGCAAGGGCCAAACTTCACCTCAGTCCGCTCTACTCGAGGTGTTGTTGACTTTGTGCGTTTTGGTGCTCAACCGAAAGAAGTTCAAGGTGACTTGGTCTTCGAATTGATGCAGCTAGAAAAGTGTTGTAATGACAATACCGTTTCTGAATGCATGCCAAAACCAGGCGATCAAATTAGAGTTAAAAGCGGTCAATTTGCGGGCATAGATGCCATCTTCCAAGAACAAGATGGTGAGAAACGCTCAATTATGCTAGTTCAGATGATCACCAAGCGTGTGCCTGTCAGCATAGACAATAGTGATTTAGATTTAAAATAGCCTAATTCCATCAAACATAAAAAGAGGTGCAAAAGCACCTCTTTTTGATCGTATCTAATTTTCTGTCTGTTTTAAAAGGGTTGGGCGAACCAACCCTTATCTTTATCGTAGAGAATTAGTATGAGTCGTTGTGAACGGTCTGTACTGCACGACCTGATGGGTCAACACAGTTTTGGAACGATTCATCCCATTCAATCGCCTTCGCTGAAGAACACGCTACTGAAGGGCCTCCTGGTACACACTCTGCTGCTGATGGAAGTGGGAATAACTCTTCAAAGATTTCACGGTACACGTAGCCTTCTTTTGTCGTTGGCGTGTTGTATGGGAATCGATATTGAGCTGTTTCCATCTGCTGGTCTGTCACTTTCTGTTCTGCTACTTCTTTCAGCGTATCGATCCAGCTGTAGCCAACGCCATCAGAGAACTGTTCTTTTTGACGCCATGCGATCGATTCTGGCAGGTAGTGCTCGAAGCACTCACGAAGGATGTGTTTCTCCATTTTACCGTTGCCACACATCTTGTCTGCTGGGTTCAAGCGCATTGCTACATCTATGAACTCTTTATCTAGGAAAGGTACGCGTCCTTCAACTCCCCATGCTGCCAGCGACTTGTTAGCACGAGCACAGTCGAACATGTTCAGAGCAAGCAGTTTACGCACTGTCTCCTCGTGGAACTCTTTCGCGTTTGGCGCCTTGTGGAAGTAAAGGTAGCCACCAAAGATTTCGTCAGCGCCCTCACCAGACAATACCATCTTGATACCCATCGCTTTGATCTTACGACCCATTAAGAACATAGGTGTTGATGCGCGGATAGTCGTCACGTCATACGTTTCAATGTGGTAAATCACGTCACGAATCGCGTCCAAACCTTCTTGAATCGTGTACGTCATTTCGTGGTGAACGGTACCAATTTGGTCGGCAACTTCGCGAGCGGCTTTCAGGTCAGGTGCGCCTTCTAGGCCAACAGCAAAAGAGTGCAGTTGAGGCCACCAAGCTTCAGACTTTTCATCATCTTCAATACGCATCGCTGCAAAGCGTTTTGCTACCGCAGATGTAATAGAAGAATCTAGACCACCTGAAAGAAGCACACCGTAAGGCACGTCAGTCATTAGTTGGCGTTTAACAGCTGCTTCTAGCGCTTCCGTCAATTCTTCTTTGCTAGTGCTGTTACCTTGTACTGCTGCGTACTCGTTCCAGTCACGAACATAGTAACGTGTTGGCTGAGTATCTTTAGAGCTGTAGTAGCTACCAGGAGGGAATTCACTTACTGTTTTACATACTGGAACAAGAGCCTTCATCTCTGATGCCACATAGTAGTTACCATGCTCATCGTGACCTTGATAAAGAGGGATAATACCAATATGGTCACGGCCGACTAAATACTCATCTTTTTCTTCGTCGTAGAGCACAAAAGCGAAAATACCGTTTAGTTCTTCAAGGAGATCTGCACCCATATCTTGGTAAAGTGCAAGAATGACTTCACAGTCTGAATCGGTTTGAAATTCGTACTTTCCTTCGTAACGAGCACGAATTTCTTTATGGTTGTAGATTTCACCATTGACGGCAAGGATGAGCTTCTTATCAGGGCTGTATAGCGGCTGTGCACCACTATTTAGACCAACAATCGCCAAGCGCTCGTGCGCTAAAATAGCACGCTCTGAAGAGTAAATCCCAGACCAGTCTGGGCCACGGTGACGAAGTTTTTTCGACATCTCTAATGCGATAGGGCGCAATGCGGCTGCATCGCTTTTAATGTCTAAAATGCCAAATACTGAACACATACTACATCCTTACTAAACTAAACAATTTCTAATCGGTATGGTTTAAATTTGCCATTACTAATAAAAAAAGCAACGTTTTGTGATTAAAAAAATGATAAAAGGCCTTGTTGTATGGAAAATATTTAACTCAACCGTTGTTTTGGTGAATGAGATCAAGGTTTGGTATAAAAACTATACAAAAAAGGCTTTCTATCAATAGAAAGCCTTTCAAAAAATATCAGTGCTGTTGCTTATTTAATTGGTGTGAATTTAGGCTGAAGTTGTTTACAGACGTGTCGAGCAAAACCGCTACCAGCTTCACTATATATATTGAATGCTGCGTCAACGCCATTTTCAAGTAAGCCTTCCAATTGATCTGGGTATTCGGCGATAGCGGCAATTTGCCCCTTATATTTTCTGCGTTTAAGCTGTTCAAGTGCTGTTTGGTTACCTTGATGATGTGGCATTGCAAGCAGAACCAGTTTTACATGACCTGTATCTAAAATTCGCTCCCAGAAATCCGGGTCGGTGGCATCACCAGAAATAACATTTCTTCCTTCTGAACGATGATGATGTGCAGCGTCTTCACGAATTTCTATACCCAATGAAATTTTGCCATAGCGTGAGCGTAGCTCATCATAAGCGCCCGTCCCAATACGCCCCATACCTAAGATCAATACTTGGGCATGACCTGGGTTGATGAGTTGGTCGCGTTGATTGAGCTTTTCTACCGCTGTCTCTTGCAGCCACTTACCTGAATGTTGATAAATTTTATGGCTAAGGCGGTTAAGTGGCGCGGAAATTACAAAGGATACCGACACCGCAACCGCAATCGCAGCAAGCATATCACTTGGCATCCAGCCCATTTTATAGGCCAACCCAGCAACAATAAGACCAAACTCACTGTAGTTAAATAGTGATAAAGAGGCGAGCAAAGAGGTACGTACTCGAAACTTAAAATGATTAATAGTGACGAAGTACAAGAGTCCTTTGATTGGTAGCAGTAAGATAAATAGCAGGGCGAGAACGACGCCATTCACGCTCAATGAGGCGGATAAACCAATGTTCAAAAAGAAGCAGACTAAAAAGAGCTCCTTCATATTGAATAATGACTTGGATAGTTCTGAGGCTTTTGGGTGACCTGCGAGTAGCATGCCTAAAATTAGCGCGCCCAAGTCTGGTTTCATCCCGACCAACTCGAATAGCCCAGCACCGACAACAAGCGCGAAGAAAATACCGAATAGCACCAGCATTTCGCCGTGGCCAACTTTATCGAGCAGCTTATAGAATAGGGGACGAAGGAAAGGCAGTGCGAACAAACCGATGGCATACCATTCTGGGACTTTTCCGGTTGAAGCAGTCAGGAATACTACGGCAAAAATATCTTGCATAACCAAGATACCGATCGCGAGTGTGCCGTAGGTCGCGTTCATTTCGCCTTTTTCTTGCAATGCTTTTACGGCAAAAACGGTACTAGAGAACGATAGTGCAAAAGCTAAAAGCAGGATTTGGCTGCCGTCCATACTGGCTAGCGAAGTCAAGCCCAGTAGTTTTAAGCCGGATAACGCTAGGGCAAAAAACGCGGTAGAGAGTATGTTGTGGGCGGTTGCCCCTCCCCATATTTCTTTGGACAGCAGGGTTTTTACATCGAGTTTGAGTCCAATAGTAAACAGAAGAAGAGTAACACCAAGATCTGCGAGAGTGACAATAACGTCATTGCTTTGGTAACCAAATGCATGCAAGCCAAATCCAGCTAGTAGAAAACCAACGAGGGGAGGGAGGCTGCATTTAAGCGCAATAAAACCAGCTAAAAAAGCGGCTGTAATTAGAATAATTTCCATACTGTTGAGCTGTATTCCTGATATACAAAAACGGGCTGTGAAAACACAGCCCGAGATTGTAACTCAATTGGTTGTATAAACTTAGTCTTCCAGTAACTTTTGTAACAAAACTCCGTTTAGCATAGCGCGTTTAATCATCGCAAATGCGCCCATCGTTGGCTGCTTATCAATGTGAGAAGCCACGATAGGGAGGTCGTTATGGAAAGTTTTAAGAGATTGATTCTCTACGTTGCGTTGAATTGCAGGGAAAACAATATCTTGTGCTGCAGTAATATCGCCAGCAATTACAATTTTCTGTGGATTAAATAAGTTAACCGTAATCGCAATCGCTTTACCTAGCTGGTTGCCCACTCGCACTAAACTCTGTTTCGCAAGTTCATCACCATTCATTGCGTGCTGACATACCGCTTCAATTGTGATGTTTTCAAGGTCGGTTAAGCTTGATTCGTATCCTTGAGTAATCAGTTGCTTCACTCGTTGAATAATCGCTGGGTTTGCAGCTACGGTTTCTAAACAGCCAAAGTTTCCACATTGGCATTGCTCACCAAGCGGGTCAATTTGGATATGACCAATTTCACCGACGTTGCGGTTAAAACCAAGAAAAACCTGGCCGTTAACGATAATACCTGCGCCAGTACCGCGGTGGACGCTAACCAAAATAGAATCCTGGCAGTCTTGGCTTGCTCCAAAGTAGTGCTCAGCCAACGCCATGCCACGTACGTCGTTGCCAACAAAGCATGCTGTATTAAACTTCTCTCCAACAATTTCACCGAGAGCAAGATTATCGATATCGGTATTAGGCATGTATTCGACCACGCCAGTTGTTGGGTTAACAAGGCCCGGTAAAGTGATGCCGATAGCGATGAGTTGATCAATTTTGTCTTCGCAACGGCTTACGAAATCTTTTAATAAATCGATAAGTCCTGCGATTAAGTCTGCTTGGTTAGTGTAGTGCAGTTCATGCTGATCTTCTGCCAGCGCGGTACCACCTAAATCGTATAAACTGAACTGTACGTAATCTCGACCTAAGCGAACGGCAATCGAATGAAAAGGTTTGACTTCAGTAGTCAAAGAGATCGCACGACGACCACCAGTTGAAGCTTGTTGGGCGACCTCCTTAATAAGGCCGCGCTCTAAAAGTTGGCGGGTTATTTTGGTAACACTAGCAGGCGCGAGCTGACTCACGTCCGCGACTTGAATACGGGAGATAGGACCTTGCTGATCAATCAGCCTATATACCGCAGCGCTGTTAAGCTGTTTTACTAAATCTACATTACCAATCTGTCCGCCATTCATGCTTAATTTTGCTCGTATTGTCCGTTAACAACCGTCGCTTTTACTTTAAAGTCACGATCGAAAATAGTCAGGTTTGCAACCATCCCTTTTCGAACTCGGCCAAGGCGATCCTCAACACCAATTGCTGTTGCTGGGTATAACGTGGCCATTCGTAGAGCTTCGTCTAAAGCGATCCCCGCGTGCTCAACTGAATTCTGAACTGCTTCAATCATTGTCAAAGCTGAGCCGCCTAGCGTGCCATTTTCATCAACACACTTACCATCTCGGTAATATACTTTCTTACCGACAAAAATAAAGTGATCAATGTTAGCACCTGCTGGAGCTGTGGCATCCGTCACCAAAACAAGCTTTTCACCTTTGATTTTATGAGCAATTCGGATGTTTGCGTAGTCGACGTGAAAACCATCAGCAATAATGCCAGCATATACGTCAGGAGTATCGTAAATTGCACCAACAACTCCTGGTTCACGACCAACCATTGGTGTCATTGCATTAAAGAGGTGTGTAGCAAAAGTAATGCCTGCTTCAAAGCTTTTACGTGCTTCGGCGTAGGTTGCATTTGTGTGGCCAATTGAAACCACGATGCCAGCAGCCTTTAATCGCGCAATATGCTCTGGGTCGTTATGCTCAGGTGCTAGTGTTACTTTCGCTACGATATCGGCGTTTGCGCAGATAAGGTCGATCATGCTTTCGTCTGATGGGCGAATAAAATCGACGTTATGGATGCCTTTTTTCGCGACGTTAAGGTAAGGACCTTCGAGGTGTAAACCAAGCGATTGATTTTGATACTTGTTGTGGTACTCACGAGCTGCGGCAATTGCAGTTCGCATATCTTCATCAGATGACGTAATGAGTGTTGGCAGGAAGCTAGTACAGCCAGATTTGAGGTTTGCCTGGTGCATGATTTGCATGGTTTCAGGGGTAATTGCATCGTTTAGCATTACACCGCCACAACCGTTCAACTGCAGATCGATAAAGCCTGGACTTAGACTAGCGCCTGCAAGGTCTTTTACTTCGATGCTTTGAGGTAGCTCAGAAACCGGCACAATAGATTGAATAAGATCGTTTTCGATGATGACCGCATGATCGGTAAGAACATCACTACCGGTATAAATTTTACAGTTACTTAGCGCGTACATAGTCAGCTAGTCCTTATAGATGAGAATTCAATTTCTATATCGTTATCTAAGTAGAGACTGCTTCAGTCATATGGGTACTTAGTTTGTATCACTGAATTAGATAACGAGTCACATACAGCAAGTCGCGTTTTATCGATGTTATTGTCATAGTAACTAACTGAAAAGTAATAATTGTATGGTTTTTTATGATTCTTTTTCAGAGCAAAGTTACAGTGATTTACCCGCCTAGATACCAAAATAACACTGATTCTGCCTTGCATAAAGTGCGAGAATATTATCTTTAAAACGCCATTTTTTTGTATAATAAAATAAGTTTTATGATCTCGCTAGCAAAAACCTTCCGAAAGGGCAAATTGTGGTGATTATGATCACAAACGGTGAGCTTTTAATTTGCGGAGCAAAATTAATATCATAAACTTAGGATGACTAAATTGGACGGCTGAAATAAGTCATTCAACATAACATCTAATCCTATAGGGGGAACTTAAGGTGAACATTCTCGGATACTTCCAGAAGGTGGGTAAGGCGCTTATGGTGCCGGTTGCCACACTTCCTGCAGCAGCAATACTCATGGGTATTGGCTACTGGATCGACCCAAATGGCTGGGGCGCAAACAGTGCACTTGCTGCATTTCTTATTAAAGCTGGTGCAGCGATCATTGACAACATGTCAGTATTGTTCGCTGTTGGTGTTGCTTACGGAATGTCTAAAGACAAAGATGGCGCCGCTGCACTTTCAGGCTTCGTGGGCTTCTTAGTTGTCACAACGCTTTTGGCCCCTGGTGCAGTATCACAAATTCAAGGCATTGACCCAAGTGAAGTACCTGCTGCATTTGGTAAAATCAATAACCAGTTCGTCGGTATCTTGGTTGGTATTGTTTCTGCTGAGTTGTACAACCGTTTTTCTCACGTAGAGCTGCACAAAGCACTGGCGTTTTTCTCTGGCAAGCGTCTTGTACCGATCCTAACGTCTTTTGCTGGTATCGTTATTGCGTTCATCCTGATGTACGTTTGGCCATCAGTTTACGGCGGTCTGGTAAGTTTTGGTGAAAGCATTCAAGGTATGGGTGAAGCAGGTGCAGGTGTTTACGCATTCTTCAACCGTCTTCTAATTCCTGTTGGTCTGCACCATGCACTAAACTCAGTGTTCTGGTTTGATGTTGCTGGTATTAATGACATTCCAAACTTCCTTGGCGGTGCGAAATCATTAGCTGAAGGCACGGCAACGGTTGGTGTTACGGGGATGTACCAAGCGGGCTTCTTCCCAATCATGATGTTTGGTTTACCAGGCGCTGCTCTAGCGATGTACCATACTGCGAAATCAAAGAATAAAGAGAAAGTGGCATCTATCATGATTGCAGCTGCGTTTGCTTCATTCTTTACAGGTGTAACAGAACCACTTGAATTTGCATTCATGTTCCTTGCTCCAGGACTGTACGTTCTTCACGCAGCGCTGACTGGTCTATCAGTTTATATCGCGGCATCAATGCAGTGGATTGCAGGTTTCGGTTTCTCTGCTGGTTTAGTCGACTTAGTATTGTCGACTCGTAACCCGCTAGCGGTAAACTGGTACATGCTCATTGTACAAGGTCTTGGTTTCTTTGCGGTTTACTACTTCGTGTTCCGTACCGTGATTGTTAAGTTTGGCCTTAAAACACCGGGACGTGAAGATGATGAAGAAGCTTCATCTAACGTGGCTGGATCAAGCAATTCTTCAGAGCTTGCTCGTCAGTACTTGAAAGCACTTGGCGGTCATGACAACCTAAGTTCTATCGATGCCTGTATTACTCGTTTGCGCCTTTCTGTGAAAGATATGAGCATTATCAATGAGAAAACTCTGAAAGATCTTGGAGCTATGGGAGTTGTGAAGCTAGGTACAAACAACCTACAAGTTATCCTTGGTCCACTAGCAGAGATTGTTGCTGGTGAGATGAAGAATGTATCTAAAGATGAAGACTTAAGTGGTGTTCAGTTACCAGCTTAACTGTTTAATAGTGGTGCGATTGTTTGTTATTGGTATTGCAAACAATTGATACTACAACATCGCAAAAGGCCTCCGCAGGAGGCCTTTTTTCGTTTAGGCCCTTTGAATCTGCTTTGCTTTCACGCCAACTCGATAAATATTGTCGTTTTAGAGCGAGTTCTTGTTGTCTAATTGCTTAGAATTGTGGATCATTAGGAACAATGTACTCTGTGAAACCATACTTGGATACAGGGTTCCGTTTTCTCTGACAATACTAATATTTTTGAGGTGCTATAGATGAGTGAAGCTGATGCTCGTCCATCAAACTTTATTCGCCAGATCATTGATAAAGATCTAGCGGATGGTAAACACACTAGCGTGCATACTCGATTCCCGCCGGAGCCAAATGGCTACCTGCATATCGGTCATGCTAAGTCTATCTGTTTGAACTTCGGTATTGCTCAGGACTACCAGGGTCAATGTAATCTGCGTTTCGACGATACAAACCCTGAAAAAGAAGACATCGAATACGTTGAGTCTATCAAGAAAGATGTAAACTGGTTGGGCTTTGAGTGGAGTGGTGAAGTATGTTACTCATCAAACTACTTCGATAAGCTTTACGAATATGCAATTGAATTGATTAACAAAGGCTTAGCGTACGTAGATGAGCTAAGTCCAGAGCAAATTCGTGAATACCGCGGCACACTAAAGGCGCCAGGTAAACCAAGTCCATACCGTGACCGTTCTGTTGAAGAGAACTTGGCGTTGTTTGAAAAAATGCGCGCTGGTGAATTTGAAGAAGGTAAAGCGTGTCTTCGTGCTAAAATCGACATGGGTTCTTCATTCATGGTCATGCGCGATCCAGTTTTATACCGTGTGCGTTTTGCTACGCACCACCAAACTGGTGATAAGTGGTGCATTTACCCAATGTACGACTTTACGCACTGTATTTCTGATGCATTAGAAGGCATTACGCACTCTATTTGTACGCTTGAATTCATGGATAACCGTCGTCTGTACGATTGGGTTCTAGACAACATCACGATCGAAAGCCGTCCACATCAATACGAGTTCAGTCGTTTAAACCTTGAATACACAGTGATGTCTAAGCGTAAGCTTAACCAGCTAGTTACTGAAAAACTGGTTAATGGTTGGGATGATCCACGTATGCCGACTGTCTCAGGTCTGCGTCGTCGTGGCTTCACACCTGCATCTATTCGTGAGTTTTGTAAGCGTATTGGTGTAACGAAGCAAGAAAATATGATCGAGTTTAGTTCATTAGAATCTTGTATTCGTGATGACCTAAACGAGAACGCTCCGCGTGCAATGGCTGTACTGGATCCTGTTAAAGTTGTTATCGAAAACTTTGAAGCAGGCGCAGTAGAAAACTTGACAGTTGCCAACCACCCAAATAAACCTGAAATGGGCGTGCGTGAAGTGCCATTCACGCGTGAATTGTGGATTGAGCGTGAAGACTTCCGTGAAGAAGCGAACAAAAAGTACAAGCGTTTAGTGCTAGGTAAAGAAGTTCGTTTACGTGGTGCTTACGTGATCAAAGCTGAGCGCGTTGAAAAAGATGCCGAAGGCAACATCACAACGATCTTCTGTTCTTACGATGCAGATACGCTAGGTAAAAACCCAGCAGATGGTCGTAAAGTGAAAGGCGTTATTCATTGGGTGTCAGCTGATAAAGCTCTTCCAGCGGAAATTCGTCTGTACGATCGTTTATTTACGGTGCCAAACCCAGGCGCAGCGGAAGATTTTGCTTCTACTATCAACCCTGAATCATTAGTTGTGATCAATGGCTTCGTCGAGCCTAGCCTAGCTTCTGCAGAAGCAGAAAAAGGTTACCAGTTTGAACGTATGGGTTACTTCTGTGCAGACTCTAAAGACTCTTCAGCAGATAATCTAGTATTCAACCGCACGGTTGGTCTACGTGATACCTGGGCAAAAATTGAGAATCAATAATCTCAATTAATGCTGAGAACGATGAAAAAATGCCAGCAAACGCTGGCATTTTTTATACCTAATCCCACAGAGTGCTATATAGATGTGCAAAACTGTGGAGAAAAAAGATGGGTGTTTAGTAGCTTTTGTTCTGTAACCAAAGTACTGACGTCTAAGGTACTGACTTCTAGAAACAAAAAACGCCAGCATGTGCTGACGTTTACTTTTTAAATTAACAAACCCTTATTTTTTCGGTTTGTGTGCATCTGGATTGTCTTTACAACCACCATCGCTACACTTGCCGTACAAGTATAAGCTGTGGTTTGTTAGTGTGACATTGTACTTAGCTGCAATCTCTTTTTGACGTTCTTCAATAAGATCGTCAGAAAATTCAATTACCTCACCACAGTCTAGGCACACTAGGTGGTCGTGGTGATGTTGAGTCGATAATTCGAAGACTGACTTTCCACCTTCAAAGTGGTGACGAGTTACAATACCAGCATCGTCGAACTGGTTTAGAACTCGGTAAACAGTTGCTAGGCCAATTTCTTCACCTAGATCAATCAACTTTTTGTACAAATCTTCAGCACTGATGTGCTGGCAGTCTGGCTGCTGAAGTACTTCTAGAATTTTTAGCCTCGGAAGGGTTACTTTTAAACCCGCATCCTTCAGCGCCTGATTATTATCTGACATATACTTTCCCGTTGGATCATCTGCAGCGATTTAACAGAATTCAATCTTCCTACCATTATAGGATAAGCGTTCGGAACATTAAACCACGAACTTCAAAGGGTTAATAGAATCTTTTTGTAAATTAGAAACAGGTCCATTATATTACAGCTCTGACCAGTTACAATTGTGTAACATTAAGCTTGGAGAGGGCAGGGATAGCGATGAATAGGCGACTAGCGAAGATATACAAACCAGGAATTGTAAAGTTCGCACTCAATATTTGGCCTCCTTTTTGGGGGGCGGGTATTAAAATCTTACATATTTCTCAAGACTTCCGTACTGTAAAGGTACGTTTAAAGCTTCGCTGGTGGAATAAAAATGCCAATCGCACCCAATATGGCGGCAGTATTTTCTCTTTAACTGATCCTATTTACTCGTTGATGCTGATGGGGATTCTACGAGAGGAATATTATGTGTGGGATAAAGAGGCAAGCATTAACTTTATTAAGCCGGGGCAAAGTGATTTGTTTGCAGAATTTGAGGTCACTGAAGGGATGCTGGAAAACATTTATCAAATGACACGGAATGGAGAAAAGTGCTTTCCTGAGTTTATTACTCATGTAAAAGATAAACAGGGGAATGTGGTTTCAGAGGTTCAACGCAAGCTTTATGTAAGAAAGAAACCTCAGTATCGCGAAAAGGAAGTACTTACCGATGCTGTGTGACAATACATACAAAAAGACCTCCAAGTGGAGGTCTTTGCATCATTCAATTTGATTAGCCTTCTAGCTCAGCTAAACACATCTCTTCATAGATCTGTTTAACCCAGCTTTCAACACGCTCGTCAGTCAATTCTGGTTGGCGGTCTTCATCAATACATAGACCTACGAATTGGCTTTCGTCACCTTCAACAAGTGCTTTAGACGCTTCAAATTCGTAGCCTTCTGTCGAGGTATGGCCAAGAATTGTGCCGCCTTTAGATTCAACGATATCACGGACTGTGCCCATCGCGTCACAGAAGTATTCTGCGTAGTCTTCTTGGTCGCCACAGCCAAAGATAGCCACTAGCTTAGTAGAGAAGTCGATTTGCTCAAGTTCAGGGAAGAAGTCATCCCAATCACATTGTGCTTCGCCGTAGTACCAAGTTGGGATACCTAGAAGAAGAAGATCGAAGTTATCAATGTCTTCTTTGCTGCTTTTCGCGATGTCTTGAACGTGAACTAGATGTTTACCTAGTTGCTTTTGAATCATCTTTGCAACGGCTTCAGTATTACCTGTGTCGCTACCGAAGAAGATACCTACACTTGCCATAGAGTCTATACCTTTACATTGTTTGTTATTGGCGATGCTACTAAGGGTTTAACCTAACCCTGAGCCTTCCCAAGTTAGCTGAATTACACCTTTTGCAATAAAGCCAGCACAGCCTAGGAAAAGGACTAACCACACAATACGACGACCAAAAACAGGTACATTGCCTTGCTTTAGCACATCTTTTATCGCCATCCCGATGAAAAAAAAGATAGCAGCAAAAAGAAGATCGAGCCCAATAGACTCGAGCATATCCATATAGTCGTAAAGCATTTTAGCCCTTCATGCCGAAAAAATCTTGGGCGCACTATACCACTGTTAAACGGTAAAGTTAATGCACTACAAGAAGGGTTATTTCAATAATCTAGTGTTGCTTTTCGAATTTGTTAACTCGAAATGTATTTTCGAATGACTCTCATTACTTCTGTCGGTTTCTCGGCGTGTAACCAGTGACCAGTGCCAGCGATAATGTGTGCTTTAGCATGGTTAAATTGTCGCTTCACTGCCGGCTGATGTTCTGGCATTAAGTAGTCAGAGTCGCCGCCTTTGATAAATAAAGTTGGGATATCTGTTGGTGTGATTTCTTGCCAGCCAATAATTTGGTCATAATTCTCAAAAAGGCTCGGTACGTTAAACCGCCAATCCATCTTATCGCCATTTTTGTACAGTGATTTAGAGAGAAATTGTCTTACACCATCGAGTTCAATATGTTGAGCTAGGATATCCATGGCTTGCTGTCGATTTGCTGGTTTTTCATTAATAACAGCATGTAAGCCGTTAAAAACATTATCGTGACGGTTCGTAGTGTAGGCTACAGGCGCCATGTCGAGAACGACTAACTGCTTGACTACATTTGGAGCAATGTCCACAAGAGCCATCGCGACTTTTCCGCCCATGGAGTGACCAATAACAATAGATGGCTCAACGTTTAAGTGCTGAAGGAGCTGAGCCACATCTTTTGCCATATCGGTATAGTTATGGACTTCGGAGTGGAAAGAGAGGCCGTGATTTCTCAGATCAATACTGATCACCGTGTGATCTTTAATAAGATCGCGGGCGAGTAGACCCAGATTACTTAAACTACCAAACAATCCGTGAATCAAAACAACTGTTTGGCCTTGGCCTTCCTGCTTATAGTTGAGTAATGCTGACATTTTATCTTATTCGTGATGGGTTTAACGTGGAGTATCCGCGTGGATCTCGTTATAATCCCCCAGAGTTTAAACATTGAGAATGTGAAAAGCGAATGAAAACAATTGAGGTTGATGAGGATCTATACCGTTATATAGCTAGTCAAACTAAGCATATCGGTGAAAGCGCCTCGGATATTTTGCGACGCCTTTTAAACCTTGATGGTCAGTTGCAGGAAGCTAAAGCCGCGCCTGTAGTAGAGAAGCCACAAGGGATTGTAGTAAGTAAAGATGCGGGTAAAACGGAATCTGTTGATGTAGTGAAAGAAATGCGTTCGCTGCTTATTTCTGATGAGTTTGCCGGTCTAAAAAAAGCGATTGATCGCTTTATGTTGGTATTATCGACCTTACATAAATTGAATCCAGAAGGTTTCGCCCAGGCTACGAATGTAAAAGGACGCAAACGCGTGTACTTTGCAGATAATGAAGAAACCTTGCTAGCAAACGGTAATACGACCAAGCCAAAAGCCATTCCTGGCACACCGTTTTGGGTTATCACGAATAACAATACAAGTCGTAAAAGACAGATGGTTGAACAAGTGATGGCACACATGGGGTTCCAACCTGACTTAATAGAAAAAGTAACAGGTTCAATCTAAGAAACCTGATAGAAGCCTCATAATGCGTCGCAGTGAGCGGATATTATGAGGCTTTTTTAATTTTATTTGTATTGAAAGAAAGGATGTCAAACATGGCTATGCACCCTCGTGCTGGGCAAAAAGCGCAGCAGGAAGATCTTCACAATATCCCAGCACTCGTTGCTAACTACTTCTTACTTCAACCAGACGCGGCAAACGCAGAACACAAAGTTCAATTTGGTACTTCTGGCCACCGCGGTACTGCAGACAAGCACACTTTTAACGAAAACCACATTTTAGCGATCGCTCAAGCGGTAGCAGAAGTTCGTGCTGAGCAAGGCACAACTGGCCCGTTGTTTGTGGGTAAAGACACGCATGCGCTATCTGAGCCTGCTTTTTCAAGTGTGATTGAAGTATTGATTGCAAATGGTGTGAAAGTGATTGTCCAGCAAGACAACGGTTACACGCCAACACCGGGTATTTCACACGCGATTCTGACTTACAACATCAAACACGATGAAAAAGCAGACGGTATCGTTATTACCCCATCACATAACCCACCACAAGACGGCGGAATCAAATACAATCCGACACATGGTGGTCCTGCAGAAGCTGAGTTGACTCAAGCTATCGAAGATCGTGCGAACGAATTGATTGCTGAAGGTTTACAAGGTGTTAAACGCCTACCACTAGCAGAAGCAAAAGCATCGGATCTGTTTGTAGAGATGGACTTGGTGAAGCCATACATTGATGACCTGGTGAACGTTATCGATATGGAAGCAATCCAAAAAGCGAACCTGAAGATTGGTGTAGATCCATTGGGTGGCAGCGGTATCGATTACTGGCGTCAAATTGGTCAGGCATACAACCTAGACCTAACGCTAGTAAGTGAATCGATCGATCCTTCTTTCCAATTCATGTCGCTAGATAAAGACGGCGTTGTGCGTATGGACTGTTCTTCTCCTTACGCAATGGCGGGTCTATTGGCACTGAAAGACGAATACGATTTAGCATTTGGTAACGATCCTGACTACGACCGTCACGGTATCGTTACGCCAAAAGGTTTGATGAACCCGAACCACTTCTTAGCCGTTTGTATTGACTACTTGTACCGTCATCGTGACGCGTGGGGTAAAGACGTCGCTGTTGGTAAAACACTAGTTTCAAGTGCGCTGATTGATCGTGTTGTTGCGGATCTAGGTCGTGAGCTATGTGAAGTGCCTGTTGGTTTCAAATGGTTTGTAGACGGTCTGTACACTGGTAAGTTTGGTTTCGGCGGCGAAGAAAGTGCTGGTGCGTCTTTCCTTCGTAAAGATGGCACGCCTTGGTCAACAGACAAAGATGGCATCTTGCTATGCCTTCTAGCAGCAGAGATCACTGCGGTAACGGGTAAGAACCCTCAAGATTACTATGAAGAGCTAGCGGCGAAGCACGGTGAGTCGAAGTACAACCGTATTCAAGCTGTAGCAAATGGCCCACAAAAAGACGTATTGAAGAAGTTGTCACCAGAAATGGTTGCGGCTGAAACTCTAGCAGGTGATGCTATCACTGCTCGTCTAACGCATGCACCAGGCAATGGTGCTGCGATTGGCGGCCTTAAAGTAACGACAGCTAACGGTTGGTTCGCTGCTCGTCCATCAGGCACAGAGGACATCTACAAGATTTACTGTGAAAGCTTCAAAGGTGAAGAACATCTGAAACAAATCGAAGCTGAAGCACAAGAGATCGTTAATCAAGTGTTTGCAGCCGCTGGTTTGTAAAACATCCAATGGTCAATGTATCTAGCAAAGGGTTGATGTGAAAACATCAACCCTTTCATGTTTAAGTGCCCCGAACCGCTTTATCTCCGGGCCATGAATCTGGTACCACAAACCAGAATTGACCGTCCTCCGTTTGTGCATGTACAAATCGGTCTGAAGGCTTTTCAATGGGTCGAGATAAATCGTCCATACCAATCGCCCAGCATGGTTTGTGTAAATGATAAAGTGGCTTACCGATTAACTCCCATTGGCTCTGGTAGCACCAGTAACCACTAATCTGACTTGGGTTTAGTTCATAACCCAAGCACTCGCTAGGAGTTGGCTCTGGAGTAAACGGATTAATATAGAGTCGTCCTTGCATCAATAGATGCTCTTGTGGGGCGTCGTTTAACGGAATTATTTTTTGAAATTCCGGGCGATCGCTCATTTTCAATTGATGAGTAAGCATTCTATTCAGTTTTGTATGCAGCTGGTCGTGAGCATTCGGACCATACCAAACGCCGTTATAAAGAAGATAAAACTTAATCGCCACTTCCCAGTGTTCTATTTGATTTGATTCTGTATTCCGCAACACCAAATCTATAGCACCAATGGTCTTACCTTCGATGTCGTTTAACTGAACCTCTTCAGCGATAACCTGATATCGTTCTGAACTAGAGAGAACTGCAGTGCATAAGTGCTGATATAAAAAGCCCAATCTTGGATTACCATTGTATTGCTCAGTGTTCTTTAAAGGCGTTACCGTAAGATCCTCTAAGGTTGCAAACGGAGGGCGTAACTTGAAAAGAGGAGGTGAAGTGGCGATCCATTGGTAAAAGCGTTGCAGTTGGTTCATCCGTATCCCTAAATGTATGGTGAGGCGACAAGCTTTGTTATTGTAACTAAATTTGCTTTTGAGGGTAGGGTGGCTAGCATCGATATTAGGGTTCGAGATACACTTTAAATACCTAAATGATATCAAGGTGCCAGATGTCAAAACGTTGTTGTATCAACTAGGTTGCACACTCTCGGTCTGATTTCATCGAGAGGTTATTTAGGTTTACATGCGCTAGAAATTGGAAGTAATAATGAATAACTTAAAGCTAGAACAGATTCTTAATGACAAACTGTCACCGCAGTTAATTAAAGATTACGCACCAAACGGGTTACAGGTAGAAGGGACGCCAGCCGTAAAGCGTATTATCACTGGCGTAACCGCCTCTCAAGCCTTAATCGATAAAGCGATTGAGCTTAATGCAGACGCATTGCTTGTTCATCATGGCTATTTTTGGAAAGGTGAGCCTGAGCCAATTCGTGGCATGAAAGGTAAACGAATTCGTAGCCTGATCAAAAATGATATCAACTTATATGGTTATCACCTTCCTCTAGATATTCATCCAGAGCTAGGCAACAACGCTGAATTAGCTCGCTTACTTGAAATCGAAGTAGAAGGTGGGCTTGAAGGGCACCCTCAGTCAGTTGCTATGTTTGGGCGCTTGAAAAAGCCGATGTCTGGTGTTGAATTTGCGAGTAAGATCAACCAAGTTCTTGAAAGAGAGCCTCTGCATATCGCTCCAGAGAATACTGATAAGATGATTGAGACAGTCGGCTGGTGTACTGGTGGAGGGCAGGATTTCATTGAACTTGCTGTACAGCACGGGCTGGATGCATTTATCTCTGGAGAAATTTCAGAGCGCACCACTTATACTGCTCGTGAAATGGACATTCATTACTTTGCTGCAGGTCATCATGCTACTGAGCGTTATGGTGTTCAGGCCTTAGGCAAATGGCTAGCGGATGAATATGGCCTACATGTGGAGTTTATCGATATTGATAATCCGGTTTAGCGTTCTCCATTAATAACGTTAAACGCAAAAAAGAAAAAAGGGTTGAGACGAAAATCTCAACCCTTTTGTTTGTCTATCTTCGTACTAAAAGATCATTCACGTTCGTGAAGTGGAGAAAACTCACGTTGTGTTTCGCCAGTGTATAGCTGACGAGGACGACCGATGCGGTTCAGTGGATCGCTGTGCATTTCGTTCCAGTGAGCAATCCAGCCGATGGTACGAGAAATCGCGAAGATAACCGTAAACATAGAAACTGGAATACCAATCGCTTTAAGAATGATACCTGAGTAGAAGTCTACGTTCGGGTACAGCTTCTTAGACACGAAGTACTCATCAGAAAGTGCAATGCGCTCAAGTTCCATTGCAACGTCTAGCAGAGGGTCTTGAATGTTTAGCTCTTTGAGAACTTCATGACACGTTTCGCGCATTACTGTCGCACGTGGGTCGTAGTTCTTGTAAACGCGGTGACCAAAGCCCATTAAGCGGAATGGGTCATCTTTGTCTTTCGCGCGGTCTACATATTCAGGGATGTTATCGACGCTGCCAATCTCTTCTAGCATTCTCAAGCAGGCTTCGTTTGCGCCACCGTGAGCAGGCCCCCAAAGGGATGCAATACCAGCGGCAATACATGCAAATGGGTTCGCACCAGAAGAGCCAGCTAGGCGAACAGTTGATGTCGACGCATTCTGTTCGTGATCCGCGTGTAGAGTGAAAATCTTATCCATCGCACGGGCAACCACAGGATTTACTTCATACTCTTCGCAAGGGTTTGCGAACATCATATGCAAGAAGTTCTCTGCGTAGCTAAGGTCGTTACGAGGGTAAATAAATGGCTGACCGATAGAGTATTTGTAACACATCGCCGCCAGTGTTGGCATTTTTGACAGCAGACGGTACGCTGCAATTTCGCGGTGTTCGTCGTTGTTAATGTCAAGAGAGTCGTGATAGAAGGCTGCAAGTGCTCCAACTACACCACACATTACCGCCATTGGATGAGCATCGCGTCGGAAGCCATGGAAAAAGCTTGCGATTTGCTCGTGTACCATTGTGTGACGAGTAACGGTCGTTTTGAATTGCTCGTATTGTTCTCGGGTAGGGGCTTCACCATAAAGAAGGATGTAACATACTTCTAAGTAATCTGCGTTATTGGCTAATTGATCAATCGGGAAACCGCGGTGCAAAAGAATACCTTTGCCGCCATCGATGTACGTGATTGATGATTCACAAGATGCAGTGGCAAGAAAACCTGGGTCAAAAGTAAAGTAACCATTGGCTCCCAGCTTACGAACGTCAATTACAGGTGTACCTAGCGTACCGTCCATAATTGGCAGTTCGATTGGCGCTTGACCTTCAACATGAAGGGTCGCTTTCTTATCCGCCATAACAATCTCCTTTGTTTATTATTTAATCCGTCCAGGATGTTTATGTGCCATTTTTGTACTGTTGTTAAAGCTTAAAGTCAATTTTTCTCCATCTTTGTGTGCACTTGTTATGATTTTTCTCATGAAAATCGTTAAAAATCTGTTCTATGTAGCATAATTTGTTACACCAATTGTATTAGAATGTTGCTCGCCGTATATTGGCAAAGAAAATTTTAGTTAAATCCTTATAAATTCGGGGCTAGAAACAAAGAGTGAGGTTTGTTGCTGGATTCCGTTTGTTAACAACTTGTTTACACTTATCTGAGTGGTTACTCGCGATATTTGTTAAATAGATGTTAACTTTTGTACGTTTGGAAGCTGAAATTGGTTATAACAATAAATGCTCAATGGAGCTGAGTGAGCAAGCCCGTGAAAGAAAGAAAGTCAAGACCTGTTAATTTAGATTTACAGACCATCCACTTTCCTATCACAGCAATCGCATCCATCCTACACCGTGTGTCTGGGGTAATTACGTTTGTTGCGGTGGGTATATTACTGTGGTTACTATCCATTTCTCTGTCATCCCCAATGGGTTTTATGGAAGCCGCTGACATCGTCGATAGCTTCTTCGTAAAATTCATCCTGTGGGGAATTCTTACTGCACTTGCCTACCACATCGCAGGTGGTATCCGTCACTTATTGATGGATCTAGGTCACTTTGAAGAACTAGATTCAGGCACGATGAGCGCTAAAGTCGCGTTTGGTGCAACAGCAGTATTATCATTATTGGCGGGGATCTTGGTATGGTAAAACACGTATCTTCATTTGGTCGTAATGGTGTACACGATTTCCTACTAATTCGTGCAACTGCAATCATTATGACGCTATACACGATTTATCTGATTAGCTTCTGTGCATTTTCAGATATCTCTTACGCATCTTGGACCCAATTCTTTGGTGGTACCTTCACTAAAGTATTCACCATGTTGGCACTTGTCTCGATCCTGATTCACGCTTGGGTTGGTTTGTGGCAAGTATTAACTGATTACATTAAGTGCGCGAAACTACGTGGCGCACTACAACTTGGTGTTATTGCCGTGCTATTCGGCTATGTCTTCTCTGGTCTATTTATTCTGTGGGGTGCGTAAGTGTCTATTCCAGTTCGTGAGTTTGATGCCGTAGTAATCGGCGCTGGTGGTGCAGGTATGCGCGCTGCACTACAAATTTCAGAGCAAGGCCTATCATGTGCTTTGTTGTCAAAAGTATTTCCAACACGTTCTCATACTGTGTCTGCACAGGGCGGCATTACCGTTGCTCTGGGTAACTCGCACAAAGACGATTGGCAATGGCACATGTACGATACCGTTAAAGGTTCCGACTACATCGGTGACCAGAACGCGATTGAATACATGTGTAAAAATGGTCCTGAGTCAGTTATCGAGCTTGAAAAAATGGGTCTTCCATTCTCTCGTTTTGATAACGGTACCATATACCAACGTCCATTCGGTGGCCAATCTAAAGAGTTTGGTGGTGAGCAGGCTGCTCGTACAGCCGCTGCTGCAGACCGTACTGGTCACGCACTTCTTCACACGCTTTACCAGCAAAACGTAAAACACAAAACAACCATCTTCTCGGAGTGGTACGCTTTGGATCTTGTGAAAAACCAAGACGGCGCAATCATGGGTTGTACTGCGATTTGTATGGAAACGGGTGAAATCTGTTACTTCAAATCGAAAGCAACCATTCTAGCTACAGGTGGTGCAGGTCGTATTTACGCATCGACCACTAACGCGCACATCAACACGGGTGATGGCGTTGGTATGGCACTTCGCGCAGGCGTTCCAATGCAAGACATGGAAATGTGGCAGTTCCACCCAACAGGTATTGCTGGCGCGGGTGTTCTAGTGACGGAAGGTTGTCGTGGTGAAGGTGGTTACCTTCTAAATAAAGATGGTGAACGCTTCATGGAGCGCTACGCACCAAACGCGAAAGACCTTGCTGGTCGTGACGTGGTTGCTCGTTCAATGATGATTGAAATTCGTGAAGGCCGCGGCTGTGATGGTCCTTGGGGTCCACATATCAAGTTGAAACTTGATCACCTTGGTAAAGAAGTACTTGAATCACGTCTACCAGGTATCTGTGAACTGTCTCGTACATTTGCACACGTTGACCCAGTGAAAGAGCCAATTCCAGTAATTCCAACTTGTCACTACATGATGGGTGGTGTACCTACTCAAGTCTCTGGCCAAGCAATTAAGCAGAAGGCCGACGGTAGCGAGATGGAAGTACAAGGCCTTTACGCATGTGGTGAGATTGCTTCTGTATCGGTACACGGTGCTAACCGTCTGGGCGGCAACTCATTACTAGACTTGGTCGTATTTGGTCGTGCTACTGGCTTGCACCTTGGCGAAACGCTAGCAGCGCAAGCAGAAGCTCGTCCAGCAACAGAATCTGATATTGAAGCGTCTCTAGCGCGTACTATGCGTTGGGAAAACAGCACTGGTGGTGAAGATCCAGTTCAGATTCGTAAAGACCTACAAGCATGCATGCAAAACAGCTTCTCGGTATTCCGTGAAGGCGATGCGATGGCAACCGGTCTAGAAGAGTTGAAAGTGATTCGCGAACGTTTGAAAGATGCGCATCTAGCGGACAAGTCTTCAGAGTTCAACACGCAGCGTATTGAGTGTCTAGAACTTGATAACCTGATGGAAACCGCGTTTTCAACTGCCGTTGCAGCAAACTACCGTACAGAGAGTCGTGGCGCACATGCTCGTTTCGATTTCCCTGAGCGTGATGATGAGAACTGGCTATGCCACTCTATCTACAATCCGGAAACAGAAGCGATGACTAAGCGTGATGTGAACATGACGCCAACGCATCGTGAAGCTTTCCCGCCGAAAGTACGTACATACTAAAGGGAGGATACGACTATGAAATTAAACTTCTCTTTATACCGTTACAATCCGGATGTGGATACCAAGCCTTACATGAAAGAGTATACCCTTGAGGTAGACGAAGGCTCAGACATGATGGTGCTTGATGCATTGATTCTGCTAAAAGAGCAAGATCCAAGCATCGCGTTCCGTCGCTCATGCCGTGAAGGGGTATGTGGTTCTGATGGTTTGAATATGAATGGTAAAAACGGCCTAGCGTGTATCACACCGTTATCTGCTCTACAAGGCGATAAGATAGTTATTCGTCCACTACCAGGGTTACCTGTCGTGCGCGATCTTATCGTTGACATGACGCAGTTCTATGATAACTATGCGAAAGTTAAACCATTCTTGATTGATGATGGTGCATTACCACCATCACGTGAGAACCTACAATCGCCTGATGATCGTGCGCATTTAGATGGATTGTACGAATGTATCATGTGTGCATGTTGTACAACGTCTTGCCCATCATTCTGGTGGAACCCTGATAAATTCATCGGCCCAGCTGGTCTTCTCGCAGCGTACCGTTGGCTAATTGATAGCCGCGATACGGCAACAGATGAACGTTTGTCTGATCTTGATGATGCATTTAGCGTTTTTCGTTGCCATGGCATCATGAATTGTGTAAGTGTTTGTCCTAAGGGATTAAATCCGACGAAAGCCATCGGTCACATTAAGTCGATGTTGGTTAATCGTTCGGTTTAATTTACTCGCTCTTAGGAATGTCGCAGTGTTGCGGATCACCCGATATGACCGCTTCACTGCTTCAGTAATATTCGAGTAAAGAATACAAAAATTGCCGACCGTATTTTTAGTCGGCTCTTATAGCTCGGCAAAGACCGAAGCAAACGTGAAAACTACTGGTTAAGGGAAAATATGCACAACGGCGTGATGAAGGCATGGCTCGAGTCTTCACACTTGGCTGGCGCCAATGCAACGTATGTAGAGGACCTCTACGAACTGTATCTAAGTGATCCCGATCTGGTAAGTGAGGAGTGGAAACGTGTTTTTGAAGGCTTGCCTAAGCCATCAGAAGAAGTGGCAGAACAACCACATTCACGTGTCCGTGACTACTTCCGACGACTCGCTAGAGAAACAAAGCATTACAATGTCCAAGTTAGTGACCCAGATGTCGATGCAAAACAAGTAAAAGTTCTACAGCTAATCAACGCATACCGTTTCCGCGGGCATGAAGCTGCAGAATTAGACCCACTAGGTCTATGGCAACGCCCAACAGTGGCGGAGTTAGACCCTGCTTTTCATAATCTTACCGAAGATGACTTCGAAGAAACTTTCAACGTAGGTTCTTTTGCTGTTGGGCAAGAAACCATGAAGTTGAAAGATATCTATGAAGCCCTCAACAAAACTTATTGCGGTTCCATCGGTGCTGAATACATGCACATGACTGACACAGAGCAAAAGCGTTGGATTCAGCAACGCCTTGAGTCTGTCGTAGGCCAGCCATCATTCAACAAAGATGAGAAGCGCACATTCCTAGAAGAGCTAACAGCCGCTGAAGGTTTGGAGCGTTACCTCGGGGCGAAATTCCCAGGTGCAAAACGTTTCTCTTTAGAAGGTGGTGATGCGCTGATTCCGATGACGAAAGAGTTGATCCGTCATGCGGGTACAAGTGGAATGCGTGAAGTGGTTATCGGTATGGCTCACCGCGGTCGTTTGAACATGCTGGTGAACGTACTTGGTAAGAAACCTCAAGACCTGTTTGATGAGTTCGCCGGTAAACACGACGAAACTTGGGGTACGGGTGATGTGAAATATCACCAAGGTTTCTCTGCTGATTTTGCGACTCCTGGCGGTGATGTTCACTTAGCACTTGCATTTAACCCGTCGCACCTAGAAATCGTAAACCCAGTAGTCATGGGCTCAGTTCGAGCACGTCAAGATCGCTTGGGTGATAATCAAGGTAGCAAAGTGCTTCCTATCACCATCCACGGTGATTCTGCAATCGCTGGTCAGGGTGTGGTTGCCGAAACGTTCAACATGTCTCTTGCTCGTGGGTTCCAAGTTGGTGGTACGGTACGTATCGTCATCAACAACCAAGTAGGCTTTACGACGTCTAATCCTCGTGACACGCGTTCTACGATGTACTGTACCGATATCGCGAAGATGGTGCAGGCGCCAATTTTCCATGTAAATGCAGATGACCCAGAAGCAGTTGCTTTTGTTACTCGCATTGCATTGGATTACCGTAACGAGTTCAAGCGCGATGTCGTGATCGATCTTGTATGTTACCGTCGCCACGGCCACAATGAGGCGGATGAGCCAAATGCGACTCAGCCTTTGATGTACCAGAAAATCAAAAAGCATCCTACACCACGCAAATTGTATGCAGATGTTCTGATCGACAAAAATGAGTCAGATATCGAGACGGCGACTCAGTTAGTCAATGAGTATCGCGATGCATTAGATCGCGGTGAAGTGGTTGTTAAAGAATGGCGTCCAATGGCGTTGCACTCTGTAGACTGGTCCCCTTACTTAGGGCACGAATGGGATATGGAGTGGGATTCAAAATACGACAAGACACGCCTTATTGAGCTAGGCAATCGTCTGTGTCAGTACCCAGAAAGCCATAAACTGCAAAGCCGTGTTAATAAGCTATACAACGATCGTCTAGCAATGATGACCGGTGAAAAAGCTATTGACTGGGGTATGGCTGAAACATTGGCGTATGCTACATTGGTTGACGATGGCAAGCGTATTCGTCTTTCTGGTCAGGACTCGGGGCGTGGTACTTTCTTCCACCGTCACTCGGTTCTTCATAACCAAACCGATGCAAGCACTTACATTCCATTAGCGAATATTCATGACAACCAAGGGCCATTCCAAGTCTTTGACTCAGTATTGTCAGAAGAAGCTGTGTTGGCGTTTGAATACGGTTACGCAACAGCCGAACCAGGTGGTTTAACTATCTGGGAAGCACAGTTTGGTGATTTTGCCAACGGTGCACAAGTTGTTATCGACCAGTTTATCTCGTCAGGCGAGCAAAAGTGGGCGCGTTTGTGCGGTCTTACTATGCTTCTACCTCATGGTTATGAAGGTCAAGGTCCTGAGCACTCATCTGCACGTTTAGAGCGTTACCTTCAGCTTTGTGCTGAGCAAAATATGCAGGTTGTGGTTCCTTCAACACCGGCTCAGGTGTACCACATGATTCGTCGTCAGGTTGTACGCCCAATGCGTCGACCTCTCATTGTAATGTCGCCGAAATCTTTGCTGCGCCACCCTCTATGTACTTCAACGATTGAAGACTTGGCGGATGGTACATTCCAATCTGCAATTCCAGAAGTAGATGATTTAGAACCAAGCAAAGTGAAACGTGTCGTGTTCTGTGCTGGTAAGGTTTACTTTGACCTACTAGAGCAGCGCCGTAACAACGAGCAAGACGATGTTGCTATCGTGCGTATTGAACAGCTTTACCCATTCCCAATGGAAGAAGTACAAGCAGCAATTGCTCAATACACTAACGTTGAAGACTTCGTGTGGTGTCAGGAAGAACCTCAGAACCAAGGTGCTTGGTACTGTAGCCAACATAACTTCCGTGCCGCTATTCCTGCAGGTGCAAATCTTAAATACGCAGGTCGCCCAGCTTCTGCTTCGCCAGCAGTTGGCTACATGTCGGTGCACTTGAAACAACAAAAAGCGTTGGTTGAAGACGCTCTGAACGTGAACTCAAAAACTTCGAATTAAGAACTAGAAGTTAAAGGAAGAAACAGATATGACAATTGAAATTCTGGTTCCAGATTTACCTGAATCAGTTGCTGATGCAACCGTAGCGACATGGCACAAACAACCAGGCGACGCAGTAGAGCGTGACGAGGTTTTGGTTGACATCGAAACAGACAAAGTTGTGCTAGAAGTTCCAGCTCCGGAAGCTGGCGTTTTAGAAGCTATTGTTGAAGCAGAAGGTGCGACAGTACTTTCTAAACAAATCATTGCTAAATTGAAGCCAGGCGCAGTTGCAGGTGAACCAACTGCAGACAAAACAGAAGGTACTGAAGCATCTCCTGATAAGCGTCACAAAGCTGCGCTTAGCGAAGAAAGTAATGACGCATTAAGCCCAGCAGTGCGCCGTTTATTGGCTGAACATGGCTTAGAAGCAAGCCAAGTGAAAGGTACTGGTGTTGGTGGTCGTATTACGCGCGAAGATATTGAAGCGCATCTTGCGAACGCTAAATCTGCGTCAAAAGAAGACTCGCCAGCAGTGGTTGACGTGCCGGCAGCGGCTCGCAGTCAGAAGCGTGTTCCAATGACTCGCCTTCGTAAGACAGTCGCTAACCGTCTGCTAGAAGCGAAGAACAACACGGCAATGCTAACGACGTTTAACGAAGTGAACATGAAACCAATCATGGACCTTCGTAAGCAGTACAAAGATCAGTTCGAAGAGCGTCACGGTATTCGTTTGGGCTTCATGTCTTTTTACGTGAAAGCAGTAACAGAAGCGCTTAAGCGTTACCCAGAAGTAAATGCTTCGATTGATGGCGATGACATTGTTTACCACAACTACTTCGACATTAGCATGGCGGTATCAACGCCACGTGGTTTAGTTACACCTGTCCTAAAAGACTGTGACAAGCTTGGTTTCGCTGATGTTGAAAAAGGCATCAAAGAGCTGGCTATTAAAGGTCGTGATGGCAAGCTAACGGTAGACGAGCTAATGGGCGGTAACTTCACTATCACAAACGGTGGTGTGTTCGGTTCACTAATGTCTACACCAATCATCAACCCACCTCAATCAGCGATTCTTGGTATGCATAAGATCCAAGAGCGTCCGATGGCAGTGGATGGCAAAGTTGAAATCTTGCCGATGATGTACCTAGCGTTATCTTACGATCACCGCCTAATTGATGGTCGTGAATCAGTTGGCTTCCTAGTAACGATTAAAGAGTTACTAGAGGACCCAGCACGTCTCCTATTAGACGTTTAATATCGCTAAAACGTCTAGTTATCGTAGGTAGCTAGACGTTAAAAATTTCAATGGCTAGACTAGCTCAACGTTTGGCCTTCATTTGAATCCTTCAGTATGAGAACTCATGATGAAGGATTGATTTGAGAAGACCCTACAGACGTACAAGCAGCCAAGACTGCAGCGTTATGGAAATAATAAATCCCTTAAGGGAAAAACAAACGGAATATCGAAATGAATTTGCATGAATACCAAGCCAAACAGCTGTTTGCAGAATTCGGTTTGCCTGTGCCAGAAGGCTACGCGTGTGATACACCACAAGAAGCTTTTGAAGCCGCAGGCCGTATTAGTACAGCCAAGAAAGTAGTTAAATGTCAGGTTCACGCTGGTGGCCGTGGTAAAGCGGGTGGCGTAGAGCTACACGATACAAAAGAAGGCGTTAAAGAGTTTGCACAGAAGTGGTTAGGTAAAAACCTAGTGACTTACCAAACTGACGCTAACGGTCAGCCAGTAACAAAAATCCTTGTTGAAGAAGCTTCAAATATTGCGAACGAACTATACCTAGGTGCGGTAGTTGACCGTGCTAGCCGTAAGATCGTTTTCATGGCTTCTACCGAAGGTGGTGTGGAAATTGAAAAAGTTGCGGAAGAAACGCCGGAACTCATCCACAAAGCAGCAATTGACCCACTAGTAGGTCCACAAGCTTACCAAGGTCGTGAGCTAGCGTTCAAACTTGGTCTTGAAGGCGACCAAATCAAACAATTCGTTAAGATCTTTATGGGTCTTGGCACTATGTTTTCTCAGTACGATCTTGCTCTGCTAGAGATCAACCCACTTGTGATTACTGGTGAAGGCAACTTGCTATGTCTTGACGGTAAGATCAACATCGACTCAAACGCACTGTATCGTCAGCCTAAGCTTCGTGAAATGCACGATCCTTCACAAGAAGATGAGCGTGAAGCACACGCAGCTCAGTGGGAGCTGAACTACGTAGCACTAGACGGTAACGTTGGCTGTATGGTTAACGGTGCAGGCCTAGCAATGGGTACGATGGATATCGTAAACCTACACGGCGGCAAACCAGCTAACTTCTTAGATGTAGGTGGCGGCGCGACGAAAGAGCGTGTTGCTGAAGCATTCAAGATCATCCTATCTGATGACAATGTGAAAGCGGTACTTGTTAACATCTTCGGTGGTATTGTACGTTGTGACATGATCGCAGAAGGTATTATCGGCGCGGTTAAAGAGGTAGGCGTAAGCGTACCTGTTGTTGTTCGTCTTGAAGGCACTAACGCTGACCTAGGTCGCGAAGTTCTTGCTAATTCTGATGTTGATATCATTGCTGCTGAGTCGCTAACTGATGCTGCTCAGAAAGTTGTTGCTGCTGCGGAGGCTAAATAATGTCTGTATTAATTAACAAAGACACTAAAGTAATCTGTCAGGGGTTCACTGGTGGTCAAGGTACTTTCCACTCAGAGCAAGCTATCGCATACGGTACGCAAATGGTTGGCGGTGTGTCTCCAGGTAAAGGTGGCCAAACTCACCTAGGTCTTCCTGTATTCAACACAGTTCGTGAAGCAGTAGAAGCGACTGGCGCAACAGCGACAGTCATCTACGTACCAGCACCTTTCTGTAAAGATGCAATCCTAGAAGCGATTGACGCGGGTATCGAGCTAATCGTAACGATTACTGAAGGTATCCCTACTACAGATATGATCGACGTAAAAGTGAAGCTAGAAGAAACTGGCGTTCGCATGATTGGTCCTAACTGTCCGGGCGTTATCACTCCTGATGAGTGTAAGATCGGTATCATGCCTGGTCACATCCACAAGAAAGGCAAAGTAGGTATTGTATCTCGTAGCGGTACTCTAACTTACGAAGCAGTTAAACAAACCACTGACGAAGGTTTCGGCCAGTCTACTTGTGTTGGTATCGGTGGTGACCCAATCCCGGGTTCAAACTTCATTGATATCCTAAAACTGTTCCAAGAAGACCCTGAGACAGAAGCGATCGTTATGATCGGTGAGATCGGTGGTACTGCAGAAGAAGAAGCAGCAGCATACATTAAAGAAAATGTAACGAAGCCAGTGGTTTCTTACATTGCTGGTGTAACTGCGCCTCCTGGTAAGCGTATGGGCCATGCTGGTGCGATTATCTCTGGTGGTAAAGGTACTGCTGAAGACAAATTTGCTGCACTAGAAGCGGCTGGCGTTAAAACTGTGAAATCTCTAGCAGAGATTGGCCAAGGTCTACGTGAAGTGACGGGTTGGTAATCGACCACACTACTTAATAAGTATTAAAAAGCCTGCGATTTCGCAGGCTTTTCTTTTTCCGTTTCCGTGGATTTATGTTTGTTGTTAGCAAGGTCTTTCGCGTTTAATACTCAATGCGATTATGCTTTGCTTTTAATCAGCTGGCTCAGCATAAATAAGGATGTTGCGCTGATCACTACGGAAGGGCCGGCCGGTGTATCGAAGTGCCATGATAGGCTAAGCCCCATCAGTACTGCCACAGAGCCAATAATGGATGCGAACAATGCCATTTGCTCTGGTGATGAAGAGACTTTACGTGCTGTTGCGGCTGGGATAATTAGGAGCGAAGTCATGATCAACGCGCCAACGAACTTCATACCTACTGCGATTACTACACCCACCATTAGCATTAACACCAATCTAACTAAGTCTGTATTCACGCCCTCAACAGCGGCAAGTTCTTCACTGACAGTGCTAGAAAGCAGTGGGCGCCAGAAGACGTACAAACACGCGCTTACCGCAACAACACCTGCGTAAATAAACATCAGATCTTGTGGAGAGACGGCAAGTAAGTCCCCAAATAGGTAGCTCATTAAATCGACGCGCACGTTTTCCAAAAAGCTAACCGATACTAAACCGATAGAGAGTGCACTGTGTGCCAAGATACCTAACAACGTGTCTGTAGCCACAAGTTGTTGCTTTTGCAGGGTGACAAGCAAAACGGCCAGAGCTAAACAGCAGACGAGTAGCGCAAGGTAGAGATTTACGTTGAGCAAGAAGCCCAGCGCTAGGCCCATTAACGATGCATGAGCTAGGGTATCTCCGAAGTAAGCCATTTTACGCCAAACGACAAATGACCCAAGTGGACCGGCAATGATCGCGATACCAATACCAGCAAGAATAGAAGGTAGGAGAAACTCAATCATGATGGTGATGTCCGTGTTTATGGTGGGAGCATGATATCGCATCACCGCTTACTGGCGTTCCGGATAAATCGTGATGATGGTGCTCATGGTCGTGATGATAAAACGCGAGAGACTCTCTCGCTGCATTGCCAAATAGTGCGATGTAAGAAGGGTGCTGAGTAATAGTGGCAGGTGAACCTGAGCAGCAAACATGGTGATGCAGACAAATAACATCGTCCGTTTTCGCCATCACTAAATGTAAGTCATGCGATACCATAAATACGCCACAATCAAAGCGGTGACGAATGCTCTCAATTAAGTCATAGAGATCGATTTGACCTTGGATATCCACCCCCTGAGCTGGTTCGTCTAATACTAATAGCTGAGGACGCTGAAGCAGAGCGCGCGCCAGTAACACTCGTTGGTTTTCACCACCGGATAAGCGATGCATATTACTATTAAGTAAATGTTCAGCGCCAACAAGCCTTAATGCATCAATGCACTCCTGCTTACTGTATTTTCCTGCTAAATTTAGGAAGCGGGTTACATTCAATGGAAGGGAGTCATTGAGCTTCAACTTTTGAGGAACGTAACCAATTTTCAGTTTTCTTTGTCGGTTCAACTTGCCGCTAGTCGGCTTTTGAAGACCTAAGATAACTTTGACTAACGTTGATTTTCCCGCTCCATTGGGACCAATTAGGGTAGTTATTTTGCCCTTTTCTAATTCCATACTAATGTTATCGAGAACTCTGCGGCCATCGAACTCGACGCATAACTGCTCAAGATGGACTAAGGAAGACATGAATGAAACTCATTTGCAAATCAATAATGTTATAATGTAACATTATCTCACTTTCCACGCCATATCCCAAGTAAAACTATGAAAAGAGCATTAATTCTTGCTGCCTCAGCAATGTTAACACTGCCAGCACAGGCGGTAACGGTACTGACGAGTATCAAACCTATTCAGCTGTTAGTAACAGAGCTTACTCAAGGAGTAACTTCACCAGACGTGCTATTGCAGTCTAACACATCACCCCATGACTATGCTTTGCGTCCATCGGATGTTAAAAAGGTCGCTTCGGCTGATTTGGTTATCTGGTACGGACATGATCTTGAACCGTTTCTAGAGAAAGTTGTTTCGGATAGATCGAATACTTTGACTATTAGTCAAATTCCAAATCTAGAATTGCGTGAATTTGATAGTGAGCACAACCATGACCATGATGGGCACGATCATGGCTCACATGATCCGCACTTTTGGCTAGGTGTAAGCCAAGCACAACAAGTGGCCAAGGCTGTTGTGAATCAACTTGTATCACTTGATCCGGAAAATGCAGCTCAATATCAAGCGAACCTCAAAAAGTTTGAACTCGAGCTAAAAGACACTGACCAACAGATAAAGCAGAAGCTGGCACCAGTAAAAAACAAAGGTTACTTTGTATTCCATGATGCTTACGGTTATTTCGAAGATCGTTATGAACTAAATCAAATGGGGCATTTTACTGTGAGCCCAGAACGCAAGCCAGGAGCGAAGACCTTAATTCAAATTCGTCAAAAGCTAAGTGGTGGAGATGTGGCTTGTGTATTTTCTGAACCTCAGTTTACCCCGGCTGTCGTTCAGAGCGTAATGAGAGGCAGTGATGTCGCTAAAGGCGAGCTTGACCCGTTAGGGAGTACAATTGAAGCAAAACCTGGCAGTTACTTTACTTTTCTCAACAATATGGCGAATAGTTTTGAGCAATGCTTGAACAAAAAGTCAGATTAAGTGCTGTCGTAATGTAGGAGTAGTCTTTTTAACGTGATCCAGTAGTAAGAATTACAACCTTTGGTAAGGCGAGCCTTTTCTCAGAAAGTAATTGAGATATCATTACCAATAATTATCAGCTCAAAATAACCGTATCAATCCATGTTTTACAAACGATGAACGGTCACTTTCAGAGCACAAATTGATACAAAAGGTTTTCGTCTTGCTACGCCAATTAGCCCTTGCTCTGTTGGGCTTTGTCTTATCCTACCAAGCATTTGCGCTTCATAATGCAAATGCAATCTTTTACCCTTTGCCAACTCAGGCAAAGGGTACTTTTATCGCGGCTAAAAAGTTGTTCTTGGGTGAAAAGGGCGGTTTGTGGATTCATGACGTACACGGACGAGTCCTGTTTTACGATGGTCAAACTATATTGCCTAAATCAGGTAGCTTCCTACAAACGTCGGCTAAGCAGTTGGCTTATCATAAAGGTGCTTTTTGGACCTTTATTGAAAATGAGGTCTATCGAACCTATCCAAATCAGGAACGACGTTTAGTCTTTAGTTTAAATCCAGGCTCACAAATAAGAAAAATAGGGTCTTCAAAGAACTATATTTGGGTGAGTGATGGCGCGCATTTCTATACCTACAATATCGACACTAGCGAGTTAAACTCTTTCTCTCTATTGCAGCTCTATCAACATAGTAATAATAGCTACGTTTACATTAATGATGCGGTGCTAGTTGAAACCAAGTGGGCACTAGCAACGACTTCCGGCTTCTATCTTTCTGAAGGTGATAAGTTTGACCATGTCGCTGCCTCAGGTCAAAACTACATTGAGAAAGTCTATTATTCACACACGCGAAGAGAAATTCTGATAGGTACATTGCGTGGCGCTTTAATTTTCAACATTTACCAGCCTGATAAAGAAGTGATTAGAATTGGCGGCTCACATGTTTTGACATTCGCAGAGACAAATCAAGAGTATTGGGTGGGGACCGAGCATGGTCTTTATTTGTACTCATTTTTTTCAGGTGAGGTCACCGAAGTCGCGCCTGCAAGTTTTCTTGAGTTAGAGTTAGATAACACGAAGATTTATTCGTTGTTGAGCGACAATATGGGAGGGATGTGGATTGCGACTAACCAAGGTATTCGTTATTACTCGCTATTTAGTAAAAAATTTGAACGAGTGACCTTTAGTAGTTATGACTCACACACCCTATCAGGACGAATTCGGCAAACTATTGAAGGTCCTGATGGTGCGCTTTGGTTTGCTGATGACCGAAAGATTTATCGTTCAGGAAAGAGTGGGATTAACCAAGTCTTAGAGTTGGAGTCGCAGATCAATGAATTTGCGTTTCAAAACGGTATGCTTTGGCTTGCGACCTCAAAAGGGCTGGAAATATTTGAGCTAAATGGTCTCAACAAGATTACATATCCTTATTTACAGGTTATGGCCGGACATGCCGTAGAGCATGTGACCGTTGATGGTGATGACCGTCTTTGGGTATCAAGCGGATACCATCTTTACAATGTTGATACTGCTGCACGAAGCGTACGAAACTTTGGAAGTGAGTGGCTAGTAAGTCAGTATTTGCCTGCTAAGGTTACGCGCCTATATGATACTGAAGATGCCCTATTAATAGGCACCGATCATGGCGTATACCAATACAGTAATGACAACATCCAGTTTATCCGTTTTTCAGAAAAGTTTGGTGAATCATTAGACATGACCACGGCGGTTGATGGCAGCCAGTGGTTTGCTTCATCTTATGGTGTGTTTAAAACTGATACACGAAGCGATGAAAAACGTGTTGTTGAAATGAGTGAGCCCAACGCCAGACCTGCTTGCTTGATCAGAGACAGGCAAGGTGTATGGTTAGCTTCCTCTGTCGGTTTAAGCTATTACCACCTTTCGGGTGAGTTAGTGAAACATTACTCATCGTCATCAGGCTTAATGAACAATGAGTTCCTCCCTGGTATTTGTAGCGTTATACAGCAGACAGAAGTTGGTGAGCGAGAGCTTGTTCTGGGGTCGAAGTACGGACTCGTAAAAGCAGAAGCATCCAAGCTGCTTGTATCTAATCCCCCAGAGTCTAAGTTTATTGTTAGCCAAGTTGTGCTTGAAAATGAAGTTCTGCAAGTTGGTAGTGCCGATCTGAATGGGCTCACACTCCCATATGGATCTTCGCTGAGTTTTTTATTCGGTGTGATGCCAAAACCAGACAGTCAAAACTTGTACTATCGATTGAACAACGATGACCCATGGCAAACGTTAGAGGGGGGCCAACTGACACTCGAGCACCTTAGTTCCGGTGAATATCACTTGCAGGTCAGTAATGAGTCTCAAGTTGCCGCTGGAGTCGTTGGTTTAGAATCTCACTTTATCGTCCTTCATCCTTGGTATCTATCGCGATTTGCTATTTTAGGCTTTGTCGTAGCTAGTATTACGGTCGTTGCAGTACTCGTATTCTGGCGCTCGCGCTACGTTGTACAGGCTAACCGTGATCTAGCAGCTCAAGTGACTCTCAAAACGAATCAGTTAAGACATCAAAGTAGAGTGTTGCTTACGAGCAACCAGCAATTACGTAAACAGATTCAAGTTAGAAACCTACTCGTAGACCATGTAGCTCTATCCATAAAATCAAGCGTCGACTTTATTGTGGCGAAACTACCTATGCCTCTCGATACTGCGACGGAGGATCATTTGGCTAAAACGAATTGGCAGTTAAATGAACTCAAAAGCGTTCCAAGTGATGTAAGTGGTGGGAGTCAGAACTACAACTTGAGTCAGATAACTCAGTCAGTGGTTGATGTATGGCAAGATGACTTTGCAAAAGCGGGTATTTTGGTAGAGCTAGAAGATGAGAGTAAGCAGAGCCGGGTTGCTCTGGAAAGCTTTAATCTTGATGTTATTTTCAATAGCATTTTTGCCAATATCATCAAGCGCTCTTTCCGAGGTCAAACGGTTAGAATTATGCTAGAAGAGGGGCATGATATTGTGTCATTGAGCTTTCTTGATTACGGGACGCAATTACCTAATAAAGTCGCGACTGGGCTTCCATCTAACTTAAATCACTCTGAGTTGAGTATTGACCACCTTGCCCAACTAGTGACAACGAGTGGTGGTTATTTGGCTGTCTTCTCTTCTGATGCTCAAAACAAAGTCGAGATTACATGGCCATCTGCGAAGGAAAGGAGTTATCTGGATGAACCGCAGCAAGAACTCAATCCTGTAACTATTGCAGAAGATCAAGTCACACCAGAGAAAGAGTGGTTGCAAAAAGTCTATCAATTAGTGGCAGAGCATTACCATGATCCTGAATTTGGCACTGCGTCAGCCGCTAAAATGCTGTATATGTCTGAACGCTCTTTGCAGAGACGTTTTAAATCTGCCTCGTCAAGAACGTTAAAAGACTATGTCACAGAGGTTCGTTTGGAAACGGCGTGTGAAAAGTTATTGGCGGGTGAGAAAATCAGTGAAGTCGCCTTTAACTGTGGCTTTAATGATCCATCTTACTTTAGCCAAAAGTTTAAGCTACATTTTGGTTTGCCCCCTTCCAAGTTTGCTTTGACTCAAGAAAGCCAAGAAATTAACTAGAAAACCTTCATTATAAGCTCCCTAGTTAATAGTTAAGATGCTGGGGAGCTGCATACAGTGCTCTATTATTGCTGCAGTTGCTAACGCAGTGAGTTTCATTGTTTCTTCATCACATCTAGCCTACAAATCCATTCTCAACACGTAAGCACGATCACGTTCTATCTGTTAGTCGCGATGTTCATAGCAATAAGCATAAATGGCTTCAAGAGAATGATTTACTAATAGTTGCAACAAATAAATGACAGTTGTATTGCTGTATCAAAAGAGCGTTGTTCATTTGGGTGAATGATGGTGTGCGACATTCGTGAAAACGAAAACTGTGTTGAAAAGATGAATAAGGTAAAGAAGTTTTGAAAGAGGTGAAAAAAAATATCGTGGTATAGCCGGGGGGACTATACCACGGGTGTCAAGGACACCTTCGCTTGCTGCCGGAGTGACATGTTGCCATGCCACCTCTGGAATTTATTAGAGAGGTTGCCCTCTCGATGGAGTAACTATACGAGAGGTTACTTATTTTTCTTATAAAAATAACGCCATGTTTATATGAGAAAAGCGACAACGTTTGGTTTTTTACTTAACCAATTGTTTTAATTTGTATTTTTTGTTTTCTATCTTGGTTTGTGACATTTTTGTTTCGTTAGGTGTCATTTTTAATTGTTAATTTTGACGTAAATAACGAGAGGAAATTTACGAAGTTAACGTTTGAAAGCGTGAAAACATTTACGGAATCTTTGATTTCACACAAGGATTGAAGGGGTAGAGGGGAGTAATATTGGCAACCTAAACTTATTAAATAATAATATTTCTCATTAGCAATACTCTTAAGGGCCACTATGAAGTTATCAGAGATTAATCCTGGCGATACGGTGACGATTCGGTTGTTAGATGGTCTTTCATCAGATATCAGAAAGAAACTCATGGTAATGGGGCTGCTTCCCAATACAGAAGTCAAAGTGATTCGACGTGCGCCAATGGGCGATCCTTTACAAGTCGAAGTCCGTGGTGTGTCTGTCGCATTGCGAGAAACAATTGCTCAGAAAATTGAAGTGGAGCGAGTGTAATGCAATATCAAGTGCTAACCGTAGGTAACCCTAATAGTGGTAAAACGACGCTATTTAATGGTTTAACTGGCGCAAAACAGCAAGTTGGTAACTGGGCAGGCGTCACGGTTGAAAAGAAAACGGGACAATTCAAGCATGCTGGGGATGAGTTTTTGCTCACTGACCTTCCGGGTATTTACTCATTAGACAGTGGTAATGATAGTAATAGTATTGATGAATCCATCGCATCGCGTGCGGTTCTAACTCATCCTGCTGATCTCATTATTAACGTGGTGGATGCTACAAGTTTAGAGCGCAGCTTATACATGACGCTGCAACTTCGCGAACTTGGTCGCCCTATGATTGTTGTCCTCAACAAGATGGATGCGCTAAAGCGTGAACGTCAGATGATTAACGTTGCAGAGCTTGAGAAAACGTTAGGTTGTCCGGTTGTCAGTTTATCTGCAACCAATAAAACTCAAGTGGCAGAGTTTAAAGAAAAGCTCCATAAATCCATCGTTCAAGGAGTGCCACTTAAAGAATTGTCTTTGCATTACGGTGAGAAGATGGAGTCGGCAATTCAAACGGTTTCCGCACTTTTTAACGACCAAAACGTCGCTCATCGTGCACTAGCGATTCGTGCGCTTGAAAAAGACACAATGGTGCTCAATAGTCTTTCTGATATTGATAGAAGCAAAGTCTTGGAAGTCATTACGACGTTAGATTTGGATATCGATTTGCATGTCGCGGATACTAAGTACACGCATCTGCATGAACAGTGTAAAAAAGTTCGCCGAAGCGAAGGCAAGTTAAGTCGTAGTGTGACTGAAAGACTCGACCAGTTTATTTTGAACAAGTGGATTGGAATTCCTTTCTTCTTTGTTGTTATGTACCTGATGTTTATGTTCTCGATTAACATCGGTAGTGCATTTATCGACTTTTTTGACATTGGTGTGGGCGCATTATTGGTTGATGGTGGGCATCACTTGTTAGACGGTCATTTGCCTGTGTGGTTAGTGACGGTTCTTGCTGATGGTATCGGTGGTGGTATCCAGACGGTTGCAACCTTCATTCCGGTTATCGCGTGTTTGTACCTCTTCCTAGCGGTACTTGAGAGCTCAGGTTACATGGCTCGTGCAGCATTCGTACTAGATAAAGTGATGCAGAAGATCGGCCTACCGGGCAAAGCATTTGTACCGTTGGTTCTTGGTTTTGGCTGTAACGTACCGTCAATCATGGCAACTCGTACTCTAGACCAAGAACGTGAGCGTAAACTGGCTGCCTCTATGGCACCATTTATGTCATGTGGTGCTCGTCTGCCTGTATACGCGCTATTCGCTGCGGCATTCTTCCCAGGTTCTGGCCAGAACATTGTATTCGCACTTTACCTACTTGGTATTGTGGCAGCGATCTTCACAGGTCTTTTCCTTAAGCACACGCTTTACCCAGGTAGCAGCGACAGCCTAGTGATGGAAATGCCAGATTACGAGCTTCCGACGCTACAAAACGTGGTGATCAAAACTTGGCAAAAGCTAAAGCGCTTTGTACTTGGTGCAGGTAAAACCATCGTTATCGTTGTTGCTATTCTGAGTTTCTTCAACTCATTGGGTACTGATGGCAGTTTTGGTAACGAAGACAGCGAAAACTCGGTGCTTTCTAAAGCTGCGCAAGTTGTTACTCCAGTATTCGCGCCAATCGGTGTTCAAGAAGATAACTGGCCAGCGACGGTTGGTATCATTACCGGTATCTTCGCAAAAGAGGCGGTAGTTGGTACGCTTAACAGCCTATACACCACGCCAAGCGACGGTGAAGACGCAGAATTTGATCTAATGGGCAGCCTAGAAGAGGCAGTAATGAGTATCCCTGAAAACCTAGCCGGTTTGAGCTACTCAGATCCACTAGGCATTGAAGTGGGTGACTTAACTGACTCAAATGCCGTTGCCGAAGAACAAGAAGTCGATGCTTCTATCTTCGGTAACATTAAATCGCAGTTTGCTTCTGGCAATGCCGCATTTGCTTACCTAATCTTTATCCTACTGTACACACCTTGTGTGGCGGCGATGGGGGCTTACGTACGTGAGTTTGGTCATAAGTTCGCACGCTTTATCGCGGTTTGGACAATGGGCTTGGCTTACCTATGTGCGACGTTCTACAACCAATTGACGCATTTCGCAGATAGCCCAGTGACAAGTGGCATTTGGATGGCAGTGATCGTAGCTATCTTCTTTGGCACATACCGTGTGTTCAAACGAGTTGGTAAGAAACAAAACGGTGCATTAGAGGCGCAAGTAGCATGATTTTAAAAGAGCTTTATCAATACATTGCAGACAAAGGAACCGTTTCCCAGTCAGATCTGGCTAAGCAGTTTGGGATGAGTGAAGATGGTGCTGACGCGATGTTAAGTGTGTGGATTAAGAAGGGCAAAATTAGCCGCCTAGTTGACACCAATAAAGCTCATGACGTGACTCGAGTTCGCTACTCAGTGACTAAACAAGATGGTTTGTCTCTGACAGTCACCATGTAGCGACTATCAAAATTAGTCACCTAAAAATTATCACGTAAAAACGACAAAGCCGCATCAGCAATGATGCGGCTTTTATTTTGCTGGTTATTGTTTGTGAATACAGCGAAATTAATGTTCTTCAGAGTGTTTAGTCGCGCCTAACCCTAGGAACTTTAAACCAAGACTTAAAACTAAAATCGAAATAGGTAATGTTAAGATCGTCCAATCTAAGCTGTCGAAGTTAATCAGCACGAGCTCTAAGAACTTCACAAACAAGATCACGATGATGACTTCAGCCAAAATGTTTTTTAGATGGCCGATGTTTGGGGTTCTGATCCAATGCAAAACCGACTGCTCTTGTGTTTTCGCTTTAGCTTTGTTGGAAATAAATAGTGTGTAGATGCCGTGAGCAAAGATGAACAAAACTAGTGCGACAAGAAACGTATCCAGTGACTTGATCAAATAAGCGATCGCGATGTCTGCTTTATCTAAATGTGCGAGTGCTTCTGGAGGTGTTTGATTTAGAATGAAGACCGCAAATGCCGAATAGGTTTTTGCTGCACCCATAAGAAAAAGCAAGAATGAAGCAGCCATAGAACAGATAATGGCGATCCAGCTGACGTATCGGAATGTGTTGAAGACTTGTTTCATGATGACCCTCTCTAACTGAGCTGGTAGTCTAAACAAGTTTTATTTTAGTGATAATCCCAGAAAAATGAGAAAGATTGTTACAAATACGTATTAATCTTTCTCTGTCTATTTCAGCCGTATTCAAAGGCGAATTATTTTCGCTAGCAGTGCTTATGCTTTTTGGAAAATAGAGCTCAGTGACAGCACATTTTTAATGCGACCAAGCAATTCGTTTTGCTCTTCTTCTGTACGGAATTCACCTTTGGTGTTCCCCCAAACCGGTCCCGGCCATGCTACGTCATCTTTGAAGCGAGCAATATGGTGAATGTGCAGCTGTGGCACCATATTACCTAGCGCACCAAGGTTTAGCTTGTCTGGACGGAATGTTGCTTCCAGTGCTTGGCTTACCGCTTGAGACTCTAGCAAAAACTGTTGCTGTTCTTGCATTGGCAAGTGGTGAAGCTCTTTTAGGTTTGCACGTTTAGGGACCAAGATAACCCATGGCACGGCGTTATCTTTATGCAGAAGCGCCACACACAGTGGGAAGTGGCCGATAACGGTGGTGTCTTTTGCCAGTTGAGGGTGCAGTTCAAAACTCATTATGTTGTCCGATTTGAATTGAATGACATCAGTATACGCCAGATAAAACAAAAGGTTGACGCTTTCACGTCAACCTTTCTAAATCGTCTCGATTCTAGAATCGCTTACATGCGCTCTAGAGTATCAATACCTAGTAGAGACAGACCTTGCTTGATGGTCTTCGCTGTTAGCGCTGCTAGTTTCAGACGGCTTTGTTTCACTGCTTCGTCTTCAGCAACTAGGATAGGGCACGCTTCGTAGAAGCTAGAGAACTGACCTGCTAGTTCGAATAGGTAGCTACACATGATGTGTGGTTGACCTTCGCGAGCGACAGATTGAACCGCTTCTTCGAACTGCATAAGCTTAGCAATAAGTGCTTTCTCTTTCTCATCAGTGATTTTGATGTCACCTTGGAGAGCGTCCATAGCAACACCAGCTTTAGCGAAAATAGAAGCTACGCGAGTGTATGCATATTGCATGTATGGTGCTGTGTTACCTTCAAACGCTAACATGTTGTCCCAATCGAACACGTAGTCAGTCGTACGGTGTTTAGATAAGTCAGAGTATTTAACCGCTGCCATTGCAACTGTTTTAGAGATCTTATCTTTTTCTTCCGCATCCAGTTCAGGGTTTTTAGATTCGATCAGTTGTGCTGCACGAACTTCTGCTTCATCTAGAAGGTCGGCAAGACGAACGGTACCACCCGCACGAGTCTTGAATGGCTTACCATCTTTACCAAGCATCATGCCGAACGCGTGGTGCTCAAGAGATACTGACTCTGGTACGTAGCCTGCTTTACGAACAATTGTCCAAGCTTGCATTAGGTGCTGGTGTTGACGTGAGTCGATGAAGTAAAGCACACGGTCTGCGCTTAGCTCTTCATAACGATATTTTGCACATGCGATGTCTGTTGTTGTGTATAGGAAACCGCCATCGCGTTTTTGAACGATAACGCCCATTGGTTCGCCATCTTTGTTCTTGTATTCATCTAGGAATACAACTTGCGCGCCATCATCTTCAACGGCAAGACCTTGTTCTTTTAGGTCTGCAACGATCTTAGGAAGCATGTCGTTGTACATGCTCTCGCCCATCACGTCGTCACGAGTCAGTGACACGTTTAGACGGTCGTAGTTGCGCTGGTTTTGGATCATGGTTACATCAACGAGTTTTTTCCACATTTCTGCACAGTACTCGTCACCGCTTTGCAGTTTCACAACGTAGTTTCGCGCTTTCACTGCGAATTCTTCGTCTTCGTCGTACAGTTTCTTAGACTCACGGTAGAAGCCTTCAAGGTCAGCCAGTTCCATAGAAACTTCGCCAGACTCTTGTTGTACACGCTCAAGGTTTGCGATAAGCATACCGAACTGAGTACCCCAGTCGCCGATGTGGTTCGCACGGATCACTTTGTGACCTAGGAACTCAAGAGTACGTACTACCGCATCACCGATGATGGTTGAACGTAGGTGACCAACGTGCATTTCTTTAGCAACGTTTGGTGCAGAGTAGTCAGCAACGATAGTTTGAGCTTCGTCTGCTGCAACGCCAAGACGTGAGTCAGCCAGTGCTGCTTCCGCTTGTTTTGCTAGGAACTCTTCGCTTAGGAAAATGTTGATGAAACCAGGACCTGCGATTTCTGTCTTGCTCGCAATACCGTCTAGGTCTAGAACATCCAGTACTTTCTGTGCAAATTCTCGTGGGTTAGTACCCAGTTTTTTAGCAACGCCCATTACGCCGTTTGCTTGGTAGTCACCAAATTGTGGCTTTGCTGATTGGCGTACCGCCGCAGGACTGCCTGCAGGTGCGCCAGCGGCTTCTAGAGCCTGAGATACTTTGTCATTAATAAGTGCTTGGATATTCACACGCGTTTCCTTCAATTCAAGGACGAAGAACTCGGCGAAGTAAGTGCCGAGTTCTGTTGGAGTTCACAAAAATGGGGCTAATGATAACAACTTTATTGCTTTTCATACAGAGAGGAATTGGGGAAATTTATACTTTTTCGATTGAATGGAAATGTGGTTTGGTTTGCGTTTACTATTGCGCTCAGAGTAATAAGATAAATCGCCCCAAAAGAGAACCACAATGACGACTCAACTAGTTGAAAAACGCCTAGCGCCTAAATTGATGATCCAAGATCTGGATGCATTTATGGCGAAGATTGAAGAGCTTGCATCCCTGTTAAAACTGGATCTGAGCTTTGCTCAAGCTGACCATATTGCGCTGCGAATTAATGATACTGATACCGCAAAAGCTGCGCATGAGGCTTGGAGTCAATACGGAAAGGTGATTTCACAAGCGAAAATCAACGGTCGCCCAATTATTGTTATTGAGTTCGATAAAGCGTTGGAAAGTCGTGGCTGGAAGATTGAGTGTCTGGAGCTGCCATACCCTGCGGAAGGCAAAATCTACCCAACTGAAAGCTGGGAACATGTGGAGTTTGTGATTCCGTCTCATGCCGAAACCGCAGATGAGTTTCTTGCTGATTTGAGACACACTTATCCAGCGTTTGGCGCACGCTTTAATGAGTTAGAAGAGCTGGGTGTGAAGATCAAACTGTCGAGCCCGAAAGGGGATGGCGAACGCTTGAATAACCCAACAGTGGCGTTTAAGTACCAAGGCATTTGTATCAAACTGCACCCGCATTCACTTAAGCGTATTGTGGAGTCTGAGCAGGCGTAAAACGCTAGGGTGAGAATTGCTGAGTTGCGATAGGCAAAAAGGGAGCCGAGGCTCCCTTTCGTAAGCGAATCACTATTTAGCCAGTGACTTGCTTTTTGGGTTGGTAATGGAAAGTTTTTTGCCTTTCAACTCTTCATCTAAAGGCAGTGTAAAAGTTTTGGCAAACGGCATTCGTTTACAATGATCCGCCTTGTCTCTAACGATAGTAATAAGAGCTTCTGTCTGTGAGCTTTGCTCTATTTTTAGGCTAAAATCATCGTTCTTACTGCAGCCGTTAGACTCTGTGATAAATGAAATTTGACTCTCACTTGTCCTATAAGTCTCTACCATCATTGCTTGGTGCTCAGACGTCTGGTTTGTTTGCAGTCCTGCGTTTGCTGAACATGCAGTTAAACTGATAGTGCCCAAACCAAGTAGGAATATCTTGAGTCTATGTTTCATCTCGTTACCTTTTTTTGCGTCGTACGAATGAACCTGCAGCCATTAACACCAGTAGGCCAATAGATAAACTGCCGCCTGAACTAGACTTTTTATTAACGTCGTTACCAGCATCGCCCGTATTATCTGTGCTGACTGACATATTTATGTTGCGAACAAATGCTTGCGCGCTGTAAATGCCACTTGAAAACGGGTGTTGGACGTATTCAAACGTTATCGTATTAGATGCTTTGTAAAGATCGATCTGGATCTCTTTATAATCGAGGAGTTGGTTGGTGCTATCGTAAATTTCACCATTAACTAAGATGAACAAGTAATCAAAACCATCGGACATTACTTTGAGATCCATGGTAAGTTTGCCCTTCGGAAGATCGGTCAAAACCAGCTCAGATACACCAGGATAAGCTCCCATATCCGCTGATTGCAGTTCACCATTTTCAGCCGTCCAAGCGTTTTGACCGGTATAAACATTTGCGTCTGCTAGCGGAATGGCATTACGCACTGATCTGCTTGCTTTATCTACACCTGAATACTCGAAAGTTGTTGTGAGTCTGGACAGTTTCGGATGATCGGTAAAGAGCTCTATCGTTGTTTCTGATCCCGAATAGCTAGGTTGGTAGCCGACGGTAATTTGACAGCTTTGCGAAGGCTTTAAGGTACCAGTACAAGTGCTTTTCTCGATGGTACTTCCGTATGATATTGTGCTTTGGTAGATGTTGAATGGGATAGTATCGTCATTACGAATAGTAAAGGTCTCTTGCTGCGCTTTTCGCTCAACGAAACGAAGATCTCGGTACTTAGTGAAGCTGATAGTATTGCGATGGCTATCTATCCATCCATTGTGTTGAAAATGAGCGACGTTGGCGTAAACACCATAAGCGTTTGGTTGAGCACATCCATCCCCCCAGCTGACCACGCCTAGCAATTTGTTGATACCGTTATCATCAACGATGAGTGGACCGCCGCTATCTCCTTGGCAGCTATCTTTACCTCCCCAATAGTATCCGGCGCAAATACCGTCATCTGATACATTAGAGTAGTTTCCTGGTAGGTTTTGGCAGGTAGCTCGATCTACGTATTCCAAATCTACTTGTTGTAAAACGGTTGGGTATATTCGGTCTGTCGTGGACGTATTTCCCCATCCAGCCACGTGCAACTTGTCTCCTACGCGTACGCTATCTAAAAGTTCTGGCGTTGCCAGGTCAATAGTTGCGCTATCGATATTGCGTTCTAATTCAATAAGAGCGATGTCATTGTTCGTTGTTATGTTGTTATATTCATCATGTGAATAGATATTTTTAATGGCGATGCGCTGTGCTTGAGACTCTCTGTTTTTGTCATAAAGACCAAGAACGATATCCAGATCGTCCGCATTAAGACCTTCCACACAGTGCGCAGCAGTTAATACGTATTTTCCACCTAGGAAACTGCCACCACAAAAGTGACCAATAGATGTAGGTTGTCCTTTACGTACCAGTGAAGCAATAAATTTCCAGTCGGAAGTGTTGGCAGGTTCGCCGCCGATAATGCGAGTGGATACATCATTCTGAACAGGCTCAAGAGTATCTGCGATTGTGGTTGCTGGTAAAGTCAGCCCAATCAGAAAAGCCACTAACGTTTTTTTCATTTTAATTCCGTAATATTAACGTGGTTTATTATAAGGAGGGCAAATGATAAACGGAATCATTCTCTCAGTAAATAGTTGTGGAGAAATGAAAAATTATAACGTATCGGTTTAACTTTGATGGTTAGAATTGGAGGGGGGATCTTCTGAAAAGATGAAACCCGCCAAGTTGGACGGGTTTCACTATCGTTGTAACTAGTACGGAGGGATTACAGGATCACTGTCTTATTCCCATAAACAAAGACGTGGTCATTGATCACTTTATTCAAAGCCTTACTCAATACGTTCTTCTCTACATCGCGTCCCGCTTGCGCCATATCTTGGGCATTGAATGTATGGTCGACAGGAATTACGTCTTGCTTGATGATCGGCCCTTCATCTAAATCATTAGTCACGAAGTGTGCTGTTGCACCGATGATTTTCACACCGCGATCGTAAGCTTGTTGATATGGCTTCGCGCCAATAAAAGCAGGTAAGAAGCTGTGATGAATATTAATGATTTTGTGGTGATATTTCTCAACAAACGTCGGCGTTAATACGCGCATGTATTTAGCTAGCACCAAAAAGTCAGCATCGTATTGATCGATCACTTCTAGCATCTTCTGCTCGTGTTCTTCACGGCTAAGGTTTTCATGGGTCACATGGTGGTAAGGAATGTCGAAGCGTTCAGTGAGAGTTTGCAGTTTGTCGTAATTCCCCACCACAGCGGCGATCTCAACATCTAGGCTTCCATCGTAGGTTTTCATCAGAATATCGCCTAAACAATGCGCTTCTTTTGTGACGAGAATGACGATGCGCTTACGGCGAGAGCCAACCAATTTACGCTTAGCACCTTGCGAGAGAGCTTGGTCCAAGTCGGCAAGAAACGTTTGATCGTTGAAGTACCCCTCCAACTCCGTTCTCATGAAAAAGTGGCCACTGGTATTATCAACAAATTCGTTATTGTGAACGATGTTGAGTTGGTGCTTGTAACAGATATTAGTAATTTTCGAGATGAGACCCGGGGCGTCAGAACAGTGGGTCAACAGTGTTTTCTTTTCCATAAATCAGGTACTTCCATGCATTAATATTTTAGCGTACGAATTTGTTATTATTCCCTGGCGGGTGTAACTGTACTGCCATGTTTCACCATAAATAATCTATTCTTACGTTGGTTTCAACAAAATATCCGCGTGTCGCCGCAAGCTGGTCAGATTGTGGGCTGATGTCACTCCTATTCCTCTGATATACTCTCGATAATTTTTCAAACTCAATACCAAGCATGATCGCAAAAACTTTTTCCTCTGATGGCGCGTTAGGTAAGGCCATTCCTGGCTTTCAAGCTCGTCAGCCACAAATCGATATGGCGGAAGCCGTCAGCAGTGCGATCAAAGATCAAACCCAGTTGGTGGTGGAGGCAGGAACCGGAACCGGTAAGACCTTCGCCTACTTAGTCCCTGCGCTGTTAAGCGGTAAAAAAGTGATCATCAGTACAGGCTCGAAAAACTTGCAAGAGCAGTTGTACCATCGTGACTTACCGCTCATGGTCAATGCGCTTGGTTTTTATGGCCAAGTGGCGTTATTAAAAGGGCGTTCTAATTATCTGTGTTTGGATCGTTTGAGCCGCCAAATGGTCGAAAGCCACACTAATGAATCTGACCCGACGTTATTAACTCAACTGGTTAAAGTGCGTGCTTGGTCATCAGAAACCAAAACAGGTGACCTTGGGGATTGTGATGATCTGCCAGAAGACAGCATGATCATTCCGACCATCACCTCAACCAATGATAACTGTTTAGGTAAAGAATGTCCGAGCTACACTGATTGCTTTGTATTGAAAGCGCGTAAGCGAGCCATGGATTCCGACATTGTTGTAGTGAACCATCACTTGTTTCTTGCTGATTTAGCGATTAAAGAAACAGGGTTTGGTGAACTGATTCCAGAAGCCGATGTGTTTATTTTTGATGAAGCTCATCAGTTGCCAGATATTGCGAGCGAATATTTCGGCCAGTCAGTTTCAAGCCGCCAAATTCACGATCTTGCCAAAGACATTGAAATAGCCTATCGCACCGAAGCCAAAGATATGCGTCAATTGCAAAAAGTGGGCGACAAACTCATGCAAAGCGCAATGGACATGCGGATTGTATTGGGTGAGCCAGGCTTTCGTGGCAACTGGCGTGAGGCGTTGCAATCAGGTTCTATTAAGCGAGAATTATTGCGCTTAACTGACAGCCTCGAATTGGCGATTGATGTACTCAAAATAGCCTTAGGGCGCAGTCAATTACTGGATACCGCCTTTGAACGAGCAAATTTGATCAAAGGCCGTATCGACCGGGTATGTGATGTCGATATTACCGGTTACTCATACTGGTACGATACCTCGCCTCGTCATTTCGCTCTGCACATTACGCCTCTTTCTGTCGCGGACAAGTTCCATGAGCAAATAGAGATTAAACAAGGCGCTTGGATTTTCACGTCAGCAACCCTAGCCGTATCGGGCGATTTCAAGCACTTTACTGAGCGCCTTGGCCTCAAGCCTACAAAGCAATTTTCTCTGCCGTCCCCCTTTGATTATCAAAAGCAAGCGCGCCTTTGTGTGCCAAGGTATTTGCCAGAGCCAAACAGTAACGGCTTAGCGGATAAGTTAGTCCGAATACTTGCTCCGGTGATTGAAGAAAATGATGGTCGCTGCTTCTTTTTATGTACCTCGCACAGCATGATGCGTGAACTAGGTGAGAAGTTCCGAGAAGTACTTGAGCTGCCTGTGTTAATGCAAGGGGAGATGAGTAAGCAGAAAACCTTGGCGGAGTTTATGGAACTGGGTAACGCTTTACTCGTGGCGACGGGCGCTTTCTGGGAAGGGATTGATGTTAGAGGTGATGCGCTGAGCTGTGTTATTATCGACAAATTACCGTTTACCGCCCCTGACGATCCGTTACTCAAAGCCCGTATCGAGGATTGTCGATTACGTGGCGGTGAACCATTTGCTGAAGTACAAATCCCGGATGCAGTGATTACGTTAAAGCAGGGAGTCGGGCGATTAATTCGAGATCAGAAGGATCACGGTGCGTTGATCATTTGTGATAATCGCCTCGTCACGCGAGACTATGGTGGTATTTTCCTCGGAAGTCTACCACCTATCCCAAGGACGCGAGACTTAGATGGAATCAAAGCATTCCTGAAAGCAGAACAATCTGTCACAGACGCAAGTGCTGAGGCATAACCCAATAAATGAGAGTTGTAGAGAGTTAAATGAGCGCAAAAATTCTTGCTATCGATACAGCGACTGAAAACTGTTCAGTTGCGTTGTTGGCTAATGATCAAGTGATTTCACGTAGCGCGGTTGCACCACGCGATCACACCAAAAAAGTACTGCCAATGGTTGATGAAGTACTCAAAGAAGCTGGCCTGACTCTACAAGAGCTGGATGCGTTAGCGTTTGGACGTGGTCCAGGTAGCTTTACTGGCGTTCGTATCGGTATTGGTATCGCACAAGGTTTGGCGTTCGGTGCTGACTTACCTATGATCGGCGTTTCAACGCTGGCTGCAATGGCTCAAGGTAGCTATCGCTTACATGGTGTGACCGATGTCGCTGTGGCTATTGACGCACGTATGGGTGAAGTTTACTGGGCACGTTACACTCGCCAAGCAAACGGTGAGTGGGCAGAGATGGATGCAGAGTGCGTAATTCCACCAGCACGTCTCGTTGAAGAAGCACAAGCAGACGACAAAACGTGGACGACAGCAGGTACTGGTTGGGATGCTTACCAAGAAGTATTAGCAGACCTACCGTTTAATTTGACGCATAGTGACGTTCTGTACCCTGATTCACAAGACATCGTGATTCTTGCTGAACAAGAATTTAAAAAGGGTAATACCGTGCCGGTCGAAGATTCGAGCCCTGTTTATTTACGTGATAATGTGACATGGAAAAAACTTCCTGGTCGCGAATAGTCCGTTTTTCATTAACCTGACAAAAAGCAGGGCGTTTGCCCTGTATTTTTATGGAGTGCTATGGCGTCGATTAATGGCTTGCCTCCTTCTTTGATTCCCGGTGCAAATCGCACTCATAAAGCCAGTCAAAAGAAGCAGGTAAATAAATCACAAACAAAGCATCCTGTAGGTCAGCCTTCAAAGGTTGCTAACGCCGTGGCGCACTCCATAAAACACGTGGATGAGTCCCAAATTCACCGAGCTCAAGTGCAATATGACCTTCCTGAAGGGGGCGCACGTAAAGCAATGGAGCAGTACATGGATGTCATGAATCGAGCTAAAAAAGAGGAACTGGCTCAATTACTTGGTGTCGATATTTACGTGTGAGATCTCCCCAGCTTGGGGTTACTAATATTGAAAGGTGGTTTATGAAGGTTTTTGGACGGTTTTTTCTCGCATTATTTGCTACGGTTGGTTTGTCTGCGTGTAGCTCTTTGCCAGAGGAGCTAAATGCAAGCACAGAATTGGTCGTTACAGACTATAAAGCGTTTGCTGAGTCTCAGGGGCAAGTGAGTGAAGATGTTCGCCTTGGTGGAATCATCGCTAAAGTGGATAACTTTAAAGATAAAACGCGTCTAGAGATTGTAAACCTTCCTATCAGTGAGTCTGGTAAACCTGATATTGATGAAGAGCCTACGGGGCGTTTTGTCGCCTATTTTGATGGCTATTTAGAGCCTGTCGCCTTTAGTGAAGGCCGTTTGGTGACGGTTGTAGGCAAAGGAGCAGGGGAAGAAGAAGGAAAGATCGGTGAGCACGGTTACATCTTCCCAGTAATTAAGGGGGAAGGGTACCGTTTATGGAAAATTGAAGAACGTGTACGCATGTATGACTCGCCAACCTACTTTTACCCATGTTACTCGATTAACTGCCGCATGTGGCGTAATGATTTCCCGCAAGACGGTAAAGTGATAAAACAGGTCAAATAATCTGCGATGCATGAGCGTCAATTCGAGCTTCCTGCCGGCAAAATGGCAGCCCTTGAGATAGGGAACGAGAAAACGGCTGACTTGTCAGTCGTTTTTCTTCATGGGTGGTTAGATAATGCGGGCAGCTTTAAAGCGCTCATGGAGCAGTTGAATCAACTTAATCCTCACTTACACCTCCTCGCCATCGATCATTTTGGTCACGGTTTATCGAGTCATAAATCTCACGATAATTATTACCCCTTTCACGACTATATTGCCGATTTGTATCAGTTTTTGGACGAATTATCACCAAACAGACTGATATTAGTAGGGCATTCACTTGGTGCTTTAATCGCAAGTTGCTATAGTGCAGCGTTTCCAGAGCAGGTCGAAGCTCTTGTGCAAATTGAGGGAGCAGGACCTCTTCATGAGGATCCTACTAACAGTTTGCCTCGTCTTCGCGATGGCGTTTTAAGTCGAATAAGACAGCAAAACAAGCCAGAGCGAGCCATTGCCTCCTTCGATCTGGCGTTAAAATTACGCATGCAAGCCAACCAATTAACCGCTGAGCAACTTCTACCGATAGTCGAGCGTGGAACAGAGCAGCGAGGAGATAAATGGTATTGGCGGCATGACGCCAAGTTAAAATGTGCGTCGCTTTACCGAATGGCGCAAGCGCATGCTAACTCGATTACCAGCCAAATACGTTGTCCTCATTTGATTGTATTAGGCGATCAAGGATTTCAGAATTTACCATCTAACCAAGCTGATTGGGGAGAGAACCCACCGCAAGTGGTTTCTGTCAAGGGTGGTCATCACTGTCATTTAGAGCAAATACTCGAGGTCGCAACGCGAATTCTTGGTGTAGTTAACAAAATTTAAACAAGTGTTTGAGAGTTGCGTGCTCAAGCACGTTCGCTGTGCTGTAATAGCTTTCAAAATAAAAAGGACGCTATTTTTTAGCCAGTTATAAACGAGGAGTAACATCGTGGATAAACCATGGCTTTCACGTTATCCAAGTGACGTACCTGAAACCATTAATCCAGAGCAATATGAGTCTTTGGTAGAAATGTTTGAACAGTCTGTACAAAAATATGCAGACCAACCAGCATTCATGAACATGGGCTCGGTTATGACCTTCCGTAAATTGGAAGAGCGTAGTCGCGCATTCGCAGCGTATCTGCAAAACGAGTTAAAACTGCAAAAGGGTGACCGTGTTGCTCTGATGATGCCAAACCTACTGCAATACCCAGTGGCGTTGTTTGGTATTTTGCGTGCAGGTTGTATCGCCGTAAACGTTAACCCACTTTACACTCCTCGTGAACTTGAACACCAATTGAATGACTCAGGTGCGACGACGATTGTGATTGTGTCTAACTTTGCGAATACGTTAGAACAAATTGTCGATAAAACACCAGTCAAACACGTAGTGTTAACCAGTCTTGGTCAAATGCTGCCACGAGCGAAAGGTACGATTGTCGATTTTGTCGTGAAGTACGTTAAGGGCATGGTGCCTAAGTACGATTTACCTGGTGCAATCTCAATGCGTCAGGCTCTACGTAAAGGTCGTCGTCTACAATACGTTAAACCGTTTATGTCTGGGGATGACATTGCATTCCTGCAATATACGGGGGGGACGACAGGTGTCGCGAAAGGTGCGATTCTGACTCATCGCAACATGATTGCGAACGTTCTACAGGCAAAAGGCGCGTACGGACCGGTTTTATCTCCGGGGCGTGAATTAGTCGTAACAGCGTTACCGCTGTATCACGTATTTGCTCTTACCGTAAACTGTTTGCTGTTTGTCGAAATGGGTGGTCGTAACTTACTTATTACCAACCCTAGAGATATTCCAGGGTTCGTGAAAGAGCTACAAAAGCATCCGTTTACTGCGATTACGGGCGTGAATACCTTATTTAATGCATTGGTCAACAATGAAGATTTCCACGAGTTGGATTTCAGTAATCTACGTTTAGCCGTTGGCGGCGGCATGGCAGTGCAGCGCTCAGTGGCAGAAAGATGGCAAAAGACCACGGGTTGCTATTTGCTCGAAGGTTACGGTCTAACAGAGTGTTCTCCGTTGGTGGCGGCATATCCGCATGATCTTGTTGAATACAATGGCTCTATTGGTCTGCCGGTACCATCAACAGAAGTTCGTATCGTGGACGAAGAAGGCAACGCTCTTGCGAATACTGAAACTGGTGAACTTCAAGTTCGTGGTCCTCAGGTTATGCAAGGTTACTGGCAACGACCTGAAGCAACGAAAGATACGATTAACGAAGACGGCTGGCTATCAACTGGCGACATCGTTAAGTTCGATGACGAAGGCTTCCTGCATATCGTTGACCGTAAGAAAGACATGATCTTAGTATCAGGCTTTAATGTTTACCCGAACGAAATTGAAGACGTTGTAGCACTACACGGCAAAGTACTTGAAGTTGCTGCTATTGGTCAGCCGCATGAAGTGTCTGGTGAATTAGTGAAGATTTATGTCGTGAAACGCGATCCGAGCTTGACCAAAGACGAAGTGATCGCGCATTGTCGAGAACACTTAACTGGCTACAAAGTTCCGAAGTTGGTTGAGTTCCGCGAAGACTTACCTAAAACCAATGTCGGTAAGATCTTGCGTCGTGTTTTACGCGAAGAGAATGACGCTGAACTTGCGAAGAAAAGCGCATAAGCCGATTTCGTCGAGTCGAGAGATTTAAAAAATGATAGAATGCCAGCGTTTTGCTGGCATTTTTTATAGCGAGAAGTATGTGAACTATCAAATTATTACTAAAAACAAAGACCTAGAAGAGGTTTGCACTCATGCCCGAGAGGCAGACGTAGTGATGCTGGATACCGAATTCGTTCGTATTCGCACTTTCTACCCGCAGTTAGGTCTGATTCAGCTTTTCGATGGTAATCGCCTCTCGCTGATTGATCCGACTGAATTAACGGATATGACGCCATTTGTAGCGCTATTAAAAGATACTTCTGTGCTAAAAGTGCTGCACGCATGTGGTGAAGATTTAGAAGTTTTCCAAAACGCTTTTGGTTGTACACCATTCCCTATGGTGGATACGCAGCTGATGGCCGCTTTTCTCGGTCACGGCCTATCGACAGGCTTCGCATCGCTGGTGGAAGAATATTTAGGCGTAGAGCTCGACAAAAGTGAATCACGTACCGACTGGATGGCTCGTCCACTGACACAAAAGCAATTAGATTATGCTGCCGCAGATGTTCATTACTTGTTACCGTTATACGAAAAGCTGTTCGATAAGGTGACGCAAGCAGGTTGGTGGGAAGCTGTACAGCAAGAAAGTGATTTACTCGTTTCGAAACGTATTCGCGTAACCAATGAAGAGAATGCCTACCTTGATATTAAGGGCGCTTGGCAATTAAAACCTTCTGAGCTGGCGATTTTAAAGCCATTGGCGACGTGGCGTTATCGTGAAGCAATCAAACGAGATTTAGCGCTGAACTTTATCTTCAAAGAAGGTGATCTATTAACGGTCGCTCGTCTTGGTTTAACGAACTTTAAGAAGATGGAAGCAGAAGATATTGATATCCGAGCGATTAACCGCCATGGCGCGAAGATTGCCGCGATTGTTAAACAAGCGAAGCAAACACCTTCTGAAGAGTATCCTGCGAAAATTGAGCGTTTAATGGACTATCCGGGTTACAAGCAGGTCTTCAAAAATATGAAAGACTTGGTGAAATCGGCTTCGCAGAAGTCAGGTTTAGCCACGGAGTTCCTTGCCTCTAAAAAGCAGATCAATCAGTTGATCAGTTGGGTTTGGAAAAAAGATCGTGACCCAGAAGTATTGCCTGATTTGATGCAAGGGTGGCGTTTGGATTTACTCGGCGACAAGATGAACAAAGCATTAAAGTAATGAAAGATGAAAAAGGTTGGCCTCGATGCCAACCTTTTTCGTTCTAATTAGAGCATTCGTCTTGCGAGAGAAACTGATTACTTTTCTTCGTCTGGTAGCTTCACATTCAGCTCAAGAACTGAGATATCGTCGTCTTTGTGCTCAAATGTTAAGTCAACCATATTTGGATCAATTGCCACGTACTTGCTGATCACCTTCAAGATGTCTTCTTTTAATTGAGGCAAGTAAGACGGCGCAGGATCATTTTGGCTGCGGCGCTCTGCGACAATGATTTGCAAACGCTCTTTAGCTAGATTCGCAGAAGTTTTCTTCTGTGGACGGAAAAATTCTAATAATGACATGTCTAGCCTCCAAAGAGTCGTTTAAAGAGTCCTTTCTTCTCCTCAGTAAGGAAACGAAATTCAACCTGATTGCCTAATAAGCGATCAACGGTGTCAGAATAAGCCATACCCGCATCGGTGTTATCGTCAAAAGTGACTGGCACACCTTTGTTTGACGCGTTAAGCACGGCTTGGCTTTCTGGAATCACGCCCAGTAGTGGAATATGTAAGATCTCCTCTACGTCTTCAACGCTTAGCATTTCGCCTTGAGTGACGCGAGATGGGTTGTAGCGAGTCAGTAGAAGGTGCTGTTTTACTGGCTCTAGCCCTTGTTCTGCACGCAGTGACTTAGAATCTAAAATACCGAGAATGCGGTCAGAGTCACGTACAGAAGAGACTTCTGGGTTCGTTGTGACAATGGCTTCATCGGCATAGTACAAGGCCATTAACGCGCCTTGCTCGATACCTGCTGGTGAATCACAAATAATGAAATCAAAGCCCATTTCATCAAGTTCGCCGAATACGCGCTGAACACCATCTTTTGTCAGTGCGTCTTTATCACGAGTTTGAGAAGCAGGAAGAATAAATAGGTTGTCCGTGCGCTTATCTTTGATCAGCGCTTGGTTTAATGTCGCTTCACCGTTAATGACGTTTACAAAGTCATACACGACGCGGCGCTCACAGCCCATGATTAGATCGAGGTTACGCAAACCGATGTCAAAATCGATCACCGCGGTCTTTTTCCCCTTAAGAGCTAGACCAGAGGCGATGGCTGCGCTTGAAGTGGTTTTACCAACGCCACCTTTACCAGACGTTACTACAATAATGCGTGCCATTTTTTTTCCTTTTTAGATTAAATCGCGAGAACTTCTAAATGTAATGATTCATCGGCTTTACTGATCATTACTTTCTTTTGCCAGTACTCGCTTTCAATTTGATCGCTTAACCAGTAGTCACCCGCAATGGATACCAGTTCTGCTTGTAAATCGTGGCAAATAATACGCGCTTCCTGCTGACCACTTGCTCCTGCAATCGCACGACCTCGAAGTGTGCCATGGATATGAATAGAGCCGTCAGCAATGACTTCAGCACCTGCACTTACGTGCGCTAGCACCACCAAATCACCATCTTTTGCGTAGATCTGTTGTCCTGAGCGGACAGGCGTACGAACTACTTTCGTTGGTGCCATTTTGGCAGGTGCTTGGCTTGGCGATTTGCTCGCCGACATAATGGCGAAGCCAGCTTCGGAAGCAAGGTTTTGTACACGCTTGTCTTTACAGCCCGTTACACCGACCGGAATAAAACCGGCATCTGAGATGCCTTGTTTAAGCTTAGGGAAATCAATGTCGCCTTGTACTTTTGCTATATTGATTACCAAAGGCGCGGATGCAAAAAAAGAAGGTGCTTGAGAAACTTTTTCTTGCAAAAATTCGACAGTCTTTGCGATCTCATTGTCAGAAAGGTGTAAAACTGACAATGTAAAACTGCTACCTTTAAGGTCTGGTGAATGGGTCATCGTGGACTTCTTGCCTTTATTGAAAGAGCGTTGCCTTAAACTAGGTATGTCATGTTATATTTCATCCTTTGACGCAGCAAGTTCTCTCGTGGGCAAATAGGTGAATTAATCTCAAATTTGCTATTAAGTTTGCGAGAATTTGACGTTTTCAACCTAATCCGCACTCAACGCGGCTAAATCAGCATAAAAGGCGTGTCATGCTTTGTTCTATTTATAAAAGCTCGAAAAAAGAAGGTACTTATCTCTATATTCCGAAAAAGGATGATTTTTCACAGGTTCCTGACACCTTAATGCAGATGTTCGGTAAGCCTATCGCTGTCATGACGATTAAACTTGATGGCCGTAAATTGGCACAAGTTGATATCGAAAAAGTGAAGGCTTCATTACAAAATGATGGCTTCTTTCTTCAGGTTCCACCGCCGCCGGAGAACCTATTAGAAAAGTACAAAGAACAAAAAGCCCAGCAGAAAGGCGAATAACGTCATCGTTTTTCATCTGGGATTTCTGCCTTGCTCAAGGAGGGCAATATGAAAAAGATACTGGCTACCATGCTTAGCGTTGGTATGTGTACCTCGGCTTTTGCAAGTAGCGAGGGTTTTGATGAATACTTGAATAAGCTGCGTGCTGAAGCTCGTGATAAAGGTATCTCAGAGCAGGTCATTAGTGCTGCTTTTGCTAATGTTGAGTACAAGCCCCGAGCAGTAAAAGCGGACCGAAACCAACCAGAAAAGAAACTGACATTGGATGAGTACATTCCTCGCGCAGTGCCTGAATGGAAGGTGAAGCAAGCCAGACAACTCTACAAAGAGCATTACACTGAGCTAAAGCGTATAGGCGATGAGTACGGTGTCCACCCGCGCTTTATTGTGGCACTTTGGGGAGTTGAAAGTAACTTTGGTAAGTTTACCGGCAACTTTAAAGTGATTGATGCACTATCCACAATGGCATTTGAAGGCCGTCGTGAAGAGTTTTTCCGGAAAGAGACCATGTCGGCACTTCAGATCCTCGATCAAGGCCATATTGAGCTAGAGAACTTTAAAGGCTCATGGGCTGGTGCGATGGGTCAATGCCAGTTTATGCCAAGCTCTTTCCTTCGTTTTGCTGCTGACGGCAACGGTGATGGTAAAAAAGACATATGGCAATCTGAAGCGGACGTGTTTGCATCAACCGCTAACTATTTGAGCAAGTCTGGTTGGGATGATAAATATACTTGGGGTCGCCAAGTTAAGGTTCCTAAAAATATTGATCGCAGCCTAGAAGGGCGCACGGCTGAAAAAGGCAAATACCTTCAAGAGTGGAGCCAATTAGGTATCACAAAATATGACGGTAGCCCGTTGCCAAAACTGGATGAAGACATCAAAGCATGGTTGATCATGCCGGACGACGAGAATGGTCGTACGTATCTGGTTTACAATAACTACAACGTATTGATGAAGTGGAACCGCTCTTACTACTTCGCACTTGCTGTGAGTCACTTGGCTGACCGCATTAAATACTGATCTGCCATCAAACAATTTGGCACTCAGTCTTCAATACAAGGGCTCTTCGGAGCCCTTTGTTTTTTCTATAACCAAATCGAGGTAAAGCGTGTTATCTGAACGTGCCGCACAAATGGTGATTTTCTCCGCTCTTCTTAAACACAAAAGCTTCACAGCTGCTGCAAAGAGCTTAGGCGTGTCGGTGTCTCATGTGAGTAAACAGTTGAGTCAGTTAGAAGCGTCTCTTGGTATCAAGCTTGTTCAACGCACTACGCGAAGCTTTACGCCGACTGAGGCAGGGAAAACCTTTTTTCATCACTGTGAGCAAGTGGTACAAGCGGTGAGCAGCGCCACATTAGAGATGGAAACCCAGCGGGATGAAGTGGCAGGTTTGGTACGTCTTGGGTTGTCGCAATCATTTGGTACCTTACACATTATTCCAGCGATTCAAGAGTTACGCGAACTGTATCCTCAACTTCAAGTGGAAGTACATCTGTTTGACTATAAGGTCGATATGTTAGCCGAAGGGCTCGATTTATGGGTAACCAACAACGAGCATTTGCCTGAAGGTTACATTGCGCAGCGTTTGACGGATTGCCAGTTTGTTGTTGCGGCATCGCCAGATTACTTATTGAAACATGACACGCCAACAGAACCGGATGACCTATCTGCTCACAACTGCCTCATATACAGAAGCTGGGAGCGTGACTATACGGGGTGGGCGTTTACCAAAGATCAGCAAGAATTGAACGTAAAAGTCTCGGGTAACTATTCAGTAGATCTGGCAGAAGCCGTTCGGGATGCGGCTATTGCAGGTTGGGGTATTGCCTACCTTGCCACTTACTTGCTGGGTGATGAGTTCAGAACGGGTAAGTTAATACAGCTGTTACCTGATTGGAAAGCCAGCCAGTCGATGCCGTTTTATGCGGTATACCCAAGCCGCCAGCATATGCCAAAAAAAATATCCGCAGTGATTAACTTTATCAAACAGAAGATCGGCAACCCTTGTCATTGGGACCAACGTTTGGCGCCTTACATCTCTATTCCTAAATAACAGGATCAATGACGTTGTAGAACGACACATAAGGTGATTCACTTCACAAAAATTTTTCCTGAATCAGAAACATATTTTCCATATGGAAATAATTAAAATAAGCAAACGTTTATCTTCAATAAATTCAATTGGTTATTTTGTTGGTCAGTTATTGGTCGCTTAAACTTTTCACACTGTTAACATCCTCAACTTGCAGCATTTTGAGTCCGCTATACAATCCGGTGCCTTCCATATCCCCCTTCTGTCGGATTCATTTTATGAACTCAATTATTGGTATCGTAGCCATACTATTCCTAGCATGGCTACTTTCTACAAATAGAAAAAATATAAAGCTGAGAACGGTGTCGTTTGCGTTTGCTTTGCAGGTACTGTTTGCGTTGTTGGTTTTATATGTACCAGCAGGACGAGATGCGCTGAATTCAGTGAGCAGTGTTGTGTCGAATTTGATCAACTATGGTCAAGAGGGCATTGCGTTTTTATTCGGTAATTTGGCGACAGGGGGCTTCACCTTTGCGATCAATGTTCTGGGTATCATCGTTTTCTTCTCCTCTCTTATCTCAGGTCTTTATCACATTGGTGTGATGCCAAAAATCATTAACTTTATCGGTGGTGGTATTCAAAAGCTGCTGGGTATCGGTCGTGCTGAGTCTTTGTCTGCTACGGCGAATATCTTTGTTGGTACCATTGAAGCACCATTAATGGTAAAGCCTTACCTAAAACACATGACTGACTCGCAGTTCTTTGCAGTTATGACAGGTGGTTTAGCGTCAGTTGCTGGCGGAACGTTGGTTGGTTACGCATCACTGGGTGTCGACCTCAACTATCTTATTGCTGCTGCATTTATGTCGGCACCTGCCGGCTTGTTGATGGCAAAAATTTTAATGCCAGAAGATACGGATAAAGCAGCAGATATCGACATTAGCCAAGTTGAAATTCCACGTGCAACCAACGTAGTAGAAGCATTAGCCGATGGTGCCATGGCGGGTGTACGCATTGCTGTATCGGTCGGTGGTACGTTACTGGCGTTTATTAGTGTCATTGCAATGCTAAACGGCATGTTAGGCTGGATAGGTGATCTTATCGGGACACCATTAAGTTTTGAGCTCATCCTAGGTTTTGTGTTTGCGCCAGTCGCTTGGTTGTTGGGTATACCATGGCAAGAAGCAACCACAGCAGGCTCGCTGATTGGTAACAAGATTGTGGTGAATGAGTTCGTCGCTTTCATCCAGCTTGCAGAAGTGAAGTCTCAACTTAGTGAACACTCACAAGCAATCGTGACGTTTGCTTTGTGTGGCTTTGCAAACATCTCAAGCATGGCGATGCTGATTGGTGGGTTGGGCTCATTGGTACCAGAAAAGCGTGCATTTGTTTCTAAGCATGGTTTCCGTGCGATTATCGCTGGTGTCATGGCGAACTTAATGAGCGCTTCGATTGCGGGCGTGATTTTAAGTCTGTAATTGAAATAGATATCAACAATTAGCAAAAAGGCTCCTTGCGGAGCCTTTTTCGTATCTGAAGTTTTACGTTATTTGTCTGTGTGGAACTGTTCGCAAGCGAGCATCGTGTTCTCAATTAAACTTGCGACGGTCATTGGGCCAACGCCACCAGGAACAGGAGTAATAAAGCTCGCACTTTCACGTGCTTTGTCGTATTCCACGTCGCCAACTAGTTTGCCTGAATCAAGACGGTTAATACCGACATCGACCACCACTGCGCCTTTTTTAATCCACTCACCAGGGATGAAGTTAGGCTTACCAACCGCCACCACGACAACGTCAGCTTGACGCACATGACTCTCTAGGTCTTTGGTAAAACGGTGACATGTTGTTGTTGTGCAGCCCGCAAGCAGCAGCTCAAGTGTCATTGGACGACCAACAATGTTTGATGCACCAACCACAACCGCATGTTTACCACGTAGCTCAATGTTGTAACGGTCGAGTAGGGTAATTATGCCCTTTGGCGTGCAAGAGCGAAGCTTTGGAATACGCTGCGCAAGACGACCAACGTTGTAAGGATGGAAGCCATCCACGTCCTTCTCTGGGTGAATGCGCTCTAAAACATGTGTTGTGTCTATGCCCGCAGGAAGGGGTAATTGCACTAGAATGCCGTCAATTTCATCATCGTTGTTTAATTCATCAATCAGAGCTAGTAACTCTTCTTCTGAGCTAGACGCAGGAAGGTCAAAAGACTTAGAAACAAACCCAACTTCTTCACATGCGCGGCGTTTGCTACCAACATAAACCTGAGAAGCAGGATCTTCACCAACTAGAACCACTGCTAAACCAGGAGCACGTAGCCCAGCTTCAACACGTGCTTTAACACGTGCAGCCACTTCGGATCGAACAGTTTGGGAAATGAGAGTTCCGTCTATATTTTGAGCAGTCATGACTTTCCTTATAAATTAAGAAGGCAGATTATCTGCGGCGCATTGTCGCAGAATTTCTTATTAACATCCATACGCAAACGTTTGCTTTGTGGTGTTTTTGAACATTAAGCGTTTTAATGGACTTTTTTTAGGCATTCAGATCAGAATGTTATGAAAACCCGTTGATTTACCCGTTTGAACTCGTATAATCCTGTCCCTGTAGCGCGCCCTTAGCTCAGCTGGATAGAGCACGTCCCTTCTAAGGATGTGGTCATTGGTTCGAATCCAATAGGGCGTGCCATTTATTCAAAAGCCTCGATAACTCTTTGAGTTGTCGGGGCTTTGTCGTTTTTAGGTTTTTGGCTGTAATTGCCACTCTATCTACAACTTTTGAATGGCATTCTAGCCATTGCAATTTCTAGCAATCTGGATAGCAACCAATAAAAAAGCGCTGGTTAACCAGCGCTTTTGCATTTATTAAGGGCATTACATCTTTTTAAAGATGATGGAGGTGTTGATGCCGCCAAAGGCGAAGTTGTTACTCATCAAATATTTCACGTCCAGCTCTCGGCCTTGTCCGGCGATGTAGTCTAAATCGCCACATTGCTCGTCGAGGTTTTCTAGGTTGAGCGTTGGGTTAAACCAACCTGTGTGCATCATTTCTAAACCTAGCCACGCTTCAATCGCGCCACAGGCGCCTAGTGTGTGGCCAAAGTAGCTCTTGAGTGAACTGATTGGCACTTTGCCCAGAGCATTCGCTGTTGCGTTGCTTTCCGCAATATCGCCGCGGTCGGTGGCAGTGCCGTGAGCAGATACATAGTCGATCTTCTCAGAAGGAATGCCCGCGTTTTGCAAAGCCATTTCCATACAGATTTGCATGGTTTCCATCTGTGGTTGAGTGACGTGTGCGGCATCACAGTTGCTGGCAAAACCGATGATTTCTGCATAGATTTTCGCGCCACGAGCGACGGCGTGTTCGTACTCTTCCAGAACTAGCGTTCCCGCACCTTCACCAATCACCAAACCATCGCGATCGGAGTCATAAGGTCTTGGTGTGCTTTTCGGGTCTTCATTCTTCAGACTGGTGGCAAAAAGGGTATCGAAGACCGCGGATTCCGTTGGGCACAATTCTTCAGCGCCACCAGCAACCATGACCGTTTGGTAGCCGTGCTTGATCGCTTCGTAGGCGTAGCCGATTGCTTGGCTGCCAGAGGTACATGCACTGCTGGTTGGGATCACTCGGCCTTTCAAACCGAAAAATAGGCCAACGTTCACTGCCGTGGTATGCGGCATCATTTGCACGTAAGTCGTTGCGGTGATCGCTTTAGTGGTTTTCTCATTCAGCATGACACCAAATGCGCCGATTGCGTCAGTACTGCCTGTTGATGAGCCGTATGCGATACCCGTTTGACCATTGGTGAGTACGTCGTTACCAATCAAACCTGCTTGGCTTAGTGCGTTTTCTGTTGCGACGGTCGCCAATTTGGAAACACGCCCCATGCCGCGTACTTGCTTGCGCTTGTAGTGCTTTGGCAGTTCAAAATCTAAAATTGGTGCCGCGAGCTTGGTGTTCAAACCATCATACTGTTCGTAAGAAGGCATGTATTGCGTCGCGTTCTGGCAGTCACGCAGTTTTGGTTCGACAGATTGCCAATCGTTACCAAACGCAGTCACGCCTGACATTCCGGTTACAACAACTCGACGGCTCATATTAGGCCTCCGTTTACCGAAATGACTTGGCGAGTTACATAGCCTGCGATGTCAGACATAAGGTAACTGACTAAACCAGCAACTTCTTCTGGCTCTCCCATGCGGCGCAAAGGAATTTGCGGCATCGCATGTTCTTTCACGTGTTCGTCTACCATGCCTGTGTCGATAAGCCCTGGAGCAACGCAGTTGACGGTGATTTTGCGTTTTGCCAGTTCAAGCGCGAGTGATTTTGTTGCACCAATTACGCCCGCTTTCGCTGCGCTGTAGTTAGTTTGACCACGATTCCCCATTAGGCCAGAGACTGATGCAAGCGTAACAATTCGGCCGCCTTTGCGCTTTTGCACCATTGGCATAACACAAGGGTGAAGAACGTTGTAGAAGCTATCTAAGTTGGTATGAATCACACCATCCCATTCTTCTTCGGTCATCGCAGGGAAAGCGGTATCTTTTGTGATACCAGCGTTGTTCACGACGCCATAGTAAGCGCCGTGTTCGGCGATATCGGCTTCTAGCTTCTCACGACAATCTGCACGGTCACTGATGTCGAATTGGATAAGACGACCGCTACCACCATGCTGTTCGATGGTGTTTAGGGTGTCTTGCGCGCCTTGTTGATCGCCCATGTAATGGACAATGACTTGGAAACCATCTTTGGCTAATTGAACGGCAATGGCTTTACCGATGCCTTTGCTGGCACCTGTAACGAGGACTTGTCGGGTCATTGTTGACTCCTGATTTTCATTTCTTGTAATTTTTCTTCTGATGGAACGTAAACGTTCAATTGGCAAGTCGCTACAACAGTTCCTTGTAGCTCAATACGGGCTGAAAAAACCGCCATACCGTTATCTTCCATAACTTTTTCAGCATACACATCGAGCACCTGTCCGCGAGAAAACGTATCGCATTCAGACGTGTATCGACGGCTACCAAGCAAAAAGCCAATCGGTGGCGCTTGTTCTTTCATTAATGCGTGGTAACCAGACCACGCCGCGACAGATTGCGCCATAAACTCAATGCCAACGTAAGCTGGCACAGTTTGAGAGGCCGAGTCGAAGAACGGGTTGTGTTCTGCGATATCAACCTGGCAGTGAATCGTATCTTGTTGAACATCCAAAGCACGATCGACCAAGATCATTGGTTTGTCGTGTGGCAAAAGTTGTTCGATGGGAGGAAGTTTAGTCATGAGCGTAACCAAAAATAAGACTAATATTATTGCCACCAAAAGCAAAAGAGTTGCTGAGAATCGCTTTGTTACCCAGTTTGGTTGGCGTCTCAACTAACGATATATGGATATCGTCTGCTTTGGTTTCGCAGTGTTGTATTGGCAAATCAAGGTTGTACTTGAGAATATGCCAAGTGATCGCGGCTTCCGTTGCACTTGCTGCGCCTAATGTGTGTCCGGTAAGTGGCTTTGTCGAGCTTACGGGAACGGAGTCTCCAAAGCAGCGATGAATGGCTTTGCTTTCCATCGCATCGTTTAACGGCGTTGCTGTGCCATGTGCGTTGATGTAACCAATGTCTTGCGCTGTAAGTCCTGCATTGGCCAACGCTTTTTTCATCGCTTCTTCTGCGCCTAACCCTTCTGGATGTGGTGCGGAAATATGGTGTGCGTCTGAGCTGTCGCCAGCTCCGAGAAGAGCAACGGGCGCAGGTGTTTTGCTTAGCAACATTAATGCTGCTGCTTCACCGATATTGATGCCGTTGCGATGTTGGTCAAACGGCTTACAAAGGGTATCGGATAGAGCTTCTAAACCGTTAAAGCCGTTTAGTGTTAGGCGACAAATGGTATCCACACCACCCACAATGACCGCATCAACAATGCCAGAGCGAATCAGGCGTTGCGCGGTTAAAAAAACACGACCACTAGAAGAGCAGGCGGTTGAAACTGAGTAATGTGGGCCGCTCAAATCAAAGTAGGCGGCAATAAAATCGCTGCAGTTGCCAAGCTCTTGTTTGGTGTAATGGTAGTCGGCAGGAAAATTACCGTTTGCCAGCTTTTCGCCAAATGCGATTTCGCCATCTGAAATGCCAGATGTGCTGGTGCCGATCACGACTGCGATACGGTCACGACCATATTTAGCAATGGCGTCACGCACGTCGCCTTCGATTTGCAGCAAAGCCGAAAGTGCGAGGCGGTTGTTTCTCGTATCAAACTGGCTGAGTGCGGTCGGTAATTGCGGTAACGTCTGTGCAATTCGACCGATTACTGTTTGGCGGCCTGAATTTAAAATATCTTGGTCAACCACCATGTTGGATGGCTTCGCTCCTGATAAACACTGGTGGATGAGCGCATCATCTTGTCCCATGGCAGAGTGAAAGCCACAGGCCTGAATATACAAAGGTTGAGAAGAGCGAATAGGCATATTGTTATTCTAAATTGTTCTTAATTAATCTGATGTTGCAGTGTTTGAATAGAAATTGAAAACTGATGTTTGAGGTGATGAAAATCAATCTTACCCTCTAACTTGTTAGAAGAGCTGTATTGAATCTTAATGATCTTTTCACCGTCGCTATCAAAGATGGCGCGAGAATTATTTTTATCAATAATTCGCCACCTTACCTCATTTAACGACCCTTCCCAAGCGGAACTCGGCCAGAGCGTGATCATCAGGTTAAATAATACCTGTTCTGGCTGCGGTAGCGAACCTTGTAAACCGTTGAGCACTTCGGTTTGAATTTGTTCTCCATCGTAAGACAGTGAGAGTACTCTCGTCCCCCAGGATGAGAAGCCTGCCAGCACCACTTCGTTGTTGATCACTTGCAGTTGCACCGGAAGTTGCTCAGATTTGGTTTTACCATCTATTGCCCAAGAAGCCGTAATTAACTGACTGGCAGACAACTGATAGCCCAAGCTTGCGGGAGTGGGCAAGCTAACTTGGGTGTGCTCGGCAATGTCGACCTGAGGCGTCGATTGGTGAGGGACCAAGCTGCATGCACTTAAAAACAGGCTCAGTGCGAATAACGTCGCGCAGCGAAAGGCGTGATTGAAAATCATGACGTCGTTTCCTCTGTTTTAATTGCAATCGGAGAGAGCAGCCAAGCGACAAAAATACCACTTAACACCGTAATGCCAAAACTGTGAATCGCGTGAGTTTGGCTGAGTGACAGCAATCCAAATGACAACACAGTGGTGATTGCCGAAAGGGTGATCGCCAATAGTGTGCTCACGCTGCGCGCTTTCTCGGCAAAGAACAGAGTGTAATCGATCCCGATACCAAGAATGAGCACCAAGCCAAGCAAGTTGAACAGGTTTAATGTTGTTCCCATCGCGACAGCCGTTGCCAGACCGCAGGCGCAAGCAATCAATGATGGCAGTAAAACTCGCCAACTGTGTTGCAGACCGTACCGCTTGATTAATACCAGAAAGATCACAGCACTGGCGGCTGCCAATAGCTCCATGATTTTGATTCGGTATTCACCAAATAGGGCGGATAATTCTTCAGCTTTGTTTAGGTAGACAACATCAGACTGTGATTTGGCAAATGCCTTAACAACAGCGGAGTCTTGCAATTGGTTTAACACCACAACCGTTGCCGATTTTTCTTTAATTTTACCCAAATGAAGAAAACGTACAGGCGCTGATACCGGGTTTTGCAAGTACTGTTCAACCGTAACAGGGATAAAGTCGGCGTCCATTTTGGGCTTTTTACTTAAGCCCAGCCCGGAAGCAAGTGGGCTGGATTGTGTCGCGTAAAGATCGCGAATCAATTGATAGTCTTGTTGCTGACGTTCCACTGAGCTCAAGTAGCGGCTCAGGCTCTGGTAGCTTTCGATGGTGCTGTCCGCTTTCCACGCTTCTAAAGTTGGTGTCAAAGACTCCAGCTTTTTCATTAGGCTTTCGTCATCGTCGGCGGTAACGACCAACATTTGCTGCGAAGATTGCATGCCACTGAGCGTCGTAATCAAGGTTTCTTGCTGCTTGAGATCTTTCGGCATCGTTTGCAGCAGACGAATGTCGTCATCGTAGTTCAATTGCAGCAAGAAAAAGCCACTCGCAACCACACATAACATCGGTAATCCGACTTTAATTCGAGGTTGATTCCAAAGCGTTAACCATTTCGCCAACAGTGATTGTCCTGGTAAGTTCGAAATGGATCGCGATGGGTTACGAGCCAGTATCGGATACCAAGCCACCACGGTGATGTAAGCAGCAATCAGACCAATGGATGAAAACAGCGCAAGCTGCTGCAAACCTGGAAACGGTGCCACTAACATGCCCAAATAGCCGATCAAACTGGTGATTAAGCCAAGTGTGATAGCTATGAAAATATGCTTTAATCCTTGCTCGCTATCCCATTCATTTCCCGCCGCAAGACGTTCGGTTAGGTAGTGGAATGCGTAGTCGATAGACACGCCGATTAAACTTGCGCCAAACACTAAACTGAACAGATGGACTTTTCCAAAAATCCACGTCGTAACGGACAAAGCAACGAGCAAACCAATGGTGATGGAAAGCAGTGCCAGAGACAGTGGCATCACACTACGAAAGACCAACACGAGCAATGCAATGATACCGAGCAGAGAGAACACACCGATGGTACTGATCTCCGATTTGGCACTTTGCGTACCAAAGTCGGCGTAAAATAGAACGCCAGTATGTGCCACTTTAGCGCCATATTTCTGCGCGACGCTTTGCTCTAGCGCTTGAATGTCTGGGACGGCAAGCTGCCCAGTTAGGCTATAAGGCGAGTCTTTTAGCTCAGCAGTAATAAGAAAGTATTGAGCACCGTCTTTTTCGACGGACAGATAGCCGTTATCCAATCGGAAAGAGGACGATTGCTGGGTAACTTGGCTTAAATAATCACGAAATAGCAAGAAAGGATCATTTTGTAACTCTTGCCCAGTCACTCCAGAAAACGGGTTGTACAGAGACTGAATCACATGCTGCACTTGCTGTTCTGGATTTTTGCTTAAACGCTCTCGTTGTTCAGGCGTCAGCAATTGGAAACGGTGCTTAAAGTAGTAACTCGCCCAAGCTTGCTGCTCTTGAGGTGAGATTTTTCCCACCACATCGCGAAAATGATTACTTTGTCGTAACCCCTTATCAAATTCAGTGGCCGCTGCAAAAAGGGCATTTTTGTCCGGCGCTGTGATCACGAAAATGACTTTGTCGCTCATACTTGCCGAGACCGACTCAAAGGCTTGCTCTGCCACTGGGTTTTGTTGGTTCTTCGGCAACAGTTTTAAAATGTTGGTCTCAATCGGAGATTCTGCGCTCCAAACCCATTGTTTGAGTAGCAACGCGCCCGCTAAAACAACGAGATTGAGCCAAACCAGAGCAAAGGTATGAGTGCCAAGACTGAGTTTAGAAACGGAATTGAGCGTCTTCGGCATCCGTGAGTTCCTGAGGTAGAGAGGTCTGGTTCGTAAACGTGATTTCGGTCTTATCGCCACGCAGCTCTTGTAGGGTTAGGCGATCAATGTGCGTTTTACCGGAAAGAGTGATGGATTGAAACACCGCATTTAATGGCGACTGTTTTGGCACTAAAACGAGCTGCCATTGATTGTTCTCAACTGAAAAATCGAGTGTGAATTGTTCTTGCAGTGCAGAAGTATCCCCGTGGAACACGGATAAAAACACATGGCTAAAGTAGAACGCCATTGGGTTTTCTTCAGCAGAAATCGTTTTCGGAGCTTGGTCGGCAAAAGTCTGACGAAGTTTGTTTTCCGTCAATACCAAATTGACTGCGAAAGGTTCAGTTTGTTGCCACAACAAGCCATGTGTTTTGCTCAGTGTGAACTGACCTTTAGAGGTTAAAGGTTGACTAAACATTTCCAGATGACGCTGCTGCGTAAAATCTCCGCGTACGATTTCATGCTGAGACAACTGCTGTTGAAGCGATGCCAAATCCGTTACGTTTGCTGTCGGTGTGGCCAGTGCTGGAACAGAAAATATCAACAAAAAAGAGAGTAACCACTTTTGCATTAGTTCAGGCTCCCATGGTTGTGCCATTGCTCTACTTTATCTAAAAAGACTGCTGGAGAAACAAAGCACATCTCTTGCTTTTCAATGGATACGGCGACTTGCGTTGTATGCGCTTTGCACATACGTTGATTCGTTTCGGCGTCGTAAATCACGTAATCCACACGCAAGCGGTTTTCCCACTCCGTGAGTTGCGCGGTAATGCGAATGGTGTGATTAAACGGAATCGCCTTGACGTATTTAACGCGCGTGTCGATGATCGGCCACATATACCCAGAGTCTTGCATATCGCGATAGCTGTATTGGATCTTCTCCATCAGCACACGACGCGCTTCTTCAAAATACCGAAAGAAGTTGCCGTGATATATCACGCCCATCGGGTCAGCATCTTGGAATGAGGTGACCATAGTCACCTCCGCTTCTAATGGGTAGAGAACCTGCTCTTGCATTATACCTCCGCGTAGAGTGGCCAATGACGTTGCTGAATGCGTTCAATGAAATGACGCAAATCTTGTTCCAATGGGCGATCTTCAATCACAAACTCAAACTCGCTCAGCACGGCGTCACGAATTACTCGCAAACTCTGACTCATGTGGTGTTCGTCCAATTCGTTATGACGACGACGTATCTCAACCGCTTGAACGCTTGCTAGGAGTGAAGCCGCAGCAACTTGCTCTGTTAACTCAAGTACGCGTAAGCAATCACGAGCCGCAATGGTGCCCATGCTCACTTTGTCTTGGTTGTGACATTCGGTTGAGCGAGAAAAAACGCTCGCTGGCATGGTGTTTTTCAACGCTTCTGCCGTCCAAGCTGAGATACCAATCTGAACCGCTTTAAAGCCGTGGTTGATCGGTTTACGCTCGCCTTCTGCACCGGTTAAGTTAAACGGCAGGCCGTTATTGAACTTGTAATCCATCAGTTGCGCCATCTGACGGTCCAGCAAATCAGCTAAGTTGGCAATGTTCACTTTCAACGTATCCATCGCCATTGCGATATGACCACCGTAGAAGTGACCGCCGTGCAGAACGCGCTCGTTGTCGCCATCGATAATTGGATTGTCGTTGGCACTATTTAGTTCATTCTCAATCAATTGACGTAGCCAAGGCAGTGAGTCTTGCACCATGCCAATTACGTGTGGCGCACAACGCAGCGAGTAGCGATCTTGCAGTCGGTCGCTATTGCGTGGCGGACGCTCAGCATTGAGATCATCACGCAGCCAAGCCGCAACTTGCTGTTGACCAGGGTGAGGCTTTACCGCAAACAACGCTTCATCAAAGTGGAAGTCATTACCTTGCATACCCACAGAGACCATCGCGGTAATCTTGGTGCAAAGCTGAGCTAGGTATTCTGCGCGTTTGTAGGCAAGACAGGCGAGGGCAGTCATCACGGATGTACCGTTCATTAACGCCAAACCTTCTTTTGGTTTTAGGCGAATTGGCTCAATGCCCAGCTCTGCAAACACTTCTTGTGTTGGTCGCACATCACCTTTGTAAAGCACTTCACGTTCGCCAATTAAGGTCGCCGCTAGGTAAGACAGAGGCGTTAAATCGCCACTTGCGCCCACCGAGCCCTCTTGTGGAATACGCGGCGCAATGTCGTGGTTGATAAGCGTAACGATTTGGTTCAACAGATCGTGAGACACGCCAGATACGCCTTGCGACAATGAACATAAACGTGTTGCCAGCACCGCACGAGCTTGCTCATGAGAAAGGATTTGACCTAAGCCACAACCATGGAAGCGTGTAAGGTGCAACGGAAGTTCATCCACAAGAGCGGGTGGAATCGCCACAGTACATGAATCGCCGTAACCCGTGGTCACGCCGTAAATAACGCCTTCTTCCTTCAGTAATCGTTCCAGAAACGCCACGCCACGATCAATTTTCGCGGTAAATTCTGGCGAGGTGTTCATGTGTGCCTTTGCACCTTGAGCAATGGCAACGACATCTTCGATGGTTAAAGATTGGGCACCAAAAGTGATGTTGTGATTATTGTTGTTTGTCATGTGGCTGATTACTTAAAGTCCAGAAGTTAAAAAAGTTGTACCACTGTAACGGCGCTTGCAGTGTGTGGTGTTCTAATCTTTGTGCGTACTGTTGAACAACGCGTTCTAGTGCCTGCTGACGCTCCTTGCGTGGTAGCGTGACTTGGTCACTAAAGTGTTCAAAGTACACATTAAAATGCGGAGTGTTCGCTTCATCGTCGCGTAGGCCGAAGAGTAAGTAAACCGGCGCTTTTAATACCGAGGCTAGCATGAATGGGCCTTGCGGGAATGGTGCAGGTTTACCAAGAAAATCTGCCCAAACGACACGATTTTCTTTGCTGGTGGAAGTGCGATCGCCAACGATCACCACCCATTCGCCTTGCTCGATTTTTTGTTGAAGCAGAATCGCGGTGTCTGGTCCCATTGAGCTGACTTGAATCAGATTCAGTTCCGAATTTGGGTTTACCGCCTTCATTACCGCATTAAATTGTTCAGCGTGTTGGGTAAATACCAAGGCATTGATTTTGACATGAGAGTGTCGACGACCAAGCGCACGGCAGAGTTCGATATTGCCAAGGTGCGAGCCTAAAATGAGCACGCCTTGTTTTTTCTGCGCCATCTCTTCGAAATGATGCTGGCCGTGAATGGTTAGGTTATCGACGTTAAAGTCACCTTGCCATGCTGCCAGTTTGTCGAGCATGGTTCGCCCAAAAGAAAGCAGATGATGATAGCTGTCCAACTGTTTTGGTAGTGCGATGCTCTGCTGCGTTGCGTAGTACTGCAAGTTTTGCAGGTAAATCTCAGACGCTTCACGGACAGATTTACCCGTGAAGTGGTAGTAGCGCATGACTAATTTTAAAATCAGGTCAAACGCTTTTCTGCCGAACAAGCGGTAAACCGCGAGTAAGGTTTTGATGCCTAAAATCGTGCCTTGTTCTTTTCGTTTCGACCAGTGGGCATTACTGTCATCTGTGTTTTGGCGCTTTCTGGCGAGTAGCGAAGGAATGCGCGGCAACATGCCAAAAAATAGGCGAGTGTGCATCCAGCTTATCTTGACGTTATCCCACAATGCGTCGAAGTGGGAAATGCCACCTTCAGGGTAGATCACGCGCGTTGGAACAAAATCAATGTCGACGCCTTCCCAGTACATTCGCACTAGAATTTCGATATCAAAATCCATGCGTTTGCCGATACTGTACTTGTTCAACACGGCGACCGTTTTCGCCACTGGGTAGGCGCGAAAACCGCACATGCTGTCTTTGATAGACAGTGACAAGGTTTCTATCCACACCCACACGTGCGTAGCGTAGCGACCATACAAACGGGATTTAGGTACGCTCTCGTCGTATATCGGTTGGCCCGAAATCAGGTTATCTGGTTTTGTTTCGCTGGCGCTGAGCAATTTCGGCAATGCTTCTAGGTCGTGTTGACCGTCTGCGTCGATTTGAATGGTGTGCGTAAAACCAAGTTGGTGAGCTTGATGTAGGCCTGCCATCACCGCGCCACCTTTGCCTTGGTTTTCACTCAAACTAATCAGTTTTATCAGCCCTTGTTCACTCAAAGCAGAAAGCGCTTGTTTGGTGTCTTCATTGCTGCCGTCGTCCACGACCAGCACTGGCAAAGCGAAAGAGGATAACGATGCCACCACGTCTGCAATTGTGCTGCCGTGGTTGTAGCAAGGAATTAAAAAGCAGGGACGGTAATCACTCACGTGACTCACCCAGTTTCATTTTGCCTGAAGAGTGAGTCACCAAGGTTTCACCGTTTTTCGATGTGTACTTAAAGGTCAATTTCTCGCGCTCATTGTCCCAAGAGAGTGAGAGACAAACGTCGGCGTTTGGCAGAATCGGCTCTTGAAATTTGATGACTTCCATTCCTTTAAATACCTTGGGAGTATTCAAATATTGAACGGCGTAGAACAGCGCCCAATCAATTTGAGTGACGCCGGGTAAAAGAGGGAAGTGATTGAAATGACCTTGGAAATCTAAGATGTCAGCATCCACTCGCAGCGACAGCTCCGCGGTATGGTCACTCACTTCAATATTCTGAATAGTTGGTTTTCTTTTTTCCATGTTACTAGCTTTATTGGAATAGTTTTTCAATTTCAGCAACTTGGCGTTTGCCTTGGCTGTTCAATGGAATTTCGTCGACCACTCGGAATTTTCTCGGGATAGCGATCGGTTCTAGCCAATTGCGCAGTGCCTTGCGAAGCTCAAGCCAAAATTTGCCTTTACCAAGTTCATTAAGCACATCGCTGCCTTGATCGTTAAGTACGATGATCGAGACTAACGTGAGGCGACCAGATTCTTCCATTGGGATCACCACGCTTTCTTGAACCCACGGCAATTGCTCTAAACGTTTTTCCACTTCGACAAGGGAAATACGCTTTTCTTCGACTTTGACGATTCGGTCAGTGCGTCCACGCAATTCAAAAGAAATACTATCATGGAAATAGCATTCATCCGCAGTTTGGTACCAAGTGTTTTCATCAATGTGTGGCGAGCGGAGCTTTAAACAATTTTCATGGTTAAGCTCGGCTTCAATACCAGGGAATAACGTCCAGGGAGTACTGGCTTCGTGCTGCTGACGGTAAGCGATGCCGCCGGTTTCTGTGCTGCCAAAAACTTCAATAGGAAGTGACCCAAACAACAACTGGCTGTGCTGCGCGGCTTGGTTTGGCAAGGGACCACCAGAAGAAAATACGCACCGAATCGCAACCGGATTGTGCTCTTCACTGAGTCGTTTTAGTAACGCAGGGCTGCTTACTAGCGTGGTGTCAGCATCAGCGTGATGGACAATTTGCTCTGGGAACTCAAGGTCGTGTGCTGAAAATGGACGTGCGGAGCACAAAGGCCACAATACGCGGAACAGCAAGCCGTAAATGTGTTGATGAGAAACGGTGCTTTCAACGCGTGTGCTGGCAACCGTGTCGCCCCACAGGTTATCTAGAATAGCAACTTCGATATCGAGCTGTTTCAGCGTTTTTGCAATGGCTTTTGGTGTGCCGCTTGAACCCGAAGTAAATAGCGTTACTGGTATTTCTGCCAGGTTTAATTCACGCCAAAAATAAGGTTGTTTGGCCTCTGGCTCGCTAATCACGGTGGTTTCTAGCAATGATTGAGCTTCGATCAAAAGCGAGCTCACGAGTTCTGGAGCCGAGACATCGGCATCATGCAGCAACAAATCGTAGTGCTCACTGAGCTCTTTGAGTGCTTCTGGTTGGTAATTACCAGGTAATACAATGGATTTTCCTGCATAACAACAAGCAAAAAAGCCAACGGCAAACAGGTAGCTGTTGCCAAAACACAACGCAATGTTTTGCGTTGGTTGGGTTTCTAGCTGTTGAGTAAGTGTTGCGACGTGCTGTTGGAAATCACCCCACGTGATAACCGTATCGCGATCGTAAGAGACTGGGGATTGCTCAGACCTCTCCGCGATGAACAAGGTCGCTAGGGAGGTAAAGCTCGAATACGTTGTATTCATACGATTAGTGTTCCTTTCGAACAAATTGACGCACGATCCATTCTCCAGCGAACAAGCCACCAGCAAGTAAGTAGCTGATGAGGCCGTTATAAAGCGTCCATATTTTTACTGGTAGGAAACAGGTATAGAGTGCAACGGCAGCGTTGAGCGTAAAAAAGGCGCACCAAACCATCGTCACTTTGCGAGTGTAAGCCACGCCACTAGCCGGAAGGTCGGGTTCTTGCAAGCGAGCAAGCCTCTCTATGATCGATTGCGGCTGTTTTAAGCTCAGTCCAAATACACACAGCATACATACATTGACAATGACAGGGTAAAACTGAAGCCACCCATGTTGTTTAAACACCATGCCAAGCGTAATTAGAACAATGCCAACAGCGCCCGTAACGAGCGCCAAGAACTTAAACTCTTTTAGTGGGGTCTTATTTGCGACGAAAACACGCAAAAGTAACGCAGCAATTAACAAGCCCCCAACTAAGTTCAAGCCAAATTTATCTATACCGAAATAGACGGCGAAGGGGTAGGCAAACAGTACAATTGCAGACAGACCAGTCAGCAATTGGCGCATTAACTTTCCTTCAATAACTCAGTGACAGCGTTAACCACATCGTCAACGGTTCTTACTGCACTAAACTCTGCTGGCTTGATTTTTTTGCCAGTGACATTCTGTAGGTGTACGACCAAATCAACGGCGTCAATGCTATCAAGATCGAGATCTTGGTATAAGTGCGCATCTGATTGAATGTCGGCTGCGTCAATTTCGAACAGCTCAACAAGCGCATCTTTAACTTGTTCAAATACTTGATCTTTATTTACATCAGTCATGAATATACCTACAACTTATTCATTAGTTTGAGAAGAAACGTATTTCGCTAGATTTGCTACAGACGCAAAGTGTTCGCGCGTATTTGAGTCGTCGGCATCAATAACGATGTTGTATTGTTTTTTTATTGCGAGTCCAAGCTCAAGCGCGTCGATAGAATCTAAGCCAAGTCCATCACCAAAAAGTGGTGCATCCGTTTCAATATCATCTACGGTTAAATCTTCAAGGTTTAAAGCATCAATAATAAGTTGCTTAATGTCGTTGTGTAACTGTTCCACTGGGACCTGCTTATTAATAAAAGTTTTCTGGAAAAATGTTTTCAGCTAGGTGCTGTTGTAAGCGTCGCGCCGCTATTGTCGGCGACGTAGTTTGCTTTATAAAGGGGGTAATCTCAACTTTATCCTTAACTTCAACCCTGAAAAAGGGCTTTGTTGCCGGTACTTGATACCATTTTTTCTCTTTTGTGAGGAAACTTGGTGTTACCGTAATATGGACCACCCTTAAATCTCGCTCTGTTCTTACCGCAATTTGTGCTGCACCACGTTGTAATTTCGGTTCTACACCTGGCGTTGTTCTTGTTCCTTCAGGGAATATAAGCAACACGTTGCCTTTGTTAAATCGTTCATCACAAAGTGCTAATAAATCATCCGGTGCTTCATTGGGAATATATCCGGCTGCTTTTACGATGTGCTTCATAAAAGGATTCGACCATATTGCCGATTTTACTAAACAGTCGCAGCGATTTAATTGTGAAGCAATGAGAACGTAATCGATTAAACTAGGGTGGTTGGCAACAATTAAACAATTACGATCTTGTTGAAGAATATCGGCACCAATAATTTGATAATCGATTGCGCCACTCAACTTCATCAATTTACAAAATGTGTTGAATGAATATCGAATCGCACCTTGAACTTTATATTCGCGTTCCGTTTGGTCTGAAACAAAAATACGAATGGTCGGAATAACAATGAAGCTCAGTACTAAACCACCTAACCCAAATACTGAAAAACAAAAGCCTGTGGCTAGCACACGCCAATACTGATTTAAGCGAATCATTTTTTGTGCCATTCCCAAGCTTGATGCGGAGCGAAAATAGTCCACTGGCTTTTATCTAACAAGTATTGTTGCAAAAATACTAAACCTTGAGGAAGAGGATGACCGGAACGTTCTGCGTTTATGGAGCTTTGTATCGCGAAATTGTCTCCATGAGAAAGTATTAAGCCAAGTCCAAACCCTTGGTATTGTTGGTTTTCATATTCTAAATAAGAGTCAGGCATAGGCTCATCAAAATCAACAAGCAGTACTTTTTTGTCAGGATTGTCGGACAAAAACAGCCATGCTTCTAATATTGCGCTTTGGAATGTGTTTTCTGCCGCAGCGATAGAAGTTAGGGGAATGGGTTGTTTAGTTGCGATAGTGGCAAGCCCTGCGGCGGTATTGTGCACCGATTGAGAAAAAGCCATCGGAGACGCCTCTTCTCCATTAATTATATCTTCAACTAGTGCGACGCTGCGATGCAGTTCACCATGACGGCTTGAAAATACAAGGTAATCAACTTGATGTTGATTAAGCATTTCGATTGCAGTTTGTACCGCCAGTTTACTGAGTGGGCTCATTCTTCTGCGCATCATCGCAGGAATATTTGCAACATTGATTTTGCCATCTTCTGGCCATTTTATCTCTGTTGCCCATTGTTTCCAGTCATTGGATTCGGATAAACCGAATGAATTCGCTGTCCACGCATCAATATTGAACGAAATGTTGATCTTCGAGTTTGGCATATTGGGTTAAATTGTTTATTTTACAGCTCGATACAAATTGGGGTTGACCCAAATTCACAATAAAAAGGAAATTATCATGTCGCGTTTTAAGCTGTATGTCTCGTTATTATTAACTTTGCTTCTTGTTGGTTGTGGACGAGTACAACCTGTAATGAATGTGGAGGATACTCCAGTTGCTTATGATCTTCAAAATAAACAAGTAAAAATGGCCATAGTGCAATCAGCAACTAACCGAGGCTGGACGATCGAAGAAGTTAGCCCTGGTGTTCTTATTGCAAAAATCCACGTTCGTAAACACTCTGCAGAAGTAAAAATCCCATACAATAATAAATATTACTCAATTATTTATCTCAACTCAGTAAATCTCAAAGCAAGTGATGGCAAAATCCACCGCAATTACAATCGTTGGGTAAACAACTTGAATGTTGATATTCAGCGAGCTATTGCATTGTTGGGCAATCAATCTCAACAATAAAACTATTAATTGCAGTTAGGTTTTTCCGTGTTAAATCAAAATAATGACCCTTTTAATGCTTTTGAAGCGAAGACAGAAGCTCAGAAGTTATCTTTTGCACCAATCGTGTTCCAGACCGCCAAAACGCTTCGAGATTTAGGTATTTTAGCCGCTTTAGACAGCGCTGGCGCACAAGGCATGAGTGCCACAGATATTGCCGAGAAAACGGGAGTATCAGAATATGGTGTTAAAGTACTGTTGGATATGGCGATTAGTGCGCATATTGTTTTATGGGAACGACCTAACTATTCGCTTGCAAACCTTGGTTTTTACCTTCTTCATGATGGTATGACGAATGCAAACATGGATTTTACGGCAGATGTTTGTTACGCCGCGATGATGCATTTGACGGAAGCAATTCAAGAAGGTAAACCGTCTGGTTTGAAAGAGTTGGGCAATTGGGAGACCATCTATCAAGGTCTATCGACGTTACCAGAACAAGCCAAACAGAGCTGGTTTAAGTTCGATCATTTCTATTCGGATCGCTCGTTCCCACTTCTGCTTAAAGAGGTATTTGCAAGCAAGCCAAAGCATCTTGTGGATATTGGCGGAAATACGGGAAAATGGGCGATTCAGTGTTGTAAACATGACCCTGACGTTCAAGTGACGATTGTTGATTTACCGCAGCAATTAGAAGTAGCGATGAAGAATGTTTCAGAAAACCAGTTCGTCGAGCGTGTACGTCCATACCCTGCAAACATGCTTGATAAAGCACAAACATTGCCTGAGCATGCTGACGTATGGTGGATGAGCCAGTTCTTGGATTGCTTTTCCCCAATTGAGATCCTCAATATCCTTAAAAAAGTTAAAGCCCAGTTAACGAAGGGAGATACTATTTACGTATTGGAGCTGTTTTGGGATGCTCAAAAATACGCGGGAGCTTCCTATAGCCTTAATGCCACTTCTCTTTATTTTACCTGTTTAGCTAACGGTAATAGTCGCTTTTATCGCAGTGATGATTTCTTAGAAATTGTCGAAGCGGCAGGTTTATCTGTCGTTGAAAGAACCGACAATATTGGCCTTGGTCATACCTTATTAAAACTACAAGCAAACTAAATTCAGAATGAAAACAGAGCTCAAGCAAGTTGTTGTCGTAGGAGCGGGGCCATCAGGTTCAACCGTTTCTGCCTTATTAAAATCGCGTGGCATAGATGTTGTTGTCTTAGAAAAAGCGACTTTTCCACGTTTTTCCATAGGAGAAAGCCTACTCCCTGCATGTATGGAAGTTGTTGAACAAGCAGGAATGACCAATGCAGTAAAGCAGTTTGGCTTCCAGTATAAAGATGGTGCTGCATTTCGTCGTAATGGCGTATACACCCAGTTCGACTTTACAAACAAATACACGCCAGGACCGGGCACGACGTTTCAGGTTCAACGTGCCAGCTTTGATAAAGTATTGGCAGATAGCGCTGAAGAGCAAGGCGTAGAGATTCGCTATCAGCATGAACTGCTCAATCTAGTGTTTGAAGGGAAAAAGTCTCGATTAGAAGTGCTCGACTCAAATAAGAAGGCTTATCAAATCGAAGCAGATTTTGTGTTGGATGCAAGTGGCTTTGGGCGTGTTTTGCCACGCTTGTTGGAGCTAGAAGAACCTTCTTGTCTTCCGCCTAGAAAAGCGATCTTTACCCATATCGAAGATCATATCTCTCCCCAAGAGCCGGAATACGATCGCAACAAAATTTTAATTTCAGTTCATCCTGAAAATCACGACGTATGGTACTGGCTAATCCCATTCTCTAATGGTACTTGTTCGTTTGGTGTGGTGGGTGAGCCAGAATTTTTCGAACAATACCCAGAAGATAAGATTGCAGCGTTGCAGCAGTTAGCCAATGAAGAGCCGGGTTTGGCTTCTTTGTTGCGAAATGCGAATTACCCGAATCCAGCAGGCGAGTTGGGTGGCTATTCTGCTAACGTCAAACGTTTAGCGACAGAGCACTACGCGTTGCTTGGTAATGCAGGTGAGTTTCTTGATCCTGTATTTTCATCGGGTGTCACTATCGCCATGAAATCGGCAGAGTTTGCAGCGGACTGCGTGGTTCGTCAGCTGAATGGTGAAAAGGTTGGTTGGCAAGAAGAGTACTCGCAACGCTTAATGGTGGGAGTGAACACATTCCGCACTTATGTGGAAGGCTGGTACAACGGCACGTTGCAAGATGTGATTTTCTATCAAAACCCGAACCCACGTATTAAACAGATGATTAGTGCGATTTTGGCTGGATATGCTTGGGATACGAATAATCCTTACGTAAAACAAAGTGAGCAGCGTTTGTCGACGCTTGCAGAACTGGTTCGGGAAGCTGAACTGTAAGAATATACATTCGCTTATCCGAGAATCAGTAAACCTAGGTCTTACCAAAAAAATTGGTAAGACCTTTTTAATGCCTCTTTACTTTTACTTTTACTTCTAGCGTGTTGGAGACACATTGACCACTTACATCGGTGTGTATCGAATTTGAGAATTTTTATGGTGACACTGATCACATCTAGAATTCCTGTTGCTGATATTTATATTAAATTTGTAGGAAATGGATTACATTCTGGGAGTGTTCCCTACATCCGGCTTCGTTGTGAAAACGGTTTATAAGCAACTGTATAAGTTAGTAAAGTTCCAAAAACTACATCAAAAAAAAGACAAGTTTCTTACCAAATCAATTCGCTTGGTGAGTTCGAGCCATCGACTACGCCAAACGCTTCCTCTACTTTCTAAAATTGTCGAAGAACATGACGCATCAACGGTCTCTTCGATTGCAGATCCCGAGAACGCGGTCGCGTGGGGAGGGAAAGTTTCTCCAGAGTTCAAATCTAAAGTCATCCGTATTAGTAAAGAGCTAAAGATCAATCCTAATCATCTTATGGCGTGCATGGCATTTGAAACTGCTGAAACTTTCAGTCCAAGCATCAAAAATGGTTCCGGAAGCGGGGCTACAGGGTTAATTCAATTTATGCCCTCTACCGCAGAGTCATTAGGAGTGAACACAAAGACTCTTGCGAGAATGAGCGCGCTTGAACAACTTGACTATGTGAAAGCGTACTATTGGCCCTATCGAAATAAAATTAATAGCTTAGAAGATGCTTACATGGCCATTCTCTACCCTGCTGCGATTGGTAAACCGCCGTCTTTCGTTTTGTTCAGACAAGGCTCAATTGCCTATCGACAGAATGCAGGTATCGACCGCCACAAAACGGGGAAAATCACGCTTAATGATGTTTCCTACAAAGTGAGGCAAAAATTAGAAAAAGGTTTGCAGCCCAATTTCATGGGCTAAGATTGTGTCATGTTCCTAGTTTTTCGCGCATGAATCCTTCTGTTACTTCACGGGGATTCTGATACACTACGCGCCCATTTCCTCTGTTGAGACCTTTCTATGCCATTTTCTAAGCTTGGTTTAAGCGCATCGATTGCTGATGCAGTAAAAGCGCTAGGTTATGAAAAACCCACTTCTATCCAACAAAAAGCCATTCCAATCGTATTGCGTGGCCGCAATTTAATTGCAGCAGCGCAAACGGGCACAGGTAAAACGGCCAGTTTTGTTCTGCCAATCTTAGAAAAGCTTAGTCGAGGCGAAACGCAACGTAAAAAACGCGCTCGTGCGATTATCCTAACGCCAACACGCGAACTTGCGCTTCAGGTTCATCAAAGTATTGAAGCTTATGGTAAAAACTTACCATTACGCTCAATGGCGATGTTTGGTGGTGTGGATTATGCACCACAAAAACAAGCCTTGATCGAGGGTGTCGATATTGTGGTAAGCACGCCTGGGCGCTTGATTGATCTGTACGGTCAACGCGCGATTCACTTTGATGAAGTGGAAATGCTAGTGCTTGATGAAGCCGACAAAATGTTGGATATGGGATTCATCGATGCGATCGACAAAATCGTCGACTGTATGCCAGAACATGTGCAAAGTTTGTTGTTCTCAGCGACGTTATCTAACCCTGTTCGTGACTTGGCCAAAAATGCGATTATTGATCCTGAAGAGATCACGATTGCAAAGCACAGTGCCTCAAAATCAAATATTAAACAGTGGATCACGACCGTCGATAAAGACATGAAGTCGTCGCTGTTAAGTCACTTGCTTAAAGAAAATGACTGGTCGCAAGTACTGGTATTTATTGAAACTAAACACGGCGCAGCCAAACTGGTAAGCCAACTTGAGAAACGTGGCATTGTGGCAGAAGCATTCCACAGTGGCCGTAATCAGCGTGTTCGCCAGGAATTAATAGAAAAGTTTAAAGCGGGTGAAATCCAGTACTTAGTCGCAACCGGCGTTGCTGCTCGCGGTATTGATATTGATAATCTGCCAGTTGTCATCAACTACGATTTACCTTACCCAGCGGATGAGTATGTACATCGTATTGGTCGTACAGGTCGTGCTGGCGCGAAAGGTGAGGCGATATCACTGGTTTCAAAAGACGACTTTAAGAACCTCTGCATGATTGAAAGTCGTTTAGGGCACTTGCTAGAGCGAGTGGAAATTGAAGGTTTTGCGCCAAGAAAGCCAGTACCAATTTCAATTTTAAATTACGTGCCTAAGAATAAACGTAAACCGCACGATAAGCGCGAATCAAAATAGCCAGTTTATCCCATGATCTAAAAGCCGCATTCTTGCGGCTTTTTGCGTTTTAAGGCATCCAATTATGTAGCCATCGAGACGGTTTCTATTCGGTAATGAGGAAAAAAGTTAATCAGTGTCATACGCTTAACACGTAAAGTGAATCAAGGTGCGTTAAGCTTTTGTCAATTATCTGTCCGCAGGTTTGCACAAGGTAAGGAATGGGCGCAAACTTTTTTGCTTGCTAATGAATGCATAAGATGGGGCACAAATGAAAACAGGTGATAAGCAATTCGCTGTTATTGGTCTTGGCCGATTTGGTTTGGCAGTGTGTAAAGAGTTACAAGATTCAGGCGCTCAAGTTTTAGCCGTTGACATCAACGAAGACAGAGTTAAAGAAGCCGCCAGTTTTGTTAGTCAGGCGGTTGTGGCTAACTGTACTCACGAAGAGACGGTTGCTGAGCTCAAACTTGATGATTACGACATGGTGATGATTGCCATCGGAGCGGATGTCAATGCCAGTATTCTTGCGACATTGATTGCTAAAGAGGCGGGAGTAAAGTCAGTATGGGTTAAAGCCAACGACCGCTTCCAAGCTCGTGTTCTGCAAAAAATTGGCGCAGACCACATTATCATGCCTGAGCGTGACATGGGGATACGTGTCGCGCGTAAAATGCTCGATAAACGGGTTCTTGAGTTCCACCCATTAGGCAGTGGCTTAGCTATGACGGAGTTTGTGATTGGCTCTCGTTGGATGGGTAAGACACTAAGTGATTTGGCTCTGTGCAAAGTCGATGGCGTGCAAGTGCTAGGGTTTAAACGGGGCCCAGAAATTACCAAGGCACCTGACCTTAATACCACACTAGAAATTGGTGACCTAATTATTGTGGTCGGCCCTCAAGATGCGCTCGCAAATAAATTAAAATCGCTATGACGTATTTTCATCAGAAAGGTGTTTTTTACGCACCAGATGGTAAACAAGAGAAAGCGAAAGGCAACGAACCGCGAATTATATTGCTCAGTTTTCTCGGTGTTTTACTGCCTTCTGCGGTATTGCTAACCTTGCCAGTTTTTTCTGTTACGGGCCTGTCGATAACGGATGCTTTGTTTACTGCAACGTCCGCTATTAGTGTGACAGGGCTTGGTGTTGTCGATACTGGGCAACACTTTACGCTTGCGGGTAAAATCTTGCTGATGTTTTTAATGCAAATCGGTGGGTTGGGGCAGATGACGTTGTCGGCAGTCTTACTCTATATGTTCGGCGTGCGTTTGAGTTTGCGTCAACAAGCGCTGGCGAAAGAAGCATTAGGGCAAGATCGGCAAGTCAATCTAAACCGACTAGTAAAGCGGATTGTTGTTTTCGCGCTTGTTGCAGAAACGGTCGGGTTTATTTTTCTCTCTATCCGCTGGGTCCCTGAAATGGGCTGGCAGACTGGTATGTTTTACGCCTTGTTTCATGCAATTTCTGCATTTAACAACGCTGGGTTCGCGCTGTTTTCTGACAGTATGATGAGCTTTGTGAATGATCCGTTGGTTATCTTTACACTGGCGGGGCTATTCATTTTTGGCGGGCTTGGCTTTACTGTTGTGGGTGACATCTGGCTAAACTGGCGCAAAGGTTTCCACTTTTTGCATCTTCACACCAAAATCATGCTGATTGCGACACCGATATTGCTCTTAGTCGGAACGATGATGTTTTGGTTACTTGAGCGAAGCAACCCAAACACAATGGCGTCTTTACCTGCAACAGGGCAATGGTTGGCGGCATTCTTTCAATCTGCGAGTGCTCGAACGGCAGGGTTTAATAGTGTTGACTTGGCGTTGTTTACCCAGCCAGCCTTACTGGCCATGATTGTTCTAATGTTAATTGGAGCGGGTTCCACCTCAACGGGGGGCGGTATTAAAGTTTCCACATTTGCTGTTGCGTTTATGGCTACGTGGACCTTTTTACGCCAAAAGAAACATGTGGTTATGTTTAAGCGAACCATAAATTGGCAAACTGTGACTAAGTCATTGGCAATTATCGTTGTGAGCGGAGCCATCCTGACAAGCGCAATGTTTTTATTGATGCTTACCGAGAAGGCCAGCTTTGATAAGGTTATGTTTGAAACCATTTCCGCATTTGCCACAGTGGGGCTCACCGCCGGTTTGACTGCGGAACTTTCTGAACCTGGTAAATACATTATGATCGTGGTGATGATCATTGGTCGTATTGGGCCGCTCACGCTTGCCTACATGTTGGCACGTCCTGAACCTACCTTGGTCAAATACCCAGAAGACGCCGTTCTTACAGGTTAATATAGCGTTAAACAATGGCCGCGCGACCATTACGAGCATTGATTAATAGCAGTGCTCGTACATTTATAGAATATGTGGAATGTTGCCCAGTTTTACCTACAAATTCGTAGAAGTTCATTTCTTCTTCCTTTCGTTTCGATACTATTCATTCACTCAATTTATATTCTCAGAAGCTACGCTCATAACAGCGTTTTGGAATCCGACGCTTTTGTAGTGTGACACCAAACTACGTCGTGTTATCTGAGCGAATTGATACCAGCCTTCGTCAATAGTCACTTAGTCTTACTCTATGCCCATAGGGTTACTTTGTGTTTGTTGTGCTTGGTATTAATTAACGAATCGAAAAGATGGAGTCGTACTTTGAAATTCAACACACTCGCCATGGCTATGCTAACTGCGCTTCTTGCAGGGAAGAGCATGGCAACTACTCCGCCATCACCGGTTTGGCATACTATTGCGTTGAGCGATGGTAGTTCCAGTGAGGCAATTCTACGTGGAACGGCAGATTTCCACTGGTTTGAAGATAAGCAGGGCAATGCCTTACTTCAGGAAGACGGCGTTTGGTTTTTCGCGCGGATTCAGCGCGAGTCAGACACGCCAATATTGATCTCGACAGGTGTGGTGAAAACGCAGTCGAGTGAGCCACCTGAGTCGGCGAGGTTTCGCCCGGATTTACAAGTTAAACCGCAATTATCTTCTCTAAAAACCATTGAACCGATGGCACGAAAAAACCTACTGCGTTCGGCGCAAGGTTACCAGGCGATGAGCAGTTCAACGGTTAAGCAGCAGCCCCTATTGGTTGTGCAAGTTTCGTTTGATGACCAAGCAATGGTGCACGATTTTGAGCAACGCGTATTTAATACCAATGGTCAAAGCGTTGTGGATTACTTTGATAAAAACTCTCAAGGTAAATTCAAAGTTGTTCCTGCACTTGAGAGTTACGGCACCGCCAATGACGGTGTGATAGATGTGACTGTGGCACAAAGCCACCCTAACTGTCACTCTAGTTCTACTGATAAGACATGCACCGCCAAGTTGAATGCGGTTTTCACCGAGGCTTATCAAAAACTGGATCCATACTTTAATCTTTCGGCCTACGACAGCAATCAAAATGGTACCGTAGAACCGTCAGAACTCTCTGTCATGTTTATTTTTGCGGGGGGAGATCGTTCAACAGGGGTTCTCAACCGTCCTGCGATTTGGCCGCACAAATTCTCTCACGATGATGTCACACTAGATGGTAAAAAGATCACAGACTATTGTGTGTTCGCTGACTATCAAGTTGATCATCAAGCGACGTTGGGCGTGATCGTACACGAGCTTGGCCACTTAATGCTTGGCTTACCGGATTTGTACGCAAGGAACAGTGATGCCTCGATCGGCTCTTGGGGCGTGATGGGTGGCGGTTCATGGGCGCAGAAACCGGGAGATTCATACGCTGGTGACACTCCGGTGAACATGAGTGCATGGAGCAAACACGCTGCTGGTTTTGTTGTACCAACGGTAACTCATGAAAGTCCAGCGCCTATTTCTGTGAACAACGACGATGTCAAGCTGGTGTATCTCGACCCGTACTTGAAAGAGTTTGGTCCACGTGTTTACTTGGAAAATCGCACCTTTAGCGGTTACGACCGAGCATTGGCGGCTGAAGGTATCCTGGCGACGTCGGTCAATGTCCAGAACCGCTTTAATGATGTTGGCGCGATGCAGGTTCAAATCATGCAGGCTGATGGTCTGAATGAGTTAGAAAATGATGGTAGGAGTGACGCTGACGATTTGTACCCTAATGGTGGCGATGTCATTTCAGATACATCGACCCCGGGTCTGAGAGCGATCACAGGGTTTGATACTGGGGTTCGTATTTCCAACATTGCCAGCAACACCAACGGCGGTAGCTTTTCTCTTGAGCATACAAACGAACCAAATAAATCAGCATGGCTGAACTCTCTTCATCAAGGTTATGTGTACGCGAGTGGGAGTAACACTCTGGCGGTGTCACTGGACTTGAATAGTGATACAGAGCTTGATGGCCTTCAACTTTATGCGCAAAGAAATAGCGCTCAAAGTGACATGACTTATCGAGTTTGGCGATTCCCATTTTCTGGAAACATTGGCTATCGATTAATATTGAATCAAAACAACGCTGAGCTTTTACAGCAAGGTAACTTCCAAAAGTCATCTCGAATTTTATTCCCCCAATCAAGCCAATTGAGTGCGGGTCAGCACTTATTGGTCGTTGAATTGGAAGGCGGTCAATTTGATGCAAACTTTGACTTCGGCCGCTTGCTAAAAACTGAAAAAGCCTCCCTACCTGTAATGTGGACTGGTGATTACAGTGAGATTGGCACGTTTGGTCTAGAAAAAGCCGGGTTCTCTTATATTCCGTTTGCAGCATTATTAAATGTGGATGCGAGCAACTTGGTTGAAGCGAAATCTGATTCGTTACAAACCAATAAAAATACGCCAATCAAACTGAACCTGATGGACAATGATTTCATGGCGGTAGGGTATCAGTTCAATGTGGACATTGTGCAGAAGCCTGAGCACGGCACCATCTCTGGCAACCAGTACCAACCTGAAGCTAACTTCGTTGGTCTGGACACTTTCCAATATCGTTTGTTGTCGGTTGATGGTGCGTACTCATCTTCAATCGTGAATGTGCAGGTGGAAGTGCTTGGCAGCAACGAAGCGCCAGTGGCCGTGATTGATGTTGATAATAAAGACATGACGGTTGGGCAGCGAGTCACTTTGTCTGCGTTAAATAGTACGGATGCTGATGGTGATGTGTTGAGTTATAAATGGGAGCAGTTGGCTGGCACTTCAGTTTCTCTTGGCAATGCAACCAGTGTTAGCACAAGCTTTATGGTGCCTCAAGGTGCAAAAGCGGGTGAGGTTCTGACATTCCGTTTAATCGTGACTGATCCTAGTAATGAAACGTCCAGTGCTACCGTCGATTTAACCATGAAAAACGCAGCGCCAGTTACGCTTGCAGATACGGCGACCGTTGCCGTTGGTGAAAGTATTCTGATTGATGCAGCGAGCAATGATTCGGATGTGAACGGCGATAAACTGGTTGTAGAAAGTGTACAGAACGTAACGGGTGTGGGAAGTGCGAGTGTAGAGAATGGCAAAATCCGTTTTCAAGCACCGGATAGCCCTACTGACGGCATCAAGCTGCAATATACGGTTTCAGATGGTCATGGTGCCACTGCTACGGGGGAAGTTATCGTGACGGTTGTTGCTTCTTTGAAGACAACGACATTCAAGAACTCAGAAGGTAGCGGCAGTGTTTCTTATTGGGCTTTGATGTTACTTGCAACATTAGGCTGGCGACGTCGCGTCTAAAACGGTATTGAATTGCGGTATAAGCCACTCACATTGGGTGGCTTATTTTTTATCTGATTTATTTTGGTTTCGTTCTCATTATCTTATGAGATGTGTTTCTCATTATTTTTAAAGCGATTTTTCTACTCTGCGGTTACCCTAGGGGCCGATTTTTATGAACTAAGGATGTTATATGTCTACCGAGGGCTTTTCTGTTTCGGAAATATGCCGAGAAGCGGCAGTGATGGTCAGAAGGAATCTACTCGCAATTGTTATTGCTTGTATTCCGTTGATTATCGTGCACTCAATTTTTGCTTTTATGTATCCTGAAATGACGGGGCAAGATCAAGCGAACGTTCAAGAAGGCAATGTCTCAGGATTTTATTTTGTCACAATTATTTTGTACCCACTTGTTGCCGCTATGGCGGCTGTGCGTGTGCATCGAATTTATTTAGCCGGCGATTACATGCACTCTGCGTTGGATGTATTTCGTTTGTCAGCTCGAGAATTCCGTTTCATAGGCTGGTGGATACTGTTTGGACTGATGATGATGCTCGTTATTGGTATCCCGATCTTTGTGTTGTCGTTTATCTACATTGCAGAAAGTGGTGAAGCCGACTTTGTTGCTATGGCTATTATCACAACGATTGCAAGCATTCCTGGCTATTGGGTAATGGCGCGATGGTCATTTGTGTTGCCAGCGACTGCAATGGATCATCAGCCGCGCAGTTTGCGTCGTTCGTGGAACCAGAGCAGAGCATACAACAAACAAGTATTCATTTTGATGGGACTAATTCCATTGGGTGCGGGCTTGCTCAGTCAGCTGATCTTTAGCCACTTTACGAATCTCTTTATGTTGAGCTTCGTCGGTGTGGCCTATGGTATTTTTGGCGCGTACCAGCTGGCATTGTTATCGTTGAGCTATAAAACGGTAGTGGATATCGAACGCGCTCGTTTTGATACGCCATCACAGCCACCAAAAACGGGTGAAGAATTTTCCGCTTAACCCTTTGATCGTTTTTACATGCTACCTCCGTTTAGGAGACGGTCTGCGGCAGGTTGATACCTTCCTGCCGCCTTCGCGTTATTCACGCAAAATACCCATGCCTATTTCATGGCTGAATGACAGGGACATTCACACGTATACTCACAACAGTACTTCTTTTTATTAAGGAACCCTACATGTCCATTTGGCAACGGGTCAATTTCACCCATCGCTTTAGTCAATTACCGTCAGCGTTCTATACGTTGGTCGAGCCACAACCCTTGGACAACACTCGCTGGGTCGCTTGGAATGGTGAGTTTGCACAGCAGTTTGGTTTACCAGAAGAGCAAAACGATGAGTTATTGGCGGTTTTTTCTGGGCTAAGTGAATTCGAACAATTTCGTCCTCTTGCGATGAAATATGCAGGCCATCAGTTTGGCGTTTACAACCCAGATTTGGGCGATGGACGTGGATTACTGTTGGCAGAAATTGAGCATCAGGATGGTACTTGGTTTGATCTTCACCTCAAAGGTGCAGGGCTAACGCCTTACTCGCGAATGGGAGATGGGCGAGCGGTATTACGTTCAACTATCCGTGAGTACTTGTGCAGTGAAGCCATGGCGGGCCTTGGGGTTCCCACGACACGTGCTCTCGGTATGATGGTCAGTGATACACCTGTTTATCGAGAAAAAACGGAATCGGGCGCTTTGTTACTTCGAATGGCTGAAACCCATGTTCGATTCGGTCACTTTGAGCATTTCTTTTACACCAACCAGTTAGCAGAGCAGAAGCTGTTGGCGGATAAGGTGATTGAGTGGCACTTTGCTGATTGTGCATCGGCGGAGAAACCATATGCCGCGATGTTTGACGCCATCGTGACTAAAACAGCCGAGATGCTCGCATATTGGCAAGCTTTTGGTTTTGCGCATGGTGTGATGAATACCGATAACATGTCAATTCTTGGGCAAACTTTTGACTATGGTCCGTTTGGCTTTCTTGATGATTATGAGCCGGGATACATTTGTAATCATTCAGACTACCAGGGTCGTTACGCATTTGATCAACAGCCTAGAATTGCGCTTTGGAACCTGTCAGCACTGGCGCATGCGCTATCGCCACTCGTTGAACGAGAAGATTTAGAATCGTCGTTGAGTCAATTTGAAGTTCATTTAAGCCAGCAGTTCAGCCGCCTCATGCGTGAGAAGTTGGGCTTAAAAACTAAGATAGCGGAAGACGGGCGTTTGTTTGAAGCTATGTTTGAGCTTCTTCACCAGAACAAAACGGACTACACTCGCTTCTTCAGGACACTTTCAAACCTTGATAATGCGCCTTCCCAAGCCGTAATCGATTTATTTCTCGACCGAGAAGCAGCGCGAGCTTGGCTTGATCTGTATTTAGCTCGGTGTGAACTAGAGGTTGATGAACTAGGGGACCTGATTTCAACCGAACAGCGTTGCAAACAGATGCGTCAAGCCAATCCCAAATACATCTTGCGTAACTACTTGGCTCAGTTGGCGATTGATAAAGCGGAAGAAGGGGACTTTAGCGAATTACACCGATTGGCCGAACTGTTAAAACGCCCATTTGATGAGCAAGCCGAGTTTGATGATTATGCGAAATTGCCGCCGGAATGGGGGAAGAAAATGGAGATAAGCTGTTCTTCATAAATGGGTCATTTCCCACCCATTTGTATCTTTTTCTTGGGTGGAATTCACTCGTTACACTTCTGATTCATGTTAACGGGCTTTGTTAATTTATTGAAATACATATAAATTTTAACATGGTCCATTAATTGCTCTTTGTTGAACATCCGTACCCATCGCCTAACACCTAGTTACTCATGGACGGGATGGGATGTGATTCAACAAGGAGAATAATAATGTTTAAGCCTCTAACTCTACTATCTGTCTCTGCACTTGCTGTTACCAGTTTTAATGCTGCCGCAAATTGTGACCCGGGTGAAACGGTCATCAAGTTTAGCCATGTAACGAATGCGGACAAACACCCTAAAGGCATCGCGGCTTCGTTACTTGAAAAGCGCGTCAACGAAGAGATGAACGGTAAAGTCTGTATGCAGGTGTTTCCTAACTCAACACTTTATGATGATGACAAAGTGTTGGAAGCGCTACTGAATGGTGATGTTCAACTCGCTGCTCCTTCTCTTTCTAAGTTTGAGAAATTCACCAAGAAGTACCGCCTTTTCGATCTTCCTTTCTTGTTCGATGATGTCGACGCGGTTGACCGTTTCCAAAACTCGGAAGCGGGTGAAAAGCTGAAAAATTCAATGAAACGTCGTGGCCTACAAGGCATTGCGTTTTGGCATAACGGCATGAAGCAAATGTCAGCCAACAAGCCGCTCATTTCTCCAACTGATGCTGAAGGACTTAAGTTCCGTGTTCAAGCGTCTGATGTACTCGTTGCTCAGTTTGAGCAGCTAGGTGCTAACCCACAAAAAATGTCGTTCAAAGAAGTTTACGGCGGCTTGCAAACTAAGGTTATTGATGGTCAAGAAAATACTTGGTCAAACATTTACGGCAAAAAATTCTTCGAAGTTCAAGATGGCATTACGGAAACGAACCACGGAATTCTGGATTACTTAGTTGTGACGTCAAACGACTTCTGGAAAAACCTACCAGATGATCAGCGCGAGCAGTTAAATACCATTATTCAAGAGGTAACTGCGCAGCGTAATGCTGAGTCAACCAAAGTAAACCTTGCGAATAAGAACAATATCATCGAGGCAGGTGGTGTGGTTCGTACTCTAACGCCAGAACAGCGCCAAGAGTGGGTCACTGCACTTCAACCAGTATGGAAGAAGTTCGAAAAAGACATTGGTTCTGACCTAATCGAAGCCGCTTTGGCGTCTAACCAAAAATAATAACAGCTAGCACATTTAGCCCTCTCAAACTGAGGGGGCTCTTTCCCCCTACAGACGACGTGATGTAATTATGGAACAGACTTTTTTTGCCAAGGCTGGACGAATCACCGATGCCATTGAAGAGACTTTGATTGCTTTCTTCTTGGGTGCCATGACCTTGCTGACCTTTGCCAATGTCATCTTTCGTTATGTCTTTAACGACAATATTCTTTGGGCGCTTGAGCTCACCGTTTTCATGTTCGCATGGATGGTGTTGGTTGGCGCATCTTATGGTGTGAAAAAACACTTTCATATTGGTGTCGATGTCATTATTAACATCGTTCCGGAAGGTAAACGAAAAGCCCTGGCGCTTTTTGCAGCAATGTGTTGCTTAGCCTTCTCTATTTTGCTGTTAATTGGCGCTTGGAACTACTGGTATCCGTTCGCTACTGACCGAGCGTGGTATGAAACGGACGATATTCCGATGCCTGAAATACTCCAGTTCATGGCCGACTGGTTAAATGAGGGAGAGCGTTATGAAAAGCTGCCACGTTTTATTCCTTACTTCGCTTTGCCACTTGGAATGGCGCTACTAACGTTTAGATTTGTTCAAGTCACGTGGCAAATCGCTACTGGTAAGCTCGATCGCTTGATTGCAGGACATGAAGCGGAGGAAGAGCTCGAATCTCTTAAAGCTGAGATGAGTGACGCTGAAGACGTAATGGCTCCAAAGGCCTCGCAAGACGCTAAAAACAAGGAGCAATAAGCCATGGATATCTTATTTCTATTTTTGATGGTAATTGGCTTTATGCTGGTTGGCGTGCCAATTGCTATTTCGCTGGGCCTTTCCAGTGTTCTTTTCCTTTTAATGCATTCGGATGCCTCTTTAGCGTCAGTTGCTCAAACGCTGTTTAATGCATTCGCGGGCCACTACACGCTATTGGCTATTCCATTCTTTATATTGGCTTCAAGCTTTATGTCGACGGGTGGCGTAGCAAAGCGGATCATTCGTTTCGCCATTGCCATTGTAGGCTGGTTCCGCGGCGGTTTGGCGATGGCTTCGGTTGTCGCGTGTATGATGTTTGCCGCGTTGTCAGGTTCCTCACCTGCAACGGTTGTTGCCATAGGTAGTATTGTTATCGCAGGTATGATCAAAAACGGTTACTCAAAAGAGTTTGCCTCTGGGGTAATTTGTAACGCAGGTACGCTAGGGATTTTGATCCCACCTTCGATTGTGATGGTGGTGTATGCAGCCGCAACGGATGTGTCAGTTGGACGTATGTTCCTTGGTGGTGTGATTCCCGGTTTGCTGGCGGGTGTCATGTTGATGATCGCGATTTACATTGCCGCGAGAATCAAGAACCTTCCAAAACAGCCTTTTGTCGGTTGGAAAGAAACTTTTGATGCCGCCAAGGATGCAAGCTGGGGCTTGTTGTTGGTCGTCATCATTCTTGGTGGTATCTATGGCGGTATCTTTACGCCGACAGAAGCCGCTGCGGTTGCTGCTGTGTACTCATTCTTTATTGCTAACTTTGTATACAAAGACATGGGGCCATTTGCAGACAAGAAAAACACTAAACCTGCGCTCGTTAAAATCTTCCAAACCTTTGTTCATAAAGACACCAAACACACCCTGTATGAAGCGGGTAAACTCACCATCATGCTGCTGTTCATCATTGCTAATGCCTTAATTTTGAAGCATGTTTTAACGGAAGAACGCATCCCGCAAATGATCACCGAGTCGATGCTCTCGGCTGGTCTCGGACCAATCACTTTTTTGATTGTGGTGAACGTCTTGTTGCTGATTGGTGGTCAGTTCATGGAGCCATCAGGCTTGTTGATCATTGTTGCACCGCTCGTGTTCCCAATTGCGATTGCACTAGGCATAGACCCAATTCATTTGGGCATAATGATGGTGGTGAATATGGAGATAGGAATGATAACGCCGCCCGTGGGTCTTAACTTATTTGTGACCGCTGGTGTTGCCAAAATGTCGATGATGAACGTAGTGAAGGCAGCATTACCCTGGGTTGGAGTGATGTTCTTATTCCTAATTATCGTCACATATTTACCATGGGTTTCGACTTGGTTGCCTACTACCTTGATGGGGCCGGAGATCATTACCAAGTAATGGAAGCCAGAAAGTAGAAAGAGGTGTGATAATTCACACCTCTTCGTCTATTGACTTGTAACAAGTTTTGCGCGGGTCTGAATTAATTCGACGTTCATAGTGTCGCCACCTCTTTTTATTTTTACGACGCTCTTCACCGAATCTTCTCTCTTCTTGATAGCAACCGTCTACGAGCACGGTATCTGTAACAATCGGTATTCTCACTTTTTCGTTCATATCTGTAACAACCATGATAAACCTGTTGTTAAAAATTATGATTCAAGTTGAATATAATGCCAGTTATCTGAACGTGTTTTATTTGTAAAGGTCTTTATTTATTTGGTAGCGCTGCATCTTGTCGTAAAGGGTTTTTCTTGGCACATTCAATTGGCACATTGTCTGTTTAATACTACCGTTGTTTTCTAATAAAGCGCCTTCAATGGCTGCTCTCTCAAACTCCGCTACTTGCTCTGCAAGGCTTGAGGAAGACTTAGCGACTGGGTTCGATTCTCCCAACTGAATTAACTTACCCAATAGCACAAAACGCTCTGCAGCATTTCTGAGTTCTCGAACATTGCCAGGCCAGTCATGGCTCATCAGTTGCGCTAGATCTTGGGGTGACAAGCTAGGTGAGCTTTTGCCATAACGTGAAGCTGCTACCAACAGAAAGTGGTGAAAGAGGGCGGGAATGTCTTCTTTTCGTTCGCGTAGTGGCGGGAGATCCAAGGTCACGACATTGAGCCGATAATAGAGATCCTGACGGAAAGTACCTTCTTCAGCTGCGTGTTTTAAATCGACCTTTGTTGCGGCAATCACTCGAATATCTAAAGGCAATAATTCATTGGAACCGACACGCTCAATCACGCGCTCTTGTAATACCCTCAATAAACGAATTTGGGCTTGGATAGGCATCGACTCGATCTCATCCAAGAAAAGTGTGCCGCCTTGTGCAAACTCAAATTTACCGATACGACGGCTTTCGGCGCCAGTGAATGCGCCTTTTTCATGGCCGTAGAGTTCACTCTCAATTAAGTTCTCTGGAACCGCTCCACAATTTACGGCGACAAAGTTTTGGTTCCGGCGAGAGCTTTGCTCATGTAAAGAACGAGCGATTAACTCTTTCCCTGTACCGGTTTCACCAAACAATAAAATATCGGCGTCGGTATCGGCGATTTGGGTGATGGTCTCTCGTAATATTTGGATGCTAGAGGTTTCACCAATAACTCGTGGACCAAGGGTTTTACTGGCTTTAAGTGACAGGCGCAGTTTTTCATTTTCATTGGTTAGTTTGCGCTTCTCAATCGCCCGCTTAACCGTTTCAACCAAATGCTCTGGCGCAAAAGGTTTCTCAATAAAGTCGTAAGCGCCTTGATGAAGGGCTTGCACTGCCATGGAAATATCACCGTGTCCAGTGATCATGATGACGGGTAAGTTTGCATCGCGTTGAGTCAAAGTTGTTAGCATATCCATACCAGAAATGCCCGGTAAACAGATATCAGTGACCACGACGCCAGCTTCTTCTCCTTGCTGCATCGCTATTAAAGCCGATTCTGCATCCACAAAAAACTTGGCGTCGATATCCGCAAGTTCAAAGGTCTGTTCTATAGCGATTCTGAGATCGGCCTCATCATCAATAAAAAACACCTGACACATGATCTTATCCTTTTGATGGTTCAGTGTTGTAAGAAGTGATAGGTAAACACAATGAGAATCGAGCGCCGCCTTGTTCTCGATTATGGGCACATAATTTTCCATTCATACTGGCTAAGATTTGTTGCGAGATAGAGAGACCCAAACCTAAACCGTTCAGTTTAGTGGTTAGAAACGGTTCACATAAATCAGAAAGTGAGAAAGAGCCAAGCCCTGGGCCATTATCATCAACATGAATCCAAACCAAATCAGTGTGCTCATCGTGTTCTACAGATAATTCTACCTGTTTGTCTTGTTGTTCTTTGAGTGCTTCTATCGCATTAGTCAGTAAATTGACCAACACTTGCTCCAGTTGAATAATATTGATCTGCACTTCAACATCATGCTTTGGCAAATTTGTTTCTAACGTGACGCGCCCTGATTTAAATGCGGGCTTCATCAGTTCTTTTACAGAGGCAATCACAGGGAACAGTCGAGATTGAGCCAACTCGTCACCACTGGTTTTTTTGGCGAAAGAGCGAAGTTGCTGACTGATATTTGCCATACGGTCAGTGAGAGCAGAAATGCGAGTGAGATTATCTTCCACTCGCTCATATTTTTCTTTTTTTAGAAACAGCTTGCCGTTCTCCGCAAAGCTACGAATTGCCGCAAGTGGATTATTCAGTTCATGGCTGATACTGGCCGACATTTGTCCTAACACCGCGAGTTTCGCTGCTTGCACCAATTCGTCTTGAGTAACGCGTAAAGTTTGTTCGGTATCGATACGCTGTGCGATCTCCGCTTGCAACTCGGCAGTCCGTGCCATGACTTGATATTCCAACTTTTGATTGGCTTCTTGTTGAATTCGTTCAAGTTGCAAGTGACGCTGTTGACGGTGATAGATAAGCTGACCAATTAAAAACAAAACCATGAATGCTAGAGTGAGCACAAAGATGTAACCCATGGTGAACCAAACGATCGACTGTTTAGGAGACAGCACACGAATAGTCAGTTTGAGTTCGGGAAGGGGCAGCGAAGAGACCACCAAGGTTCCTTTATTGTATGGGTAACCCTGTTTAAGCTCAGAATGCACCTCGTCCAAACTACCCACTAATCCAAGCGTTTCAATTGGCGCATCAAGATATTGTTGGCTTGCCCAAACTTGCTTTTTCTCTTTTTTTGTCAGTGGCTGTAAGCTTTTGAGTAGCCATTCACTTCGGCTACTCATGAAAACAATTCCGTATGGGTCGCTGGCGACAAAAACACTGTTAGGTTGCTGCCAGTTGTCCTCTATCTTACTTAGGTCCATCTTCACCACGACGACACCAAGTACACCGCCAGCGTATACGATGGGATAAGAATAGTAGTAGCCACGTTTACGAGATGTTGAGCCCAGTGCGTAGTATTGGCTTCGTTTACCTACAATGGCTTGTTTGAAATAAGGGCGAAATGCAAAATTTCGCCCGATAAAGGAGCGCTCTTTACGCCAGTTGCTGGCCGCGATCGTTGTACCCCATTGATCGATTAAGTACGTATCCGCTGCTTCAATCACGCCATTAACGGATTCTAAATACCGATTAGTGATTTCCAGTTGCGCACTGTTGTTGGGGTGCAGAAGCGCTTGATAAAGAGGATCATCTTTAGCGAGAAGATTTGGGATATGGGCGTACTTATCGAGTTTATTTTTTATATGGCCAGAAAACTGCTCCAGCTGTGATTGGTGTTTATCAAGTAGAGATTGATAACTGGTCTGCCAAACCCAATGGCCACCGATAATTGCGCACAGGAAATAGAAAGCAAAAAATGTCAGCAGAATCCGTTTTTTTTTGCGACATCCTTACACTCCTTACAACTTCCTTTGGTCACGTAAGAAAATGTTAATAGTTTGTAGGAAGGATTAGGGATTTAGTTTTCAACTCTGTGGAGTAAAACAAGAGCAAGATCTCTTTTTAGGCTTTTCGATAAAAAAACCGGTCGATTCTCTTGAAAAAGTCGCTATTGTCCCCATTCTAGATATGCTGGCGATGCTTAGACGGTGTCTGAATCGCATTTTTGAAGAAAAAATGGGTCAGCATTCGAGAATTTAGCGCAGACAATGTCCACATAGTGGCTATTGGCTCGACAGGGTTGCGACAGATCGCTAGAATGTCGCGTCTAAAAATTCTGTCCTGAGGCTAATAGGAGATACCTTTGGTTATTTTATCGAAGATATCACTGATTAGTCCGGTACTGACAACCAGTATCGATACTCGATTTTAAATTAGGTGTTCGGACAGAACACTACACAAGGATGAAGCGTAAGCTCCTCTGAGTTTCGCTCATACGCTCGGAAAACCGAGCCACTTTAGAGGTTTATATATAATGCAAGTTACTGTTGAAACGCTAGAGGGCCTAGAGCGCCGTCTAAACATTACTGTTCCAGCTGCAAACATCGAAGACGCTGTAACAGCTGAACTACGCAACATCGCTAAAAACCGTCGTTTCGATGGTTTCCGTAAGGGTAAAGTGCCTCTAAAAATGGTTGCTAAGATGTACGGCAAAGCAGTACGTCAAGACGTTCTTGGTGAAGTAATGCAACGCCACTTCATCGAAGCTATCGTTAAAGAGAAAATCAACCCAGCTGGCGCTCCAACTTTCGCTCCTGTAGAGAACAAAGAAGGTTCAGACCTAGTTTTCACTGCAACTTTTGAAGTTTACCCAGAAGTTGAGCTTAAAGGCCTAGAGAGCATCACTGTTGAAAAACCACTAACAGAAGTTAAAGATGCAGACGTAGAAGAGATGATCGATACTCTACGTAAGCAACAAGCAACTTGGGTTGAAGTTGAAGAAGCAGCTGAAGATGGCAAACGCGTAAGCATCGACTTCGTTGGTTCTATCGACGGTGAAGAGTTCGAAGGCGGTAAAGCTGAGAACTTCCCTCTAGAAATGGGTGCTGGTCGCATGATCCCTGGTTTCGAAGACGGTATCGCAGGTAAAACTGCTGGTATGGAATTCGACATCGACGTGACTTTCCCAGAAGATTACCACGCTGAAAACCTAAAAGGTAAAGCAGCTAAGTTCGCAATCAAAGTGAACAAAGTTGAAGCTCGTGAACTACCAGAACTAAACGACGAGTTCGTTGCTAAGTTCGGTGTTGTTGAAGGTGGTGTTGAAGCACTTAAAGCTGAAGTTCGTAAGAACATGGAACGCGAACTTAAGCAAGCTGTTAAGAACCGCATCAAAGAGCAAGCGATTGACGGTCTAGTTGAGCAAAACGACATCAACGTACCATCAGCGCTTATCGAGCAAGAAATCCAAGTTCTACGTCAACAAGCTGCACAACGCTTCGGTGGTAACCCAGAAGCTGCTGCTCAGCTTCCACGTGAACTGTTCGAAGAACAAGCTAAACGTCGCGTAGTTGTTGGTCTTCTACTAGGTGAAGTAATCAAATCTGAAGAGCTAAAAGCGGACGACGAGAAAGTTAAAGCGCTAATCGAAGAAATGGCTACTGCATACGAAGATCCATCAGAAGTTATTGCTTACTACGAGCAAAACGAAGAAATGATGAACAACATGCGCAACGTAGCTCTAGAAGAGCAAGCAATCGACGCGATCATCGCTAAAGCACAGGTTTCTGAGAAAGAAGTAGGCTTCAACGAGCTACTTAACCAACAACAACCTGCTGCTTAATAAGCAATATCTTGCGTAGAAGGTTGACTTAACGTTAACTATTCTGCTAACAATGGTCCGTATGATAGTCATCATCCGGGCCATTTATTTTAGGGACATAAGAATATGAGCTACCAAGAAAAAAATGCAATGTCGCCAATTATGGACGCGCTAGTACCAATGGTGGTTGAACAAACTTCCCGAGGCGAACGTTCTTACGACATCTACTCACGTCTGCTGAAAGAGCGCGTGATTTTTTTAACGGGTCAAGTGGAAGACCACATGGCAAACCTTGTCGTGGCTCAGCTACTTTTCCTAGAATCTGAAAATCCAGATAAAGATATTTTCCTATACATCAACTCACCAGGCGGCAGCGTAACAGCAGGTATGTCTATTTACGACACCATGCAGTTCATTAAGCCAAATGTGAGCACAGTATGTATGGGTCAAGCATGTTCAATGGGTGCCTTCCTGCTTGCAGGTGGTGCGCCAGGTAAGCGTTACGTACTGCCTAACTCTCGTGTAATGATCCACCAACCATTGGGTGGTTTCCAGGGTCAAGCTTCTGATATCCAAATCCATGCTCAGGAAATCCTGACGATTAAACAGAAGCTAAACAAGTTGTTAGCAGAACATACAGGCCAACCTCTTGAAGTCATTGAGCGCGATACTGATCGTGATAACTTCATGTCATCAGAGCAGGCTGTGGAATACGGTATCGTGGATGCAGTGTTAAGCCACCGTGGCGAGTAATTTGCCAGCGCATTTTGGCAAAAATTGATATACACTCATTCATGAAGAGTAAAGGCTAAGAGGTTAGCGAATGACAGATAAAAGCAAAGAAAGTGGCAGCGGTAAATTGCTGTACTGTTCTTTCTGCGGCAAAAGTCAGCACGAAGTTCGCAAGCTAATCGCAGGTCCGTCAGTGTACATTTGCGACGAGTGTGTCGACTTATGTAACGATATTATTCGCGAAGAAATCAAGGATGTTCTCCCTAAGAAAGAATCTGAAGCGTTACCAACGCCAAAACAGATCCGTGAACACCTTGATGACTATGTGATCGGGCAAGATTACGCGAAAAAAGTGCTCGCAGTTGCGGTATATAACCACTACAAGCGTTTACGCAATGGTGATACAACGAGCGAAGGTGTGGAGCTTGGTAAGAGTAACATCCTTCTAATTGGTCCTACAGGTAGCGGTAAAACACTACTTGCGGAGACATTAGCTCGATTCTTGGATGTGCCATTTACAATGGCAGACGCGACGACACTAACCGAAGCCGGTTACGTAGGTGAAGACGTTGAAAACATCATCCAAAAGCTTCTGCAAAAATGTGATTACGATGTAGCTAAAGCAGAACGCGGCATCGTTTACATTGATGAAATTGATAAGATTTCACGCAAAGCTGAAAACCCATCTATTACGCGTGACGTATCTGGTGAAGGTGTTCAGCAGGCGCTACTAAAACTTATCGAAGGTACGGTTGCATCGGTTCCACCTCAAGGTGGTCGTAAGCATCCTCAGCAAGAATTCCTACAAGTGGACACATCTAAGATCCTGTTCATTTGTGGTGGTGCTTTTGCTGGCTTAGACAAGGTGATTGAGCAGCGTGTTGCAACAGGTACAGGTATTGGCTTTGGTGCTGAAGTTCGTTCGAAGAATGAATCGAAGACGGTAGGTGAGCTATTTACTCAAGTTGAACCTGAAGACTTAGTGAAGTACGGCCTCATTCCAGAATTCATTGGTCGTCTACCTGTAACAACAACACTGACTGAGCTTGATGAAGAAGCGTTGATTCAGATCCTATGTGAACCGAAGAACGCACTGACCAAGCAATATGCAGCATTGTTTGAGCTAGAAAACGCCGAACTTGAATTCCGTGAAGATGCGCTGCGCGCTATCGCGAAAAAAGCAATGGAGCGTAAAACAGGTGCTCGTGGCTTACGCTCGATTCTTGAAGGCGTGCTACTTGAAACCATGTACGAATTACCATCTGCAACAGACGTTAGTAAAGTCGTGATTGATGAGTCCGTCATTAATGGCGAGTCAGAGCCACTGCTTATTTACAGTAACGCAGACAATCAGGCAGCTGGAGCAGAGTAAATTCAGCCATAATGAAAAAGGAGGTAAGTAATTACCTCCTTTTTTTATTTCTCTTATTGAATCCAAACAATTAGCCCCCATATACTGCCTTAAGTAATACGTTAAACGTGAAAGCGGAAGAGAGAATTATATGAACTTGGAACGTTCCGAGCGTATCGAGATCCCGGTACTACCTCTACGTGACGTAGTGGTCTACCCACACATGGTTATTCCATTGTTTGTTGGTCGTGAGAAATCGATTAGCTGTCTAGAAACGGCGATGGAAACCAACAAACAAGTTCTTCTTGTGGCACAAAAGCAAGCGGATACTGACGAGCCTACGGTTGACGACCTATTTGACGTAGGTACGGTAGCCACCATTCTCCAGCTCTTGAAGCTTCCGGATGGCACAGTAAAAGTATTGGTCGAAGGCCAGCAGCGAGCAAAAATCAATCACTTTAAAGAGAGTGACTTTTTCCTAGCGGAAGCTGAATTTGTTGTTACGCCAGAATTGGATGAGCGTGAGCAAGAAGTGATTGTTCGCAGCGCGATTAATCAGTTTGAAGGGTTCATTAAGCTAAACAAGAAGATTCCACCAGAAGTGCTAACGTCACTTAATGGTATCGACGAAGCCGCACGCTTAGCGGATACCATTGCGGCTCATATGCCGTTAAAGTTGGTGGATAAGCAGCAAGTGCTTGAAATTGTTGACGTCACTGAGCGTCTGGAATTCCTGATGGGCCAGATGGAATCAGAGATCGACTTGCTGCAAGTTGAAAAACGAATTCGTGGTCGCGTTAAAAAGCAAATGGAAAAATCTCAGCGTGAGTATTATCTGAATGAGCAAATGAAAGCGATTCAGAAAGAACTTGGTGAGATGGAAGACGCACCAGACGAGTTCGAAACGCTACAGAAGAAGATTGACGAATCAAAAATGCCTCAAGAGGCACGTGAAAAGACAGAGCAAGAGCTGCAAAAGCTTAAGATGATGTCTCCAATGTCTGCTGAAGCAACAGTGGTTCGTAGCTACATCGATTGGATGGTCAGCGTTCCTTGGGCTAAGCGCTCAAAAGTTAAGAAAAACTTAGCGAAAGCAGAAGAGGTTCTTAATGAAGATCACTACGGTCTAGAACGCGTCAAAGAACGTATCCTTGAATACCTGGCGGTTCAAAACCGTATCAACAAGCTAAAAGGTCCTATCCTTTGTCTTGTTGGTCCTCCTGGTGTAGGTAAAACGTCTCTTGGTCGTTCAATTGCTTCAGCTACAGGCCGTAAGTATGTTCGTATGGCGTTGGGTGGTGTGCGTGATGAAGCGGAAATTCGTGGTCACCGTCGTACTTACATCGGCTCATTACCAGGCAAATTGATCCAGAAGATGTCGAAGGTTGGTGTGAAGAACCCGCTGTTCTTATTGGACGAAATCGACAAAATGTCTTCCGATATGCGTGGTGATCCGGCATCGGCTCTGCTAGAAGTACTTGATCCTGAACAGAATAACTCGTTCAACGATCACTACCTAGAAGTGGATTACGATCTCTCTGACGTTATGTTTGTTGCGACATCGAACTCGATGAACATCCCGGGTCCATTGTTAGACCGTATGGAAGTTATTCGTTTATCTGGTTACACCGAAGACGAGAAGCTGAACATTGCAAAACGTCACCTTGTTGATAAACAAGTGAAGCGTAATGGCTTGAAAGCGGATGAGATCGTCATTGAAGATTCTGCGATTATTGGCATCATTCGTTACTACACGCGTGAAGCGGGTGTCCGTAACTTAGAGCGTGAGATTTCTAAGATCTGCCGTAAAGCGGTGAAGAACATCTTGCTGGATAAGGACATCAAGTCAGTAACGGTAACGATGGACAACCTAAAAGAGTACTTAGGTGTTCAACGTTTCGATTACGGTAAAGCGGATGAAAGTAACCGAATTGGTCAAGTAACTGGCCTAGCTTGGACCGAAGTGGGTGGCGATCTATTAACGATTGAAACTCAATCAATGCCAGGTAAAGGTAAGCTGACACAAACGGGTTCTCTTGGTGATGTGATGCAAGAGTCTATCCAAGCAGCAATGACAGTGGTTCGCTCTCGTGCAGAAAAGCTAGGTATTAATACTGACTTCTACGAGAAGAAAGATATTCACGTACACGTCCCGGAAGGCGCGACACCAAAAGATGGCCCAAGTGCGGGTACAGCAATGTGTACAGCATTGGTTTCTTCTCTAACAGGCAACCCTGTGAAAGCAGAAGTAGCGATGACGGGTGAAATCACACTGCGTGGTGAGGTTCTACCTATCGGCGGCCTAAAAGAGAAGTTACTTGCGGCACACCGTGGTGGCATTAAGACAGTGCTAATTCCAAAAGATAACGAGCGTGATTTGGAAGAGATTCCTGATAATGTTATCGCGGATCTGGAAGTTATCCCTGTACAGTGGATTGATGAAGTACTGAAAGTCGCACTAGAGCGAGACCCGACGGGCGTTGAGTTTGAGTCTCAAAAATAGTGATGTGTAGCAAAAATAAGTAAAAGTTTACGCTGATAAGCCCAAAAAGGCTTGTCAGCGTTTTTTTTGGGCGCTAAGTTAGTTTCGATAGCTGCCAGCCCTTGATGAATAAGGGGTGGAGCATATTTTCTTAACAATGGAACGAAAGTCATCACAAAAATAATCACAGATGACACAAAGGGGAAATTACAGTGAATAAAACTCAGTTAGTAGAACAAATCGCAGAAAATGCAGATATTTCTAAAGCGTCAGCGGGTCGTGCTCTAGATGCATTCATCGAAGCAGTAAGCGGAACTCTTCAATCTGGTGATCAAGTCGCTCTAGTTGGCTTTGGTACATTCAGCGTTCGTACTCGTGCTGCACGTACTGGTCGTAACCCAAAAACTGGTGAAGAAATCCAAATCGCAGAAGCAAAAGTACCAGCTTTCAAAGCTGGTAAAGCACTGAAAGACGCTTGTAACTAATCACGGCGTTATTTCTGTAACCGGCCATTTGCTTAACTTTTGCTCAAACAATAAGTTTCGAACAAAAATTTACAAACTTCGAGCCGAACTTTCTTAAATTATGCGCATCATACTGATGCGCATTTCTTTTTCTGATATTATTGCGCCATTATTTCTATTAGATAGAAGCAGTAGGCTTCAATTGTGGAGAGCAGTTAAATTATGATGGATCGACTACGCGAAGGCGTGAATAGCATCGCGGTCAAAATTATCCTTGGACTTATCATCCTGTCTTTCGTATTTGCAGGTGTAGGTAGCTACATCGTTGGTGGTAGCAACAACTCTGCAGCGAAAGTCGGTAACACTGAGATTCCTCGTGGTGAGTTCGAGATGGCATACCAAAATGAGCGTAACCGTATGCAAGCTCAGTTGGGTGACTACTTCTCTCAAATGCTGGCTGACCCTGCATATGTTGAATCTTTCCGCAAATCCGTTTTAGATCGAATGATCAATGACGTGTTGCTTGACCAACAAGCTGAAGCTTTGGGTCTGCGAATCAGCGACACTCAAGTGCGTAGCATGATTCTAGACATGCCTCAGTTCCAATCTAATGGTCAGTTTGATCAAGAGATCTATCAAGCTTCTTTGCGTCGTGCAGGCTTTTCGCCAGACTCTTTTGCTGAGTACATGCGTCGTGAATTGGTTCGTGAGCAACTGCTGAATGCGCTACAAAACAGTGAATTTATTCTGCCGGGTGAAGTACAAGCAGAAGGCAAGCTGTTCACTCAAACTCGTGATATTCGCACGATTCAGATCGACTTAGCGGAGTTTGCGAAAAATATTGAATTGACCGACGAAGAAATTCAAGAGTACTACAAAGCAAACCCAGACAACTTTACACGCCCAGAGCAGGTTAAAGTCTCTTACATCGAACTGTCAGCTGAAGCGCTAAAGGAACAAGTTAATGTTTCTGATGCTGAGGTGAAAAAGTACTACGACGAGCACTTAAACAAATACTCTTCAGAAGAGCAACGACGTGTCGCTCACATTCTTGTAGAAGGGGACGATGAAGCAAAAGCGCAAGCTATCCTAGATGAGCTAAACGCGGGTGCAGATTTTGCGACGCTTGCTCAAGAGAAATCTGACGATTTTGGCAGCGCTGAAAACGGTGGTGACCTAGGTTGGATTGAGCGTGATGTGATGGACCCTGCTTTTGAAGAAGCGGCATTCGCACTGAAGAATCCTGGCGATACGTCGGGTCTAGTAAAGTCGGACTTTGGCTATCACATTATCAAGCTTGAAGAGCTAAAAGATTCTGTGGCGAAGCCATTTGAAGAAGTCGCTGCTGAAATCAAACAAGAGATGGTCGACCAACAAGCGATCGATCAATTCTACGAGTTGCAAAATGAGCTTGAGCGCGTAGCGTTTGAATACCCAGACTCATTGTATGATGCTTCTCAAGCGGTTAACCAAGAAGTGAAGACAACGGACTTTATTTCTCAGGTTGATGCACCTGAAGTGCTTCGTAGCCCTGCGGTAATGCAAGCTATCCTAAGCCCTGAAGTTAAAGAAGATGGCCTAAACTCTGAAGCTATCGAAGTTGCGCCTGAGCATATTATCGTTGTTCGTGTTGAAGATGCGCGTGACGAGACAGTTCTTCCACTAGAAGAAGTGAAAGATCAGGTTGTTGCAGAGCTATCTCGTGTTATAGGTGAGCAAGAAGCGATGGAACTTGGAACACAAGTCGTTGCGGCATTGAAAGAAGGTAAGACGAACGTGCTTGCTGAAAACAATCTTGCCTTTGGTGAACAAGAGACAGTAGATCGTCGTTCTCCGTTGGCAACAACGGTATTCGCGATGGCAAAACCAGTCGATGGTAAACCAGTATACGGTCAGTCTAAAGATCTTGAAGGTAACATCATTATCATCGAGCTTGATGCTGTAAACGCAGAGCTAGATAGTGAGTTAGAAGATCAAGTTGCGATGCAAATGCAGCGTGCATCTTCTCAGCAAGATTTATCATCTGTACTAGCCGTACTGCGTGCAAATACTGACATCGAGTACTTTGTTGTGAGAAACTAAGCACAATTAGTGTAATTTGTATGTTGAATAAAACGGACCGCATAAGCGGTCCGTTTTATTTTTGTCTTTATGAACTTCAATCATCAATAGGCATTACTTAAATTAGTGCGCGTTTAAGTGATAGCGGCCGTTGTGAATTCCGGGTCATCTCAGTTTGTTAAATGCATAACCATATTGCTTTCCATTGCAAACTTGATAGTGACTCGCTCTCGACGACTGTTTTTAGCCTACTATTTTGGAGATTGTATGTTCAATATGAAATGGATTTTGACATTGTGCTTATTTGTTTTTGCACCTTTTAGCATGGCTGCGGATTCAGCCACTGACAAATATGAAGGAATTGAAATTACTGTAAATATCAACACGGCCACTGCTGAAGAAATTGCGACCATGTTGAAAGGTATAGGTGAGAAGAAAGCGCAGAGTATAGTGGACTACCGCGAGGAACATGGCCCTTTTAAAACGGCAGCAGATTTGAAGAGCGTAAAAGGCATAGGTGAAGCGACAGTTAAGAAAAACGAAGACCGCATTTTACTGTAGCTTGATGTATCGCAGATATTGAGTCTGAATTCAGAACAATATCTGTTTCCCTATTACTGCTTTCCCGAACCAGCGCCTCTTTCGTGGTTCGGGATTTTTTATCCGAATAAACGACGGCGAAGGCCTTTTTCCAGTAAAGCCATCACTAACCCACCGAGTGCGCCAAACATATGAGCATCAATAGCAACGTTTGCACCGATAAGCTCAGCAGTACTGCTGGATGGGCCATAGACCTGCTCCCATGCTACTTTGGCGATTAGTCCTCCAACTAACAACACACTGCTTCTTCTGCTTTCAAAGACTTCTCTGAGCGCCCAAAATCCAAACAATCCGTGTAATACGCCGGATAAACCCACGTATACCGACATGTTGGTAAACAAATTCAGCGCACCAACACATGCACATAAGATTGAAAAAACGATAAGGAAGTTACGAGTGCTTGGGCGAAAAATAAAAGTAATGATCCACAATCCGGCGAGGTTCATTCCTAAGTGCGCAAAGTTGGTATGTGTGAGATTTCCTGTTACGATTCGCCACCATTCACCATGGCGTATATTGTAGCTGTGCCACTCGGTTAGGCTTGCCATTGGTTCAAATTGAAGTATCAAACAGATCACGCTGATAATACTCAGCAAGGTATAAAGGTTCACTCTATGTCTCGTTATTGTTCTCGTTGTGGAAAATCGCAAAAAGCGTGTATTTGCCAATGGATTGTACCGCTGGCAAGCGAGGTAGAACTTATCATTCTTCAGCACACGAGTGAAGAACATCGTCCGCTTGGTACGGCACGGATTCTCAATTTGAGTTTAGATAACTGTATTTGTTTGATAGGAGAGGACTTTTCTTGTGATGATGCCTTAAATCACTTATTAGCGGATGAGTCATATCAACATTTTGTTCTTTACCCATCAGAAGAGTCACGATGCATTTCTGAAATCACTCAAGCGAGTCATAGTGTATCTAAGAAAATACGTTTGATTTTGCTCGATGGTACGTGGAAAAAAGCGTACAAAATGTGGCAACTCTCAAGCAACTTACATCCACTCCCAACCGTGCAGTTGCCTAAGCAACTACAAGGGCACTACACCATTCGTAAGGCGCCCTCTGAGAATAGCTTATCGACAGTCGAGGCTGGTTATCATTCGCTTCGCTTGCTTGAACCCGAGCGAGACTTTACACCGCTGATGCGTGCGTTTGAAAAGATGATCGAATTCCAAATCGCCCAGATGCCTCCGGGCGTTTTTGAAAAGAATTACTTGAAAGGTTGAGTGTTACTAAAGAACGATGGAAGAGAAAAGTTGGCGGTGTAGCTTTTGCGCGTGACCATCGGTCATTGCAGAAATATAATCGGCGATGACCCTCATTTTATTGCTCTCGCTCTTCGCCTGACACCACAGATCTCTTGTATGAACGGGTAGTAATCGCTCTGGGTCTGCTGTTAACGCTTCAAAAATATCCATAATAATTTGCTGACCCTTATACTCAACGATCTGAACCTGCGGGACTTGGATAACGAAGGTGCTGACAAAGTGCTTGAGTACGTCAAGTGCACGTGCCATCTGTGGTTCTAAACACGCATTCCAAGACAGTAACGGGTTATTAAACGGCTCATCCACCGCTTTGATTGAAATGCTAGTCAGTAGCGCGTTAACCATACCACCGATGGCATCTTTCCGCTCATGATGCTTCCCGCTAAATAGCATCTGTCCGATGGAATCGATATGAGCTTCAAACCACGGGTCGCCACAGTCCGCTAATTGACTTGCTGCGCCTTCTTGCCATTGCTGACGTGTCACCATACCAAGTACGATTGCATCTTCTAAATCATGAACACCGTAGGCGATATCATCTGCTAGCTCCATGATTGAGCAATCGATTGATTTAAAACGCGTTTTACTGTGTTCAAACTCCGATTCTGGCGTTGAACGCATCAGACTAAGCAATGCCTTGTCGTTGTCAGAAAGCGGTGCAATTACCCAATCAAATAAGTCTTTATCACAATCATAAATGCCTTTAGCTGGGCTCCAATCTTTTGCTTTTAGTTTACGTTGATGCTCGGCTGGTTGAGGCAACTTGACGGAGCGTGTTTGACTAATGAGGGCAGGGTACTTAATCAAACCAAGCAGTGTGCGGCGTGATAAATTCATTCCGAAATGCTCGGTATAAGGCTCTAACTTAGTGACGATACGAAAGGTTTGGGCGTTCCCCTCGAAGCCGCCATGTTCGCGCATTACGTAGTTTAGAGCGACTTCTCCCCCATGACCGTATGGAGGATGCCCGATGTCGTGAGCCAAACATAATGAATCAATTAAGCTGTCTGATGGTAATAGATCACGGAACTCTGGTTGTTTTTTCTTTAGTTGGGCGACGATACCGGTCCCGAGTTGCGACGCTTCTAAGGAGTGTGTTAACCGACTGCGGTGAAAGTCTTCCAAGCTATTGCCGTGTACTTGGGTTTTTGCTTGTAGGCGTCGAAATGCAGCCGAGTGAAGAATGCGCGCTCGGTCTCGTTGGTACGGGCTCCGATGGTCGTCTCGACGGATTTTATGCTCATCATCATGGCGCTCTTGCCATTGCGGGTGTAATTCAAACGACACGATTATCTCCGTAAGCTAACTGATTTCATCTAACGATAATTCGAAACTTGGGGCAAAGGTATTGAGAAAGTAATCCATTTCAGGTGTTCTGCGTTCTTGCAAAGTGACGTCTAAGCGTTTTTTTGCCAGAGCGAACTCATGGTTGCCGGCGCTTAGTTCTTCGAGACATTTTAAATAGGCACAGATGGAATCGGCTTGCTTAACGATTTTTGCGTCCTCTTCATGTGCAGAGTGAGAAAGAAGATAGGGGGCAAAATCATCTTGGAACTCTTCCGGTAACATTGAGAGTAATTTTTGTTCCGCTGCCGATTCTATCTTCTTATATTCTTTGGCAATTTCAGGGTTGTAATACTTCACTGGAGTTGGAAGATCACCCGTTAATACTTCACTGGAATCATGGTACATGGCAAGAATCGCTATGCGCTCTGGATTAAGGTTGCCGCCGAACTTTTTGTTTTTAATTAGGGCAAGGGCATGAGCGACAAAAGCAACTTGTAAGCTATGCTCTGAAACGTTTTCTGGTGAGACGGACCGCATTAAAGGCCAGCGTTGGATCAGCTTCATTCGAGCCAGGTGGGCGAAAAAATGGCTTTCTTTCATGGCTTTCTCCGTTTCTGGTGTAAAAAAGGAACTCACTAGGAGTTCCTCTAAGCATATGAGAGATCAGCACTAATTACTACCAGTGATTCATTACTGGCTGTAGGTTGATAGGAATCTTTCAAAACGTCCAATGGCGATTTCTAGATCTTCAACGTGCGGTAGTGTCACGATGCGGAAGTGGTCTGGTTTTGGCCAGTTAAAACCAGAACCTTGCACCAGTAAGACCTTCTCTTGTTTTAAGAAATCTAAAACCATCTGCTGATCGTTCTTGATGTTGTACATTTTAGTGTCGATTTTCGGGAAGAGGTACATCGCACCCTTAGGTTTGACACAAGAAACACCAGGAATCTGATTGATCAGTTCATACGCTCGGTTGCGCTGCTCTAATAAGCGTCCGCCAGGTAAAATCAGTTCATTAATACTCTGGTATCCACCTAACGCGGTTTGAATCGCATGCTGCATTGGTACGTTTGCGCATAAACGCATCGATGAAAGCAGCTCCAAGCCATTCACGTACCCTTGAGCCAGATGTTTAGGCCCCGTTAGGAACATCCAGCCACCACGGAAACCACAAACACGGTAGGCTTTTGAAAGGCCATTGAATGTCATGACTAGCACGTCTTCAGTGAGTGTGGCGACTGAGGTATGTGTTGCACCGTCGTACAACACTTTGTCGTAGATCTCATCTGCGAAAATGATCAGTTTGTGCTGGCGTGCTATCTCAATCACTTCAAGTAGGAAGTCACGGCTGTATACCGCACCTGTCGGGTTGTTCGGGTTGATCAGAACAATGCCACGTGTCTTTGGTGTGATTTTCTTTTTGATGTCTTCAAGGTCTGGGTACCAGTCAGCCTCTTCATCACATAGATAATGAACCGGCTTACCACCAGATAGTGCAACTGAAGCTGTCCATAACGGATAGTCTGGTGCTGGGATCAGCATTTCGTCGCCATTGTTTAATAGCGCTTGCATGGCCATTACGATCAACTCAGACACGCCGTTACCTACATACACATCTTCGACATCTAGCGAGCGTATACCTTTACGCTGATAGTGTTGGACCACAGCTTTACGAGCAGAGTAAATACCTTTGGAATCACAATAGCCTTGAGAAGTCGGCAGATTACGAATCACGTCGACTAAAATCTCATCAGGGGCGTCAAAACCAAATGGGGCAGGGTTACCAATGTTTAGCTTTAGGATTTTATGCCCTTCTTCCTCCATGCGCTTAGCATGTTTGAGTACAGGACCCCTAATGTCGTAGCAGACATTGTCGAGTTTTGACGACATCCCGATATTTTGCATTGTTTAATTCCTAAAAATTCGTTAATTTCTTTATTAAAATACAATAATTTGTTTTTTATTAGAATATATATCTGTAAATAATCTGTCTGCTGGTTAAGTTTTGCTCGCTTGCTATCACAGGATTTCGCAAAAGATCGCATACGACCTTGATTTGCTTTGGGTCTAAACTTAGAGTAGCCGTCAGTTACCATTTATCCTCACATACAACGAGGTTGATTTGTCACAGTTCCATCAAGCCGTAAAGAGAATTATCGAGCGAGTTCAGCAATCGGAAGGCAATCAAACACGTCTGGTCGAGCCCCTTAGCGAGAAACCTAATTTCTCATTTATTGATTGGCTTGATGCACAACCACTTTTCCCTAAGTTTTATTGGCAGTCCCGCGATACACGTGAAGAGGTCGTTGCACTAGGGCAATTGCACGCTTTTGTTGAGCCAGGTCCTGCTTATACCATTCTAGGTGAAGGGCAAAGAGTTTGGGGCGGGCGCTCTTTTGATGGGCAGCATGAGAAGAATCGTCGCTGTATGCCTTCTTTGTTCTTTTTGCCTCAAATTGAGTTAATTCGTTTTGACCAACAGTGGTCTCTCGCAGTTAATATTTCAGAAGACAAAGCGCGAACTCTAGCTGGGTTGAATAAACTGGTTTGTGAGGTCGCGACCTTAGCTCCAATTTCGTCTCACATCTGCTCTATTGTTCATACGCCAAGTCAGCCTCAATGGAATGAGTTAGTTCATAAGGTTCTGACTGGTATAGAGAATGATGATTTTAAGAAAGTGGTTTTAGCGCGTCGCTCTACCGTGCAGCTTGATAACACATTAAGTGCTGCACAGCTACTTAAAGCAAGTTACTTAAATAACCATCATAGCTTCCATTTCATGCTGAGCTTAGACAGTAAGCACAGTTTTATGGGGTCTACGCCAGAACGTTTGTATTCTCGCGTAGGGCATGAGCTACATACCGAAGCGTTAGCAGGTACGATTGGTCGGGGAGACAATGCCACTCAAGATATGGAGTTGGCGAATTGGTTATCCCAAGACCAAAAGAACCTCAACGAAAACCAGTATGTGGTGGACGACATCATTGACCGTCTATCACCGCATTCTGAAATGGTTGAAGTGGAAGCTGAACCGAGTTTGGTCAGACTACGAAAAGTGCAGCACCTTAAGCGAAATATTCACGCTAGTCTAAGAGCGGGGATAAATGGTGTTCAGTTGTTATCGGCGCTTCAGCCAACTGCGGCGGTTGCCGGCTTACCCCGACAAGAGTCCATGCAGTTTATTCTTGATAATGAGCCCTTTGCACGCGGCTGGTACGCGGGGTCAATGGGTTACATAAGCCATGAACGAGCAGAGTTTTGTGTCGCAATCAGAAGCGCGCTTGTGCTCGGTGATCAAGTACAACTGTTTGCGGGCGCAGGGATTGTGCCTGGTTCTGTGGCAGAACATGAGTGGGCAGAACTTGATAAGAAAATGTCGACGTTACTTACGCTGATTTCTGTTCATCCGCCATTGGGAGTCGCATCATGAGTCATGACCAAGCGGTGCTCAATCGAGTTTGGTCAGAAACCATATTGATTGAGCTTCAGCGATTTGGCGTTAAGCATGTTTGTATCGCTCCCGGATCTCGTTCTACTCCTTTAACTTTAGAAGCGGCAGAACAGTCCGACTTTTCCATTCATACTCATTTTGATGAGCGTGGACTGGGCTTTATGGCTCTTGGTTTAGCGAAAGCTACTCAGGAGCCAGTGGCAATTATCGTTACCTCTGGTACGGCAGTGGCGAACCTATTACCGTCGGTTGCCGAAGCCAAACTTACTGGTGAAAAACTGGTGCTGCTGACAGCAGATCGTCCAGTAGAACTTGTCGGCTGTGGTGCAAACCAAGCGATAAATCAATTGGGTATTTTTTCACATCATGTTTCGGCCAGTTTGAATTTACCAAGCCCAAATTTAGCAACGTCGCTTAACTGGTTGCTGACCTCTGTTGACGAAGTGATGTTTACTCAGCAATTGCAGGGTAGTGCTGTTCATATTAATTGTGCATTTCCAGAGCCTTTGTACTCCAATACAGAAAAGAGTACCTATCAGGATTACCTTGATACCGTTGCTGGCTGGCGAGATAGCAAGGTGACGTATTGCCAGCGCTTTAACCCGAAAACCAGCAGTGCAATTCCAAGCTGTGGGGATAACAAAGGTGTGGTGGTCATTGGTAGTTTGCCACTGGTTCAGGCTCAAGCTGCACGAGCGTTTGCAGAGCAAATGGGCTGGCCAGTCCTTGCTGATCCACAAAGTGGTGTCAGTTCGGATTGGGCGCATTTTGATTTATGGTTGCAGAATTCGAAATTGGCTAGCCTACTGGATGGCTGTGACTTAATCGTGCAGTTCGGTAGTCGAATCATTTCTAAACGTTTTAATCACTGGTTAGAAAAACACGTAGCACGTAATCAGCAAGGTGGTGACATTCAATATTGGTACGTATCGCCTCGATTAGAGCGAGATAACCAAAGTCACTTACCACAATGGCACTGGGCGGAGCAGCCAAGCTCATGGGTTGAACGTACGACGGAGTTTTCATCAGAACATGCTGGTTGGGCAAATGAACTTGCCGCGGACATCAAACAGGTCACGCAACACGCGAAAGGCTTGTTTGCTTCTGACCCTAAGAGTGAGCTGAGTGAGATTGCGTTAGCGATTGATGTGGCTGAGCGTGCTCAGGGTGTGGATCTGTTTGTTGGCAACAGTCTGTTTGTCCGATTGATCGACATGTTCGGCAAGCTTGATAACACAGAGGTTTTCACTAACCGTGGTGCGTCTGGCATTGATGGGCTGTTTGCCACAGCAAGCGGGGTACAACGCGCGCGCCAGAACCCGATGTTAATGTTTATTGGCGATACTTCTGCCTTATATGGGCTGAACTCATTGGCACTGTTTACGCACAACAAGTTGCCTTCGGTGTTGGTGATTACTAACAACGATGGTGGGGCGATTTTTGACTTACTGCCTGTACCGCAAGAGCATCGCGAGTCGTTCTATCAAATGCCTCATGGTTATGAATTTGAACATGCAGCGAAACAGTTTGGTTTACAGTATTGCAAACCGAACACGCTGGCTGAGTATCAATCTATAGTCTCTGAGCATTTTGCTAGCGGCGAAGGGGCGTTAGTGGTTGAAGTTCAAACGCCATCGAACCAAGCGGTAGAGCAACTAAAATCCTTCAACAAGAATTTGCATGCTCTATTCTAAACGCTTCCCAGCAACGGAAAAGCACCAAAGTAGTATTTTGCCTACTCTGGTGTTTTTGCATGGTTTGTTTGGTAGCGGTGAAGACTGGCAATCGTGTATCAACGCGTTACCCGAATATGAACGTGTTACGGTTGACCTTCCTGGTCACGGACGCAGCCAATCTATTTTTTGCTGCGATTTAAATGATTGCTGCAAACTTCTTGGTTCCACACTATCTTTATTATTTCCCTCACAACAACCACTTATTTTGATTGGATACTCTATGGGCGGCCGCATTGCGATGCATGGTATTGCCCATCAATGCTTTCCAGAGCTCAATATTGCAGGCGCGATTATTGAAGGGGGAAACTTCGGGCTTCAAACTGAGTCAGAGAAACAGGTGAGATTAGAGAATGATGCTCGCTGGGCAATGCGTTTCAAAACTGAACCACTTGAACGTGTTTTGAACGATTGGTACCAACAAGCGGTGTTTTCTTCACTAAACCATGAGCAAAGACAAACATTCATTGCGAAGCGAAGTGATAATCTTGGCTCAGCGGTGGCGAATATGTTGATGGCGACATCGTTAGCCAAACAGGCATATTTGTTGCCCTCACTGCAAAAGCAGAACATACCAGTGTATTACTTGTGTGGTGAGAAAGACCAAAAATTTAGCCAACTGGCACAACGTAGCGGGTTGGCGTATCGACAAGTTGAAGGCGCTGGTCATAACGTCCATCAAGAGCAGCCCAAACAGTTTGCGATACATACCAAGCAAATAATTCAGTCTCACTTTGGTGAGAGTAACGAGAACAATGGGAATCACCATGGCTAAAACAGTAGGCATTTCTGAAGAAGAACTTTACGCTCCGGTTCAATGGAAAGATTGCGGCGAGAAATACGAGGACATTCATTACCATAAGTCTGAAGATGGTATCGCGAAAATCACCATTGCGCGTCCTCAAGTGCGTAACGCGTTTCGTCCTCAAACGGTAAAAGAGATGATTGATGCGTTGGCAGATGCGCGTTACGACTCTGGTGTTGGCGTGATCATTCTGACAGGTCTAGGTGAAGACGCATTCTGTTCTGGCGGCGACCAGAAGATCCGTGGCGACTACGGCGGCTATAAAGACGACCAAGGCACACATCACCTCAACGTATTGGACTTCCAACGCGATATTCGTACTTGTCCAAAACCAGTGATCGCATCGGTAGCTGGTTGGGCTGTTGGCGGTGGTCATGTACTGCATATGATGTGTGATCTAACAATTGCAGCTGACAACGCTCAATTTGGTCAAACAGGCCCTAAAGTGGGTTCATTTGACGGCGGTTGGGGCGCATCTTATATGGCTCGTATCGTAGGCCAAAAGAAAGCTCGCGAAATTTGGTTCCTATGTCGTTTCTACAATGCTCAAGAAGCGGTAGACATGGGCCTAGTAAACACAGTTGTACCACTAGCGGATCTAGAGAAAGAAACCGTTCGTTGGTGTCGTGAAGTACTACAGCACAGCCCAATGGCATTGCGCTGCCTGAAAGCTGCATTAAACGCAGATTGTGATGGTCAAGCGGGTCTGCAAGAGCTAGCGGGTAACGCAACGATGATGTTCTACATGACTGATGAAGGCCAAGAAGGTCGTAATGCCTTTAACGAGAAGCGTCGCCCAGACTTCGATAAATTCCCTCGCAACCCATAATCCGTCTAAATGAGGAGCGTGTTAGCTCCTCTGTTACTTTTTTCCTGAGCGCCTCGCCCTCTGGGAGGCTGGTGGGATTGCTCGTCAGAACGCTCAAATATACGGCATTACATAGGACTTGAATTATGCGTGAAGCGAAAATTTATCGTTATAGCTTGCCCATGGATAGTGGTGTCATCCTACGTGACAACAAGCTAACCGAACGTGTTGGTTATGTTGTTGCGCTTTCCGAAGATGGTAAAACAGGGCTTGGAGAAGTCGCTCCTCTTCCTTGTTTTAGCTTAGAGAGCACCGAAGATGCGGGTGTTCAGCTACAAGAACAGGCGGAGCGTTGGGTAGCAGAGTTGGATGTGGATTATGCCAAGATGTACCCGTCGGTTGCGTTTGGTTTATCGATGGCACAGCTTGAATTAGCTGGTGGCTTACCACAACAAGGTAAATACCAAACAGCGCCACTATGCACTGGCGACCCAGATGAGCTCATTCCAAAGCTGAACGAGATGGAAGGTGAGAAAGTCGCTAAGGTGAAAGTTGGACTTTATGAGCCAATTCGCGATGGCATGCTTGTGAACCTTTTTCTTGAATCAATCCCTCAATTAACGCTTCGACTCGATGCCAATCGCGCTTGGACACCAGAAAAAGCGCAGCAGTTCGCTAAGTACATTGCTCCGTCTCTGCGTCAACGAATCACGTTTCTAGAAGAGCCGTGCCGCTCTCCTGGCGATAGTCTCTCTTTTGCGATTAATACTGGTATTGCTATCGCTTGGGATGAAACATTGCAAGATGCGGTTCGTCGTGAAGATTTCCGTCTTGAAGATCTAACTGGTGTGAAAACGATCATCATCAAACCCACACTCATTGGTTCAGTGGATTTTTGTATTACACTGATAGAGAAAGCGAAGTCACTGGGGATGAAAGCAGTGATTAGCTCGAGCATTGAATCCAGTCTCGGTTTAACTCAATTAGCGCGCTTTGCCCAATGGCAGCTGCCTGATGAAGTTCCAGGTTTGGATACGATTGGCTTATTCAAAGCTCAGCTAGAGCAGGGCTGGCCTAAGTGTGAACTTCCCGTTCTTCCTCTAAAAGACCAGGAGATTGTGTGGCATTCTGCGTAGACAATATTGCGAAGGCACCATGGAAATATTGGGCTCAAACGAGCCCTTTTTCTATTGCACTCAAGACATCAACAGAAGTATTAAACTGGCAACAACTCTCGAAGCGTATTGACCAATACACTCACTATTTGAATGACTTGGGTGTAACTCGGGGGGATGTGCTGACTTTGGTTGGCAAGAACCAAGTAGAAACACTGTTGTTTTATCTTGCCTCCAAACAGTTAGGCGCGCTCGCTGCGCTGACCATGGAACAACCACTAGATAAGTTGCAGGGTAAGCTTGCTGCACTTTACAGGCCTGATCAAACTCGGTTTATCTGGTTTTCTCAGGAGTGCGCTTCGACCTTTTCTGAACATGATATACAAAAACTCAAGGCAACATTGCTTTCACCGCCTGTAGTATCACAGCAAGAGAGTGATTCGTTGACTGAAGATAGCTATCATCATGACCGGCTAGCTTCAGTAGTATTTACTTCTGGCTCTACAGGGGAGCCTAAAGCTGTGGTCCATACACATCGACAGCATCTTGCGTCTGCAGAGGGCTTGTTGCAGGAGTTCATTTTCACTCAGCAAGATGCTTGGCTATTATCGCTTCCGCTGTATCACGTCTCTGGATTAGCGATTGTCTATCGTTGGCTATATGTCGGAGCAACACTAAAGGTCGGTTCAGGGAAACTTGTTGATGATGTTCAGGGCGTATCACACGCTTCTTTGGTTGCGACTCAGCTAAAACGGTTATTGGATGATGATGCACATTTGTCATTGACACATGTGCTACTGGGCGGCAGCCACGTTGATCACGAGTTGGCACTACGAGCAACAGGGCAAGGCATTGAGACATGGTTAGGTTATGGGATGACGGAGGCGGCCTCTACCGTTACCGCAAAGAGAATTGACTGCACCAGTAATGCTGGGCATGTATTGAAGCACCGTAAGATAAAATTAGTTGACCAACGCATTTTTATTGGCGGTAAGACATTAGCGGCAGGGTATTTCCATCAAGGACATGTTACCCCATTTCTGGATGAGAAAGGCTGGTTTGACAGCAAAGATCTTGGCGAGTGGCAAGGTGATGAATTAAAGATAATCGGCCGTGCCGACAATCAGTTTATCTCTGGTGGTGAGAATATCCATTGTGAAGAGATTGAAGCCGCTTTGAACCAAATTGATGGTGTAGTGCAGAGTATAGTGGTTCCAGTCGAAGACGCGGAGTTTGGTCATAGACCAGTAGCTGTGATTCAGACCAATGGATTGCGCAGCAAGTCGGAGTATGACCAGCACTTGCAATCAAAGTTAGAGAAGTTTAAATGGCCAGTGGAATACCATGTAATGCCACTAACTCTACTAGAAGGTGGGATCAAAATTTCACGTAAGGCCGTGAAAGAGTGGCTACTGTCATCACTTCAGCATTAGTCAATTTTGCTATGTATTAGTCATAAAGAGAATTTCGTATCTTTATAACTCTGAATCATAATTATGCTTCTTCGTGGAGAGAAAATGCATAAGGTTCAGGATGGCAAAGCTAGTTTTAATTGCGGCAGTAGCACTACAAATTGGTATCGCGATAAGTAGTGAAGGGCTAGCCCGCTCTCTTGCAGAGCTAACGGCATTTTTGATCGCTATTGCGTTGGTCGTTATATACAAAAATAGCAAACGGGAAATGCCGTCCCCTCAACGCGATAAGCAGACCACCAATATCTAAAACAGTAACCAACTTAGAGAAGTGGTCGAAATTAACACCCACAGAGTCACACCAAACAACAGTGGCTTAGCTCCAGCAGACTTTAGTTTTGAAATTGAAATGCTACAACCTATCAAGAACAGACATACAACCAACGCTTGCTTTGCTCCAATGAAAATGCCGTGATAGACCATTTCAAATTGAGGAAATAAGTCGCTAAACGCGATAGCTGCACAGTACCAAAAAATGAAATAAGGGATAGCTAGTTTTTTCTTTCCATTCTCTTTTTGGCCTCTTGAAAAGATGACGGCACTGATCAAAGCAACAGGAATGATCCATAAAGCGCGCGCGAGTTTCAATGTTGTTGCCGTCGTTAGTGCTTCTTCCCCAAAGGCCGAGGCAGCCCCGACAACAGAAGATGTGTCATGAATGGCAATCGCAGCCCATGTGCCAAACGTGTGTTGATCTAGCCCTAAAGCATGTCCAATCACAGGAAACACAAAGAGTGCAATTGAGTTCAGGACAAATACCGTTGCCAGTGCTAATCCAATCTGCTCGTCTTTCGCTTTAATGGCCGGTGCCACAGCAGCAATTGCGCTACCACCACAAATTGCAGTACCTGATGAGATTAAGTAAGCGGTTACTCGCTCCAATTTAAGTACCCTGGCAATGAGAGTGCCCATGATCAGTGTGCCTGTAATAGTGGCGATGATCAGGCCGATACCATCCGATGTGACTGCAAGTGCTTGCTCAAAGTTGATGCCAAAGCCTAAGCCAATAATCGAGTAAGACAGCAGCTTTTTAGTAAAAGAAGCGATGGGCAGCTCGGAAGGCACAAAACCAAAACTTGCGAGTAGAAAACCGATAACTAGAGCAATGGGAGAGGAGGCAAGGGGGGTTAAACAAAAAAGTAACGCCAATCCAAACAGGAGGTAGTTTCTATTCAAGGTTTTTATTCGCTGTTGTGAATGAAAGGGAGAGTATATCGCACTGGGTGTGGTCAGTTTGTCTTAATGATTTGAACACATGTTCAGTTATCCTAAACATGTGTTCAAGTGTATTTTATCGCCAGTCGCCTCTGAGTTGATGCACTTTATCGAACATTGTTTTTGCCGTTGCCTCATTTGGTGGCACCGGTTGTCCTGCCTCAATTTCTAGCTTTGACCAAAATCGAGTCGGTAAGCCACAGCATGCGCGACCTTTTGCGCGGCTGAAATAGCTTCCCCATAAGCCTTTAAGTGCAACAGGTATGACGGGTACTGGGCTACGACGTAGAATGATATCAATACCGCGCATGAATTCATTCATTTCACCATCTGAAGTTAATCTTCCTTCAGGGAAAATACAGACGATATGACCTTCGCTTAGCGCGGCTTCCACATCGTTAAATGCACGTCTGATAGAGCTTCTGTTACTCGCTGAAATTGGAATTACCCCAGTTCGACGTAAAAAGCGCCTTAATGGAGGTAGGTTGGCGTAATCTTCCTCCATCACAAAACGAATCAACCTTGGGCATACTGCACTAAGTAGCAATGCATCCATGTAGCTTACATGATTACATACAATCAATGCCCCACCATGCTCGGGTAGGTTGTGTAGATTCTTATGCTTAACTCGATAGATGGTGTGCGTAAGCATCCACATGACAAAGCGAACAACAAAAATAGGAATTTGCAAAAAGATGTAAGCGGCGACTAAGAAATTTAAAATGGCTAACAATGCAAACAGTTGAGGAATTGTCATCTTGATTACACTTAGGCACACAATACCTAAGACAGCGCTGCCGACCATAAACAGAGAGTTAAAGATGTTGAGCCCTGCGATGACTTGAGCACGTTCGGTTTCCTTTGCTCGATGCTGCATTAATGCGTAAAGAGGCACGATAAACAAACCGCCCGAAGCACCAATCATCAATAGGTAGAAAAATAATGGCCAAAAAGGCTCATATCTAAAGAAGTCTACAAAGTTATGGAAAGTAGGTAGATCATTGGGAATGGAAGTGGCCATTAGGTACCCAAATACCGTAATGCCAAAGGCACCAATTGGCACAACACCGACTTCTATACGATGGTTTGAGATCCAATTGCAAAGTAGCGACCCTAGCGCGATACCAATGGAAAATAGAGCGAGCAAGAAAGACACCGCACTCTCGGTGCCATTTAGGTAAATCTTAGTGAAATTCGGGAATTGTGTTAGATATGCGGCGCCTAAAAACCAAAACCAGCTTATTGCCATTATGCATTGAAAAACAACTCGATCGGATTTGGCGATAGAGAGCGTGTGTTTGGTTTGCTTGTATGGTTGCCAACGAAAAGAGAGATTGGGTGCGCTGGCTGCAGCAAAGGGGATTGAGCGGCTCGACAAGTAGCCTAACAATGCGAAGATCACGACACAAAATGCGGCGAGGTATTTTGCGTTGTCTGCAGAGGCTATAATCCCAGCGCCTAAGGTGCCAATAAGGATGGCGATAAAGGTACCAGCTTCAACAAGAGCGTTGCCGGGCACTAACTCTTTAGCATTTAACTTTTGAGGCAAAAGGGCATATTTAACTGGGCCAAAAAATGCTGACTGTGTGCCCATTAAAAACAGTAGCAATAAAAGCACACCATAACTTTCGGTTATGAATCCGATGGCACCTAACAGCATGATGGCTATTTCAAATAGTTTGACCTTACGAATAAACCATGACTTTTCATATTTGTCGGCTAATACGCCAGCGGAAGCAGAGAACAGAAAGAACGGTAGAATGAACAAGCCTGCCGCAAGGTTGATGAACAAATTGCTCGAAATAGGTAGTGCACTGGAGCCAGCGAATGCGACAAACAACAGCAAAACGTTTTTAAAAATATTGTCGTTGAAAGCGCCAAAAAACTGAGTAATGAAATAGGGCAGGAACTTTCTCTGCGTAAGTAAGGACGGCTGTCTGTCGGATGACATGGATAATCCTTTGTTACCAGTTCGTGAGGTAGTTAGAAAGAAGATTACTGATCAATTCTTTGCCATCAATCGGTTCACTAGAGAAAAACTTATCATCAACACTGAGTAAAGTAATGCCATGTACGCCAGACCAAAGGACTCGACTCGCTTGAATCACTTCGGATTCAGTACGATGTGGTGCGATTTGAGCCAATAGTGACTCTAGCATTCCCGTCATACCATCGATACGTTTGGCATGCCATTCCGGAAGTTCTGCTCCATTCATGTTGTGTTCGAACACTAACTGCCAACGGTATGGGTGTTTTTGAGCAAAATCGTGGTAGCAATAAGCGAGTTCAAAAAGCGCTTGATGGGAGTCTTTGCTGTCATTAGTCGCTTTGCGTGCTTCTTGAGATAACTCATCTAAAGTTTGAGCGACAACATGAAGCAACAACAAATTATAATTACCAAAAACATTTACCAATGTGCTTGGCACGTAACCAATCATGTTAGCGATTTTACGAAGACTGAGTTCGTGGTAAGAATTCTCATCTAAAAAGTTTTTGACCGTTGTTAAGGTCAAATTCACTAACTCTTCTCGGGTGTGATCGTTTCTGCGCGCCATACTCTCAAACTACTTTATTGAACATCGTTCAATATGATAGTCAGCTACCTATTAACCGTCAACAAGGCAATGTGTCCAAGTGCCCTCAAGGTGTAGGATTCTGAGCTGTGTCACTGATTCTAATTCAAGTAAAACAATCTGGAGTATTAGTGAACTTATTCCATACTTTTTTTACATTGATCAAGCGCCTTCAGCTGAATTGTAAGCAGTGTGAGCAGTCTGCATTTTTGGCAATATTCTGATACATGTCAGCTTCTATAAGCTATTTTCATCAATCGGTATACAGAGTATGATGACTTAAAAATCATCTTTGGCGTGCTACTGTTTGAAACAACGATTGTTTCGTCTTGAAAATGGGGCACTATCTTAGATAGCTAACTTTAAGGATAACGATGAAACGTTTATTTTCTATTGTTGCTTTATTGATGTTTACTGTTGCTGTAACGCCTATCGCGGAAGCGAAGAAGTTTGGTGGCAGTAAGTCTTTCGGTAAGAGCTACAAAACTGCACCAGCACCGAAACAACAGCAACAAAACACCAATACGGTCGGCAAAGATCAGACGACAAAGTCTTCAAGTAAGAAAGGCCTTATGGGGGGGCTGCTAGGCGGACTTCTTGCTGGTGGTCTACTTGCTGCATTCTTTGGCGGTGCTTTTGAAGGTATCCAGTTTATGGATATCCTAATTATTGGTTTGATTGCCTTTGTCATCTTTAAACTAATGCGCGGTATGCTAGGTGCGAAGCAGGGCAGTATGAACCAGCATCGTCAACAGCCTGCATTTGGTGGCAACGCATCTAAGTTTGAGCAACCAAACATGCAAAACTTTGAGCAACAACCAAACACAAATAATGGTGGCTTTGGTGGTTTTGGCGCTCAAACAGACGTACCACATAACTACCCACCGGGTTTTGACCAAGCAGCGTTCATTAATGGTTCTCGTGAACACTATCGAATCCTGCAAGGTGCGTGGAATCACAACCAGCTAGAAACTATTGAAGAATATGTTTCTCCAAGCTTGTTTGAAGACCTAAAAGCAGAGCGCGCGAAGCTCGACGGTGAGCAGCATACTGACGTAATGTACGTTGATGCGGAGATCGTCCGTGCTGATTACGATGCAAATAAAGCACAGCTTAGTCTGCAGTTTAGCGGTCGTTACCGTGACACAGTAGAAGGTGTTGAAGAAGAAATCGAAGATATCTGGCACCTAGAGCGTGACTTGACTGCGCCTAATGCGCCATGGTTAATCGTTGGTATTCAAGGCTAGTCACCTTTAAACCAATTTAGTCACTAGTAAAAATCCCGCATCCCCTGCGGGATTTTTTGTATCTATCATTTATATTTCTTGTACGTGTTTTTATGCAAACATCACTAATTGAGTCCGTTTGGTAATTTTGCGAGCCCACTTTTTCTAGTAAGTCCTCAAGTGTTTTCCTATTTATATTGAACATTCATATTAAGGTCATACGAACTAACAAAATCAAAATAGCTAGTACATTGTTTGTAGGGTAAAGATCTGCTCCTCAGCCTTTTGTTTGTGGAGTTTCACATGGGGTTGGTTGCTTTAGTGAGATTGAGTATAGGTTATACCAATCGTAGTAAATAACTGGTCATTCTAGCTTGTTAAAATACTCGATAACTGCGTTGCAATTTTTGATTGTAGAATAACTACTTATCAAAAAATTGCGCCTTGTTCTCAAGCATTTTCCCTACGCTATTTCTGATCACTTATTTACCGTGATAGGTATTCAATCGAGAAGAGTTTCGGTTAGGAGTGAAAGGTTCGTTGTAGTAGGACTATGCTATCAAGATCCTGAAACGAAAAAAGCCAGCTCAATGAGCTGGCTTCTTCAATATGGTGGAGGGGGACGGATTCGAACCATCGAAGGCAGTGCCGGCAGATTTACAGTCTGCTCCCTTTGGCCACTCGGGAACCCCTCCAGGGTGTTTTATACTTAAAAGTTAGTTTCCCAACCTAGCTTTCAAGTTCTTCTCATGTTTAAAGGAAAAACATAAGAAAGAATATGGTGGAGGGGGACGGATTCGAACCATCGAAGGCAGTGCCGGCAGATTTACAGTCTGCTCCCTTTGGCCACTCGGGAACCCCTCCAGGGTATTTTTATACTTAAAAGTTAGTTTCCCAACCTAGCTTCCAAGTTGTTCTCACGTTTTAAGGAAAAAACATAAGAAAGAATATGGTGGAGGGGGACGGATTCGAACCATCGAAGGCAGTGCCGGCAGATTTACAGTCTGCTCCCTTTGGCCACTCGGGAACCCCTCCAGAGGATTTTTATACTTAGTAAGATGTTTTCCCAACTCATCTCCCAAGTGCGGAGCGAATCATAGCAAACTCGCTCAGGCTGTAAAGCGTTTTTCTTACGTTTTTACGTTGAATGCTGTCTTTTTGGGCAAAGATGGTAGAAAGTCAGCGTTTTGTTTGTCCTTTGAACAGAAGAGAAGCGCACTTTTTACTTGAATTTACACTACTTGACGTTAAACACCGTATCTACTGATAAACTGTAAGCAGTTTAATGACATAAGTTTATTCGTTTAGAAGTCAATATCATGAGCATGAAAGCCACGTTATCGTTATCTGTTTTAACGCTTTCTATATTACTGAGTTCTCCATCGGTTTGCGCTGCGATGCGAGGAGGCTCAGCGGTTACTGTTGTGACTGAACAAGTAGAAACGCACGAGATCAATCAATCCTTAACTCTTATCGGCAAATTAAAGGCAGCGGAGTCTGTGGTTGTCGCATCGGAAGTCGCCGGCAAAGTGAATCAAATCGCTGTTAAAGCGAATCAAAATGTCCAGCAAGACCAGTTATTAATTAAGTTAGATGACGATAAGGCTCAAGCCGCTTTGATTGAGGCAAAGGCGTATCTAAAAGATGAACAGCGTAAGTTAAAAGAGTTCCAACGTTTGGTTAAGCGGAATGCGATTACTCAAACTGAAATCGATGCACAAAAAGCCAGTGTTGAAATAGCACAAGCGAGGCTAGATGCTGCTCAAGCCAATTTAGCTGATCTCCATATTACTGCTCCATTTTCTGGCACTGTTGGTTTTATCGATTTTAGCCGCGGCAAAATGGTCAGTGCGGGTACTGAACTTTTGACGTTGGATGATCTTTCCGTCATGGAACTGGATTTACAAGTACCGGAGCGCTATTTATCGATGCTTTCTATTAGTATGGAAGTCATCGCTAAAACCAGTGCATGGGGTAGCCAGATCTTTACTGGTCAAGTCACAGGTATTGATACGCGTATCAGCGCCGAAACACTGAATCTTCGCGTGCGTATTGAGTTTGATAACCCAGAAAATCAATTGAAGCCGGGCATGTTGATGAACGCTTCACTAGCATTTCCTGCTATTAAGGCGCCAATCATTCCTGTTCAAGCACTTGAATACTCCGGAACTAAACGTTTTGTATATGTAATTGATGAAAATAACAAAGCTACTCGTCAAGAAGTGTCGCTAGGTGCTCGTGTTGGCAACGAGGTGGTGATCGAATCTGGTGTTGAGATTGGTGACAAGATTGTGGTTCAAGGCATTGTTAACATGCGTGATGGTGTCGAAGTGAAAGAAATTGTCGCGCCACTAAAAGCGAACACCACGGATGTGACACGCAATGACAGTGAATCGGATGAGGAAGAAAACTAATGTTACTGTCCGACGTTTCAGTTAAACGCCCTGTCGCGGCGTTAGTTCTGAGCATGCTGTTGTGTGTGTTTGGCTTTGTGTCATTCACCAAATTAGCCGTTCGTGAAATGCCTGATATAGAAAGCCCAGTCGTTTCTATCAGTACGCGTTATGAGGGTGCATCTGCGACTATTATTGAAAGCCAAATTACCTCCGTTTTGGAAGACCAGCTTTCTGGGATCAGTGGAGTTGATGAAATTAGCTCCACTACTCGTAACAGCATGTCGCGTATCACGATCACGTTTGAGTTAGGTTACGATCTCAACACAGGTGTGAGCGACGTGCGTGATGCCGTAGCTCGTGCTCAGCGCTCGCTACCTGATGAAGCGGATGACCCTATTGTTTATAAGAACAATGGCTCGGGAGAGGCGTCGCTCTACATCAATCTCAGTTCTGCAGAGATGGACCGTACTCAATTAACCGATTATGCCGAACGTGTATTGATGGACCGCTTTAGCCTGATCTCTGGGGTTAGCTCCATTGATCTCTCCGGTGGTTTGTACAAGGTCATGTACGTGAAGCTTAAGCCAGAACTAATGGCTGGACGTTCAGTTACAGCTTCGGACATTACATCAGCTTTACGAAGTGAGAACCTAGAAAGCCCAGGTGGTGAAGTTCGCAACGACTCAACAGTAATGTCCGTGCGTACGGCTCGTACTTATAACACGCCTGAAGATTTTCAATATCTTGTCATTAAACGCGCAAGCGACAATACACCTATCTATTTAAAAGATGTAGCAGATGTCTTCATTGGTGCAGAAAACGAAAACTCAACCTTCAAAAGTGATGGTGTAGTAAACATCAGTCTTGGTGTGGTACCACAGTCAGACGCAAACCCGTTAGAAGTAGCGAAGCTGGTTAGGTCTGAAGTCGATAACATCCAGAAGTTCTTACCAGAAGGTACACGTCTTGCGATAGATTACGACGCGACAGTGTTTATCGAGCGTTCAATCGAAGAGGTGTACAGCACGCTATTTATCACGGGCGGCTTGGTGATTTTGGTATTGTACATTTTCATCGGCCAAGTTCGTGCAACCTTAATTCCTGCGGTTACGGTTCCTGTTTCTCTGATTTCTTCGTTCATTGCCGCGTACTACTTTGGGTTTTCTATCAACTTGATCACCTTGATGGCGTTGATATTATCGATTGGTTTGGTGGTGGATGACGCAATTGTGGTTGTGGAGAATATCTTCCACCATATTGAACGCGGTGAATCGCCATTACTCGCCGCATATAAAGGCACAAGAGAGGTTGGTTTTGCTGTTATAGCAACAACATTAGTGCTGGTGATGGTGTTCTTACCGATCTCCTTTATGGATGGCATGGTAGGTCTACTATTTACAGAGTTTTCTGTATTGCTGGCTATGTCGGTCATATTCTCCTCTTTGATTGCCCTGACGCTGACGCCTGTATTAGGTAGTCAGATTTTGAAAGCGAATGTAAAACCAAATCGATTCAATGAAGCAGTTGATCGCTTGTTTAGCAAGCTTGAGAGTGGCTATCGCGCATTATTGAAAGGCGCATTAAAAGTACGTTGGGCTGCTCCCCTGGTGATTCTAGCTTGTTTGGGCGGTAGCTATTTCTTGATGAATCAGGTACCGGCCCAGCTGACCCCACAAGAAGATCGCGGTGTGATATTCGCGTTTGTGCGCGGTGCAGATGCTACGTCATACAATCGTATGTCAGCCAATATGGATATTGTCGAAGACCGATTGATGCCATTACTAGGGCAAGGTTATCTGAAGTCATTCAGTATCCAAACGCCAGCGTTTGGTGGCCAGGCAGGAGACCAGACAGGCTTTGTGATCATGATTCTAGAAGATTGGAACGAACGTGATATCACGGCTCAGCAAGCCCTTAACAAAGTACGGAAAGAATTGGCAGGTATCCCAGATGTTCGAGTGTTCCCATTTATGCCAGGTTTCCAAGGTGGTTCGAGTGAGCCAGTTCAGTTCGTATTAGGCGGCTCTGATTACGATGAGCTCGTTGTTTGGGCTGAAATGCTAAAGAACAAAGCAGAAGAATCACCAATGATGGAAGGAGCAGAGATAGATTACTCGGAAAAAACGCCTGAGTTATTGGTTACAGTTGACCGACAGCGTGCCGCAGAGCTAGGAGTCAGTGTTAAAGACATTTCTGACACCCTAGAAATCATGCTCGGTGGTAAAAGCGAAACGACTTATGTTGAGCGTGGCGAAGAGTACGATGTGTATCTTCGCGGTGATGAAAATAGCTTTAATAATGCTGCAGATTTAAGTCAGATTTATCTGCGCACGAATAGCGGTCAGCTAGTGACGTTAGATGCGGTCACAAAAATTGAAGAAGTGGCGGCCTCTATTCGTCTTTCTCACTACAACAAACAGAAGTCCATCACTATTACTGCCAACCTGTCGGAAGGTTATACATTAGGAGATGCGCTGAATTACCTAGACCAGGAAGCCATCGACAACTTACCGGGTGACATTTCGGTGAGTTATTCGGGGGAGTCGAAAGACTTTAAAGAGAACCAAGCGAGTGTTGCTGTTGTGTTTGCATTGGCACTACTAGTGGCGTATCTCGTGTTGGCGGCTCAGTTTGAAAGCTTCGTAAACCCGTTAGTGGTCATGTTTACGGTGCCGATGGGTGTATTTGGTGGCTTCCTTGGTTTGGTTATTATGGGCCAAGGTATGAATATTTATAGTCAGATCGGCATGATCATGTTGATTGGTATGGTGACGAAAAACGGTATTTTGATCGTAGAATTTGCCAATCAGCTACGTGATCGTGGCGTTGGGTTTGAAAAAGCGATCATTGATGCAGCTGCGCGACGTCTACGTCCAATCTTGATGACTGCGTTTACCACACTTGCTGGCGCAATTCCGTTGATAGTATCGACAGGGGCGGGTTATGAGAGCCGTATTGCCGTGGGTACGGTAATCTTTTTCGGGATGGGGTTTGCGACATTGGTGACCTTGTTTGTTATCCCGGCAATGTACCGATTGATTTCGGCGAAAACACAAGCACCAGGTCATGTAGAAGCAGAGTTAAAAAAAGCAATTAGCCATGATACGAAGGGCCGTATAGCGCACCCTTAAATCAAACGTTAAAACATAAAAGCCGAGGTAATAACCTCGGCTTCTCTTTATCGGTTTAAAGTTAGCTCGGAAGCGTTCGATTAGAAGCGTTTCCCTAGGCTGATTTGTACACCTTCGTAGCTGTCGTAAAAATCTTCAAAACCCATATCCGCGACATTATAAATGTACTCTGCGCGTAGCCAGATATCTGTACTCATATCCCAATGGACACCAGCACCGATGTTGAATAGTGCGCCTGAGTCATCTGTGACTTTTTGTTCGTTTGGTACGTACATTTCGGCTTGAGTGCCAAGCGCAGTTACGCGACCAAACAGTGACAGCGGCGTATCGCCTAAGTTATCACTTGTTACAACAGCAGACATACCTGCTTGGTAATAGTGAAGATCTAAGTCAGTTTTTAGAGCATCGTTCTTAAGTTCATTTTGTGAATAGCGCAGAACCCCTTCAAACGCGAGGTATTGGTTTACATGGTAACCCCAGCCAACTGTGATATGTGGTGTTGACCACTCATTGTCTCTATCCGAGCCGAAGTACGGTGTATCAAAACCAACGTTACCAGTACCCAGATAAAAATAAGATTGATGAGCTTGTTCTTGAGCAGCTAAAGTTGGCACGCTAATGGTCAAGGCAGACAATAATAGAATGGCGTTTTTCATAACTAGACGATAACCTTGGTAAAAGACCGTTGTAATGATTTGTTTAAATGTTAATTTAATCAATAGGATGGATGGTAATTATCATATCAGCTTTTATCAAAGGTAGTGATTTTAGAATGGGAATTGTTGCGCTAAAGCATACTTCTTACTCATGACTACCGACTAACTAGATATGGTGATGAAAGCTAGTTAAATAAGAGAGAAGGAAAGGAAAGTGGCTGAATTCAAATACAAAAACTTGACTCAAGAAGAACAAGATAAGTTAGACGCGGCGACATTTCGCCGTTTATTGGCGCATTTAGATGCCAACAAAGACGTACAAAACATCGACCTGATGATCCTTGCGGGCTTCTGTCGCAACTGCTTTAGCAAATGGTATAAATCTGAGGCTGAAAATCTCGGTTTGGATTTAGATATTGATGACGCTCGCGAACGTGTTTACGGCATGACTTACGATGAATGGAAACAAAATCATCAACCAGCGGCAACGCCAGAACAATTGGCTGCGTTTGAAGCGCGCCAGAAAAAGTAAAACCCAACGATAAAAACAGCCCGCATGAAGTTGGGCTGTTTTTTAAAGTCCAGTTTGCACGTTAAGCGTTAGTTGAGCCGCAACAAGCTGGCTCAACGCAACCTTTTGCTTGAATGACTTCGAGTTGAGCTAAGTAAGGTTGAATATCGCCGATGTTCTCTTTTACCCATGTTAAGTCATAATACGTATCTAGGTAACGCTCTCCAGAATCACATAGAAGCGTCACGATAGAACCCTTCTCACCGCGTTGTTTCATCTCACAAGCCAATTGCAGCACACCGTAAAGATTGGTGCCTGTTGATGCGCCGACTTTACGCCCAATCAGCTGAGATACCCAATGGGCGGTTGCCACACTGGCTGCGTCTGGAATTTTGCGCATTTCATCAATGACACCAGCAATAAAACTTGGTTCGACACGTGGTCGCCCGATACCTTCAATTTTGCTGCCAGTATCGCCTTTCAATGAGTGATTTCCTGACTGGAAAGCATCGTAAAACACTGAGTTTTCAGGGTCTACCACGCAAAGCTTAGTGTCGTATTTTTGGTAACGAATAAAACGGCCAATGGTTGCTGATGTGCCGCCTGTTCCAGGACTCATCACTACCCAGCTAGGAATCGGGTGATCTTCTAACTCCATTTGGCTAAAGATAGAGTTCGCGATGTTGTTGTTACCGCGCCAGTCAGTAGCACGTTCAGCATAAGTAAACTGGTCCATGTAGTGACCATTTAGCTCTTGAGCCAAGCGTCGAGACTCGTCATAAATCTGATCTGATCGTTCAACAAGGTGCGCTTTACCACCGTAAAATTCAATTTGTTCGATCTTTTTACGTGCAGTGGTTTTCGGCATAACAGCAATGAACGGTAAGCCAAGTAAACGCGCAAAATACGCTTCCGAAACGGCAGTGCTGCCTGAGGACGCCTCGATTACAGTGGTTTCAGGACCAATCCATCCATTACAAATAGCATAAAGAAACAATGAGCGCGCCAATCGATGCTTAAGAGAGCCTGTAGGGTGCGTACTCTCATCTTTTAGATAGATATCGATACCATCAAGAGAAGGTAGTTCGAGTTTAAATAAGTGAGTATCAGCAGAACGTTGGAAGTCTGCTTCAATTTTACGCACTGCATTGTTGATCCAATTGTGGTCAGTACACATGGCGTCTCTCCTTGGGAAATCGATAGATAAGTATTAGATAGGGATAATTTATCTATAATTTCCGAGAAAAACTTTGCTATTGTTACTCTTAATAAAGATACCTGTAGAAAAATTTTCTACATTTTATGGGTTTTATAGAAATGAGCTTAGATCGAATAGATAAGCAGCTGCTTGCTTTACTACAAACCGACAGCACCTTGTCATTAAATGACGTGGCTGAGCGAGTCAATCTTACTACAACACCATGCTGGAAGCGCTTGAAAAGGTTGGAAGAAGAGGGCTACATCGAAAAACGCGTGGCGTTGTTAAGTGCAGAAAAGCTCGAGCTATCTTTCATTGCATTTGTTCAGTTAAAAACGATTGATCATTCCGAAGGTTGGTATCACCATTTTGTTACAACTGTGAGTGACTTTCCTGAGGTAATGGAGTTTTATCGTATGGCTGGCGAGTATGACTACATGATGAAAGTACTAGTCAAAGATATGAAGTGTTTTGACGAATTCTATAAGCGGTTAGTTAATAGTGTAAAAGGGCTATCTAATGTGACTTCAACATTTGCTATGGAGTCCATTAAATACACAACAGAGTTACCAATCCTAAAATAACTCGCCCTATAAGAATTCTATCTAATGTTAATTCTACCTTTTAGTATTTTAAATGTTAAAAGGTAGTTTGATTATGCTTTTAAAACTATTTCCTGCCAGATTTTTACAAATATAAACGATATTTATTCTCTCTTCTATTTTTCATTAACTATTTGTTTTTACAGTCCATTAATCCTATACATCATAATGAAAGAAAAAATAACGCAATTTTTTCTCTTTCTTTTTCATGTTTTATTTTATTGAATATTAATTTTTACTAAATTAATGGAAGAGTTTGATTTAAACGTTTGCTTTTTGTGTTTTCATGTAATTTGGTCGCTATTTTTGAGTATTTGTTTTTAGGATTAATACAGTAGCAATTACTTAAGTAATAAAGTACTCAAAAATGGGGATAGTGATTAATAAAACATCGTATTATTATCGCCCCATCTTGTATGTAACAAAGTATTACTAAAAATGAACAGAAATTACTATTTGCTTTTTCTCGCAGCTTTACTCGCTGGCTGTGGCGGTGGGGGAGACTCTAAGCCGAACAATACGAAGACACCAACTACGGTAACAAAGCAGAACCGTCCGCAATTAAAAGTGGAAGACACGGTGTTGAAGTTTGAAGGAGTGGGAACGGTTACTGAAGCAAAACTGAGCAATGTACATGGGTCGGTATCTTACCAAGTCATTGACTCTAATCCGCCAAATGTCGTGAAAATTAATGACTCAGGAATACTACAAATTCTGCGCCCAGGAACGGCGACGATTCTTGCTACAGATAGTAGCTCTGCTTATGAATCTTCTGAAGCAAGATTTTCTGTCACTGTAGAGCGAGGCATCAATACTGAACTTTCAGTGAGTGATCTGAATTTCAATGCGATTGAGTCAGAAGGAAAAGCGTTGATCGTCCGTGGCCAAAAAGGCGAACTGAGTTATGAGGTAGAAAGTGGTCATAACTTGATTCGTGTTGATGAGAACGGTTCGGTATATTCATTAGGTTCAGTTGGTCAGGCATCGGTGCTGATTACCGATTCAGGTAACGACTTTTACTTGCCGAAACAAGTTCGCGCTACGGTTAAACTGCATGCAGTAGCTCCGGGGCAATTACAGTTCGCTTTGCTTGAAGACGAGTATCGAGAAGGGTTGACGTTAGAACCAGTGCGTTTAGATAAAGCTCAAACGCAACGTATTTCTTACAAAATCATAAATAGCGTACCAGACAGCAAGGTGGCCGAGTTGCTAGACCCTGAAACGGGTTTGCTTCTTGTTCATAATGTTGGGCAATTAACGGTTGAAGCGACAGCAACTTACAGCGACGCGTTTCTGGATAAACAGCAAACAGCGCAATTTTTTGTGGATGTAAAACAAGGCAAGCGTCAAGAAATCAGCGCAGCGGATATCGTCACAACTTATGAGGAAGGTGGACGAATTTTCCCTAAGGTGACGAACGCCTACGGTGACTATGAGCTGAGAATCATTCGTGGTGAAGACGTTGTCGCTAAAACTGAAAATGGTGAAGCATTACTGATCAAAGGTGTTGGTGCTGCTGAAGTGGAAATTTACGAGCATGACATGCGTAATTATCCTGCAAGCAAAACTCGTTTTGATCTTGAAGTTAATCGCGCGCCTCATCCCGTTATAAAAGACATTGAAATGCCGCTTACCTATCAACCAAATCTTTCAATCCCTCTGGCGTTTAAAGGGCAAAAAGGTAACGTAAATCTAGTTAGCAGCTTACCTAATGGCTTACGAATGACTGACGGCAAGTTGGAGGTAGTGACTGCGGGTGAGTACGACCTTAAGTTTGAAGACGATGGTGGGGAGTTCTACCAACCTATTCAATTTAATGTCGTCATTAAAGTTGCAAAGGCTGAAGGCCAACCCATGGCAACGCACGATTATGACGTTGTATACAGCAACAAATACAGTTTTGATCTTCATCGTGATTTTGGTTTGAGTGCTGACGAGCAAATTGAGATTGTAGATAACACCGCACCAGATGTTATCGGTGGTTTTAGTGAAGGACATCTCCATGTGTATAAAGCGGGTAAAGCGACGCTAACTGTGCGCAGAAAAGAGAGCGCGAATTATACTGTTGGTCCTGATCAAAAAGTCTACGTGACAATTTTGAGTGCGCCGAGCCGAATTGAAGTTCAATCCGATGTGGAAGAGATTTGGAAGGTTGGCCAAACATTTGTTGCGCCGAAAATCTCTGGTACGGTTGGGGAAGTTACGTACCGATTTGCAGACAACGCAGCAACAGATGTGGTTTCCTTAAACAGCCAAACGGGTGCCATGCAAATTCTTAACGCGGGTAGCACAAAAATTATTGTTTCGGATGCGGGGGACGACAAAGTGGATCCGGGTGAAAGTAGTTTCTCGGTCACGATTAAACAAGGCACAAACCCTGTATCGGTTACTTACCCAACGGTAGAATTCTCCGCTGGTAGTGTTATCTCACCAGTGATGAGTGGTGGGACTGCGAAGGCAAGTTACCGTCTTATTAACCAAAAAGACCCTGTGGTCGAGCTAGTTTCTCCTGATACAGGGCGTTTGAAAATCCTGCATGCAGGCACGTACCAATTAGAGGTTACTCTTACTGGGCGCAACTACAAAGCTAAAACAATCGTCGTAAATGGCACTATTAACAAAGCGAATCACCCTGGTTTAAGTGCTTCTACAATGAAGGTGGAATTTGAACCATTTAAAAAGGTTAAGCTAGACTTTGGTACACCAATAGGAAACCGCAGCTATCAAATATCCAGCTCAACAATTAAAGGAGTCGCTTCATTAGATGTTGATAAGGAAGAGCTGACGTTACTTGACCTCCCACCAGTAAAAAGACGTTGGATTTCTCTCGACGTTTCGGAAGGAGAATCTCGAGATTACAAAGCGTTGGAAAGTAAGAAAGTCCAGCTGTATCTAAGCTTTGCAGATGAAGGTGTTGCGGATCAATATACATTGCTTGAAACTGAACAAACAGTATTGTTTAGCACGCTAAATGCACGTGAGTTTTCTAACTTAGAAGAAAGTGAGTTTGGTTTGATGAACGTTCGTTCAGTGCGTGAGCCAACGGACGAAGAATTGAAATTATACGGCAAAGGTAAGATTGCACTACTTGCATTCAAGCCGGTGGGTAACGATGACCAAACTCTAATAAAAGGAGCGTGGGTACACTTAGCTCGATTTGATGGATGTACATCAGAGCTGTTCGAAGATGATCTCAAGCCTTTTGAAGCAATTGACTATGATGACCCAGGGTACTGCACCAGCGGCAGCACGATTCGTATGACTCGGTTCTTAATAATTGATGACTCGAAGATGGAAAAGGTAGAGTATGAGTTAGTAGCACCTGTGATTACTTATCGTCGTGGGGTTCGTGAATTTTTAGCAACGAATAAAGGTGGATTCTATGCCGACCCAAATGTCATTTACGGGAAAGGCGAATATGGTTACCCGAAATCACTTTACGAATGGTCGGTTGTTAACATGAAGTATCAACCAAATTAATCATCGTTTGATACCCATTAAAAAAGGAGTGCGGAACAGCACTCCTTTTTTCGTCTAGCGAACACGAGCTATTTCGTGTAGCGCATCACCCCTTCTTGCACGGCGGTCGCCACTAAGTGACCTTGCTGGTTGTATATTTCGCCACGGACCAACCCACGAGTATTGCTCGCCGTTGGGCTCTCTATCGCATATAGAAGCCATTCATCCATCTTAAACGGGCGATGGAACCAGATAGAGTGGTCAATGGTGGCCACTTGAAAGTTAGGCGTCATTAATGAGACTTCATGTGGATGCATTGCTGTTACAAGGAATCCCCAATCGGATGCGTAGGCCAGAAGGTACTGGTGAATTAGCTGATTCTCTGGCATTTCACCATTAGCACGAATCCAAAGGTACTGTTTGGGTTCTGCTTTTTTGGGCTTCAAAGGGTTGATAACCGTAACGGGGCGAGTTTCGATTGGCTTTTCCCCGCAAAATGTTTTGCGTAAGCGTTTGGGTAGAAATTCTGCAATATGGCTTGCGAGCTCACTCTCTGAGGCAAAGTTTTCTGGACCAGGGATATCTGGCATTTCTTTTTGATGATCAAACCCAGGTTGATCGCCATGGTAGGATGCGGTTAGGTAAAAAATAGGGCGTCCATTTTGAATTGCTTTTACGCGTCTAGTGCTAAAGCTACGGCCATCTCTCAGATTTTCTACGTCATAAATAATAGGTTTTTCTGGATCGCCAGGGTACAAAAAATAGCTATGGAAGGAGTGTACCGTGCGTGTTTCTTCAACGGTGTAGCGCGCAGCAGAAAGTGCTTGCCCAATTACTTGACCGCCATAAACTTGAGGCAAACCTAGGTTTTCACTTTGGCCACGAAACAAGCCTTCTTCTAATTTTTCGAGTTGTAGTAGGCTGAGCAATTCTCGTAGTGGTTTACTCATTGTGTCTCCTCACCGTTGTCTTTCATTCCAAGTTACCTCAACAGCCTCACTCTTGTGAAGTGGCATAGTTAAGAACTATTGAGTAACTTAGAAATAGTATTGTTCCAATTATGAAACAAAATCAATTGTTTGATAAATTCTAACTCAGTCAAACTATTGTCAAATAAAATGACAGGAAGCAGACAGTTTTATATTCCACACCTATAATTGCTTCGGTTTAATGCTCTTTTCGAGGAATATATGAAAAAAACACTACTACTTGTTACTTCTCTACTCTTTGGGGCTGCGTTAGTGGGTTGCCAAACTTCTCAAAATACAGAAATGGAATCTACAGAGGCGTCAATGAAGACGATTACAGGTACAGTGGCTTATCGCGAGCGGATTGCCTTGCCACCAAACGCAGTGGTTACTATTGCGTTAGAAGATGTGTCCTTGGCGGATGCGCCAGCAAAAGTGTTGGCGAAACAGACATTCGAAACAGAAGGTAAGCAAGTTCCTCTTTCTTTTGAGTTGAGTTACGACAGCAATGAAATCAAACCAAACCATCGTTACAGCGTTCGTGCTCGCATTGAGGTAGATGGAAAGCTGCGTTTTATCAGCGACACACATAACGGTGTTATTACAGATGAAGCACAAACTCACCAATTAGATATTCGTCTAGTTGGAACACGTTAATACGACGTACTGAGAACAAAAAATGGCAGCTTAAGGCTGCCATTTGTATTTTTTAAGTGAAGTTTTGCCAACTTCCGAGACTTCAATCCCTTCTGCTTCTAATTTCTTTTTTTGTCGCTCTAAGTCTCTGCCTTTTAAAGATATTTTTCCTTGGCTATTTACCACTCTAAACCAGGGGAGTTTGCTGTCTTCTGGTAGGTTACCCAGTGCTTTACCAACATGTCTCGCATAGCCCGGATAACCGGCCATTTTTGCAATTTCCCCATAGGTGGAGACTTTTCCTTTTGGAATTTGGTGAATTACAGCAAAGATTTGCGCTAAAAATTGGTCCATACTCAAAAGTGTCTATTTTGGATTACTAAGGAATGGTAAACCATTGGACTTGTATATTGCTAACGGTTCTTAACCCTTGTGTTGTCAGCGACTCACTTTGAAGAATTACATTTTCTGTTCTTTAGTGTCGTTGGTTGATGAGCCTTAAACAGCATGAAGCAAACGCAAGCTAAGCTTGAATCTAGACCCTCTCAACGACTTTCAATCCCAGTTTTTGCCGTTGAGTTACCAAGTAGGTGGGGAAGCCAGGAGGCGCTATGATTTTATCGACACTTCAATTTTTCGTTACGACCTTACTCGCTGTTGTCTGCGTTCGGGCGATGAGTTTGAGCGAGGGTGACATTCCCGTTCTTGCACTTATGATCCCCGCGCTGTGGGTTCTGCCACAAGGTGGGTTCGCTGGCTTAGTATTGCTGGGCGCGATGATGGCTTTTGGTGCGACACTCTCAATGCAGCCAATTGCTTTGTCGGTTGGTGTTTTGATCCTTTTCCCACTTTTAATGGTGGTGTTTTCTCGTAGAAGCTCTTTAGGCGTGTTGCTCACCGCTGGTCTTATTGTACTTACACTGCAAGTTGGTCTTATGGTCACACAGCAAGGCGGTAAGCTGGATGGGTCTGCTTGGGTTACAGTGGTTCAAACCATTGCGGTTATGGCGATGTGGTGGTCGGCTGCGCATTGGACGCCATCCAATAAACACAGCTGGTGGCCGTTGTTTTTGTTGCTCCCTTTGTGGATTGCAGGCCTACCGTACGCCGTTCTTATGGCGTTAAGTTTGACGGGAATGTTAGCGTCAATGGAAGCACTTGCGAAGCTTCAACATACCATTCGTTGGAGCAAATTATTATGTTGGACATTGCCGACTGTGGGTTTTGCCGCTTTAGTCGTCAGCCCGACCACGGATGTGCCAAACCCTGTTTTCGTGGTTTGGATCTGTTTGTTAGGGACGGCTTGGATGACTGACTATATTTTACGTAGTAGCGATGAACAGGCTGAATTATGAGTTTTTAGTCAGGTAAAAAGTGACATGTGCGGCAGAGTATCGAATTGGTTGTGGAACAAAATGGAGATTAGTATATGTTCTTCATTTCATATTTACTACACTTCCAATAATAATAACCACAATATAAGTGGTTGATTTAAGATAAGTTTGTCATGACAACTTTTGCTCGAACACTGTTGCTTTTTGCATGTTGCCTCTTGAGTTTGAATGTAAAAGCCGAAGCCCCTTTAATTGCTCATTATAAAGTCGCGACTGAAGCGGATGATGTCGTCACTCGTGTTCTTTTCAATGCTGCTTCAAAGGAGTTTGGCTTTACCGTTCAATACGTGAACTACTCCAGCTTTGATGCCATTCTAAATTCAGTAGCGAATGGGGAAGCGGACTTTGCTGCGAATATCACTTACACACAAGAACGTGCTCAACGTTTTAGTTATTCCCGCCCAACAAATATCGAATATACCTACCTCTTTGGTTTAAAAGATTCGACGTTGAGTGACATTTCGCGTGTTGGCGTCCCCAAAGATACAGTTTATGCCCAATTACTTAAACAACACTACCCTGAGCTAGAACAGATCTCTTATCAAGGTCACGAACAAGCAGTAACACTGCTACGTTCAGGTGCTGTGGATGGCGTTGTCGATGCCATTAACCAGCTCAAGCCGATGCTGATGGAGGGGTTTGACGCCAAGATGCTCAATGATCAGATTTCGATAAAGCCCGTATCCATCATCAGTAAAAAAGATCATCATCTTGAAGCGTTGGACACGTTCGCTACGTTTATTCACGGGGAAGCGGTGCAAAAGCAGCTTCGCGAAGAAATTTCCCAGTATCAATTTGAATTAAGGCGAGCAGCGTTGCGTGATTCTATTCGTTTATTACCCCTTGATTTTAATGAACCAATACGGATTAAGCTCGAATCTATCTTTCCATATGTTGTATACAACGCAGATGGTAGTGTCGAAGGGATGACGGCTGATGTAGTCCTGAGAAGCTGTGAGATCTTGGCTTTAAACTGCTTGATCATTAGTGAGCCTGGTGAAAGCTGGGGTTCTATGTACCATGAGTTTATCCAAGGTAATTTCGAAATTTTGGCGCCGTTAACGGTCAGCCGTGAGCGGCGCGCATTTAGCTACTTTCCAAAGTCCCATTACGCGCCAGCATCGGTGATGGTCAAGCGTTTAGGTTACAAGCCGAGCACATACTCTCATGTTTCACAGTTGATATCTGAGCGGATTGGCGTAGTTAAGGATGACTTTTTCGATCAAATGATGACGCAACTATTACCGCTAAAAGAACTCAAACGTTATCGTACTCAACAAGAGCTCATTCAGGGGCTATTAAATGAAGAAGTCGATTACATTCCGATGGATACGGCGATGCTCAATCATTTTTTACGTCTCAGTGAATTGGTTCCGATAGAGCAGGATACCGCTATTGGCGAGTTTTATGAGTCACAACTCTCTGTTGGATTGGTCGCGAATGAAAAAGGAGCCATGCTTGCGCCTTTCTTCAGTCGAGCGATAGCGATGTTAGAAGTTGATAAGATCATTGCTCAGTACGATGTACGCCCAGATTGGCGTACCGCACTTGAATATGAGATTCGATTAGCGACGCAAACACAAGCTGTGTTTATCTTTGTATTATTGTTTGCTATTTGTGTTTCGCTTTATCTTTACCGTCAATCGAACACTGACAACTTAACAGGGTTAAGGAACCGTCGTGCGTTGCAAGTAAAGTATCGAAAAGGAGTAAACAAAGATCTATCCATACTTTACTTAGACATTAATCATTTCAAACGAATCAATGACACTTATGGGCATCGCGCTGGGGACGAAGTTTTACAACTACTGGCACTAAAAATTCATTATGTCTGGTCGGGAAGATGTTATCGAATTGGAGGGGATGAGTTCATATTGCTGGGTTATCCTACGCAAGCCGAGTTAACTAGAGCAATGAGAGAGCTCAGTAGAATAGACGTGAAAGGCAAATTATGTAGTGATTTGGAGTCTATAAGTATCTCTATTGGTTTCTCTGCAAAAAGGGAACGGCACATGAGCTTAGAGCAAGCGATGCATTTGGCTGATGAAGACATGTACATGAGTAAGCAGTCCTCACGGCACGACTCCTCTTATCGTGACTGTACGGTTTCATCATAAAGGAATGAATTGATCGAGTTTTGTCCAAACGGTAATGAAATGATGAAATTCAAGGTTTTTGCTCTTGCATTATGAGAGCTGATACTGAATAATCGCCCCATCGATTGAGGCAAGACCTCTCGAAAAGAATTATGGGGCTCTGGTCCTCTCGCAACAATAGCTCGTGAACTCGGTCAGGTCCGGAAGGAAGCAGCCGCAGCGTGTGACTTGTGTGCCGGGATGTGGCTGGGGTCCCACCCTTTGAAAGCCCTGCGTTATCGCAGGGCTTTTTTCGTTTTTGAGCCTTCTTTTATTTTGGCTACGCTTGGTGTTCAACGTCTTCTGATGATCAAGCTTCTTGAGGTTATTTAGGTATAATTTATAATCTCATCCGCTTGATACCGAACTGTCGTGAAGATTGTTTAGGGTACGCTCGCCGAATAACCATTTTCACCTGGGATACTTTAATGATTTCAAAAAACCAATTAAAACTGCTTCGTGCTTTAGGTCAAAAGAAACAGCGTAAAGCGCATGGCTTATTCCTAGTTCAGGGTGAAAAGAACGTACTAGAGCTAGCAAGTAGTTCATTGAAGGTGAAGCAGGTTTTTGCAACAGCGGCATTTCTCGAACAAAATGCTAGTACGCTAAATCGTTTTGATTGTGTTGAAGCATCGCTTGATGAATTGACCAAAGCGAGCACGCTTGTGAGCAATAATGCGGCCATTGCTGTGGTTGAAATTCCGAGTGTAAAAGAACCTCAAGCGAAAGGCTTGATGATTGCGCTAGATGGTGTATCCGACCCTGGTAATCTAGGTACGATTATTCGTGTTGCAGACTGGTATGGCATCAAGCACATTATTGCGAGTACAGATTGTGCTGATCCTTATAATCCTAAAACGATCAGTGCGACCATGGGCAGCTTTGGCCGCGTACAAGTGAGTTTGGTGGATTTGCCAAGTTACTTGGAACACGCCAAATTGCCAGTATATGGCGCGTTTTTGGAAGGAGAGAGCGTTCATAAAACGGATTTCGCTGCTGAAGGTATTTTGTTGATGGGCAGCGAATCTCATGGTGTGCGCGAAGCCGCAGCAAAATTCGTGACAGATAAGATCACGATTCCGGCGTTTGGCGGTGCCGAATCACTGAATGTCGCGATGGCGACTGGCATTATTTTAGACAACATGCGCCGCCAACATAGCTAATGCAACAATTACTTAATAACAAAGCCAGTCTATTTGACTGGCTTTGTTGTATTTATTGCCTAGAAAAATCAGCCTGGCTTAATCTTGCGTTTAACGAAATACAGTGAATGTTGTTCGGTGAGTTAATTTTGTTTTAGTTCAATAGGCTGTGCCTATAAATAAAATTACTCCTTTCCATTTAGTAAAATCAGGAAATTAGGCGACACTTATCTAAAGGCCGCAATAAAATGCCCTTAAGGAGATAAGAATGCATTCATTAAAAGTAAAAGATTACATGACGTTGCAAGCGGTGACTTTCACGAAAGATATGTCACTTTCGGCAGCTTTAAACAAAGTAATGCAAAGTGTCACACTAGGTGGCCCTGTCATTGATGAAAATGAAAAAGTGGTTGGGTTTTTATCGGAGCAAGACTTATTAGATAAGTTGGTGAAAGCAAGTTATCACTGCCAAGATACACATACGGTACAAGAGTGTATGCATGATGATGTCTTATCTGTTTCTCCAGAAATGTCAGTAATTGAACTGGCTGACATGATGAAAGTTGGAAAGCCGAAAATGTATCCAGTGGTGGATGGCAAAGGTAAGTTGGTTGGTGTTATCACAAGAAGAGACGTGCTGCGTGCCATCGGAATGACATTAAATGAGTGTTTTAAGCATCCCGTTTAACCTCTCTGTTTAAATTTTACGGAATATTGCTTTTAAACTGGTTTGGAAAGACGCTTCGGCGTCTTTTTTATTTTCTATCGCCGAACTGTACAAATTTATCTTGACCTTGGAGCTTACTCTAAGGTTTATCCTTAGCAATAGGTAAATCACCGATACCAATAAGGAAAAAATTATGTGTACAAAACATCAAGGTTGCCAATCTAGCAAAATCAAAACTGCGGTGCCGCTTGGTGCAAGCGAGTCATGCTGTGCGCCAGTAAAATCTTCCCTCAATATCTCTCAGGCCAGTGTTGATGTTTCTGAAAGCTCTTGCTGTAGTGGAGGAGGCTGCAGCGTTGACACAGGCGAGGAAGACGATCCCACAAGGGAGAGTAATTCCTCCGTTCGGAACGCTTGGCTTGTGTCAGGTATGGATTGCCCATCTTGTGCGCAAAAGCTTGAGAAAGCCATTACGTCTTTACAAGGCGTCAGCCAAGCCAAGGTTTTGTTTGCAACAGAAAAACTGGTCGTCGATTTTGATGGTCTAGAGCTGATAGCTACGATAGAGCAGACAGCCCAAAAAACGGGTTTCCCGCTCTCTTCACTGGATGCTCCAAAACCAAGCACTACAAAGAAAGGCTGGCTTGGCGTCATAAGAGACAACATCCAAATTCTCTCGATTGCTGGTGCAATGGCTACTGCGGCAGTAATTTCTAAGATCGACCCTCAAATAAGCGCTTGGTTATTCACTTTGACGTGTTTACTTGGTTTATACCCAATCGCGCTCAAAGCATTTAAGTTGGCGCGTAGCGGTACGCCTTTTGCGATTGAAACGTTAATGAGTGTAGCGGCGCTCGGCGCTTTATATTTAGGTGAAACCGCCGAAGCCGCAATGGTGTTATTGCTTTTCCTTATTGGTGAAAAGTTAGAAGCATATGCATCATCTCGCGCGCGAAGCGGTGTCCAGGCGTTAATGGACTTAGTCCCAGAAAATTCAATTTTAATTATTGATGGTGAACGTAAAGAAGTACCAGCTGCTCAGCTTAAACCAGGGGATATCATAGAAGTCGCACCCGGAGGTCGTTTGCCTGCCGACGGTGTTTTGCAAGATGCGCTTGCGAGTTTTGACGAAAGTGCGTTAACGGGAGAATCTGTTCCCGTTGAACATCAAACCGGTGGCAAAGTGATGGCCGGGGCTGTGGTTGTCGATAAAGTGGTTCGTTTACAGGTGACTTCCCGTCAGGGCGAGAATGCGATAGATCGAATTCTTCATTTGATTGAAGAAGCAGAATCCCGTAAGGCACCATTAGAACGCTTTCTTGATAAATTTAGCCGTTGGTATACGCCACTAATGATGTTGGTGTCTCTGATGGTTATCGTTACACCGCCATTACTATTTGCCCAACCGTGGGAAACGTGGATCTATCGAGGACTCGCCCTGCTGTTGATTGCTTGTCCATGTGCATTAGTCATTTCAACACCTGCGGCGATCACTTCTGGCTTGGCGGCAGCGGCTAAGCGGGGCGCATTGATCAAAGGTGGAGCGGCGCTTGAGTTGCTTGGCAAGGTTGAGTCTGTCGCATTTGATAAAACTGGGACACTGACGCAAGGTAAACCAGAAGTGACTGACGTCTTTGCTTTTGATATGGATGAAGACAAGTTACTTAGCCTAACTGCGTCAATCGAGGTTGGTTCAAGTCATCCTCTAGCGGTTTCTTTAGTTACCAAAGTGCAAGAGCAGGGGCTTACTATTCCTGAAGCGTTGGATAAAACCGCGCAAGTAGGCTCTGGTGTCACTGGTTACGTCGATGGAAAAATGGTCCAAGTGGTCACGCCTTCAAAGGCAGACTTTCCACTTTCTCAAGAAGCCAAAGAGCAAGTGGTTACGTTGGAACAACAAGGTAAAACGGTTGTCATTGTTCGTTACGATGACGAGGTCATTGGCGTGATCGCATGGCAAGACACATTGCGCTCAGATGCCCAGCAAGCCATCGCAATGTTGAAGGAACTTGGGGTCACGTCGGTGATGCTAACGGGTGACAACCCGAGAAGTGCAGAAGCAATGGCAAATAGAATAGGCTTGGATTATAAAGCGAGTTTGTTACCTGCAGACAAGGTGCATTACGTCGAGAAGCTATCACAACAACACACCGTTGCGATGGTGGGAGACGGTATCAATGATGCTCCAGCCATGAAAGCTTCGAGTATCGGCATTGCGATGGGAGGCGGTACGGATGTTGCGCTCGAGACTGCTGATGCGGCGTTAACACACAACCGTTTGATTGAGCTACCTGCCATGATAGAACTGTCGCGTGCGACGCTAAGTAACATTCGTCAGAATGTCGCGTTAGCGCTAGGTTTGAAAGGTGTATTCTTAGTGACAAGTTTACTTGGTGTTACTGGGTTGTGGGTTGCTGTATTAGCCGACAGTGGTGCAACAGCACTGGTGACATTGAATGCGTTGAGATTACTTCGTTTTGAGTCCAAGCAGATCAAATAACTGACCTAACCATTGATCCCACTCATTAATAGCCCGAGGCATTCGTGTATCGGGCTTTTTTTAACCGTATTAACCTGATGCGATCAGACGTTTTTCTCGTCCTTGAAATCACGCATTGCTATGCAACAAAATGATCTAACGCCCCTTAAAGTGTGATCAATACCAGTTTTGTTTGAAATTTCATTTTCATTACATCTTGTCATTGTGATTGTGATCACTCTATGTTGGTGAAAGGTTCGCTACAGTGCATCTGTACCCAATAACTGATTAATGAGCTTATTGTTCATAAAATAAGCCACAATAAGGAGCGACTTATGTCTCAAGCTGTATTCCATTTAGGTGTTACTGAAGCTGATCTTAATGGTGCGACTCTAGCGATCATTCCTGGTGACCCAGCGCGTGTTCAAAAAATCGCAGAACAAATGGAAAATCCAGTATTTCTAGCAAGCCATCGTGAATACACGCTATACCGTGCAGAGCTAGACGGTAAACCTGTTGTGGTTTGTTCTACAGGTATTGGTGGTCCTTCTACCTCTATCGCAGTTGAGGAATTGGCACAGCTTGGTGTTCGTACTTTCCTACGTGTTGGTACAACGGGTGCAATTCAACCACATGTAAACGTGGGTGACATGATCGTAACGACGGGGTCAGTTCGTCTTGACGGTGCGAGCCTACACTTTGCTCCTATGGAATTCCCAGCAGTTGCTGATTTTGAAGTAGCAACCGCAATGAAAGCAGCGGTAGAAGAGTCTGGCGCTACAGTTCACATGGGTGTGACTGCATCAAGCGACACGTTCTACCCTGGTCAAGAACGTTACGATACGTTCTCTGGTCGTGTTGTTAAGCGTTTCCAAGGCTCTATGCAAGAATGGCAAGACATGGGCGTACTTAACTTCGAGATGGAGTCTGCAACACTGCTAACAATGTGTGCGAGCTCTGGTTTAAAAGCGGGTTGTGTGGCTGGTGTTATCATCAACCGTACACAAAAAGAGATTCCAGATCATTCAACTCTGAAAGAAACGGAAGCGCGTTCAATTAAAGTGGTTGTAGAAGCAGCGCGTAAAATGCTTTAAGCCGCTATAGTTGGCATTTAAACAAACAGAAAAAACCAGAGGCTAACCTCTGGTTTTTTTCTACTTATAGAAAGGCGTACAGCTAAAATTTAGGTATAAAAAAAGCAGCATTAATGCTGCTTTTTATCGTTGTGAATTTTAGCTTTTCTTAATGGCACTAGATCTCGTCTGAACCGCCCGCGTCTTTAAACCAAGCCGTTAAGTGCGTTCTTAAATCTTTAAGCTCATCAGGGCCAATCAGGGCTAGCCCTAAGTCTTCAGCACGAGTAATGTCATTGTGACGAAGAGGACGGAAGCTCACCAACATTGCGCGCGCTTGTAAGCCACCTAATAGATCGCGAAGCGATTCTAACTTATATAAAGTATCGTCGCCGTCATCTCTCATGCCTTTGGTTTTGCACTCGATGATGTGCAGCTTGTTGTTTACAACTGTTGCGACATCTAACTCATTGCGTACTTCACTTTCACCAAGTTTGCGATAAACCTGAACATTTAACGATCGATCTTGGATCGTCGGCATGGTGTCTTGGATTTGCTTCACGGTGCTGTGAACCAAAGTCTCTAACCACTCACCGTTTGAAAAGCGTCGAGCATCTTCATCTGCAAACGTTAAAACGCCATTCTCATAGGTGGCGATTTCAGCTTCTACTAAATCTGAAAGCAACATGTTGAGCTCACGGTAGCCCTGCTGTTTTTCGGAGAGCTCGACATCAAGCTTTTGTTCTTTGCGGCATGTGGTTGCAAGGTAGTTAAGTGTTGCTAGACCTGGCCCAAGCTCAAGCGCATTTGAGGCCCATCGTTCACCAAGTTCATACAATTTTTTATCAAGAAGAGGTGGTAAATCAACGTGGTGAAACTCGCCGCGTGCACCAAAGATAGTGAGGTAATCTGCAATCGTAATGTGATCTTCGACTTGGGTATCTTCTTTGCCATCAGGGTATAACCAACAAAGCTTATCGCTACTAGGCTCAACCACAAAAATTGGCCAGCGATAGGTACGGAAAACTTCGTACACCGACAACAAGCGATGACGAAGACCACAGCTCGCGTTCAATTTTACATCTTCGCCGCGTTCATGGAGGTCTTTTGCCAGTTTTTGAATTGCTTGTTTGATCAGAGATGTATTAACAGCGGATGGAATTTCAAAAAATTCAGAAGTAATTTCTCGTTGATCTAAAACGGCACTCAGTCGGTCAAATATATCTAACTGGCTCTTGTCTCCGATGAAGACGATATGTGTGCTTAGCGTACGATTATCTAATAGAGGAGTGACCAATCTCACTGGGTCTTGGTCGATAATACCAACATGAACAGCCATAGATTTTCCTTTTTATGAGGCCGCTCGAAAAGAGTTGTGCAAGGGGATGAGCTGGCCTTATTAATCATATGTAGACATGGCCGACAAAAAACAAGGGCGACTTAACAAAAAGTCGCCCTTATACAGTTGATTGCACTAATTAATGCTCTTAGTTATAAAGTATTTATAACTTAAAGCGGTGGACCAATTCATTTTGCTGATGAGCCAAGTGGGTCAGTGATTCACTGGTTTGTGCGATACTCGACATGGCTTGGAAACTTTCATCGGCGATGCTGTTGATATCTTCAATGCTGCGAGCAATGTCTGTTGATGTTTCACTTTGCTCTGCTGCTGCTTGTGAAATGTGCGTACTCATTTGGCTGATCTCAATGATTAGCGCCTGGATCTCTTCCATTGAGCTGTTCGCTTTTGATGCTTGCTCAACCGACATCTCCATATCGCTCATACAGCTTTGTATGACTTGGTTCGCCGATTGCGAGCTAGATTGCAGATTACTGATCATGGATTCAATTTCAGTGGTTGATTGAGTCGTTCTTGATGCGAGTACTCGTACTTCATCTGCCACTACCGCGAAGCCGCGACCTTGTTCACCAGCGCGAGCCGCTTCAATTGCCGCGTTCAATGCCAGTAGGTTGGTTTGCTCCGCAATGTTGCGGATCACATCAAGGATAGACCCAATTTGACCACTCATTTTTTGTAGCTCAGAAACTGCGGAGACCGATTCGTTCAAACGTGTTTCTAGTTGATTAATGGTTGAGATATTACTGCTCATAACATTTCTACCTTCTTCAGAGGCAGATTCGACGCGTTGCACCATTTCTAGCGAGCCTTGCGCACTTTGCGCGACTTCCTGCACTGAATGAGACATTTCTGTCATCGCGGTAGCGACGTTTGCTGTTTGTTCGCGTTGAGAGCTCAATTTAATTTGTGCTTGCGAAGAGGTGCGTTCGTTGGTTGTCGCGGTTGACGATAGGTTTTCTGACGCTTCGTTGAGTTTCACCAAGATCTCGTGAAGGTTGTCGGCGAGTGAGTTAATGTGTCCACTCACACGGCTGAATTCGTTGTTATAGCGAATGTCGATACGCTGTGTCATATCACCTTCAGTCAGGCTTTCTAACACTTTTAGAATACGAGTCAACGGTTCGCGAACGCTTTGTGCGATGTGGTAGCCAATCGCTGTCGCGAGTAAAACGACAATAACGCCAATGATGATGGCTTTCGTTACACCGGCCGAATATATGTCACCTGCATCTGCCAATGATTCATTGAGCTTATCTGTTGCGGTTGTCGTAAATTGCTCAAGAATCGCCATGGTTGAATCCACTTTATTTGCTAGGTTGGCGATATTGTTATACAAAGCGGCGCGAGCATTGAGGTAATTATTATGTTGGTCTAGCACACCGCCACGCATACCGACGTCACGAGTAAATTGCTCTACAGATTCGCCAAATGCTTTTTCTAGCTCAGGAAGCTGAGTCACCAACCCGCGGAATGCGTAATTCAAGTGCGTTACTGCTTTGCGGTTTTTAGCTACGGCTTGCGTAACAAACTCAGGGTTGGAACTGGCGAGGGCATCAGAGGTAATTACTTCGGCATCTTTTAACTTGATAAAGTAGCTCTTTGCCATGACTTTGACAGAAATGCTGGTTTGATCTGCCACATATTCTTTAAGACCAACCGAAAGTTCGGTATTCAGTTTTTGGAAGCGGCGTGAGGATTTTTGCACTTCTTCTTGAGCCGCGAACATTGCTTCGTAGTTGTCCATGGCCTCTAGAGCTTCTGTAAAATAGCTCTGCTCTAACGTTTTTAACTCTGAAAACGGTTCGGCAAGAGAAGGGTAGATTTGGCTTGCGGTTTTCAGTTGAGCCAATGTGGATTCGAAGCGCTGTTGAGATCTAGCAAATTCCTGACGCATTTCATCCATGCGTTGTTTATTCTCTGTTGTCAGGAAGTCTTTAAATGATTTGTCGGCAGAAAGCAGCTCAACACTGGTTTGATTAGATAACGATACCAACGGTAGGGATGATTTAGAAACCGTGCCAAATTTTCCGTGAATAGCACTCATTCCTCCCATCATAATGGCAATTGTGACGGCAAATAGGATGATGATCAGTGCAAAGCCGGCATACATCCTTTTAATAACTGAACCTCGCATAAGTGAGCTTCCTCTCCCAAAAATAGACAAGCTACCCAAGCATTTTTGAGTTTACTTGGGTATAAAAATAATAATTGTCTTAAAAAAGTAACAAAATTCATTGGATTGTATTCAGTTTGTGACGCGCATTTTATGACGCACACGACAAAAAAAGCTTCGTTAATTAGCATTTGATTAATAATGTTAAGTGAACACTGTTTTTATTGAGCTCCGCTTTTGGTTGGCGCATACTAATTGGGGTCTAATTACGTTTATAAAATGGAGTCCTCATGGCGGAAGAAACGATCTTTAGTAAAATTATTCGCAAGGAAATCCCTGCCGATATCCTTTATCAAGATGATTTGGTGACTGCGTTTCGCGACATTAACCCTCGCACACCAAGCCATATTCTCATTATTCCGAATAAACTGATCCCAACAACGAATGATGTAGAAGCTGAAGATGAAGCAATGATGGGGCGTTTGTTCACTGTTGCTAGAAAGTTAGCGAAAGAAGAAGGTATTGCTGAAGACGGCTATCGCCTGATCGTTAATTGTAATCCACATGGTGGCCAAGAGGTTTACCATATTCACATGCACCTACTAGGCGGCCGCCCTCTAGGTCCAATGGTATTGAGCTAAGCTTTTAAAAGTGGGTGGCGATTCACCCGCTTCTTTTTCCTGTCGAATGACACATTTGTGGAGATAAATGTGAAACTAGGTGTAAAGCTGTTAGGGCTGATGAGCTGGGCTTTAATGGCCTCTGGCTGCGCTAATTTATCTGCGGGCAATCTGTTTAGCCATTACAGCAACCAGAATCAAGAAGTTTATCAAGCCGTTGTTGCAGGGGAATATGCCAAAGCAAAACAACTTCAATCAAGTGAAGTGGGTGGCGAGATACTTGGCAATTTTGAAAAAGGTCGTATCTCTTTTCTTGCTGAAGATTACCCGACAAGTTTGAATGCGCTAGAAAGCAGCGATCGTGCCGTACGTGTCCAACAAGATCGAGCGACGATATCTGTGTCAGACACGGCAACGAGCGTCGGCTCTCTCGCAGTGAACGACAATCTCCAAGATTATCATCCCGCCGATTACGAACTTGGCTTTTTGCACCTGTATCTAGGACTAAATTACTTACAGAAAAACGATTTAGAAGGGGCACTAGTTGAAGTGCGTCGAGCTAATCAAGTTCAGGAAGCAGCAAGAAAGGCGCGTGAAAAAGAGCTAAAAGCAGCAGAGAAAGACCTTAACAAGCAAGGCATGTCTGCCAATTTAGGCAGTGTGTTAGCGAACTACCCTGATGCTGGTAAAAAACTAAGCGCGGTACAAAATGGTTATCTGTTCTATCTTTCTGGCTTGTTATATGAAGCGTCGCGAGACTTAAACAGTGCTTATGTTGATTACCGACGAGCACTCGCTGTAATGCCAGACAACAAGCAAGTTGTGGAAAGCACCTTATACGCTGCTAAGAAGCTGGGCATGCGTGAAGACTTGCGCATGCTAGAGAAGCGGTATGGCAAAGCACCTTCTGGATTAACTCAGTCACAAGGGCGAGTCATCGTTATTGATGAGCAGGGTGTTGTTGAGGCGATGAAAGGGTGGCGTATTGATTTACCGATTTACGACAGTCGCGATAATGGCGCGATTTATTCGTTGGCGCTTCCTTATTATCAGAACCGAGGTGCTCAACGTTTTAGCGATGTTGTTTTAAATGGTCAGGTATTGCCTTCCAGTACGCTGACTGATGTTAATGCGATGGCGCAAAACGATCTTAATGAACGTCTTACTACAATAGTGATCCGTCAAGCTCTTCGTGTTTGGGCAAAAGATCGAATCCGAAAAGAGGCGGCGAAAAAAGGCGATGATGTGGGCAACATACTTTTCAATGTATGGAACACATTGACCGAACAGCCAGATACAAGAAGTTGGCAAACATTGCCAGCGCAAGTGAAAACGGCTTCAAAAATCGTGAAACCGGGAACACAAAGTTTAAACTTGGGTGATCAAACCTATCAGTTTGAAGTGCCTGCACAGCAGACTACATTGGTATGGGTATCTCGTCAGGGAGCACACTCAACCGTGTGGCATAAACAGCTAGGGAGACTGTAATGAAAGCATGGCTTGCTTGTTTAGCAATGGCTATTGGTTTAGTTGGATGCGCCGAAAACACGGCTGGTATTCGAATTGATGGCCAAACGCAAAAAGTATTTTTTAATGATAACGTTTTAGGTAGTCGCTTATTAGTTGACAACATCACCACCACTTACGTTGATGATCGCCCACGAGGAGTCGTGCAGCTGAGTAGCAATTACAAAGGTGATCAGCACATTCTTTACCGATTTTATTGGTATGACAACAATGGTTTAGAAGTGAATACCAAACCTGGTCCGTGGCGAAAAATGATTGTGCGAGGATTTGAGCAAGTCACGTTATCTGAAGTTACTGTGAACCCAAATGGCACAAAATTCCGTGTGCAAATTAGAGAAGCACAAGACGATTAATCTTAACGGCTCTGCCGAAGCTGCCGCGCTAACGATGCGCTGGTATTGAAAAACTAAGGAACTCTCATGAAAAAAAGTATTATTGCTCTTTTAGGTCTTGCCGTCATTTTAGGTGGCTGTTCTAACAAAGTCTCTTACGGCGATGCGCAAGCAACAGAAACCACGACTATCGATTTTGGCTCAACAGATTTACAAAAAATCGCGGCTGAAATGGTGGATAGCATGATGATGTCGGGCTCTGTAGCAGCAATTACTCGTGACCAACGTCCTATCGTTTTTGTTGAGCGAATTAAGAACAAAACCAGTGAACATATTGACACTGAATCCATTACTGACACGATCTCTACTAAGATGTTGAACTCAGGTAAGTTCCGCTTTGTTGATATGGATCGTGTTGAGTCTGTGCGTGAACAACTTAACTTCCAAAACACGGATGAGCTTGTTAACCAAAGCACAGCGATCCAATTTGGTAAAATGGTTGGTGCTCAATACATGCTTTACGGCAACCTATCTAGCATTGTGAAAAATGCAGGTAGCGATAAAGATGTATACTACAAGATGACCATGCGCCTAATGGACCTAGAAACAGGTTTGATTGAGTGGGCGGATGAAACTGAAATTCGTAAAGCGCAATCTAAGAGCCTATTCGGTCTTTAATCGAACAGGGTGGAGAAGTCATCAATGGCATGGTTTTCTTGGCAACAAGCAAAACAGTTAGATCCGAGTCTTAATGCTCTCGATGGCTTCTTTACGGAGCCTCCGGTAAAAGTACAAACTGTTACCGGGGGGCTCACCAACCGTTGTTGGCGGTTGGAATCTTCTCAAGGCCTTGCATACATCTGGCGACCGACCAGTCATGTCTGCAAGGCTTTTTCAATTTCTCGTCACAGTGAATATCAAGTGCTGAATGCAGTCTCTTCATTGGAAATTGGCCCCAAGCCAGTTTTTATTCATGAGCAAGGGTTGCTGGTGGAATGGATAGAAGGAGAGGCACTGACGGAGTCAGGCTTAGCACTAAGCGATTTATTATCCATTGCGGCGAAGATTCATCAATATCCGATAAGCGCAATTCCTTTGGTTCCATTTTCATATATTTCTCGCATCGATCATTATTGGCTTGAGCTTGATGGTCAGTATGTGGGTACGGAGTTTGAGGCTTTGTACATGAAGTGGCGCACGGAACCGAACGTTGCACCTGTTCCGCTTGCCCTATGTCACTTCGATTTGGGGTGTTACAACCTAGTGCGAGGGGAGAGTGGGGTGAAAGTCATTGATTGGGAGTATGCCGGGATTGCTGACCCTAGGCTTGATTTGACCTTAACTATTCAGGTCGCGAATGCGCCTGTGGAAGAAGCGGTAAAGCAGTATTGCCAAATTCGAGGTATCGAAGATGTGTCTCTTTGGCTGAGAGGTGTACACGCTTGGCAACCAAGAACCTTGGTGATGGCGATGCTCTGGTATCTACTTGCCTATAAATTGTGGGGAACTGAACAATACTTAAACAGTGCGTATGAGTTGAAAGGCTCATTGTGTATGGAAGATCACTGTTTTGAGAACTCGTGATATTTTCCCCTTTAACAGTAAGGAAATAGTGGTAGTTTTAATAAAAGTACCAGATACACACAGGGAGAGGTACACATGATTATTTACTTACACGGCTTTGACAGTACAAGCCCGGGTAACCACGAAAAAGTTCTTCAACTGCAATTTATCGACGACGACGTTCGTTTTATCAATTACAGCACCCTTCACCCAAAGCACGACATGCAACACTTGTTAAAAGAAGTGTCTAAAGTTATCGATCAATCTGATGACCCAAACCCGTTAATCTGTGGGGTTGGTTTAGGTGGTTACTGGTCTGAGCGAATTGGTTTTCTATGCGGTATCAAGCAAGTGATGTTCAACCCGAACTTGCACCCAGAAAAAACGATGGCTGGTCGAATCGATCGCCCAGAAGAGTACGAAGATATCGCAACAAAATGTGTTGATCAGTTCCGAGCGAAAAATCAAGCTCACTGCTTAGTGATTCTCTCTAAAGATGATGAAGTGCATGACAATTCGAAAACGGCAGCTGAGCTAGAAAAACACTATCAAATCATTTGGGATGAAACTCAGTCTCATAAGTTCAAAAAAATCTCTCATCATTTACAAGCGATAAAGGCATTTAAAAATACTTATTAATGTTGAGTGTAGACAGTAAAGCGGCGTTTTTATCGGCTGCTTTGCTGCGATTCCTTCTCTTGAGTATGCCGAGCCACTGTCTCTTTGAAAGGCACATTTTCTTGGTTTAACGCTTTGAATATTGTGTTCTCCTTACCGTTTTCTTACTTCCCTCCTATGTAGCACGAACACCTTGTTGTAGAGTAGTCGAAAAGTAGTCAATCCGTACTCGTTACACGGATTTTGGTTGCCTTCAAAGTTGGTCTCTATATAATGAACCGGACTAAAATAATTTGATAAATATCAAAAAAAATTGAGAGCGAGTAATAAACTTGCCCAAAAAATTCTGGCGTCGTATGCGTACCAGATAAACATGCCAAACCCTGACAAGTCATTGATAGATAAAGAATCAAGGTGAGTGGCAGTTTTTTAATCCAAGTAATTGAGACACCTCTAAGAACCAAGAATTCATCGGTTGGATGGATGCCACAAATGTTTGTGAGTCATGCATCGAGCTGAACCCCATATATTCATTTTTGTAGAGGAAAATCATTGTGACACGCATTATCGTTGTAGGCGGCGGTGCAGGTGGTCTTGAGTTGGCAACTAAGCTTGGTCGAACTCTAGGTCGCAAAAACCGTGCGCAAATTACGCTAGTCGATCGAAAAGCGAGCCACTTGTGGAAGCCATTATTGCATGAGGTTGCTACAGGTTCTTTGGACGAAGGAGTAGATGCACTGAGCTATCGAGCTCATGCAAAAAACCACAGCTTCGACTTCCAAATGGGTAGTCTTCAAGACATCGACCGTGAACGTAAAGTGATCATCTTAAGTGAGCTTAAAGACGAACACGGTGAACTTCTTATGCCAAGCCGTGAGCTAGAATACGACATTCTAGTGATGGCGATTGGCTCGACATCAAACGACTTCAACACGCCTGGCGTTCGTGAAAACTGTATTTTCCTAGACAGCCCTGAGCAAGCACACCGTTTCCGTACAGAAATGAACAACGAGTTCCTAAAGCTGCACGCGAAAAACGGTAACGGTACGGTCGATATTGCGATTGTTGGTGCTGGTGCAACTGGCGTTGAACTATCAGCTGAGTTACATAATGCTGTTAAAGAGCTGCGCACTTATGGCTTCGGTGATCTTGATTCTAGCAAGTTGAACGTCAATCTGATTGAAGCAGGTGAGCGTATTTTACCAGCGTTACCTCCACGTATTTCTTCTGCTGCTCATCAAGAGTTGGTGAAGTTGGGCGTAAACGTGCGCACCGCCACTATGGTGACTAAAGCTGAAAAAGATGGCCTTACTACAAAAGATGGTGAGAAGATCCCAGCTCAAATCATGGTTTGGGCTGCGGGTATCAAAGCTCCAGACTTTATTAAAGATATCGCTGGCTTAGAAACGAACCGTATCAATCAGCTTGTAGTGAAAAACACACTACAGACAACACGAGATGATGACATCTTTGTTATTGGTGACTTAGCACAATGCACCCAGTCTGACGGTTCGTTCGTGCCGCCACGCGCTCAAGCTGCACACCAAATGGCAAGCCAGGCATTTAGTAACATCGTCGCGAAGATCAACGGGCGCGAGTTGAAAGACTACGTATATAAAGATCACGGTTCATTAGTGTCTCTAAGTCGCTTTTCAACCGTTGGTAGTCTGATGGGGAACCTAACTAAAGGGTCGATGATGGTAGAAGGCCGTATTGCTCGTGTCGTTTACATCTCATTGTATCGCATGCACCTAATGGCGTTGCATGGTGTATTCAAAACCGGTCTGATGATGCTCGTCGGCCGCATTAATCGCGTGCTGCGTCCAAACCTTAAGCTGCACTAAGGTTTTAAATCCACTCTGTGTGGATGTGTTGTATCTTAAAAAATGCAGAAGCCACCGCAAGTCGGTGGCTTTTTGTTTATGTTAGATCTGTCGGTAAAAGTGAGAACACAACGCCATCTTTAGGCTTACCCTGAAAAATAAACCGGTTTCTGGCGATGGCTTCTTTTTGTGCACCGACGGACTCAATTAAGGCTTGGCTAGCTTCGTTGTCGGGGTCACAAACAATCTCTAGTCGAGTTAAACTTAGCTTTGCGAAGCAGAATTCTGCTAAGGCTTTAACGGCTTCTTGGGCATAGCCTTGCCGTTGATAGCGGTCGGCAACCCAGTAACCAATACTCGCCATATTAAACGTATGATATAACTCATTAACCGCTGCCATTCCAACCAAAGTGTTACTTTGCCGCTCATAGATACCGAAACCAAAAGCCTCAGTTTTGACCCAGTTAAGACGGGTTGCCAACAGAAAGTCCTGCGCGGTTTTCAATGTGACGTTTTTATCACACCAGTCAAGCCATTGGTGCAGCGAAGGGGATTCTGCAAGTAATCGTTGTAGTGAATGTGCTTCTTCAGCAGGGATGAGCTTGAGCGCTAAGCGGGGCGCAATGATTTCAAAGTCTGGACTCATGAACTAATACGACTTCCATGTTGAGTGTAAGTAAATTGAAAGCTGTCTATTTATACTTGAACGCAGCTATTTTCCTTGCTCTGCGTTGGTTAGGAATAACTGAGGTATAGCAGATAAAAACAAAGCGCAGCTTTGCTGCGCTTTGTCGAACTGCTCGTGCTTATCGAACCCGACGAACTTGAATGATCATACCCATCAACGGGTTATCTAGGTAATGAGTCTCGCTGCTACGCATACGACGTTTTTGATCCATTCGATAACTCTTCAGGAATTTCTCTTCGGTTACTGTCGGCGATATTTCTGCCAAGTTACCGAGTTGGACGTTACCATCTACTTCACCTAAGTCATCCGCCAATTGCTCTGTTGAGGTTGGTTCAAAACGCACCTCTCTAACACTTGGTTCGCGCAGATCTAGTGTTGTTTCGGCGAAGAGGTAATGCTGTACGTATATTTGGAATCGACCATCTAGTTCATATAAAGGACCATTGACCGTCTCTTCACTGTAACCGTCGCTGGAAAATGTTTGATTGCCATTGATTGGGCGGCCATCTGCTTGATAAGAATCAGAGAAATCTCGCCCGCCAACGATGCGGAAAATTGGGGCGCTAGATTTACCTCGGTCACCTTGACGCCAGGCTACGTGTTTAAGCACTTTAAAGCCGGCATGATTATTTAGTGCCGCTTCTTGCGCGTTGAGACGGAAAGAAGAACTTGGCAAAAGTGTCACGCCTTTAGAGCGGCGGTAGGATTCACTCTCTAGGCTACCGACATTTTCCATATCGATTTTTGGCAGTTGATTCGGCCAAGATTCTGTTGTGCTTTCAGCGTCGACTGCTCGCTTGAAAATGATCACTTCAATATCAAATTGGCGCTGTGCCCAAGAGGGCATTGAGACACATAGAAGCAATAACGGGATCAGTATTCTCATTCGACTATTAGCTCGTTGGTAATAAATTCTGTTTAAAATCATTCAGTAAGTCTTGAACAAACTGAATGCGTTTACGTCGGTCCACCAATGGTACGCTAAACTTGAACTTAGTTGGACCTTCCATTGCAAATTTTTGCGGCTGTGATTGCAGCAGTTTAACTAAATACGCTGGATTTATGTCAGCATCAGGGTAAAACTCGATAAATCCACCTTTATCATGGGCTTCTATCTTTTTCGCTTTTAAACTACCAGCCGAAATTTTCAATTCTGAGACGGCAAGTAAGTTCTTTGTTGCGTCTGGAAGCAGACCAAAGCGATCAATCAGTTCCACTTTTAGCTCCGATAGTTCATCACTGCTTGTGACACTCGCAATGCGTTTGTACATCGACAGTCGTGTGTTTACATCTGGAATGTAATCATCTGGTAAGAGCGCTGGGATTCGCATTTCCACTTCAGTTTGCTCACGAAGCAGCTCATCCAAAGATGGCTCCTTGCCTTCTTTTAATGCTTGCACTGCTTGTTCCAGCATTTCCATATAAAGTGTAAAACCAACGGATTGAATTTGCCCACTTTGCTCATCACCAAGCAGCTCACCAGCACCACGGATTTCTAAATCGTGGGTTGCTAACGTAAAGCCAGCACCTAAGTCTTCCAGTGAAGCAATCGCATCAAGACGCTTGATGGCATCTTTGGTCATGGCTTTTGGATGTGGCGTTAATAAGTAAGCATAGGCCTGATGGTGCGAACGTCCAACACGGCCACGCAATTGATGCAACTGCGCCAAGCCAAGATTGTCCGCACGATCCATGATTATGGTATTTGCCGTTGGTACGTCGATACCGGTTTCGATGATGGTTGTACACACCAATACATTAAAGCGCTGATGGTAGAAGTCATTCATGATTCGCTCAAGTTCGCGCTCGCGCATTTGACCATGAGCCACGGTAATGCGTGCCTCTGGGATGAGTTTCTGTAAGTCTTCTGCCGTTTTTTCAATGGTTTCAACCTGATTGTGCAGGAAGTAAACCTGACCACCACGCATAATTTCACGCAGTACCGCTTCACGGACCACTGGCTCTTCTTTTTGTCGAACAAAGGTTTTAATGGCTAAACGGCGTGCAGGAGGTGTCGCGATGATCGACAGGTCTCGCATGCCACTCATTGCCATATTCAGTGTGCGTGGAATTGGTGTTGCGGTGAGGGTAAGAATGTCCACATCCGCACGCATTGCTTTGACTTTTTCTTTTTGACGAACCCCAAAGCGGTGTTCCTCATCAACGATCAACAAACCTAAATCTTTGAATTTAATGTCGCTCGAAAGCAGCTTATGCGTACCAACGACAATATCGACTTTACCATCGGCAACGTCTTGCAGAATGACTTTTTGTTCTTTGGCAGATTTAAAACGAGACAGTACTTCAACTCGGATTGGTAAGTTGGCAAAACGGTCACGGAAGTTTTCGAAATGCTGCTGAGCAAGCAAGGTTGTTGGTACGAGTACGGCGACCTGTTTACTGTTATCCGTTGCGACAAATGCTGCGCGCATAGCGACTTCCGTTTTACCAAAGCCCACGTCACCACACACTAAGCGATCCATCGCTTTTGCCTGGCACATGTCTGACAAGACGGCATTGATGGCCATCGCTTGGTCATCTGTTTCTTCAAACGGGAATGTTGCTTTAAATGTTGCGTATTGCCCACGATCTAGCTCAAATTTGAAGCCAGGTTTTAATTCTCGTTTAGCATACACATCCAGCAATTCTGCCGCGACATCACGCACTTTTTCTGCCGCTTTACGACGTGCTTTTGCCCACGCTTCACCACCTAATTTATGCAGTGGCGCACTCTCTTCAGCGCCGCCAGAATAACGGCTGATAAGATTCAGTGATGAAACTGGCACGTAGAGCTTGGCATCGTTTTGATACTCAAGAGTGACGTATTCCGTTTTCATACCACCGGCTTCAAGTGTTTGTAAACCGATGTAGCGGCCAATACCGTGATCAATATGAACCACAGGTTGACCGGGTTTTAGTTCCGCAAGATGGCGAATAACGGTGTCACTGTTGACGGCTTTTTTATCTTTGCGGCGTCGCTGGATAACACGGTCACCGAGTAGATCACTTTCACAGATCAGAGCGAAGGTCAGCTCTTCGTGAATGAAACCATGCTCTGCTGCGCCTAAGATCAAGCTGAATCGATCACCCGAGTCTAGAGCTTGGTAAAGTGAGCCATGTACGACTGGCCGAACTTTGATGCCTTGCAACAGCTCCGTTAGTGCTTCACGACGACCTTCTGACTCTACCGAGAAAACGATTTTTCCGCTGAATTGCTCACTAAACTGACGAAGGCGCGAGAGCGGCTCTTTATTTTGTTGCTGAACGCCAAGCTCGGCTAACGATTGTACGGGTAGGTTTTGACGACCGGCACGCTTAACCACTTTATCTAGGCTCAATTGAGCGATAGGGAGCTGTTTTAGTTGACTGAAAAGTTCGTCTTTTTTCAACCAAAGCTGTTCAGGAGTCAAAAGAGGACGCAGCGGATCAACTTTTTTCTGGTCGTATCGATATTCGACATCGGTTAAGAAAGTATCGACCGCAGATTCGATATCACCATATGTGATGACTTGAGAGTCTTCTGGCAAATATTCAAATAAAGTCTCGGTATGGTCAAAAAACAGCGGCTGCCAATACTCAATACCAGCGGGCCACGTGCCTTTGGTCACTTGCATGTAGATTGATTCAGGCTCGCGGCGTGCGTCGAACTGGGTACGCCAACGTGTACGGAAATCTTCAATCGCTTCTTTAGTGGTTGGGAATTCATGTGCAGGCAGCAATTGGATTTGCTGAATATCGTCGATAGAGCGTTGGTTCTCTGGATCAAACGTGCGAATGGTATCTATTTCATCATCAAAGAAGTCGATGCGGTACGGGTCATTGCTGCCCATAGGAAAGAGATCCAGAATAGACCCACGACTTGCATATTCACCTGGCCCAAATACTTGATCTACATGGCGGTAGCCTGAATTTTCAAGTTGTACACGTAACTTCTCTAGCGAGATTCGATCACCAGTTTTCACCATTAAAGTGTGTTGCAACAGAAAATCACGTGGCGATTGGCGTTGCAATACTGTACTGACCGGGACGATGGTTATGCCATCACGCTGACTTGGCAGTTGGTATAGGCGTGCGATACGTTCAGAGATGATTTCTTGATGCGGAGAAAAGTTATCGTAAGGCAGCGTTTCCCAGTCGGGGAACAGGCTTACCGTTTGGTCGGTGAATTGCTCAATCTCTGCCTGAAGCTTTAAAGCAATTTGCGGGTCAGGCACAACGAGTAGAGAGTGACTCGAATGCTGCTTGGCTAGCTCTGCAATGGCTAGAGGTAGAGCTGCGCCCGGCAAATTACCTAGCTGTTTTTTGTCGCCACGCTCTGAAGGGTTGGTGACGGAAAGAATCGTTGCTTTTGTCATAGGAATTATTTTTTATCTCGCTCCATCGAGCGCTGACGTAAAAGTTTTTGTTGTTGATACAGTGCCGCCTTTATCAGTAAATCTTGATCAGATTCTCGGAGCATCTTGTATCTAAGCGTGATAATGAAATCTTGCTCTGAAGCATCACATTCTTCTACTTGAGCGTAACAGTAAATCGCCGCAGCAGGGTGATCGAGGAACAGTTTAACACGAACGAGTTGTTGAGTAGTTAACGCTGTATCTGAGCGGAAACTGAGTTGACTAGCACCAAACTGCGTCGTTTGATAGCGAATGGAGGCGTCATCTTGTTGTGAAAGCATAAAGCTCAACAAGAGGTTAAGTTTCGCGTTTTGCGTATCAAGCAAGTTGATCACATGCTTTAACTCTTTGTTTTTCAGCTCTAGACGCGCGTTGTCTGCCAACATATCTAAGTGACTAAATTCACTGGCGACAATAAATGGTGCTGGAATTTCGGAGACAAACGTTTCTTCATCTGGCAAAGCAAAGTCCGCACTCAACGTTTCGACGTTGATGGTGAGGTTATGATGGACGGTAAAGTATTCTTGCTCTGTCATATAGTCGATCCTTTTGCCAGCGAGCGCTCCTTGCTCACTCAACAAACAAAGAGAAATAGGGCACTGATTATCGCTAACTGAATGAAGTTATCAAGTTTAGCCGATTTGTCCTTGAACTTTTTGCCTTAAATACAGACTTATTGCATGTCGTTGACAAATTTAGCGATTCTCTTGTCTTCTTAATGAGAAGAGTAAGGTAAGATAATCCGCTAAAGCTTTATATCAAAACAACCAGTTGGTTTGTCTTATATGTATCATCCTATCTCATTGTTTATTGGCTTAAGGTATCTTCGGGGACGCTCTGGAGATAGGTTCAGCCGATTTGTTTCTTATATGTCGACGGCGGGTATTACGATCGGTGTAATGGCGTTGGTGACGGTTCTTTCTGTGATGAACGGGTTTGAATCGCAGTTAAAAGAACGCATTTTAGGTGTGCTACCTCATGCCGTTGTTTCGCAACACGATGGAAAAACGCCTATGACCGAGTCTGCCCCTCCATTTGTTCAAGCGATGTCGAGTGAATCTCAGCCGGAGCCTATCGTTAGAGGAGAGGCTGTTATTCAGAGTTCTGCACAGCTGACGGCTGGTTACCTCATCGGTATTGAACCTAAGAAAGGCGATCCGATTAGCAACCATTTGATTGCCGGACGATTATCGTCACTTCAAGCAGGTGACTACAATGTATTTTTGGGTCACAGTTTGGCGCGTTCACTAAAGGTCTCAATCGGGGATAAAGTGCGCTTGATGGTGACCAACGCGACGCAGTTTACCCCACTTGGTCGTATTCCTAGCCAGCGAAACTTTACTGTCTCAGGCATTTTCAATACGGGATCGGACGTTGATGGTCAATTAATGATTGTGAACATGACGGATGCATCTAAGCTGATGCGTTTCCCTAAAGACACGGTTTCTGGTTGGCGTGTCTTTTTCTCTGACCCATTTATGGTGACGGATTTTGCTGACCAACCCATGCCTGATGGATGGGAATGGAGTGATTGGCGCGAACAGCGTGGTGAGCTTTTCCAAGCGGTGAAAATGGAAAAGAACATGATGGGACTTATGCTAGGTCTAATTGTGGGTGTCGCTGCATTCAATATTATCTCCGCTTTAATCATGGTGGTAATGGAGAAGCAATCAGAAGTCGCAATATTGAAAACTCAAGGCATGACTCAATCTCAAGTGATGACCATTTTCATGGTGCAAGGAGCAAGCAGTGGTGTAATTGGCGCGATTGTTGGTGGCGCTGCGGGCGTGATCTTGTCACTTAATCTAAATGCGATTCTTGAATCTGCTGGTGTGGCGCTATTCAGCTTTGGTGGTCATCTACCCATCTTGATTGATTCACTGCAAATTCTTTTAGTGGTGGTATTGGCGATTGCTCTTAGCCTTGCTGCTACGCTTTATCCTTCTTATCGAGCATCTTCTGTTAAACCTGCTGAGGCACTTCGCTATGAATAAGCTATTAGAATGTCGTGATATTCGTAAAGTCTACCGAGAGGGTTCGTTAGATACGGAAGTGTTGAAAGGCGTAAGTTTCGATATCGACAAAGGGGAGTTGGTTTCTATTGTTGGCTCTTCTGGTTCGGGAAAAAGTACCTTATTGCATATTTTAGGTGCGTTAGATGACGCAACTCATGGTGAAGTTGATTTTCTAGGGCAAAACCTATCAGCTTTGAGTTCGAACAAACAGGCGGCATTACGCAACAAGCACCTTGGTTTTGTATACCAGTTTCATCACTTATTGGCTGACTTTACTGCGCTTGAAAATGTGGCGATGCCACTGATGATTGGCGGTGCTAAAGTAGCGGATGCAAAACAGGCGGCTAAAGCGCTGTTAGATAAAGTTGGTTTGAGTCATCGGATGCAACATAGACCCTCCGAGTTATCGGGCGGTGAGCGTCAGCGTGTTGCGATTGCGCGTGCATTGGTGAATAAACCTGATCTGGTCTTGGCTGATGAACCTACGGGGAACTTAGATCACAATACGGCACTGTCTATCTATGATTTGATGCGCGAGCTCAATAAAGAGTCAAACATTGCATTTTTGGTTGTCACGCATGACAAAGAGCTGGCAGCAAAAATGGATCGTCAAATGCACATGCAAGATGGTTTGCTCGTAGATCGTTTTGTGACTGATACAGCATCTGCGGAGGGCTAGTTTTGTTTACCTCTTTAGCTTTGATGATTGGTGGTCGCTTCAGTCGAGCGAAAAAGCGCAACAAGATGGTGTCTTTCATATCGCTTTCTTCGACCATTGGTATTGCGGTTGGCGTTGCTGTGATCATTATCGGTTTGTCTGCAATGAATGGCTTTGAGCGCGAGCTGCAATCGCGTGTGTTGTCTGTGATCCCACACGGCGAGTTAGAAGGTGTTAATGGACCACTTCATGACTACACCAAAACGATGAATCAAGCTCTAAAACATGAACATGTTGTCGCGGCAGCACCGTACGTTCGTTTTACGGGTTTGGCAGAAAAAGGCAGTAAGCTAAAAGCGATAGAAGTTCGTGGCGTAGAGCCTACTTTCGAGCAAGCGGTGTCGAGCTTATCGAATTTTATTGACCAAGCAGCTTGGCAAAACTTTTATGCCGGTCAGCAGCAAGTGATCTTAGGCCGAGGTGTAGCAAACGAGCTAAATGTCGCCGTGGGGGATTACGTTACGTTAATGATTCCGCAAACAGGCGGCGCAAATAAAGTGCAGGCTCCTAAGCGTGTGCGCGTGAAGGTGTCAGGGTTCTTAACGTTGAATGGCCAAATCGACCACTCTCTAGCGTTAGTACCATTAGCGGATGCTCAGCAATATGCGAGATTAGGGGAAGGGGTCACTGGCATTTCACTAAAAACGGACGATGTTCTCAATGCGCCTTCTATTGTTCGCGAGGTTGGTAGCATGGTTGATGTTTATGTGTATTTGAAAAGCTGGCAGCAAAAGTTTGGTTTTTTGTATCGCGATATTCAGCTCGTGCGCACCATTATGTACTTGGTGATGGTACTGGTGATTGGCGTGGCATGTTTTAATATTGTGTCTACGTTGATGATGGCAGTGAAAGACCGAGCGGCGGAAATTGCAATTTTGCGAACAATGGGAGCAAAAGATAGCCTAATCAAACGGATCTTTGTTTGGCAAGGTGTATTCTCTGGTGTATTTGGCAGTCTCGTCGGCAGTGTTATCGGTGTCTTAGTGGCGTTAAATCTGACCCCGTTAATTAAAGGGTTAGAGAGCTTAATTGGTCATCAGTTTTTATCGGGCGATATTTACTTCGTCGACTTCTTACCATCACAACTACACTGGCCAGATGTGGCATTGGTGTCAGTGACGGCGATAGTGCTTAGTTTACTTGCGACGTGGTATCCCGCTTCTCGTGCCGCAAGGTTGAATCCGGCGGCTGTACTGAGTTCTAAATAGCTGATTGTTTTACAATATGCGAAAAACAAAAAGGACCGAATTCGGTCCTTTTTTTGTATTTATCCGACTTGAGTAACATCGCGTTTCATTCTAACTGTTAGATGCCCCTCAACTGATAGCTCAAATGCTGATTTTTACGCAGTAAGGTCTTATCTTATTTTGCGTTTTTGCCAGCTCCGTACCACGGAGTAGCGCCAAAGCCCTCGAATTCCGAAGTAGCCAATAATCGCGGATACAACCCCACAAATTGCGCAGCCCAATAGAAATGGAGGTCCAATGGTGCTCATTTGCTGCATGATGAATTCCCACGATAGTTCAAAGTGAAAAGGTTGCGGGGGAAGACGCATCACTAGAGCACCTAGCTTGTACGCAAAGTAAAATAGCACAGGCATAGTGATAGGATTGCTGATCCATACCAAAGCGACGGAGAGGGGCAGATTGACACCCAACATAATGGCCAAACCAGCGGCCATGATCATTTGGCTCGGCAGCGGAACAAAAGCCATAAATAACCCGACAGCAAAAGCCCCTGATGCCGAGCGGCGGTTTAAGCACCACAAGTTTGGGTTGTACAACACATTGCCGAAGACCTTCAATGCTTTTTGGCGTTTGATCAATTCATGATCTGGCATGAAGCGTTTTATCAGCTTTCTAGGCATAGGACAGCATGACTCTCTCAGAAAAAAGTTGGACCTTGGCGTTATTTGTAGCGAGCGTAATCTCGTCGGCTTGGTGGCCGACAATACCAGATTGGCGTTGGTTGCTGCTGGGAATAATAACCACTGGCTCAATAATCAAATTACGTCGTGGCTTAATTAGCATAGGCGCAATTGCGGGCTTTATGGTTGTCATCGTCCACGGCAATGTATTGGAGTCTCAGAGACAAGCCCTTTTTCAAGCAGGGGAGAATATTACCATAATTGGTAAAGTTGACAGCCCTTTTACGCAAATAAGTCACGGTTATGAAGGTATTGTCGCTATAGAAGCGGTAAATTCTCAAACTCTGTTACCTTTTCTTAAACCTAAAATCCGTCTTATTACGCCTTTTCCACTCGATGTTAACAGTGAGTTTACGACATCCATCTCGTTAAAGCCGATTACAGGTCTACGCAACGAAGCTGGCTTTGATGCTGAAAAGCACGCGATGGGTAAAAATATTATCGCCCGAGCGGTTGTTAACAAAGATGCTAAGTGGATTGTTCGTTCTAATGTATCTCTGCGTCAATCCATTATTGCCGATGTCGCTGATGATGTGTCTTCCCTTCATCATTTCTCGTTAATAAGTGCGTTAGTTTTTGCTGACCGTTCTTGGTTGTCTAAGGAAGATTGGCAAGCGCTCAGGGACAGTGGTTTACTGCATTTGGTCTCCATTTCTGGTTTACATATTGGTATGGCGTTTACTTTTGGGCTAGTCGTGGGCGGTACCGTTCGTTATCTATTACCCCAATACCAGTTGTTACCTAGCTTATATGGGCTGATCTTCGCTGTTGCCTACGCTTGGTTAGCGGATTTCTCTCTGCCTACTACGCGAGCAGTGTCGGTATGCGTTGTTTACGTTCTCCTGAAGTATACTCTGGTGCACTGGACTTCTTGGCGAGTTCTTTTGCTTGCAGTATCTCTACAACTGCTTGTCCAACCTTTTGCATCCTACAGTATGAGCTTTTGGTTATCGTACCTCTCCGTTTGTGCGGTATTGTTCGCAATTAATTTGATTCGACATCAAAGGGGAGGTTGGAAAGCGCGATTAAAAGCGTTATTGCTTACTCAATTGATGTTGAGCGCTTTAATCGTACCTGTTAGTGGCCATTTCTTCTCCGGTTTTAGTTTGTCCTCAATAGCCTACAACTTGGTATTTATTCCTTGGTTCGGATTTATCGTTGTACCTTTGATGTTTCTAGCCCTGTTCTCATCTTTGTTTCTTGAAATGATAGCGAAGCCTCTGTGGCATTTGGTGGACTGGTCATTACAGCCATTGAGCACGTCAATACAGTACGCAGTAGGTTCTTGGCAACCCATTAGCATGGAAATGACAATGCTGGTTATGGTGATAGTGGTTTGCTTAATATTTCAACGGTTCATGTCTCAGTACGCGTGGTATTTGTTACTCGGCATCGTTATTAGTATCAAGCTTGCATCGGAGTATGAACCGCATTGGCGTATCGATGTATTAGATGTAGGTCATGGCCTTGCAGTGGTTGTAGAAAAAGACGACAAGGTGTTGCTGTATGACACTGGTAAAGCATGGCAAAGCGGCAGTATCGCAGAGCAGGTCGTCACTCCGGTTTTGCATCAACGAGGTTATGAAAGCATAGATACACTGATTCTAAGCCATTTCGATAATGATCACGCAGGCGGCCGCTTTTTCATTGAAGATGCCTTTTCTCCACAGCGTAAACTTAGTAGTCAATTCTTTATCGGATATGAGCCTTGCACTAGAGGTGACCAATGGAAATGGCAAGGATTAAACATGGAAGTGCTCTGGCCTCCTGCACTTGTTCAACGTGCGTATAATCCGCACTCCTGTGTATTACGACTTACTGACCCTATTTCTAACTTTAGTATGCTTTTTACTGGTGATATTGAGGCCATTAGCGAGTGGATTTTGCTTAGAGAACCCGGAAAGTTACAAAGCGATGTGGTGCTAGTCCCTCACCACGGGAGTAAAAGTTCATCGAATCCTCGATTTATCGAGGCGGTGAGCCCGAGTGTGGCGGTTGCTTCTTTAGCAAAAAACAATCGATGGGGAATGCCAGCGGAAAGTGTCGTTGCTTCATACCGAAAGCTTGGCATTACTTGGCTTGATACTGGTGAGGGTGGTCAGGTAAGCTTCTTTATTCACCGTGATAATTGGCGCTCAGAAACCAAACGTAGCGATACATTTGAGCCTTGGTATAGGCAGATGCTGCGTAAGGGAGTAGAATGAGAGTCTTAATGTAAGAAAATAAAGCACTTCTATGTCGATAAATACTGATGAAACGACTTGGCAGACGTTTAAGCGTCTATGGCAATTTATTCGCCTTTATAAGTCAGGTCTTGTCGTTGCAGTCATTGCATTAGTTATTAATGCCATATCAGATACCTATATGATTTCCCTACTAAAACCACTACTCGATGAAGGTTTTGGGAACGCTGAATCTGATTTTTTACGCACGCTTCCATTAATTATTTTTGCCATGATGTTCATCCGTGGCATAAGTGGATTTGTCTCCACCTACTGTTTGAGCTGGGTATCTGGCAACGTAGTTATGCAAGTCCGTCGCATGGTGTTCAATCACTTTATGCACATGCCAGTGTCATACTTTGATAAGGAAAAGACGGGCAACTTATTGTCGCGTATAACCTACGACTCAGAGCAAGTATCAGCGGCAACTAGCCAAGCGTTGGTGAGCATTGTCCGTGAAGGTGCAAGTATCATTGGTCTGTTAGTTTTGATGTTTTACAACAGCTGGCAATTGTCGCTAGTGCTGTTTGCTGTTGCTCCCGTTGTGGCATGGGGTATTGGTGTTGTTTCTAAACGTTTTAGAAAAATATCCAAAAATATGCAGACCATGATGGGTAACGTAACTGCATCAGCAGAGCAGATGCTGAAAGGCCATAAAGTTGTGTTGAGCTATGGCGGCCAAGACATCGAACGTCAACGATTTGAAAAAGTCAGCAACCAAATGCGTCAACAAAGCATGAAGTTGGTGACGGCTCAAGCGGCGGCTAACCCTATCATCCAAATGATTGCATCACTTGCAATTGTTGCCGTTCTTTATTTAGCAAGTATTGATTCGATTAAAGAGCAACTGACTCCAGGTACATTTACTGTTGTGTTCTCTGCAATGTTTGGTCTGATGCGCCCACTTAAAGCGCTGACTAACGTTACTTCTCAGTTCCAACGTGGTATGGCCGCGAGCCAAACGCTCTTCGCGTTAATTGACCTCGAGCCTGAGAAAAACGAAGGTAAGTTGACAGTTGAACGCGCAAATGGCGATGTTTCGGTTAAAAACGTAAGCTTTACTTACACTGGTGCAGAAAAACCAGCATTGGAAAATGTCAGCTTCGATATTCCAAGAGGAAAAACGGTGGCGCTAGTTGGCCGTTCTGGCTCAGGTAAAAGTACCATCGCGAACTTGTTCAACCGCTTCTATGATGTTGACAGTGGATCTATCACATTAGATGGGCATGATATTCGTGATTACGAGCTAAAGAATTTACGCCAGCAATTTGCACTAGTATCGCAAAATGTTCATTTGTTTAATGACACGATAGCAAACAATATTGCGTACGCAACGGATGGCCAATATGAGCGCAGTGATATCGAGAAAGCGGCAACACTCGCGCATGCGATGGAGTTCATCAGCAAAATGGATGATGGACTTGATACCATGATTGGTGAAAATGGTGCTAGCTTGTCTGGTGGTCAACGCCAACGTGTTGCGATTGCGCGAGCTCTATTGCGTGATGCTCCAGTGCTGATTCTTGATGAGGCAACTTCGGCTTTGGATACCGAATCCGAGCGAGCTATTCAAGCTGCACTTGATGAGCTGCAAAAAGACAAAACGGTACTTGTAATAGCGCACCGCTTATCCACAATCGAGAAAGCCGATGAAATTCTTGTGGTTGATGATGGTGCCATCATTGAACGTGGCAACCACGCTGAGCTTATTAAGAAAAATGGTGCGTATGCACAATTGCACCGTATTCAGTTTGGTGAATAAGCGCGGTGATTGAAAAAATCTGGTTTGAAAACCATCCAATAAAATATCTCTTGTGGCCGCTTTTGTGGCCACTGAGTTTATTATTTGGAGCGATAAGCAAGTCAAAGCGAAAGCAATACCAAACTGGCCGCAAGCAAGTTTATAATGCGCCTATACCTGTTGTTGTGGTTGGCAATATCACTGCTGGTGGCAATGGTAAAACACCAGTTGTTGTGTGGCTTGTTGAGCAACTACAGCAAATGGGCTTTAAGCCGGGGGTTGTTTCTCGTGGTTATGGGGCAAAGGCTCCTGCCTATCCGTTAGTGCTAAAAGAAGATACGCCAGCGAAGCATTGTGGCGATGAACCTAAGTTGATTCATCGCCGTACAGGAGCACCTGTTGCGGTAGATCCTGTGCGTTCAAATGCTGTGAAAGCACTGCTAGATTTGGATGTGGATATCATAATTACGGATGATGGATTACAACATTATGCGTTAGGCCGTGATATTGAGTTAGTGATTGTGGATGGGAATCGCCGGTTTGGTAATGAAAGCCTGATTCCATTAGGTCCTTTACGTGAAGGTATTGAGCGACTTAAAGAAGTCGACTTTACCATCACCAATGGCGGTCAAGCTCATACGGGCGAAATCGCAATGGCTTTAGCACCCTCTAAAGCTATTAATCTTAAGACTAAGCAACATGTGGATGTCTCGGAGTTGAAAGATCTCGTCGCATTTGCGGGCATTGGGCATCCTCCGCGTTTTTTTCATACACTAAACTCGATGAACGCAGATGTTAAAGTTACAAAAGGTTTTGCTGACCATCAAGACTTTGATCAACAAGAATTAGAAGCATTGGCTCAACAAGGGACCAATGTGATTATGACCGAGAAAGATGCCGTCAAGTGCAGCCATTATGCGCAAGATAATTGGTGGTATCTGCCTGTATCTGCCCAGTTTGAATCAAACGATGCAGAGCAAATTTTAAATAGAATAAAAGAGGTTAAAGCGGCTTATGGATCACCGTCTACTTGAGATTGTAGCTTGCCCTGTTTGCAAAGGTAAGCTGACGTACGATAAAGATAATCAAGAGTTGATCTGCAAATTGGATCGCCTTGCTTACCCGATCAAAGAGGGTATTCCAGTTCTGCTAGAGCCTGAAGCTCGCGCTATGAGCATGGATGAGGGACGCTAATGTCTTTTACGGTTGTCATCCCTTCGCGCTACGCATCGAGCCGTTTGCCTGGTAAACCGCTAGCGGATATTGGTGGTAAGCCTATGGTTCAGTGGGTTTATGAACAAGCGCTACAAGCGGGTGCGGAAGATGTCATCGTTGCAACTGATGACGAGCGTGTTGCGAAAGCGGTTTCGTCATTTGGTGGTAAAGTTTGTATGACCTCTCCCCACCACGAATCAGGTACGGAGCGTCTTGCAGAAGTTGTTGAAAAGATGGCTATTCCGTCAGACCACATTATTGTTAATGTGCAAGGGGATGAGCCTTTGATTCCGCCGTCCATCATTCGTCAGGTTGCTGATAACTTATCAGGGTGTGAAGCCCCGATGGCGACGTTAGCTGTAGAAATAGACTCGGAAGAGGAAGTGTTCAACCCGAATGCTGTTAAAGTTGTCGCAGATGAGCAAGGCTATGCGTTGTACTTTAGTCGAGCAACCATCCCTTGGGATCGCGATAACTTTGCTAAACAAGACAAAACCATTGCCAACCCCTTAATGCGTCATATTGGTATTTATGCTTATCGAGCTGGTTTCATTAATACGTATGTCAATTGGGCACCAAGTGCATTAGAGCAGATTGAGTGTCTTGAGCAACTGCGAGTGCTTTGGTACGGTGAAAAAATTCATGTGGCGGTAGCGAAAGAAGCACCAGCGGCAGGGGTTGATACGCCCGAAGACCTAGAAGCCGTGCGCGCGATTGTTGCAAAGCAAGCGTAACAAATGCTCAGATAGATTTAAGAATAAACAAGGCTCCTGAATTAGGAGCCTTTTTGTTTTACTTGTATCGAGGTATTAGTTAAATGTTAGTGTCGTATTGGTTCCGTTTAGGGCAGGTCGCTAAGACCTCTCGGTGACCGGTGTCTTTCACTTCTTGGAGAATGACATCAAAGCCCCATAATCGATACACGTGCTTTAGAACTTCTTCGTAACTATCATCAAGTGGGATGCGGTTGTGAGGAACGTACTGCAACGTAAGCGATCGATCACCACGGACATCGACATTAAACACCTGAATGTTTGGCTCAAGATTAGATAAGTTATACTGAGCGGCTAGGGTTTCTCTAATGCGTTTATAACCCATCTCATCGTGTATCGCAGCGACTTCAATAAAGTTCTTATGATCATCATCGTTGATCGCAAACAACTTGAAATCACGCATTAATTTCGGAGAAAGGTATTGGCTAATAAAGCTTTCATCTTTGAAATTATGCATCGCGAAATGCACTGCATCTAACCAGTCGGTTCCTGCTAGGTCTGGAAACCACTCTTTGTCCTCATCAGTTGGTTCTTCACAGATACGCTTAATATCTCGGAACATGGCAAAGCCTAACGCGTAGGGGTTAATGCCATTAAAGTAAGGACTGTTATAAGGCGGCTGAGCCACGACACTGGTGTGGCTATGTAAGAACTCTAGAATGAATTTTTCAGACACCAAGCCCTCATCATAAAGATGGTTGAGTATGGTGTAGTGCCAGAACGTTGCCCAGCCCTCATTCATGACTTGCGTTTGTTTTTGCGGATAAAAATACTGACTGATCTTACGGACGATCCGAACAACTTCACGTTGCCACGGCTCTAGCAACGGCGCATGTTTTTCGAAGAAGTAGAGCAAGTTTTCCTGAGGCTCGCTTGGGAATCGCTCTTTAATGTCTTCCTCTTTCGTCTTGGCTGTCGGTACGGTGCGCCAAAGCTCATTAACTTGAGATTGTAGGTATGCTTCGCGTTCTTCTTGTCTTGCTTTTTCCTCTGTAATTGAGATTTTCTCTGGACGCTTGTAGCGGTCTACACCAAAGTTCATTAACGCATGACAAGAGTCGAGCAGCTTTTCCACTTCTTTTACGCCATACCGTTCTTCACACTCGGCTAAATACTTTTTCGCGAACAGCAGATAGTCGATAATAGAGCTGGCGTCAGTCCACGTTTGGAATAGGTAATTACCTTTGAAAAAAGAGTTATGGCCGTAACACGCGTGCGCTATCACGAGTGCTTGCATTGTTACCGTATTTTCTTCCATCAAATAAGCAATACAAGGGTCGGAGTTAATCACAATCTCGTAGGCTAACCCCATTTGACCATGTTTATAGTTCTGCTCTGTTTGAATGAATTTTTTACCAAATGACCAGTGGTTGTAATTGATTGGCATGCCGATACTTGAATAGGCATCCATCATCTGTTCTGAAGTAATCACTTCTATTTGGTTAGGGTAAGTGTCTAGGCGATAATGCTCCGCGACACGCTTAATTTCTTTGTGGTATCGCTCTAAAAGCTCAAATGTCCAATCTGGTCCATCCGGCAACACTTTACTGTTACGCTTCTTAGGCGCCTCTCCTGAGAGGTTTCTCGTTGCGGTATTCATCGCTAGCCTCCTTACGCCGTTTCTTTTTGGAATAGTTCACGAAAGACTGGGAAAATATCCTCCACAGAGCGAATGTTTTTCATTGCGAAATTAGGAAACTCTTCAGTGAGTTTTTCGTACTCATGCCATAGAGTTTGATGCGAGCGCCGCGTGATCTCTATGTAAGAGTAGTACTGACAGTTTGGAAGTAATTTGTTCACTAACAGATCCCGGCATCTTGGCGAATCATCTGCCCAGTTGTCACCGTCGGATGCTTGAGCTGCATATATGTTCCACTGACCAATCGGGTATCGCTCTTTTACTATTTCATCCATTAACTTGAGCGCGCTAGATACAATGGTACCCCCGGTTTCTTGTGAGTAGAAAAATTCGTGCTCGTCCACTTCCTTCGCTTGGGTATGGTGGCGGATAAAGACGACTTCGACATTCTCGTAGGTACGAGTTAAGAACAAGTACAAAAGAACATAGAAGCGTTTTGCGATGTCTTTCGTTGCCTGATCCATAGAACCGGATACGTCCATTAGACAGAACATGACCGCTTGGCTCGATGGTACCGGGCGTTTCTCATAGTTCTTGAAGCGTAAGTCGAAGGTATCGATGAACGGCACGCTTTCGATTTTCTTGCGCAGTTCTTCAATTTCAGCCTTCAAGCGGTTCTCTTCAAACTGCTGAGCAGGCTCAATATTTTTGATGCGAGCAAGTTCGTCTTCTAGCTCTTTGAGAAGTCGTTTCTTACCAGCAGTCATTGCAGTACGGCGCGCAAGAGATTGTTGCAGAGAGCGTACTACGGCGATATTGGAAGGGATACCGGCAGTTTGAAAGCCTGCACGGTGCGTTTTCCATTCTGTGATTTTGGCAATTTGGTTTTTTTCTAGATTAGGCAGCTCGAGATCTTCGAACAAAATATCGAGGTACTCATCTTTTGATATTTGGAATACAAATTCGTCTTGGCCTTCTCCATCTGGACTGGCGTTCCCTTCTCCAGAGCCGCTACCTTGACCGCCACCTTTGGGACGCTCAATTTTATCACCAGTAATGAATTGGTCGTTACCGGGATGAACTCGTTCGCGAACACCACCTTTGCCTTGATGAAATATAGGCTCATTGATGTCTTTGTGAGGGATAGAGACGTCTTCGCCCGTTTCCGTATTCGTAATCGAGCGTCGATTCACTGCGTCTGCTACCGACTCTTTTATTTGCTCTTTGTGGCGCTTCAAGAAGCGCTGTCGATTAACAGCGCTCTTGTTCTTGCCATTGAGCCTTCGGTCTATAAATTGCGCCATGAAATAGCCCTCTTCATGTTTCACAAGCGACCTAACTCAATACTGGGTTAGGATGACTTACGTACTCGTAGGTACCACTCAGAAAGTAGGCGAACCTGTTTCTCGGTATAGCCTTTTTCCATCATGCGAGCGACAAAGTCGTCGTGCTTCTTCTGATCTTCAGAAGAGGTTTTCGCATTAAATGAGATAACCGGAAGTAGCTCTTCGGTATTGGAGAACATTTTCTTCTCGATTACTGTGCGCAGTTTTTCGTAGCTGGTCCAAACCGGGTTTTGACCATTGTTATTCGCTTTCGCACGAAGCACAAAGTTAACGATTTCGTTTCGGAAATCTTTCGGGTTAGAAATACCAGCTGTTTTTTCGATCTTCTCTAGCTCAGCATTCAGTGAAGAGCGATCAAATAGCTGACCAGTTTCTGGATCTCGGTACTCTTGGTCTTGAATCCAGAAGTCTGCATAGGTGACATATCGGTCGAAAATGTTTTGGCCGTACTCAGAGTAAGACTCAAGATAAGCGGTCTGAATCTCTTTACCGATAAATTCAACGTATCGAGGTACTAGGTAACCTTTCAAGAACTCGAGATATTTCTCTGCTGTTTCAGCAGGGAACTGTTCGCGCTCAACCTGTTGTTCAATCACATAGAATAGATGTACAGGGTTGGCTGCCACTTCGGTTTGGTCGAAGTTAAATACGCGTGACAAAATCTTAAAGGCAAAACGTGTTGAGAGACCGTTCATGCCTTCATCGACACCAGCATAATCACGATACTCTTGATAGCTTTTTGCCTTTGGATCCGTATCTTTCAGCGTTTCACCGTCGTATACGCGCATCTTAGAGAAGATGGACGAGTTCTCAGGCTCTTTAAGTCGAGAAAGAATACTGAATTGTGCCAGAGTCTCGAGTGTGCTTGGTGAACAAGGGGCTTGAGATAACTCACTGTTTTCGAGAAGTTTTTGGTAGATTTTGACTTCTTCTGAAACACGTAGACAGTAAGGTACTTTCACAATATAAACACGGTCCAAGAACGCTTCATTGTTCTTGTTGTTACGGAAGGTCTGCCACTCAGATTCGTTTGAGTGAGCCAGAATCATACCGTCGAATGGAATCGCAGAAAGGCCTTCTGTACCGTTGAAGTTGCCTTCTTGCGTTGCTGTTAATAGCGGGTGAAGCACTTTGATTGGTGCTTTGAACATCTCAACGAATTCCATTAAACCTTGGTTTGCTTTACACAGCGCACCGGAGTAGCTGTAAGCGTCTGGATCGTCTTGCGAATAGTGTTCAAGCTTACGAATATCGACTTTACCAACCAATGATGAGATATCTTGGTTGTTTTCATCGCCTGGTTCAGTTTTGGCAATACCGATTTGGTCAAGGATAGAAGGGCGTACTTTCACTACTTTAAATTTGGTGATATCACCACCAAACTCGTGAAGACGTTTAGCGGCCCAAGGAGACATGATCGAGCGAAGATAACGGTGCTCGATGCCATATTCTTTTTTCAAAATATCGCCATCTTCTGTGGCTTTGAATAGGCAGAATGGATGGTCATTCACTGGGCTGCGTTCGCCGTTAGCAGTAAGAACATAAATAGGCATCTGTTCCATCAGAGCCTTAAGCTTTTCTGCAAGCGAAGACTTACCACCACCTACAGGGCCGAGTAGGTAAAGAATCTGCTTACGCTCTTCTAGGCCTTGCGCCGCATGTTTTAGGTAAGACACAATTTGTTCTATGGCATCTTCCATGCCATAAAAGTCTTTAAAGGTTTCATAACGAGAGATAACACGATTCGAGAAGATTCGGCTTAGTCTCGGATCCTTTGCCGTATCGATTATCTCTGGTTCACCAATCGCCATCAGTAGGCGTTCTGCTGCATTAGCATAAGCGCTTTTGTCATCTTTACACAGGGCTAAAAACTCCTGTAACGACATCTCTTCATCTTTTGCAGCTTCATATCTTGATTGATAGTGGTCGAAAATACTCATGTCGCTTTCCCCTTTAATAGTCAGTCTACCGACGAACGTTGATTCAGGCTTTCCACCAACAGTTATGCTCGTTGTTGTTTGAATATACGTCCTGTTATCACATTTGGTTCGTACAGAATGTAAGATTGGCGACACCAAAGACTTTGCTTTATGGACGGTTTTTTCGTTACAACGGTGAGCGGTGGATATGAATTTTTCAATCACAGCCTTTCTCTACTTAAGCCTAGTCGGGGATTTGCAATTTTGCTTAACAATTATGAATTTATTGTAAAAGTGACATTTGAATCACTCTTTTATTAAGGACGAATTTATGTCGTGAATAGGTGCAATAGAAATCAAATATTTGGCAAAGACAGAAGAGTCTCAGTGATTCGTTGTTCTACATTGAGCAAGGTAAGTGAAAGAGGTAGGAAGAGAGCAAAGTCTTAGATAAGTTTGTGACAGGGTAAATAACAAGGAGAGCGGGCGCTCTCCTCATTCTTAGACGACCATTTTATGCGCTGAAGATTTGCGCTAGTTCGTTTTCACATAAATGATACTGACGAGGGCAGTTACGCCAAGTTTGCAGCATACGGCGGTATTTATCTAGCATCGGCATTTGGCTGTTAAAGTGATGATCTGCCTTGTCAAACTGAGGGTACAAACCTTCAGAATCGATTAGAAAACGTACATAATGTACTTGTTGTGCTTCTGAAGCGATATCAAATCCCAAGAACTTCAAGCGGCGCTGATCTACGTTGCTGCGATCTTCATCGTCTAGCATGTTGTAAGATTCTTGCATCGCATGATACATCTCCATAACGTCGATGATCTCACGACATTCTGCTTCTGAGAGGCAGCCGAAATCTTTGTTCAACTCTCGCATTTGTAGTTCATAACCACGTTCAACGATCGTTTGTAAGCGTTTGTATTTGGCCGCATTACTTGGATCAAGTTGAGACATAAGGTTGTATTGGTTTGATAGAATCAAACGTTGAGCGTTTGACATTTCCATGGTGACCTCACTAGATATCTAATACATTTTTAATGTGCTTAGGTTAACGCTTAAGACACGAGTGAAACATGATCTCAACACATATTTAATACTAAAAAATGGCAAGAACTGTCACTTTTGACCAGTTTGAAAACACTTATTTATGGTAATGATTGTATATGTAGTCTCGGTCTGAAAATACTCTCAGCCACTCTGGCTTGAATACGGTTAAAACCGCCAGTGCCATACCATTTAATAGACCTTCTGGAAAGGCGAGCAACGGCACAAAAACAAAGTAGTTATGTTGAATGGTTTCCCAATCGTAGTGACCAACTGATAGGTGATAAAAAGAGTTAATGATGAGGTGCAGACTTCCTGTTATCGCGCCATTGAAAAATCCAGCAACGAAGATGAAAACAAAAATGTTTCGTGGCAAGTAGTGGTAACTCAGAAGAAACACTAAGTAACTAATGAAAATCGGAATTAGGGCTGATAGAACTAACGACGTGGGTAAGAGTAGCAAGGACACATCATGTAGTAGGTGGTTGACCAACATAGCGGGAATGCTGAGTAGAAATGCCATACGCCAACCATACATCATCGTCAGCGTTGTTAGTGCAAGAAAATGAATCTGTAATCCTTCTTTTACACCTGCTTGAGCTGTCCATAAAATACTGAAAAAGAAGAGCGTTGCAAAAACGAGGTGCTGAAATCCTTTCTCTTTTTCCAGTTTGGGCCAAACGACTTTTTTCCAATCTGGTAGGCAGTAGACTACTACTATCCAAATTGAGACAACAAGAGAGCCTAAGTTAAACAAATCCATGTTACTTCCTTCCTATGCGAACATGACGCAATCATTTCTATCGTTCTTTTTCTACCTAAATGACCGCAGAGAAACTCACTGATAAGGCTTAGATATAATCAAAAAAATACCAGCAATAAGCTGGTATTTTAAAGAGGTTAGTCTTGCGGTTCACTTAGTATTTTACGTTATCGTTGTATTGAGCAAGAATGGATTGAATTTCATCCATGGTTTCTTTCGGTGGCGGGTTTACGCCTTCGAGTGGGTATTCTAAGCCTAACGCTTCCCACTTATGAGCCCCTAATTTGTGGTAAGGAAGTAACTCGACCTTTTCGATGTTATCCATGTCTTTAATAAATTCACCAAGCATGTGTGCTGCTTCTGGGTCATCTGTGTAACCAGGCACGACGACATAGCGAATCCATGTTTTCTTTCCGATTTTTTGTAAGTAACGAGCAAAGTCCAATGTGCGTCGGTTGGATACACCGATGAGATCTTGGTGCACTTCGTCTTTCATGTGTTTGATGTCAAGCATGACTAAGTCTGTTGCATCCAGTACTTCATCGATAACATCAGTGTGCTTACGAACATAACCGTTAGTATCTAGACATGTATGAATGCCTTCGGCTTTAGCAGCGCGGAAAAAATCACGTACGAATTCCGGTTGAAGCATCGCTTCGCCGCCAGAACAAGTAACGCCACCACCTGATGCATTCATGAAGTGGCGGTAACTTTTCGCTTCGGAAATGATTTCTTCAACCGTGACTTCTTTGCCATCATGTGTGTCCCAAGTATCGCGGTTATGGCAATACTTACAGCGCATTAAACAACCTTGCAAGAAGACGATAAATCGAATACCAGGTCCGTCTACGGTACCACATGACTCAAATGAGTGAATACGACCAGCTGTTGACATCTTTTGCTCTCATTACTAGTAAATTCTAGCTGTTATTTTATTACAAAAAGCAGGGTTAAAACAGCTTTGTCGGTACTAAAGGCAAGGTTATTTGAAGAAAGAAAATAGATGGAGCCAATCTACATAAACGCTTGAACACGAGGTGGTTAATACCTACCCCGAGAGCTTGCCGTGTATCTAGATTGACTTCGATGCTGGGATAATCCAGTTTTTAGAAAAAGGCGAACACGGAGAACGAGCCTGTCCCATAAACATCGGTTTGGGCTTCTTCATAATCCGGTGTTTTAATTGTAAAGGTGATGCTTGCACCGTAATTTTGGTTGTACCAAGATACTCCCGCGACGGCACTTGCTTGCCAATTTTGCAGTGTGACGTCGTATGGCGCTGACGGTTCAGGAATGCTAGGACGATCTCCTTCGATAGTCATGTCATTAAAGCGGTAACGACCTTCAAACCCGGTGAACAAGAACCAACTCGACGTGTTCTGAGCGATCATACTTGCTGAGAAAGGGCTTTCGACACTGATATTGGCGGCTCCGATGCTATTCGCTAGGTTTGTACCCCAACGAAACATGACGCCTTGAGAGACATCACTACGGAAGTTACCCGCATTGATGTCGTTAATGTTGGTGATCTCCCATTGTGTTTTTTGTTCTTCGCTGCGCATCAATTTGTTAAATACGCGGTAACCAAGGCTGAACGCCACTTTATCTTCAATCTGGTAATCCCAACCTTGAGGGTCCGTCGATCCTGTTATGCCGTGAACGATTTCTTGCGCCTTTTCTGATAGCGAACTTTCACCCGTAGTTCCTATGGTGAAATTGTACCGTACAGCTTTGTCACTCGTTAGGGAAAGGTAGTTGATTTCGGTGTGTAGGTAACCGGCATATGGGCGATCATTGATTAGTGGATAATCGGCTTCAATGTCGCTTGGAGTCCACATCTTGTGGCCAAGAACCAACTCTATTTTATCGATATTGGCGTGCTCTGAGTTAGCTAGACTCAGCCATTTCCATTGGCTTTCTTGTGTCAGTTGGTCTGTCGCGTAAGAAAGGAAAACACCATTCGTATAGTCTTGATCGACGCCAAAAATACCATCGTTGTCGATGGTAAAAGAAACCGTAGACTTAGTGGATGCTATTGCAACTGGAGAAAGAAGGGTAAGAATAATTAATTTACTAAATCTCATAGACTTTATTTGCTAACTTTTTTCGCATCATACGTAAGAATGCGGGCAAAAGTCTTTCGCGATATCACAACTTTCATTCAAGAAATAAAAAAAGGCTGATGCTACTTAGCATCAGCCTTTGTTGTATTACTAGAACGTTATTTCGCTATAGTCTTATAGAGACTCAGTGAATGTACGCGCGATTACGTCAGCTTGTTGCTCTGCAGTTAGAGAGTTGAAGCGAACAGCGTAACCAGATACACGGATTGTTAGCTGAGGGTATTTCTCTGGGTGCTTAACTGCGTCTTCTAGAGTTTCACGGTTAAGAACGTTCACGTTTAGGTGTTGACCACCTTCGATACCCGCTTCGTGGTGGAAGTAACCATCCATAAGACCAGCAAGGTTAGCGCGTTGTGAACCCTCATCTTTACCTAGTGCGTTAGGTACGATAGAGAATGTGTAAGAGATACCATCTTGTGCGTCAGCAAACGGCAGTTTAGCAACTGAAGTTAGTGATGCTACAGCACCTTTCTCGTCACGACCGTGCATTGGGTTTGCACCTGGAGCAAATGGAGCACCAGCACGACGACCGTCAGGCGTGTTACCAGTTTTCTTACCGTAAACCACGTTTGAAGTGATAGTAAGAATTGACTGAGTAGGGATTGCATCACGGTAAGTCTTAAGCTTACGGATTTTGCCCATAAATACAGAAACAAGTTCACATGCAATGTCATCAACGCGTGGGTCGTTGTTACCGAATTTAGGGTAATCGCCTTCGATTTCGAAGTCGATTGCTAGACCGTCTTCGTCACGAATTGGCTTAACTTTTGCGTATTTAATTGCAGATAGTGAGTCAGCCGCAACAGATAGACCAGCAATACCACAAGCCATAGTACGTTTAACGTCACGGTCGTGTAGAGCCATTAGTGCCGCTTCGTAGCTGTACTTATCGTGCATGAAGTGGATAGCGTTTAGTGCAGTCACATATTGTTTCGCTAGCCAATCCATGAAGTGGTCCATTTTCTCCCACAGTTCATCGTAGTTAAGAACATCGCCTTCGATCTTAGGCATTTGCGGGCCAACTTGGATTTTTAGCTTCTCATCCACACCACCGTTGATGGTGTAAAGCATTGTTTTCGCAAGGTTCGCACGAGCACCGAAGAACTGCATTTGCTTACCAACAACCATTGGAGATACACAACATGCGATCGCGTAGTCGTCAGAGTTCATGTCTGGACGCATTAGGTCGTCATTTTCGTACTGAATAGAAGAAGTATCGATAGATACTTTCGCACAGAACTTCTTGAAGCCTTCAGGTAGTTGCTCAGACCAAAGAACAGTGATGTTTGGCTCTGGAGAAGGACCCATAGTGTATAGTGAGTTTAGGAAACGGAAGTTTGTACGAGTAACTAGCGTACGACCGTCAAGACCCATACCACCCATAGACTCAGTTGCCCAGATAGGGTCGCCAGAGAATAGATCATCGTACTCAGGAGTACGTAGGAAACGAACCATACGTAGTTTCATTACGAAGTGGTCGATCATTTCCTGAGCTTGTTCTTCAGTTAGCTTACCAGCCGCGATATCACGTTCGATGAAGATGTCTAGGAATGTAGAAGTACGACCTAGAGACATAGCCGCACCGTTTTGAGATTTAACAGCAGCTAGGTAACCGAAGTAAGTCCACTGAATAGCTTCTTGCGCAGTTTCAGCAGGACGAGAAATATCACAACCGTATTTTGCAGCCATTTCTTTGATTTGACCTAGAGCACGGTGTTGCTCTGCGATCTCTTCACGAAGCTGCATTGTCATTTGTAGGTCTTCGCCGTTCTCAAAACGCTCTTGTAGAGAAGAGAACTGCGCGAATTTATCCTTCATTAGGAAGTCAATACCGTATAGAGCAACACGACGGTAGTCACCGATGATACGACCACGACCGTATGCATCTGGAAGACCAGTCAGTACGCCAGATTTACGACACGCCATGATTTGAGGAGTGTAGATATCGAAAACGCCTTGGTTGTGAGTTTTACGGTATTCTGTATAGATTTTTTTAACTTGTGGGTCTAGCTCGCGGTCGTAGGCTTTGCATGAACCTTCAACCATGCGGATACCACCGTTAGGGATGATCGCACGTTTTAGAGGAGCGTCAGTTTGAAGACCTACGATAGTTTCTAGGTCTTTTTCGATGTAGCCTGCATCGTGAGCAGTGATGGTAGAGATAACTGAAGTATCAAAATCAACAGGAGCGTGAGTCGCGTTCTCTTGTTTGATGCCTTCCATTACCTTAGCCCAAAGCTTGTTAGTCGCTTCAGTACCTTCAGAAACTAGGAAAGATTCGTCGCCTTCGTACGGAGTGTAGTTCTTCTGAATGAAATCACGAACGTTTACTTCGTTTTGCCAGTCGCCTGCAGCAAAACCTTCCCAAGCTTTAGCAAATTGCTCTGCCATGACATACCTACCTTTTTAGTAGAAAAAAATACGTACTGCTTCGCCGTTGAGCCAGCTATCCCCAGATAAAAGAGGGGAACAGTACACTCTTATGAATAACAATATTTATAGTCTTAAATTTACGTATTCGATTTACAAAACTATAAATATTGTCACTAGTTTTAACGTTTCTCTTTTTAAGCAACAGTTAGAGGTTAAACTAAAATTTTTTTGCAAACCTTAAACTAAATCAATAAATCCTCAAAAATCTCGATAAAAATGGGGTAGCGACGAGCGCTACCCACAAATTTCTGGACTGCTAGCTTATAGCCAAGCTTGGATGCCATACTGGCCTTCAAGCATACCAACTGCAAGCATAGCAACTAAACAGATAACAAGTACGCTTACTGGGATCACAATCTTGTCTACAAATGATAGGCGAGACGCGCGCTCTTTATCTCCAATTAAACCGTTGTTATCTAAAAGCATAGTTAGTGCCCAAGCTAGAACTGGGTTAACAACGGCAGAACCAAAGATACAGATACCTGCTGCTTGTGAGTCTTTCGAGTCCTTCACCATCTGCATGCCAGCTTCAAGCAGTGGTAGAGATACACCAACGAGAAGAGCAACGCGCATAACTGGAGGCCATACTGCAACGTCCATAGGAAAACCAAGGATTGCAACAATAATACATAGAGAGCCTAGTAAGATGGCGCCAGCAGGAATAGGGCGTTTCGCGATTGCAGCAGGGATCATGTAAGTCCCCCAAGATGATGTGATGTTACCACCACCCACTGCAGTACCGACCATTTGGCGAACGGAACACATTGTCATTGTGTCATCAACGTCCATCAGCACTTTCTCACTCTTACGTGGATAGTTCATCTCTTGGAAGATACGGTGACCCAAGAAGTCAGGTGACCACATTGCTACCGCAAGAATGGCGAATGGTAGAGAAGCGATGAAGTGTTCCATATTAGGAAGACCAAGCATCCAACCTTCTTCTGTTGAACCCCACCAGTAGATTGGATTTAGGTTTGGAAGGCCTGTCTCGGTTACGAATTTAATATCGAAGCCTGCGCCAAGAGCAAGTGCGATTGCAAGCCCAGTGAAGGCACAAACAGGGATCGCTAGCCAGCGTTTGTTCACTTTAGCAAGGAACGCGTATAAGCCAATGGTAACCGCAAGAACAATTAGACCGATGTAACCCATGCTACCAGCGGCAACCGTATCGGATTGCAAACCAACAGCCCAAGCTTGAATAGAGTTAATTTGGCTCATGGTTCCGGTTAAACCTAGGAAAATAAGAAGGCCACCAGCCGTACCTTCAGAGGTGAGGTTAACCAGTTTTGACCCACCTTTTAAGAGGCTCAAAATCAAACCAAACACACCAATGAGAATTGCTAATGCAAGAGGGTGAGCACCAGCAAGAGCGATGGTACCAATAAGAGGGATCATTGGGCCGTGGTTGCCTGCTAGGTTGGCTTTAGGGTTAATAAAACCAGAGGCAAGTATACAGAAAAGAAGTGCAGGGATGAGCATTTCTACACGCGCAACTTCGATAGCAAAGTCCTTGCCTAAGTTTACGTGGTCCCATGCTGCAGTAAGACCTTCAGCCCAAGACATCATTACCGCAGAGTACATTGCGATAATACCGATAGTACCAGCAAGCGCTGGAACAAGGTCTTCAAGCTCAAAGCGGAAGTCACGACCTGGCAAGTTCAAGCCAAAACGACGTGGCTTCATAATTTGTAGTTCGTGGTCTAGGTAGTCTGAACGGCTTGCGAACTCAGATGCTGGACGATGAAGCTCACGGTAGCTCTTGGTCTCGATATCTGAATCAGAGTGCGTTTTGTTAACTGCGTCTGACATAGATTCCTCATATATTTAAAAGTTATGAATTCTTCATTCAATTGTGTTAGTCCGCATCCTGCGGCACGCTTATGCTAGCTATTGTTAGATTTGTTACACGTCGACACTGTGCCTAAGCATAGCTAATAACTTATTGTGTTGAGGCACAAAAAAAGCCTCATCTTTTGGCAGGAGTCTAGCAAGATAGCCATTTAGGGTGATTGATTTAGATCACTTTAAGAATGGTTGTGAAATAAAACTACAGAAAGTTTCTGGCATGCGAATGAGATGCGGAGAACTTGTGTAATTTCATTACACAAGTTGCATAAAATTAGAACTTTTTGTCCTTTTGCACGAGATGCAGATTAAATGTCAATATTCACGATGATTATATAAAGCTGGCTTTATTCTTGCTTTGGACAGAGCAAAGACAATTTTTTGGCTAATCATTGCCGCTCAGTTTAGGAAAAAGACATGAAACAGCTTAAAGTACTGCCACTAGTGGCAATCATCTCAGGGTTAATGGTCGGTTGTGGCGGCGGTGGCGGCGGTGGCGGTGGTGCAGCGCCGAAAACTGCGTTTACTTTTGATTTTGCTATACCAGCAACAATGGCTGAAAGTGAAGCAACTACGAAAGGTTGTACTGTATATGACCACAAAACTGAGCTGAACGGCGATAAAACGGTTTTAACCTATAGTGCAGCGTCAAAAGAGCAAGTGACCAACTATGTTATCGGTTACTACTCTGATGCCGATGGCAAAAGATCCGGAGACATTATCAAACCTACCACTGATAACTTTAAGTTTTATCTTGAAGATATCCCTGACGGCGGCTTTGTAACGTTTCAAGCAATAGAATTTAACGGCAAAGAAGCTCGCGTAAACACGTTTTCAAAAGAGTTCTTGGAAGATAAGAAACTACGTAATGCTACTTTTGCACTAAACCGAGACTCTTTGAACAAATGCTTTACTGGCGGTAACTTAGCAAGCAATAAGTTTACTAACTTAGATTACCGAAACGCTGAATCAGGTGGCGGAGATTACAACTTTGTCTCGCAAACCGATATTTTCACGTCTCCGAACCCTGATATGTTGCCTACTGATGAACTGATGGGGCTTAAAGGTGAACCAACGGCATTGTTTCAGTATGAATCAGGTTCAAGCGACAAAGCGCTTTACCAATATGGTATTGGTTCGTGGGGAACTGGTGAGATAGCCTTAGTTAGAGCGGATAATACGTCAAACATTTATTCGTCTTCTGGCTATACTTACGACTCGCTTAACATTGGCTTTGTTACTAACGGCTTTGCATATGACGCGTTGAAGCTGGATAAAACGGCCGTTGAATATAATCGCCCTAGTGCAACGAATAAAGAAACTTGGGTATACATGGCGTTCTCAGAGAATCAAGTTAATGGTTGGGAGTCTCTACTTAACGAAACGATCTCTGACGGATGGGATATTGACGTTGATCCGAGTGCTTACTTAAATATTGATAACCTGCCGAACACAAAACCAAGTGTATCAACGCAAGGAAGTGCAGAGTCCGTGATTGATCTGGACATGGGCTTAACATCGTCTACTGAAGGCTTTACTCGTGTCGCTTACTTTGCAACTTCAGGCGACTACAGAGTCACACATCGCATTTTCACAACAAGTGATAGTGATTCTGTTGTTGTTCCAGAATTGCATTACTACAACTTCCCAACATCGGCCGTTAACGGTTTGAAGGTTTCAGCTTCGGACGATTTTAATCGCACTGCTTTAGTAGTGAATGAAGATAGTAATATTGATTCTAAAGTTTTCATGAGCTTCTTCTCCAATGGTGAAGCGTCAGAGCCTGAACTAGATGAAGACCTAGATGGCATCATTACTTCTGAAAAAGAAGGCTTAGAAAATGAAGTGACATTACGTACTTCAAACTCGTTGGTAGTCAGTCGTTTTAATTAATTCATTGCGACCTCGAATAGGTTTCAATTAACACTTTTGTAAATTTATTAAGCCCCCTTTGGAAGGGGCTTTTTTATATTTAATATTCAACTTTTGAAGAATATGTTGCTATATATTGCATATTAATTTGTCTATCGTATCTTTCTATTCGAATTATTTAGGTTAATAATTTGTTGCAAGTTTCAAAGGGCGGTGCTAATTTGTTCCGAATTAGAGAGGGCGGAGTCCCTTAATTGCAGTGACAAAAACACAGGGAGTAGGGCGCATGAATGATGTACCAGCGCTAGATATAAAAGACCTGCACAAAACATTTGGACAAAATGAAGTTTTAAAAGGCATTTCACTTGCCGCGCACAAAGGAGATGTTATCTCCATCATTGGCTCTTCCGGCTCAGGTAAGAGTACCTTTCTCAGATGTATCAACTTGCTAGAAACGCCCACCGCGGGCGAAATTTGGGTAAATGGTGAATTAATCCAAATGAAGAACAACAGAGCAGGTGAATCTGTTCCTGCTAATGAAAAGCAAGTCCAACGTATTCGTTCACGCCTGGCAATGGTTTTCCAAGGTTTCAACCTCTGGTCTCACCTAACCGTACTAGAAAACGTGATTGAGGCGCCTGTTCATGTCTTAGGCGTGCCAAAAGCTCAAGCGATTGAAAACGCAGAAGTCTTGCTTAAGAAAGTAGGCCTATATGAGCGTAAAGACTATTACCCTGGGCACTTATCTGGCGGCCAGCAGCAACGTGCAGCTATTGCCCGTGCGCTAGCAGTTGACCCAGAGGTGATGTTGTTTGACGAGCCAACTTCTGCGCTTGACCCAGAACTTGTAGGAGAAGTTCTGGGGGTAATGAGAGATTTGGCAGATGAAGGGCGAACTATGCTGGTGGTCACGCACGAAATGGCGTTTGCGCGTGACGTATCAAACCATGTGATGTTTTTACATCAAGGCTTAGTGGAAGAACAGGGAAATCCAGCTAAGCTATTTACAAACCCGGATTCAGAACGATTACAGCAGTTTATCTCATCCATTTACTAATATTTGTTAGGCGGCAGACTATTGCCTCCTAAGCCAACACAACAAACAAAACGAAATAAAATAGCAATCACAGGAGTATGGAAATGAAAAAGTGGTTATTAGCAGCAACGATTGCTGCAACGGCAGTATCAGGTGTTGCCCAAGCGAAAGAATGGAAAACAGTTCGCTTTGGTATCGAAGGTGCTTACCCTCCGTTTAGCTGGACAGAAACTGATGGCTCAATAAAAGGCTTTGACGTAGACATGGCAAATGCACTCTGTGAAGAGATGCAAGTGAAGTGCAAAATCGTCGCTCAAGATTGGGATGGTATTATTCCTTCTCTGCTTGCACGTAAGTACGATGCCATCATCGCAGCAATGTCTATCACTGAAGAGCGCAAGAAAAAAGTCGATTTCACTGGCAAGTACGCACAAATTCCAAATAAATTTATCGCTAAGAAAGGTGCGGGTCTAGATTTTGATAATCTTAAAGATGTCAAAATTGGCGTGCAACGTGCGACGACACATGACAAGTACTTAACTGACAACTACGGCGATGATGTTGAAATTGTGCGTTATGGCTCTTTTGATGAAGCGTATCTTGATCTAGAAAATGGTCGAATTGCTGCCGTTTTAGGTGATGCTTCTGCTCTAGAAGAGGGTGTGATCAACAAAGCAGGTGGCGAAGCTTATGAGTTTGTTGGACCATCGTTAACCGATCCAAAATGGTTTGGCGAAGGTATGGGTATCGCTGTTCGTAAACAAGACAAAGATCTAACGAAGAAACTCGACGCAGCAATTATTTCACTACGTGAGAAAGGTGTTTACCAAGAAATTGCTGGTAAATACTTTAACTACGATGTGTACGGTGAATAAACCGTAATTAAGCGACCGTTGGCTTGTTCCTAGAAGTAGTCAACGGTCGATTTTTTGAGTTTAGGGATTAGGAACTCACCTATGCTAGATTTACAAGGATACGAAGCTTCGATTTTGAAAGGAGCTTTAGTAACAATAGAAGTTGCAGTGCTTTCACTCATTCTCGCCATGGTCTTAGGCATGCTTGGCGCATTAGCTAAGTTAGCGCCTTACAAATGGGCAAGGGCGATTGCCACTCTTTACACCACCGTCATTCGCGGCATTCCAGATTTGGTTCTGATGATGCTAATTTTCTTTGGTGGACAAATACTTTTAAATAACAGCCTTTACTCCATCAACGAAACGCTCAACGAGTGGTTTGCCTCGAGTGATCCAAACCATGAATGGACGTCTTACTTACCTGATTATATTGATGTCAGCCCATTTATAGCTGGTGTACTCACGATTGGTTTTATCTTTGGCGCCTACATGGCGGAGACTTTTCGTGGAGCGATCATGGCGGTGGACAAGGGTGAATTAGAAGCGGCGAAAGCTTATGGGATGAGCTCTGCTTTATCGTTTAGAAGAATCTTGCTTCCTCAGATGATTCGTCATGCATTACCTGGATTTGGTAATAACTGGTTAGTGTTACTTAAGACCACTGCGTTAGTTTCCATTATTGGTCTGGATGACATGGTGAGAATGAGCTCATTGGCAGCAGGTACGACCAAAATGCCGTTCACCTTTTACATGGCTGTCGCGCTCATCTTTCTATTTTTTACCAGCGTTTCGACCGGGCTACTCAAGCTTGTTGAGCGTAAGTTCAGTATTCATGCGAGGTAAGTTATGGACTTTTCTTTGATTATTGAAAGCTTTCCAACTTATCTTCAGGGACTTTGGACAACAGTTTGGTTAGTGGGATTAGCGTTGGTTATTGGCTTGTGTGTCTCTATCCCATTAGCCGTGGCACGCAATAGTACCAATTACGCTCTAAGCTTACCTTCTTGGGGATTCATTTACTTTTTCCGTGGAACGCCGCTATTGGTTCAGCTGTATTTGATTTACTACGGCATGGATCAGTTTTTCCCTGTGAAAGATACCTTATGGGAGAACGCTTGGTTCTGTGCTTTGGTCGCTTTTATTCTGAATACATCGGCTTACACCGCAGAAATTATTCGTGGTGCGATTAATGGTTTGCCGAAAGGTGAGGTGGAAGCTGCGAAAGCGTATGGCATGAGTAAGTTTATGACATACAGACGTATTATCTTGCCGAGTGCATTGCGTCGAGCATTACCAGCTTATTCAAACGAGGTCATATTTATGCTGCACGGAAGTGCAGTCGCGGGCATCGTTACCATCATGGATTTAACTGGTGCTGCGCGTCTAGTTAACTCGCGCTACTATGCACCATTTGAGTCTTTCCTGACGGCGGGGCTGTTCTACATGGCACTGACGTTTATGATCTTGTGGTGTTTCAAAGTGGCAGAGAAGCGTTTCTTAGCTTATCTGCGTCCTTTAAGCTAATTATCAATAGAGGCAATAGCATCGGAGTGGGTGCTATTGCTTTTGATAATTTTGTTATCTTCATTCCTATTTTTTCAGTCGATGTAAAAGACTCTTTCTTATTATTCATCAACTTACATTAACATTCGGTAAACTCATTGTTTAGTAAGTAAAAATGAAAAAAACAATTCTATCGTTGGGCATTGCCGCCTTAGCCACAGGATGTGGTGGGGGAGAGGGAGAATCACAACCTAATGCTCAAGTAAAACCAACGCCAGCTCCAGTTCAACAAGCTCTTGAAACTGGTAATGCACTGCTCGTTTCTGACCCGAGCGAATTCATTCGTAAAAGTCGTCAGGTTGTAGAAGCTCACAAGATGCAGTCGAATACGATCAAATCTGCAATTGCGAAAAACCTTTCAGGTCTTTATTGGGATCCAACCCATGATGCCGCGATCTTGGCACCTCAGTATGGCTTCAACGACACCATCTTGATGACCAATAAGGCCATGGCAAGCGGTTACAAAGATCAAGCTCTGTCAATTGGCGTTGCCGGGGAAAAGTCTAATGGTCAACGTTACGCACTATTAGGTAGTAACCCATTTAGAACGGCACAACGTTTTCCCGACTCTTCCAACGCAGCGATGACGAAATGGTTAAGTAACCTGGTCACTTGGTTGTCGGGCGGAGTTACTTCAAACGTCGTCATCGCGCAAATGGATCAGTCTTATTACTTTCCGGATGAGCAAGCGATTCGGAATTGGCTGAAAGACAATGTTTCACAAGAGTTGGTGTTTAACGAGGCCAACCTATGCGATGGTTCGAAGCTACTTAGCTGCTTGCAAACCAATACTCCAAACTTATTGATCTTGTCACAGCATCTGCAATCTGGAGATACCAACAAACCAGTACTCGAAGCTTTGGAATACGCTGAGCAAGCCCAAATTCCTGTTCTATACCTGCATTGGGATGGAGGACTAACTGATCTTGGCCAAGACATTTTGGAAAAATTCCATGTTGATTATGTGGGAGATAACTATTGGCGTAAGTTAGGCTTGGTCGACTGGGAACCTTCATCGTTGATGAACGTTGTGCCGGACTCTGTCATCACACAACAAGCGCTGTTGTCTCGTTTTGAATCTCAAAATTTCAACGTTGACTTGTCAAAGTGTGATGACAAATCCTGCCCTGACACTGCGAATATGGACAGTCAATTTTATGCAGGGGCAAACAGCATTCGCCATTGGTTGCAAAAGCTTGATGAACAAAAAGTAGATTTGTTTAATCAAAACGGCTACCAATACGAAAAACTCATGGTATTGCTGGCTGATCATTATCGTCAAACGGTTGTCTTCCCGATGGACAAACAGTCAACCCAAACGACCGAATTCCTAAAGTCGTACTTTGCCGATTACGTGCAATACAACAGCCGAAGCGTAAACCCAAAACAACCAAATATGGGGAACTTCAGCCGTAGTGAGTTTAGCCCTGAAATAAAGAGAATCAGTGCAACGATTAATATGGAATCAAAGCGTAACTTCCGTTCGGCTGGTGTATATGCGCTTCCTGGGGAAACCTTTACGGTTAAACGTAATGACAGCAATGATGTGGCGACTAAGATTGTCATCAACACTTTAAGAAGTGGTGCAACTCATGAGTTCAGCAAAGATGGATACACACGACCAAAACTGCTGACTTCATTCGGCTATGAAGTGAAGCCGGGTGAAACCATCACGCTGACTTCTCCTTATGGTGGTCCAGTACAGGTTCACTTTGACAAAAATGATGTTCCGGTTGAACTGAAATTTAATCATGTGGCACAGCATCCAGTTTGGAGAAGTGAGAAGGACAACGACGCTTTTATTCAACAGTTAGAAGCCAATTTATTTGATTGGGCTGAGCTGATCACTCCTGGGTTTGAAGTACACTCAAAGCGCGACAAAATGTTGGAGTCGGTCAACGATGAAATGTGGTCTACCCCTTCGGAAATGGCGCTTGCAACAGAAGAATATGTTCACAACTACCCGCATGTGCTGGCAGGTTTCCAAGGGCCGGGCATAGATGAAGTGCCTGAAATTATTCAATACGCCCAAAACCAAGGTTGGGAAATCGCCAATATTGATATAGTGAAGCACATGAACGCTGACCAAGCGACGTGTGGTTATGGTTGTTCGGGTAACCCTTACGATGCTTACTGGTCATTCAGCCCACTCGGTCACGGTGATTTACATGAGCTTGGTCATGGTTTAGAAAAAGGTCGATTCCGATTTTCAGGCTGGGAAGGGCATTCAACGACCAATTACTACTCGTATTACAGTAAGTCTCGTTTCTTCCATAATACGGGAAAAGTTTCAACTTGCCAAAGCTTGGATTTCAAAGGCCAGTTTGAATTATTGCAAGCTAGCCGAACTCAAGCGGATCCAAACGCATACATGGCTGCGCAAAATCAAACCAGTTGGAGTTGGGGCGCTCGTGTTTACATTCAAATGATGATGGCGGCGCAGCATGAAGGTGTGCTTAAAAATGGTTGGCATTTATTGGCGCGCTTGCACCTGATTGAACGTGAGTTTAACCGCTTAAAATCGGACGACGCGCTTTGGGATGAGAGACGATTGAGCATTGGTTTTGCCAACTACTCTCGGGAAGAAGCAAATAGCATCTCGAACAACGACTGGTTGCTTATTGCTCTGAGCTACATCTCTCAGCGAGATATGACTAACTATCTCGATATGTGGGGGTTCTCGTTCACAGAAAAAGCGAAACAGCAGGTTGTGGCGCTGAATCTACCGCCGATGCCGCTCACTTACTTTGCAAGTAGTAATACAGGCTACTGTCTGAACGAATTTGCTCAAACACCGATAACTATTGATGGTCAAACGGTTTGGCCGCTGAATCAGTGATTAACTGGTAATTTGTATGAAAAGGGAGACAGAGTCTCCCTTTTTATTGGACTAAGCTTAGCGTTGAGTCTCGCTTATAGCTTTGCAATATATTACTTAAATGTTGACCAGATTGGTGCGTGATCTGAAGGCTTCTCGATACCACGAAGCTCATAGTCGATACCAGATTCAATACACTTTTCCGCTAGAGAAGGGGTTGCCAAAATGACATCAATTCGTAGGCCACGGTTATCATCAAAACCGCGAGAACGGTAGTCAAACCACGAAAATTGATCGTTCACCTCTGGGTATAGCTTACGGAAGGTGTCCACAAAGCCCCAGTCTAGTAAGGTTTTCAACCATTCGCGCTCTTCAGGTTGGAATGAACATTTACCTGTTTTTAGCCAACGTTTACGGTTTGGTTCGCCGATACCGATATCTGCATCAATAGGGCTGATGTTGATGTCACCCATAACAATCAATTGCTCGTCGTTATTGTGATGATCGTTTAGGTAGGTCATCAGATCTTTATAGAATTGGCGCTTGTATGGGAATTTGGTTTCGTGGCTGATGTTATCCCCTTGAGGGAAATAGCCGTTTAGCACAGTGACCTTTTCGCCGTTTTCATTTAAAAACGTTGCCATGATCATGCGCTTTTGATGTTCCTCGTTATCCGTCGGGAACCCTTTTTGTACGTGTAGAGGCTCTTGCTTACAAAGCATTGCTACGCCGTAATGTGCTTTTTGACCATGGAAATACACTTTGTAGCCCATGGCTTCGACAGCTTCAATCGGGAATGCTTCATCGTGAACTTTAATTTCCTGAAGACCAATCACATCAGGTTGGTGTTTGTCGATTAGCGCTTGGAGTTGGTGCAGTCGCGCACGTAGTCCATTGATGTTAAAGCTGATTACTTTCATTATTTATCCTTTTGGGGGCGTACTTTTTTATGAATAGTATCATTGTGTAAGAGCACTGAAAATGAGTCTCGGTGAAAGGATTGAAACGCTCTGAGCTACTTTGCTTTTAATTTGTTTTCTAAGTCGTTTTGCACGATCTTTAAAGCGTTAAGCGCAACTTCTGGATCTATCTCATTGCTCTCAAGCAAATAGATTAAATCGACAGCCAGTTTGATCTCTTCAGGTGCGTCATCTAAAGGCGAGGTTGGTTGATCAGCCATTATTGATGTTTTTCCCTATGTGTAATTTGGTTCTCTAGCTTAAGAAGTGCTGCTTCACAACGCGCTAAACGTTGCTCGGTTGCTAGTAATACTTTTTGAGCGTCGGCACGCATAAAACTCGGAGCGCTTTCGACAGCACGTTCTTTTAATAACACCATCTCGCGCAAGCGTCTTGCCCACTCTTGGTGTTGAGCGAGTTCCTGATAAAGCACGTTGATAGGCTTGCGGAAATAGCTGCTATGTTTGATTTCATTCTTACGAATTTTAGTGGTAGAAATCTCGCGTTGAATCGCACCGATTTGCGCCACTAACCGTTCAGTGAGGTACTCAGCACGCAAAGCGGTGAGCTTACCTTCATTTTGCTCACGCACAATCGCATCCAGCGTGGCTTTTGCTTCTTTTACGCAAGGAGTAAGTAAGCGAGAGCGGCAACCAAATAAACGCTCATCAAAAAGCGGAACATGATGTTCGCCTCTTTGACGGTCAAGAACAGCGGCTTGCTTCGCCATTTGTTCTAGATTTTCCTGGAGTTGAGAAATGTTCATGACAAACCTACAAACCATGCGTCATAAGCCAATTTAATGGCTAGTATGCTGACGACAGTAACAAATACAGGACGAATGAATTTAGAACCAAATCTAATAGCGGAGTGCGCGCCAACAAAAGCACCAGCCATTAAACATACTCCCATTGTTAAGCCTAGCACCCAGTTGATATGTCCGAGGAATGCAAAAGTGATCAAAGAGGTAAAGTTACTGGTAAAGTTCATTGCTTTTGCTAAGCCAGAGGCGAGCAAGATATTCAGCCGGTACAGCGCCATTGAACTTACTGTCCAAAAAGCCCCAGTTCCAGGCCCTGCGAGTCCGTCGTAGAATCCTATGGATAAGCCTTGCATGTACTGTTTTTTATGAAGTTTTGGGCAAGGCTCGGGTATTGGACTTTGATGAGCAGAGTGGGGCGTTTTATGAAAAACGGTATACAACGCTGCCGCCAAAATAACAAGCGGCAATCCTTTTTCCAGCCAATCCGTACTAATCGCATCTACAAATAGCGTACCTAATGTCGCTCCGAAGAGTGTCGCCACGAATGCACGCCGCCAGCATTGAGGCTTGAATAGACGTTTTTTGTAGTACGTAAATGCCGCAGTAGAAGAAGCAAAGGTAGCGGCAAGTTTATTGGTGCCTAGTGCAATATGAGGCGGCAAGCCCAGCGACAGTAGAGCAGGTACGGTAAGCATGCCACCACCACCGGCAACTGCATCAATAAATCCTGCGACAAAAGCGACAAGCGCCAACACCAACAGCATGGTTGGCTCAATCATTTCCATAAATGGTGATTCTTCTAATATTCTATTTTACGTTTAAATGGAGGTAGTGAGTCGATTAAGGCTTGTCCGTATCGCTTAGTGACTAGGCGTCGATCAAGAATCGTTACTCTACCAGAATCTCTCTCTTTACGCAGTAAGCGACCTACGCTCTGGATCAGCTTTTTGCTTGCGTCTGGTACAGTTATTTGCATAAACGGGTTTCCTCCTTTTTTCTCAATGTATTCGGAATGAGCCTGCTCAACAGGGGAGGTTGGAACGCCAAATGGAATTTTTGTAATCACCAAGTTTTCAAGTAATTCGCCAGGTAAGTCTAGCCCCTCAGAGAAACTGCCAGTACCAAATAAGACGCTGGTTTTATTTGATTCTATTAGCTTTTTATGTTTTTTTAGAATTTCTTGACGTGAGCTTTCACCTTGAACTTGCAACGCCCAGCCTTTTTTTATGAACTCCGAAGAGAGTGCCTTCGCGACTTGGTTCATCTGCCAATAGGATGAGAATAATACTAAGTTGGCTTTCTTGTCTTCCAAGTACTTAGGCAATATCTCGATAAGATATTCAGTAAATTGAGGCGCTGGTGGTTCATATTTCATCGCCGGGATGAGCAATTCTGCCTGGTTTTGGTAATCGAATGGTGACGCAAGCGCTAAAAACTGAGTGCCTGATTCTGGTTTTCCATCAATACCAACCTGATGGCAAAAGTAATGGAAAGAGTTTAATGCACGCATCGTTGCGGAAACCAAAATGGCGCCAATACATCTGCTCCAAATCTGTTGGTCGAGTTGCCATCCAATTTCAAGTGGCGAAACACTCACAATGAAATCACCCTCGCGATCGGGGTGGGTTTCTAACCAGCGAGCTAAAGGCGCACCTTTTTCACGAGTTGGTTCAGCCATTAAATGCCATACTTGCGCTAGGTTTTCTAACCTTTGAATGTAGAAACCGAGCTCTGCAAGCGCTGGTTCAGCCAACCTTGTCGCAAGCTCCCCGTCTTTTACTCTTTCCGCAATAAGGTCGGCAATTTTTGCCACACTCTGATTTGCTTTTTTACTGAACTGTTTTAGTTCTTTGGATTGGTTCTCTAGCCACTCAGGTAGTTCACCGTGTTCGAAGCGGTAGATACCCTCTTCAAATTGAGCTGGGTCGAACTGTTTGGGCAATTGAGTCAGTGCCGGTATCAAGTTCTGAACCGCGTCTTGAAGGTCGTTGCGAAATCGAGCTACGCGTTTCTCGTCTGCGAGTGATGAAAACTTACTAATCGACTGATTTAACTTCTCAAGCCATGCTGCCGCGCCTTTTAAACTCGCAGATGCTGAAGCATGGTCACGAGCGACGTGAGGTAAGTGATGTGCCTCGTCGAAGACGTATATTGTATTTTCTGGCTCAGGTAAAATCACGCCGCCACCTAAATCTGCGTCTGCCATGACGAGAGAGTGGTTAGCAATGATGACATCGTTTTTATCCAACTCTGAGCGCGCTTTTTGGAATGGGCAGCCGCGGTGGCCTGGTAAACTGTTATTGCAACTGTGTTTATCACTGACAATCAGTTGCCAAAGCTTATCATCGATGGGTTTAGGCCAAGAATCACGGTCACCGTCCCATTTACCTTGCGCAAGAGAGCGATGCATTGTTTCTAACAGCTCTATATCTTTTTGCTTAGGTTTGGTTTCAAACATGGCTAACTGGCCACCATCAGCACCGCTAGCAGTCGCGAGCTTTTCTGCACAACAATAGCGTTGACGGCCTTTTGCCAAAATAAAAGAAAACTCTCGGTCGGTAATCCGACGAAAAAGAGGGAGGTCTTTATTTATGAGCTGCTCTTGCAGAGCGACGGTCGCCGTTGAGATAACCACTTTTCTATTGTTATGTACAGCCACGGGAATGGTCGCCATTAGATAGGAGAGCGATTTACCAATTCCAGTCCCTGCTTCTGCAACGAGTATTCGGTTAGATTTGTGATACTGACCGCACAGCGTTTTTGCAATCTCTGCAACAAGGTAGTTTTGTGCTCTTCTAGGCACAAAGTTATCAAGTTGATCTTGAAGGTTTTGATAGCTATTACGAATCGATTTTTGAATGTTACTGGTCAGCATACGGGCCTCAAATGCGTTGGAGGCGAATAGTAGCACACATCACTAGTTGTACAGTAGTTCACAAAACGGAATGCTTTTATAAGGAATGTAGATCTCCTTCACAAAAAAATATTGAACCTAATCTTAATGAAATTAATTTCATTATATGAAAAATATAAAACTCTAAATGTGATGTTTTTGTGGTTTTTTATTCCATTTTATGTGTTTCATAGAGTCTGTTTTGGGTTTAAAATCTCATTGTTAACGGTTTTATAAATTATGAAAAATCAAGAGGATTGATTAGATGTTCGTCGAGTAAATAAAGATAAGTATTACAAGTTATTGTTTTTTAATATTATTTTTGTTTTTTTACATTGGCATTTAGAAAATTTGACAGTCAGAATAATCTTTTGCACTCTTAGCTCCAGATTTTGAGGAGGCGTTGTATAACCTTTTGTTAACGCTCTATCTCAAACATATAAAAAAAGGGAACCGGACAAGGATATCCCGAACTAAGAAAAGGCAGTGGATTAATTATGAAAAAAACTCTATTAGCACTAGCTGTAGTTGCGTCTGCAACTTCAGTGAACGCAGCTGAAGTATTCAAATCTGAAGAAGGTTCTGTAGATTTCTACGGTCAGCTACGTCCAACTCTTCTATTCCTAGACAGCACAGACCACACTGCAGAGCTAAACACTAGCTCTTCTCGTATGGGTGTAAACGGTGTTTACGTTGTAAACGACAACCTAAAAGTTCTGGGTGAAGTTGAAATCGGTGTTGCTCTAGGTGACAACTACGGTGCAGGTGCTGATTCAAGCGAGCGTACTGATGACTCAGTATACGTACGCCGTCACATCTTTGGCTTCGACATGGGCGATATGGGTACACTTCGTTTTGGTAAAGAAGGTACTTGGGCTGATGACATCTACGGAGCTGATTACTCATACTTCTTCGGTGGTTCTGCACTTCTTTACGGACACGCGTGGAACAACTCTTCTCAAATTAAATACGCTTACGAAAATGACGCATTCTGGCTAAAAGCTGGTTACGCGCTAGGTGAGAAAGATCAAAACGAAGAAATCCGCGAAGTATTCGTAGGTAAGTCTTTCAATGACCTATCTGTACACGCTGGCGTTCTTTCTTCTGAGAACAAGATTGCTTCTAAAGGTAACAACACTGAAAACCTATCTTTCGAAGTAACTGCTGAATACGCTCTAGATGAGCACACTCTAGGTGCTACGTACTACTACAACGAAAATGAAGACAAAGCAGCTAACGAGACTATCGATTCTCACGGTATCTCTCTAGCAGGCATGTTCGTTGTAGCTCCTAAAACAACACTTTACTCTGGTTACGAGCTAGTAATGTCGTCTTCTGACCAATCTGGCAAGAAAGATGGCGACCAATCTAAATTTTACGCTGGCGTTGAATACAAGTTCTCTAAATGGGCTCGCGTATTCGCAGAAGCGGGTTACAATTTTGATGGTGATAAGCTAGAAGCTGGTAAAACAACTGCAGCAACTGATTCTAAAACTGACTTCGGTGTTGGTGCACGTTTCTACTGGTAATCAATACCCAGTTTGATATTGTAAGACCCAGCTATATGCTGGGTCTTTTACTATGAAGATAAGGATGAAAAATTCTATGCAGTTATCATTAAAAGTGGCAATGGCGTTGTCTATTCTTGCCAGTACAAACCTTTATGCTGCAACGACTTTAGTGGTTCCAGAAGACGTGAAGTTATTGGCCGTCAACATGGAGAAGCCAAAACTTGAGGGGGGACTTTTCTCTAGTGAGAAGACAATTGAGATCCCTGACGGAACTAACCAAATTGTCTTCAAATATCAACCTGCTTTTGAAACAAACGAAAACCTTAAGACGGTTTACAGTGATGTAATCGTTGCTAAATTTGATGCTGAAAACGAAAAGCTAACGTTTGAACTGCCAGAGTTTAAAACTCTTCGCCAAGCGCAAAACAACATCTCGCCTCTAGATTGGCAATTACTGGATACCAAAGGCCAACCTATTGCTTTGGTCGAAGATGTATTAGAGTCAGATGGTGTTCAAATTGGTCGTAATTACCCTCAAGAATCTCGTAACTACAATATTGCTGGCGGTATCGCGAGTGTTGCCGTTAGTTATGTAACTGTGAATCAGCATCAACAATCAGTAAGTGATATCGAGCCTCGAGTTGAGAGTAGTGATACCCGTTCAACAGCCGCATCAAACGACAGCCCAATGGTTGATGTATTAAAGACGATGTACCAGAAAGCGTCTCCGGCGGAAAAAGAGGCCTTTAAAAACTGGCTTGCTGAGCAGTAATCCCTTAGTTCATTAGGTAGGGCTTAACTGAAAAAGTACGAATCTAAAAAGCAGGCTTTAAGCCTGCTTTTATCTTTTCTGCTTATTAGAGAGAGATTTCTCTCCATTCACCAGGCATTAGGTCGTTAAGGACGATATCACCCATCGAATGACGAATGAGGCGCAAAGTAGGGAAGCCAATGTGCGCAGTCATGCGACGCACCTGACGATTTCTTCCTTCAATAATGGTAATGGCTAACCAAGTGGTAGGGATATTTGCGCGAAAACGGACCGGAGGCGTTCTGTCCCAGACTTGTGGTTCTGGAATAACTTCAACTTCGGCTGGTAGAGTCATACCATCTTTTAGCTCTACTCCCTTTCTCAATTTTTCAAGATCTTGCTCCTGAGGAGCGCCATCAACTTGAACCCAATAAGTCTTCGGCGATTTTGACTTTGGCTGCGTTAGCTTCGCCTGCAAGATGCCATCGTTAGTGAGTACCATCAAACCTTCGCTGTCTCGGTCCAATCGGCCAGCCGCATAGACATTTTTGATTGGGATATAGTCCGCTAACGTTTTGCGACCATCGCCATCGGTAAATTGACTGAGCGTATCGTAAGGCTTATTGAAAATAATGACTTTACGATCTTTAGGGGCCACTTTTGGCTTTTGGCTTTTTGTTGGGCGATTAGGGCGGCGGTCTTGCTGAGTACGAGTCTTCGAGCCATTGCGAGCTCCTGAGTGTTTAAAATGGCCCGTTTTAGACTGGTTACGACTGCGACCTTTTTCCTGACCTGTACGAGATGACATGTTAACTACCCTGCAAAAATGTAAATGAACTGTGTTTGAAAGTTTTAAGTTTTCTCATGATCGGATATGATTTGCGCGCCTAAAACTAACAAACGCGCACAGAATGATAGACTAATTCGTGTTATTTGTTTAATTATATCAGTGCACTCATGGATTCAGAGCTTAGAGCTTCAAACTACAACAAAGAGTGCGAACCGCATGTGGCGTTAGTGAGGAGACATGTACTGCTAACGTGCAGCAATGCGTCAATTAAACCAACTCAGACGCTGAGTTGATCAGCCAACAAGTTGATTAAAAAATAGGGAAATTTCATGCCTACAGAAAAACCTACAATTATCTACACCATCACTGATGAAGCGCCGGCGCTAGCAACTTATTCATTACTACCAATCATTCAATCATTCACAGCATCGTCTGGCATCAATGTAGATACTCGTGATATTTCACTAGCAGGTCGAATTATCGCTAACTTCCCAGAGCATCTAAAAGAAGAACAGCGCATTGGCGATGCGTTGACTGAGCTTGGTGAACTAGCTCAAACTCCAGAAGCAAATATCATCAAGCTACCTAACATTTCAGCTTCAGTTCCTCAGCTTAAAGCGGCGATTAAAGAGCTTCAGGCGAAAGGTTACGATTTACCAAACTACCCAGAAGAGCCGAGCACGTACGAAGAGAAAGCGATTAAAGCGGCTTACGACAAAATCAAAGGTAGTGCGGTTAACCCAGTACTTCGTGAAGGTAACTCAGACCGTCGTGCTCCGACTTCGGTTAAGAACTACGCGAAGAAAAACCCACACTCAATGGGTGCATGGTCAGCAGAATCTAAGTCTCATGTTGCGAGCATGTCAGACAATGACTTCTTTGGTAGCGAAAAGTCTACAACTATCTCTGGTGCAACAGAGGTCAAAATCGAGTTTGTCGGTAATGATGGTACAGTTAAAGAGCTTAAGTCTGCGTTCCCATTACTAGATAAAGAAGTCATTGATACTTCAGTAATGAAGAAGAAGGCGTTGGTTGAATTTTTCGAGAAAGAGATTGCTGAAGCGAAAGCACAAGACGTGCTGCTGTCTCTTCATATGAAAGCGACGATGATGAAAGTTTCTGACCCTGTCATTTTCGGTCATGCAGTAAAAGTTTACTACAAAGACGTTTTCGATAAGTACGGTAAGCTGTTTGAAGAGCTAGGCGTTGATGTAAACAATGGCATCGGTGATGTTTACTCAAAAATTGAGTCTCTACCTGAAGCGCAAAAAGCAGAAATTGAAGCGGCCATTCAAGCGGTTTACCAAACTCAACCAGAACTTGCGATGGTTGATTCTGATCGTGGTATCACAAACTTACATGTACCAAGTGACATTATTGTAGATGCTTCTATGCCAGCAATGCTTCGCTCTTCGGGTCAAATGTGGGGACCAGATGGTAAACAAAAAGACACCAAAGCGATGATTCCAGATCGTAGCTACGCAGGTATTTACCAAGCGGTTATTGATTTCTGTAAAGAGCACGGCGCATTTGATCCAACCACTATGGGTAGCGTACCTAACGTTGGTCTAATGGCTCAGAAAGCTGAAGAGTATGGTTCTCACGACAAGACATTCATTCTAGACGCTGCGGGTACTGTTCGCGTTGTTGATGCTTCAGGTAACGTACTGTTAGAGCAAGCGGTTGAAGAAGGTGATATCTTCCGTATGTGTCAGGTTAAAGACGCACCAATCCAAGATTGGGTTAAACTAGCAGTGACTCGCGCACGTGCAACAGGTGTTCCAGCTGTATTCTGGCTAGATGAAAACCGCGCGCACGATGCTGAGCTCATCAAGAAAGTAAACGCCTACCTACCAGAACACGATACTGACGGTCTAGAGATTAAGATCCTATCTCCTGTTGAAGCTTGTAAGTACTCACTAGAGCGTATGAAAGCGGGCCTAGATACTATCTCTGTTACAGGTAATGTTCTTCGTGACTACCTAACAGACTTGTTCCCAATTCTAGAGTTAGGTACGTCTGCTAAGATGCTATCTATTGTTCCATTGATGAATGGTGGTGGTCTATTTGAAACAGGCGCTGGTGGTTCTGCTCCTAAGCACGTTCAACAAGTAGAAAAAGAGAATCACCTTCGTTGGGATTCTTTGGGCGAGTTCCTAGCGCTTGCAGCTTCGTTAGAGCATTTAAGTGTAGCGACAAACAATCCTAAGGCTCAGGTTCTCGCAGATACACTAGATAAAGCGACCGGTGAGTTTTTAGACACCAACAAATCTCCGTCACGCAAAGTGGGTGAGCTAGATAACCGTGGAAGCCACTTCTATCTTGCACTTTACTGGGCGAAAGCGCTTTCAGAGCAAACGGATGATGCGGATCTTGCTGCTGAATTTGCACCAATTGCAAAAGCGCTGTCAGAGCAGGAAGAAACGATCGTTGCTGAGCTAAATAATGCGCAAGGCGTGAAAGGTGAGCTAGGAGGTTACTACTTACTAGACGATGCATTGGTTTCTAAATTGATGCGTCCAAGCGAAACCTTTAACGCAATCATTAACAAGTAAGTTAGTGTTAAAAAACACGTCGTTTTCGGCGTGTTTCCTATCCTGTAAGTGCGTTGTAAGTGTTCCTTTTGTAGCACGTGCTCTAAATAGTAAGAAACCCGCTATCTTGGCGGGTTTATTTTTCTCTTCAAAACATCAACGTGGTGTTTCGAGAGCAATATTTTTATATTTCGACAGCGCTCTAATTATTTGGCTTGGCCTTCAAGAGGCACGACGCTACTCGCGTGACAGCCTTTGGGACCTTTTTCAATCTCGTAAGAGACTTGTTGGCCTGCTTTCAGTGTACGATAACCGTCCATCTGGATAGTTGAGTAGTGGGCAAAGATATCTCCCTCTTCTTCATCTGAACAAATAAACCCAAATCCTTTGGCATTGTTAAACCACTTTACTGTACCTGTAGCCATGCTTTACATCCCTCATGCATTTTTTACTGATGTTGTTACTGCAACCAAGTTATACCTTTAACTTGGTACTACCATTGTCAGCGAACGCCAACAAACGTCAAATCAATGATAATTCACATTCATCAAACCACTTAAAGAAGAGAGGTTTCAAAATGATGATTTATGCATCGACACTTTCCACTGTAGTCAATGAATTTCGACAGTCAATAGCAGTGAGCAACAAACAGAAACATAATTGAAAACAAATCACTTTTGAGATTAACAAATTTGCAAACAGTTTTTCGTATATACGCAGAAGTTTAGTCAATTTGCCTATGAAGTGGCTCATACTGAAAAAGCCATACTGTCCGTGTTGCTTATGGGAGAAGAATCCTCTGACTGAATAAAAAATGAAGTTTTCGTGATAATTACCGTATTCTCAATGAGGAAGTGTGATCCAGATAGAAGATGATGGGGGTGGTTTGCAATAGTCCGAAAGCAATAAATAGAAAGTTCTTTTATAAGAAAAAATGTGTAACTTATCGACAAGCATCTTTTATTTGCGCCGTATCAAGACGTGCATTAGTCTCTATATTAGGTAGCAACTTTTATCGATCAAAGATCGAATTCGGTGCCATAACTCACTACACCGCGCTGCACGCTTGTGGTAGATTGTTTTTATAGGTCGAAAACATCAACCCTTTGATACGATATCTTTAGATTGCCATGAGTAAAAATTTTGAATGGGTCACTCCGGACTCTGATCTTCTGGAGCGAGAAAGTACGAAAGTCCAGCCACCTAAGCTGTACAATGTCGTACTCAATAATGATGACTATACACCTATGGATTTCGTCATAGAGGTGCTTGAGCGATTTTTCTCACATGATATTGATAAAGCAACTCAAATCATGCTTCAGGTCCACTATGAAGGAAAGGCAATCTGCGGCACATACAGCGCAGAAATTGCCGAAACAAAAGTAGCGCAAGTTACGATGTACGCAAGGGAAAATGAACATCCGCTACTTTGCACTATGGAGCAAGCGTAAACAAAGAAGACTTGCTCGAACAACCCCAGTTGTTTTTTCGGGAGGTACTTATGCTAAATAAAGAACTAGAGTCAAGCCTTAACGGTGCATTTGCTCGGGCGCGCGACAAACGCCACGAGTTTATGACTGTCGAACACCTCCTACTTGCATTGTTGGAAAATGATGCAGCTAAGGAAGCCCTTCTAGCTTGTAAGGCGGATCTTGACGCTTTACGCAACGAACTCGATATTTTCATCGATCAAACTACGCCTCTTATCCCAGATAGTGATGAGACGCGTGAAACGCAGCCGACTTTGAGTTTTCAACGTGTACTACAACGCGCCGTCTTTCATGTACAGTCGTCTGGTCGTAATGAAGTAACAGGCGCCAACGTGCTTGTTGCTATCTTCAGTGAACAAGAGTCGCATGCCGCTTACTTACTGAAGAAAAATGACATCTCCCGATTAGATATTGTTAACTTCATCTCCCACGGTATTACTAAAGCATCAGGTGCAGGTGAGGATTCATCATCAGACTCGTTTAGCTCAGAAAGTGTTGAAGAGCCTAATTCTGAAGAACGCTTAGAAAGCTTTGCGACGAATCTTAATCAAGTCGCTAAAGATGGAAACATCGACCCACTCATTGGGCGTGATAAAGAGTTAGAGCGCACTATTCAGGTACTTTGTCGACGCCGCAAGAATAATCCACTACTAGTGGGTGAGGCAGGGGTTGGTAAAACAGCCATAGCGGAAGGTCTTGCATGGAGAATTGTCGAAGGGCAGGTCCCTGAGGTTATTCAAAACAGCGTGATTTATTCACTAGATATTGGCTCTTTGCTCGCTGGTACCAAATATCGCGGTGATTTTGAAAAGCGCTTCAAGGCGATTTTGAAACAACTTGAAAAAGAAGAAGATGCCATTTTGTTCATCGATGAAATACATACCATCATCGGTGCAGGCGCGGCATCTGGTGGTCAAGTCGATGCAGCAAATCTTATTAAGCCTCTTTTAAGTAGCGGTAAGTTGCGTTGTATTGGTTCGACGACATACCAAGAATACAGCAACATTTTCGAGAAAGAGCGTGCGTTGTCTCGCCGTTTCCAAAAGATAGACGTTGTAGAGCCTTCATTGGATGATACAACTAAAATCTTGATGGGTTTGAAGCCGAAGTACGAAGCTCACCATGAAGTACGTTATACCAATAAAGCACTGCGTGCCGCGGTAGAACTGTCGGCTAAATACATTAATGAACGCCATCTACCAGATAAGGCCATTGATGTCATTGATGAAGCTGGTGCGCGTAGTCGTCTTGCTCCTGCAAGCCGTCGTAAAAAAACGGTCGGAGTGGCTGATATCGAATCAATGGTTGCCAAAATGGCGCGAATTCCAGAGAAGTCGGTTTCTTCTTCAGATAAAGACATTTTGAAAAACTTAGATAGCAAAATGAAGATGTTGGTATTTGGTCAAGATAATGCGATTGATGCATTGTCCGAGGCGATCAAGCTGACACGTGCAGGTTTAGGTGTAGACAACAAACCTGTTGGTTCATTCTTGTTTGCAGGCCCAACAGGGGTTGGTAAAACAGAGGTGACGGTGCAGTTATCTAAGCTTCTAGGTATCGAGCTACTTCGTTTTGATATGTCTGAGTATGGTGAGCGTCACTCCGTAAGTCGCTTAATTGGTGCGCCTCCTGGTTATGTCGGTTATGACCAAGGTGGTTTGCTAACTGATGCTGTTATTAAGCACCCACATTCAGTCGTATTACTTGATGAGATTGAAAAAGCGCACCCTGATATCTTTAACCTGCTGTTGCAAGTCATGGATAACGGTACGCTAACGGACAACAATGGTCGCAAAGCAGACTTCCGTAATGTCATTCTTGTTATGACAACTAACGCAGGTGTGGCGGAAACCGAGAAGAAATCAATTGGTTTGATTCAACAAGACAACAGTCACGATGCAATGGCGGAAATTAAGAAGGTGTTTACTCCTGAGTTCCGTAACCGTCTTGATAACATCATCTGGTTTAACAGCCTTGATGAAAGCGTGATCCATCAAGTGGTTGATAAGTTCATTGTCGAACTGCAAGTGCAACTTGATGCGAGAGGCGTTTCAATGGAAGTATCGCAAGACGCTCGCCATTGGTTAGCACATAAAGGTTATGACAAAGCAATGGGGGCTCGCCCAATGGGGCGTGTTATCCAAGAACAGCTTAAGAAGCCTTTGGCTAACGAACTGTTGTTTGGATCTTTAGTTGACGGCGGTACAGTGAAAGTAACGCTGGTTAACGATACGCTTGAGTTTGAATACTTAAGTGAGAAAGAGACAGCGATGCATTAATCGTTAGTCGGTAACAAACGTAAAAGCGCGCGAGAAGATCGTGCGCTTTTTTATCTGAACTAAATCGGAAAAAATTGTGCAATAAAAAACGGAGCAGCTTGCTCCGTTTTTTATTGCATCCGAAAATCAGAGATTAACGAGCGCGGAAGACGATGCGGCCTTTTGACAGGTCGTATGGAGTCATCTCTACAGTTACTTTGTCACCCGTTAGGATACGGATGTAGTTCTTACGCATCTTGCCAGAGATGTGAGCAGTCACAACGTGACCGTTTTCAAGTTCAACACGGAACATAGTGTTTGGTAGAGTGTCAAGGACTGTGCCTTGCATCTCGATTACGTCTTCTTTAGCCATTTAATCCTCTTTAGAAATTAGGCAATATTAGCGGGCTATATTCTGCCGCTAAATAGTAATTATGTAAAGTTGAGGCGTATTCTACCCTCGCCAACGCTGATTTACTAGCCTTTGGTGGCGTTGAAAGCGTGTTTTGTAGCTCATTGCTGGGCACTCATCAATCTGATATCCCAAATATAGCCACTGTTGTTTGTTTTCTTGGCAGTATTTAATTTGATAAAGCACTGCTAACGTGCCAAGAGATAACTCGTAGTCAGGGTCAAAAAAAGTATAAAAAGCACTCGAGCATTGTGGCATCAAATCTGTCACTGCAATGGCGAGCAATTGATCTGATTCATCGTAAATGTGTAAAAACGACGTTGTCAGCCAGCTCGTTTGAGCAAATCGAGCAAACTCATCACGCTTTGGTGGGTACATAGTGCCGTTTTTATGCCGTTTGCAGATGTACCGACTGTAAAGCTCAAACCATTCCTCATCCATTTCAGGTTTCATTTCCCAGCGTAAAGACTGTGCTTTATTAAGCAGCCTCTTCTGACTTTTTGATAATCTAACGTCTGGAATCGATACTCGAATTGGCTGGCAAGCGGTGCAATGCTCGCAATGCGGTTTATATATGGTATCTCCGCTACGACGAAAACCGTTAGCCATGAGCAACTGGTAATTTTCTTCAGTATGCAGCCTTTCATCAAGCGCCACCGCAACCCGCTCTTGCCGTTCAGGCAAATAACTACAAGGGTGATTATTCGTCAACCCTATTCGAATATGTTGTATATCCGTACTCATACTGAATCCTGCAAAACTTGGGGCTGATAGGCATCAAATAGTGTTTGCTTTTCTCTTAAAGATAGTAGTTTTTGCATAAATTCGTCACGCTCAAGTTCAAATGCGCCAAGTGATGCCAAGTGAGAATTCATAACTTGGCAATCGATTAATTGACCTTGCTTTGACGCCAAATGGTTGCATAAGTACCACAATGCAATTTTGGATGCGTTATCTTTTAGACTAAACATCGACTCTCCGCAAAAAAGTTGGCCCACGCAAATGCCATATAGTCCGCCAATCAGGTTGTTGTCATGCCATACTTCTACAGAGTGACAGTGACCAAGTTTGGCTAACTCAATGTAGGAAGCTTGCATTTCCTCGTTGAGCCATGTTTCCTCTGCAGGGCGTGTTGAAGAACATAGTCTAATCACTTCTTCTGTCGCGAAATTGAGTGTTACTTTATAGTTATGTTTACGCTGAAATTTTTTGAGACTTTTAGATGGCTTAAACTGCAATGGGTCAAACACAGCGCGCGGAGAAGGGCTCCACCATAAAATAGGTTCACCAGGACCATACCAAGGGAAAATGCCTTGATAGTAACCATTGAGGATTCTCATGGGGTTTAAGTCACCACCAAAAGCCAGCAAACCATTGGGGTCGCTGAGTGCTTTATAGGGTGAGGGAAAGTTGAACGTTTCATCGAGTTCAGTTAAATAAATAGCCATAAGAAGTCGTTACCAACATTGGAGTCAGAGGAGTTTATGATGACCTGGTTAAGAAATATCGTAAAAGTATGGCTTGGGATCATACTGTTTTTACCACTTGTCGCCAACGCAGCCTATGAAAGAAATGTTGCCAAGCCAGTTAATGAAGTAGTTTACGGGAAGATTGACTCTGTCCGTTATATTACTCAACAAGAGGTTGTTCAATCGAAAAGTAACGGTTGGAAGACACTACTTGGTGCCACTATCGGTGGTTTAGTCGGTAATCAATTTGGTGGCGGTACGGGAAGAGAAGTCGCGACGGCAGTGGGTGCGCTTGCAGGTGCCGCAGTTGCTCAAAACCAAAGTAATTACCAATACACGGTTGAATATAAGTTAGTTGAGCTACTCATCAAAGTGAAGGGTGATAAGCTAATTAATGTCATCCAAGATGTTGATAAAAATATGTTATTTAGTCGAGGGGATGAAGTTCGTATTTTATATTTTGATGATGGAGTCAGGGTTGATATCACTTATTAACCCTAGGTTGTTTTAGCCTAACTAAGCCTAATCAGGCATGTACAGTCGGGCTGGCTTATTGTCAAATCAAGTCGAAATAGTTTGCTGTTTCGCCGTGCTTCTTTCGCTCTGATTTACATCGCTGGCAATGCCTTTAATTCTGTATCTTTAGGCTGCTTGAGGATATTCATAAATTAGCACCGATTTACTCTGGTTTTGTCGTGTTTTTTTGGGTAGTCTGAATTCACGAAGAATTGTTTAGCCCTCATAAAAAATCGTATGTTGAGGGCACAAAGGATTATCAACTTTTAATGGAAAGCCTAACGTTACAACCTATCAATAAAATTCAAGGGGAAGTGAACCTTCCTGGCTCTAAAAGCGTTTCTAATCGAGCTCTTTTACTTGCTGCTCTTGCTAAAGGCAGAACTCGCCTTACTAATCTCCTCGACAGTGATGATATCCGTCATATGCTGAATGCGCTGACTAAACTAGGCGTTCAATACCAACTTTCCGAAGATAAAACAGAATGTCTCGTTGAAGGCCTTGGGCGTCCGTTTTCTGTCTCAGAGCCGGTAGAGTTATTTCTCGGCAATGCTGGCACTGCGATGCGACCATTAGCTGCGGCTCTTTGTCTTGGAGAAGGGGAGTATGTACTGACGGGCGAACCTCGTATGAAAGAGCGTCCAATTGGTCACCTTGTCACGGCACTGAAAGATGCTGGTGCGAGCGTTGAGTACATAGAAAACGAGAACTTTCCGCCTCTCAAAATAATTGGTACTGGCCTAAAAGCAGGTACAGTTTCTATCGATGGGTCCATTTCAAGTCAGTTCTTGACCGCTTTCTTAATGTCTGCGCCATTGGCTGAAGGTGAAATTCGCATCAACATCGAAGGCGATTTGGTTTCTAAGCCTTATATCGATATCACCCTGCATATCATGAAGCAGTTTGGAGTCGATGTGATCAACAACGACTATCAAGAGTTTGTGATCCCAGCCGGTCAGCAATACATCGCTCCAGGTGATTTCTTGGTTGAAGGTGACGCGTCTTCTGCTTCTTACTTCTTGGCGGCGGCAGCCATCAAAGGCGGAGAAGTTAAAGTCACGGGTATCGGTAAAAACAGCATTCAAGGTGATATTCAATTTGCTGATGCGCTTGAAAAAATGGGTGCAGAAATTGAATGGGGTGATGACTACGTAATTTCACGTGTTGGTCAATTAAAAGGCATTGATATGGATTACAACCATATCCCTGATGCTGCAATGACCATCGCGACAACAGCGTTATTTGCCGAAGGCACTACCGCTATTCGTAACGTTTATAACTGGCGTGTAAAAGAAACAGACCGTTTGTCAGCTATGGCGACTGAGTTACGTAAAGTTGGTGCGGAAGTGGAAGAAGGGGAAGACTACATCATCGTCAAACCTGTCTCTCAGTTAAAGCATGCAGCGATTGATACTTACGATGATCATCGTATGGCGATGTGTTTTTCGCTGGTGGCACTTAGTGATACGCCTGTGACGATTAACGATCCAAAGTGTACGTCGAAAACGTTCCCTGACTACTTCGACAAACTTAAGGCTTTAAGCTGCTAAATATTCTGACCTGAAACAGGAAAGCCAGAGTGAATAACACTCTGGCTTTTTTGTTTCCCAATACTATTTAACCAGCGTAAATTCCTTAGAAAGGTGATGCGCTAAGTATTTGAACATATTGAATACTGCAGTCGTATTTGAAGTTGGTAAACCTTTGTCATCAAGGAAGTATTCACCTTTAAAAACTAAAACACCTTCTTTTTCTTCTACACTTGTTGCTCGCATTCCCTCGATGTAATCATCGTGCTCTTGGATGATTTGGTTAGCGATCAAAAGAAGGTCGAACTCTTCGATAAACGTTCTATCAGACATATTCTTTCTACCATCCTATTCAGTTAAGAACGCTGAGTATACCTACAACTAAAATGGGTTTGCATGATTAATTCAGTCAATCGTTCAGTAAGACTAAACAGATCAATTTTTAGAGTATAAGCATGATGCGGAGGAAGATGGCAGAGCATTGAACCAAACTATTTTGTGATGGGTAACAAAATTTATTGCATTGGATTAGCGGATGCTAAGTTTGCCTGTTTAGATATGCCGCTCAATACCTTTCAGAACCCTGTCTCTTTGAAGTATAAAGACGATGAATTGTCAACCAATCGGATCTGAATTTCAAAAAAGCAGTTGATCTTCTTTTCATCTCGCACAATAGTAAAAAAAGAAGCAATGAAATAGAACATTATGCGGGTGGCCTTTAAACAAGGTTTCTACCCGCATTATTATGAAGGACGTTAGAGTCAGTTATGGGTAAATCACTCGTTATAGTGGAGTCACCAGCCAAGGCAAAGACGATAAATAAGTACCTTGGTAAAGACTTTATTGTTAAGTCTAGTGTTGGTCATGTGCGTGATCTGCCTACGGCCGGTCAAAGCACTGGTGAGAAAAAAGCCGCAGCCATCTCAACTAAAGGGATGAGTCCGGAAGAGAAAGCGCGCGTTAAAAAAGAGAAAGACCGCAAAGCGTTGATCAAAAAGATGGGGATTAACCCATATCATGACTGGGAAGCGAATTACCAAATCCTTCCAGGCAAAGAAAAAGTTGTCAACGAACTACAAAAACTCGCCAAAGACGCAGATTGCGTTTATCTCGCAACCGATTTGGACCGCGAAGGGGAAGCAATCGCATGGCACCTTCGTGAGATCATCGGTGGCGATGAAGAGCGATACAAACGTGTAGTTTTTAACGAAATTACGAAAAACGCGATCCAACAAGCTTTCCAGACACCTGGCGAGCTGAACATGGATGGTGTAAATGCCCAACAAGCACGTCGCTTCATGGACCGTGTCGTTGGTTTTATGGTTTCACCTCTACTTTGGAAAAAAGTGGCTCGTGGCTTATCTGCTGGTCGAGTGCAGTCTGTTGCGGTGAAATTGTTAGTTGAGCGTGAGCGTGAGATTAACGCGTTTGTACCAGAAGAATTCTGGGACATTCATGCGAATACGAAAACGAAAGACAAAGCGGACTTTAAACTGCTTGTTGCTCAGAAAGACGGTTCTGCGTTTAAGCCAGTTAATGAGGCAGAAACCAAAGCAGCGATGTCTGTACTTGAGAATGCAAGTTACGAAGTATGTAAGCGTGAAGACCGTCCTACAAAGAGCAAGCCTTCAGCACCTTACATCACCTCTACGCTTCAACAGGCAGCGAGTACACGTCTGGGCTACGGCGTGAAAAAGACCATGATGCTAGCTCAGCGCCTCTATGAGGCCGGTTACATCACTTACATGCGTACTGACTCGACTAACCTAAGTGCCGAGGCTGTGGACGCTGTACGTGACTTTATTGGTTCTGAGTTTGGTGATAAGTACCTGCCAGCGAAACCATTGACGTACGGTAGCAAAGAAGGGGCACAGGAAGCGCACGAAGCGATCCGTCCTTCAAATGTGGGTGTTAAGGCGGAAGACCTGCAAGGTGTCGATGCTGATGCGCACAAACTTTACGCTTTGATTTGGAATCAGTTTGTAGCGTGTCAAATGACGCCAGCAGAATACGATTCAACAACCATCAGTGTAAAAGCGGCAGAATACACGCTTAAAGCGAAAGGCCGTATCCTTAAATTTGACGGCTGGACTCGTGTACAGCGTCCAATGGGCAAAAACGAGGATACAATCCTTCCTGCGGTACAACTTGGCGATAAGCTAAGCTTAGAGTCACTTGACCCTAAACAGCACTTTACAAAGCCACCTGCGCGCTACACTGAAGCAGCACTGGTTAAAGAGCTGGAGAAACGAGGTATTGGTCGTCCGTCGACTTACGCATCGATCATTTCTACGATTCAAGATCGTGGCTACGTGAAAGTTGATCAGCGCCGTTTCTACGCTGAAAAAATGGGTGAAATTGTTACTGACCGCCTTGATGACAGCTTTAACGATTTGATGAACTACGACTTTACTGCGCGTATGGAACAGAAATTGGACCAAATCGCTGAAGGTGAAGTGAACTGGAAAGCTGTGTTAGACAACTTCTTTGCTGATTTTACTGGCGATCTTGAAAAAGCGGAGCTGGATGAGTCAGAAGGCGGTATGAAGTTAAACCACATCGTCATGACGGATATCGAGTGTCCGACGTGTAGCCGTCCAATGGGCATCCGTACTGCTTCGACAGGTGTGTTCTTAGGCTGTTCAGGTTACGCGTTACCACCAAAAGAGCGTTGTAAGACAACCATCAACTTGGGTGACGAAGAAGGTATTATTAACGTTCTAGAAGAAGACGTTGAAACCGCAGCTCTTCGTGCTAAAAAGCGTTGTCCGATCTGTGAAACAGCGATGGACGCATACCTGATTGATGACAAGCGTAAGATGCATGTTTGTGGTAATAACCCGAACTGTGAAGGCTACCTTGTTGAATACGGCGAGTTCAAAGTAAAAGGCTACGATGGTCCAGTTGTTGAATGTGACAAATGTGGCTCTGATATGGTGCTTAAGAACGGTCGCTTTGGTAAATACATGGATTGTACGAGCGAAACGTGTAAGAACACTCGTAAGATTCTTAAGAATGGCGAAGTCGCGCCACCGAAAGAAGATCCTGTTCATTTCCCCGAGTTGCCATGTGAAAACTCAGATGCGTATTTCGTACTTCGTGATGGTGCTTCAGGTCTATTTATGGCGGCAAGCAACTTCCCGAAATCGCGCGAGACACGTGCTCCTTTGGTTGCTGAACTGGCACGTTTTGAAGAGCGTTTACCTGAGAAGTTCAAATACCTAGCGACCGCACCGCAAGAAGATCCTGATGGTCGTCCTGCAGTCGTACGCTTTAGTCGCAAAACAAAAGAGAACTACGTTCGTTCGGAAGAGAACGGTAAGCCAAGTGGTTGGACAGCGCTCTTTGTTGACGGTAAGTGGGAAGTCACTGATAAGCGTAAAAAAGCGAAAGCATAAAAACGTACGATCTAAGTGATGTAAAAAGGCAGCGATATCGCTGCCTTTTTTGCGTAAAGGCCATTGTGTTGTTCGTATAGATCTTTGCTGCTTTGACTGAGTTTTGCTGACGCGAGAAGATCCCAGCATCAATATTTCGTAGTCGCTGATGTATTTTTTATGTAAAAAATATTCGTTGTAACTTTCATTTTGCATTCACATATTTGTTATACATTGAGCTAAAAAAATCGGCGGTGTAGTGAATCCGTTCGTAAATTGTTTTCACAATGTAATCGTTTGCTTTTCCATGTGTGATCTAGATATCGTCTTGAGTACGCAAGAGCTGTATGGTACACAGAATGGCGTATTAAAAATTGTAATTTAGAACCCGCTTAGATAATTTATTACAAAAATTAGTGCAACTGTGTGCATTGTTTGCGTCAAAAAATAAGGAAAGAGTGGACGTTGCATACTGGAAGTGCCGTAGCTTTTTTATCCGTGTTGTAAGAGTTCACAGAAACTCAGAGACGGTTGCTAAATGTATTCGCTTGACTCCCCGAGTGTGACTCATTCAAGCGAGTACCAAATCCAAGCTATAACGATATGGAGAACAACAAATGGCTGGTGTTTTGGGAATGATTCTTGCTGGCGGTGAAGGCTCTCGTTTGAGACCTTTAACGGAATCTCGCAGTAAACCTTCGGTACCGTTTGGTGGTAGTTATCGATTGATCGATTTTGCTCTAAACAATTTTGTTAATGCGGATCTGATGCGCATTTACGTCCTAACCCAATTTAAATCTCAATCTTTATTCCATCACTTAAAAAAGGGGTGGAACATCAACGGCATTACAGACCGCTTTATCGATCCTATTCCCGCTCAAATGCGTACTGGTAAACGTTGGTACGAAGGGACGGCGGACGCGATCTATCAAAACCTGCGTTTTATGGAATTAGAGGAACCAGAGCAAGTTTGTATTTTTGGCTCTGACCATATCTATAAGATGGATATCAAACAAATGCTGAACTTCCACTCAGAAAAGAAGGCTTCTCTGACGGTATCTGCATTGCGCATGCCACTAAAAGAGGCGTCGCAATTTGGGGTTATCGAAGTGGATAGTGAAGGTCGTATGATTGGCTTTGAAGAAAAACCAGCAAATCCGAAGTCGATTCCTGGGGACCCTGATTACGCTTTAGTTTCAATGGGTAACTATGTTTTTGAAGCTCAGGTATTGTTCTCAGAGTTGGTCGAAGATGCGGATAATGAAGCTTCATCACATGATTTTGGAAAGGACATCATTCCAAAGATGTTCCCTAGAGGTGATGTGTTCGTGTATGACTTCAGTACCAACAAAATCAGTGGCGAAAAAGAAGAGGTGTACTGGCGTGATGTCGGAACTATTGATGCGTACTGGCAAGCGCATATGGATCTGCTAGAAAAAGATGCTCCATTTTCGCTGTACAACCGTAAATGGCCATTGCACACCTACTACCCACCATTGCCACCTGCGACATTTACCGACTCTGATAATGGTCGTGTGCAGATAATAGATAGTTTAGTGTGTAATGGCAGCTATGTTAGAGGCTCAAGAATCGAAAAGTCGGTGCTTGGTTTTCGCAGTAATATTGCTTCTGCTTGCGATATCAGCGAATGTATACTTCTTGGTGACGTAAAAATTGGCGAAGGCTGTGTTTTACGTCGTGTGATTGTCGACAAGGATGCCGATATTGCTCCTGGTACTCAGATTGGTGTGAATCTTCAAGAAGATAAAAAACACTTCCACGTGTCTGAGGAGGGCATTGTTGTTATTCCGAAAGGAGCTCGAGTTGGCTACTAACAACTTATCTATTCTGTTTGTAGCTTCTGAGGTTGAAGGCCTCATTAAAAGTGGTGGCTTGGCAGATGTTGCCAAGGCACTACCGGAAGCCCTTCAAAACCTACAGCAAGACGTAAGAATTACCATCCCTGCGTACAGCAGTATTGATAAACTCGCAGACGCAGAAGTTGTATTAGAAACAGAATTAACATCATGGCCGCATACGGAGTATCGAGTTTTGCGGCTCATGTTAGGTCAAAATCCTGTTTACCTGATTGATTGTCCGCCGTATTTCAATCGACCATCAATGTATGCGGAGAACAACCAAGCGTATACTGATAACGGCGAGCGCTTTGCGTTTTTTAGTGCAGCATGTCTCGATATGTTACCCAAGCTCGCCTTTCAACCTAATATCATACACGCGAACGATTGGCACACAGGTCTTGTTCCATTTTTGCTCAAGCACAGGTATGGCAATGATCCGTTTTTTGCTCATACTAAAAGCGTCATTTCAATTCACAATGCGGTCTTTAAAGGCGTATTTAGTTATGAAGATGTGCAGTGTTTGCCAGAGTTTCATTGTAGAAACGTTCCCGATGCTGCGGTGAGTGCAACGCATATTACGATGCTTAAAGCTGGTGTAATGAATGCAGATAAGATAAACGCGGTTAGCCCTACGTACGCAGAGGAACTAAAAACAGAGCTTGGCAGTCACGGCATGGCTTGGGAGTTTCAGCAACGTGCGCAGGACTTAGTCGGCATCTTGAATGGTTGTGATTACAGCGCTTGGAATCCGGAAACTGATACCTACTTGCCGGTTAATTACTGCGCCGACCAGCAAAGTATGTCGCAAGGGAAGAAAGCTTGTAAAAAAGCATTACAACAACGACTAAATTTGCCCGAAAAAAATGTAGCTATGTTCGGTATGGTTTGTCGGTTGACCCAGCAGAAAGGCGTTCATTACTTGTTGCCTGCTTTGGCCGACTTTTTGAAGCACGATGTTCAGCTAGTTGTCGTTGGGACCGGAGACCCTGTTCTTGCCGCTCAGTTACGAGAGGTTGCCGCGCAGTTTTCTAGCAAATTTGCCTTTGTAGAAGCGTATGACAATGAACTTGCGCATATCGTTGAAGCTGGTTCTGATTTCTTCTTGATGCCTTCTGAGTTTGAACCATGTGGCTTAAACCAAATCTATAGTATGGCTTATGGGACATTACCGATAGTACGCGGTGTTGGTGGCTTAAAGGACAGCGTTAGCGATTATGATGTAAACCCATCTGAAGCAACGGGGTTTGTTTTTTTCGAACCGACACCGCAGGCATTGTTGTTAACGATGCTAAGGGCACTGTTGCTCTACGCTCAAAACGAGCCTGAAGTGAATAAAGTACAGTTGCACGCGATGCAACAAGACTTTTGTTGGCAAAAGGCCGCAGAATCTTATTTGCAGCTTTACCACTCAGCGTTAGTTTGACTTAAAATTGTAACGAAAGGCACCGAATGAGGTGCCTTTATTATCTTGAGTAAGGGGAGTGTGGTAGGATGGCTTTTTACTCAATAGCACGATCTTTTTGATACTCAATATGACCCAGCCGCTACTTTTTCATAAAACCTATTTGCACCCTACTAGTAATGAGTGGGTTGTATTTGTGCACGGTGCTGGTGGTAGCTCTTCTATCTGGTTCAAGCAAATTAAAGCTTACAAGCAACACTTTAACTTATTGCTGATCGATTTAAGAGGTCATGGAAAGTCAAATCAGTTACTTAAAGAGCTCATTGCTAGCCGTTATACCTTTACGGAAGTTACCCAAGATATTTTGAAAGTATTGGACCATTTAAAGATCCAATCCGCTCATTTTGTCGGTATGTCGCTTGGTACTATTATTGTTCGAAACCTTGCTGAATTGTCATCAGAGCGCGTACGTTCGATGGTGCTCGGCGGTGCTGTCACAAGGCTTAACACTCGTTCTCAGATATTGGTGAAATTAGGTAATTTTTGTAAGCATATCCTACCATACATGTGGCTCTACAAACTGTTCGCTTATATTGTTATGCCTCAAAGAAGCCAACGAGAATCTCGCCACCTTTTTATTCGCGAAGCCAAGAAGCTTTGCCAAAAAGAATTTAAACGTTGGTTTATTCTTGCCGCTGATGTAAATCCGTTAATGAAATATTTTAAAGATCGAGAGTTACCCATTCCGACTCTTTACTTAATGGGCGACAGGGATTACATGTTTATTAAACCTGTCAAAGAAATGGTTGCAGCACATAAGCTCAGCATTCTACGAGAAATCCCGAATTGTGGTCATGTATGCAATGTAGAGCGTCCAGAAGACTTCAATCAACACTCCATCGAGTTTATTAAACAGCAAGCTGTATGTGCTTAAAACTGAGTGCATCCACTGAATAGGAGAGCCGCTATAGCTCTCCTAGTTGATATCCACATTGCCAACATGCACCAAATTGCCCTTCGTTTATTTCATGACATTTTGGGCATTGCCAATCTTGATACTCATGCCTATCGGATTGTTTTCGATATGCTTTTACTATTTCTTCAGCTTTCATCTTTTGTGCCGTGTCAAAAAGCCACACATAAGGATCGGTATCATCACCAAACGGCAGTTCTCCTTTTAAGCCGAAAATACCTTCTCCGCGAACTTCACAGTAAATTTGTTCCACTTTAAGCAGCTCACATACAATGTGTGCTTCTGCTGGGTTTTTAGCGATAAATATTTTCATCAAAATACCCACTTCACCAATTACGAGTTTTGCTGACTTGGTGTCGGCCTTACTTTATTCATAACCCATTTAGTGATGATTGGAAATAGTCCCAATAGCGCAAAAGACGCTAATACTGCGGGTGAAACAATGCCCGATAGGCTTTCAATTGTTGCTAATTGAGTACCTGCATTCAGATATACGGCTGTGCCTGGCAGCATACCTATTTGGCTAGTGAGATAAAATCGACCTACAGACATCGGTGTTAAGCCCATCAGTAAGTTGATTAGAAAGAAAGGGAATACAGGGATTAGACGCAAGGAAAATAGATAAAAAGCTCCGTCTTTTTCGACACCTTGATTAATTGCGTTGAGTTTATTTCCGAATTTGTTTTGTACCCAGTCACGCAATAAGTATCGGCTGCTCAAGAAGGCCAGTGTTGCCCCCATAGTGCTAGCGAAAGAAACCAGTAGCAAGCTTGTCCAAAAACCAAATAAGGCTGCACCAAGTAAGGTGACTACTGCCGCTCCTGGGATAGAAAAAGCGGTAATTGCAATGTAGGTAAAAAAGTAAATCGCAGCCGAGAATACAAAATTCTGATCGATGTATGTAGTTAGTGCTTCTTGTTGGGCTTTTGCATTCTCTAAGGTTAAATACTGGCCAAAGTTAATACCTAAAAAGACGATAGCCGCTAGTAGGATGAGACCTAATATCAGTTTCTTATTCATAATTTTGATTCCAATTTGGGATATATGTAATAAGACAGTAGGAAAACCGAAAAAATTTCACAAAAAAACCGCAGATTAGACTGCGGTTTTACAAGATAGTTTTTAGGCCGACTTTTATTGGAGGCCGTTCATCAACTCATCTCGGCGAGCTTGAGGTACCACACTCCAATGAGTGCCGTTGATAGCACCTTCTAGTGCCCATAGCAACTCAATGTTGACGGTTGCAGAGTGCGTATCTCTTATCGCTTTATAGGCGTTAAGCGCACCTTCCTCTTCAAGCTTCTCTACGGATTCGATGCCGGCTTTTTTTAGCATGCGCTCGGTAGCCAGTCGTAAGTTAGGCAAATCTTTCAAACGGTTAGGCTTTGTACTTGCTTGCTGTTCTTTCTCAAGCTTTGCCTTTTTCAATGATTGATTCGCTACTTCGATTAAGCGTTCGCTTGATTCCCATAAATCGCTGGAAATAGCGTAGTACTTTGTAACGACTGGGAAGCCACGTTTTTTATAAACGTAAGGCTTTAGCCCTTGTTTCTCGAAGTCAGATGAAGTTTTTTGGTCTGCTCTGATATGAAGCTGATTGTTTACCACTAGTGCAAACATTGTTTCATCAGCGAATAGTCCGAAGCCACCAAACATTGAGCGCGACTTGATATTACCAAGTGCCTCAAATAGCTTCATAGAGTCTTTGAGTATCGGTTTATCCATGTTTTGTTATCTCGGTGTAATTAATATTACGCCACCAAAAGTCAGGTCCGAGAGAGTAGCAAACATGCGTAAAAACAATGTCATTACAGAGTAAAGTCATTGCTTACACACTTGCCATCGGTAACCCCGCTACCTTCCATATCGTAATATGGTTCAGGCCGGAGGCTTTGCGTCCCACTCTTTCGAATGGTTTGCCCTGTGCGTGACACAATGAGCATACTTCTTATATTGAATTAACATCACGGTTTAGCGTTAAAAATGTGATTTTGGTTCAATAAAAATGATAGATTGAATGCTCTATTTTGCATATGGAAAGGTGCAAATTGGCCTTTGAAAAGGAGTTCTTAATATATATTACATTTATATAAAACAGGGAGTTAACGTTAGTCAATTGTTATTAGAGCGGTGTGAAGTATTAGAGAATGCTTAATTTTTCCAAAAAAATAAGCGCCCCTGTAGAGCGCTTATTTAACACGGTTAAATACAGTAAAATTTAGTTCATTTTTTTCACAGTATTTCGAATTACAAGCTCAGGTTGCATTTCGAAAATTCGTTTTTCGTGTTCTTTATCTTTGATACGCTCAAGTAGAATTTCGAATGCATTTTTACCAACACGACGTTTAGGTTGGTGGATAGTCGTTAGCGGTGGAGAGAAGTATTCTGCAAGCTCGATGTTGTCGTAGCCGATCACTGAAATATCTTCAGGAATTTTGATCCCGTTTTGTTGCAAGCGGCTCATTAGGCCTAGAGCCATTGTGTCGTTAAAACAGAATACCGCCGTCGGGCGCTTGTCCATTGCAGTAATTTTATCTGCAACTAATACGGCCGTATCACATTCAAAGTTACCTTCAAGGATCCAGTCTTCATTTACAGCTAGGTTCGCTTCGCTCATTGCGCGACGGAAACCTGCAATGCGCTCTTGGCAAGCAAGCTTTTCAAAATGACCGCTTAGACAAGCGATATCCGTATGGCCATTGTCAATCAGATGTTTGGTTGCAATGTAGCCACCTTCTTCTGAGTTATCCATGATCTTGTCTGCTTGTGAGCTCTCTGGGCCCCAATCCATGACCACTTTAGGAATGTCCGCATGACGGTCAAGCATCTCTTTTAGTTCTTCGGTTAAGTCAGAACACATCACTAGGATGCCATCAACGCGCTTTTCAGCCAGCATACGAATGTAATCGCGTTGTTTTTCGTAAATCCCGCCTGTGTTACATAAAATCAGAGTATAGCCTTGGCGGTAACAGTAGCTCTCAACGCCATCAATCACTTCTGAGAAAAATAGGTTAGTTGATTGAGTTACTAACATGCCAATCGTACGAGTTGAGTTGCATTTTAGGCTGCGTGCAACGGCACTTGGCGCGTAATTTAGCTCGTCAACGGCTTTCATTACTTTTTCTTGCGTTGCTTCTGCAACGAAACGCGTTTTATTGATAACGTGCGAAACTGTCGTAGTGGAAACGCCGGCTAAGCGAGCAACGTCTTTTATCGTGGCCATAAATGGTGTCCTGTATCGAGCTACTGAAATATGTCGTATTGGATGTACCTGATGCTCTAATGGTTTCACACCTAGCAATCTAAAATTGGCGCTAAGTGTCTCGGCAGCGGTTGATCCAAGTGCGACAAAAGGGTGCGTAGCAGCATCGGTCGATGAATTTTATCTTTTTTCTATCTGATGAGAAATTGCCATCAACCTGTTAAGAAAACACAAAAACCGCTATATTTCAGCGGTTTACATATAAATCATATTTAATCGTTTGCGCTCACATTTTAGCCCTATGTGGACTGACTAGCAATGTTTTCAGCAAGAGATTTGTGTATTTGAAGTCACATTTTGACTGCTAAATAACCAAGCGTCTTTGCGCTAAGTTAAGGCAAACGAATATTATACCCAAGTTACTTACAATCGGTCACTTTCAGGCATACAGGAAGCCCGATAGGCAGGCTCCCTAAAAATAGGCGGCAATTATTCACCAAGAAGGTAGGCGCTGTCTAGCTTACAAAATGCAACTAATAGTTTCGCGACACTCGAGTAAAATCCAAATTCGTCGAATTGTTTACATTTGTCTGAAAACTGAGGTAACCAAGACATCAATTGTTGCTGGATAAAGTTGTTTTGTTTAACGAAGGCTTCTTCCATGTGTTTTTCTTGTTCAAGCTCGTTTGAGCGGATAATCATGTTCCCGAGAAAGTCGAGCTCAACGGCTAAGTGATCCGCAGGTTCCTTTAGGTTTTCGTCTACTTGAACGCCAAATTCAGCCATCAACTTTTCCATTTCCTCAGCTGGCTTGTCATTCAGTAAACCTGATTCACCAATGTACATGGATGCGTAAGGAAGAGCGCCGTATTTTTCTGTCTTCAAAAACAGTTCACAAAAGTCAGCTGCAAGCTCTAGTTGTGCATCTTCACGATCTTGTAACCGATTCAGCGCATCAACTAGGCTATCAACGGCTGGTTTTAGCGACTCATTTTCACCTAAACCTGCGAGAAAACTGCGAATTTCAACACTGTGATAGGCTTCCAATTCTTTCTCTGTTAGTTCTTTTGCGAACAAGCTCGAAAACCACCAGTAAATTTCAGCGCGTTTTTCATTAAAAGCTTTCACTTCTTGCATTTTGGGCTCCTGAATGATGCTTCAAGTCATGCATCACAAAGTCAATTAGGGATATCCCCTAAGTGTAATCAATTAAAATGAATAGCAGTAACTATAATTGTTATGTTTTATGGTCAAAAATGACCGTTTATTAATAGCAATGGGCAAGCTTGTTTTGAATCAATAAAAACGCTAAATCTTGCGTTTTAATGTATCTATGACTAGAAATGTTACTAGTTATGAATAGAATACGTCTTGGATAATAAGAAGACAGAAAAGTGGTGTAAATGAGCTATCACGTATTAGTCGTAGAAGATGATGTTGTAACTCGTAGTAAGCTTGCGGGATATTTCCAAAATGAGGGCTACCAAGTCAGCGAAGCAGAGAGTGGCGCGGAAATGCGTGAAGTTTTGCAAGCGGGCGATGTAGACCTGATCATGCTGGATATTAACTTGCCTGGTGAAGACGGCCTGATGCTTACTCGTGAGTTACGTAGCCAATCGGATATTGGTATCATATTAGTAACAGGACGCACGGATAGCATTGATAAAATCGTAGGCCTAGAAATGGGTGCTGACGATTATGTGACAAAACCTTTTGAACTGAGAGAGCTGTTAGTTCGCGTTAAAAACTTGCTGTGGCGTATTTCAGCAGCGCGTAGTGGCAGCTCGAAAGCGAATGAAACCAGTGAAGAGCACATTGTGCGCTTTGGGGAGTGGACATTCGACATTCAACGTCGCGCACTTAGCCGCAACGGTGAGCCAGTAAAACTAACTAAAGCAGAGTATGAACTTTTGGTGGCATTATCGTCTTACCCTAACCAGGTGTTAAGTCGTGAGCGTATTTTGAACATGATCAGCCATCGAGTGGATGCGCCGAATGACCGCACCATTGATGTTCTTATTCGACGTATGCGCGCAAAAATGGAGTTCGATCCTAAGAACCCACAGATTTTTGTAACGGTGCACGGCGAAGGCTATATGTTTGCTGGTGACTAGTTTGAACATAACTCAATCGTAAAAAGAAAAGGAGAGCTTCGGCTCTCCTTTTTTGTGGCTTAGATAATACTAGTTTGCTTCAACCATTGGTGTTTGGCCGACAGTATCACGCAACCTTTGCCAAATACTGCCCAAGTACTCATGCCAATAAAGCTCTGTTTGTTCTAAGTAACGCGCTTTAGGTGAGTATTTATCCCAAGGTTGACTTATCTCGCTAATAGCTAAGAAGTTGGTCGGGGCTGGGATTGGTTTAATGCCTGCTGCGTTGAACTCATACAATGCACGGCTCATGTGACTCGCAGAAGTGACTAACACAATCTCCTTTTGTTGGACGAATGCAGCCGCTTGACGCGCCTCTTCCCACGTATCTTTCGCATCTTCTAATAAAATGATATCGGATTTCGCGACTCCCAACGCAAGGGCAACGTTCGCCATCATTCGCGCGTGGCTAATTTCAGATCCGCCAGCATAGCCGGATAAGATTAATTTCGCGCCTGGATACATTCTTAAAATACGAATGCCCTCAGTTAAGCGCATTAATGCTGCACGGCTTAACTGCGAGGTGGGTGGAATTTCGTCATCGATAACATGACCATTCCCTAAAACCATCACGTAGTCGATGGTGCCAGAAACTGGCAAAAAGGCTTTATGCTCTCGTTCTAACGGCATAAGAAGCTTGGTTGAAACAGGTTGGAAGGCAACAAGAAAAATGCCAACAAAAGAGAATAGAACAACGAAGCAGCCAGTTTTACGTTTTGTAGTAAAACTAATGAGAGCAAGACCCAACAAGCCTATCAGCAGCAATGCCGGAAGGGGCATAAGCATGGCTGACACTACTTTTTTCAGCTCAAACATACATAAATAGTCCGAAAAAACATCAATTGATAATAAAAATGAGGGTATCCCTCTTTATTCCTGCTTTCCTTGTGCCAGAATAGCGGCACAATCCGTTATGATAACTCAGCAGAAGTGACAGAAGACCGCAATTTCGACGATATCGCCCACAAATTTGCAAAAAATATTTACGGCTCCGATAAAGGGGAGATCCGCCAAATCATTGTGTGGGAAGATTTTCTACAGATTCTAAGTGAATTAGATGCTGACCAGCAACCCCTAGAAGTGTTGGACGCTGGTGGTGGTTTGGCACAAATGTCGCAAAAGCTTGCTAAGCTCGGACATCGAATCGCTTTATGTGATCTATCTTCGGAAATGCTGCAGTTGGCTAAGCAGGATATTGAAAAAAACGGTTTGCTTGAGCAGTATCGCCTGATTCATTCGCCTGTCCAATCCATCGGTGAACATATGGATGGACGGGTCGATCTGGTTATGTTCCACGCTGTGATGGAGTGGCTGGTTGATCCTAAGGCCGCACTTGAAACAGTTCTAGAACAAGTAAAACCGGGAGGCATCGCATCAGTCATGTTCTACAACCACCACGGTTTAGTCTATAAAAACGTGGTTTGTGGCAACATTCCTCATATATTAGACGGCATGCCTCACCGAAAAAGATTTAAACTACAGCCGCAAAAAGGCTTAAAACCTGAAGAAGTCTACCAGTGGATAGAAAATTCAGGTTTTAATATTTGTGGCAAATCTGGTATTCGCTCATTTAGTGATTACATAGGCAATATGGAATACATGGGTGATTACGAGTTTGAAGATGTGTTGGCGCTAGAAAAACAACTTTGTCGACAAGAGCCATACCTCTCATTAGGCCGCTACATTCATGTGTGGGCTAAAAAGAACGATAAACAGGAATAACAATGAGTGAGATGACTCTCAATGCTGCAGAGCAACCAATCGATGAGCTGGTTGGCTGGGTTAAGCAGCACGATTTCTCGTTGAACCTGACCACAGAGCGATTGGCATTTTTGATAGCCATTGCCGTACTGAGTAATGAAAGGTTCGATGAAGAACTGGGTGAAGGTGAACTGCATGATGCATTTGCCATCGTCACTCGACTATTTGATGAGACCGGCGAAGCCTCCGCTTTTCGTGCGAACAATGCGATCAACGAGATGGTTAAGCAGCGTCTTATGAGCCGTTTTGTCAGTGAAATTACTGACGGAGCGAGCATTTACCGCTTGTCGCCATTAGCGATAGGAATAACCGACTACTACGTGCGTCATCGTGAGTTCTCAAAACTGCGTCTATCTATCCAGCTATCCATGGTAGCGGATGAAATGGCGAAAGCGATTGAGGCAGCACAAAAAGGTGGCACACCGGGTCACTGGAAGAAAAACGTATACGGTGTTTTAAAATATTCTGTAGGCGAAATCTTCGATCAAATTGACCTCAACCAACGTGTTATGGATGAGCAGCAACAGTCAGTGAAACAACAGATTGCTGACCTGCTTAACAAAGACTGGCGCGAAGCGATCAACAACTGTGAAGCACTTCTGTCAGAAACATCAAGCACGTTGCGTGAACTTCAAGATACGCTGCAAGCCGCCAGTGATGAACTGCAAACTCAGATCCTCGATATTCAAGAAATTGTTTACGGTGACCCTGAGCTGGAGTTTATCGAAGAAGCCTTGTTTGGTCTGCAAATGAAGCTGGACCGAATCACAAGCTGGGGCCAGCAAGCGATCGACCTTTGGATTGGTTACGACCGACACGTGCACAAGTTTATTCGTACTGCAATCGATATGGATAAGAACCGTGCGTTTAGCTCGCGTCTGCGTCAATCTGTCAAAGATTACTTCGATGCGCCTTGGTATCTGACTTATGCAGATGCGGAGAGGCTTTCTGACCTTCGTGATGAGGCCCTAGTACTGCGTGATGACGAGGTAACGGGTCAAGTTCCGATGGAAGTAGAATACGAAGAGTTTCAACAAGTCAATGATGAGCTGTCTGAACGAATTGGTGACATGCTAAAAGCGCATAAAGATCAAGGCACACCAATCGATTTGAGTGTGGTACTGCGAGATTACCTTGCACAGCACCCTTACACTCATCATTTTGATTTAGCTCGCATTATCGTCGATCAAGCTGTACGTCTAGGGTATTCAGAATCGGATTACCAAGCGATTCAACCAGACTGGAAAGCAATCAACGAATTTGGGGCAAAGGTACAAGCGAATGTCATCGACCGATACTAATGAATACATGTCAGAGAATCTGGCAAAAGCAATTTCTAACCCTCTGTTCCCAGCGCTAGACAGCATGCTTCGAGCAGGGCGTCATATCTCAAGTGAAGATCTAGACAACCACGCGTTGCTGTCGGATTTCGAACTTGAGCTTTCTTCTTTCTACCAACGCTACAACACCGAATTGGTGAAAGCGCCAGAAGGTTTCTTCTATCTTCGTCCTCGTTCAACGTCTCTGATTGGCCGTAGTGTTCTTTCTGAACTGGATATGCTGGTGGGTAAGGTACTGTGTTTCCTTTATCTAAGCCCAGAGCGTCTTGCGCACGAAGGCATCTTCACTAACCAAGAGCTGTACGACGAACTGCTTGCTCTAGCAGATGAAAACAAGCTGATGAAGCTAGTGACGAACCGTGCGACTGGTTCTGACCTCGATAAAGAAAAGCTATTTGAAAAAGTACGTACGTCACTTCGTCGTCTGCGTCGCCTAGGCATGATCATCAACATCGGTGAAACCGGTAAATTCAGCATCAGTGAAGCGGTATTCCGCTTTGGTGCCGATGTACGTATTGGCGATGACATGCGTGAAGCGCAGCTGCGTCTGATCCGTGATGGTGAAGCAGTAGTGCACACCAAAGAGCCAAGCCAAGGCAGCTTATTGTCTGAAGAAGATCAAGACGACCAAGCCCAAGAAGAAACAACAGAAGAGGGTGAAGCATGAGCATGATTGAACGCGGTAAATACCAATCGCTGACCATGGTCAACTGGAACGGCTTCTTTGCCCGTACGTTTGACATCGATGGTCTGGTCACCACGCTATCAGGTGGTAACGGTGCAGGTAAATCAACCACAATGGCGGCGTTCATCACCGCATTGATTCCTGACCAAACGCTACTGCACTTCCGTAATACGACAGAAGCAGGCAGCAGCCAATCGTCTCGCGACAAAGGTTTGTACGGTAAGCTACAGCCGGGCGCATGTTATGCGGCGCTAGACGTGGTGAACTCACGTAACCAACGCCTATTGTTTGCAGTAAAACTACAGCAAGTTGCGGGTCGTGATAAGAAAGTAGACATCAAACCGTTTGTGATCCAAGGTCTTCCAAGCCATGTGAAACCAACGGATATTTTGGTTGAAAGCGTATCTGCGACTCAAGCTCGTGTACGTCAAATCAACGAAGTAAAAGAATCGATCGCGGAATTTGAAGGCGTTCAGTTCAAAGCGTTCTCTTCTATCGTGGATTACCACGCACAAATGTTTGAATTCGGTGTGATTCCGAAGAAACTGCGTAACTCTGGTGACCGTTCTAAATTCTACCGCCTGATCGAAGCATCGCTTTACGGTGGTATCTCAAGTGCGATTACGCGCTCGCTACGTGACTACCTTTTGCCACAAAACGGCGGCGTGAAAAAAGCGTTCCAAGATATGGAATCGGCACTGCGTGAAAACCGCATGACGCTAGAAGCGATCAAAACCACGCAAGCAGATCGTGACTTGTTCAAACACTTGATTACAGAGTCGACCAACTACGTGGCCGCGGACTATATGCGCCATGCCAACGAGCGCCGTAAAAAACTAGAACAGACATTGTCTTTGCGTTCAGAGTTATTTGGTTCTCGCGAGACCTTGATTGAGCAAAACAATCTGCTTAACCGCGTTCAAGAAGAGCTGGAACTGCTGATCGAGTCAGAATCTTCTTTAGAGCAAGACTACCAAGCGGCTTCTGATCACTTGCAACTGGTGCAAAACGCGCTGCGTCAGCAAGAGAAGATCGAACGCTACCAAGAAGATCTTGAAGAGCTGAGCGAGCGTCTTGAAGAACAAATGATGGTAGTCGAAGAAGCGCAAGAACGCGTGATGATGGCTGAAGAGCAAGCTACCGTTGCAGAAGAAGAGGTGGATAGCCTTAAGACGCAACTTGCTGATTACCAGCAAGCTCTTGACGTTCAGCAAACTCGTGCCCTTCAATATCAACAAGCGGTTCAAGCTCTGGAGAAAGCGAAGCAGCTACTTGGCGATGACAGCCTAACGGCGGAATCGGCTCAAGCGCTTGTCTCTGAGCTTAAGAGCAAAGAATCAGAAAACACCAATGCGTTGCTATCGGTTAAGCACAAGCTGGACATGTCTTCTGCAGCGGCAGAGCAGTTTGAAACCGCGCTTAAACTGGTACAAAGCATCGTTGGTCAAGTTGAGCGCAAAGACGCGTCTGAACATGCGAAAACTGCAATCGCGAAAGCGCGTGAGTCACAACAAATCGCACAAAACGAACAGCAATGGCGAGCACAACACCGTGATCTCGAACGCAGCCTTAACCAGCAGCGTCAAGCACGTGAACTGGTTGCTGAATACAAAAAGCAATATCACGTTGAACTAACCGATGAGGTTACGTTTGAACAAGAACGTGAACGTCATGCGACGCAAATCGAATCACTAGAGATAGCTCAAGAAGAAGTTCGTGATCAGCGTGGTGAACAGCGCCGTCTAGAGCAAAACGCGGCGGCAGAAATCAGTAAGCTTGAAGCAATAGCACCAGCTTGGATTGCGGCGAACGATGCGCTAGAGAAACTGAGAGAGCAGAGCGGTGAAGAGCTTGAGGATCGCCATGCGGTAATGAACCACATGCAAGTTGTCCTTGAACAAGAAAGGGAGCTGTCTTTAGCTAAAGATAAGCTTGCTGAGCGCCGTAGCCAGCTAGACGCTGAGATTGAGCGTCTTGCTTCTCCTGGTGGTTCAAATGACCCTCGCCTGAAAGGTTTGGCAGATACGCTGGGCGGTGTATTGCTGTCTGAGATCTACGATGACATCACGATTGATGACGCGCCTTACTTCAGTGCGATGTACGGTCCGGCTCGTCACGCTATCGTTGTTTCTGACTTGTCAGGCATCGAAGAGAAACTGGTAGAGCTAGACGACTGTCCAGAAGACTTGTACATCATTGAAGGTGACATCGATGCCTTTGATGACAGCTCGTTCGATGCAGAAGAGTTAGAGGGCGCGGTTTGCGTTCGTATGAACGATCGCCAAATGCGTTACTCTCGCTTGCCTGAGATCCCATTGTTTGGCCGTGCGGCACGTGAGCAGCGTCTAGAGTTGCTGCGTAACGAACGAGAAGAAGTGGTAGAGAAGCACGCAAAAGCGGCGTTTGATTCTCAGAAAATGCAGCGCTTGTACCAAGCGTTTAACCTATTTGTGTCTAACCACATTCAGGTTGCTTTTGACGCCGATCCAGAACAAGCACTGGCAACTATTCGTGATAAGCGTAACCAAATTGCTCGCGTGCTGGCGGATCTGGATGCGAAAGAGCAACAACAACGTTCTCAGCTTCAAACCAGCAAGCAAGCGTTGTCTTCTCTGGACAAGCTAGCGTCACACATGGTGCTTGTTGAAGATGAGTCATTGCAAGCGCGTTTTGATGAGCTAGAAGAGAAAATCGCTCAGCTTGCAGAGGCGAAGAACTTCTTAAGCAACCATGCAAAAGCCGTCGCGCAATTAGAGAATATTGTGTCTGCACTTGATGCTGACCCAGAGCAATTCGATGCACTAGAAGCAGAATACAAAGCGGCAGACGAGCGGCTACAAGATCTTAAGAAGCAAATCTTTGCACTCTCGGATCTCGTTGAACGTCGTCACTACTTCGCTTACTCTGATTCAGTAGACCTACTGAACAAGAGTAGCGAACTGAGTGAGCAGCTAAAAGCTAAACTGGTTCAAGCTGAACAAATGCGTACTCGCTCTCGTGAAGAGTTGAAGCAATCGCAAGGTCAAATGAACCAATACAACCAAGTATTGGCATCATTGAAGAGTTCACACCAAGCGAAACTGGAAACGGTTCAAGAGTTCAAACAAGAACTTCAAGAGTTTGGCGTGAACGCTGACGAAGGTGCGGAAGAGCGCGCAATGCGTCGTCGTGACGAACTGCACGAGCGTCTACACACGTCTCGCAGCCGTAAGAGCGAATACGAGCGCACGATCACCTCTACTGAACTAGAGATGAAAGGCTTGGCGAAACGTCTGAAGAAAGTTCAGAAAGAATACGTTGAGCTGCGTACCTTTGTTGTTGCAGCGAAAGCCGGCTGGTGTTCAGTACTTCGTTTGGCGCGTGAGAACGATGTTGAGCGTCGTCTACACAAGCGTGAACTGGCTTACATGTCAGCGGATGAACTGCGTTCAATGTCGGATAAATCATTGGGTGCGCTGCGTCTCGCGGTTGCGAACAATGACGACCTGCGTGATGCGCTGCGTCTATCAGAAGACAATGCACGTCCAGAGCGTAAAGTTCTGTTCTACATTGCGGTTTACCAACATCTTCGCGAGCGCATTCGTCAGGATATCATCCGTACTGATGATCCAGTTGAAGCGATCGAAGAGATGGAAGTGGAGCTAGCGCGTCTAACAGAAGAGCTAACGCAACGTGAAAACCGCCTAGCGATCAGCTCTGAGTCGGTAGCGAGCATCATCAAGAAGACGATTCAGCGTGAGCAAAACCGTATTCGTATGCTGAACCAAGGCCTGTCGAACATTTCGTTTGGTCAGGTGAAGGGCGTACGTCTGAACGTGAAGATCCGCGAAAGTCACGAAGTGCTACTGAACGGCCTAGCGACACAACAAGAGCAGCATAAAGATCTGTTTGAATCGACTCGCTTTACCTTCTCTGAAGCAATGGCGAAGCTGTTCCAACGCGTGAACCCACACATCGATATGGGTCAACGTTCTCCTCAGGTTCTGGGTGAAGAGCTACTGGATTACCGTAACTACCTAGAGCTAAGTGTAGAAGTGAACCGTGGTACAGATGGTTGGCTACAGGCTGAGTCTGGCGCGCTATCAACAGGTGAGGCGATCGGTACTGGTCAGTCAATCCTACTGATGGTTGTTCAAAGCTGGGAAGAAGAATCACGCCGCCTGCGCAGTAAAGACATTGTGCCTTGTCGTCTGCTGTTCTTAGATGAAGCAGCGCGTCTGGATGCGAAATCGATCGCGACATTGTTCGAATTGTGTGACCGTCTGGATATGCAGCTTCTTATCGCGGCACCAGAAAACATCAGCCCAGAGAAAGGTACGACCTACAAACTGGTGCGTAAGGTGTTTAAAGACCACGAACACGTACACGTAGTGGGTCTGCGCGGTTTTGGTCAAACGGATAAGCCTAAGACCGAAGCACAAGAGATGATTGAAGAGTTTGAATCGTAAACTTCGAATCTAACAAAACGCCCGCAATGAACGCGGGCGTTTTTGTATCAGTTTACGAGGCAGGCTTCGAAATACATAAGATAAGCCGAGACTGTAGGACGGCAGTCTCGGCTTATTAACGGAACTTAATGAGGAAGCGACGTTTATTCCTCTGGAATATCGTCCCTGACTTCGATCATTTCAGCAAGCTCTTCAAGTGCTTGGACAGAAAGCTCAGACAAGCGTTGTAGGTGTTGGTCTAAGCTCTCTTGTTCTTCAAGCTCTGGTTCATCATTATTTGTTTCTTTTATTAGCATTTCCCAACCTCTCAAGTTGAGTAAGGGGAGCTCTCATCATACTCAAAAGGCAAAGTAGAAAAGAAACGATCTATGTTGATTTTGTTAGCTCGATCATTGATTCAACTTATATATGAGAAGGATGTGTTTAATAAGGAGAGCAAGTGCAAGGTTTTTGGATGCGGGAACAAAAACGCCAGTAATCATGACAATTACTGGCGAGTAATAACGAACATTAGGTCGGAGGGTTAGAACAACGGCTTCACACCGAACTGCTCTGCTGCGTAAGCGACGCGTTCAATCGGTTTTGGATACTCAGCAGGTGTGCCAAGGCTCTCTATGTGTTTCAAACGAGGAAGCAAGCCTGCACCATTAGCGATTTGGATTGCCAGACCAGGGCGAGCGTTAAGCTCTAAAACCATAGGTCCTTCATCTTTATCCAGCACCATATCCGTACCCATGTATCCCAAACCTGTCATTTCCCAGGCACTTGACGCAAGCTCCAGCAAGCGCTCCCAATGCGGTACTTGAAGGGTCGAAAGGTCTTTACCTGTATCAGGGTGATGAGTCACTGGATGATCGAACTGCACCGCTCTGACGGCTTTACCTGTCGCGATGTCAATGCCTACTCCTACCGCACCTTGGTGAAGGTTTGCTTTGCCGTCGGAAGCCGCTGTAGAGCAGCGCATCATCGCCATAACTGGATAACCTTTAAATACGATGATCCGAACATCTGGTACGCCTTCATAACTGAAGCCATCAAAACAGTCATCAAACTTGATTAAGTTTTCAACCACAGCAACGTCATTTTTACCACCAAGAGAGAAAAGGCCAGCAAGCGCATTACTAATGTGACGCTCGACCTCATCCCTACCAATTGTAGAGCCGGAGGGTTTGGTATATACCCCGTTTTTGTGAGACGTAACAACCAGAATGCCTTTACCGCCACTACCTTGTGCAGGTTTGATTACAAAACCAGGCCAGTTCTCAACCATTTTGTGGATAGTCTTAACTTCAGCTTGGTTATGAATGACACCGATCAGGGCAGGAACTGTTGCTCCTGCTGCCTGTGCAATAATTTTGGTCTTTAGCTTGTCATCGACAAGTGGGTATTTAGAACGATCATTGTAACGGCCAATATAGCTGTGGTTACGCTTGTTCATCCCCATAATGCCTTTATGGCGAAGCTTAGACGGCGAAGTAAAACTTTCGAACATCGTTTAGTCCTCCGCTAGTGGTTTGAAGCGTCGTAGCTCAGTGAGGCGGTAACCTGTGTAAGTACCTAGTAATAGAATACCGGCCAGAACAATCAACTGTAGACCAATAAAGTTAAAGGTTAAGTGTTGAATGTATGAGTTCGTCATTGCGAGGTAAACCAATACCGCTGTCAGCAACGAACCACCACCTTGCAGAGCAACTTCCTTCGCACCTTCTTCTTCCCATAGGATTGACATACGTTCAATCGTCCAAGACAAGATGATCATAGGGAAGAAGGTAATTGTTAGGCCTTCCGTTAAGCCCATCTTAAACGCAACAACGGTGAACACCGAGATGATCATGATAACGGTAATAATGACCGCAGATATCCTTGCTACCAGCAATAAGTTCAACCTAGACAAATAGCTTCGAATAATCAGGCCTGTACCTACAATTAGCAAGAAACCGACAATACCCGTTAATAGTTGAGTTTGAACAAAAGCAACGGCAATCAACACAGGCATGAAGGTACCGGATGTTTTCAGGCCGATAATCACACGCAAGAACACAACGATCAGAGCACCGATAGGGATGAGCATGATGGTTTTGAACATCGCTTGCTCTTCCAAAGGTAAGCTATGAATTGAAATATTCAGTAATCCATCTGCTTCTATTTTGTTGTTTGTAGCTTGTTGTGGTGTCATTTCTTGCTTAATCATCGAGAAATGCACTTGGCTATTTTTACCACCAACAAGGTCAAGTAAGGATACGTTTGATTCATCCCACACTAACAAGTTGGGTTTCACTGCTTTTTGTTCGGATTTTGGTGAAAACAGTACCCAATCTTTACCTGACCAAACCTGAACCATTGGTTGAATTGTTTGGCGTCGACGACCATCTTCTAGTTCGATAACACCGACGGTTTTGCTCTGTATACCTGCGGTAAGCAAAATGTTATGCAGTGCATCAGTACGGCTGAAATCGTTCAGTAGTAGCGACGAGTTTTGGCTATCAGGGTCATTAAGCGCTTTGATAAGCTCACGAGTAAACGTCACATTATCGGCTGAGCGACTCATCGCACGTTCGATAAGGGCATTTGCCGCTGCTGCTTGTGGCGCTGAAAGCGTTGGTGGCGTAATGTCTTCCGTTGGCGGTAAAGGAGTGACTTTAGCCTGAGGGTCTACTAAGAACTGGGCTTTGTAGTATATGGTTTGTGGCCCTTGAGCTTGGCGAATTGACCATTCTGCACGACGGCCTGAATCGTCATTGATGTAGGAAACGCCATAACCTGATGAGGAAGCAGATTCACCGATAAGTGTGTAACCACTTTGCGTATGAGGTGCTGCAAGTGACGCTTTTACTTCGTTGCCGTTAGCATTGAACTCAATACGAGCTTCTACATCCCACACCTGGCGAGTTTCGCCTGGCGTCCAAGGCACGCCGTAGTTTTCATGTCTGAAAACACTCAGAGCAATGCCCGCAATCACCAATAAGATGATAGAAAGGTAAAACGGTATTTTTGACGTCATAATCTACCTTATTATTTTTTATCTTCGTCCGTTTGGATATAGGTACGACTTACATCGACAAGTGCTATGTCGCGCATAAATTCTCTACCCAGTAAAATAGGATGGTTCATATGTGAGCGATCTGCCAACGTAAATTGCGCTTTTTCATGAATTTTTCCAACGCGCACCCAAAGTTCTACCACAGCGCGGCGTTCTAACTCTTCACTGGTAACCTGGCGGATTTTGACGTAGCGAATGACAGGAGCTTCGATCCAAGTACTTTTCTCTTCTTCGGATTTACTGGTGTCTGCTAAGTGGAATCGGACCCATTTTTTGCCATTTCTTTCGAACTCTTCAATATCAACGGCATTTAAAGACGACGTCGCGGCACCAGTGTCGATACGTGCATCAAAAGTTTGCTTAATCGACTCTACAGTGACCTTTTCGATAGAGCCAAGGACAATATCGTGAGTTGGGGTTGGTTCCACAGGAGCGGGAGATTGGACAATAATCGGCTCTTTCGGTTTTTTTACTTCTGCCATTGCTTCATCGCGAAATGTAAGAAGTTCAACCTGTAGCTTATCGACTTGTTCTTCAAGGCTGTCGATATAGTCCGATTGGTTGCTGAGCTGTAGCTCTAGGTTGGTAATGCGATTATTGACATTCGCTTCTGAATTTTGAATCGCCGCTAACGTTTCTTGGTGGTACTGTTCGCCTTTGGTTAGTGAGCATCCAGATAGTAAGGCGATGGCAACAATCGGGGTCAATCGTAATAACATTGAAAACCTTGGGATTGGATTAAGTTGTTTATTTTTTAGGAGTTTAGCTTATATCGATAAAGCCTCACAAGTAAGAATGTTTCTCTATTACTTATTGTTTGAGGAATAGTGATGAAAAGCCAAAAATCAAGGACATAAAAGCGCATCCTTATTTAGAGCGTGCTTATATTTTGACGTGACAAATGGATTCAAAAAACAAACTCGCTCATTACGAGGAAAGAGGGTAATGTCTTAACTCGTAAAATGAGTTAAGACAATGTCAGGAATCTCAGCGAATTATGATTTGCGAGCGACAAGAACCGCGCGGCGAGGGGCAGGGTAGCCTTCTACAGTTTTGCTTGGGTCGTTCGGATCTAAGTAGTCAGGTAGAGAGTTATGCGTCATCCAATCTGTGGTACGTTGTTCGTCTACGGACGTGATGTTTTCATCAACGATACGAACATCTTCAAAACCGACCAATTCTAGCCACACTTTTAGGGCTTTTGCTGAAGGGAAGAAATAGACATTACGCATTTGCGCGTAACGAGAAGTCGGGACCAGTACTGCATTCTCATCACCTTCAATCACGAGTGTTTCCAATACGAGTTCACCTCCAGATACCAATTGATCTTTTAGTTGCACTAAATGATCGAGAGGCGAGCGGCGATGGTAAAGCACGCCCATGCTGAATACCGTATCGAACGCTTCTAACTTAGGTAGTTGTTCAATACCCAATGGCAATAGGTGTGCACGTTGGTCATCGCCCATTAGTTTACGAATTGCTTCGAACTGAATTAGAAACAGGTGAGATGGATCGATACCGACAGTTAAGCGTGCACCTTCACCTAGCATGCGCCACATGTGGTAGCCGTTACCACAACCTACATCGAGTACGCTGCGATTCTTTAATGGAGAAATATGTGGAAGCACGCGGTCCCATTTCCAATCACTGCGCCACTCAGTATCAATATGGATGCCGTGTACGTGGTATGGGCCTTTGCGCCAAGGATGGAATGTACGAAGTAAGCTTTCTAGCTTTTTAAGTTCCCCTTGAGGCATCGGCTCATTGTTTGAAATCGTGACAGAATCAACAATGTCGATGTTGTCCGGTCTACCCGCTGGGATTTTGTTCAGGGCTTTCAACCAGCGACCAAAGTCACCGTGCTCTGCATTTTGCCAATCCGTTAGCTGTTGTGGAAGCACATTAAGCCAAGGTTGAAGACGAGTGTCTTGGGCAATCAATTGGTAGAAATTTGCAAAGTTAAACATAGTTAGTCATCGCTGAGTTGATGGGTATAAATTATTAACAAAAGCCGAAATCGGTATGGTTCAGGCTTGGTATGCATGGTCTATTTAATCGCGAACATGGAGCCGAAGTTAAAGCATTGGAACCAAACGTCGTAGCTAGAAAAGCCAATTTTAGCGAAACGCTCTTTATGTTCTTTCTTTGAATCTGGGCGCATTACGTTTTCTATCGCGCTGCGCTTTTGGCTGATTTCTAGTTCGCTATAACCATTCGCACGTTTAAAGTCGTGGTGAAGGTCAATTAACAGTTCGTTCGACACTTCATCTTCGAAGACGAACTTCTCCGATAGAATCAAAATGCCGCCCGGACGAAGGCCAGCGTAAATTTTTTCGAGCAAGGAGTAACGATCTTCTGGAGAGAGGAATTGCAAAGTGAAGTTCAACACCACCACTGACGCGTTTTCAATTTCGATATTGCGAATGTCTGCTTCTACTACATCCACAGGAGTGTCACTGCGGTAAGCGTTGACGTGAAGTTTACAACGCTCAACCATCGCAGGAGAGTTGTCCACTGCGATGATTTGGCAACCTTCTTGTTTGATATGGCGACGCATAGACAATGTTGCAGCACCCAAAGAACAGCCAAGGTCATAGATGTTTGAGTGAGGTTTTACAAAACGCTCTGCCAGCATACCGATTGCAGAAATAATATTGCTGTAACCCGGTACCGATCGTTGAATCATGTCAGGAAATACTTCCGCTACGCGTTCATCGAACGTGAAATCCCCAATTTTATCGATTGGAGCCGAAAAAATAGTATCTGGATTGCTCTTAGGGTTCATAACTAAGTCTCTGCATACAAGCCGCCTGAAAATGTCAGGCACCAAAAAAGGCGCGTATTTTATGGGAATTTCGCGCCTCTGTCATGTGTTGCGTTAGAACATCTGTAACTGCGAGTTGCCATCGTCAGCTGGGAAAGGTGATAACTCAGGGAGTGTGATACGCTTTTGTATGTCTTTATATAGGTTTGCGGCCAACTCTGGCGCAATTATATTGTCTGCGGTATGGATCATGACATATGGCTGTTTACCTTCGGCAATCCATTGTGGCAACTTGTTGAGCCATGGTTTAAAAAACTCGTAATTTTGTTGTTCTTCTGGATGACCAATAAAGCGAATCAAAGGATGTGAAGCGGTAGCAATGGCGTGAACAGGGACTCGTGGTTTTTTCATTTGTGCATCAATAATCGCCTCATTGTCGGGCTTAGCGGCAAAGACTGGGCGGCTATCCATAATAATGCGGTCAATATTATTCTCTACTAACCATTGGTTAAGTGCTCGCTCTTCTTCGCCTTTGGAGAAAAATGCCATATGGCGAACCTCAACACCGAGAGGGAAGTTAGGTGGAAAGCTCGCGCAGAACTTTTTCAGTCGATCAAGGTGCTCAGGACCGAATGCGGCTGGTAATTGAATTGTCCATTGCCCCACACGATCATGCAAAGGCTCCATGACTTTCATGAAGTCTCTCAGTTGTTCGCTGCAACCTCTTAGCATTTGGTCATGAGTAATGGCTTTAGGAAGTTTGAAAGTAAAGCGAAAATCATCGTGGGTTGCGGTTCTCCAGTTTTGCACTGTATTGAGCGTCGGTGTGGCATAAAATGTCGTGTTGCCTTCCACGGTATGAAACACTTGCGCATACCTTTCTAAACGTTCAGCGGGCTTTGTCCCGCTGCCGTAAAAACTTTGTTGCCATTGGTTGTGTGACCACATTGTCAATCCAAGTCGAAGAGGTAAGTTATCCATTATTCTTTACTGCTTGATACTCGTGTGAATACTTTACGAGAGTTTTGCTGAAATAGGTAATTTCACGCTATAATCCTCCCCAATTTTTTCGCTTTGGTGCGCTTTTGAACATTTGTTGTACTAAAAAGCACCAGTGAATGATAAAACACACGTAATTGTATGTTGAGTAGTCGATTTTCGTGGACATTCAGCGTATAACTGAATCTTTACTCTGCTTAGCAATGAGGCTGACAGAGCGTAGTTAACAACATTTGAGAGATTGGGAAATTCATTATGCGTACCCATTACTGTGGTCACCTGAACAAGTCCCTTGCAGGACAAACTGTAGAACTTTGCGGCTGGGTTAACCGTCGTCGTGATTTAGGCGGTCTTATTTTTATTGATATGCGAGATCGCGAAGGTATCGTTCAGGTAGTTGTTGATCCAGATATGGCGGATGCGTATGAAGTGGCGAACACACTTCGTAATGAATTCTGTATCAAACTAACGGGTGAAGTGCGCGTTCGCCCAGAGAGCCAAGCAAACAAAGACATGGCAACAGGTGAAGTCGAGATCCTTGCGAAAGGTCTTGAAATCATCAACCGTTCTGATGTTCTGCCTCTAGACTTCAACCAAAAGAACTCTGAAGAGCAACGTCTGAAGTACCGTTACCTAGATCTACGTCGTCCTGAAATGAGCGATCGCATCAAGCTACGTGCTAAAGCGTCTAGCTTTGTTCGTCGTTTCCTAGACGACAACGGCTTCCTAGACATTGAAACTCCAGTACTAACCAAAGCGACACCAGAAGGTGCGCGTGACTACCTAGTACCTAGCCGTGTTCACAAAGGCAGCTTCTACGCGCTTCCTCAGTCTCCACAGCTATTCAAACAACTTCTAATGATGTCTGGTTTTGACCGTTACTACCAAATCGTTAAGTGTTTCCGTGATGAAGACTTGCGTGCTGACCGTCAACCAGAATTCACTCAGATCGATATCGAAACGTCATTCATGACGGCTGACCAAGTTCGTGCAACGACTGAGAAAATGGTTCGTGAAATGTGGCAAGAGCTACTAAACGTTGACCTAGGTGAATTCCCAGTAATGCCGTTCAGCGAAGCGATTCGTCGTTTCGGTTCGGACAAGCCAGACCTACGTAACCCACTGGAACTAGTAGACGTTGCTGACCTAGTGAAAGACGTTGAGTTCAAAGTATTCTCAGGTCCAGCAAACGACGAAAAAGGCCGCGTTGCCGTTATTCGCGTTCCAGGTGGCGCTTCTCTGACTCGTAAGCAAATTGATGGCTACGGTGAATTCGTTGGCATCTACGGTGCGAAAGGTCTAGCTTGGATGAAGGTTAATGACCGTGCAGCGGGCATGGAAGGTATCCAATCTCCAGTCGCTAAGTTCCTAAATGAAGACGTGATCAACGGCATTCTAGATCGTACTCAAGCGGAATCTGGTGACATTATCCTATTTGGCGCTGATAAAGCGGGTATCGTTGCAGAAGCAATGGGTGCGCTACGTTTGAAACTAGGTAAAGACCTAGAGCTAACGGATGAGTCTGCATGGGCTCCACTATGGGTTGTTGACTTCCCAATGTTCGAAGAAGATGACGAAGGCAACCTACACGCGATGCACCACCCATTCACATCGCCTCTAGGTGTGACTGCAGAAGAGCTAAAAGCAAACCCTGCTGCGGCAAATTCTAACGCTTACGATATGGTTCTAAATGGCTACGAAGTGGGCGGCGGCTCTGTTCGTATCCACAACGCAGATATGCAAGAAGCCGTATTTGATATTCTAGGCATCACACCTGAAGAGCAACAGCTTAAGTTCGGCTTCCTGCTTGATGCGCTGAAATTCGGTACGCCTCCACATGCTGGTCTTGCATTTGGCCTAGACCGTCTAGTAATGCTGCTATGTGGCACAGAGAACATCCGTGATGTTATCGCGTTCCCTAAAACAACAGCAGCGGCGTGTCTACTAACAGACGCACCAAGTATTGCGAACCCAGCAGCGCTAGAAGAGCTAGCCATCGCAGTAACTGCAGCGAAAGAAAAAGACGCAGAATAAGCGCACAACATTTGAAGAAAACTCCCGCAACTGCGGGAGTTTTTGTTTAAATAAACCCAAGAAACTTCCAAAGCAATTTCCCAAGCAACGCTTTTTAGAACATGTTTTGTTATTAAGCGTCAAAATACATTAAAAGGTGAATTATGGCTGGTCATAGTAAATGGGCGAATATTCGTCACCGTAAAGCAGCGCAAGATGCGAAGCGCGGCAAAATCTTTACTAAATTAATTCGTGAAATCGTTGTTGCGGCAAAAGAGGGGGGCGGTGAGCCAGAAAATAACCCACGTTTGCGAGCAGCAATTGATAAAGCACTGTCTAACAACATGACACGTGACACTGTCAACCGCGCTGTCAGCCGAGGTGCTGGTGGTGAAGGCGACGACAACATGGAAACCGTGATCTATGAAGGTTATGGTCCAGGTGGTACGGCGGTCATGGTCGAATGTATGACGGATAACCGAAATCGTACGGTATCTGGCGTACGTCATGCATTCTCAAAGTCAGGCGGTAATCTGGGGACGGATGGTAGCGTCAACTATCTTTTCGACAAGAAAGGCGTGATTTCATATGGCCCAGGTTTAGATGAAGATGGGGTAATGGAAGTAGCATTAGAAAGTGGTGCTGATGACATTGAAACGGCAGAAGATGGCTCGATTGATGTCTACACGGCCCCAGGCGATTTTGGACTCGTAAAAGATGCTCTTGATGCCGCAGGGTTTGAGGCAGAGAACGCTGAGGTGTCGCTGATCCCATCTACGAAAGCAGATTTGGACGCGGATACTGCGCCAAAACTACTTCGTTTGATTGACGCTTTGGAAGATCTGGACGACGTTCAAGAGGTTTATCACAATGGTGATATCTCTGACGACGTTGCGGCTACGCTAGATTAAACTCAAGGTGTCGGGAGCGGTATTTGCTCCGAAGTTAGCAAGTAATAATAAAAAGACTGAGGCCGAATTAGGCCTCATTTTTAGGAACATTCATGTCAATTATTTTGGGCATTGACCCAGGTTCGCGCATTACCGGCTATGGGGTCATTCGTCAAAATGGACGCCACTTGCAATACCTTGGTAGTGGCTGCATTCGTACTTCAGAAAAAGAACTTCCGGGTCGGCTTAAACAGATTTATGCAGGCGTCACGGAAATCATTACCCAGTTTCAACCGGACGTTTTCGCGATCGAGCAAGTGTTTATGGCCAAAAACGCGGATTCAGCGCTAAAACTTGGCCAAGCTCGTGGCAGTGCAATTGTTGCTGCGGTGAATGCGGAGTTGCCGGTATTTGAATACGCGGCTCGTCTTATTAAGCAAGCTGTCGTCGGCACTGGTGGCGCGGACAAAGCGCAAGTTCAGCATATGGTTCAGCAGATGCTTAAATTGCCCGCCAAGCCTCAAGCGGATGCAGCCGATGCTTTAGGTGTGGCGATTTGTCATGCCAATACTAACAAGACTCTCGTTGCGTTAGCGGGCAAAGCAACCAGTGCCAGAAAAGGGCGCTACCGTTAAAATTAACTGGATGTCTATCCAGTTCTTTATTATCCTGTCGCAAATTCATTTCCAAAGAGTATTTATAGTGATTGGACGTCTTCGTGGCATACTGATTGAAAAACAACCACCTGAAGTATTAATTGAAGTTAATGGCATTGGTTATGAAGTCCAGATGCCAATGAGCTGTTTTTACGAACTGCCAAATGTTGGCGAAGAAGTCATTATTTATACTCACTTTGTTGTCCGTGAGGATGCGCAATTGCTATACGGTTTCAACACAGTAAAAGAACGAGCACTTTTCCGTGAAGTGATCAAAGCCAATGGCGTTGGTCCTAAACTCGGTCTTGGTATTCTCTCTGGTATGACAGCAACGCAATTTGTTACTTGTGTGGAACATGAAGACGTTTCTACGCTGGTTAAGCTTCCAGGCGTTGGCAAGAAAACCGCAGAGCGATTGGTTGTTGAAATGAAAGACCGCTTGAAAGGGTGGGGCGCTGGCGATCTATTTACACCATTTACGGATGCTGCTCCTGCGGATTCTAGTGCGACATCCAACAACGCGGAAGAAGAGGCAATCAGTGCGCTTCTAGCTCTAGGTTACAAGCCGACTCAAGCGTCGAAAGTGGTATCTCAGATCGCTAAACCGGACATGAGCAGTGAGCAAATGATCCGTGAAGCTCTAAAATCAATGGTGTAACGCTGGTTGCACAGTGAACATTTGTTCAAGATAACTCATTCTCTAAGGTTAATGCCAATCGCTTAACGATGTTTTTTGTGTCATTCCAGCGAGCCTGGCGAGACTGGGAATCTAATAGCAGCACGCTGAGCGGTTAATGAAACAATTTGACCATAAATCGCTCGGATAGAAGATCCTGTATCACGCTCCTTCGTCGCTGTACAGGATGACGAGATATAGAAATATGCCACTTGCTGTTAAACGAGCGGCATTATTCTCTCAGGTAACCATTTTTCAAGGTAAAAAGATGATTGAAGCCGATCGTTTAATCGCGCCAGAAAACCCTGCCTTTCGTGATGAAGATGTCATTGATCGTGCTATTCGGCCAAAAAAATTAGCGGATTACCAAGGTCAGGACCATGTCCGTGACCAAATGGAGATCTTCATTAAAGCTGCTCAGTTACGTAGCGAAGCACTTGATCACCTTTTGATTTTTGGTCCCCCAGGTTTGGGTAAAACCACACTTGCGAATATCGTTGCCAATGAAATGGAAGTGAACATTCGCACTACTTCAGGCCCTGTACTTGAGAAAGCAGGCGATTTGGCCGCGCTGTTAACCAACCTTGAAGAAAACGATGTGTTGTTCATCGATGAGATTCACCGCTTGAGTCCGATGGTTGAAGAGGTGCTATATCCGGCGATGGAAGATTATCAACTGGATATTATGATCGGTGAAGGTCCGGCCGCTCGTTCTATTAAGATCGATTTACCACCGTTTACGTTAATTGGTGCGACGACCCGAGCGGGCTCTTTAACGTCACCATTGCGCGACCGCTTTGGTATTACTCAGCGCCTTGAGTTTTATAAGATAAAAGACCTCCAAGATATCGTGCAGCGAAGCGCGGATTGTTTAGGTTTATCAATGGAACCTGAAGGTGCATTGGAAGTGGCAAGACGTGCGCGTGGCACACCACGTATTGCTAACCGTTTGCTACGCCGTGTTCGTGATTATGCGGAAGTAAAAGGCAATGGTCACATTTGTGCCGATGTTGCCGATAAGGCGTTGAATATGCTTGATGTGGACGCCGAAGGCTTCGATTACATGGACCGTAAGCTACTACTCGCGATTATGGAAAAATTTGGTGGTGGTCCGGTCGGGCTCGACAACATGGCAGCGGCGATAGGTGAAGAAAAGGACACTATTGAAGACGTTCTTGAGCCTTATCTTATTCAGCAAGGTTATTTACAACGCACTCCGCGTGGAAGAATCGCGACAGATCGTGCGTATTTGCATTTCGGAATTGAAAAATAAGATTCCCTCGCTGGGCCTTTGTTGCCCAGCGCTTCATTAAAGTTGACCAAACTCACATTTTTTGAATTTTTTCTCATACTGGTTTAGTAAGTAAAAAGCATTGATTGTTAACTCGATGTTTGCTTGCAACTGGTTAATTTCTCTCCTGATTACTCTCTCTTAACATCCGTATCCAATACTGGTTGATCTAGATCAATGTGATGGATTTTTGTGCAAATTCCGCGCATAAACATTGATGTATATCAAAGCGCGTTACGGCTATAAACCTTTTGAAACAATCTGTTTTTACAAGTAATATTAGCCCTAGCTATATTAGCTGATGCTTAACAATTAACTAACCAATGAAGCACATTTTTGCAACAATGAGTTGTGATAATTCAACATTTTTCAAGTGTAAATAACACCTGAATATGGATTGCAATATGTAGAGAGTGTCATTCAGCCGACACATAGGAGTTACCATGATTGACGTAGTTGATCTATCGCGGTTGCAGTTTGCACTGACAGCGATGTATCACTTCCTATTCGTACCATTGACCCTTGGTATGGCCTTCCTTCTGGCCATTATGGAATCGATGTACGTAATGACGAACAAGCAAATCTATAAGGACATGACCAAGTTCTGGGGTAAGCTATTCGGTATTAACTTTGCACTTGGTGTGGCGACAGGCCTTACCATGGAGTTCCAGTTTGGTACGAACTGGTCTTACTACTCCCACTATGTAGGTGATATCTTCGGTGCACCGCTAGCGATCGAAGCACTTGTCGCATTCTTCCTGGAGTCAACTTTTGTTGGTCTATTCTTCTTCGGGTGGGATCGTCTATCTAAACGCCAACACTTAGCGGTTACCTGGCTTGTGGCACTAGGCTCTAACTTCTCTGCTCTTTGGATTCTTATCGCAAACGGCTGGATGCAAAACCCAGTAGGCGCAGATTTCAACTTCGAAACCATGCGAATGGAAATGGTGAGCTTCTCTGAGGTTGTACTAAACCCAGTTGCTCAGGTTAAGTTCGTGCATACGGTTGCTTCTGGTTACACTTGTGGCGCAATGTTTATTCTAGGCATCAGTTCATACTACCTATTAAAAGGTCGTGACATTGCGTTTGCTCGTCGTTCGTTTGCTATTGCTGCTTCTTTCGGTATTGCAGCTATCTTATCTACCATCGTTCTTGGTGACGAATCTGGCTACGAGCTTGGTGAAGTTCAAAAAGTGAAACTCGCTGCAATTGAAGCAGAGTGGCACACTGAACCTGCACCTGCCGCATTTACGTTATTTGGTGTTCCTAACCAGGAAACGATGCATACCGATTACGCAATTAAGATCCCTTACGTAATGGGTATTATCGCGACACGCTCTTTTGATGAGCAAGTAACAGGTCTTCGTGATTTACGTGATGAACACGTCGATCGTATTCGTGACGGCATGTACGCTTATGAACTTCTAGAGAAGCTTCGTGCGGGCGACAAGTCAGAAGAAAACATGACTGCGTTTGATGAAGTGAAAGGTGACCTAGGTTACGGCCTACTTCTAAAACGCTACACAGACAATGTTGTTGATGCAACAGAAGAGCAAATCCAAGCTGCTGCGGACGACTCAATCCCAACAGTATGGCCGCTATTCTGGTCATTCCGTATCATGGTTGCTTGTGGCTTCATCATGTTGTTTGTCTTTGGTGCGGCGTTTATCCAAACGTGTCGTCAGAAGATTGAACAGAAACAATGGATTCTAAAAGCTGCACTATTTAGCATTCCACTACCTTGGATTGCAATTGAAGCGGGTTGGTTCGTCGCTGAGTACGGCCGTCAGCCTTGGGCTGTAGGTGAAATTCTACCAGTGCATGTTGCAGCTTCTGCGCTAACTGCAGGTGAAATCTGGACTTCACTCTTCGCAATTCTGGCGCTATACACGGTATTCCTGATTGCAGAAGTTTACCTAATGTTGAAATTCGCTCGTAAAGGCCCAAGTAGCCTGAAAACGGGTCGCTACCACTTCGAGCAAAATGCTGACTCTGTTGAAGACAAAGTTAGTCGCCAAGTAGAAGCGTAAGGTAAGGAGATAACAAGATGTTTGATTACGAAATCTTGCGACTCATCTGGTGGGTACTAATCGGTGTTCTACTAGTTGGTTTTGCAGTAACAGACGGCTTCGATATGGGGGTAGGCGCGCTTGTACCTATCATCGGTAAAAACGACACGCAACGCCGTGTCATGATTAACTCAATTGCTCCTCACTGGGATGGTAACCAAGTTTGGCTTATCACTGCTGGTGGTGCACTGTTCGCAGCTTGGCCTTTGGTTTACGCAACGTCATTTTCAGGCTTCTACTTAGCGATGATTTTGACACTAGCAGCGCTATGGCTTCGTCCTCTTGGCCTAGACTACCGCTCTAAAATCGAAGATCCAAAATGGCGCAATAGCTGGGATATCTGTATCTCAATCAGTGGTTTTGTTCCGCCAATCATCTTTGGTGTAGCGTTTGGCAACCTTCTACAAGGTGTACCATTCCAATTGAGTGAGTTCTTGATGCCAACATACCATGGCTCATTCTTTGGTCTACTAAACCCATTTGCACTGTTGTGTGGTCTAGTAAGCTTGTTCATGATTTTGATGCAAGGTTCTACTTGGCTACAAATGAAAACAACAGGCGAAGTGCATGTGCGTGCGCGCAACGTTGCTCAGTTGGCTGGTTTACTGACGGTTGCTTCGTTTGTAGCGGCTGGTTTCTGGATCCAAAATATCGATGGCTACGTCATTGTTGGCGGTATCGACACTAACGCAGCTTCTAACCCTCTAAACAAAGAGGTTATCCGTGAAGCTGGTGCGTGGATGAAGAATTTTGAAAACTACCCATTACTATGGGCTGCTCCTGTACTAGGTGTTGCAATGCCGCTTCTCGCTGTATTGGCATCTCGTCTTGAAAAATGTGCGATTTCGTTCATTACTTCAAGCTTGGGTGTTGCTGGTGTTATCTTTACTGCAGGTTTTGCGATGTTCCCATTCATCATGCCTTCAGACTTAATGCCAAGCCACAGCTTAACAATGTGGGATGCAACGTCATCTGAGCTGACTCTGAACCTAATGACAGGCGTTGCGTTTGTTATGGTGCCAATCATCCTTGGCTACACATCTTGGACTTACTACAAGATGTTTGGTCGCCTTGATGACCAGTACATTGAAGACAACAAAAACTCACTTTACTAAGGAGCATTTACTATGTGGTATTTCGCATGGATTCTAGGTGTACTACTTGCTTGTGCATTCGGTATCATCAACGCTCTTTGGCTAGAGCACTCAGAAATGATGGATAAAGACAGTGAGTAACCTCGCTGATAAGGTAGCGAAACTTCACGCACCAATGGATAAGACTCTGCTACGAGTCTTATCTCTCATCCTTGGCTTTATGCACGTAGGATTGGTGATGTGGGACCCTGAAGCTTACCATCAAGCAATTGGTGGTTTTAACTCAATCATCGCACCAGCACTGATTTGGTCTGTATGTTCAAGCATGGTGTATGGGGTGGGCTTCAAGCCAAGAAACTGGTACTGGCAAGTTTTGTTTAGTCCTTATTTCTCGTTAGCTATCTTAATTTATCTAACGGCACTTTATTTCATTTAGGCTGAAATATGCTGTAATAAAGTCGGTTACTAAATCATCGAATAAAAGCTAGGTATCTCGCCTAGCTTTTATTTTTTCTACAAATTTCAAAAATATTTCCTTAGCTCGGTACCAATTGCTGTCGCTTCAGTTATAGTAATTACTTTAAAGAATTGAATATATTGGTACTCCCTTGCAAGGCACATCAAATCTCTTTCACTGGCCGATCACCGTGTACTATGAAGACACTGATGCGGGCGGTGTTGTATATCATTCTAATTATCTAAAATTCTTTGAGCGCGCACGGACAGAGATGTTACGTGCTAAAGGCATTTCTCAACATGTGTTACTGGAACAAAATATCGGCTTTGTTGTCCGACACATGGATATCGATTTCAACCAAGGGGCTAGGCTGGACGAGCATCTGACAGTCGTAACCCGAGTGTCAGAAATAAAACGTGCTTCTCTGCAATTCTGTCAAGAGTTGGTCAATGATCAAGGCAAGATATTGTGCAAGGCCTCGGTTAAGGTAGCATGTATCGATAATAAGAAAATGAAACCAATAGCTATTCCAACCTTTATAAATTCGGAGCTAACAAATAGTGACTGCTGATATTTCCATTTTAGATCTCTTTCTTCAGGCCAGTCTGTTGGTAAAGCTTGTGATGCTGACGTTGCTTGGCATGTCAATTGTGTCATGGGCAATGATCATCAAGCGCAGCAAAGTGCTTTCTCAAGCATCAAAAAATGCAGAGCAGTTTGAAGACAAATTTTGGTCGGGTACTGATCTTTCTCAGCTTTACCAAAAAGTAAAAGCGCGTAAAGACGAAATTGAAGGCACAGAAGAAATCTTCTACGCAGGTTTTACAGAGTTTGCTCGCCTACGTAAGAGCAACGCAAATTCACCAGCTTACATCATGGAAGGCACTGGCCGCGCAATGCGCGTTGCTGTTTCTCGTGAAGTAGATGAGCTAGAAACAAGCTTACCGTTTTTGGCAACAGTCGGTTCTATAAGCCCTTATATCGGCCTATTTGGTACCGTTTGGGGCATCATGCACGCCTTTATTGCGCTGGGTGAAGTAAAGCAAGCTACGTTGTCTATGGTTGCACCGGGTATCGCCGAGGCACTTATCGCGACAGCGATGGGGCTATTTGCGGCTATTCCGGCAGTAATGGCGTACAACCGTCTAAGCAATAAAGTGAGTAAACTAGAGCACACTTACGCAACATTTTCTGAAGAATTCCACAGCATCCTTCATCGTCAAGCGATGGCTGGCCGAGACAGCGCGGATAAGGAATAAAGCATGGCGGGTTATCAACCTAAAAAGCGAAAAATGACAGCGGAGATCAACGTTGTTCCGTATATCGACGTAATGCTCGTACTGTTGATCATTTTTATGGCGACCGCTCCATTTGTGACTCAAGGCGTCGACGTTGATCTTCCGAAAACATCGACCGCAGAATCTATGCAAGACCTTGCTGGCGAGACTGACAGTAGCTTTATTATCATCGAAATTGATAGCGAGGGTAATTTAGGCCTAAGCGTAAATGATGAAGAAGTTCAGCGAGGTTTGTCGTTGCAAGATGTTATTGTGCGAGTGAAAGCGGAGCGAGAGGTTAAGCCGGATTCACCAGTTGCGGTAGGTGGCGACGCGGCAACACCATATGCCGATGTTGTTCTATTGCTAGATGAACTAAGTCGAGCTGGTATCCCTAAGGTAGGTCTAATGACCGATATCAGGGAATAGACATCAATTATCTATGAAAGATCACAAGAAGAAACCCAACCAATACGCCAAACCGATAGCAATATCGGTTGGTTTGCATGCAATTCTAGTTGCAGCCCTGCTTTGGGGGACGGACTTCAACATGTCTAAACCAGAGCCTACAGGGCAAATGGTTCAAGCTGTTGTCATCGATCCAAAACTTGTGCAGCAACAAGCGAAAGAAATTCGCCAGCAACGCGAAAAGGCAGCGAAAAAAGAACAAGAGCGTCTTGATAAACTGAGACGCGAAGCAGAGCAGCTAGAAAAAAACCGCAAAGCTGAAGAAGAGCAAATTCGCAAGTTGAAAGAGCAGCAAGCGAAAGATGCTCAAGCGGCACGAGAAGCAGAAGCTGCACGTAAGAAAAAAGAGCAAGAGCGCAAGCAGGAAGAAGAACGTGTTCGCAAAGAAAAAGAGCGAGCTGCTAAGCTAGAAAAAGAGCGCAAGGCAAAAGAAGAAGCCGTGCGTAAAGCTGAGCAAGAACGTTTAGCTCGTGAAAAAGCAGCAAAAGAAGCGGAAGAAAAAGCACGTCGTGAGCGTGAAGCTGCTGAAAAAGCTGAACAAGAGCGCATTGCAAAAGAGAAAGCGGCAAAAGAGGCAGCGGAGCGAGAGCGTAAAGCGAGAGAAGCAGCTGAGCGTGCCGAGCGTGAGCGTAAAGCTCAAGAAGCCGCGTTAGATGATATTTTTGCGGGTCTCGAGAGTGAGTCAGAACAGAATCAGCAAGCGAAAAATCAACATGTGCAATCTGAAGTTGACCGCTATGGTGCAATTTACAAACAATTGATAGAGAGTCGTATCATTAAGGACGATTATCTTGTGGGAAAGTCGTGTAGGCTTAATGTGAAGCTAGTTCCAACTGGGGCTGATGGTATTGTGAGTAATGTTACTGTGTTAAACGGTGACTCTCGTCTTTGTAGTGCAGCCAAAAGTGCAGTAGCCCAAGTTGGCAACTTTCCGATGCCTAAAGATAGAGATGTTATTGATAAAGTTAGAGATATCAACTTAACCGTTGAATACTAGAATAAGGAATAAGACGTGATTAGACGCCTTTTACTAGGAATGTTTGTACTGTTTAGCAGTATGACAAATGTGGCGAATGCCGCATTAGAGTTGGTCATTACCGATGGTATTGATTCAGCACGACCAATTGCTGTTGTTCCGTTTAAGTGGGAGGGCACACAAGCGCTTCCAACGGATGTTTCTGCTGTTATCGCCTCGGATTTACAACGTAGTGGTAAATTCAGCCCAGTTCCAACGAGCAAAATGCCACAAACACCGTTCAGTGAATCAGAAGTTAATTTTGATGCTTGGACCAATTTAGGTGTGGATGCGCTATTGACTGGTTCAATCAAGCAAAACGACCAAGGTGACTACGTTATCAACTATCAACTTGTTGATATTGTGCGTGGTCAGTTAACAGGTGGGAAGAGTAAGGCGCTTGGTAGTGACGGTGAATTAGTCCTGTCAAAAGATCATGTGCTGTTCAATAAAGTAGCCACTGTTCAAGGGCCTCGTATGCGTGAGTACGCTCACCGTATCTCTGATTTGGTGTATGAGCAGTTAACTGGCGACCGTGGCGCTTTCATGACTCGTATCGCATATGTGGTAGTGAACGATAAAGACCGTTTCCCTTACCAACTTCGAGTCGCTGATTACGATGGCTACAATGAGCGTCTGGTTTTACGCTCTAAACAACCATTAATGTCACCAGCGTGGTCCCCCGATGGTAAAAAGCTTGCATATGTTAGCTTCCAAAATGGCCAAGCAGAAATCTTCATCATGAACATCTACACCGGTGAACGTGAGAAAATTACTTCATACCCACGTCACAATGGTGCGCCAAGATTTTCGCCAGATGGCAATAAGTTAGCGATTGTTCTTTCTAAAACAGGCTCGCTTCATGTTTATACGTTTGACCTTAACACTCGTAAGCTGACGCAAATTACGCGTGGCAGATCAAATAATACGGAACCGTTCTGGCATCCGGATGGAAAATCGTTGATTTTCACATCGGATAGGGGTGGTAAACCACAGATTTATCAAGTAAATTTGGGCAGCGGTTCTATTGACCGTTTGACTTGGCAAGGCAGCCAAAATTTGGGTGGTCAGATTACTCCTGATGGGCGATTCCTAGTTATGGTGAACCGCAGCAACGCAGGATTTAATTTGGCGAAACAAGATTTGGAAACTGGTGCTCTTCAAGTCTTAACTAAGACCTTGCTTGATGAGTCTCCTAGTATTGCCCCAAACGGTGGCATGGTTGTGTATAGCTCGATTTACAACAAGAAAAACGTACTATCGATGGTGTCAATTGATGGTCGATTCAAAGCTAGATTACCGGCAACAAATGGGCGTGTTCGAGCGCCTGCATGGTCACCGTTTTTGTAGTAATAAGTTTGATTAATAAAGGAAAATAAGATGCAACTGAACAAGGTTCTAAAAGGGCTACTAATCGCGCTTCCTGTAATGGCTGTTACAGCGTGTAGTTCAAGCGACGACGCTGCTTCTAACACTGGTGCAGCAACAAACAACAATGGCGCAGTGGAAACAACAGTAGCTACGCCAATTGATCAAAGCGGTCAGTTGACAGAGCAAGAGCTAAAAGAGCAAGCGCTACGTGAAACTCAAACAATCTACTTTGCTTTTGACAACTCAACAATTGCAGCAGATTACGAAGAGATGCTAGCGGCTCACGCTTCTTACCTAAGCAAGAACCCAGCACTTAACGTAACTATCGAAGGTCACGCTGATGAGCGCGGTACACCTGAGTACAACATTGCTCTAGGTGAGCGTCGTGCACAAGCAGTAGCGAACTACCTACAAGCACTAGGTGTTCAAGCTGACCAAATCTCAATCGTTAGCTACGGTGAAGAGAAGCCACTTCTTCTAGGTCAATCAGATGAAGTTTACGCTAAGAACCGTCGCGCGGTTCTAGTATACTAATTCGAGGTAATCCTCATGTTCAGTAACACTAAGCGCGCTGTTGCGCTTACGTTACTGGCAAGTGCAGCGAACTTTGCGTTCGCTGCACCAGCTCCAGTATCCGATCTCAACAGCACATCATCCGTCTCTAAGAGCCGTTCATCTGAAACGGAAGTAGAACGTCTAGAACGTTTGCTACAAAATCGCAATCGCGTTCAGCTCCAAATGCAACAGCAAATTGACCAAATGTCACAAGAGATCAGTGAATTGCGTGGTCAATTAGAGCGAAATAGCTACGAAATGAAACAAATGTTGCAACGTCAACGTGAGTTGTTTGTCGAGCTGGATCGTGTTCGTGGAGAGATAAAATCCACACCTGCACAAGAAGCACAACCTGTGAAAACAGGTGGCCAGTACACTCCAAATGTTGATGAGCAAACGGCATATCAGAATGCAGTTGACCTCATTCTCAAAAAGCGTGATTACACTGGCGCAATTGCAGCGTTCCAGCAGTTCCAGAAAGATTATCCTGATTCTACATATTCAGCGAATTCTCACTACTGGTTAGGTCAGTTGTACTTCGCTAAAAAGCAGGATGAGGATGCAGTGAAAAGTTTTGCCGCTGTTGTGTCTTATAAAGACTCCAACAAGCGAGCCGATGCGTTGCTTAAGTTAGGCGAAATCGCTGAGCGTAATAACAATGCAGCTCAAGCGAAAAAGTACTACCAACAAGTGGTTGATGAATACCCAGGTAGTGCATCTGCAAAACTTGCCAGCTCTAAGCTGTAAGACGTTATGTTTTGAAAAGGAAGCCTCGGCTTCCTTTTTCTTTTCCATTTTCTGTTGGTGCAGAACGGCTAAGTCGATAGCAATGATGCAGAGCCTCTGACCTTGTGTTGCACCGAATTTCGCTACTCGGAAATGCTACCTGTAACAAAGATATACGGCTAGACCGCTAGAAATCCCCGCGACAAGTTGGTTTTTGAAAATTAACGAGGTTACAATACTCGGATTAAAGGAAGTTGCGTAGAGCAAGAGCAATGAGCCATATATTAGATAAAATCGACACTGTTTACCCATTCCCACCGAAACCAGTTCCATTAAGCGAAGAAGAAAAAGCATCTTACATTGAGCGTATTAAAAAGTTACTCAAAGAAAAAGATGCGGTACTTATCGCACACTATTATACCGACCCTGAGATTCAAGCCCTAGCTGAAGACACTGGCGGGTTTGTTGGTGACTCGTTGGAAATGGCGAAGTTTGGTAATCGTCACCCTGCAAGTACATTGATTATTGGTGGTGTTCGCTTTATGGGCGAGTCGGCCAAAATTCTGACACCAGAAAAGCGCATTCTAATGCCAACGTTGGAAGCGGAATGTTCGCTTGACCTTGGCTGTCCTGCGGATAAGTTCAGCGAGTTTTGTGATGCTCACCCTGATCATACGGTTGTAGTTTACGCAAATACTTCAGCAGCGGTTAAAGCCCGTGCCGACTGGGTCGTTACATCGAGCATTGCGCTTGAAATCGTGGAACACTTAGACGCTGAAGATAAGCCAATTATTTGGGGACCAGACCGTCACCTAGGATCGTACATCGCTAACAAAACTGGCGCAGATATGCTGCTTTGGCAGGGTGAGTGTGTGGTTCATGATGAGTTCTCTGCTGATGCGCTACGAAAAATGAAGAGCGTGTATCCAGATGCGGCTATTTTGGTTCACCCTGAGTCACCAGCAAGCGTCGTAGAACTTGCCGATGCCGTTGGATCAACGAGTCAGCTGATCAAAGCAGCGAAAGCGCTTCCTCACAAACAAATGATCGTTGCGACAGACAAAGGCATTTTCTTTAAAATGCAGCAACTTGTGCCAGAGAAAGAACTTATCGAAGCGCCAACCGCAGGTGCAGGCGCAACATGTCGCAGCTGTGCACACTGTCCTTGGATGGCAATGAACGGTTTGAAAGCAATTGAGAAAGCGCTTAGTGAAGGTGGTGAAGAGCACGAAATTTTTGTTGATGAAGCGCTACGTGTGAAATCACTTATCCCGCTTAACCGCATGCTAGATTTTGCTGAGCAGCTAAATATGCAAGTGAAAGGTAATGCTTAAAAAGTAGGCGTAACTGAAAGTAAATCTCAAAAACCAGCCGAATATGGCTGGTTTTTTTGTGTCTTACTATCAATGAGTTACTATTGATGCAATCAATGAATATCGAGGTCATAAATTTATGGCGGTGTGGTTAGTAGTTAAAAAGTGGCTTAGTTCCCACCTTTTTAAATTGAGCAACCGAAGCCTTCTCATCTTTAGTGGCTTATATGTGAGCCTTTCATGGTGGCTGCTGGTTCTCGCTGGTGAAACAGCATTAACAGACAGTTTCGCTAACTTTATCTATTACCTCATGGTTACGGCGAGTACGGTGGGTTATGGCGACCATTCTCCAGTAACAGATATGGGTAAATGGGTTGTCGTACTATTTGTAATCCCCGGCGGTTTGAGCTTATTCGCCGCATTATTGGGGCGTGTCGCTGGAGCAGCGATGGACTATTGGCGAGCGGGTATTTTAGGAAAACGGAGAGTAAGAGTGGAAAACCATATTGTATTGTTGGGCTGGAATGGATCGAGAACGATGCACCTTATTCGCATGTTACAACATGAAGAAGAGGGAAAGCGCCCGATTGTTTTATGCAGCCGTTCAGAAATAGAGAACCCGTTACCTGGCGAAATCAGTTTTATCAAAGTGACCAGTTATACCGATTCGCAAGAGATGAAAAACGCCAATATTGCCGAAGCCGCTTGCATTATTGTGGATAATCTCTCGGACGACATTACCTTGTCAGCCGCTCTATACTGCGCATCTGTAAACCCTTCCGCTCATTTGGTCGCTTACTTTAAAGATGAAGCGCTAGGCCGACTTCTAAGTCAGCATTGCCCGAAAGCGGAATGCATACCTGCTGTTGGCGCAGAAATGTTGGCAAAAGCGGCGGTTGACCCGGGCTCAAGTGCGCTTCATCAGGAGCTTTTGGCTTCAACACGAGGTATGACGCAATACTCAGTTATTTATCCTGAGGGGCAGTCTGCCACCACTATTGAGAATCTCTTCGTTTTTCTCAAAAGACGCCATCATGCCACGCTGATTGCTTTTGATATTGGCGATGGTATTCAACTCAACCCAGATTTAGATGCTGAAGTACCCGCGAGTACCAAGCTGTTTTACATTGCAGATGAACGTATTGAAGATTTTGCCTGGAAAGAAATGAACAAGGAACAATAATGCACATGATTGCCGGCCTGTTAGCAGGCTTCCCAAACTTTTTACTCTATTTCTCTGTTTCTATTATTTTTGTATTGGCGTTTAAGTTCATCTACGTCAAGTTGACGCCATACGATGAGTGGCATCTGATTAAAGAAAAACAAAATACAGCAGCAGCGATTGCGCTAAGTGGGGCTTTCCTTGGTTACTGTCTCGCGATTTCGGGGGCGGCAAAAAACTCAGTCAATATCGTCGATTTTATGGTTTGGGGCGTTGTCGCAATGCTTGCTCAAATTATCGCATTTGCAATTGTACGCTTTATTTTACTTCCGAAAGTGGCAGAGCGTATCGAAAAAGATGAACTGCCAGCCGGTATCGTATTAGCAGCAGTTTCTGTTTCGGTCGGCGTATTGAATGCCGCGTGCATGACCTACTAGGAGGAACGATGAAGCGGAGTTCTAACGTTAAACGTTCTTCCATGGACAAAAGCTTAAAGCTTGGGAAAATTCTTCCCTTTGCTGCCTTTGGTGGTATTTTCTTCTTTGCTACGTACGAGTCAAAAACAGAAGGGTACATTTTTTCTGATGCCGATGAGTGTAAATCTAACTCGCCTGAGTTTAGTGAACAGTGTGACATTGCATACCAAGAAGCTTTAGCTCGTGCCGAAAAAAATGCCCCTCGCTACCGCAGCGAGTTCGAATGCGAGAATGATTTCTACGAGGATGATTGTTACTACAGTTCCAGTTCCCGAGCTTATGTACCTAACTTTGGCGGTTTTTTTTACAGTCGCTCATTAAGCGGGTTGAAAGGTTATAACAAGAGCTATTACTCAGAGCCGATGTACCGTTATAAATCCAAATTCTATAATGGAGCAGGACAATTCTTTGGCTCCTACCGAAACCAGCCGACCAAAGTCGCGACGAATAGCCTTAACAAACGTGGTGGCGGCACCATTGGCAGGGCGATGTCTCGAGGCGGGTTTGGTAAAGCGGTGTCGGTCAGTCGAGGCGGTTAAAAAGCACTATGTTTCGACGAGAAATACAAGAGCGCGAAAACTGGCGTGAATTAGCACGCCAGTTTGGTTTTGGTTTCCATACCATGTATGACCAACCGTATTGGGATGAGAGTGCTTACTATCAATTCACGCTGGAGCAAATTGAGCGCGATATAGAAGCGCCCACTGAAGAGCTGCATCAGATGTGCCTGGCTATTGTGGATGAAGTCGTTCGGAGTGAGCGGTTGCTGACGCAATGTGCGATCCCTGAATCTATGTGGGAGCAGGTCGCTTCTTCATGGAGACGAAGCGAACCTTCGCTTTATTCGCGGCTGGATTTCGCGTACAACGGGACCTCGCCAGCAAAATTACTGGAAAACAATGCGGATACGCCAACCAGCTTGTTTGAAACTGGCTTTTGGCAGTGGGTGTGGCTAGAAGATGTTGTAAATAAAGGTCGAGTTCACCAGAGCGCGGATCAATTCAATATTCTTCAAGACTTTTTGATCGAGCGCTTTGCCGAAATAGCAAAATACCAACCAGGACAAACACTTCACTTTAGCTGCTGCAAGTACACTGAAGAAGATAAAGGGACTGTCCAGTATTTAGAGGATTGCGCGCGAGAGGCAGGGTTAGCAACGGCATTCGTGCATGTCGAAGATATTGGAGTGACGGAAGATGGTCTGTTTGTGGATGCTGACGACAGAGCGATTCGTTGGATGTTTAAGCTTTACCCTTGGGAGTTTATGTTTGAAGAGGAATATGCGAAGTACTTAGCGACTGCGAACGTAAACTGGTTAGAACCGATGTGGAAGTCGATTCTATCCAATAAAGCACTTTTACCGTTATTGTGGGAGCGCTTTCCTAACCACCCGAACCTTTTGCCCGCTTATTTTGCTAACGATTCAAAAGCGAACACTATGAGAGATTATGTCATCAAGCCACTATTTTCTCGAGAGGGCGCGAACATCGAGATCGTCATCGATGGAAAACGTTTTGTTAAAACGTCAGGGCCTTATGAATCTCAATTCAATATCGTCCAGCAATACCATCCACTACCTAAGTTTGGGCAAAACCATACGTTAATTGGCAGTTGGTTGGTCAATGATAGAGCTGCCGGTATTTCGATTAGGGAAGACAGTAGCTTAGTGACTCAAGATATGGCGCGGTATATTCCACATGTAATTTTAACATGATCAAAAAAGCTCTCCATTTGGAGAGCTTTTTGTCTATTCAGCCGTTCAATCTTGATGGTCGACAGCGTTGCGTCTATTGTTCTTCAGCTAATGCAACACCGCGCTGGGTAAGACCACATAACATCACTGGCATTGCATTGAAGATTTCCTCAAACTGCTCTAAGCCTTCCATACCTTGTTCGGCCAATGTTTCAATGGTCGTTTCTGGGTCGTAAAGCATAGTAAGAGAAAGTAAAACACCACCGAGTAGGGCATTATCTTCGCTATCCTCAGGCATCAACGTTTCCCAGTCATCACGCGCAAGTTGCCAGCCTTGTAATACACCTTCACAGAAATCGCGAGCCTGACTTGTTACAATGTCTTGCTCATCTAGCGCGCACCCTGCAGGCCACTGCCAAGTGCCTTCTAGGAGAGCGGGACGAGTTTGGTTCCACATTTGTACAATCTCGTCAATGTATTGCTCTAGTTGCTCACCGTCAGTAAATGGCGCTGTTTCTTCTCCACCCCATAAGAATGGCAACCACTCTTGAGGCATTAATACGTTTGGCGCTGCAGCCATCGCTGTTACAAAGCCTTGAGTTTTTGCTAGGTTTAGTAGTTTACCGTCAAGTTCTGGGAGAGAAAGGATGTCTTGTAGTTTCAAAATAGAATACCATTTGTTAATGGGCTGGTTGATTGCGCTCATCTTACCAATCAATTAGTGATAAATCGATATTAGGGAATGATTCACACATCTATGGAAATTCGCTCATCACTTAGAAAAAAAAGCATTCTCGCCCTAACACTTTACCTGTGCTTCTTTATCGCCACTATCGGTTCTGTCGCCTATTTGGTTGTTGAGCCACCGGTTAGACAAAAGCTAGAGCAAAACCTAGAGTTACGTACCCAACTCCTGGCTCTTGAGATAAAAGAGCCCCTCCTCAGTTCTACAGGTGTATTGAGCAGCTTAGTAGGGCTAGCCCAAGGGACTGAAAATATTCAATCTCTCAACACAATAATTCCACATATACTTCAATTGAGTGACAAGATGCTTGTTAGTGGTGGCGTATGGCCTAAACCCGAACTCAAAGCAGAACAATGGAGATATAAAAGTCTATTCTTCAATAAAAACAGTGGTAGTGGTATTGACCAAATTCACTCCTACAATAACCCCGAATCTGGCGGTTATGATAATGAACCCTGGTATGTCGCTGCCGCCGATGCTCCGGTAGGTTCTGTTAGTTGGTCTACGGTTTACATCGACACCTTTACTCAGGTCCAGATGATTACCGCATCTTCTCCATATTACCAAAACGGTCGATTCGCTGGAGTTGTAACGGTAGACCTATCACTAGATGCACTTTTTCAGTTTATTCGAGAGCACACGAACCAGCATTCTTTGGGGGTAGTGGTTCGCGATGCTGACTCAAACGTGATTATTGAACACAACTTTCAACTGACGGACGAAATTTATGTCAGCGAGCTTGATTTCGGAGAGTTCGACTGGCGCATGGAAGTTGTCAACGCAAAAGCTAAAGTCGCCGATCAAGTGTTTGAACAAGTGATGAGCGTTGAGGGGAGGATCATTCCATTTTTGCTCTTGTGTGTCTTGGTCGGTTACTACTTACTGAATCGCTATATTGTTGAACCAATTGTTCGCATTGCCGCTAAGATTGATGACTCGAAAACTGGTGGGATCATAGATATTGACTACGATAGCGATGACGAAATCGGACAGCTTATCGAGAAGTTCAATGAAAAGACGATCTATTTAGAGCAGGAGAGAATAAAAGCTCAGGCTTCGACAAACGCTAAAACGGCATTCTTAGCCACATTGTCCCACGAGATTCGCACACCAATGAACGGTGTACTAGGAACAGCCCAGATACTGTTAAAAACACCACTTACCGATGAGCAGCGTAAGCACCTGAGAACACTTTATGATTCAGGTGATCACATGATGACATTACTCAATGAGATTTTAGATTACTCAAAAATTGAACAAGGGCATGTTGAGTTTGAAAATAAGCCTTTCCCAATTGAGTCGATTATCGGCAGTATCAAGAGTGTTTATCAAACGCTATGTGCAGAAAAAGGTCTTCGCTTTAGAGTAGTCTCGCATTTACCAACGGGTCGTTGGTACAACAATGACAAAGCCCGTTTGCGTCAAGTACTGTTCAATCTACTCAATAACGCTGTTAAGTTCACCGATCGTGGCATCGTAGAGGTAGAGCTAGCCGAGAAATCGAGTAAGGCTGGCACCAAGCTGATACTAAAGGTAAAAGATACAGGGATTGGTATTTCAAAAGAGGCACAAAAACGCATTTTTCGTCCTTTTGAGCAAGCAGAGTCATCAACGACTAGACGGTTTGGTGGTACAGGGCTTGGTTTAGCAATAGTCAAAGAAATCGCGGAACATATGGGTGGGCAAGTGGTTGTAGAGAGTCAGGAGGACGCTGGAACGACTTTTACTGTCGAAATTGCCCTTACACCTTGCAAGCCGGGTAAAGTAGAGTCAATCAATACACATAAATTGAACTGTAAAGGGTTGAAAGCACTCATTGTTGAAGACAACCGAACAAATGCGATCATTATGGAAACTTTCCTCCGAGCCAAGGGCTTTGAGTGCACAAGTGTCGAAAATGGTCAGCTTGCAGTCGATGAGGTTGCGATCAAACCATTTGATTTGATACTGATGGATAATCATATGCCTGTTCTAGATGGCGTTGGGGCCATATCAGCCATTCGAGCAATGAGTTCACCTGCTAAGTCGGTACTGATTTTTGGCTGTACAGCGGATGTGTTCAAAGAAACACAAGAGCGTATGATTAATGTAGGAGCAGACCACATAATAGCGAAACCAATAGTGGAGTCTGAATTAAATGATGCACTGTATCTTCATGCGACACAGTTATATCAGTACCAATCGGACTTTGATGGAAATGCAGCAGATAGCTTTAATGCTGAAAAGTGGTTACTCAACTTCTATGTCGCTCTAGATAATGGACATCTTAATGAAGCACTTGAGGCTATTTCAGCGATCATTGCGGAGGCTCCCCTTGAACTCAGTGGCGACGTTTCTTCAGTCGCTGAACGGATAAGAAGTAACTTAAAGCGTCAGCAATCCCCAGACCAAGATGATATCGATACATTAACGATTTTGCTGGCCTCACCATAATTTAATCAATATGGCGCAACTGTGAATTGTTCTTACTATTCATACGTCATCCAGCTTCGTGACAAACTCTTCTAACCCGCAATGAACAGGCTTGCAGTTTTACTTTTACGAGTAAAACAGCAAGACCTTCTACTGTGATTATATCGGTAATACTCTGAATTTTCGCAGCTTGGTAGCATAAGCTATAGGAGTGACTGTTTTCGGTCCGAGTTTTGTTCTAACTTTACGTCAAAATAATTATCGTAACCCCTTTTTATGTAAGTGAAATCCGTGTTTTTGTACCATTTTTACGTGATTTTAGGCGTTTTTACTCGCCATTGGTGAAAAAAACTACTTTTACTTTAAAAGTTGGTTATAAATTTACAACTTAATTTTAAATACAGAGCCATAAGCTAGTTTTTGTGTGTTCTAATTGCATCATTAACTGGCTTGATGTCTTATTGGTGGTTAATAGTTTTATTATTTTCATTAATCGCAGTGTTTGATTTTGAGGGTTTTGTAAATGAAGTCTCGTGGACCATTTTGTATTCGTCACGCCGCAGCGGATACCTTTGCTATGGTTGTTTTTTGCTTTATCACAGGGATGATTGTCGAGATTTTGATTTCAGGGATGACATTTGAGCAATCTCTAGCATCGCGTACGCTATCGATTCCAGTGAATATCGCCATTGCTTGGCCGTATGGGGTTTTTCGTGATTGGGTGCTGCATCAAGGTAGTAAGGTGTCACCGTCTTCCTTTATGAAGAATATCTCTGATCTGGTCGCTTATGTACTATTTCAATCTCCAGTTTATGCGGGTATCTTATTCGCAGTTGGCGCATCTACAGATCAAATTGTGACCGCAGTAGCAAGTAACGCTGTTATTTCTTGTGGCATGGGTGTGTTGTATGGGTACTTCTTGGACATGTGCCGCCGTTGGTTCCGTGTTCCCGGTTATTCTCAAAGCATCTAAATGCCCCAGTTTTGCTCAATTTAGTTACTTAGTGAGCAATCGATTCGAAAAGGGCGCTTTTTTTTATGTTTAGCCTTGACCATCAGGCACATAATCATTAAATTAGCGCCTCGTTAGCCAATGATGCTAACCAAAATTTGATTCGGTGAGTTGTCCGAGTGGCTGAAGGAGCACGCCTGGAAAGTGTGTATACGGCAACGTATCGAGAGTTCGAATCTCTCACTCACCGCCACATTCTATAAGGTCTGATTTATCAGGCCTTTTTTCATATCTGCACTAAAGTAATGCATCATTGAAAGTACATAAGAGTACTCAGAGTGCAAACGCAACTCTATCTACAAGCCAACTGTTCATATCTCACCTCGATACAACGCCAAAATTGAAGAAGCTATACAGAGGCAGCCATAATCTGATTGGTGCGGGTTAGCCCATCCGCTTTAATCTAGAATTTAGCACCCATATCACATGAGGTATGAATACGGCCACAAGAATGAACGTATTGCTACTAGATGCTAAGCAAAACAGCCATGAACACGAATACAACAGCAATCATAACAAAGAGATCTGTGTTTGGATTGAGGTCATCTGGGTTAAATTTTTCAATGCTTTGCGTCGTTTCGCATCGTATCTTCATGTTCTTGTCCTTATTTCATGTACGATTTCAACAGCAACATAACATGCAATTGAGTGTTCACAAGTCATAAAAAAGCATAAGTATACTTGCACCTCATTGAGCGCAAAAAAAATACTCAAAGCGTTTTAAAGTGGCGGTCTACCTTTTGTAACATCAAATGTTCTTTCTGTTTTTGTGCCTGTATCGCTATAGTTGAGAAACGGTTATCTCGTTCTAGTTAGGAACAAACTACTGGCTGCCGCTACATTCTCTCAGCGTTCCCACTCAGTCGCCTTGGGTAGATACTTTAGTCGTTGAGTACTGCAAAAAAACGCCGCATGAGCAGCGGCGCTTTGTTGAGGAATTCCCTTTCCTACTTGTAGCTAAGTTCTGTCGCTTTGCCTTTGAAGATCCGGTATACCACAAAGGTGTAAAGCAATATCACCGGCATAACAATCATCACACCGTAGCCCACGATTATTAACGTCGCAGGCGAGGAGGCAGCTTGTTGTGCGGTCATTAATCCCGGCACAACTTCTGGGAAGAAGCTATACGCAAGCCCGAGAAAGCTCAACGCGAAAATGACGGTGACACCAAAGAAAGGCCAGCGCACACCCAGATCATTCACCATTGGAACCTGACGCAAATAGCGATCAACTAGGAAGATGGTTGCCAATACAATTAACGGAACTGGGGCAAGCAACAAGATTTCTGGGAAGCTGAACCAACGCAAGGCAACTTGTTGATTTACAATTGGGTTTACAACGCTAACCACCAAGATTCCTAAGGCTGCTAACCAACCAGCACGGCGAGACCAACGGGCCGAGCGTATTTGCAAATCACCTTCCGTTTTTAGTACTAACCATGCGCCACCGATGTAAACGTACGCCGCCGCTACACAAAGTGCGCTTAACCAAGCAAAGCCAAATGCTTCGGTTGATTGTTCAAATCCCATGATGTAACGACCCACCATGTAACCCTGAGTTAGTGCGGTGATTAGCGAGCCAATTCTGAAGCACCAATCCCAATGAGGTTTATGATCCGAGTTCGCTTTGGCTCGGAAATCGAACGCCACGCCACGCATTATCAGTGCGATAAGCATGATGGCGGTCGGCATATAGAGCTCCGTTAAAATCAAACTGTGAGCGGTAGGAAAGGCAATCAACAAAATACCAACGGCTAACACCAACCACGTTTCATTCGCGTCCCAGAAAGGGCCGATAGAGGCTATCATTCGGTCACGTTGCGCTTCATTATCACTTGGCAACAGGATACCGACGCCAAGGTCGTAGCCGTCGAGCACGGCATACATAAAGACCGAGAAGCCAAGCAGCAGAAGGTAAATTTCTGGTAGATAGTCGAGCATGATTAGGCCTCTTGTTGTGTCAGTGGGACTTCATGGGCTGCAACGTCTTTGCGCGCCAAATAGAACAGGGTATGGATGTACGCAACCAGCAATGCAGCGTAAATGGCTAAGTACATAATGAGCGAAGTCATCACGCTACTGCTCGCAACCGTGGTGACGGCTTCTGATGTACGCAATACACCGCTGACCAACCAAGGTTGTCGACCAATCTCAGTAACATACCAACCCGCCAGTGTGGCTATCCAACCAGAGAACGTCATGGCTAATACCGTGTACAGGTAAGGTTTAGGTAGCGCTTTTTTACGTGCTAGCTTCATCGCGCCATACCAGCTAACAAGCAACATAAGGACACCAACACCAACCATCACGCGGAAACCAAAGAACAAGGGCTTGACTGGCGGGTGGTCAGGCGCAAACTCGTTAAGTCCTTGGATTTCCCCATCTAAGTCATGAGTAAGAATCAAACTCGCTAACTTCGGGATGCCCACTTCAAAATCATTGCTACGAGTTTCTTTATTTGGCATCGCAAACAGTAGAAGAGGCGCGCCTTGCTCGGTCTCCCACACACCTTCCATCGCTGCAATTTTTGCAGGTTGATGTTCAAGCGTGTTTAACCCGTGAAGGTCACCGACAAAGATTTGTACCGGGATGAACCCAGCCGCCGCGAACAGCGCGACTTTTAGGCCAAGTTTGGCTGAGCGGTGATCTGGCTTTTTCATTATTTGATAAGCTGAGATACCCGCAATCAAGAAGCTGGCAGTCAGCGCCGATGCTAATAGCGTGTGCAGAAGACGGTAAGGTAAAGAAGGATTGAAAATAACTTCCTTCCAACTGGTTACATGAACAATGCCGTCAATCACTTCATAGCCACTTGGTGTGTGCATCCAGCTGTTAAGCACTAGAATCCAAAATGCGGACATACTTGTCCCAACAGCAACCAGAACGGTGGCGAGAGTATGAACCCATTCCGGTACGCGTCCTCGTCCAAAAAGCATTACACCCAGGAAGGTGGCTTCCATAAAGAAGGCGGTCATCACTTCGTATCCGAGCAATGGTCCAGCTACGTTTCCGACTCGTTCCATAAAGCCTGGCCAGTTGGTACCAAACTGGAAACTCATCGTAATGCCGGATACCACACCCAAGGCGAAAGTAAGAGCGAATATCTTGACCCAGAAGTAATAAACATCGAGCCATACGGGGGCTTGTGTGCGGTTATATCGCCACTTGAAAAACACCAACATCCATGCCAACGCGATGGTGATGGTCGGGAAGAGAATGTGAAAGCTGATATTGGCCGCGAACTGGATCCGCGACAGCATGAGGGTATCTAACATCTTGGTTCCTCAAAAACGTGCCATACTAAAAATCGTGTCTATCTGTAATTTAGTTACGAAAAGTCGGGCAGTTTGGATTTATGTATCGAGAAATACAGGTGATTCTGTTTTCTTCTAACAATGATTTATATCAACTAAGACAAAGAAAGGAGTGTAGGAAATTGTCTCAAAATGCCACTAATAGTCGCGAGAAGTGAGTAAAAGAAAGCAAATGTAACTGAAGGAGCATGGATTAAGATTAGTTCGAATTATCCTTATGATGGTTTCGATAATCCTGAAATAAAATTACAGAAACAATATTTTTAGTAAGGGAATTTGCCTTGCCTTCACTTTGAACCTCCATACTATTTATACACTAGTCATGTCGAGATCATCTCAAACACAGCAAGCTTACTGACAGTTAAGGTGGGAAACTTTAGCTAATTGATAAACTTAAAATTGCACCGCTAATGACATATGCATCATAAGTTCGTTAGCACTCGACCAGAAGTGCGATAGGCTACATTTTTATACTAGCGAACGATTTAAAGCTAGGTAATTCGGCTTTCACTAGATCAGCAAGTCGACTGCGGACCATTTTCGATTCCTGATGAGTTTCAATCCAAACTGACACTTACTTTTCAGCAAGTGTGCTAGTGTCTTTCTTGTTATTTATTAAATAATTAATAAATGCCGATATGGTAAAGAGAGTTGTGGACAGCTATCTCGAGCAGTAGACTGACGCTAGCCAGAGAGTCTGACTTTGAGGGGGGCATTCTACATGAATCTTGGATTCTGCCACCGCAAAGCTGATATTGAATTTGATGGAGATGGATAATGAACGACAGTTGGGCTAATTTCTTTCCTTACTTTGCTGGAGCTTTTAAGCTTATTGTATTAGGGATAGGAGCCTACTTAGCCATTAAATGGCATTTTGACGAAGAGCGAAGGGTAAGAGAAGCGGAAGGTGTGGTGTTTGATAACCCAAGTCTCATGAAAAAGTTTGCGAAGACGCTAACTCTGCCATTCCTTTTGTGTCTTCTAGTTCTTCTTGTTATATATGCTACCAACAGGTTCCTGTACTGACGGCTTTATTGTTTGTTGTAGTAAAGTTGAATGCTGCCACCTCTGAGAGTCGAGCCGTAGTTGAAGTTAACGCCTATGCCGAAATTGTCCAACCAATCAAAGGGCTTTGGTGCATAAAATAGCCATCCTATAGAAGCTTCGTAGTAATGCGGACTTCCAAGTTCGTCGCTTAAATCATGCGAAAGGTCGACTCTTTTAATCCCAGTAAATAAAGCTTGCTCACCGTGATAAATATTGTAGTAACCGGTGATTTCATTAGATAGGTACCAACCTTTAGGGTTGCCTATATTGCCGTTATTTGCGCTTCCCCAGCTGTGCCCAATGAATGAATTCAATGTCGAACTGGCATGCCATTTCCCCCAACTTGTGGGAGACGTGTATTTGGCTTTGATGGATGGTTGAACTATTGCCGCCCATGCTGAAACGTTAACGGCACGGCCGTCTAGGATTCTTCCAATGATGGAGGAAAGTTTATTATCGGTAGAGAATGAGTTTTCATAACGCATAAGGTGAGTCGTCGTTCTGGTGCTAAGGGTGACGTTTTCACTTGCTTTGTATCGATACCCATAACCAATCGATGCACCGTATGTCCTTTCCTTGAGAAGATCCTTACTTGTGCCGAATAGTTTGAGATCATTCTCTGTTTGTATCGTAAATGCCTTAAACGACAGCTCATGTAAATCCTCGCTGCCCTCTATGTCAAAGTTAGTCGTGTAAGGGAGAACATATACGGATTTGCTTCGACGTTCATTGATTGACTCGTCAGTCCCGAACTCTGGGTTGGCGGTATCAAATAATGCATTCGGATCAAAGTCGCCAATACCAAACGCAATTGCGTCAGTATCGGACAGCAACACCGCGATAGAAAAACGTTGTTGGAGAAGGTTGCTAATTTCCTTATCTAGTGGATCCGCTTGAGCAGTGTGAGGAAGTGAGAGTAGGAGAGTGAGCGAAACGACTCGCCACTCCACTGAGGCGAAGTTGGGTTGGAACATTTTGGCTCTTTCAAATGGTTCATGCATGGAGTTTTTGGACGTACCGGTACGCTAACATTAGTTTAATCGTTGAATGGTCGGTGTAACTTTGAGAAATCTATGTTTTCTCATATTGATATGAAAAAGTTCCTTAAACGAGTTTAGCTTCAATGTGTATGCTGCACCAGATTTGTTTAGCAACATCATTCTTTTCTGAAGATGTAGCAAAACTTTGTGACTAGGTTGCATTATTTTCTTGAATGCGTCTCTTGAGAGGAAAATAGCAAACTTTTTTATTGCCTTGGCGCTCAAGAAAATCTGAATCGTTCACTGTGCTACAGGTTACTTCGAAAACTTGTAAGCACCCTGTCTGCCAACATCACGACTAACATCATCAAGGATTACCCTTAAATACGTCAGATAAACAATGGTTTTTTTGAGCTTTAGAAGAAATGTTCGGACTTTTGCATATTCCGCGGAGGTGCTCAATCCAAGAACTGTGTTTTGTATGTGTTCTCAGTAAATCATTGAGTCGATCTATTCTTCAAAATGTGGTCCCTTTTAATTCACTTTCTGTTACATATTTTTCGTTTTGAAAGAGCATTTTAATTTGCATCTTTTGAAAAGATCTCTTTGTTAAATTTTGTATAAAATCAACTAATTGTTGAAATTAGAACCCTTGTCAAAAAGTCATTAGATTTCATGTTGAATAGCCTCTTTTACCTAATAGTATACTCTATTTGTTTGATATAATTTCCGGCAGTTTGTATACCATAAATAAAGAGAGTCTATTCATGTTCCAGAACTTAACGATCAAGCAGAAGATAGTGATTCCGCTGTCATTGATTATTGGATTGTTTATTGTGAGCTCTGTATTAAACGTTATGACAAGTTGGAAGCAATCTGAATTGAGTGAGACACTCAACGAACAGATCGTGCCGAACTTATTAACGATTGAGGATGCTTATCGCGATCTTTACCAAGCTACATCTGCAATCCAAGGTGTTGCTCTTTCTGATACTCAAACCGATATTGATCACCACATCGGTGAATACAAAGACAACGCATACAAAGCGCTGCCGCGTATGGAACAAATGATTGAGCTATCGCAAGCCGGTGTGACGCCTTCTACACATGGTAATGAAGTTCGAACGCTTGTCTCTTTGGGTGAAAAATGGTTAGCAAGTTATGAGGCGATGCTACGTTTACCTCAATCTCAATGGCGTGGTTACTACAATGAGCACAAACATACCTTTGAAGACCAATTTATCGAGGTTAGAGCGCAGCTTAACGTTGTAAAAGATGCAATAGAAGAAAAGCAAAGCCAATTGAAGGACGAAATATCAGCGGCTGCAACAAGAGCAGAACTCATTCTTGAGGCTGGCATTGTGATTGTTATTTTTGCCGCTATCGCGATGGCTTTTTTGTTGTTACAAACGGTTGTGAAGCCTATCAATGATATTAAAAATGCGATGACAGAAATTGCGTCCGGTGAAGGTGATCTAAGTCAGCGAATCGATGTAAAAACACAAGACGAAATTGGCAATTTAGCAGACGCATTTAACCAGTTTGTGTCCAAAATTCAAATGACAGTCGCTCAGGTAATTGAAAGCTCAAATACCTTACGTAACGAAATGGCAAATCTTAGCTCGTTGACCACGACCATCGCGAACTCGACCGTTTCTCAGCAAAAAGATAGCGAGGCGGTAGCGGCGGCAGTGCATGAAATGCAAGTCACCAGCAGAAATGTAAGCGATAGCGCTAACGAAGCTGCGGTTGCGAGCCAAACAGCGAATGATGAACTTACCAATACCAATGTTATTTTGGATCAAACGGTTAGCTCAATTCGCAGCCTCGCAAGTGAAATCGAAAGCGCAAGCCACGTCATTAACACATTGGATCATGATGTGAGTAACATTGCGTCCGTACTGGATGTAATTCGTGGTATTGCCGAGCAAACAAACTTATTAGCGCTTAACGCAGCCATTGAAGCGGCTCGCGCTGGAGAGCAAGGGCGAGGCTTTGCTGTGGTAGCGGACGAGGTTCGTTCTTTAGCCAGTCGTACGCAACAGAGTACGGGAGAAATCCAAACCATGATTGAAAAGCTACAATCTGGTGCAGGACAAGCTGTAGAAGTGATGCGCGGTAGCCAAAATAGCAGTGATGAAACGATCAAGTCCGCTGGCCGAGCGAGTGAATCCCTTTCTGAAATCTTGAACGCGATTTCACGTATGAACGAGATGAATACACACATTGCAACGGCTGCGAGCCAGCAAAGTACAGTAAGTGACGAAGTAAATAGCAACGTACAAGGCATTGCAGACAGTAGCACTTCAATTGTTGAAATCGTAAACCAAGCGCAAGCTTCTTTAGCCATGTTGTCAGAGCAAACTCAACGTTTAGATCATCAGGTCAGTCAGTTCAAAGTATAAGCTTGAGAACAGCAATCTCACTGACGAAATAACCCGCTTCTTAGCGGGTTATTTTTTAGATAAGTGGCGAACCTGACTTGTGAAATTTCGACTATATTTACATTCCTTTCTCACTTTAGTTCGTATACCAGAGTGGGCAAATAACCCTAGACAGCGGTAACAAACTCTGTACAGCGTGATGATGCTTTTATCATCACTTTTGCTGCTTTTTAACCATTGCAATTGCACACAGGAAAATGTGATTTCCAACCCAAAATCTTCAAATTTGAGAACTTCATAACACCTTTACCATAAACGTTTTTCGTAAGCGTATAGAACTGTAAATTTTGTTGTATGTACAACACTGGGTATTTATCATCCTAATTAATTTGTTCTGGATATACATCCATTAGTCATTATTAAGTCATTCTAGAAGCTTTTAATAAGGAATCTTGAAGGCTTGTCGGTAGATAAGAGAGAAAAATTCATGAGACGTAAAACCACGCTATCTCTGCTGATTGCGTCGAGCCTTTTTGTGGTTGGATGTCAACCTAGCGAAGAAGGATCGAGCCAAGGTGGGGGGCCTGCGCCCGTAACCGAAGTAGAAGTGTTAACAGTGCAGCCAACGCGCCAAGCATTGACAGTAGAGTTGCCGGGTCGTAGCCGAGCATTCAAAGAAGCAGAAGTTCGTCCGCAAGTTACTGGCATTATTTCGGAACGAAATTTTGTTGAAGGTGGATTTGTTGAACAAGGACAGTCGCTATATCAAATTGATGATTCGTCATTTCAGGCGGATTTGCTGAGCGCTGAAGCGGAATTAATCCGTGCGCAAGCTGCGGCAGAGTCGACCTATGCCACGGTGAAGCGTTACAGAACCTTGATCACCAAAAAATCCATCAGCCAACAAGACTTGGATGAAGCAGAAGCGGCATACAAAGAAGCGAAAGCGCAGGTCCTAGTCGCAAAAGCCAAGATCAACACAGCAAAAATCAACTTAGATTATACGCAAGTCAAAGCTCCGATTAGCGGGGTGATCGGTAAATCGAGTGTGACAGCGGGTGCGTTGGTTACGGCTAACCAAGCTGCCAAATTAGCGACCATTCAGCAGCTTGACCCTATCAATGTTGATATTGTGCAATCATCCGCGCAACTGCTGCGTTTGAAAGCATCACTCTCCCAAGGCCATATGCAAGAAGATGATTCTGCGCAAGTTACATTGATGCTTGAAGATGGCAGCACTTACGAACACAAAGGCACAATGAAATTTACTGAGGTCAATGTGAACGAAAGTACGGGCAGCGTGACGCTTCGTGCCGAATTCCCAAACCCTGACGGTTTGTTGCTACCTGGAATGTTTGTTCGTGCGACGGTCATTACTGGTGTCGACCCTGATGCGATTCTAATACCACAAAATACGGTATCTCGTGATGCGACAGGTAAAGCGACAGTGATGACGGTTAATGGCGAGAACAAAGTGGAAGCGAAACCAGTGAAGACAGCTGAAGCGATCAATAGCCAATGGCGCATTATTGATGGTTTGAACGCGGGTGATAAAGTCATTACCGCCGGTTTACAAAAGGTAGGGCCAGGCAGTTCGGTAACTATCCAAAACGGTGAACAGGAGTAATCATGGCACGATTTTTTATCGATCGTCCGGTATTTGCTTGGGTTCTCGCGATTCTAACGATGTTGGCGGGGGTAATGTCATTATTCAATTTACCCGTCTCGCAATACCCAACGATTTCACCGACGACGATCACCATCAGTGCTCGCTATCCAGGTGCATCAGCAAAAACCGTTGAAGACTCGGTAACGCAAGTTATCGAGCAAAACATGACGGGATTAGATTACCTTCGCTACCTATCATCGAGCAGTGATGCATTTGGTAATGCGACAATTACCCTGACGTTTGATAGCGAAGCTGACCCTGATATCGCGCAAGTACAGGTTCAGAACAAACTGCAATTGGCATTGACTTCATTACCGATGGAGGTACAAAACCAAGGTATTGTCGTAAATAAATCCAATACGGCATTTCTCATGGTTGTCGCAGTTTATTCTGAAGATCCAGACTTTACAGAAAACGATATCGGCGACTTTGTTGTAACGAATATTCAAGACCCGATAAGTCGTGTAACTGGCGTAGGACAAGTGCAGGCGTTTGGTGCGCAGTATGCGATGCGAGTTTGGCTGGATCCATTTAAGCTTACGCAGTTCAACTTGACCGCAATCGATGTAGCGAACGCGATCAGTGAACAGAACGCGCAAGTTTCTTCAGGTCAACTTGGTGCAGCACCTGCGCAGGAAGGCCAGTTGTTGAATGCAACGATTTCGTCTGCAAGTCGTTTGAGCAGTGTGGAAGAGTTCCAAGACATCATTCTTAAGTCTGACGCCAGTGGTTCTAATGTTTATTTGAAAGATGTTGCTCGTGTTGAACGTGGTGCAGAAAGTTACGATATTCGAGGCCAATATAATGGCTTCCCAGCATCGGGTTTAGGTATTTCATTAGGTACTGGCGCAAACGCGCTTGAGACAGCCAATGCGGTAAAAGAGCGCTTAGAACAACTGAGTGCAACGTTCCCAGAAGGGTTGCAGATTGCTTACCCATTTGAAACAACGCCATTCGTCAAAGCCTCGATTCAAGAAGTGGTTAAAACGCTATTAGAAGCCATTCTTCTTGTGTTCTTAATCATGTACCTGTTCTTGCAGAACTTCCGTGCGACGATCATTCCAACGATCGCAGTGCCTGTCGTATTGCTCGGAACCTTCGCTATTTTGTACGCGACTGGATTTAGCGTAAACACGTTAACCATGTTCGCGATGGTTCTGGCTATCGGTTTGCTGGTGGATGATGCCATCGTTGTGGTGGAAAACGTCGAGCGTGTGATGCATGAAGATGGTTTAGAGCCCAAAGAAGCGACCAAAAAATCGATGGGGCAGATCACTGGTGCCCTGATTGGTGTGGGGTTGACGCTTTCAGCGGTATTCGTCCCTATGGCGTTTATGTCTGGTTCTACCGGGGTTATTTACCGTCAGTTCTCGATAACTATTGTGGCGGCTATGACGCTTTCAGTTTTGGTGGCGATAATTCTGACTCCGGCATTGTGTGCTACGTTGCTGAAAAAAGGCGATGCTGAGCTTCTAGAGAAGAAAGGCTTCTTTGGCTGGTTTAACCGCAAGTTTGATGCGATGACAGCAGGCTATGAAACCGGCGTTGCCAAACTTCTAAAACGCACAGGTCGCATGTTGGTTGTATTTTTGGCAATGAGTGCAGGTGCTGGCTGGTTATTTATGAACCTTCCAACGTCATTTTTGCCAGATGAAGACCAAGGCACAGTATTCTCAATGGCTATTTTGCCGCCTAACTCAACACAAGAACAGACGGAAAAAACACTTGAGAAAATGCGTGACTTTTACCTAGTAGACGAAAAAGACAATGTAAAATCCGTCTTCTCTGTTGCTGGATTTAGTTTCGCAGGCCAAGGCCAAAACATGGGGATGGCATTTATCGGCCTGAAAGATTGGTCTGAGCGTGAAGCGCCTGGCGCTGATGCGGCTTCCATTACGGGCCGAGCGATGGGGTACTTCTCTACCATTAAAGAAGCTTTGGTGTTTGCGTTCGCCCCTCCAGCGATTCAAGAGCTAGGTAACTCGACAGGTTTCGATTTCTATCTCCAAGACTCGTTGAATAAAGGGCACGATGCATTAGTTGCGGCTCAAGGGCAACTTCTGGGCATGGCAGCACAAAACCCGAAACTTGTCGGTGTTCGTCCAAACGGTCAGGCAGATGCGCCAATGTACAAAGTGAACATTGACCACGTCAAACTTCGTGCGTTGGATGTCAGTATCAATGACGTAAACCAAATCCTGTCAGCTGCATGGGGCGGGGCTTACATTAACGATTATATTGATCGCGGTCGTGTGAAGAAAGTGATGGTGCAAAGTGATGCGGAATACCGCATGCAGCCAAAAGACTTTGATTCATGGTACGTACGCAATGCTAAGGGAGAGATGGTGCCTTTCTCTGCTTTTGCGAGTGGCGAGTGGACATATGGTTCTCCTCTTTTGCAGCGCTTTGATGGTTTGCCAGCAATGAATATTCAAGGCGGTGCAGCTCCTGGTGTAAGTACTGGTGAAGCCATGGAAGAAATTGAAGCAATGGTAGAAAAGCTACCAGAAGGTTTCACGGTGAACTGGAATGGTATTTCGTATGAAGAGCGCCTTTCCGGAAACCAAGCGCCGATGCTATATGCGCTATCTATCCTCGTCGTATTCTTAGTTCTTGCCGCTTTGTATGAAAGTTGGTCAGTACCTTTCGCCGTGGTGTTAGTTGTTCCTCTTGGTGTGCTTGGTGCTGTGCTTGCGGTAATGACGCGCAGTATGGATAACGATGTGTTCTTCCAGGTGAGCTTATTAACTACGGTCGGCTTGGCAACCAAAAACGCCATTCTGATTGTTGAGTTTGCAAAGGACTACTATGAGAAAGGCGCTGGGCTTATCGAAGCAACCTTACATGCTGTTCGCGTTCGTCTGCGCCCAATTATCATGACATCGCTTGCTTTTGGTTTGGGTGTGGTACCACTTGCTATCAGTTCAGGTGTGGGATCGGCAGGTCAAAACGCAGTGGGTACCGGCGTACTTGGTGGCATGATCAGTGCCACGATATTGGGTATATTCTTCGTCCCAATCTTCTTTGTAGTGGTTGAGCGATTGTTTGATCGACGTGCGAGAAAAGAGTCGGAGGCAGAGTTGTCTGAGACCAGCACTAAACCCACTCAGCAAAGCGAGTAGGACTTGGTTGTTTTAACTGAGTTATACTAGTGATAATAAACACGATTAAAGGGCGCTTCGGCGCTCTTTATTTTATGTTTTCACTTGGTGGTTACCGTCTATGACGCGAGCCTGAAAGACGGCGTGTTGTGTGCAGTATCAGCACAGCCTTTTCGGCCGAATGAAAGCCTAAAGAAGAAAAACGACGATGAAAGATCAGAAAATTTCCCCAATTTCCGTTTTGGATCAAAGTCCTATGTTTGTTTGTGGTGTGATGCAGCGCATGTACCGCAATCGTGCCCAAGCTGAGCTCTCTCGGCAAAATTTGATGACACTAGAAATGGCAAGTGCACTGGCCGCTTTAGAAGAATTTCAGCCTATGAGCCAGCAAGCGTTAGCTGATGCGGTTCGAACTGAGCGAAGTGTAGCAAAGCGGATGGTGGACAATCTGGAAAAGAGAGGGTTTGTTCAAGTTTCTAAAAGTAAATCGAATCAGCGCCTTAAAATGCTAAGCATGACAAAAGAGGGGGCAAATGCTTTAAAGCAAGTTCATCAAATCATGACGAATTTACAGAAAGAGTTTTTTTCTTGTTTGTCGGAATCTGAAGCGAATGAATTTTTTCGTCTGGTAAGAAAGCTCACTTTTGCGAATCACGACCAGTAACTGACATCAATGCCGTTTAGCGTCTTTATTTTATCGCGGACCAATTATATTAAGCTGTAGAACTTAAGAAATAGGATGCCCAACGTACAGGTCACGGTAGAAAGCACCGTAGTGAGTGCGATGATATTTGCAGCTAACGTGGCATTGCCTCCCATGGAACGCGCCATGACATAGCTGGCAGCAGCGACTGGAGAGGCGTTCATAAAGAAAAGAATACCTAGCTCAATTCCTCGAAATCCTACTAAGTAAGCTCCCATGGTGATGATGACTGGCGCTACGATGAGCTTGTAACTGCTCGCAAACCAAGATGGACCTTTCTCTTTTCTCATCAAGCTAAAGTCAAGTGAGCCACCCGTACACAACAGCGCCAAAGGCAATGTCATTTTGGACAAGTAGTCTCCTGCGTCAATAACCACATTCGGTACTGGAATAGCGAGTAAATAAAAAGCCATTCCTAGAACAATGGAGATTATGAGTGGATTCCTAGTCAGTGTTCGGCCCATCATCTTTGCTGCTTGCGAGGCAGACGTTGCTCCTTTGGGAGATAAGCAAATTACCGCTTGGACGTTATAAATAAATGTGGTGACCGCGACATAGAGAGCCGCTAACGCCACACCTTGAGAACCATACGCATTGGCAACGTAAGCGATGCCAATAATACCTGTATTTGCTCGGAACCCACCTTGGATGAGAACGCCTTGATCAGGCGATGCTTTGAACAGAAGTTTGACGGAAAGATAGGTGAAAATGAAAAACGAAATACTAGCGATGACGCCGAAATTGACGAATCCACTTGCCGCGGAAAAGTCGTGTTCTGAAGCCACAATGCTGACAAATAACATTGCAGGCAAGGTAACTTGAAACACCAGTTTAGAGCCTACTTCGATAAAATTATCGTTGATTAGACCAAAGCGCTTAAAAAGAACGCCAAGTACCAACATCAAACAGATAGGTCCGGTTATCGACAAAGAGAATTGCAACTGATGTAAAACAGCTTCCATGTAAGTATCCGCAGCAAAAGAAAAAAGTGTTCCTGTTGCCTATTAAGCCACAAACCCGGAGGGTAGGACAGTAACGTGATGAAATTTTCTTCTGTTGTAGGTTCCGGAGTCATTTACACTCCAAGTTATGGACGAGGTCCCAATTTAACAAAGCGGTACTGGTCCTACGTGCGATATGTTGGTTAACTCGTTGTCGTGATGCATCCACATGCGTATTAGATGTGAGGGCTGGTCATCGTAGTTATGGATAGGAGTTCATCAATGAAAAGGAAACACAACAAAACTGTACTGTGTGCGTTTGTCTCTGGTTCGGTATTTGGTGCGGTTTTGGTCATTGCGATGTCTTTACCAATGTAATCCTCTTAATTGGCTGTTGGAACACTCACACTAATTCAGTACAAAACAGATTGAGTTCTGCGGTGTGTGCTGTTAGTTTAAAAAACATGAAAATACACGTTCGCCCTTCATTAACAACCTTCTCTTGGTGGCGCTCTAAATAGAGCGGCGCGGAATACTTACATTCTTAAGCTGCTGGATGGTAGCTAAGAGTGTTTGATCTTTTTATCTCCAGTAGCGATCTATTAATTACTTGGAGACAAATATGAATACCCATAAAAATACATCTCAGCGTGAAATTATACTTACCGGAGATCGAGCAACAGGTCCATTACACCTCGGGCACTATATTGGTTCATTGCAACAACGAGTCAAATTGCAAACGGAGCACGAGCAAACGATCTTGGTTGCGGACATGCAAGGGCTGACGGATAACGCGCATAACCCATCAAAGGTATCCTCTAATATTCTCAATGTCGTTGCAGATTATTTGGCTGTTGGTATCAACCCCGCTCAAACTACGATCACGTTGCAGTCTCAAATTCCAGCGTTAGCCGAGTTGACAATGTATTACAGTAATCTTGTTTCTATCGCTCGATTAGAGCGAAACCCCACGGTTAAAAATGAGATTCAAAGTAAAGGCTTTGAACGCTCTATTCCCGCAGGCTTTTTAACGTATCCAATTTCTCAAGCTGCTGATATTACGGGGTTTCATGCGACGCTAGTACCAGTGGGTGATGACCAGCTGCCGATGTTAGAGCAAACTAATGAAATCGTGAGAAAAATAAACCACCTGGGTGGGAAAGAGGTTCTTAGGGAATGCCGTCCATTACTTAGTGATGCACCTCGTTTGCCGAGTACTGATGGCAAAAATAAGATGTCTAAAAGCATGGGGAATGCAATCAACCTAGGGACGTCTGAAAAGGAGATTTCTGCGGCGGTGAAATCTATGTATACCGATCCCAATCATCTGAAAATTGAGGACCCTGGCCAAGTCGAAGGGAATATTGTATTCATCTACCTCGATGCTTTTCATCCTGATAAAAATTATGTCGAACAGCTAAAAGACCATTATCGACGAGGTGGGTTAGGTGATGGTTTGACCAAGAAAGTGTTAGAAGAATGCTTACAAGAGATGCTTCGCCCTATTCGAGAAAAGCGCGCTATGTATTTGAATGATAAAGCGCAGCTGATTGATATTTTAAAACAAGGTAGTGAGCGTTCTCGCGAGAAAACCGAAAAAGTGCTATTTGATGTGAAAGATGTATTTGGTTTAAATTTGTTCTGAATTAAAAGTAGAGAGTTGAACATAAGGCACGACGACTGGTTAGCAACGTGCCTTTTTAAGTTCCCAGTCAGTCAAAGCGCATTGTTAAGAAGAAAAAAATTCACGACGAAAATCCGCGACTTCTTGTTGGTAATAGCTTTGCCATTCCGGTTCTGACAAATGTGAATGGCTAGAGGCTCTTTGCGTTCTTAGCTTGGACTCAAGTTGTTGTAATGCTTGTTGGTAATCTTTGACTTGTTTTTTTTGCTCTGTAATTTGCTGCTGACGAGCATGAATGTTTTTACTTTCTTCTTTCGTTAAGTAAGTTCGTTCTAGCTCTGCGATGATCGCCAAGCGATCTGGTAGGCTCATACTATTAGGAATCAGGGTGACCGCACGCTCATATTTTTCCTGGTTGCTTGTTAGCCCGATAGCATCTGCATGTTCTTGCCAGTCAATGGTGAGTTGCTCGAAAGCTCGCAAAAAGTTATCTGGGCTTTGAGTGTCCAGCTTTTGGGCTTCTAAATTGAAATCGTACAGCGCGAACTCATCCGCGAAAACAACATCAGCCAATTCTCCCCAGATGCTCCTTGCTTCGTTCTTCAGCTGTGCAATACGCGACGCCAGTGATTGTTGCTCATCAAATAACAAATTTCCTACACTCTCTTGCCATTGGCTGCTGAGCTGAGGGTAGTTCGCCAAAAGCTGGAATCGAGCTGAAGATAAATGCGCCTCAAACAAGGCGACCTGCTCTTCACAACTACGGTTCAACATACACTCTTGCCAAAACGTCTCAAGTTCGGCGACAAGTTTCCTGCCTTTGAGTTGAGTTAATCGCTCAGTCGTTATTTGAACTGTGGAAGGGAGCTTAGCGGTTTGTGGTGAAGTATCTGTATCGGGCACGATGCTACTCGTTTGTAGTGATGTACTGGAGACACTCTTATTTTTTGTCTTAGGGAAAGGAGAGGAAGCGAGCTCTTCTTTTTGAACATCGTGACTGAAAGTTAAAAATATCATGCCCGCCATAAGGGCGGACATGATTATCAAAGCGATTTTCTTCATGGCTTGATTGTTGCGCTTACTGGGAAATGGTCAGAAAGGTTATAGTGTTTCCATAAACTCTCTGCGGTTGTGCGCGGCACGTCTACACGGTTGTCATTGAATGATTTCACCCCGTATTCACTACTCACCATAACATAGTCAAGGTATTCCACGTTTTCGCCACCTGATAACGCTTCACCTGCAAAGTTATTGATACGGGGATCAAAGGTTGACTCCGTGTAACCAGAGTACTGAGGTTCGATGGCGCTTAAGTTAGCGATCATTTGTTGGTAGTCACCAGGGAACTTTCTTTTGTTTACGTTAAAGTCGCCGCTGTATACCACAGTTTCGCTTGAAGGAATGTTAAGAGATTGGGCGAGTGCGCGGATTTGTTTGAACTGGCGCTGACGATACTCACGGGCGGTGTCTGTATCGAAAGATGCGGTATGGGTAGCAAACACATGGTAAGCCTGACCACCTTTAATTATTTCCGCATAATTTACGCCTTTATCGGCAAAGCAGTCTGTACCAGAACAATCGGGAAAGACATATTGCGCTTCGTTCACGATAGGGTAGCGACTAACTATGATTACGCCACCATCATGAATATTAACGCCTTCTTTATCTAACATCTTTGTTTGGTAAGGATATTCCTTGGCTAACTCACGTAAGAATGCTTCACGGCCGCTGGCAAACACCTCTTGCAGCGCCAAAACATCGTAACCTTTTACATGTTGAGGAATCAGTTCGTAACGATCTCCAATGTGCGATGCAATAGCCGTCAACGCCCAGATGTTATAAGTCATCAACTTAAGGTTTTGTTCTTCGCTGTCGACAGACTCCGCTACCTTGCTTGGCGTGATGGTGTAGTAAAGATCATCATATCGAGCGGTACTGTCTGACTTAAATGCCAGTTCGGTTTCTCTCGTACCAAAAGCTTTAGTGTTGGCACGATGAATGTTACGATCATCTTTGAGAGATAACTCGACATCGGCTGCGGATAAGCCGTATTCAATGGTCGAATTGTACCAATGGCCTTCCATTATTTGATTGAGTGTTATGCTTTCACCTTCGGGGCTAGAAACCACCGTTTCAAAACGGTAAGTTTGATTTGATTTCACGCCCTCCCAGCGGTTGAAGCTTAATACAGATTTAGTTTCCCACGGACCAAGTACCTGCACATGTTGTTGCCACTCTTCTCCGTATTGAAGCAAATCACTACCTTCATGTTTTACTTGAATAGTTAACGGTTGATCAGAGTTATTCGTTAGGTAAACGTCGGTATCTGCAATGCTGGGTAACGCTATCAAGCTACTTAATAAAAGGCTCCACTGCGAAAATTTCATCTTATTTTTCCATCATTTGAACTAGAGCAATCATTCTTGTTTATAAATGTTACTTGCACGTTAAATATGGATGACATCTAAGCCAGTGCTGAAAATTGTTATCAGAATGTGATCTTTATTCAATGGTGAGGGTGGAGGTATTGAGTGTGTGGCCGTTGAAGCGGTGGAAAATAATACCAACAGTCAACGAATTGCATTCACTGCAATCAAGCTGTCATCTTTGCTCTATAAGTTGTGCGGCGTCATTCATCTAGCCATATGGCTAGAACTCAAATTGATAGATGGAGCACCATGGCTAGAGCAGTAAATCCAACCGATGAAACCATCATTAAATTGTTACAAGAGCAAGGTTTGATTAGAAGTGAAGCAGAAGCGCGTTTAAAGAAAGAGGTGTACCGCTTGCAACCTAATGAGATAGCAAAAGTAAAAAATTATGCCCAGCATTTTGGGATAAATGCGAAAGAAAAGCTCATCGATGAGATCTTGGATCTGCGCCGAGAAGCGCTCATGAAAAGATGTAGACACAATACGGAGCATGCGAGCCTATCTCTAAAATAGCATGTGATAAAACTATCAATTACTGATCAAGATTTGATCTCTCAAGCCGATGTATATAAGAGCGTTCAATGATATCGAGCGCAAAAAAACAGTGTGTTTTAGAGGTTAAGCTTTCACTTAAGTGAGAGGTTTGGAAAGGCTGCGGGGAGAGAGTGCATGCGTATTAAAGACTTAAGTGTCGTAAAGAAAATATCGGTTAGTTATTTAACCGTTTTTGCCGTGTTTGGTTTAGTGTCAGTAATGTTGGTGCAAGGTTTGTTAACACTGAATAAAGACATTTCAGTGTTAACAGATAAAAGTTTACCTTCTGTTGCGATTTTGAAAGGTATCCAAGTTGATATTACTAAAGTGCGTAAAGATGAGTTCTCTTTATTGCCAAACGCAAATCACCCCAAAATTGGTGAGTGGTTAAAAGGCCTCGACCAATGGCGTTCTGATGTGCAGGCTGGTATTGCAGAATACGAAAAGCTCGACCTTAATAAGCGTGAAACGCAGTCCTTTAGCGTTTTTAAAGAAACTTGGAATCAATACATCAAAGAAACGAAGACTTACAACGCACTGCTAAGCCAAGGTGATGCTGAAAGTGCAAATGATGTGATTTTATCGAGTTTCGATACCTACTCAAAAGCGTTGAGCAGCTTGGATGATACCCTCGCGTTGAACGATGAGTTGGTGAATTTGATTGGTGAAGAAGTACAAAGTGAAGCGGCATTTACACAATACAGCGCTGCTGTTGGTGCGCTTGTCGTCGCATTGGTCATGGTAATGTCTGCCATGCTGCTTTCTCGAGTCATCTGCGGGCCTGTTGATCGAGCATTGGAATTCGCTTCCAAAATCGCCAAGGGTCAATTGAATAATCAAATCGACGAAAGCGAATTGAGCAAAGACGAGTTAGGAACGCTGCTCAAAGAGCTTGTCGGTATGCAAACAAACTTACATTCGTTGGTTTCTGAGATTAATGACTCAACGATTCAGCTAACGGCAGCAGTAGAGGAAGTGAGTGCTATTTCTTCTCAGACCGCCTCTGGTATGCAAAATCAACAAATTGAACTTAGCTCGGTGGCTTCTGCGATGACAGAGATGCAAGCTGCTGTAAGTGAAGTGGCACAAAATACCGAAGTTGGCGCAACCTCTGCTTATTCGGCTGCGGAAGTGGCAAAGCAAGGAACGGCGACGTTACAACAAACTATCGCAGTAATTGAGCTTGTATCACATACGATCCAAGAATCAGATGAACTGGCACGTGAGCTTGAATCGAGCTCAAACAATATCAATGTGGTCGTCGATGTGATCCGCGGGATTGCCGAGCAAACAAACTTGTTAGCACTGAACGCCGCAATTGAAGCCGCTCGGGCTGGTGAACAAGGTCGTGGGTTTGCTGTTGTGGCAGATGAGGTTCGTTCTCTGGCGCAACGCACTCAAGACTCCACTTCACAAATTGTGGAAATTGTTAATCAGCTACAAGAGAGCAGCAGTAAAATAGGGCATTCAAGCCGTGATTGTCAGGAGGGTATTTCTCAGTGTGTTGAGCAAGTTAATGACGCTGATAGCCAGATAAAAGAAATTGAACATTCTGTCGATAACATAGCGCAAATGAGCACACAAATCGCAACGGCGTGCAGTGAGCAGAATTCTGTATCCGAAGAGCTGAATCGCAGTGTGGAGCATATTAATAGTGCTTCAACAGAGATGGCTGAGGGAGCTTCACAAACGGCTGTGGCTTGTCAGCAGATTAGTAGCCTAACGCACAACTTGAAAACTCGAATGGGTTCATTCCAGCTCTAGTTGTTGTGTTTCAGCTTTATTCCTAACCTCATTGCTACAATAAATAAGCCGGACGAAATTTCCGGCTTATTTATTCTCTGTCTATATAAGTTCAGAGTATGCTCAACCTTGGGAGAATATGCTCGCTAGGCTGGAATACCACTGTGAAACTTAAAATCTGTATCTGGCGTAGAAATTAAATCTGCCTCTATACGTCCAAAGTAGGCGATGCGCTCGCTGATATCTTTGCCTGCGATTTGCTCCGCTAATACAAGATAATCCTGGTAATGGCGTGCTTCTGAACGTAATAAAGAAATGTAGAACTTTGCGATATCGTCATCCATATGTGGTGCTAGTTTGGCAAAACGCTCACAAGATCGGGCTTCGATGTACGCACCAATGATGAGTTTATCGATCAGCGTTTCCGGCTCATGAGTCTTCATATGCGAAATCAGTCCTTTAGCATAGCGACTTGCTGGAATATTTTTATACTCAATTCCACGACTTTCCATGATCTCTAAAACTTGATAAAAGTGGTGTAACTCCTCTTTTATCAAAAGCACCATCTTATCGATCAAATCTTGGCTGTATGGTGAGTCGGACTTAGCCATGATTGACTTAGAAATATTGCTCTTGCCTTTTAAAGTTTCCAATGAGCCTACGTTACGGTAAGCAAAATCTTCGTAGGGCTTAAACCAGTCAAGTAGAGCATGTGAACTGGATTGGTCAACGGCATACTTACGAATTAAAAACATGGCAGATTGGCCAGCTTTTAGTTCGCACAGTAGGTGGTCTAACAAAATGGTTTGAAGGTTCTCTGGTTTCTTTGCTTCCTCTACCCATTCATCAGGTGTACTGCATTGCAGAAATTGGTTAATGGGAGCAAGAAGATCTTGATAGGCGTCTAGATTCATCATTTTAGTTTTAGTACTTCACATTTTTATTGGGCATATCCGTTGTCTTGCGGATAGAAAAAAGGCTGCAATTGCAGCCTTTCTTGACCTGAAGTGAATGTTACCACTTTTTCTTCTCGCCGAAGAGTGCTTCCATGTCATTGTCACGCTCTTTGTCAGCAATCTGCTGCATTTCGGCATCGCTTTTATCTTGGCGCTTTTTATCTAAGTCACCTAACATCTCTTCAAGCTTTTGTTTCGCTTGAATAGAATAAGGATCGCTCTTAGTGCTCAAAGCATCGATACCTTTACGCAGCAGTTGAAGCGCGGTGCCTGGTTGGCCACGAGAGATAGAGTCGTTTGCTCTTTTGATGACATTTTCAATGTTGATGCGAATTTGCATCGTTTCCAAGCGCGCATTTTCGGTGACGTAGGTCTGGGTATCCAATCGGCCTTTGTTGTGCTCGTTACGGATAGTGTCGCGAAGTCGTTTAACCAGCTTAAGCATGACGATAGCTTGTTTATCACTACTCGGCATCTTGAAAGTGGTACTCTCGCCTGTAGGACCATTCTCTTTTAGCTGCGTAATCTGCTGCTTCATATTTTCGATACGTTGAGCAAGTTGCTTGTTCTTCGGATCCAGCTCATGCATGCTCTCTAGCGCGTCAAGAATACGATTGTTTAGACACAGCAACAGCTCTTTACTAAAAGGGATATGGTGCGCATGACCAATCAACTCTTCAGTACCATCTATCAAGGCTACATATCGTGCTGATTCCTGCCTTTTTGCGGTTTCAACTTTAACCTTATATTGCAACATAATGTTATAGCCTAGGATTAACACCAGTAGGATGGCTACCAAAGCGATTATTAAACCAATATTCATATCTTTGCGTCTGCTTTACTTTTCTGCGGCTAGCGTTAAAGAATACATGAATCTTATCTTACTCGGCACCTTATTTGTTTGATTATTTTGTCTCTCCCACGTTTTAGTTACTGATAGAAGTCACATCATAGAACTTCGGTCATTTATTGGCTCAACTTTGTGCATATTGTTTCTTGCTTGAAGATTATTAGTATGTGATTGAGGTATAAGTTAGAAATTGCTGTTCATTTCGATTTGAACGCGTTATAACTAATTATTATATCGCTCGCTTGAGTGGCCAATAAACTCTCTCATGAATAAGTAAGGGATTACGATGAAACTGCAGCAGCTGAAGTATATTGTTGAGGTTGTAAACCATAATCTGAATGTATCTGCAACGGCGGAAAGCTTATATACCTCTCAGCCAGGTATCAGTAAACAGGTTCGGTTGCTGGAAGACGAGTTAGGCATTCAGATTTTTGAACGTAGCGGTAAGCACTTAACGCAAGTGACGCCAGCTGGAGAAGAAATTGTACGTATCTCTCAAGAAATTCTCGCTCGTGTAGAAAGTATCAAAGCGGTGGCTGGAGAGCACACCCATCCAGAAATGGGGACGCTGAATATCACCACGACACATACGCAGGCTCGTTATGCACTGCCAGATGTCATCAAAGGTTTTACTTCTCGTTATCCAAAAGTGTCGTTACACATGCACCAAGGTACACCGTCACAAATGTCTGAGGCGATAGCTAAAGGCACAGCGAATTTTGCGATTGCGACAGAAGCGCTTCACTTATATCAAGATGCCATCATGCTGCCTTGTTATCACTGGAATCGTTCAATAGTTGTGCCTAAAGACCACCCACTAGCGAAGAAAGACAAAGTAACGATCAGTGATCTTGCCGCTTACCCATTAGTCACTTACGTGTTCGGTTTTACTGGCCGTTCAGAGCTGGATACAGCATTCAACCGCGAAGGTTTAACCCCGCGAGTGGTGTTCACGGCAACTGATGCAGACGTCATTAAAACTTACGTTCGTATGGGTATTGGTGTGGGTGTGATTGCAAGCATGGCTGTGGATGAAGAGCAGGACGGTGACTTGGTTGCAATAGATGCGAGCCATTTGTTTGGCGCGAGCACCACGAGCATCGGCTTCCGCCGTGGTACATTCTTACGCTCTTACATGTTCGATTTTATGGAGCGTTTTGCACCGCACTTAACGCGTCCAGTGGTTGAGCAGGCGATTTCGTTGAAGTCTAATGCAGAAATCGAAGAGATGTTTAAAGACATCGAGCTTCCGGTGAGATAACACTTCATTGATGTTTCGATTCCCTCTACAATGCGCTCGTTGTAGGGGGAGCTATGAAAACGCAATTTCAATTTATTAATGACTGCTTAATCGAAAACCAATCTTTGTGGCGATTCGAGCCTTTTAAAAGCAGCATTCACACATCATTACCTTGGCAGGAGCAACATCCTCGACTGTGCCAATGGCTAGCGTCTCTTACTCCCTCTCAAATCGAAGAATACAAAGCAGCACCAGAACTCGCGTTAAAAGCACTTAGTCCGTTTTTGCCTGAGCTTGAACAACTCGCAGAACCGACTCATTTAGAGCTTTTGTCGTTAAACGGCTTGGAACTCGCTCGTGGTTTAGATAACGGTATTCCGGGACGTAAGTTGGAGCAAATTAGCTCGATGGGTGAAGCTGCAATTCAACAACACTGTGGCGAAGAATGGCTAGAATGGTGCTCAGGTAAAGGTTACTTGGGGCGAATCCTGACAACGCAAACCGATCAGCCTGTAACCAGCTTTGAATACCAACAAGCACTGTGCGATTCGGGGCAACAAGCAGCCAATGAACATCATTGGAAGATGACGTTTATTCAAGGCGACGCGTTTGATAGCAAAGCGAAAGCCGTGTTTAAGCCAACGCAACACGCAGTAGCACTGCATGCATGCGGTGACCTTCACGTTCGTCTAATGCAGTACGGCAGTGAAAATGGGGTTGCTGCGATGACCATATCACCTTGTTGTTACCACTTGATTCAGTCGGAACAATACCAGCCGATGTCGGAATCGGGCAGGGCTTCTTCTCTCTCATTGTCTAAGCAAGAACTGCGTATCCCATTACAACAAACGGTGACGGGAGGAGAGCGCGTGCGTCGTCATCGTCAGCAGGAAATGATGTTTCGTCTTGGGTTTGATTTGATCACGCGACAAGCTTTGGGAATGGCAGAGTATCAGCCTGTGCCGAGTATCCGTAAGTCGCAATTAAGTGATGGTTTTGAAGCCTTATGTCGCTGGGCAGCGGAGCAAAAAGGCATTGTTCTTCCTCAAGAAATCGATTTCTCTCATTTTGAAAAGTTAAGCGAACAACGCTTCTGGCAAATGGAGAGAATGAGCTTAGTGCAACTTGTTTTTCAACGTCCGTTGGAGATCTGGCTCGCATTAGACAAAGTGCTTTATCTTGAAGAACGTGGTTACCGTGTTAGATTGTCAGAGTTTTGCCCTAAATCGGTCACGCCTAGAAATATTTTAATTTGTGCATATAAGATTTAGTTATTCTTTATAGCCAAACGCTCTATATGAAAAAGCCCACTTATGAGTGGGCTTTTGTAAACAAAACGTGACAAGTTATGTTTTATTTTGTCATTAATTAAACATAGCGATAGCTTGAGTTGGTTCAACGTATTCCAAGTCAAAGCTTTCTGCTACTTCTTTACACGTTACTTTTCCGTGAATAACGTTTAGACCTTCAAGGAAGCCTTTATCTTCTAGAAGTGCTTCGCGGTAGCCTTTATTTGCTAACTTCACGATGTATGGAAGTGTAGCGTTGTTGAGTGCAAATGTTGAAGTGCGAGCAACTGCGCCAGGCATATTTGCTACACAGTAGTGAACCACTTCATCAACGATGTAAGTTGGATCTGCGTGAGTTGTCGCGTGCGAAGTTTCGAAACAACCGCCTTGGTCAATTGCCACGTCAACCACTGCCGCACCAGGCTTCATCTTAGCAATGTGCTCTTTAGTGACCAGTTTAGGTGCTGCTGCGCCAGGAATTAGAACGGCACCGATAACAAGGTCCGCTTCTAGAACATGCTTCTCGATAGCGTCTTCAGTAGAATAAACCACTTTTGCGCGACCTTGGAATTCTTCGTCAAGCTTACGAAGTGTGTCTACGTTACGGTCTAGAATAGTGACGTCAGCGCGAAGGCCAACCGCCATACGAGCAGCGTTTGCACCAACAACGCCACCACCAACGATAACGACTTTTGCAGGTTCAACACCAGGTACGCCGCCTAGGAGTAGACCACGACCGCCGTGCGATTTTTCCAACGTTTGCGCGCCAGCTTGGATAGACATCCGACCTGCCACTTCTGACATTGGTGCTAACAGTGGCAAACGACCCATATTATCTGTTACAGTCTCATAGGCTATACAGACAGCTTTGCTCTTGATTAGCTCATCAGTTTGTGGAAAATCTGGTGCTAGGTGTAAATAAGTAAATAAAATTTGCCCTTCGCGGAGCATTGCTCTCTCTACTGCTTGGGGTTCTTTTACTTTTACAATCATGTCTGCTTGCGCAAATACGTCAGCAGCATGAGGGAGAATGGATGCGCCGACAGCGATGTAATCATCGTCTGAAAAACCAATGCCGGCACCTGCATTGGTCTCAACTAAAACTTGGTGACCATGTGAGATGAGTTCTCTCACGCTAGCTGGGATCATACCAACACGATATTCGTGATTCTTGATTTCCTTAGGTACGCCAATGATCATCCTGTATCCTCTTTCTATAATGGTTGTATTAACTGTTAGTAGGGTGTTATTGTCGAATTAATAACTAGTATAGTTATAGATTTGTAAAATTTGGCACCAAATATTAAAAAGTTGTAGTATATTTTTTTGCAAGGAAGTAATAAGGTGGAATAAAAAATGGCAGACAACTATAAAAAGCCGTCCAAGGAACTAGACCGTATCGACCGCAACATTCTTAATGAGCTGCAGAAAGACGGTCGTATTTCAAACGTTGAGCTTTCAAAACGTGTGGGACTTTCTCCAACGCCATGTTTGGAGCGTGTACGTCGCTTAGAGCGTCAGGGTTATATCACAGGGTATACTGCATTATTGAATCCGCAGTTCCTGGATGCATCACTATTAGTATTCGTTGAGATTACGCTAAACCGTGGTGCGCCGGATGTGTTTGAGCAGTTTAACTCAGCTGTTCAAAAGCTAGACGACATACAAGAGTGTCATCTTGTTTCAGGTGACTTTGACTATCTTCTTAAAACCCGTGTATCAGATATGGGTGCTTACCGCCGACTATTGGGCGATACGTTACTACGTCTACCTGGCGTAAATGACACTCGCACATACGTTGTTATGGAAGAAGTGAAACAATCTAACCAGCTTGTGATCAAAACTCGTTAATTTCTTGCAAAGAAAGCGGTATATGCTTCCGCTTTCGCCAGAGAGTAATTGGGTTTTTCTCCTTGATATGGTTAAATCAATTTACCGAGCGGCTTGATGCCGCTCGGAATGTTTTGCAATTTCCTATTTCATTTCCATATTCAAGTTGATTTATGTTCAAAGAGAACGCAAAGAAAGTCGAAACCATTATCAAAACCAGTGAAGAGCCCCAGTCTTCACGCTTAAATGGCTTCCAACGCTTAAAAGAGTGCTGCTTTATCGTTGGCGTTCTTAGCTCTGTATTGCTTGCGGTTGCACTATTTACCTTCAGTCCGGCCGATCCTTCTTGGTCCCAAACCGCATGGGGAGGGGATATCGATAATGCTGGTGGCCTTTTCGGCGCTTGGCTAGCCGATACTCTATTCTTCACATTTGGCTCTCTCGCTTACCCAATCCCTTTCTTGCTAGCGGCGGCTGCATGGGTGATTTGCCGTAAACGAGGAGAAGATGAGCCCATTGATTTCATGCTATGGGGTACAAGGCTGCTCGGTCTGGTCGTCCTTATTATGACCAGTTGCGGTCTTGCCGATATTAATTTTGATGACATTTGGTATTTTTCATCCGGAGGTGTGGTCGGGGATGTGTTGTCTAGCCTCGCTTTACCTACATTGAATGTACTCGGTACCACATTGGTATTGCTGTTCTTGTGGGGAGCGGGCTTTACGCTCTTCACTGGCATCTCATGGCTTAACATCGTGGAATGGCTTGGTGATCGTGCGTTAGCACTAATTGCCGCGCTTGCAAATAAGGCAAGAGGTTCAGAGCAGGAAGTTTTAGAACCTCAGCTTGATGAGTTTGTAGAAGACAAAGTCTCTACGCCTAAACACAATGTAGACCATGAAATTGATGATGAGCCGCTTCCTCATTTAACGGCGTACGATGTCGATGAACCGAAAGAGCCGGCGCCAGCGCATGAGTATCCTATTTATATGCCGCAAGCGAAACCTGATAAGCCTGCGGAACAGGCGATGGTAGAACCGACGCCACCACAACGCAAGGCTACGGTTAATGCTGCGCCAGTTTATTCTGAACCTGAGCCTCAAATACAACCTATCCATACGGTTAACACTGATAACGTTGATCCGCTCTTGGAACGCACCAAGCAACTGAATGTTACGATAGAAGAGCTTGAAGCAGCGGCGCAACAAGCAGATGACTGGGGAACTGAAGAACAGGCAGCACCATCATTTGCAGACACTTACTCTTCCTATGTAGAGCCACATACAGCTACAGAAGAACCGATCAGTGTTGAACCAGATTATGCGGAGTACGAACAATTTGAAGCAGAGCAAGTACAGCCGCCAAGTATTGAGCATCCTGTACATGAAGAGCCTGCAATTGATTCTGCTGTATTAGATAGCATCACGGCGCAAACAGAATCGAGCCAACATATTGAGCCTACGATCTCTGACTTTGATGTGTTAGATGATGAAGACGAAGTGGAATCTCAGCCTGCACAGCAAGCACAGCCAACAACGCCTCATCAGCAAGTTGCAACACCTTCAACAACATTTGAACCTGCACCTCAAAAAGTGGAGGTGGAAGAGGTCCAAGACAACGACCAAGATGTTACCGCATTCCAAGATATGGTTTCCAATGCGCAAGCCAAAGTCGCTGCAACACAGAACCCATTTTTGGTACAGAAAGAAGAAAACTTGCCAGTTCCGGAAGAGCCACTCCCAACGCTCGAGTTGCTTTATCATCCAGAAAAACGTGAAAACTTTATCGACCGTGATGCGCTAGAGCAGGTCGCTCGATTGGTAGAGAGCAAACTCGCTGACTACAAAATCAAAGCCGATGTGGTTGGTATTTATCCTGGTCCAGTGATCACTCGTTTTGAGCTTGATTTGGCGCCAGGGGTGAAAGTAAGTCGTATTTCTGGTCTTTCAACTGACTTAGCGCGTGCATTGTCTGCGATGGCGGTACGTGTTGTGGAAGTAATCCCTGGCAAGCCTTACATCGGTTTGGAACTGCCAAACATGAGTCGTCAGACGGTCTATTTATCTGATGTCATCAGTAGCCCTCAGTTTGAGCAAGCAACGTCACCAACAACGGTTGTGCTAGGTCAAGACATTGCGGGCGAAGCTGTGGTGGCAGATCTTGCGAAGATGCCTCACGTGTTAGTAGCAGGTACAACAGGTTCTGGTAAGTCGGTGGGTGTGAACGTGATGATTTTGAGCATGCTGTATAAAGCAGGTCCAGAAGATGTACGCTTCATCATGATTGACCCGAAAATGCTAGAGCTTTCTATTTATGAAGGTATCCCTCATCTTCTTTCTGAAGTTGTGACTGATATGAAAGACGCATCAAATGCTCTGCGTTGGTGTGTGGGCGAGATGGAACGTCGTTACAAATTGATGTCGGCATTAGGTGTACGTAATGTGAAGGGCTTCAACGAAAAATTGAAGATGGCAGCAGAAGCGGGCCACCCAATTCATGACCCGTTCTGGCAAGAAGGCGACAGCATGGATACTGAACCGCCATTGCTAGAAAAGCTGCCTTACATCGTCGTTGTTGTTGACGAATTTGCTGACCTAATGATGGTGGTCGGTAAGAAAGTTGAAGAACTGATTGCTCGCTTGGCGCAAAAAGCGCGTGCGGCAGGTATTCACTTAATTCTTGCGACTCAGCGTCCATCGGTTGATGTTATTACCGGTCTAATTAAAGCGAACATTCCAACTCGTGTTGCGTTTACGGTATCGACTAAAACGGACTCTCGTACAATCCTAGATCAAGGCGGCGCAGAATCACTACTTGGTATGGGTGATATGTTGTATCTACCGCCGGGGTCAAGTCATACAACTCGTGTTCACGGTGCATTTGCATCAGATGATGATGTTCATGCTGTTGTAAACAACTGGAAAGCGCGTGGTAAACCGAACTACATTGAAGAGATCATCAGTGGAGATCAAACTCCAGAAAGTCTATTGCCAGGTGAGCAAATGGAAGCGGATGAAGATGTAGACCCGCTCTTCGATCAAGTTGTTGAGCACGTGGTTCAATCACGTCGAGGTTCGGTTTCCGGTGTTCAGCGCCGATTTAAGATAGGTTACAACCGTGCCGCCCGTATTGTAGAGCAGCTTGAAGCGCAGGGCATCGTAAGTGCTCCGGGTCATAACGGTAACCGTGAAGTACTGGCACCTGCGCCACCAAAAGATTAATGAACTTGTGTTACTCACCTCAGTCCAACTGAGGTGAGTGGTTCTAATAATAGGTATCTGAATGAAAAAACTATTTTCAGCGAAACTTTTCTCTGCGCTTGTTTTAAGCTTTTCCCTCTTCTCTACTGCACACGCAGCGTCTCCTAAAGATGAATTAAACAAACGCCTTTCTATGAATGATGGCTTTAGTGCAGATTTCTCTCAGCAGGTTATTAGCCCTGAAGGCGAAACGGTGATGGAAGGAGAAGGTACGGTTGAAATTGCCCGCCCAAGCCTGTTCCGTTGGAGTACAACATTCCCTGATGAGAACCTATTGGTCTCTGACGGTAAGACATTGTGGTACTACAGCCCATTCATCGAGCAAGTGAGCATCTACTGGCAAGAGCAAGCAACAGAGCAAACGCCATTTGTTTTGCTAACGCGTAACCGAGCAAGTGATTGGAATAACTACAAAATATCTCAAAAAGGTGACCAGTTCACTCTCATTCCTACTGCAGTAGACTCCACACAAGGTCAATTCCAGATTAATATTGATGCCAAAGGTGTGGTGAAAGGCTTCAATGTGGTTGAGCAAGACGGCCAAAAAGGTTTGTTCACCTTTAACAACGTGAAGCTGGGTAAACCAAAAGCAGACAGATTCACATTCACAATTCCAAAAGGTGTGGAAGTGGATGACCAAAGGAATTAATTGGTAGTGAGTAATTACACATTAGATTTCTCGGGGGACGAAGATTTTCGTCCCCTTGCTGCTCGTATGAGACCGGAAACGATCGAGCAATATATTGGACAGCAGCACATTTTAGGCCCTGGTAAGCCACTGCGCCGTGCGCTAGAGGCGGGTCACATTCACTCTATGATCCTTTGGGGACCACCAGGCACAGGCAAAACGACATTAGCGGAAGTGGCTGCAAACTACGCCAATGCTGAAGTAGAGCGTGTGTCTGCCGTAACGTCTGGTGTGAAAGAAATCCGTGCTGCAATCGAGAAAGCACGTGAGAACAAAATGGCGGGTCGCCGCACCATCTTATTTGTGGATGAGGTGCATCGCTTCAACAAATCTCAACAAGACGCGTTTTTACCGCATATCGAAGATGGCACGGTTACCTTTATTGGTGCGACGACAGAAAACCCATCGTTTGAGTTAAACAACGCATTGCTGTCACGTGCACGTGTCTACAAGCTAACGTCTCTCGATAAAGATGAAATCTCACTGGCGCTGAATCAAGCGATCAGTGACAAAGAGCGTGGCTTGGGCAATACACCCGCACATTTCGCTGATAACGTATTAGACTGCCTAGCAGAACTGGTCAACGGTGATGCTCGCATGTCTCTCAATTATCTTGAGCTGCTCTACGACATGGCAGAAGACAATGCGCAAGGTGAAAAAGAGATCACGCTTAAGTTGCTGGCTGAAGTGGCAGGGGAGAAAGTCTCTCGCTTCGATAACAAAGGTGATATCTGGTACGACTTAATCTCTGCGGTCCACAAATCCATTCGTGGTTCTAACCCAGATGCGGCGCTTTACTGGGCTGCACGTATGATTGCAGCGGGTTGTGATCCTCTTTATATTGCCCGTCGATTACTTGCGATCGCTTCTGAAGATGTAGGTAATGCTGACCCTCGCGCAATGCAAGTGGCACTCTCCGCGTGGGACTGTTTTACACGCGTTGGTCCAGCAGAAGGTGAACGTGCGATTGCTCAAGCTATTGTTTATCTCGCGTGCGCTCCAAAGAGTAATGCCGTTTACGTTGCTTGGAAACAAGCGCTAACGGACGCTCATAACTTACCTGAATATGAAGTGCCGCATCACCTTCGAAATGCGCCAACCAATTTGATGAAAGACATGGGGTATGGGGCTGAGTATCGTTATGCTCACGATGAGCCTGGTGCTTACGCAGCCGGTGAGCAATATTTGCCGCCTGAAATGGGCGATCGTAGGTACTATCAGCCGACAAATCGTGGTCTGGAGACCAAAATCGGCGAAAAGTTAGATTACTTGGCTACTTTAGACGCAAATAGCCCACAAAAGCGCTATGAAAAGTAGGCGTTTTTGGATACATTTGTTCAGTAAATTTTTTTAACGCGTACGCTTGGAAAGTGCGCGTGATTTCACAACAAAAAGCATAGGATTAACAATGCTGGATTCTAAATTACTTCGTACAGAGCTGGATGAAACAGCTGCTAAACTGGCGCGTCGTGGCTTTAAGCTAGACGTAGATACTATTCGTAAACTTGAAGAACAACGTAAGTCCATTCAAGTAGAAGTAGAAAATTTACAATCCACGCGTAACTCCATCTCCAAGCAAATCGGCCAAAAAATGGCGGCTGGCGACAAAGAAGGCGCAGAAGAGATCAAGAAACAAATCGGTACGCTAGGTAGCGATCTTGATGCGAAGAAAGTTGAACTTGAGCAAGTAATGGCTCAACTAGACGAGTTCACGCTTTCTGTACCAAACATCCCAGCAGACGAAGTGCCAGATGGCAAAGATGAAAACGACAACGTTGAAATCTCTCGTTGGGGTGAGCCAAAGTCTTACGACTTCGAACTGAAAGATCACGTTGACCTAGGCGAAATGGGCGACGGTCTAGACTTCGCAAGCGCAGTTAAGATCACTGGCGCACGTTTCATCGTGATGAAAGGCCAATTCGCTCGCCTACACCGTGCAATCGCTCAGTTTATGCTGGATCTTCACACTGAAGAGCACGGCTACACAGAAATGTACGTACCTTACCTAGTAAATTCTGACAGCCTATTCGGTACTGGTCAGCTTCCTAAGTTTGGTAAAGATCTTTTCCACACTGAGCCGCTAGCAGAAAAGGTAAACGACGAAGAGCCACGTAAACTGTCTCTAATCCCTACTGCAGAAGTACCTGTAACGAACCTAGTTCGTGACACGATTTCTGACGAAGCGGATCTACCAATTAAGATGACAGCTCACACGCCATGTTTCCGTTCAGAAGCGGGTTCTTACGGTCGTGACACTCGTGGTCTGATTCGTATGCACCAGTTCGACAAAGTTGAGCTAGTACAAATCACTAAGCCAGAAGATTCAATGAACGCACTAGAAGAGCTAACAGGTCACGCTGAGAAAGTTCTACAACTTCTTGAGCTTCCTTACCGTAAAGTGGTTCTATGTACAGGTGACATGGGCTTTGGCGCTCGTAAGACTTACGACCTAGAAGTTTGGGTTCCTGCTCAAGAAACTTACCGTGAGATCTCTTCATGTTCTAACATGTGGGATTTCCAAGCTCGTCGTATGCAAGCGCGTTTCCGTCGTAAAGGCGAGAAGAAACCTGAGCTTGTACACACGCTAAACGGTTCTGGTCTTGCTGTAGGTCGTACAATGGTTGCTATCCTAGAAAACAACCAAGAAGCAGACGGCCGCATTGCAATCCCTACAGTACTTCAGAAGTACATGGCGGGCGCAACGCACATCGGTTAATTCATTAACCACTAGAACACCAAAACCCAGCCTTAGTGCTGGGTTTTTTGTTATCTGCGTCGAGTGAAAATTGATTATTACTAAGCTGCAATAGTGTTTTCGAATTTACCCTAATTATCTTGTTATTTGTAATCGATATAATCATCCACCTTACCACGGTAAGTAGATTTTCTCATTCAAGTAACGAGGAGGGCTTATGGCCGTAGGGTGGGCCAATGACGATAGCGTCAGCCAACAAATTCAAAACACAATAGACGACGAGATTTCCCGTGTTCGTGGCAGTATCGCAAGGGGTGAAAGCGCCCATTATTGCGATGAGTGTGGTGATGAGATCCCAGAAGCACGTCGTTTTGCTATGAAAGGCGTTCGTTTGTGTATCGAATGTCAGTCAACAATCGAATTGGTGTCTCAACGCCAAGCATTGTTCAATAGACGAGCGAGTAAAGACAGTCAACTCCGATAACTTTACTGCTCTAATAAATAACGAGACGGTTTGAGTCTCATACTCAAACCGTTTTCATGTTCAATTGAACTATGAAGCGAAGCAGTCTTTACGTTGTAACGCAGCATCAATCGCATTCACTAACTTTTCAATATCTTCTGGCTTGCTGATGAACGGCGGCATCATATAAATCAGTTTGCCAAATGGACGAATCCACACTCCGTGTTCAACAAACAAGGCTTGGATGGTTTCCATATTCACAGGGCGATGCGTCTCCACTACGCCAATGGCACCTAGCCAACGGGTGTTTTTCACCAACTCGTATTCTTCAAGTTTTGGTAGTAACTCAGAAAACAGCGTTTCAATTTGTTGGGTTTGTTGCTGCCAATTACCTTGCTCAATCAATTCCAAACTTGCGGTGGCAACAGCACAGGCGAGTGGATTCCCCATAAAGGTTGGACCGTGCATAAAACAGCCTGCATCACCACCACAAACGGTGTCTGCTACGTGTTTGCTCGCTAGGGTCGCAGAGAGGGTCATGTAGCCGCCAGTGAGTGCTTTCCCGACACACAGAATGTCTGGTTGAATGTCTGCATGTTCGCAGGCAAACAACTTACCGGTACGACCAAATCCGGTAGCGATCTCATCTGCAATCAATAACAAGCCGTATTTGTCGCAAAGCCTACGCACGCCTTTAAGAAATTCTGGATGGTAGATGCGCATGCCGCCTGCGCCTTGAACAATAGGTTCTAGGATCACCGCAGCAAGTTCTTCATGGTGCGTTTCAATCTTGTGCTCGAAGTCGGTAAGGTCCTCTGGCTTCCATTCATCCCAATAACCACAAGTTGCTGACTCCGCAAAGATATGCTCAGGCAAAAAGCCTTTGTAAAGAGAGTGCATTGAGTTATCAGGATCGGTAACCGACATAGCCGCAAAGGTGTCGCCGTGATAACCGTGTCGCAAAGTAAGAAACTTCGGTCGGCGTTCGCCTTTTGCATGCCAATATTGCAGTGCCATTTTTAAGCTGACTTCTACGGCAACGGAGCCTGAATCGGCAAGGAATACATGTTCAAGGTTATTTGGTGCAAGGGACAATAGCTTTTTACACAAACTGATTGCTGGCTGGTGGGTAATCCCGCCAAACATCACGTGAGAGACCTGATCGATTTGCTGGTGAGCGGCTTGATTTAAATGCGGATGGTTGTAGCCGTGGATCGTCGACCACCAAGAAGACATGCCATCGACCAGCTCAGTACCGTCTTCCAATTTAATATGAACACCATTTGCCGATGCCACTGGGTAGCAGGTCAGAGGTGTCAATGTCGAAGTGTAAGGATGCCAGATATGCTGGCGGTCGAAGGCGAGATCCATGTGCGATTCCAATAATAATTGAGGTTAAAAAACAGACAGGTGTAAACTTTGATCTTTTGCGTTGTGTTGACAGTTTATCGAGACTCAGTAGACTGTCAACACAACAACAAAAGTGACTAAAGGAATACACGTGGAAGTTCGTCATAACTGGACGCATGCTGAAGTGCGCGATCTCATGGAAAAACCATTCATGGATCTCCTATTCGAAGCGCAGCTTGTACATCGTCAATATCAACAAACCAACCATGTTCAAGTAAGCACGCTTCTGTCGATTAAGACAGGTGCTTGTCCAGAAGATTGTAAGTACTGTCCTCAGAGTGCTCGTTACACCACAGACATCGAGAAAGAGCGTCTGATGGAAGTAGAACGCGTACTCGATGCTGCGCAAAAAGCCAAAAATGCTGGTTCTACTCGATTCTGTATGGGCGCAGCATGGAAAAATCCAAAAGAGCGTGACATGCCGCATTTGACCGACATGATCAAAGGCGTGAAGGGCATGGGTTTAGAAACGTGTATGACATTAGGCATGTTGACACCAGATCAAGCAAAACAACTGGCAACCGCAGGTTTGGATTACTACAACCACAACCTAGATACGTCTCCTGAATTTTACGGCAACATCATTACCACACGTACTTATCAAGACCGTTTAGATACTTTGTCTCATGTTCGTGATGCTGGCATGAAGATCTGTTCCGGTGGCATCATCGGTATGGGTGAAAGTGCTAACGACCGAGCAGGTTTGTTGGTTGAATTAGCTAACTTGCCAGTGCATCCTGAAAGTGTGCCAATCAACATGCTCGTGAAGGTGAAAGGCACACCACTGGAAGAGGTGGACGATGTTGAGCCATTCGATTTCATTCGCTTGATTGCGATTGCGCGCATCATGATGCCTCAATCAGCGGTTCGTCTATCGGCTGGCCGTGAAAACATGAACGAACAAATGCAAGCGCTGTGTTTTATGGCGGGTGCAAACTCAGTCTTCTATGGCTGCAAACTTCTGACGACTCCAAATCCTTCTGAAGATAAGGACATGATGCTGTTCAATAAGCTCGGTATTAACAGCCAAGAGGTGTCTCAAAAGCCTGATGAAATCGAAGAAAACGAGTTACTCGATCGCGTCGTAGAGCGCGTTGCTGCCCGTCCGACAAAAGACGACCTTTTCTACGATGCCAGCGTTTAAATCTCGTATCGAGTCCGCCCTTGCTGAGCGTAAAACGCAAGGGTTGAATCGTTCTATGAATGTGGTGTTTGCCGGTAACCAGTCCGTTTTGGAACACGAAGGTAGACGCTACATTAATTTCTCAAGTAATGATTATTTGGGATTGGCTAATGACCAAGCGCTTGTTCGGGCTTGGCAGCAAGGTTTAAGCGTATATGGTAGTGGCAGTGGAGCATCACCGATGGTGACTGGCTTTAGTGCCGCGCACAGCAATTTAGAAGCCGCACTGACCGAATGGTTGGGTTACGACAGAGCAATTCTGTTTGGTTCTGGATTCAGTGCTAATCAAGCCTTGTTGTTCACCTTGTTGGAAAAATCAGACGTATTGATCCAAGACCGTTTGAACCATGCCTCACTGATGGAAGCGGGGGCGTTGTCACCAGCTAAGATGAAGCGCTTCAAACACAATGACATCGAGCACCTAAAGTCGCTGATTAATAGCGAAGACAACCATCTAGTTGTGACTGAAGGGGTATTCAGCATGGACGGCGACTGTGCGCCGCTTAGCGATATAGCTGAAGTCACTCGTAGTCATGATGCTTGGTTTGCTGTCGATGACGCTCATGGTATTGGCGTTCTTGGTCAATCCGGTGGTGGTTCTTGCGAGTTGGCAACGGTTAAACCCGAGATACTGATCGTTACTTTCGGCAAAGCGTTTGGTATGTCTGGCGCGGCTATTTTATGTGACCACGCAACGGGAGACTTTTTGACTCAGTTTGCTCGTCACCATGTGTATTCCACAGCGATGCCTCCGGCACAAGCCTACGCGCTCACGCATGCGGTTTCTATGGTTCAAGAGCAGTCTTGGCGACGTGAAAAGCTCTCTGAGCTTAGTGAAGTGTATCGAGATAGCCTTAGCGACCTTGAGGGGTTTGTTGAGACTCAAACTTCGATTAAGCCCTTTTTGATTGGTGAATCTGAATTGGCTTTGCGAGTAGCAGGTGCTTGTCGCCAAAACGGTATTTGGGTGACTGCTATTCGCCCTCCGACGGTGCCTAAAGGAACGTCTCGTCTTCGAATCACACTCACTGCCAATCACACTAATGAACAAGTTAAAACGCTTTCAATCGCATTGAAGCAAGCATTAGGAGCGCTGTAATGGATAATGCAACTACCGCATTAGCGCAAACGCTCGCGTTAGAGAGTTTCCATCAAGATAAAGACGCGATTGCCTCTTCGTTTGGTAAAGCAGCAGAAACATACGATAAACATGCGGCTTTTCAACGTGATGTCGGGCATCAGCTGCTTGATAAACTTCCTGAAAACTTGACGCGAAAACGTGTATTGGATTTAGGTTGTGGCACGGGTTATTTCTCCCAACTACTTCAACAACGCGGTGCGGAAGTAGTCTGCGGCGATATCTCTCAAGCCATGTTAGATAAAGCAGAGCAGCGTTGTGGTGCAGTACGAATGCATTACCAAGTTGCTGATGCTGAAAACTTACCATTTGACGATGATAGCTTCGATTACGTGTTTTCAAGTTTAGCGCTGCAATGGTGTACAGATTTAAGTTACCCACTAAAAGAAGTGCGCCGCGTGCTAAAAAATGGTGGGAAAGCGTGGTTCTCTACACTGGTTGATGGATCACTGTATGAGCTGCGTGCATCATGGGAAAAAATTGATGCATATCAACACGTCAATAACTTTCTAACGCTCAATCAGGTAAAAATTGCGTTAGCGCAATCTCGATGTGACAGCCATCAACTAGACTTGACCACCATCACAGTTTGGTACGACTCTGCATTTTCAGTTATGCGTGACCTCAAAGGTATAGGTGCAAATCACGTAAGCGGGCGCTCACACGGTTTAACTAGTCGCGAGACTTTGTTAAAAGTTGAGCATGCGTACCAAGCGTTTAAAAACGATCAAGGTCTTCTACCTGCAAGTTATCAGGTTTGTTTTGGAGTAATACATCTATGATTGATGCTTTTTTTATTGCTGGTACGGATACTGATGTTGGAAAGACGGTAGCGTCTAAAGCCATTTTGCAAGCGATCGCTGCAAAAGGACTAAACACTATTGGTTATAAGCCAGTGGCAGCAGGGAGTGACAAGACTGAAGCCGGATGGCGTAACTCTGATGCTTTACACTTACAAGACGCCGCAACACTCGATGTGGCCTATGATGATGTGAACCCATACGCTTTAGAGTTGCCTGCTTCTCCCCACATTGCAGCGAAGCATGAACATGTCGAAATAAGTTACGATGTTCTGAGTCAAAAACTGGCTCAACATAAGCAGCAAGCCGATGTTGTTCTCGTTGAAGGTGCTGGAGGCTGGCGTGTGCCAGTATCCGATACGGACTGTTTATCTACATGGGTAAAAGAAGAGCAGTTACCTGTTGTACTGGTGGTTGGCATTAAATTAGGCTGTTTGAGCCACGCTTTACTCACAGCGGAGAGTATTAAAGCGGATGGTTTGAATCTTGTTGGCTGGGTGGCAAACCGCGTCAACCCTGGCACAGAGCACTACGCTGACATTATCGAGATGCTAGAAGCACGTATCGATGCACCTAAGCTTGGGGAAATTCCATATATTCCAAGTGCTAAACGCAAAGAGCTAGGCAAGTACATTAATGTAGAGCCGTTGCTAAACACTGACTAATGGTGTTTAGGATAAAAGACTAAAAAACCAAAGGGCTGCGCAATGCAGCCCTTTCTTGTTGGTGTAACCTAAAAAGTCAGATTACTTATCTTGGCTGAGCCCCATCAATGCTTGTTGTGTTTCTGCAACACGCTGAGACATATGATGATCGGTTGAAATACCAAGTTGTTGCTTTGCCTCGTCCTCTGAGATGCCTAGGTGACAACGTAGTAAATCAATAGCCATTTGATAGTCGTTAGTTTCTACCATGGTTTTTCCCTCAATACATGGAGTTTTTGAGCTCACCCAATGCACTTTTTGCAATGTACTTAGAGTGGCTCTGTTTTGTTCATCTCATTCGAATTTAGCATGTCCATGTAGCCGCACAATAAGACCAAAGTCTATAGCAGAGCTAACGTACTGTTTTTGGTCTATTAAAAAATTTCTAGCTAAGTTGCTAAGAGGTGATAGATTTAACACCAAGATCATCTATCAATAGATGATGGGTAGCTCAGAGCTTATTTTATCATTTTGATAAATGTATATGAACGGAGGTTCCAGCTCCTACCAAAGCATGTTTTGAAATCGCTTGAATCAAATATTTCAGTCCCGAAAACAAATGTTGCAATTTATTGCTTAACCTTGTTTTTATCGCGGATAGACTATATCTATAACGCACGGAACATGAAAATCAACGGAATTGGCTTTTATAGCGATTACCATTTGTTCCTTATAACAATCCGTTTTAAAAAAACGATAAGCTTCCTCGGAGAAAAGTAATGAAGCGAATTATGTTATTCCTAGCAACTAACCTAGCTGTCGTGCTAGTGCTTAGTGTTGTTCTGAATATTGTTTACGCTGTAACTGGAATGCAACCAGGCAGTCTGTCAGGTTTACTTGTAATGGCTGCTGTATTTGGTTTTGGTGGCGCATTTATTTCGTTGATGATGTCAAAGGGTATGGCGCTACGCTCGGTTGGTGGTATGGTCATTGAAAGCCCGCGCAACGAAACGGAGCATTGGTTAGTCGAAACTGTGGGTCGTCAAGCTCAACAAGTGGGTATTGGTATGCCAACGGTGGCTATTTATGATTCACCAGATATCAATGCATTTGCGACAGGTGCAAAACGAGATGACTCTCTTGTCGCAGTTTCTACTGGTCTTTTACACAATATGACTCGTGATGAGGCAGAGGCAGTACTTGCACACGAAGTGAGCCATATTGCAAATGGTGATATGGTCACGATGACGTTGATGCAAGGTGTCGTGAACACGTTTGTTATCTTCCTATCACGCTTTATTGCTAATATTGTGGCATCGAACGATGATGAAGAAGGCCAAGGTACAAATATGATGGTTTACTTTGGCGTATCCATGGTGCTTGAACTGGTATTTGGTTTCCTAGCTAGCTTCTTGACTATGTGGTACAGCCGTCATCGCGAATTCCACGCGGACGCAGGTGCAGCGCGCCTCGTTGGCAAAGAAAAAATGATTGCGGCTCTAGAGCGTTTGAAGGTGAGTCATGAATCTCAACTGGATGGCACCATGATGGCATTTGGTATCAACGGTAAGCAGTCGCTGACTGAGCTACTAATGAGTCACCCTCCGCTAGATAAACGTATTGCAGCGTTGCGAGGCCAGCAATACTAACTGTGTCTACTTAAATAATTGTTAATTTGCTGAAAAGGCTTGGTTTTGACCAAGCCTTTTTTTTCGCCGATTGATCGTGTGCGAACTTCATCACGTACTACTTACAGAAATAAAGTTATACAAAATTATTTTTGTACAACTTTGGTGGAATGAACTATCTTGTACATATAATAATTTTGTACAACTTAATGGGCGTGTAGGAGTAAAAAATGGACATACAGTCTGTTGGCAATATCTATCAAAAGCTCAACAAAGCGAACTTACATCTGCTTAAGGATATATATCACCAAGATGTAGTATTTGAGGACGCAGCGCATCGTTTAGAAGGATGGCCAGCACTTTCGGATTATTTCACCTCATTATATGCCAACGTCATCAGTTGTGACTTTGTAATCCATGAGCATCAACAAGTAGGAGATACAGGCTTCCTAACTTGGACAATGGACCTTCAGCATCCCAAACTTCAGAAGGGTGCGCCTATTCTCGTCAATGGTGTTTCGCACCTCAAATTTAGCGAAGGTCAGGTCATTTATCACCGAGACTATTTTGATCTCGGAGAGATGCTCTATGAGCATTTACCGTTACTTGGTTCAGTCGTTAAAACCATCAAGCAGAGGTTAGGGCAATGAACAACACCATCTTAATCACAGGCGCCACCTCCGGAATAGGAAGACAGCTTGCCCTAGATTACGCGAACTCAGAATGGAATGTGATTGCTTGTGGTCGGAATCAAGATGTTCTTGCAGAACTGGAGGCAGTTTCCTCCAAAATTCATACATTGCAGTTTGATGTGACAAATTATGAGGAAACTCAGCAGGCGCTGTCTAATTTGCCCTTTACGCCAAACACATGGGTTTTTAACGCAGGCGATTGTGAGTACATGGATGAGGGAGTGGTCGACGCGAAACTCATGGCGCGTGTGATGAACGTAAATGTTGTCGGTGTTGCTAACTGCGTCGAAGGCTGCCAAGTGCATTTAGAGAGAGGGCACCGCATTGTTATTGTTGGCTCTATCGCATCAGAAGTGGCACTGCCTCGTGCAGAAGCTTACGGCGCATCCAAAGCGGCAGTCAGTTATTTTGCACGCACGCTCGCCGTCGACTTGAAAAAGAAAGGGATCAATGTGGTAACGGTGTTTCCTGGTTTTGTTGAAACGCCGTTGACTGACAAAAACGACTTCGAAATGCCAATGATCATTTCTACTCAGCAAGCGTCGGACTCTATCAGGAAGCAGTTAGCCGCCAACAAGACCTATATCTATTTCCCAGCGAGATTTACCAGTATTTTACGTTTTATCTCGTTACTTCCATACAGTTGGCAAGCTCGCCTAACTGCTAAACTCGTATCATAAGAAGGAATAAAAATGAAAACAGCAGGAAGAAAGAAGATAGCGATTGTGGGAACGGGAATCTCTGGCCTTACTTGTGGTTATTACTTGCATAAAGAATATGATGTAACGCTGTTTGAAGAGAACGATTACATTGGTGGCCATACTGCAACCGTTGATGTGAGCCTTGATGGTAGAGAATACGCGATAGACACTGGGTTCATCGTCTATAACGATCGTACGTACCCTAATTTCATTAAAATGATGAGCGAGATTGGCGTTGAAGGTCTGCCGACTCAAATGAGTTTCAGTGTCAGAAACGATGGGAACGGACTAGAGTACAACGGCCACACAGTGTCGACATTGTTTGCTCAAAAACGCAACTGGGCAAACCCTAAATTTTATCGATTTATCTTCGAGATACTTCGTTTCAATAAACTTGCCAAGCGCTTCGCTAGCGAGCAATCCTCGCACCCTCAGACGTTAGGTGAGTTCCTTGATGAACACAAATTCAGTGCTTTCTTTACCGATAACTACATATTACCGATGGGGGCTGCGATTTGGTCGTCGACTTTAGCTGACATGCGCGCATTCCCTCTTATGTTCTTCTTACGTTTCTTCCTCAACCACGGTCTGCTAGATGTGACTAACCGGCCACAATGGTATGTGATTAAAGGTGGTTCACGTTCATACATTCCACCATTGACCAAAGGCTTTGCCGAGAGTATTCGTCTTAATAGTCCTGTCGAAAAAGTGGTTCGCAACGAAAAAGGGGTTGGCGTTCAAGTTCGCGGAGAAACGCATTGGTTTGATGACGTTATCTTTGCTTGTCACAGTGATCAAGCAATGAGAATGCTAGAGGATATCAGCCCAATTGAGCAGGAAATCTTGGGGGATATGACATACCAAGCAAATGAAGTTGTTCTTCATACCGACTCTGCCGTACTACCAAAACGTAAGGCAGCATGGGCATCATGGAACTACCTATTGGAAGGCAGTGAAGAGGAACAGCAACGCCTCCCTTCGCTCACTTATAACATGAACATTCTTCAGCATATTCAATCAGAACACACGTTTTGTGTAACGTTGAACAGTACTGAGAAAATTAACTCAAATAAAGTCTTGCGTTCGTTCACTTATCATCATCCAGTATTCACCACTGAGTCTATTGCAGCGCAGCAGCGCAAAGATGAGATACAGGGCAAACAAAGTACCTGGTTCTGCGGCGCTTATTGGTACAACGGTTTTCATGAAGATGGCGTGCGTAGCGCGCTTGATGTTGTGAAAGAACTAGAAGAAAAGTACTGCGAACAAAATGTGGTTCCTTTCGAAAAAGGCGCAGCGTGATATGGATAGCCAAATGAACAGCCGATTGTTTATAGGCAACGTTCGTCACCGTCGATTCACGCCTGTGAATCATGAGTTGAACTACTCTTTATTTATGCCCGCCATCGATGTAGACGAGCTCGATGCTTTAGAGAAAAAAGTATGGGGTTTTGGTTCGCGTTGGTGGCATTGGGCTCGCTTCAAGCGCAGTGATTACATTGGTGAAGGTAGCGTCAAGTCGGCAGTGCACAGCAAAATTGAAGAACTGACAGGTGTTCGCTGTACCGGCAAGGTAATCGCAGTCTGTCACTTGCGTTATCTAGGACTTTATTTCAGTCCCGTTAATTTCTACTACGTTTATAATACGGAAGGAGAATGGAAGTATCTCCTCGCAGAGGTGAGTAACACTCCTTGGAATGAACGACATTACTACGTGGTGTCAGCAGATAAAGAAGAAGAAAAGTTTGGTTGGGAACAAGTTAAAGCATTCCATGTTTCACCATTCAACCCGATTGACCAACTCTACCGCTGGAGAATTAAACCTTTGACAGACAAGTTGAATATTCATCTTGAATGTCACAAAGGAGAGAAACACTTTGATGCCACCATGGTTATGAAAGCCAAGCCACTTTCAAGCAAAACCTTATTGAGGTGTTTGATCGTTACACCAATACAAACGGTAAAAGTAATGGTTGGTATTTATTGGCACGCATTAAAACTTTGGGTGAAAGGCGCACCTTTTTATTCTCATCCTAAATATTCAACGCATGAAGAAATAGAAGCCGATACTGAAAAAACAGACAAAAAAAATAAAAAGCACAAGGAGAATTCTGCATGTTAAATACTAGTTCTATGACATTGCCGCGTAAATTGACGACAACGCAAAAAGCGGCTCGCGGAGTTATTTTTCAATGTCTGCAAAAAATGGAAATCGGCTGCTTAACAGTTATTGAAAGTTTTAAGACGGAAACGACAGAGCGAAGCGAGCGTTTTAGTGCGCCAAATGGGGAGTACAGTGGTCAACCTGTTGTCGCTACTATAGAGGTAAAACATCCAGGTTTTTATTCACGGATCTTGCAGGGCGGCAGTATTGCTGCTGGTGAGGCTTATATGGATGGGTGGTGGGATAGCCCCGATTTAACCTCATTAATGAAGCTGATGGCCCTTAACATGCGTGCTCTAGATAAACTCGAAGAGCAAGGCAGTTGGTTGACTAAAATACTGTACAAGTTCAGCCATTGGTCAAACAGAAACTCTGAAGAGAACTCACGTAAAAATATCCATGCGCATTACGACTTGGGTAACAACCTATACGAAGCGTTCCTTGACACCAATATGCTGTACTCGTCGGCGCTTTACAATCATGCGGATGACTCTCTAGAGCAGGCTCAAATCAACAAAATGGATCGTCTATGTCAGCAACTTGAGCTGAAGCCCACTGATCATGTTGTTGAAATTGGCACTGGGTGGGGCGCTATGGCGATTTACATGGCAGAACAATACGGTTGTCAGGTCACCACAACAACGATATCTGAAGAGCAACACGCGTACGCGGAGCAAAAAATCAAAGAGTGTGGCTTAGAAGACAAAATCACTCTACTCAAAGAAGATTACCGAAACCTAACCGGAACTTATGACAAGCTCGTTTCTATTGAAATGATTGAAGCTGTGGGCAAACAATTCCTGCCTTCGTACATTAAGGTCTGTGAGTCTTTATTAAAGTCCGGTGGCGTGATGGCGATTCAAGCGATTACGATTGCCGATCAGCGTTACGATTACTACAGTAACAACGTCGACTTTATCCAAAAGTACATTTTCCCGGGTGGTTTTTTGCCGTCGGTAACCTCACTAACCCAAGCCACAACAAAATACAGTGACTTAGTGACGCGAGACTTGTTCGATATTGGTTTGGACTACGCCAAGACGCTGAACGAATGGCACTTACGTTTTAATCGAGCAGAGGGTGAAGTGCGCTCATTTGGCTACGACGACCGCTTTGTGCGTATGTGGCGCTACTATTTGAGCTACTGTGAAGGTGGCTTTTTGGCTCGCACGATCAGTGCAGTTCACATGACGTTTCAACGCCCGTAGTTCGTTATGAAGGTATTTCTTGCTTCGACATGGTTCCAACTCTGCTGGTTTGCAGCGGTGCTTGGAACCTATCAATGGCAATGGGTGACGTTATTCCTTACTTTGGCAACCCTACTATACTGTCTGAAAAGCGATGCATCTTCGCTCAAAAGTATTGGTGTGATCGTCACGAGCGGGCTCGTGCTTGATACGCTCAATCAACAACTCTCGGTATTTGTCTTTCCAACCCCATGGCTGCCAGTCTGGTTATTATGCTTGTGGGTTTTGTTTTCTTGGTATGCCTATCAACTTAAGTCAATTTTGTACCGTTTCCCAAAAACCTACGTATCAATAATAGGCGGACTCGGAGGAACAGCGAGCTACTTTGCTGGCTATAAGCTCCAAGCCGTTGAATTTGGATTTAGCACTGGAGCTACACTGGCAATGTTGTTTGTCGAATGGTGCGTCATGATGCTCTTGATACTCAAGGTGTACGGAAATGAAAAGCTTGAAGAGAGACTTAACTCAGAGACTGACTAGGCTGCTTGCGTTGGTAATAGTAACTGGCTCTTTTGCTCTGCAAGCTCAACCTGTTGGAAACAGCGAAGCCGCAAGCAACATTGCGAATTGGAAGGGATGGAAAACTGTTGGAGAAGCCCAACTTACTTGGTTCATCTTCGATATTTATCACTCAAGATTAAAAGCGCCTGATGGAAAGTTCATCGTAAGCGATGACGTATCGCCACATCCCCTTGCGTTGGAAATTAATTACAAGAGAGACATCAGTAAGCAACAGCTGCTTGATGTGACGGATGAGCAGTGGGCGAAATTGGGTTTTACTGACTCATATCGAAAAACTTGGATCAGCGAGCTCGATCGTATGTTTCCTGATATTCAAAAAGGTGACGAGCTTACTTATCTAACAGATGGAAAATCTGGTCAGCTTTTTTATAAGCAGGTTGGGGACGTGCAAGTAAAGAACGTTGGCATCATTGAAGACGAACGAATGAACGATGCATTTTTAGCTATATGGTTATCACCCAACACAGAATTTCCGAAACTCCGAAAACAATTGATAGGGCAGGTTAGATAGTGCTTAAACGAATTTTTAAATCAGCGACTTTAGTGGCAGCTGTTTTTCTTTCGGCATGTTCCGCAGACATTGATAATTACCGCTCTTCTACACCGACTTTTGACGTATTCGGTTATTTCGAAGGCGACATAAAGGCGTGGGGGATGGTGCAAGATTATACCGAACAGCAAACCCGTCGCTTTGAAGTCGATATAGTGGGTACTGTAGAAGGTGATACGCTGACGCTGGTGGAAGACTTCGTGTTTGATGACGGAGAGGTGGACCAGCGAATTTGGGTTATCACTAGATTAGAAGACGGTAGTTATGAAGGTAAGGCAGACGATATTATAGGTGTAGCAACAGGGGAAGAGCAGGGCAATGCGCTACAGTGGCAATATGACTTTGAGCTACAAATGGAGGATTCATCAGTGACGGTTGCTTTTGATGATTGGCTTTATCGTCAGGATGACAGACACGTTTTCAATCTAACGAAAATAAAAAAGTTTGGTGTGGAAGTAGGAACAATAACCTTGTTCTTCCAAAAGCAGCCATAACAAATGGGGCTGATCTTCAATTAATAATCCATTCCATATAACTAAAATTATTTTCTCCCGACCGAACTCTCCTAACTAAAAAAGGTTGACGCTTTCGCGTCAACCTTTTAGGTATCTGGTCGTTACAGGAGGATTACAGCTTATCTGTCAGCTCGATTGCTTGACCGATATAGTTCGCTGGCGTCATCTCTTTCAGACGTGCTTTCTCGTGCTCAGGAAGCTCAAGACCGTCGATGAAGTTACGCATTGCTTCGCCGTCAACACGCTTACCACGAGTTAGCTCTTTTAGCTTCTCGTATGGCTTCTCGATGCCGTAACGACGCATTACCGTTTGTACTGGCTCTGCTAGTACTTCCCAGTTCTTGTCTAGTTCAGCAAGAAGCGCTTCACGGTTTACTTCTAGCTTGCTGATGCCTTTAAGCGTAGAAGTGTAAGCGATGATTGCGTAGCCAACACCAACACCAAGGTTACGTAGAACTGTTGAGTCAGTTAGGTCACGCTGCCAACGAGAGATAGGCAGTTTCTGTGCTAGGTGGCCGAATACAGCGTTCGCAAGACCTAGGTTACCTTCTGAGTTTTCAAAGTCGATTGGGTTAACTTTGTGAGGCATTGTTGAAGAACCGATCTCACCAGCAATAGTTTTTTGCTTGAAGTGGCCTAGTGCAATGTAACCCCAAACGTCACGGTCGAAGTCAATCAGGATAGTGTTGAAACGAGCGATAGCGTCGAACAGCTCAGCGATGTAATCGTGCGGTTCGATTTGAGTTGTGTAAGGGTTCCAAGTTACGCCTAGAGACTCTGTGATGAACTCTTCAGAGAACTTGTGCCAATCTAGCTCTGGGTAAGCAGAAAGGTGTGCGTTGTAGTTACCTACTGCACCGTTGATTTTCGCTAGGATCTCAACGTTTTCGATTTGCTTGAATTGACGCTCCATACGGTACGCCACGTTTGCCATTTCTTTACCCATAGTAGATGGAGAAGCAGGCTGACCGTGTGTACGAGATAGAAGAGGAATGTCGCGGTATTCCACTGCTAGTGCTTTGATAGCGTCGATCAGGTTACGGATTTCTGGAAGAATCACGTTCTCACGCGCTTCTTTAAGCATTAGAGCGTGTGATGTGTTGTTGATGTCTTCAGAAGTACATGCGAAGTGGAAGAACTCGTTTACTGCGTGCAGTTCAGGAACGTCTGCTACTTTCTCTTTTAGGAAGTACTCAACCGCTTTTACGTCGTGGTTAGTTGTACGCTCGATCTCTTTGATACGGCGTGCATCTTCTTCAGAGAAGTTTGCAGCAAGGTCGTCTAGGAATTGGTTTGCTTCTGCGCTAAACGCTGGCACTTCTGCAATTTCAGCAGTAGCAGCAAGCTTTTGTAGCCAGCGGATTTCAACGATAGTACGGTACTTTAGTAGACCGTATTCACTGAAAATTTCGCGTAACGCAATTGTCTTGCTTCCGTAACGGCCGTCTACTGGTGAAACAGCAGTCAATGCTGACAGTTCCATGATGTTCTCCTGAATTGGGTTTCTAAATTTCGTGAGCGTTATACCAATAACTGTGGCAATTGTCACGAATATTGCGCAAACGTTTGCGCGAGATTTGTTTTAGTCGAAAAAAATGAGCTCGCGATAAACGCGAGCTGCTTATTTGATATTTTACTACAGACGAGCAAGAAGGATTTGTGCTTGCTCTACCATCTTCTTGCGCCCGAAGATTAGGTGGCGACGCTTACCACCAACTTGACGCCAAAGAACTGCACTACGAATGCCAGATAACAACAGCGCACGAACTTTGTGTTGGCTTGCCGTCTGCTGCAGTACAGATGGCGTGCCCGTTACTTGAATGCGTGGGCCAATAGGGCTAACGACATCCAGATAGATGCTCGCTAAATTGCTGATCATTTGATCGTCTAGTAGCTCAAAGTGCTCTGACTGACGCTTGGCCATTTGAATACGATCACCAAGCTGAGACATAGCATCGTTACGAGAGCTTAACTTACGTTCTAACGCCATTAAACTAATAATGTAACGAGTAATTTCACTGCCTGATGGTGTGCTATCAATCCCTTTAACCAAGCATTCTAGGCCGAGCTTTAGATCGGCTTCGCGACCGAATACGCCAACTGTGTTAGCAGGGTTCGTGCTCAAAATAGCGTTGATTGATGTTTCAAAAGCATCTTGATCACAATGTCCGTTTCTCGCTACCTGTTGAACTAAAGCAACAGCTTGGCAAATCCCAGCGAAAGCGATAGTACGGTCATAAAGTGTATTCGCCACGTAACGACTCCTAAGCTTGAGAATATTTAATGCGTTGCTCGATGATGCCGCCACCTAGGCACACGTCACCTTTGTAGAACACTGCTGATTGACCTGGAGTTACAGCAATTTGTGGCTCGTCAAAGATAACTTTAATGTTTTCATCATCGATAGGGATGATTGTACAAGGAATATCTTCCTGACGGTAACGAGTTTTCACTGTGCACTTCATAACATCGCGAATTGGCTCACGATCTACCCAGTGAAGTTGTGATGCAAGTAGACCTTCTGATTTCAACATTGGATGGTCTTTACCTTGAACGGCAATCAAAACGTTACGTTCTAGATCTTTCTCACCAACGAACCATGGGTCCTCGTTACCACCGCCGCCTTTACGGCCACCAATGTGTAGACCTTTACGCTGACCAAGTGTGTGGTACATCAGGCCTTGGTGTTGACCAATCACTTCGCCTTCTGGAGTCTCGATATTACCAGGCTGAGCTGGAAGGTAGCGACCCAGGAATTCCGTAAACTTACGTTCACCGATGAAACAAATACCAGTAGAGTCTTTCTTCTTCGCCGTGATTAGATCTTGCTCTTCAGCAATGCGGCGTACTTCTGGCTTCTCTAGGTCACCAACAGGGAATAGGCTACGTGCGATTTGCTCGTTGCTTAATGTGTACAGGAAGTAGCTTTGATCTTTGTTGCCATCTAGACCACGCAGCATCTGTGGTTTTTCACCATTTTCTGGGAAAGAGCGACGCACATAGTGGCCCATTGCAATGTAATCAGCATCAAGTACTTCATCAGCGAATTCTAGGAATGCTTTGAACTTGATTTCTTTGTTACAAAGAATGTCAGGGTTCGGAGTACGGCCAGCTTTGTATTCAGCAAGGAAGTACTCAAATACGTTATCCCAGTATTCGGCAGCAAAGTTGATAGTGTGTAGGTGGATGCCTAGCTTGTCACATACTGCCTGAGCGTCAGCAAGATCTTCTGCCGCTGTACAATATTCTTCGTTGTCATCTTCTTCCCAGTTCTTCATGAAAAGGCCTTCTACTTGGTAGCCTTGCTGCTTTAGAAGATACGCGGAAACAGATGAATCAACGCCGCCGGACATACCGACGATGACTTTCTTTTGGCTGTTATCAGACATTACTAAACACCACTTAAATAAACGGGATGCAGATTCTATCAGAATCCACAGACCGGTGACAGATCCGAGATCGAAATCACAATTCGTTTCGCTGGATTTTTCTTCAACAAAGATTCGAACGAGTAATTTCGCAAGTATAGAAGAGGTATATATGGCATAGTTGGCCAAAATCCAAGAGGAAACACCAAATGACAGAAGAAAACCAATTTATGCAAGAAAGTGAGTTGATTGAAATTGTTGAAAATCAGCTCGAAGATGGCAACCCGCTTAAAGTAAAAGAAACCCTTATGCGTTTAATGATGACTGGCACACCACGTGAAGATGCGGTTGCGATGATGGCATGTGCGATGTCAATTGAGATTTTTGATGTAATGAAGAATGAAGGTGAGTTCAACCTAAAGCGTTATAGCGAGCACCTTGAGCAACTACCAGATCTCAGCTTTATGGAAGGTGAATAAGCCACCTAAAAGAAAAAAGCTGTCAGCAAACGTTTGCTATAATCGCTTTTATTGCTGCTTTATTATTAGCGGTATAGAATCCGCTCTCCTTTTCATCCCCTTACTCAGACTGACAATATGAAATTTCCTGGACAACGCAAATCGAAGCACTATTTTCCTGTTCATGCTCGTGACCCGCTGGTGAGCCAAGCACAAGAAAGCAAGAAGATGACGCGCACTCACATCATTGGTATTGACCAAACCTTGGTTGATATTGAAGCAAAAGTTACAACGGATGTGATTGAAAAGTACGGTCTGAGTAAAGGTCACTCTCTGGTTATCGATGACGAAAGAGCAGAAGAGTTATACCAGCAACTGAAAGAAGAGAACTTGATTACCAATGAGTATGCGGGCGGTACAATTGGTAACACGCTACATAACTACTCCGTGCTAGCGGATGACCGCTCCACACTACTTGGAGTGATGAGCCAGGATATTAAGATTGGCAGCTACGGTTACCGTTATCTTTGTAATACATCAAGCCGCATGGACTTGAACTACCTACAAGGTGTAGATGGTGCAATTGGCCGTTGTTTTGCTCTTATCACAGAAGACGGTGAACGTACTTTTGCTATCAGCGAAGGGCAAATGAACCAACTCCATCCTGATAGCATTCCAGAGAAAATCTTTAAAAATGCATCAGCACTTGTACTGACGTCATATCTAGTACGTTGCAAAGACGGCGACCCAATGCCGGAAGCAACAATGAAAGCAATTGAGTACGCGAAAAAGAATGATGTGCCTGTTGTTCTGACTTTAGGCACAAAGTTTGTTATTCAAGATGACCCTAAATATTGGCAAGAATTCATTAGAGATAACGTTTCAGTCGTTGCGATGAATGAAGATGAAGCAGAAGCACTGACGGGGGAATCTGATCCACTTGCTGCGTCTGATAAAACATTGGAGTGGGCTGATCTAGTATTGTGCACGGCGGGTCCTGTAGGTCTATTTATGGCTGGGTATACGGAAGATAGCGCGAAGCGCGAAACTTCTTTGCCATTACTTCCAGGGTCAATTGCTGAATTTAATCGTTATGAATTCAGTCGTCCGGCGAAAAAAGACTCATGCGAGACGCCAATAAAAGTGTACTCGCATATCTCGCCATATATGGGTGGCCCAGAAAAAATTAAGAATACAAATGGCGCAGGTGATGCTGCGTTATCTGCTGTTCTTCATGATATGGCAGCAAATAAATACCATAAAGAAAATGTGCCTAATTCAAGCAAGCACAGTAACGAGTATTTAACTTACTCTTCTTTTTCTCAAGTCTGCAAATACGCAAACCGTGCTAGCTACGAAGTTCTCGTGCAACATTCACCACGATTGTCGCGCGGACTTCCTGAGCGAGAAGATAGCCTAGAAGAAGCATACTGGGAACGTTAATACGAAGCGGTTTAATTAACTATTCTGTAACTAAAGTAAAAGGCACATTAAGAAATGTGCCTTTTTTATTTGTAATGGTTTAAATAAAAAAGGCTCCCTATGGGAGCCTTTTAAAAATAGCACGGATCTAGATTAGGAACTCATCCAGAGATTTACCTGCATCAAGTTGCTCTTGAATCGCCGAAGGTGTACGACCTTGGCCAGTCCACGTTTTCTCATTACCGTTTGAATCTGTGTATTTGTATTTAGCAGGGCGAGGTGCGCGCTTCGCTTTGCCTTTCGTCTTAGTTTCGCCAGATAGCGCAGTAATAAGTGCTTCTACGTCAATACCGTCTTGAGCGATTTTCTCAGCAATCTCTGCAAGCTTAGCTTCTTGCTCTGCTTGTGCTGCGCGTTCTGCTTCTTCTGCTTCACGACGCTCATCTACGACAGTAGTGAGTTTATCTAGAGCTTCTTCCAATTGTTCTAGAGTCAGCTCACGAGAAAATGCACGAAGGCTACGGATATTTAGAAGGGTTTTAGTCAGCTCTGACATAACGATTCCTATTAAAAGGTTAATGTGTTGGGCACTTTTTATCGTTACGATTAAATAATGCCAATCTATAAATAAACAAAGAGTCCTTATATTTAACTTTATCTTTTCCTTATGTGCAAATGCTAAATCAAGATTTTGTTTAAATTTGACTATTTTTTAAAGCAATTAATATTATTACACTCGAAATAAATCATTATTAGATGAGAACTAAAATCAACAATCATTATTGTATAGAGAGAGTGACAGCTTGGTTTTTTATAAAAAAATTTGAGTTATTACTTAAAAATATGAAGCATCCATCTTTAATGGTGTGTCATATATCCTTAATTTATTGATATAAGATAAACCATGATATTTCTAAGGTAGTAATAATGTTTCATAAATAACATGATTGATGTGATTTCAGTTGCACAAAACTTATGGAAGTAGGCAAGGTTTATAAATTATCTCAGTCATTATTTATTTGTTTAATTTAGTTTGATGTGTTGCATTGACTCTCATCATAAGTACAATGGCTGCCACCTGATGCAATATTGCAGACAATTTGTTGTTAATTTGTACAGTTAGTGGTTAATTGTTTGTTGTTGCCGTAGAGGCGCGGTCTCGAAGAGTAGCTATTATTGGGGTGATGCCAATGAATAATAGTGGAAGGCGAAGATTGCCGAAGTAAGTAACTCATCAAAGTTACTTGCTGGGGTTGTATCTGAAAGGAACAACACTGCCATAGTATATATTCACATTAAACTATGGAGCGCTACTGTAGGGTTGGGTGGAGTGTTCGCTTCCCTGTCGCTAAGTTCAACATGAGCACGTATCGTATGCTACGTGACTTGTCTGCAGTAGATCTCTAGCCAAACTTTGGTTTTTGAAGATCATGAATTTAATAGATTTTTCTAGTTCTCCTGTTTCATTATTGCCACCTATTGTCGCTTTGACTTTGGCGATTTTGACTCGACGTGTATTAGTTTCCTTGGGTGTAGGGATCGTGCTAGGTGCGGTGCTACTTAATAGCTGGTCTATCAGCGACACCGCAGGTTACGTCAGTTCTCAAGTTTCTTCTGTCTTTATTGAAGATGGCGGAATTAACACTTGGAACATGAGCATTGTTGGTTTCCTAATCTTATTAGGTATGACAACAGCTTTATTAACGCTATCTGGCGGTACTCGTGCTTTTGCTGAATGGGCACAATCTCGAGTGAAGAGTAAACGCGGCTCCAAACTTCTTGCCGCCTTTTTAGGCGTATTCATTTTTGTCGATGATTACTTTAATAGCCTTGCTGTTGGTGCGATCTCTCGCCCAGTAACCGATCGCTTTTATGTGTCTCGCGCTAAGCTTGCGTACATTCTAGACTCAACCGCTGCTCCAATGTGTGTAATTATGCCTGCTTCTAGCTGGGGTGCTTACATTATTACTATTATTGGCGGGATCTTAGTCTCACATGGGATCACAGAGTATTCGGCTCTTGGCGCATATGTTCGTCTTATTCCAATGAACTTCTACGCCGTTTTTGCGCTGCTAATGGTGTTCGCTGTTGCGTGGTTTGGTCTTGATATTGGTAAAATGCGTGAGCATGAGATCTCTGCATCGCAAGGTCGTGGCTTTGATAAAGACAAAGAAAATGACTCGCAAGAAGCGCATGACCTAAACGAAGAGCTAGATATCCGTGAAAGTGAAAAGGGTAAAGTGTCAGATTTGATACTTCCTATCGTGACGCTGATTATCGCGACTATCGCTTCAATGCTTTACACGGGTGGCCAAGCATTGGCTGCTGATGGTAAGGAGTTTGCGCTTCTTGGTGCTTTTGAAAATACAGATGTAGGTACATCACTAATCTACGGTAGCTTGCTTGGCTTAGCAGTTGCACTGTTTACTGTTGTGAAGCAAGGTCTACCAATGGCTGAGATCGCACGTACACTTTGGATTGGTGCTAAGTCTATGTTTGGTGCGATTCTAATCTTAGTATTTGCCTGGACCATTGGTTCTGTTATCGGTGATATGAAGACTGGTACTTACCTTTCGACAATGGCGCAGGGCAACATTAACCCGCACTGGCTACCAGTTATCCTATTCTTGTTGTCTGGCCTGATGGCGTTCTCAACAGGTACTTCATGGGGTACGTTCGGCATCATGCTACCAATCGCGGGTGATATGGCTGGCGCAACAGATGTAGCGCTAATGCTACCGATGCTAAGTGCGGTTCTTGCTGGTGCTGTATTCGGTGACCACTGTTCGCCAATCTCAGATACGACGATCTTGTCATCGACGGGTGCACGTTGTAACCATATCGATCACGTATCAACACAGTTACCTTATGCATTATCAGTCGCGCTTGTTTCATGCGTGGGCTTTATTGCTCTTGGTATGACAGCTTCAATTGCGTTCTCTTTCATCGCAGCGTCGATTACATTCGTTATCGTTTGCGCGATTTTGTCATGGCTTTCAAAGTCAAAAATGGCATCTTGCCAGAGTGCGTAATTCACTGATTTAAAAGGTGAAATTGTAGGAGGCTTCGGCCTCCTTTTTTATTTGTATTATACAATTCGAATTTTTTTAAAATTAAGGGTTGAAAAAAGTAATCAGCTTGGTTAGTGTGGTTGGTAACAAAGCAAATGAGAAGAGCCTTGAAATAAGTATGCGTAATTTTGTAATGAACATTCATCATCATCATCACCCAATCTAGTCTTTCGGGCGATGTACGCATACCCGGGAGGCAGGAAACTCCCGGAGGTAAAATCAAAGTAAAAGCAGATTTTAAACCCTCGGGAGACTTCAATCTCCCGAGGGTTTTTTAGTTTTATTAGTTTGAAAAATACTTAGATATCAAAATCTTGCATAGGGACAAAGCAATGCAAACACAACGTTTAAGAATCGCAATTCAGAAAAAAGGTCGTCTTAGCAAAGAGAGTCAAGCTCTACTAAAACAGTGCGGCGTAAAGTTCAACGTAATGGGCGAGCGTTTAGTTGTCCATTCTGAAAATATGCCAATTGATTTACTCTTGGTTCGTGACGACGACATCCCAGGTTTAATTATGGATGGCGTGGTTGACCTTGGCTTTATTGGCGAAAATGAACTAGAAGAAGTTCGCCTTGACCGCAAAGCATTAGGTGAACCCTGCGAGTTTGTTCAGCTTCGTCGACTTGATTTTGGTGGCTGTCGTTTATCTATCGCAATCGACAAGGACGAAGAGTACAACGGTCCACAAGACTTAGCTGGCAAGCGTATTGCTACAACGTATCCTCAACTTCTAAAAGCGTACATGGATGAAGCCGGCGTTCCATTCTCTACATGTATGCTGACAGGCTCTGTAGAAGTTGCCCCTCGCGCGGGTCTCGCTGATGCTATCGCTGATTTGGTTTCTACAGGTGCAACACTGGAAGCGAACGGCCTTAAAGAAGCTGAAATTATCTTTAAATCAAAAGCGACATTGATTCAACGCACAGGTGAGTTCGACGCAGACAAAGTGGCGCTAATCGAAAAGCTGTTAACTCGCATGCAAGGCGTGCAGCAAGCGAAAGAATCTAAGTACATTATGCTTCACGCCCCAGCAGAGAAGTTAGATCAAATTAAAGCGCTACTGCCAGGTGCTGAAGACCCAACTGTTCTTCCTCTTTCTGCAGATAAGCAGAAAATGGCTGTTCACTTGGTGAGTTCTGAAAACCTGTTCTGGGAAACAATGGAACAGCTGAAAGAGTTGGGCGCAAGTTCAATTCTCGTTCTACCAATTGAAAAAATGATGGAGTAAGCATCATGAGAACAGTCGTTTGGCAATCATTAAGTGAGAATCAGCAAGACTCTATTTTGGAGCGCCCTGCTATTGCAGAAGGTGCCAATATCACCACTGCTGTGGCCGAAGTTATTGCTAAAGTTCGAGAAGAAGGTGACTCTGCTCTTATTGAGCTGACCGAAAAGTTTGACCGTGTTAAGCCTGAATCCATTCGTGTTTCTTCTCAGGAAATTAAGGCAGCGTCAGAGCGTTTGTCAGAGTCAATGAAGAGCGCACTAGAGCAAGCTTACGCCAATATTTCTAAGTTCCACAAAGCGCAAAAGCCGCAACCGATCAAGGTGGAAACCCAGCCAGGTGTCCTTTGTGAACAAGTAACACGCCCAATTCAAAAAGTGGGTTTGTACATTCCTGGTGGCAGTGCGCCTTTGCCATCGACTGTTTTGATGCTCGGCGTTCCTGCAAAAATTGCAGGTTGTCGTAAAGTCGTTCTTTGTTCTCCACCCCCAATCGCTGATGAGATCCTTTATGTCGCGAAACTGTGTGGCATTGATGAGGTGTATAACGTCGGTGGTGGACAAGCAGTTGCTGCAATGGCTTATGGCACCGAGACTGTATCGAAAGTAGATAAGATCTTTGGTCCGGGCAACGCTTACGTGACCGAAGCAAAACGTCAGGTAAGTAATGATTTCCGTGGTGCGGCGATTGATATGCCAGCAGGTCCATCAGAAGTTCTTGTGATTGCCGATGAAACCGCAGATGCAGACTTTATCGCTGCGGATCTTTTGAGCCAAGCAGAACACGGTCCTGATTCTCAAGTGGTACTTGTGACTCCTTCTCCTGTGATTGCTGATCAAGTGACGGATGCGGTTCAACGTCAGCTTAAGGAGCTATCTCGTGCAGACATCGCAGAAAAGGCTCTGGCATCAAGCTTGATCATTATTTCCGAGTCGATGACGCAGTCAGTTTCTATTTCCAATTACTACGGTCCTGAGCACTTGATTGTTCAGACTAAGAACCCTCGTGAGCTTCTACCTCTACTTGATAATGCAGGCTCTATCTTCCTTGGGGATTGGTCGCCTGAATCTGCGGGAGATTACGCATCGGGGACTAACCACGTCCTTCCTACTTACGGTTACACACGTACTTATTCAAGCTTAGGTTTGGCGGATTTCTCTAAACGAATGACGGTTCAGGAGCTTTCTGCTGATGGTTTAAAGAACCTTGCACCAACGGTAGTCACGATGGCTGAAGCAGAAGGTCTGGACGCTCACAAACGTGCTGTTACTATCCGCGTAGAAAAATTAGCAAGTAAGTAAGAATAAGAGAGTAATGAGATGGAAAAGCTAGCGCGTCAACAAGTCCAACAGCTTACCCCTTATATGTCGGCTCGCCGAATCGGTGGTACGGGTGACGTATGGCTAAATGCCAACGAATCACCATTTAACAATGAATACAAAACAGACTTTGCTCGTCTTAATCGTTACAGCGAATGTCAGCCTAAAGAACTGATTTCTGCTTACGCAGCCTATGCGGGTGTGAAACCAGAGCAAACATTAACATCTCGTGGTGCGGATGAAGGTATTGAGTTGTTAATTCGTGCATTCTGTGAGCCGGGTGAAGATGCGATTCTTTACTGCCCACCGACTTACGGTATGTACGCCATCAGCGCTGAAACCATTGGTGTTGAGCGCAAAACCGTGCCGCTAACCTCAGATTGGCAACTCGATCTTGCAGGCATCGAAGCTAATCTGGATAACGTGAAGCTGGTTTTTGTATGTTCGCCAAACAACCCAACGGGTAACTTGGTTAAGCGTGAAGACATTGTGTCTCTGCTTGAGATGACAAAAGACCGTGCAATTGTGGTGATGGATGAAGCGTACATCGATTTTTGTCCAGAAGCGTCAACGGTAGACCTACTGGCGCAATACCCGAACCTTGCAATTCTGCGTACTCTGTCGAAAGCTTTTGCGCTTGCAGGTCTGCGTTGTGGATTTACGCTTGCGAACGAAGAGCTGATTAATGTACTTCTTAAAGTTATCGCACCTTACCCAGTCCCAGTTCCAGTGGCAGAAATTGCGACTCAGGCGCTTTCGGAAGCTGGTTTAGCGCGAGCGAAGTTTCAAGTTCTCGATTTGAATGCAAACCGTGCTTACTTGCAAGTTGGCCTTTCAATGATTCCGGGCTTGGAAGTGTTTGAAGGGTGGGGGAACTACCTATTGGTGAAATTCCCAGATGGCGATGACCTTTTCAAAGCGGCTTGGGATACGGGCATTATTTTGCGTAACTCGCCAATTGAAAACTGTGTGCGTATCAGTGTGGGTAACCGTGACGAGTGCGAAAAAACGCTTGGATTTATCAGAAACTACTACGCATAAATAGAGACAGAATTTATCGCTCTCGCTCAATAGCGGGAGCGCCAAAAGAATAGCAATAAGGAAGTTCCCGAGTGAGCAAACAAAAAAAAATCCTCTTTATCGACCGTGATGGCACCTTAATTGTTGAGCCGCCGATTGATTTTCAAGTAGACCGTTTAGATAAACTAAAACTGGAGCCATTTGTTATCCCAAGCCTGTTGTCGTTGCAGGATGCAGGATACCGTCTAGTGATGGTCACGAATCAAGATGGTTTGGGTACCGACAGTTACCCACAAGCTGATTTTGATGCACCACACAACATGATGATGGAGATCTTTGAATCTCAAGGTGTGAAGTTTGATGATGTGCTGATTTGTCCTCACTTCGATGAAGATAACTGCTCTTGCCGTAAGCCTAAATTGGGCTTGGTAAAAGAGTACCTTCAAGGTGGCAAAGTGGATTTTCAAAACTCTGTTGTGATTGGCGATCGTCAAACCGATCTTCAACTTGCAGAAAACATGGCAATTCGTGGCATTCAATACAACCCAGAAACCATGGGTTGGAAACAGATCCTAAAAGATCTCACGGTGAAGGCTCGCGTTGCTGAAGTGGTTCGCACCACAAAAGAAACAGACATTAAAGTATTCGTTAATCTTGACGAGCAAGGCGGTAACGATATTTCTACAGGTCTTGGCTTTTTTGACCACATGCTGGATCAAATTGCGACGCACGGTGGATTCCAAATGGTGTGCAAAGTGGAAGGTGACCTGCACATTGATGATCACCACACAGTAGAAGATACCGCTCTTGCGTTGGGTCAAGCGTTGAAAGAAGCACTGGGTGACAAGCGTGGTATTGGTCGCTTTGGCTTTAGCTTGCCAATGGATGAGTGTTTGGCGCAATGCGCACTAGACCTATCAGGTCGTCCTTACCTTAAGTTCGACGCGCAGTTTAGTCGTGAGCAAGTGGGTGATCTTTCAACAGAGATGGTGGTTCACTTCTTCCGCTCTCTGACTGACACATTAGCGTGTACGTTGCACCTTTCTTCTGCGGGCAACAATGATCACCACATCATTGAAAGTCTATTTAAAGCGTTTGGTCGTACGTTACGCCAAGCAATCAAAGTAGAAGGCACTGAGCTACCAAGTAGTAAAGGCGTGCTTTAAGGCTAACGTTAGCAAGGAGAAAAACAGTGACAGAACAGAAAGTTGTCATTATCGATACTGGCTGTGCCAACGTTTCTTCGGTGAAGTTTGCCATTGAACGCCTAGGCTATGACGTAACGATTTCAAAAGATCCGCAAGTCGTATTATCCGCAGATAAGCTATTCCTACCGGGTGTGGGAACCGCCAGCGAAGCGATGAAGAACCTAGAAGAGCGCGATCTGATCAGCTTGGTAAAACAGGTAGAAAAGCCATTACTAGGTATCTGTTTAGGCATGCAACTGTTGGGCAAAGTGTCTCAAGAGAAAGGGCAGAAAGCCGACGAGTTAGTTGAGTGTCTTGGACTTTGTGATGGCGAAGTGAAGCTACTACAAACTGGCGATTTGCCGTTGCCGCATATGGGGTGGAACACGGTCTCTGCAAAAGCAGGTAATCCACTTTTCAAAGATATTGAAGAAGGAGAGTATTTCTACTTCGTGCACAGCTTTGCGATGCCTGTTGGGGATTACACGATTGCGGAATGTGAATACGGCAACCCGTTCACAGCAGCAGTACAAAGCGGTAACTATTACGGCGTGCAATTCCACCCTGAGCGTTCTTCAAAAGCGGGCGCGAAGCTTATTCAAAACTTCTTAGAATTATAAAAGGGATTTAGTGTGATTATTCCAGCTCTTGATTTAATTGAAGGACAGGTGGTTCGCCTTTATCAAGGTGATTACGGCCAAGTAACTGAGTACAAAGTCGACCCAGCAGAGCAGTTCAACTTGTACCACCAAGCTGGTGCTAACTGGCTGCACTTGGTGGATTTAACTGGCGCGAAAGACACGACAGCACGTCAACTTGATTTAATTGCAAAGCTACTAGCAAGCACGCCAGCGAACATCCAAATCGGTGGCGGAGTGCGCACAGAGCAAGACGTGATTGAGCTGCTAGAAGCGGGGGCTCAGCGTGTTGTCGTTGGCTCAACAGCAGTAAAACAGCCAGAGCTTGTGAAAGGTTGGATGGAAAAATACGGTGCAGAGAAAATCGTTCTCGCGCTAGACATCAACATCGATCAAGACGGCACACGTAAAGTAGCGATTTCTGGTTGGCAAGAAGATTCAGGCGTGACTATCGAAGCTCTGATCAACGATTACCTGACGGTAGGTTTGCAGCACGTGCTTTGTACGGACATTTCTCGTGACGGTACGCTAGAAGGCTCAAACGTAGAGCTTTATGTCGACCTATGTAAACAGTACCCACAAGTGCAGTTTCAATCTTCAGGTGGCATTGGCTCATTAGCAGATATCGAAGCGCTAAAAGGCAGCGGTGTGGCTGGTGTGATTGTTGGTCGTGCGCTGTTAGATGGTAAATTCACAGCAGAGGAGGCATTTGCATGCTGGCAAAGCGAATAATTCCATGTCTTGATGTTCGTGATGGACAAGTGGTGAAGGGCGTCCAGTTCCGCAACCACGAAATCATTGGCGACATCGTTCCTCTGGCGCAGCGTTATGCGGAAGAAGGCGCTGACGAGCTTGTGTTCTACGATATTACCGCTTCAAGTGATGGGCGTGTCGTTGACAAAAGTTGGGTCGCTCGCGTTGCTGAAGTGATTGATATTCCCTTCTGTGTCGCTGGTGGTATTAAATCAGCGGAAGATGCAGCGCGCATTCTTGAGTTTGGTGCAGACAAAGTGTCTATTAACTCACCTGCATTGGCTAACCCGCAACTGATTACTGACCTTGCTGATAAGTTTGGTGTGCAATGTATCGTCGTTGGTATCGATTCATACTACGACAAAGAGACAGGCAAGTATCAGGTTTACCAGTTTACTGGCGATGAAGAACGCACCAAAGAAACTCAATGGGAAACACGTGATTGGGTGCAAGAAGTACAAAAGCGTGGCGCTGGTGAAATCGTACTGAACATGATGAACCAAGACGGCGTACGTAACGGTTACGATATTGAACAACTTAACATGGTGCGTGAAGTGTGTAACGTGCCATTGATTGCATCGGGTGGGGCAGGTGCTATGGAGCACTTTGCGGAAGCATACCAAAAAGCAAATGTGGATGGCGCGCTTGCCGCATCGGTATTCCACAAACAAGTCATCAATATTGGTGAACTAAAGCAGTATTTGAAACAACAAGGCATTGAGGTACGACTATGAGTGTGAAAGCCGCCGAAGTAAGTTCGCTAGTTGAGCGAATCAACTGGGAAAAGGTGGATGGTCTGGTACCTGCTATCGTACAAGATTTCCAATCAAGCCAAGTGCTTATGATGGGTTATATGAACCAAGATGCGTTGGCAAAAACGGGCGAAACAGGTCAAGTGACGTTTTTCTCTCGTACCAAGCAGCGTCTTTGGACGAAAGGTGAGACCTCCGGCAACGTATTGCAACTAGTGAACATTCAGCTCGATTGCGACAACGATACGCTACTGGTGAAAGTGAATCCCATTGGTCCTACGTGTCACTTGGGTAACACAACTTGCTGGGATGTGGACCCTCAAGAGGAGTCACAAATGGTGTGGCTTCATCAACTTGAGCAGCTATTGGCTGCCCGCAAGAGTGCCGACCCAGATTCCTCTTATACTGCCAGTCTTTATGCCCGTGGCACCAAGCGTATTTCGCAAAAAGTGGGCGAAGAAGGCGTTGAAGTCGCGCTTGCGGCGACGTCGGGCGATAAGGCGGAGTTAGTGTGTGAATCTGCAGATTTGATTTATCACTTAATGGTATTGCTTCAAGACCAAGGCTTATCGATGAATGACGTAGTGAACAAACTGAAAGAGCGTCATAAGTAAGCTTGCGATAAGTGAAAGCCCCTATGCTCTCGAGCCTAGGGGCTTTTTACTTTAGTGTTCTTGATTCGGGGCAAAAACCGGCAACAGTGCTGGTGGCGATTAGATTCTGAATCACGCTCGTCCCTCGCTGTTCAGAATGACGGTATATTTTCTAATGGTACTTGCAGTAGAGTTATTTACTTCAAATAGGTACATATATTCACGTCACTCCAACGAACCTAGGCGAAGTCAAGAATCCAATTAAATCGAGCTCAATAAGCTAGGAGTGGATGATCTTACCCACAACACTTCTTAAATTTCTTACCGCTTCCACAGATACACGGGTCGTTACGACCTACTTTTAGGCTACTCACTGGTTGGTTTAGGCGAGGATCTTGTTCTGGTTCTTCTTCTAGCTCTTCTTCTGGAAACGTGCCGTCAATGTAGTACCAAAGCCCATTTTCTTTCACGAAACGAGAACGCTCTGTCATACAGTAGCGTTTGCCGTCTTCATCAAAATAAGCGCTAAACTCTACAAAGCCTTCATTGTCATTACTGCCAGCTTCTGTTTTTACAACTTCAAGCTTGCACCAATCGCTGTCGATAGATTGGGCAATGCCTTCACGTTGCTCTTCTGCATTACAGCTTGGGTGGTATGTGTTCACCACGTAATCCACTAGACCTAACACATGCGCGCTGTAACGAGAGCGCATTAGCTGCTCCGGAGTGGTGACGTCAGCGTGGTTATTGTGGGCAATTTCACAACACTGTTGGTAGGTGCGGTTAGAGCCGCAAGGACAAGAAGAAGCCATAAAATGAAATCTCGATTAATTAAGCGGTAAAAACAAACAACCCCACATAAGTGAGGTCGCAGGTATTCTTTGGGGCATTATAGCCGTTTAGGGCGTTTGAGACAGCAGTTCTTGAGCCCATTCCGTCGATTGATTAAAAGCGTCTGCTAATTGAGGTTCGGTTAATTTAAGAACGGTGCAATATCGCTCGGCTAACTCCCAGTCCGCTTGTTCGTAGGCGATCGTCATCGAAAGTAAGTGACCAAGTACGCCTTTTCGACTGGTTAATGCGAGTTTTATATCTTCGTCAACGGGGATATCTTCAATGACATCCGAGAGCGGTTGATCGAGCAAAGATCCGAGCAAAGAAAACATGCCTGTCAAAAAAGCCTGCCCAGGGTCATACCTAGTGTTCATTTGACTAAGTAGCAGTTCACACATTCGTGCACGCTGAATCGCTAAAGAGTAAAGAGAGTCAGGTTTATCTTCTTGAACGGAGGCAATTGCAACTAAGGAAATAAAGCGTCGTAGTCGCTCTTCACCCAGATAAATAAGCGCCTGTCTGAACGATTTGATCTTAGTCGTTAATGTATATCCTGAATTTACGTAAGTAAGCAGCTTGTATGACAGCGTCACATCAATCGAAAACAGACGTTCAACCTCATTGAAGTCGATGGGCTTATCTGCAATCTCTTTACAAAGTTGGATGACGGTAAGAAACGCGGGGTTCAACCGTTTTTTCTGGATCATCTCAGGTTTGCTAAAAAAATACCCTTGAAAATAGTTAAAACCGGCTTCTAGAGCTTGCTCAAACTCTTCATAGGTCTCTACCTTTTCCGCAAGAAAGTCGATTTTAAATGGGCTCAACGCCTGAATAAAAATGGCAGCTTTCTTGATCGGCACAAGTCTAATATCAAACTTGATCATGGAAACGTATGGAAGAAAACGCTTCCAAGCTTTCGTCGGAACAAAATCATCCAGAGCAATTTTGTACCCGCACTCATGAAGGTGCTTGATGGCTTCTAACAGTTCTTCTGTCGGTTGGCAGTCTTCAAGGACTTCAATGACGAGAGATTCTTTAGGAAACAAAGTTGGGACCAAGTTCACCAAGCTTTGATGCGGAAAGTTAACAAAGCCAAGTTTGTTTCCTAATGTGTTGTAATGCGTCGACAAAAAATGATCGGATAGCAGTCGACTAGTAGCCAGCTCTGGTTCTACTTCAGGGAAGGTATTTTTAGGGCCGTCTCGAAAGAGGAGTTCGTAACCTATGGTTCGTTTTTCTCTATCCAGAATCGGTTGGCGAGCTACGTAAGAATACTTCAATTAGGTACTTCGTTCTGTTTAACTTAGTATTATGATAATAGCGATTTTTTACAAAATATCTACGACTTGAGCGTGAATCTTCTACACGCTCTACATGCTTAACGCAAATTCTGTATGAACGGTCTCGTTTGCAGGTCAAAACTATCAGAATTTACTTTTAAAACTGAGCCTTGCGTATACCAATCCCCTAAAACAATTCGGGTCTTTTTAATGCCATCGACGTCAAAAAAATGTGTGTTCGGGCGATGTGTGTGACCATGAATCATTATGTTGACGCAGTTCTGAGACATCACTTTCTCGACCTCATTTTGGTTAACGTCCATGATATCTAATGACTTGCTCATTTTATCATCACGAATATCGGATTGAACTTTTGAGACAATTTTCTTCTTAATGAACCAAGGAATACGGTTAAACAACCATTGTAGCCATGGCTTGTGAACGGTTTTTCTAAACTCTTGGTATTTCACATCGTCAATGCAGAGCGTATCGCCATGTAGGATTACGGCTTTTTGACCATAAAGATCAATCGTGCAGACATCGTCGAGTAATGTCATACCGGTTTCTTTGCAAAAGCGTTTGCCGAGTAAAAAATCTCGATTGCCTTGGATGAAAAAAGTTGGCACACCCGCATCCGTCAGTGCTTTAAATTCTGCACGGATTTGGTCTGCAAAAGGGGTGTTGTCATCGTCACCAATCCAGAACTCAAACAGATCGCCGAGTACATAAAGTGCATCAGCTTTTGTTGCTTCTGTTCGCATGAACGTCACAAAACATTCCGTGATATCAGGACGTGATGGGGTAAGGTGAAGATCGGAAATAAATAATGTCGTCATAGAAATAAGGGGAAGCTATGCCTCCCCATTAACTTATCTTTTAAAAATAATTCCTAAGAATTACTCTTCAATTGTTGTACCAGTGATTACTACGTCTTCTAGAGGTACGTCTTGGTGCATGCCGTAAGAACCAGTGCTAACGCCTTTGATCTTATTTACGATGTCCATGCCTTCGATTACTTCACCGAACACACAGTAACCCCAACCATCTAGGCTTTCGCTACGGAAGTCTAGGAATGTGTTGTTGTTTACGTTGATGAAGAACTGAGAGCTTGCTGAATGCGGCTCCATAGTACGTGCCATAGCAAGTGTACCCACTTTGTTGCTTAGGCCGTTGTTTGCTTCGTTCTTGATAGGTGCACGAGTCGCTTTTTCACGTAGACCAGACTCCATACCACCACCTTGGATCATGAAGCCGTCAATAACACGGTGGAAAAGCGTGTTGTCGTAGAAACCGTCGCGGCAGTACTGAAGGAAGTTTGCGCTTGTCTCTGGCGCTTTCTCTTCGTTTAGTTGAATCTTGATGTCACCAAAATTAGTGTGAAGGGTGATCATGCTACTTTCCTTTACTGTGTTGTGTTGAGCCCGAGATTCTAGCCTAAGTTCTAGTGCTTTAAAAACTCAGGAAGAGGAAATTCTTCGTTTTGTGCTTGAAGTTTAGCCGATTATCGTTTTATCGGTTAATTGCTATTACCTAACTAGGTTGGAGTTGATATACTCATCTTCTTTTATTCATTCACAATCATAGATAGAGATCATGTTAAAGATATATAACACACTCACAAGACAGAAAGAGGAATTCAAACCAATTACAGCTGGCAAAGTCGGTATGTATGTCTGTGGAGTTACCATCTACGATCTCTGTCACATTGGTCACGGTCGTACTTTCGTCTCTTTTGACGTTGTATCACGTTACCTTCGCTACTTGGGCTACGATCTGACGTTTGTACGTAACATCACAGATATCGACGATAAGATCATCAAACGTGCCGCAGAAAATGGTGAGTCTTGCGATTCATTGACTGAGCGTTTGATTGGTGAAATGCACGCTGATTTTGATGCGCTGAACATGAAACGTCCGGACGTTGAACCTCGTGCGACACAGTTTATTGCTGAAATCATCGAATTGGTTGAGAAGCTAATCGAGCGCGGTTTTGCATACGTTGCAGATAACGGTGACGTAATGTTTGAAGTGGGTAAGTTCAACGAATACGGCAAGCTTTCTAAGCAAGACCTTGATCAGCTTCAAGCTGGCGCGCGCGTTGATATCGAAACAGCAAAACGCAGCCCTCTAGACTTTGTACTTTGGAAGATGTCTAAGCCGGGTGAACCAACGTGGGAGTCACCATGGGGTCCTGGTCGTCCAGGTTGGCACATTGAGTGTTCAGCAATGAACTCTTCAATCCTAGGTAACCACTTCGACATTCACGGCGGCGGTTCTGACCTTCAGTTCCCACACCATGAAAATGAAATCGCGCAATCATGCTGTGCACACGATACACAATACGTGAACACATGGATGCACAGCGGCATGGTAATGGTAGACCGTGAGAAGATGTCTAAATCTCTAGGTAACTTCTTTACTATCCGTGACGTTCTTGGTCACTACGATGCTGAAACAGTGCGTTACTTCCTAATGTCTGGTCACTACCGTAGCCAGTTAAACTACAGCGAAGATAACCTAAACCAAGCACGTGCTTCGCTTGAGCGCCTGTACACATCTCTACGTGGTTTAGACCTAAACGCTGCGCCTGCTGGTGGTGAAGAGTACGTATCTCGCTTTACAGCAGCGATGAACGATGACTTCAATACACCAGAAGCGTACTCAGTTCTGTTCGACATGGCGCGCGAAGTTAACCGTCTGAAGACAGAAAACCTAGAGAAAGCGAGCGAGCTAGGTGCGCTAATGCGTGAACTAGCAGATGTGATCGGTATTCTTCACCAAGATCCAGAAGCCTTCCTAAAAGGTGATGCAGGTAACGATGATGAAGTGGCTGAAATCGAAGCTCTGATCAAGCTGCGTAACGACTCTCGTGCTGCGAAAGATTGGGCGAATGCAGATATGGCTCGTGACAAGCTGACCGAAATGGGCATTGTTCTGGAAGATGGTCCAGAAGGCACAACGTGGCGTCGTAAGTAATTGAATTTTCATTTTTAAAGGGCTGATAATTCAGCCCTTTTATTTTCCATTTCCATAAATTAAAACTTTAACTTTAGGTAATGCTCTGTGGCTCAGATGTATTTCTATTACTCAGCAATGAATGCGGGTAAATCAACAACGCTTCTTCAATCCTCTTTCAACTATCAAGAACGCGGCATGACGCCAGTTATTTTTACGGCTGCGCTAGATGATCGTTTTGGTGTCGGTAAAGTGAGCTCTCGTATTGGTCTTCAATCTGACGCACATTTATTTCGTCAGGATACCAATTTGTATCAAGAGATCGCAGATCTGAATGAGGTTGAAAAACGTCACTGTATTCTTGTTGATGAGTGTCAGTTCTTGTCGAAAGAACAAGTTTATCAACTTACTGAAGTCGTTGATAAGTTGCATATTCCAGTATTGTGTTACGGCCTTCGCACCGATTTTCTAGGCGAACTTTTTGAAGGCAGTAAGTATCTATTATCTTGGGCAGACAAGCTGGTTGAGCTCAAAACAATCTGCCATTGCGGCCGCAAAGCGAATATGGTTATTCGTACCGATGAACACGGCGTGGCAATTAAAGAAGGCGATCAAGTTGCGATCGGCGGTAACGATAAGTATGTCTCCGTATGCCGCCAACATTACAAAGAAGCGCTCGGTAAATAAGCCGTATTGATATAGAAAAGCCACCGTACTTGGTGGCTTTTTGTTTGTCGGTTAGAAAAAGCTAGACTAAGTCAAAACCAAATCGCTCGAGTAAAGCCTGGTAAGAAGATTCGACTTGCTGAGGGATGTTCTGCTCGGTTTGAAATCCTTTCTCTGGATAGCTTTTCACGCGAGAGAAATCTTCCATTAGTGCTTCTAGCACCATCATTAATGGCATGTCTTCATTAATGTACTCAAAAAATGGAAGAGCCGCAGAGCTTACTTGGAGCTGAGTGTAGGGTGACTGCCACTGTTTTTCAAATGTCGCGATTGCTCTACGCTCCATAAACGGTTTTTGTACCAGAATAAACGAGGAACACTGTTTTCCTTCCTCTTTTAATCGTTGCTCAGTAAAGCGAACGTTTTCTCCACTGTTTGTGGATTTAGTCTCGAGCAAAATTGCTTCACTTGGAACGCCCGACAACTTTGCAATCTCGGCAAAGGTTTCTGCCTCGCTTTTTTCAAACAGTCCATCTGTGAAGCGACCTTCACCCCCTGAAAATACAATCAAAGGTGCCAACTTTTGGTGGTAGAGCTTGGCAGCGTGCTCCGCTACACGCACATCATTACTGCACATCACAAACAAACAGTCCGCAGGTTTCAGTTCATGTTTGAGTTGCATGTAATCCCAAAGCGTTTCTATATGTCTATAGAGTCTCATAGCGCATCCAAAGTTGAATTGAAGTGAAATCGATAACCAAGTGAGAGTAGTTTGTCAGCAAGAATACGCTTGTCAGCTTGCTCTGTGACGGGTGGAAGAGGTATCTCACTTCCGATTTTGTTTATGGCAGCTTGGTAGAACTCAGCCTTGCTGACAGTATGAGGTGTCGTAACATTAATGACTTGGTTGCTTAAATTGCCTAAGGCAAATTTCGCAGCCGAGACAGCATCATCTTGATGAAGCATATTAGCTGGTGCTTTACGACTAACTTGTTGAAGCCTTGCTGCAAAGCGAGATGGGTGTCTATCTGGCCCGATTAATCCGCTACAACGTAGAATAACAAAGCTAATATTCGAGTCGATAACATGCTGCTCTGCTTGAAGCATAATACGTGCATTGTCAGAGAAATAAGGGCTTTCGGCTGCTAAAGAGATTGACGCGTCAGCTTCTTCCATATCGGAAGCAAGGTTAGGGTAAACCGTTGTAGAGCTGATCATGAGAAGTTTTTCAACGTTGTTTTGCTTAGCTGCGTTGGCAAGTATTTGCCATTGCTGTGCATATTCTTGACCGCGTCCTTTACGAAATCCTGGAGGAAAAGCACCGATAACGTGCGTAATTTGATGCTGTTTGAGCAGCTCATCTAGCCGTGCTGTGGCGTTCAATTGATTGAAATCGAACAATGCGGAGTGAGTTAATGAGGTGGGTAACTCTTTTAATCGAGTTTGGCTACGACGAGTGACAACAACATAGTGTCCATCTTTCATCAATGTTTCTGCTAGCGGAGTTCCGAGCCAGCCTGCACCTACGATCAATGTATTTGCCATTTGGGTCTTCCTACTTACTTATGTCTGCCCGAATAGGTTGAGCAGTTCTGCTTTGGCTTGTTGATGGAGGGGATCTGAATGCCATTTCTGGTGCTGAATAAGGTCAACATTGACTTGCCAAGCCAGTTTTGTGAAATCATCCCCAACTTTTTTTAATGTATTAGGTGAATACGCGACTAAATGCTGTGGTAGAAAGCACCAACCAAACCCTTTATTCGCCAATTCCAACAAAATATAGTAGTTATCAGCGTACCAGATATCTGGGCTAAATGCTTGATTGAGACCACATGGCTCTGCACTTTTGGATCGTATGACCAATTGACGATGTTGTTTTAGTTGATCAATGTGAGTGATTTGCTGCTTTGCTAAAGGATGTGTTGAAGAGACATAGACATCAAATGCAATATTGCCAAGATTGGTGAAATCGATGTGCCTTGGCATTTGTAAATCACTCAAAATAATCCCAGTCGTGGCGCGTTCCGACTTAACCAATTCAATGATATCAGGGCTTGATGCCGTTAAGCATTCAACTTGTAAGTGTGGAAAGCGTTGCTCTAACTTCTTTAGCACATCCGGCAAGCGAGTCAGAGGAATCCCTTCATCAATAGCTAAGACTAATTTGTTCGTTGGCGTGGAAAAGAGCTGCGATGCCCTATTGTTTAGGCGGTCGAGTTGGCTGATTGTTGCTTGTGCATAAGGTACGAGCGCGAGGCCATTCTCAGTTAATTTAGGGTACCTGCCTGATCGATCAAAAAGCTCAACGCCACAGTCGATCTCCATATTCATGATGTGCTGGCTCACTACAGATTGAGCTCGCCCCAGTTTTCTAGCTGCTCCTGAAAATGATCCTGCTTCTGATGTAGCAATAAAAGCTTGCAGTTGTTCGATGGTAAACATATCGCTTAAACCGATGGTATCTAACTTTTGGTTATCTAAATAATAGATAAAATTCTAAGCATTGAGTAGAACTATTTGGACAGAGAAATATGACTCGTAACGAACGAATTTTTCATGCAGTACTTTTTGAGTTAATCGCACTCGCGATTATTGTACCAGCGGCTTCATTGATCACTGGAAAGGGCTCTAGTGATCTTGCGTTGGTTGGGGTCGGGTTGAGCATGTATACCGTGATATGGAACTACATCTACAACTTGTACTTTGATAAGTGGTTTGGTGGCAATCGAGCTGAGCGAAGTTTAGCGATGCGGCTTGGACACACTGTTGGTTTCGAGGGAGGATTGATCTTTATCTCTCTACCTGTGATTGCCTGGTTCTTAGAAATTACGCTTCTTCAAGCTCTGATGCTGGAAGCCGGCTTCCTCGTTTTCTTCCTATTTTATGCTACTGGTTTTAACTGGTTGTATGACAAGGTTCAACCATTTAGCAAAATGAAAAAGCGATTATTGCCGCAGGCATCGACAGGAAAAATATAGGACTAAAAAACGCCACCGAGTTCGGTGGCGTTTTTTGTTCAAATTACACAGACAAAACTCTTAAAATCTTATCTGCATGTTCTGCAACTTCAATGCCTTCGTCTGTTAGATAACCACCGTCAGGCTGTGTACAAAGTTGCTTCTTATATAGACGAGCAACGGCTGCCTGCATTTCTTCTGACGCGTCTGTATGAACTTTAATACCAGTTGCAGCACTACTTAGGTCGAACTGAAGAAGTAGATTCAATTCGGCGATATGTTCAGCTGAATATTTCATAAATGATTCCTTTGCGCTTTTTTTACCAAGCTAGTCTGAAAAGTAGCGTTGGGCAACATTCAACGACAAGAAGTGTTAAGTATGGCGCTATCAGGCTGATATAACGCAGGATCTTTGTTCGAAAGGCCGAATACTTGTTAAGTATCAATGATACTTACGGTAGCGAATGATAGGCGCTATTTATTGCTTGATCTCCCAATAACAACGATTTTAGTAAACACGCCAAATAGCACTTGAAAAAATAGGGAAATAGAGCGATTATCCGCGCCTCTTTAAATGTTTCTAAATGTTACACCAGAATGAACTTTAATCAGTTTGACTCACTATTACCGCCACAAGCTGCGGAACGCGCGGCTGAAGTGGGGGTAGGCAAAGCAACGAAAGCTCCAATCAAATCTTTTCTGCTCGCCATTTCTGCGGGGCTTCATATTGGTATTGCTTTCATCTTCTATACCACAGTAACGACAGGCGCAGGCGAGCTGCCTTGGGGCATTACACGACTCATTGGTGGTCTGGCATTTAGCCTTGGTTTGATTTTGGTGGTGGTTACTGGCGGCGAGCTTTTCACTAGCTCTGTGCTAACACTAGTTGCGCGTGCGAGTGGAAAAATCTCTTGGCAAGCACTTATCAAAAACTGGTTGGTGGTTTACTTTGGCAATATGGTTGGGGCCATTTTGCTCGTGGCCTGTATGCTAGTTACCAAGCAATATATGTTTGATCATGGCCAAGTTGGTCTTAACGCGATGGCGATCTCCCAACACAAATTACATCATGGTTTCTTTGCTGCTGTTGCGCTTGGCATTATGTGTAACGTATTAGTTTGTATTGCAGTTTGGATGACGTTTAGTGGGCGAACATTGACAGATAAAATAGCGGTCATGATTTTGCCTGTGGCTATGTTCGTGTCGGCAGGTTTTGAGCACTGTATTGCGAACATGTTCCAAGTACCTATGGCGATTGGTATTAAGTACTTTGCGCCAGAAGCGTTTTGGCAAATGACAGGGGCAGATATTGCAAACTACGCGGACTTAAACATGATGGGGTTCATCGTAAACAACCTAATTCCTGTTACGATAGGAAACATTATTGGTGGTGGCGTATTTGTTGGCATGTGGTATTGGATGATTTATCTACGCGATGAAGATAACCATTTGCGATAAGTTTAGAAGATCACAAGAAAGGCGAACCAGATGGTTCGCCTTTCTTTTTATTTGTCTCTGCAAATGTCAAATAAGTCGAGTCATGCTAAATCAACTCTTCGTTGATGCCAAAATCGGTTGGGAGCCAATGAGAAGTTACTTCCTTTGGTTCTTGAACTAGCCAATCCAGAGGTGCATCGGACAGGAGTTCATCGTAATTTTCTTTGATCATTAAGACATCCATGTACGTCTCTCCAAGTTTGTGGTCACTGCCTTTACTATAAAATTAGAACATGTCAGTCACGTGATCAATGCATGACGATTCGATTGATCACTTATGTTGCTATGTTTCTGGTTGCGTATGGGTTTTGGGGGCTTATCCACATTTTCTGTGGATAACCTGTATCAAAGGTCGTGCGTATCTAAACTTGCAAAGAAAATTTCATAAAATTAGAGGCTTATATCAAAAAGAATTCTGCCTGACTTTTCATCTGAAAGCGTCTTGATGAGTGCTCGAAGAATAGTTGAGTTATTCAGTTATAAGTACGTTCGACTTGGCACCATAAGTTGTTTAACGGGCTTTACCCACAAGCGCCAACTAACCGTGAGTTTTGGTCGATTCGGGTTGCTCGATTTTTATCTTGATTCGGCCTTCTTTGGTTTGTACCCAGCGCAATGTCATTTCTAACGTTATGGTTACGGAGGCACTCAACATGACGAAAATAGCCAGCATAATTACTAACTGGTATTTAATCGCAACCATCGGGCTCGCGCCACCTAGAATTTGACCGGTCATCATACCCGGTAAGGTAACCAGTCCTGTAGTGGCCATAGAAGCTAAAGTCGGGGCAAGGGACTTTCTAAGAGCCTCTTGAATGAAGGGGAAGGATGCGTAGCGAGGAGAGGCTCCAAGTGAGATTGCAGCCTCATATTCTGCTTGTCTCTGCTCAAAAGCCGTAAACAAATTCTGAAGAGCGATGATATTACTACTCAAGCTGTTACCCAATAACATACCAGCAAGTGGGATCATGTACTGCGCATTGTAAATAGGGGATGGTTGCACTAGGCCTGCTGTAATTGCTATCAGAAGTGGTATTAGACCACAGGTAAGGCCCGTTAGTAGCGGAAGCATAAGTGGCTTTTTAGGTAAGTGAGCTTTTCCCGCAATTGAGCTGGCACCAATCAGTAGCATGATGGCAAGCCAAAGTATATTGACAAGTAAGCTGTTTAATTGAAAAAGATATTCTAAATACACGCCAATCAATATGAGCTGAAGTGTCATTCGGATAACACTGATTATGGTGTCTTTTGCTATCCCTAATTTGTAGCGGGCATTGATAAAGAAGGGGACCAATAAAATCAAACCAAACAGTGCCAGTTTGACCCAGCTTATATCCACCACGTTATCCATAATCGCTCCTTGAAAATACGCGAATAATTGTATCTAAGCCTCCCCTTTATATGAACCACTATGTGCACTTTTTGCTGTTCTTAAAGTAAACCTTGAGTGCTATTTTAGACATTAATACGCAGCATTTTGTTTACAAACGGTTATCTTTTTCGGAGTTTTTAAGTCGATTTATGGCATGGTAATTACGATTTAAATGTGATCGATGTTTCTTAAATGTTGGTTATTTAACAACTCCTTAAAAGACTTATTTTGTCACATCTGTTCATGTTTTTTAATAAATAACATCAATCCATCATATCTCTGGATGAGCTCAAAAAAGTGTTGAATTACAAGGTCTGAGGTCGCTTATTTGATTGAACCCTACTATTAGTATGGTCTAACATTTTCCATTAGAGATTGTAAAAAACTTAAGCTTGGTTACGCGGGCTTTTCAATAACACTAGATACAAAATAGGCAAATGTATGAGTGATGTTAATAAAATTGAGAGTGGTGAAAAACGCTCCCTGGAGTGGAAGTCGTTCCTCTTCATTGCAGTTGTTCTCTTCCCAATTCTGAGTGTGGCCTTTGTTGGCGGCTACGGGTTCATCGTTTGGATGTTGCAAGTCTTCTTCTTTGGGCCTCCAGGCGCGCACGGCATGTAAGCCAGTGAGCTCATAACCACACTTTTGAAAAGATTTTAAGAGAGCAAATAATGAAATCATTAATCATTAAACTGTGGCGTACCATGACGCGCCCAGCTGTACATATCAGCCTAGGTGTGCTGACTATGGGCGGCTTTATTGCTGGTGTTATCTTTTGGGGTGGCTTTAACACCGCTCTAGAAGCAACCAACACAGAAGAATTCTGTATTAGTTGTCACACAATGCGTGACAACGTGTACGTTGAGCTACAAGAAACGGTGCACTGGAAAAACCACTCTGGTGTTCGTGCTACCTGTCCTGATTGTCACGTTCCACATAACTGGACAGATAAGATCGCTCGTAAGATGCAAGCTTCTAAAGAAGTATTTGCACAAGTATTTGGCAACTACGACGAACCGGGTGTGTTCGAAGAGCGTCGTATCGAACTTGCTAAACACGAATGGGATCGTTTCTCGGCAAACAAATCTCTGGAGTGTAAAAACTGTCACAACTACGAATCGATGGATTTCGAGCAAATGTCTCCTACGGCTCGTATCCAAATGAAGCAAGCCGCTGAGAAAGATCAAAGCTGTGTTGACTGTCACAAGGGTATTGCGCACAACCTACCAGCAGGCATGGACAGCATTGGCGGTATCGTGGGTGATCTAGAGGGTATGACTTCTAACACGGATTACGGCGTTGGTCAGCAACTCGTGAGCGTTCGTCACCTACCAATTTACTTTGATGCGCAAGGCAGTAAAGAAGCTGGTCTTCTTAATCCTGCATCGACCGTTAAAGTTCTTGAAGACAAAGGCGAGTTTGTTGAGATCGAAATTGACGGTTGGCGCAAAGCAAAAGGTTTTGGTCGTGTAATTCAAGAAGACTTCGGTAAGAACATTGCGACTGCGTCTCTGATGAAAGAAGCAGCAACAGACAGCAACATTGTGACGACTGGTGAGAAAAAAGTGGATGAGCTAACAGGCCTTCCTTGGGAAAAAGTAGCGGCGAAAGTATGGATTAAGAAAGAGTCTATGCTGAACGACATCAATCCTGTTTGGGAAAAATCTCGTGAAGCCTACAAGACCAATTGTTCTGTATGTCACACTCAACCTGCGGAAGCGCACTTCGACGCGAACACCTGGCCAGGTATGTTCGACGGTATGTTGGCGTTCGTTAACCTAGATACAGACAGTGAAGCACTGATCTTGAAGTATCTACAGAAACACTCTTCAGATTATGCTGAAGGTCACCACTAATAAGCGTCGGATTGGAGTAATTTTAAATGGCTATTACACGAAGAAGTTTTCTTAAAGGTGTAGCAACCACAAGTGCAGCGTCAGTAATTGGTCCTAGCTTATTGGCGTCCGCCTCTGCAAATGCCGTTGAGACGACAGGTACTTGGAAAGTAACCGGTTCTCACTGGGGCGCGTTCCGCGCCCACATCTACGCGGGTAAAGTTCAAGAGATCAAGCCGCTAGAGCTAGACAAAAACCCAACAGAAATGTTGAACGGCATTAAGGGTATTATCTACAGCCCTTCACGTGTTCGTTACCCAATGGTTCGTCTAGATTGGTTGAAGAAACACAAATACAGCGCAGATACTCGCGGTAACAACCGTTTCATCCGAGTAACTTGGGATGAAGCGCTAGATTTGTTTTATCGCGAACTAGAACGTATTCAAAAAGACTACGGCCCATGGGCGCTGCATGCAGGTCAAACAGGTTGGAACCAAACGGGTTCATTCAACAACTGTACTGCGCACATGCAACGTGCAGTAGGTATGCATGGCAACTTCATCACTAAAGTAGGTGACTACTCGACGGGTGCAGGTCAAACCATTATGCCGTACGTGCTAGGTTCAACCGAAGTGTACGCACAAGGTACGTCTTGGTCTGAGATCCTAGAAAACTCTGACAACATCGTTCTTTGGGCTAACGACCCAGTGAAAAACCTTCAAGTAGGTTGGAACTGTGAAACGCATGAGTCGTTTAAGTACCTTGCACAACTAAAAGAAAAAGTGGCGAAAGGTGAGATCAACGTTCTATCTGTAGACCCAGTGAAGAACAAAACTCAGCGCTACTTAGAGAACGATCACTTGTACATCAACCCGCTGACAGACGTAGCGTTCATGCTCGCTGTGGCACACGTGTTGTACAACGAAAACCTGTACGATAAGAAATTCATTGATACTTACTGTCTAGGCTTTGAAGAGTTCATTCAATACGTTCAAGGTAAGACAAAAGACAAAGTAGAGAAGACGCCTGAATGGGCAGCAGCGATTTGTGGCGTGAAAGCGGACAAGATCCGTGAATTCGCACGCATGCTAGTCAGCGGTCGTACACAGATCCTGATGGGTTGGTGTATCCAGCGTCAAGAGCACGGTGAGCAGCCATACTGGGCAGCGGCTGTGGTTGCTGCAATGGTTGGTCAAATCGGTCTACCTGGCGGTGGTATCTCTTACGGTCACCATTACTCAAGTATCGGTGTGCCTTCTACTGGTTTCGCGGGCCCTGGTGGTTTCCCTCGTAACCTTGACCAAGGTATGAAACCGAAGTGGGACAACAACGACTTTAACGGTTACAGTCGTACTATCCCAGTTGCACGTTGGATCGACTGTCTGCTAGAACCTGGCAAAGAGATCAACTACAACGGCGGTAAAGTGAAACTGCCAGACTTCAAGATGATGGTTATCTCGGGTTGTAACCCATGGCACCACCATCAAGATCGTAACCGCATGAAGAAAGCGTTCCGCAAACTTCAAACGGTTGTAACGATCGAGTTTGCTTGGACTGCAACATGTCGTTTCTCTGACATCGTTCTACCTGCGTGTACGCAATGGGAACGTAACGACATCGACGTGTACGGTTCATACTCGAACAAAGGTCTGATCGCGATGCATCGCCTAGTTGATCCATTGTTCCAATCTAAGCCTGACTTCCAAATCATGAGTGAACTCACTCAGCGTTTTGGTCGCCGCGAAGAATACACTCGTGGTATGAGCGAGATGGAGTGGATCGAAAGCCTATACAACGATTGTAAGAAAGCGAACGAAGGTAAGTTCGAAATGCCAGAATTCAATGAGTTCTGGGAGAAGAGCGTACTAGACTTCGGTGAAGGTAAACCTTGGGTTCGTCACGCGGACTTCCGTAAAGACCCTGAGCTTAACCCTCTAGGTACACCGTCTGGCTTCATCGAGATTACATCACGTAAGATCGGCCGTTACGGTTACGAACACTGTCAAGAGCACCCAATGTGGTTCGAAAAATCAGAGCGTTCACACGGTGGCCCTGGTTCAGACAAATACCCATTCTGGTTGCAGTCTTGTCACCCAGACAAGCGTCTGCACTCTCAAATGTGTGAGTCTGAAGAGTTCCGCGCGACATACGCGGTGCAAGGTCGTGAGCCTGTTTACATCAACCCAATCGATGCAAAAGCAAAAGGCATCAAAGACGGTGACTTGGTACGCGTATTCAACGGTCGTGGTCAGCTATTAGCTGGTGCTGTTTTGACTGACAGCTACCCACGTGGCGTTATTCGTATCGAAGAAGGTGCATGGTACGGTCCTCTAAACGAGAAAGAAGGCGCAATCTGTACCTACGGTGATCCTAACACGCTAACGCAAGACATCGGTTCTTCTGAGCTTGCACAGGCGACTTCTGCGAACACATGTATCGTAGACTTCGAGAAGTTCACAGGTAAAGTGCCGCCAGTCACTTCATTTGGTGGTCCGATCGAAGTTGCTTAATTAGTGCAGTTTGCATAAATCGAAATACCAGCCTCAGGGCTGGTATTTTTTTATCAAAATTTCAGTGAGCGTTGTCTCAATAGTAACTTCATAACATTAAACGAGACTGGTATTCGTGATGATGGTAACGAATTGGGTGAGACAAGCAGGAGATAATGCGCCAAGCTAAACAATAATAATTAAGTGAGTAGACCCATTATGGCTCAGAGCATTCAATTAGCAAATCACACTGAGATCACTGTGAATAACAATGACTTCCAAGTTGAAGTCGAGGGTAATCAATTACATTTTTCTTTTGCTGGTATTCACAATAAAACCTTTACCGACCGTGAAGTGTTGCTCGAAATGCCGTTTTTGTACGAGCACGAGGCCAACGTAATTGGGGATGGTTTTCAAATGTTGGCGCAAACGGCGGGAACGATCAATCACCCCGTTGATATTGGTCGCTGCCCAGACAATAATCCTTCTTATCGAATCTACCCTAAAGATGCCCCTAAGCGTTATTACAACTATTTAGTGGTGGAAGGCTCGGCTGGCTACACATTGTATGGCTTCACATCATGTCATCGCTTTGCTGGCTATTTTGATGTTGTACTGCGTGATGGGCATTGGGTTTTATCAGCCGCAATTGATGGTGAGTTGACTCAAGTGGCGGATTGGGAAAGTAATCAACTTGAATCCGTGGCGGTACTCTGTGGTCAATCGCTGTCCGAGCTTTATCAAACCTATGGCGAGATGATTGCAGAGCATCATCCTGTTCGCCAAGGTGTGACACAAGATGCGCCTGTTGGTTGGTGTTCGTGGTATGCGTACTACGCAGACGTGACAGAGCAAAACATCATGCAGAACGTTGATTGCATGCAAGATAAGCTCGAAGACCTAGAGTGGGTACTTCTGGATGATGGCTATCAAGCCTTTATGGGCGATTGGTTAATCCCATCGGATAAGTTTTCTGGTGGTGTGAAAGAGCTCATTCATAGTATCCGTGCAAAAGGCAAAAAGCCGGCGATTTGGATGGCGCCCTTTATTGCTCAACCTGAGTCGGAGATCTTCAAACAGCATCCAGATTGGTTTGTTCGCCACAAGGATGATGGCTTACTTAAAGCAGAAGATGTCACATACGGTGGTTGGCGATGCACGCCTTGGTACATTCTCGATACTTCAAACCCTGAAGTGCAAGAGCACCTAACTCATGTGGTCTCTGTTATGCGTCAAGAGTGGGGTGTTGAGCTATTCAAATTAGACGCAAACTACTGGGGCACGTTAAAAGGTAAACGAAGCCAATCGGGTGTCACCGGTGTAGAAGCCTACCGCATGGGTATGGAAGCGATCGCTAAAGGGGCAGGGGATGCATGGCTGTTAGGCTGTAACGCGCCAATGTGGCCATCTCTGGGACTTGTGGATGCAATGCGTGTTTCTGACGATGTAGAGCGTCATAGTCGTCGATTCGAGCAGATAGCCAGAGAAACCTTTTACCGTAGTTGGCAGCACCGAAAACTGTGGCAAATTGACCCGGATTGCGCCACATTCACTTCACTAGCTAACCAAGCCGCATCCAGAGAAGAGTATGAATTTCATCGCACGGTGTTATTAGCGAGTGGTGGTTTGCTGCTGTCTGGTGACCCGCTCCCTGAGATTACGCCGTTTGCTAAGAAGACACTGTCTAAGCTCATGTTACGTCAACAACGTAACCAACAATCTGCAAAGTTTACCGCTTTGAGTTTAAATCACGCGTTTTTAAAACTAACGACGAAGAATGACCTCCATTGTTTGTTTAATTATGCGAGTTACGGAGCGATGGAATTTACGCTGACGTCTGATCAACCGGTGGACTGGTATGATTACTGGACAGGGGAAAAGCTAAACCAAGAACCTTGTCAGTTATTAATGGTGAGCGTGGATAAAGGGCTAAATGCGAAAGCGATCGTCACGGCATAACGTGAAGCAAATCGCCCAATACTAAGAACAAGAAAGGAGCCTATTGCGGCTCCTTTCTCGTTTGATGCTCTGAGCGTTAGAACTCGAATAAAAAGTAATACCCGTATCCAACAATAAACGCAGGAATGGACGAATAAATTGTCGCGACCAAAGCAGCTTTCGGTGCCATAGCAATGGCGGGGAATAGGGCGTCACCATCATTGGAAATCGCATTGGCCAGTTGCGCAGAAAGTGGCGCTGCACCAGAAATGTATAGGCTAGTGACTAAAATTTGCGGTCCGCAACCAGGCAACATACCAATGGCTAGGCCAGCTAATGGCATCCAAATTCCCCAATGAGAAAAGGTTTCTACAAGGTCGAGTCCAGAAAAATAGGTTGTCAGCTCAAACGCCAGAAAAGCAACGATCACCCAAGCACTGACGAAATTCGTATCTTGTGCTGCTTTTTGAATCGGGTGTGAGTCCACGATTTTTTCATCTTCAGAGACCGTTGACTGATAATCGCCAAGTTCTTTTGTCATCGCCCATAATGACATTGTGATCACCGCGAAGATAGCGCCCAGCCATTCAATGGTGTTGGCTTTCAAAGATAGCAACTGATTAATATCTATTTGGAAAGACATTAACACAGCAACGACACTAGCAGGCACAATAAGCCATTTCCAAAATGCGCCTTGTAGATTGATTGCACGTTGTTCAAGAGGCGTGTGTCGGTCTGTCTGGTGTTGGCAACAAGCATGTGTCTGAGGTGCTTCTTTTGGTTCTGGTCGCAGAAAGTTATCAGCATGAAAAGCATTAACGACTAACCCTGAAAGAGTACCCACGATAATGCCTAATCCAACCACGCCTAATCCAACACTTGGTTTGGCGGCCAGAAGTAAAAAGGCAGCGTCACCCATTGTTGAAGTAAGTACCGCGACAATCGCACCAAATCCCACTCGGCCACTAATAAATTGCGTTGTCACAACAATAGCGCCACCACAGCCAGGCAAAGCACCCAACAAAGAAGCAAAGAAAACCTGATGATTACGCGAGCGATGATATAGCTCGGTAATTCGATTGGTTTTCGACATAAAGTTTGAAAGATAATGATAAATAGCCAATGTGGCAGCAACATAGCATGACACTGCCCAGAATGAGTCGGATAGCGTCTGTACGGCTACGTCACGTGTATTTTCATTGCCTAGCAAAATGAGCATGACGATAGGGATCAGCAATCGCTTATAAGCTAAACGAAACTGAGTAGGCTGAAACAACTGTTGTGCAGAGTGTAATAATTGGGTCGCGTTCATCGTTTACTCAAATGCAAATAGGAATAATTATCATTATATGTAAATGAGATTTATTCGCAATAGCATTGTGAACTTTTCTTCGTGTCAAACTCTCCGAAATCAGGTAAAGTATCGGCCTTTGTGAGCAAACACGCCCTAATTAACTGTATTAGGCGGCGTATAAAATTGACTTGAATAGGAAGAAACATGATTCTAGTTGTAGGTCATAAGAACCCAGACAGTGACAGTATTTGTAGTGCACTCGTTGCAACTGAACTTCTAAAAGCGCGTGGCGTTGAAGCTATGCCAATTCGCCAAGGCGAAATCAACCGTGAAACTCAGCACATCCTAGAAGTTGCTGGCGCTGAAGTTCCTGAGCTTCGCACATCAGTTGCGGGTGAGACCGTTTGGCTAGTAGATTACTCAGATCTAGCACAAGCACCAGACGATATCGCAGAAGCTGAAATTGCGGGTATTGTTGACCACCACCGTCTAGGTGACGTGATGACAGTAAACCCAATGGAAGCATGGATCTGGCCTGTTGGTTGTACCAACACTGTTCTATTCAACATGTTCAAGATTGAAGGTCACGCGATTACTCCACAAATTGCTAAGCTAATGATGTCAGCAATTCTATCTGACACAGTAGGTTTTGCTTCTCCAACTTGTACACAAAAAGACAAAGATGCCGTTGCTGAACTAGCGGCAATCGCAGACGTACAAGATGTTGACGCGTTCACTAAAGATCTTCTAATTGCTAAAACAAACATCGAAGGTCTATCAGCGGCTGAGCTTGTTGAGAAAGACCTTAAAGGTTACCCATTCAACGGTCGTGACGTAGTGGTTGGTCAAGTTGAACTTGCAACTCTTGAGCAAGTTGACGGTATGATCGAAGCACTAGAAGCAGACCTAGAATCTCGTTGTGAGAAAGATAACCTAGCGTTCGCTGCTGTAATGCTAACAGACATCACGACTGCTCAAACTCGTCTTCTATACAAAGGTGAGTGGGCTGAGAAGCTTGTTAAGCACGAAAAAGACGGCATGCTAATGATGGAAAACACGCTAAGCCGTAAGAAGCAAGGTTGGCCTTGGCTTCAAACTGAGCTAGCTTAATTTTCTAGCATATACTTTAAATGCCCGCCTAGCTGCGGGCATTTTTCTATGGGAAATAGGAGACGAATATGTCTGAGCAACTGACCCAAGAGCAGATGGATACCATTAATCGCTACAACGAAGAGCAACGTTTAAAGTACTGCGTAAAAGAGATTGTGGCGAATCGTAAGGTTTGGATTCTGAAAGACGAACATGGCTGTGTCATGTTAAATACAGAAGATGATGATTGTGTACCAGTATGGCCAAACGAAGAGTTCGCTTTGCAATGGGCGAATGGTGATTGGGAAGATTGCGAGCCTGAGGCGATCTCTTTAAACAAGTGGCACAGCCGTTGGACCTCTGGTCTAGAGGATGACGAGCTATCGATTGTTGTATTCCCAAATCAAAATGAAGAAGGGGTCGTATTGTTTCCTGACGAGTTTGATTTTGAACTGCGCAAACAAGCGAGCCGCCGTTAGTTTTTTGATTAGTACCCATGCAATAAAGAAGCCTGCGTTAAAGCAGGCTTCTTTACATTTGCACGATTACATCTTTGATAACTATTTTGTTTGATGGCTTGGCGCTTTATAAAAGTGGCTTTCGACTAGTCGTTGAGTAATAGGATGCTCGGGATGAGTCAGTACTTGGTTGGTCTCGCCAAACTCGACCACTTCACCTTCATGCATCACCATCACTTTATCAGTAATATGCTTAACAATGCCAATGTGCTGAGACACGTACACAAATGACAATCCCATTTCTTCTTGCAACTCGAGGAATAAGTTAATGATCTGCGAGCGCATTGCCATATCCAAACCGTTTAACGCCTCATCAGCGACAATGATGGAAGGTTGAAGAATAAGTGCACGAGCCAAACACACGCGCTGTTTTTGACCGGCAGCTAGCATTTGTGGATAAAAATAGGCGTGCTCAGGCAGCAATCCTACGCGGAGCAGGGTGTTCTTTACACGCTGCATGCGCGCATCTGGCGGCATGTTGGTATTTCGCTTTAATGGGCCTTCCAAAATACGACCAATCTGGATTCGTGGGTTTAACGATGTGTTTGGATCTTGGAAAATCATGCGGATGAGCTTGCAGCGTGTCGCGTAATCTTTGTGCTCCAATCGTTCGCCATTCACACGGATCTCTCCGGAGCTTGGTTCAACAACGCCAGCAAGCATACGAGCTAGTGTGGATTTCCCTGACCCGTTTTGACCAATAAAACCAATAGTTTGTCCTGGCTCTAAAGTAAAGCTTACCGGTTTAACTGCCTCATTAACCTGACGTTTGAACAGACGGGAGCGCGTAACAAATTGCTTCGATAAATTATCGACTTCAAGTAACGCACTCATGACTTTTTCTCCGTGTTCAATGGAAAGTGGCAGTTAAATTTATGATTCTTAATTCGTCTGGTGTGTGGAATTTCTACACATTGTTTCTGCGCATATGGGCAACGTGGTCCGAGGCGACAACCGATAGGCAGATGCTGCAATGGCGGAATCGAGCCCGGTAGGGATTGGAGTTTTTGCTTGTGTGGTACCCAATCATTAAAGTCAGGCATCGCTTTAAGCAAGGCATCGGTGTACGGGTGCTTGGGTGCCGCAATGATTTTACTGGTATCGGCAGACTCCACCGACTGACCACAATACATTACCGTAATACGTCCTGCCCACTGTGTTATGGTCGCTAAGTCGTGGCCGATAAGCAGAATGGTTGTGTTATTAAGTTGGTTCATGCGGCTCAACAGACGCAAAATTTGCGATTGGGTAATCGGGTCTAAGTCGTTGGTTGGTTCATCTGCTATCAGCAATTTAGGTTTGGTCGCAATCGCCATGGCAATCATGACCTTTTGACACTCACCATCAGTCAGTTCATAAGGGTAGCTACCCATTAAACGCTTGTGATCTTTAATACCCACTTTATGCAAAAGCGCGATGGCCTGTTTTTTACGCCATTTAAATCGCTCCCACCATTTCCCTTCAAATGCGCGAGATGGAATGGATTCAATCAATTGACGCCCGACTTCCTCTGAAGGGTCAAGACAAGTTGAAGGCTCTTGGAAAATCATCGCAATATCACGAGCAATGACGCGCCGACGCTCTTTTGGCGTAAGCTGAAGCAAGTCAATATTGCCAAGGCGCATACGGTCAGCGGTGATGCGCCAGTTATCTTTACTCACACCGACAATCGCTTTTGCAACTAAGCTTTTTCCAGAGCCAGACTCACCTACAAGACCACGAATTTCGCCTTCGTTCAAAGTTAGGCTCATTCGGTCAACGGCTTTGACCAACCCTTGAGGTGTTTCGATCTCAATGGTCAAATGTCGAATATCTAACAACGGCATTATTCGATCCCCGCATTAAGCGCTTGACGTACACCTTCACCTACTAAGTTTAGGGTAATAACAGTAAACATGATGGTCAGGCCGGGTAGGGTCACTGTCCAAGGTGCAATATAAATAAGCTCGACAGAGTCACCTAATATTGCTCCCCACTCGGTGCTTGGTGCCTGTGCGCCTAGGCCAAGAAAACCCAGTGCCGTAATATCTAAAATCGCAGCAGAGAGCGCGAGTGTGATTTCAGCGGCAATGACCGTCAGAATGTTAGGAAGAATTGAACTCCACAGTAAGTAGAAATCATTAGCGCCATCAAGGCGTGCTGCCATTATGTAGTCTTTTTCAACTTCGGTGTGGACTGCGATATAAACGGAGCGAATAAAACGCGGAATCAAAGCCAAGCAGATTGCGAGTAAAATATTGAACCCACCAAAGCCTAGAAATGCTACAAAAATGATTGCTAATAAGAGCGACGGGATCGACATGACGGTATCGAGCAAGTGGTTGAGAGTACTCGACAGTAAGCCTTTCGTCATACCTGCCAATACGCCAATTAAACAGCCTACAACGGCAGCAATTGCGGTGATGGCGACAGCAGCGCCAAATGTCAGCTGAGAGCCCATAATCAGGCGCGAAAGAATATCTCTACCTAAGTCATCGGTCCCCAAAAAGTAATCAACCGTTCCTGCTGGAGCCCATGATGGCGGCACAAGCAACTCACCTGACTGTGCTTGGGCGTCAAATGGTGCAAGTAGGGGGGCAAAAATGGTAATAAGGACGATAAACACCAAGCACCACAAGCCAAACATGGCTAGTCCGTTGGCGCGGTAGCTTCGCCAAAAACGCTCAAACTGTGTTGGAATGCGCTCTTCCTGATAAACGTTATTTGTTAGCATACCATTCCTTTCGAACTAAAGGGTTAATCATCGCGCCAATCAAATCCGAGAGTATGTTAGCGGTAAGAACCAAAGTCGCAAGTACCATCACGCCAGCTTGGATAGATGCATAGTCTTGGCTTGCTAGCGCATCTAAAAGCCAACGACCAATACCTGGCCAGTTAAAAATAGACTCCGTGATGATAGCTAAGGTAATCATACTCGAAAGTTGAACACCAACCTTGGGAATGATAGGCGGTATCGCATTCCGCAATACATGTTGAGTTACGATTTCGCGGTTAGAAAGACCTTTGATTCTCGCTGCACGGATGTAGTTTTGGCTCATCACTTCCGCTACCGAGGAGCGCATTAGTCCGACAACCTGGGTGGTTGGAGCCAAAGCGAGCACCAAACATGGCAGTACCATATGCTCAATAACGCTTTGCAGTGCGTGAGCGCGGTATTCGCCTTTCGCCATGAATGCGTCGATAATGGCAAACCCGGTTACATGATCAATTTCGTAAAGTAAATCATACCGTCCCGCAACGGGAAAGAGTTGGTATTCCAATGAAAAGACCATGATAAGTAGCAGAGCTACCCAAAAAATTGGGGCGGAATAACCAGACATCGACATGAATGAAATGCTGGTGTCGAGCCATTTACCTTGCTTCATCCCAGCCACGGTTCCAAGTGGAATACCGATCAAAAGGGACACCAAAAAGGCAAAAAAGCACAGTTCCAAAGTGGCAGGGAATACGACGGCGAGCTCGTCATAAATCGCGTTGCCGTTTTTACTTATGCCAAAATCAAGCTGAGAAAGGTTGATTAAGTAAGTTTGCCAACCAGACCAAAAATCAACGTTTGCCCAGTGCGAGAGAGGGTCAAGGCGAAGCAGAGAAAAACCCACTAATGTAAGGATCATCAAAGTGATGATAAATAGGTTAAAGCGTCGAACGGTATACCAAAACATCAGTGAATTCTCTCAACTCTATCAAACGGTTGGGCATTGAAAGGGCTTGATTTGAAGCCTGTCAGCGATTTGTCGTGCACACGGAACTGCACGCCATGCGCCAGAGGAATAACCGGGAACTCTTGATTCAAAATGTTCTGTGCTTGGCGATATAGGTTCAAACGGTAACGCGGTTCTTGAGTTTCTAACGCCAAATCGAGCAAGAAATCGAAGTCATCATTACACCACATGGACACGTTAAGGCCAACGCGGTCAGACTCGCAAGATAATAAAGGGCGGAAAAAGTTGTCAGGATCTCCGGTATCACCAATCCAACCAGTTAAAAGTAAATCGATATCGTTGATGTTCTCCAAATCCACACGTTCAAACCTATCATCGGTCAGTAGCGTTAATTTAACCCCAATATCGGCAAAATTCGCTTGGATTAACTCCGCAGTCTTACGAGGGCTTGGGTTAAAAGCACGTGGTTCAAGTGGTACCCACATGGTCAATTCTAGGCCGTCTTCGTAGCCTGCATCTCGAAGTAGTGCCAATGCATAATTCCGGTCATAACGAATTTTTACGCTGTCTTTTTGATAAGCCCATGAATTTGGTGGTAGCAAGGTATAAGCTTGGGAGCCAGTTCCGTAGTAAACCGAATCTAAAATATTTTGACGGTTGATCGCTAAGTTAAGTGCTTGGCGAACTCGAGCATCACTCAGCGCGGTGGTTTCTGTGTTTATCGCAATAAAGGAAACGTTGTTAGCTGGTGTAGCCGTCAGCTCAAGGTTGTCATTTTCTTGAATGACAGGTATTTGGCTCGAAATAGGTGAAGAGAGTACGTCACACTCGTTTCTTAAAAGTTTAGCTAATGTACCCGTGCCTCTGTGAGAGATATCGAACACCACTTGTTCCATTTTTGCTGGTGACTTCCAGTAATTAGAATGACGCTCTAATCGAATCAAATCGTTCACTTGGTACTCTTTTAATTGATAAGGGCCGGTACCGATAGGAAGTTGGTCGATTTCTTCTTTATGATCTTTTGCTGCCAATTGCTGTCCATACTCCGCAGACAAGATAACCGCATGGCTGGTGGCAATATTGGCCAAGAAAGAAAAGTTTGGCTGAGATAACGTAAACCTTACCGTATGCTCATCTATTGCAACCACGTCTTGGAGTAGGTTTTGAAAATCTAACCCTGCAAACCATGGATAAAAACCACCACCTACTTGGTGAAAAGGATGGTCTACATCGATGATTCGCTTGAAGCTAAATACCACATCTTTTGCATTCAATGGGCGAGTGGGTGTGAACCAAGGCGTGGTTTGGAATTTAACACCACGTTTAAGCTTAAACGTGTATTCCGTCCCTGATTCATTTACTGACCAACTCTCGGCGATGCTTGCCACGGGCTGATGTGATTTAGGATCGAGCGTGAGCAGCGTATCGTACAGCTGCGGGCTCAGAGCCTCTGCGGTAATACCGCTATCAATAAGCTGAGGGTTAAACGTGGTCGGCTTACCCTGTCCGCAAAACACAAAGCCAGCTTTGCGAATATCATTGTGGTCAATTTCATCGCCACAAGCGGTAAGTAGGCTAATCCCAATAAGGCTCAGCGATAATCTTATAAAAGCATTCATAATATGAAATGTTCATTGGATCTTGCTCGTTTCGTTTGATCTTACTCTTTCAAAGCTAACAAGCGAAAATGATCTCGCTAATTTATCACCTTTGTGAACTCGCTCCAAACATAAAATCCATACACTGTAAGGTGTTATGCCATAAATGCATGCGAATTAGAGCGCAGTCACGAGCTCGTGTATTGATTGAGTTCTCTCGGTCAAGTTAGCTTTGTCCGACCAAACCATATTTTCTAACCATCCCTCGTAATTGGTGATAGCTCAAGCCAAGTAGCTCGGCTGCTTGTCGTTGATTAAACTTGGCTTCTTCCAATGCACGATTGAGTAAATGGATATCTTGTTCCTCTTGCCATTGTTTATAGTCTAGAGGGAATTGGATGGTGTTGCTTGATGCTTCCTCTTCTTGTTGTTCTGCTTGTTTTGCACTATGGCCAAGCGCGCTGTGCCAAACCGTTTCAAAGGGATTGAAAACCAGTTCATCAATTGGGTGAGCATTCAGACCATGTTGGTAAATCGCACGTTCAATCACGTTTTTTAGTTCGCGGACGTTACCGGGCCATTCATATTCAATAAGCGACTGCTGCGCTTTTGGGGTAAAACCGACAAAGTATTCCAGTTGCAGTTCACGACACATTTTCATCGCGTAGTGCTCTGCTAAAGAGAGAATGTCTTCTTTGCGCTCGCGAAGAGGCGGCAACATAATGACATCGAAGGCTAGCCTGTCGAGCAGATCTGCACGAAAATCACCTTGCTCTGCCAATTTTGGTAGGTCGGCATTGGTTGCACAAACAAGTCGAACATCCGCATTGAGAGCGGTATGACCGCCAACTCGCTCATATTCACCATATTCAATGACACGTAATAGCTTTTCTTGAACTAAAAGTGGTGCGGTTGCCAGTTCGTCAAGAAACAAAGTACCGCCCTCGGCACGCTCGAAACGCCCTTTATGTTTACCTTTAGAGCCCGTGAAGGAGCCGGATTCATGTCCAAACAATTCGGAATCTATTAGCCCTTCGCTTAATGTCGCACAGTTGAGTGATAGTAGTGGTTTATCCCAACGTCTTGATAAATAATGCAAACGCTGAGCGATGAGTTCTTTACCCGTACCTCGTTCACCAATGATGAGGACAGGGCGCTCAATGGGTGCAAGTTGTGATACTTTATCTAGTACAGCGAGAAAAGCAGGTGATTCACCAATCAGGTTTTGCTTCATAAAGTCCTTCTTATTTAACAGCCGAGCCATGATTTAGAGATAGAGTTGGTAAATTTCACCAACAGTTGGTGAAAAACATCATAGCACAATAGTGTGTAACGACAACAAAATGAATAACGCTCTGATTTAAAAGAAATTATAAGTTGGCACGTTACTTGTTATATATTCAGGGAGACACAAGGTTAATCACCACCTTGTCGAGTTTTAATAGGAAAAAAGAGGAGTTCCGTTATGGGTATTTTTTCTCGATTTGCAGATATCGTTAACTCAAACATCAGTGCATTACTGGACAAGGCGGAAGATCCTGAAAAAATGATCCGTCTTATCATTCAAGAAATGGAAGACACACTTGTTGAAGTGCGTACTAACTCGGCTAAAGCGATTGCAGACAAGAAAGAGTTGGCTCGTAAGGTTGAAACGTTAGAAGAGCAAATTGGCGAATGGGGTCAAAAAGCGAGCTTAGCATTAGTTAAAGAGCGCGAAGATCTAGCTCGTGCAGCATTAATTGAAAAGCAAAAGCTAGAGCAAGTAATTAAAGGCCTCCACACTGAGCAAACCTTAGTGGAAGAAACGATCGATAAGCTTACTGGCGAGATTGGTAAGTTGGAAAGCAAAATTGCTGAAACGCGCGCAAAACAGCAAGCACTAGCAATTCGTAACCAAACTGCATCTAACCGTCGTGATGTGCAAAAACACCTGCACACTAGCCGTACTAATGAAGCGATGGCGAAATTTGAGCAGTACTCACGTAAAGTGGATGAAATGGAAGCGGAAGCAGACCTATATGCTCAAACTGGTAATGCTAAATCGCTAGAACAAGAGTTTGCAGAGTTGCAGGCACAAGACGAAATTGAAAAAGAGTTGGCAAAACTGAAAGAACAGATGTCATCGAAAGATAAATAAGAAAGGAGCCATTTATGTCGGCATTTTTTATAGCAGGACCAGTGATTGTCTTTTTAATCTTTGTCGCTCCACTATGGCTCTTCTTACACTATCGCAGCAAACGCAAAACAGATAGTGCACTGTCGAGCCAAGATTTAGAGCGCCTTCAGGTACTATCTGAAAAAGCGGAAGCGATGCAGTCCCGAGTTGATACATTGGAGCGCATCTTGGATGCTGAGTCACCAACATGGAGACGAAAGTATGAATAATCGAGAACTGTATCGTGATCCAGTAAATGGCAAAATCTCCGGTGTTTGCGCCGGAATTGCCAACTACTTTGGTGCAGAAGTTTGGTTGATTCGTATTGTAGTGATTTCTGCAGCGCTGTTAGGTGGTACGTTTTTGGTATTGTTAGCGTACATCGCGATGGCGTTTATGTTAGAAAAGCAACCAGTAACGTATTCTGAAAATATCAGAGCGCAGCAAGAGCATACGCTCAAAAGTAAGCCTTGGCAGAAAGGGCAAAGCCCTGATCAACTGCTCAGTGTGTTGGAAAGGGATTTTGACCGTCTTGATGGCAAAATTCGTAACATGGAAGCTTATGTTACGTCTGATACATATAGGGTGAACAGAGAATTCAGTAAGCTCTAGGCATTTTGTATCCAAAGAAGATTTAACTGAAGCAGGCATAAAGCCTGCTTTTTTATCACAAATTACTAATTTTAAAGCACTATTAATCTTTTCTGCTCTGGAAGTTCGTTCAAAATTCATCTACTTTAAAAATAATCCCCCAATTTTTATGGATGAATGTAATGAGAAAATTGCTCATTCCTATTGCCATCTCGGCTGTCTTGCCGGGGTGCGGTAAAGAACTTCCTCCTGTTCCTGAACCTGAATCGCGCCCTGCGAAGCTATTTACAGTATCTGTTGGCAATGCCCAGTTTGAGCGACATTTTCCTGCCACGACGGAAGCTGGCGATAGAGCAGTACTGACATTTCGAGTTCCTGGGCTTCTTCAAACGATAGAAGTGAATGAAGGTCAAGTCGTCAGTAAAGGTGATGTTTTGGCGTCATTAAACCCAGATGAATATTCTCTGCTCGAACAGCAAGCTCGGGCAAATTTTTTGCTCGCAGATGTGCAATACAAGCGATACCAAAAGCTACGTAAAGACCAAGTAGTATCTGAGCAAGATTTTGATGAGGCAAAAGCGAATCACAACTCAGCAAAAGCTCAATGGAATCAAGCAAAGGCAAACTTAAGATATACCAAACTTGTCGCGCCATATGATGGCACTATTTCGTACATTCCAGCAGAAAACCATGAATATGTTGCCGCGAAAGAAGGGGTGATGAATATTCAGTCCAACCAACTCCTCAAAGTGATATTCCAAATCCCAGACTATCTTCTAAATCGTTACACGCAGGGGAGCGATGTCTCTGCCAGAATGATATTTGATGCGTTCCCCGAGCGAGCCTTTGATTTAACCTTTCAGGAAATCGATACAGAAGCCGATCCTAAAACGGGCAGTTACAAAGTCACGATGGTCATGGAGCGACCAGCAGAAATTGGCCTTTTGCCGGGAATGTCTGGCAATGCTTACCTCCTGTCCAAAAGTGCAGGAGCGACAAAGATTCCTAACTCCGCGTTGCTAGAAGAGAACGGCAAAACATACGTTTGGCGTGTCGATGAGCAAGGCATTGTATCCAAAGCCGCAATTGAGATGAATGACAAAAATCAAGTGTTAGCCGGGCTTAACGATGGCGACCAAATCATTATCTCGGGTGTCAGTGTAATTGAACCCGGAATTAAGGTAAGAGCGTGGATTAAGGAAAGAGGGTTGTAATATGAAAGGAATCATCTCTCTAGCGACTTTACTTTCAACGCTTTTTCTCGTTGGCTGTGGGGATAAGGCGCCAGAAAAAGAGCTCGAAACGCCACGAGTTAGGGTTACGTCATTAGCGGGAAACAAGGTGGACGACAACTTGTACTTCCCTGCGGTTGCGAATGCAGCGGATCGCTCTCATTTGAGCTTCAGAGTGGCAGGAGAAGTCAGCCGCATCATGGTAAAAGAGGGCGACAAAGTCACGAAGGGTGATGTTATTGCAACGCTAGATCCCACGGACTATGAGTTGGATGTAGATAATGCGAGTGCGCGTTTTTCTGTTGTCGACAGTCAGTATCGCCGCTCACGCCCTTTGGTTGATAAAGGCCTATTAGCTAAGTCTCAGTTTGATGAAATTGCAGCACAACGACAAATCGCCTTAGCTGAGCTTCAGTTAGCCAAACTTCGTCTATCATTTACTGCCTTAAAAGCGCCCGTGGATGGGATTATTTCGCGAGTTAATATCGACCAATTCGAAAATGTTCAAGTCGGACAGCATATCGTTAATATTCACAGCTTGGAGCGAGTCGAAGTGTTGATTCAGCTTCCAGACCGCCTCTATGTGAACCAACCGCCAACGGAAGAAAGACTCACAGCGATCAAAGCATTGGTGCGCGTGCCCAGCGGTAACGAATATAACGCGACGGTAAAAGAATTTACGACCGAACCCGATCCAACAACAGGTACGTTTACTGTCACACTGTCGCTTCCTATGCCGGAAGAAGAGTACATCCTAGATGGTATGGCTGTTGAGGTAACGTCTAAAGACGAGAATGTTGGGCTTGATCTCAACCTAGGAATTAATGTCCCTATCGAAGCCATTTTTAATGCGGACGGTGACGAGCTAGGGCGCGAAAACAAATTTGTTTGGGTACTGAATGACGACAATACGGTATCGCGCAAACAGGTGCGAGCAGGTAAGGCATCTAAAACGTCCATTCAAATCCTTGATGGTCTCATGCTCAAAGACAAAGTTGTGATTGCCGGTGTTTCTCGATTAAGGGATGGCATGAAAGTGGAAGTGATACAGGAAATGGCTACGCAGGAGGCCGGTCTATGAGCGATCTTAATAAATCAGTGCCTCAAAGTGATGATGATGTGACCGGTATTGCTGCGTACTTCATCCGAAATCGCGTCATCAGTTGGATGGTTGCACTGATATTTTTGATTGGTGGTATCGCCGCATTCTTTGGTTTAGGGCGTCTTGAGGACCCTGCTTTTACTATTAAAGATGCGATGGTAGTGACCTCTTACCCTGGTGCTACACCGCAACAAGTCGAAGAAGAAGTGACGTATCCAATCGAAAAAGCGATTCAGCAGCTTACTTATGTTGATGAAGTAAATTCGATTTCTAGCCGAGGCTTATCTCAAATCACGGTCACGATGAAGAACAATTATGGCCCTGATGATCTACCACAAATTTGGGATGAGTTGCGCCGTAAAGTGAACGACCTTAAAGGGACGTTGCCTCCAGGTGTGAATGAACCTCAAGTGATCGATGATTTTGGTGATGTTTACGGGATTTTGTTAGCGGTGACTGGCGACGGTTATAGCTATAAAGAGCTACTGGATTACGTCGATTACTTACGCCGAGAGCTCGAACTGGTTGATGGCGTGAGTAAAGTTTCGGTATCCGGGCAACAGCAAGAGCAAGTTTTCATCGAAGTATCGATGAAAAAGCTGAGCAGTATAGGTCTTGCTCCGGATACCGTGTTTAATCTTCTTTCGACGCAAAACGTGGTTTCTGACGCAGGAGCGATCAGAATTGGTGACGAGTACATCAGAATTCAGCCGACTGGCGAGTTCCAGAGTGTGGAGGAGCTGGGTGATTTGTTGATTACTGAGTCGGGCGCTCAGGGGCTCATTTTCTTGAAAGATGTGGCGGAAATAAAACGCGGGTATGTAGAAGTACCGAGTAATATTATTAATTTTAACGGAAGTCTTGCACTAAACGTCGGCGTTTCTTTTGCTGAAGGCGTCAATGTGGTTGAAGTCGGAAAAGCATTTGATCATCGCCTTGCCGAGCTAAAGTACCAACAACCTGTCGGTATCGAAATTTCCGAAATTTACAGTCAGCCTAAAGAGGTGGATAAATCGGTTAGCGGTTTTGTTGTGAGCTTAGCTCAAGCAGTCGGTATCGTTATTATCGTACTTCTGTTCTTTATGGGGCTACGTTCGGGGCTACTTATTGGTTTAATCTTGCTGCTGACGGTATTGGGTACGTTCATTTTCATGAAGTATCTCGCGATAGATTTGCAGCGGATTTCATTAGGTGCCTTGGTTATCGCGTTAGGTATGCTGGTGGACAATGCAATCGTTGTGGTTGAGGGGATTTTGATTGGTACTCAAAAAGGGCGAACTCGACTCCAAGCAGCGACCGACATTGTTACCCAAACAAAGTGGCCATTACTTGGGGCAACTGTGATTGCGGTAACTGCATTTGCGCCAATTGGACTGTCTGAAGACTCGACGGGCGAATACTGTGGCACTTTATTTACGGTTCTGCTGATCTCTTTAATGTTGAGCTGGTTTACCGCTATCTCGTTGACACCATTCTTTGCTGACATCTTCTTTAAAGGCCAGAAGATTAAACAAGGTGAAGGGGAAGAAAATGATCCATATAACGGGGTTATTTTCGTTATTTATAAAAAGTTTCTTCAGTTTTGTATGCGTCGTGCTTGGTTTACCGTTGTGGTGCTGATTGTGGGATTAGCGGCAAGTGTTTACGGGTTCACCTTTGTGAAGCAAGCGTTTTTCCCATCTTCGACAACGCCGATTTTTCAGTTAGATGTATGGATGCCAGAAGGAACTGATATTCGAGCAACCAACACAACGCTTAAAGAGTTAGAAAGTTGGTTAGCTAAGCAAGAGCATGTTGACCATATCACGACGACCGCGGGTAAAGGCTTACAGCGCTTCATGTTAACGTACGCGCCAGAGAAAAGTTATGCGGCTTATGGTGAGATAACCACTCGTATGGAAAATTACGAAGCGTTGAAACCATTAATGGCGAAGTTTCGAGAGTATTTAAAAGCCAACTATCCAGAAATCAATTACAAGCTCAAACAGATTGAGTTAGGCCCTGGTGGTGGTGCAAAAATTGAAGCGCGTATTATTGGCTCAGATCCAACCGTCCTTCGTACGATAGCCGCTCAGGTCAAGGACATCATGTACGCCGACCCTCAGGCAACAAATATCAGGCATGATTGGCGTGAACGAACCCAAGTTCTTGAACCTCAGTTTAACGAGAGTCAGGCACGTCGCTATGGCATTACCAAATCGGACGTCGATGATTTCTTGTCCATGTCATTCTCTGGAATGACGATAGGCTTATACCGAGACGGCACTACGCTCATGCCTATCGTGGCTCGCTTACCTGAAGATGAACGTATTGATATTCGTAACATTGAAGGCATGAAAATATGGAGTCCAGCACAGAGTGAGTTTATTCCACTTCAACAAGTCACAATGGGTTACGACATGCGTTGGGAGGATCCTATTATTGTGCGTAAAAACCGTAAGCGTATGCTCACTGTGATGGCAGACCCTGATATTCTAGGTGAAGAAACCGCATCGACGTTGCAAAAACGTTTACAGCCCCAAATCGAAGCGATTCAAATGCCTCCTGGCTATTCACTAGAGTGGGGTGGTGAATACGAATCTTCAGGTGATGCTCAAGAGTCACTGTTTACTACTATGCCAATGGGGTACTTGTTCATGTTCTTGATCACTGTATTCCTATTTAACTCTATCAAAGAGCCACTCATTGTTTGGCTTACCGTGCCGCTGGCGTTAATTGGTGTCACTACCGGTTTGTTGGCACTCAACACGCCGTTTGGTTTTATGGCATTGCTCGGCTTCTTAAGCTTATCGGGAATGGTGCTCAAAAATGGCATCGTATTACTGGACCAAATTGAAATTGAAATGAAGTCCGGTAAAGAGGCTTATGACGCGGTCGTTGATGCTGCGGTAAGTCGCGTCCGTCCCGTTTGTATGGCTGCTATCACGACGATCCTTGGTATGATCCCACTGTTGCCAGATATTTTCTTCAAACCAATGGCGGTTACGATTATGTTTGGTTTGGGTTTTGCGACAGTCCTGACACTGATTGTCGTGCCAGTGTTGTATCGTTTGTTCCATAAAGTGGCAGTACCGAAACAGGCTTAGTGCTACTGATATAACGATGAAAAATATCGCGCCTCTAGCTCATCAGTTAGAGGCGCTTTTTAAGGAAGAATAATGACAGAACAAAAAACGTGTGCGTGGGCGATGAATCACCCATTAGAGCGCGAATATCATGATTCCGAATGGGGCGTGCCAGTATATGACGACCAAGTCCTGTTTGAATTTATTACGTTGGAAGGTGCGCAAGCTGGCCTTAGTTGGATCACCATCCTTAAAAAGCGCGAAGGTTACAGAGAAGCGTTCGAGAATTACGATCTAGATGCGTTGGAACAAAGAAATGAAGAACGCGCTGAATACATCGTGGAAAACTTCGATGTTGTGAGACATCGCGGAAAGATTAACTCGGTATTCAGTAATGCCAAAGCGGCCAAAGCGTTAATTGCTGAATACGGGAGTTTATCAGACGCGTTGTGGCAGTTCGTGGATGGCGAACCAATCGTCAATCAATGGCAACATATGAGTGACGTACCAGCTTCGACAGAGCAATCCAAAGCCATGAGTAAATTCCTAAAAAAGAAAGGCTTCAAGTTTGTCGGTGAAACCATCTGTTATGCTTTCATGCAAGCCGTCGGCATGGTGGATGACCATATCGTTGGATGTCCTAAAAAGCAGAATAAGTAACGTTTGGCTATTAAGCTAATGTTGTTAGTTCTGGCTATCATGAATACGTTCCAAAGCTTCGATTCGACGCCATTGAGTGGCATCGAAGCTTTGTTTTCTTAAAGCAATGATTTCTGCCTGTTTTTCGTCTTGCCCTAGAAAATCCCTATTCAGAATATTTTGACGCTGCTTTAAGTAAGTGGCGAGTTGAGTCTCAAGTGATGCTCTTTGCTCATCAAGCTTTTGCAGCCTCTGCGCTCCGGCATCTCCTACCAGAGCAACACGGGCGATGTACTTATCTTGTGAATCAAGCTGAGAAGCTTGCTCGAGCTGCTCTGCTAATGCGTTATTGCGTTCACTTTCTCGTATGTAATCCGGTTGTTCTGATAACGCTTGATTGAGAAGGTGTGTTTGACTCTCGATATCCGATGCCTGTGTTTTAATCGTCAGCTTTTCTAAAGCAAGTTGGCGAAGTCGGTTTTCTTCGTCAAACAATTGGGTTATCTGCACCTCGTTAAAGTATTGAAGCTGTAAGTTCAGTATTGCTTCATTCAGCATGGTTAACTGTTCAAGCGTTAGGTGGTTGTGCTCAAAAGGCTCTAATGCAGTGAGTGCTTGCTTGTAGGAAAGGTAGGCTTGAAAAAGTGTGGCATCAATATTCAGAGTTTGCTTTGCTAAAGTGTCATCATTGACTTCCGCTTTGATCGTATCGAGATCTTCTTCGCCCAGCCGGCTAAGAGAATATTCGAAGAAGTCTTTTGGTGAAGAGACATCGGCGGCTATATCTTGCTGAGATTGCGAATGGTTAGAGGTTATCTCTTGTTGTTTGTCGCTTTGCAACAGAGAAAGCGCTCCCACGCCAAATATCGAGAGCAGGATAAAAGTGGTGAGAGCGACTTTCTTCATTGTGATGACCTCTTATAAACCTTGAAGTTTGAGACGATTTGCATGTTGGCGATAAAGCGTGACTGGATCGGTTTCAAAAAGATGATGAATACCGAGTAGACCGTTAATTTCATCCAAATGGTTCATTTGATAATCATCACGTATGACTTTGCCCAAATGTGTGCTGCACGCACCAACTAAGCCATCATTTGGCCCATCAAAGGCTAAGCCAAGTACCATCATGGCAGCGTCGGTCGGATCGAAAACGTTTGTAAAAGTGGATGATCCGGTCCATGAGTAGTAATAAACGCCATTTGAAGCCAGAAAGTCACCATTACCACATTCACTGGTAGGGACTCCCTCCGGGTAGTGTTGGTTAAACGCTAATGATCCTTCCGTGGTTAATGCTGCTAGTGAGGCTAAAGGGTCTTGGTCGAGATCAGAACCACCTGATAGAAGATTAATAAGAGTAGTTAAGCCTTGCGCCAGTTTTACCGCGAGCTGCTCACTACCCGAACCCTCAGATACGGTGCCACGAACTAAATCTGCTACTTTAGACCCTTTATTAACGCCTCCTATACTCGTAACTGATGCGACTAGGTCAGGACGGACAGAGGCAACATAGCGCGTTGTTGGACCACCATGACTGTGACCAATGAGATTGACTTTCTCTGCGCCTGTTGCTGCAAGTAAGGTTTCAACTTGAGCAAGCAGTTGCTCCCCTCGAACTTCGCTGCTATTGGTCGCGGATACCTGTGCAACATAAACCGTAGCGCCATCTTTTGTTAAGGAATGTGGTATTCCGAAAAAGTAATCAACGCCTGCCAGGGTATCAAAACCAAACAAACCGTGAACCAGAACAATCGGATACTTGGTTTGGGTATAACCTGTTGCAGCGTGTACGGAGGTTATTGGGACGGTAACTAAGGTAAAAAGCATTAGCGCTATAAATTTGAGTTTCAAAACTATCTCCTTGTGGTATGACCTCTTATGAATGATAAAAAGTAGGAGAGAAACTCTAAATTTGGAAAGCCTATTTGTGGCACATTATTTCATTCTGTGACTGCTCAATTGAAAAACAACACAAATGATTAACATTAATTAATGGTTCGGGTGAATGTTAGTTAATTCTAATTAAGTCAGGGGCTTATAAAAACGCCCCGCAATGCAGGGCGATTCAATCATTGTTATAGGGAGGCTTCTTTTTCAAGCATTAAGGCATTATAACGCGCAAAACCAGCCTCTAAATCAGCGATCAAGTCATTTACGTCTTCTAAGCCAATATGAATACGAACCAAAGTACCTTCAAAGTGTGGGTGAGCTATGGTTCTCAGGCTGTTAAAGCTCTTAGGTTCGTTAGCTAGAATGAGGCTTTCATAACCGCCCCAAGAGTAACCCATACTGAAGTGTTTCATACCATCAAGCAGAGCCGTCGTCGCTTTTGGATAAGACGTTTTGAGAACAAATGAAAACAAGCCGTTTCCGCCTGTGAAATCTCGTTTGAAAAACTCATGGCCAGGGCTTGTTTCTAAAGCTGGATGGCGGACATGATCAACTTCTGGGCGAGAAGCGAGCCACTGAGCGACTTTTAAACTGCTTTCTGCGTGCTGTCTTAGGCGAACATCCAACGTGCGAATACCTCGAAGACCTAGGTATGCGTCGTCAGGAGAAACGCACTGACCCATCAGGTAGCTTTGTTCACGAAGCTGACCCCAATACTTTTCAGAAGCCACAGCAGTACCTAGCATGACATCTGAATGTCCAACAATATACTTAGTTGCCGCTTGAATGGAAATGTCTACGCCATGCTCGAAAGGAGAGAAGTTCACGCCTGCTCCCCATGTGTTGTCAAGCATCACGATGATATCTTGCTCGTGGGCAATGCGCGCTAATGTAGGTACATCTTGGACTTCCATGGTTATTGAACCAGGAGACTCCAAGAAAAGGACTTTGGTATTCGGCTGAATCAAGTCTCGGATACCTTCACCGATCATTGGGTCATAATAGGTGGTTTCGATGCCCATTTTCTTCATTATGGTGTTACAAAAGTCACGAGTTGGTTCGTAACAAGTGTCCACCATTAGAATGTGATCGCCAGTTTCAACGAAAGAGAGGATGGCGTTTGAAATTGCTGCCGTTCCACAAGGGTAAAGCGCGCAACCAGCTCCACCTTCAATCTCAACCATTGCGTCTTGGAAAGCAAAGTGCGTGTTGGTGCCTCGGCGACCATAAAACAACGTTTTGTTTGCACGATTAATGGTGGCTTGGTTCTTTTCTGCAACGGTATTGAATACCACAGTTGAAGCGCGTTGAACGGGTGGGTTTACAACACCATTTGTCCACTTTTTATCGCGGCCAGCGGTAATGAGTTTGGTTTTTTTTCCCTCTGACATAAAAGTTCCCTGTCTTAAATATTGCGGTTTTGAATATTTAAAACATGGACGACGTAGGTTATGCAAGGGAAAAGTCGACTATCAGCCAATAACAGCCAAGATGAACAGGTAATGATGTCGAGAGGTATCGTGTAGATAGGGAGCTAAAAGAACAAACCTCCAGCAGGATGCATGTAGCGCTGGAGGTTTTTTAGTCGGTGTATTTGAGGTATTAGAGGAGTGGGTTGAAGAGATAGAACACTCGCTCTAAGAACCGAGAAAATAGGCTCCTTTTCTCCCACTCTTCCAATACAACAGTGTGAGATTGCTTAATATAGCTATCTTGTAACCAAGACATTTGCTTGGTGAACTCTTCGTCATCAACGGCGAGGGTCACTTCGAAGTTCAGCCACAAGCTGCGCATATCCATGTTTACGGTGCCAACTAAACAGAATTGGTCGTCAATTACGACAGATTTTGTATGCAGCAAACCACCATAAAACTCATAAATCTTGACCCCTGCACTCAAGAGCTCACTATAAAAAGCGCGTGACGCCCATTGCACCATCATAGAGTCATTTTTATGGGGAATAATGAGTTCAACGTCAATGCCTCGTTGTGCTGTCATCTTTAACGTTTCGAGTAAATCAGCATTGGGCACGAAATATGGTGTTGTGATTCGTACCGAGCGATTGGCTTGGTTTATTGCCAATGTTAATACTTGATAGATCAGATATTCCGGCATACCTGGGCCAGAAGGCACAACCTGAATAGGGTGTTGGAATTCACTCTCATCGATTTTACATTCAGGTAGTCTCGGTAAATGGCGTTCGCCAGTTTCGACTTCCCAATCCCAACAGTGGATGGCACTCAATACGTTTACCGTTGGTCCCGTAATGCGAACCATGATGTCCACCCAATGCCCAACGCCACTATTTTGCTTGAAGTAAGCCGGGTCAACCAAGTTCATTGAACCGGTATAAGCAATTTCATCATCAATTACGATGATCTTGCGATGCTGGCGAAGATCAAGACGACGTAAGAAAATACGCCACATCTTCACTTCTAACGCTTGAATAACTTCAATTCCAGCATCCTGCATCATTCGATACCAAGGACTTCTGAAAAAACGCGGGCTACCTGCTGAATCGAGCAATAGCTTGACATCTACGCCGCGTTTAGCCGCTCGGATAAGTGCAGAAGCGACAGAGTCAGCCAAACCACCTGGATGCCAAATGTAGAATACCATTCGAATACTGCTCTGCGCGTTTTCGATGTCTTCAATAATGGAATGCAAAATCTCATTAGGTGACTGTTGCAGCGACAATGTATTACCGCTCAATGCGGGAAGACCAAGGCGGTTGTTACAAAGTTCATCAATTCGGTAGATGTGCCTTCCCATCGTTTCTGGGTTGTGCGCGTTACAGTCGTTAAGCTGACTGAACCACTTCTCGAATGGTGTAAACATCTCTTTCGCACGTTCGGCTCGTTTTCTGCCTAAGTTCAGTTCACCGAAGAGGAAATAACATGCGACACCCAGAACGGGAAGGATATAAATGATCATTAGCCAAGCTAAAGACACGCTCACTGCACGGCGCTTTAAAACGACACGAATGGTCACACCTGCGACCAGTAACCAATATAGCCCGATGCCAGCTAAAGTAAGAAAGTGATAAAACTTGTCCATATACGCTCAGAGTAATATGCCCTTCTAGGATATTAAGCATAAAAGTGGGTTGGGGGAATAGATTTCCCATTTAGACGTGGGATTGACCTTATATGAGGAACGAATTTCATAACAGCTGATTCTGTTATTTTAATATGAAAAATAAGGTCATTCTTTAACTTTTGAACAAAAAAGCAGCATTTAACCTGCGTAACTCGACACTTGTGCGATAAATGTACTTTTTTGGGGTTCCAATTTTAAAGGGGAGCTGCTTTACTTTCTAGACATAGTGCGTCGAACGCTTATTTTATAAGTGTACAATAATTTTTACATAAACTTTTTAGACGCCTATCTCTATGCATACACAACAAACTAATTTTGGAGAAAAAGCGTGGCTACAACTAATACAGCAGCACCACGTGATACGTGGGGGTCTAAACTAGGCTTCGTAATGGCAGCAGCGGGTTCCGCTGTCGGTTTAGGCAATATATGGAAATTCCCTTACACAGCAGGTGAGAGTGGCGGCGGTGCATTCGTTGCTATCTATCTTATCTTTGTAATTTTTATCGGCTTTAGCGTGATGCTGACAGAGTTCGCTATTGGTCGTAAGACAGGTCTTTCTGCCGTAGGTGCATTCAAAACAACTGACCGACGCTGGACGTTCACTGGCGTTATGGGAGTCTTCAGTGGTCTTTTGATCATGGGCTTCTACCCTGTGGTTGGTGGTTGGGCATTGGCCTACATCTTTAAAGTGGGTGGTGGTCTACTCAGCGCGCCAGAAGCAATTGGCGACAGTTTTGGCGGTTTCATCTCAGATCCGATTCAACCTTTAATGTGGATGGGTGTTTACCTGCTCCTTAACGTCATGATCGTGATGAAAGGGATTTCGGGTGGTATTGAGAAAGCCGGTAAGGTTCTGATGCCGCTTCTGTTCTTAATCCTAATCGTTGTTTCTGTTAAAGGCTTGATGCTGCCAGGTGCAATGGCTGGCCTTGAGTTCTTATTCATGCCGGACTTTTCTAAAGTCGACAGCAACGTAGTTCTTGCTGCACTAGGGCAGGCGTTCTTCTCACTTAGCTTAGGTATGGGTTGTATGATGACGTACGGTTCTTACCTGAAGAAGAAAGAGAACCTAGTTCAAACAACCGGTATGGTTACTGCGATGGATACAGGTGTCGCGATTCTTGCTGGTGTTGCTATGTTCCCAGCAATGTTTGCCTTTGGCATGGAGCCTGCAGCAGGCCCTGGTCTTGTATTCGTTGTCGTTCCTCAGCTATTTGCTGAAATGGGCGGAGTGATTGGGTTGCTATTCGCGTTGCTATTTTTCATCGGTTTGACGGTGGCGGCATTAACTTCTTCAGTATCACTATTGGAAGTTGTCGTGTCTTACCTAATCGACGAGAAAGGCATGAAGCGCTCTAACGCAGTTCTGTCTGCAAGTGCAGTTATGGCGGCATTATGTATTTTTGCGTCACTATCGTTAGGTGGAATGGGACCAACGCTGTTTGGTACCGGTGCCTTTGATATCTTCGACTTACTAACGGACAAAATCTTCTTAGCGGTTGGTGGTATGTTGGTGTGTATCTTTGCAGGATGGCGCCTAAGCCGTGCTGAGTTAGAAAAAGAGATCACTAATGACGGCGAAGTATCCTTCCCGCTATTTGGATTGTGGTACAACCTAGTTAAATACCTGATTCCTGTTGCGATTGCTATTGTTGCCTTCATGGGGATTAAGTCTGGCTTTGATAGTGGCAAAGGTGAAATCATGCTGCTGGGTATCGCAATCATTGGTCTTGCTGGCATTTTCTCGAAGAAGCTTTAGCAAATACCTTGGGGGCAAGCCTCGATAGCTTTGTCCGATAACTTATGTATACTGCTGGCTCCAAACGTGGAGCCAGTTTTTTATGTTCGATATTCTACATACCCATCCCGATTTTCTGATCATCAATAAGCATCCCAACGCCTCTGTTCATAAAGACGATGGCGACACAATGCTGCTGCAAGAAGTGGCTAAGCAGAGTGGTGATCAGCAGCTCTATCTTATCCATCGCTTGGATAAAATGACATCGGGTATTCTGCTCCTCGGACGCAATGCCAAAGCGGCCAGTGCGTTATCGCAAGCCTTCGCTGACCGCCAAGTAGAAAAGTTCTACCTAGCGATTGGCTCTAAAAAGCCGAAAAAGAAACAAGGTTTGGTCGTTGGTGATATGGAGCGTTCGCGCCGTTCATCATGGAAGCTGGTCAACAGCAAAAATAACCCAGCCGTCACCCAGTTTTTCTCTCTTGCGGCAGAGCCCGGAGAGCGCCTATTTTTATGTAAGCCACACACTGGTAAAACGCATCAAATCCGCGTGGCATTAAAATCGGTTGGCTCAGGTATTGTTGGCGACCCGATTTACAATGCAGGCAATGAGGCTGATCGCGGTTACCTGCATGCATTTTCACTTTGCTTCCAATACCGAGATGAGCAATATCGCTTTGTTTGCGATCCACGAGAATACCAAGTGCTGGGTAACAAATGGCACAATGAAATCGTCTCTCAGGGTTTGGATACTTGGCTTTCCCCTTGGGAACTGAGCTGGCCTACGACCAAATAACCGTCACAAAGAAAACTAATAAGAGAACTCGATGCAAGCATCACAACTTCCGCTGTTCTTTCAGCATCTAGAAACCGAGCTCGCGCAAGCTCCTAACGAAATTCGTCGACTGTTTCATGGTCGTGGCCGTCGTTTTGAGGGCCTAGAGCAAATCACCTGTGATTGGTTACAAGGTCAGGTGATTATCAACTTGTTTAAAGAAGTCGACGACGCGTTTCTCGCTGAGCTGAAAAACGGCCTCAATGCGTTGGCACAATCACCACTGTGGGCAGACAAGCAAGGTCGCACTATGGTTCTTCAGCACCGTTATGCCGATGGTGCGCCTTCAGAAGTGCTTGTCGGTGAATTAGACGCTCGCCCTGTCGTTGAAGAAAGCGGTTTGAAATACCAATTGGATATTGGCCGCAATCAAAACTTCGGTCTGTTTTTGGACATGCGCTACGGTCGTGAGTGGGTACGCGAAAATGCGAAGCATAAGAACGTGCTTAACTTGTTTGCTTACACCTGTGGCTTTTCTGTCGCTGCCATTGCGGGTGGAGCAGATAAAGTGGTTAACGTCGACATGGCGAAAGCATCGCTGTCTAAAGGTCGTGAGAACCACAAGCTAAATGGTCATAACATCAACCAGGTAAGCTTTATGGGGCACGATATCTTTAAATCGTGGGGTAAGATTAAGAAATCTGGTCAGTATGACTTGATTATCATCGATCCGCCTTCATTCCAGAAAGGCAGCTTTGCGCTGACTAAAGATTACAAAAAGATTTTACGTCGGTTGCCGGATTTGTTGGCAGAAGGCGGTCAAGTGATGGCATGTGTGAACTCGCCATCTGTGACAAGCGACTTCTTGATTGAAAGCATGAAAGAAGAAGCGCCAGAGTTGACATTCCGTGAGCGTCTGGATAACCCACCAGAGTTTACGGACGTGGACAGTGAAGCGGCATTGAAAGTGTTGCTATTCAGCTAAAAAACTCTCTGTCGCAATAGAAGAAAAATTAAACAAAAAGCGCCGCGAAACATCTAAACAGACGTATCGCGGCGCTTTTTTGTATTTGGAAAACTAACCAATCTGCACTTCAAGATCCGCTTCGATGGTTGATGAGCAGGCGAGCACATAGCCTTGTTCAATTTCTTCTGGCGTTAATGTTTCTAGGCTGGTGGAAGAGATGCTGCCTTGACGAACCTTGCATTTGCACGAGCCACAAATGCCGCTACGACAAGCGACGATTAATGGTAAACCTGCGCCTTCGAGCACATCGGCCAGTACCTGACCTTTTTGCGCATCGATGCTTTGAGCAAAATCAGGAACAGAAACGTTAACCGTCTCATCGGAGACCGATGTTTCTGCGCCAGTCGCTGGCGTAAAACTCTCTTGGTAGAAGTTCGTCATGTCAAAACCAAGATCATTCAAATAGCCGTGAACATCTTGCATAAACTGACTTGGACCACACAGGTAAACGGTGCGTTGCTTGAAATCAGGAACAAGCTCTTTAATCCAGTCGGCATTCAAACGACCTTGTGGGTGTGACGTTCCTTCGCGGTTTTTCAGCAACAGCTTTAAATGGAAGTTGGGATATACGGCGTCGAGCGTTTCTAGCTGATCGTAGTAAATCGTCTCTTCGGGGCTGCGTGCGATATGAAGAAATGCGATGTCCACATCGTTGTCGTTTTCATCTTGATTACTCAGCCAGTGCTTTGCCATCGAAAATACGGGCGTGACGCCGCAACCTGCACTGATAAGCAAGGCTTTTGTTTCGCCATCACGTAACACGGGTGGATGGTCGATGCAGTTGAATTCGCCTGCTGGTGGTAATGCTTGAACAGTATCACCGAGCAGCAGCGAGTCAACGATGTAGTTCGATACTTTACCGCCAGATACTCGTTTGATGGTGAATTGAAGGTGATCGTCTTCATTGATAGAGCTGATTGAATAGGCGCGAAACTCCATTTTTCCATCAATTTCCACGCCCAAGTTAATAAACTGGCCAGGCTTAAACTGAAACAAAAGTGACTCGGTTAGTTCAGCCAATTTGATGCTGACGGTGTCGTGTGTTTCGAAGTATTTGTCGATGCAACGGAGTGTGACGGGTTGGTTACCTTGCCATTCAAAAAACATAACAATCTCTTTGGTTGTGGCTATTTTTGGTTCGAAATAGTTAGCGCCTCCTCGTAAGGAGGCGCGAACAAGCAAGTTTATTAAGCTGCTAGGATGGCTTTTAGATCATCCTGAACATTGCCAATACTGCGCATATCGAACTTCTCTTGGATTATGGCGATTAGGTTTGGCGTTAGGAATGCCGGTGCAGTAGGGCCTGTGTAAATGCCTTTCACGCCCAATGCAAATAGTGTTAGCAAGATAACGATCGCTTTTTGCTCGAACCAAGAAAGCACAAGCGTGAGTGGTAGTTCATTGATGTCACAGTCAAACTCTTTCGCCAGTGCAAGTGCAAGCTGGATTGCAGAGTAAGCATCGTTACATTGGCCCACATCCAATAGGCGAGGGATGCCGTTGATATCACCAAACGTATTCTTGTTGAAGCGGAACTTACCACACGCCAACGTCAGGATGAGCGTATCTTCTGGCGCTTCAGCCGTAAAATCGGTGTAGTAGCTACGTTCCGCTTTATCGCCGTCACAGCCGCCGACTAGGAAGAAGTGCTTGATGTTGCCTTGCTTCACTTGGTCGATAACCGCAGGGGCGGCGTTCATCAGTGCATTTCGACCAAAACCAACCGTGATGTGGTGTTCGATTTCATCGTGTTGGAAACCATCTTGCGCTAGAGCACATTCAATCACTTGGCTAAAATCATCGCCTTCGATGTGAGCCACACCAGGCCAGCCAACAATACTACGAGTGAATAAACGGTCTGCGTATTGACCCACATTTGGATTCAACAAGCAGTTTGACGTCATTACGATTGCACCAGGGAAGTTGGCGAATTCTTTCTGCTGGTTTTGCCATGCGCTGCCGTAGTTACCGACAAGATGAGAGTATTTCTTCAGCTCAGGGTAGCCGTGTGCAGGCAGCATTTCACCATTGGTGTAAACGTTAATGCCTTTGCCTTCGGTCTGTTGCAGGATTTTTTCTAGGTCATGCAAATCATGGCCAGAAACAAGAATACATTTGCCTTTTACTGGCTTGACGTTCACCGTGGTTGGTTCTGGATGGCCGAAGGTCATTGTTTCACCTTGGTCGAGCATTTCCATCACTTTGTAGTTCATCAGGCCGATGCGCATTGAGCAATCAAGTAGTTCGCCTAGATCTTCAGGGTCTGTGCCCAACCACGCCATGATTTCATGGTATTCGGCGTAGATATCGTTGTTGGTTTGCTCAAGAACACGTGCGTGCTCCATGTATGCTGCGGCACCCTTAAGGCCGTATAGGCAAAGTAGGCGTAGGCCAATAACATCTTCATGTACTTGGTCCTTACCACGGTTAACCGCGACTTGAGGAGCAAAAGCTAAGATTGCTTCTGCGCTATTTGGTAGCTCAAAGTGAGCAACAACAGGGATGTCAGCAACTTCGGTATCGGCGAGTGTTGCAGCAGACATTACTTGCTCTTTTAGCAATGCTTTGTACGTTGAGGCTTGAGAAGTTAACTCTAGGACACGTTCAGGGTCAAAGTTTACGTTCGTCAATGTAGAGAAAAATGCCTTTGGTGCCCATTGGTTGATTTCATCGTTAATGATGTTGAATTCAAGTGCTTTTGATGCCCAAAAAGAAACCCCTTGCAGTGTGTAAACCAACACGTCTTGAAGGTCAGATACTTCAGAAGTTTTACCACACATACCTTGTGCAAAAGAACAACCTTTAACAGCAGGGGTTTGAATTGTCTGTTCACATTGAATACAGAACATATTGGGTTCTCCAGTGATTGTTTTAATAGTCGTGATGTTGACCACTAGAGAGCAGAATGTGTGCCAATTGTTATCTTGTTGATTTGTATTGAATTTTTTCAGATTTAGGAGAGTGGTTGATGTAATTAAGACAACGGGGTTGATGTCTTAATTACATCGGCTTCTTGTGGTTGGTTATTTATTGATCCCGAGCTTTTTACCCATTCGATATAAGTTCCCGCGATCCATTTGCAAAAACTCCGCTGCTTTTGCCCAAACGCCACCAGTTTGGCTTAAAGCATGTTCAATTAAATCACGTTGATAGCTTTCTATCAGTTCTCGCATTGGTTGGCTTTCTTTGGGTAAATAATGCGATGTGTTTTTTACATCACCGAGAGCCAATGAGGTGTCGAAATGGTTAAGCATGATCGTGCTTGCGCCTTGTTGAATGGCGTGCAAAGCCGCGCGCGTTAAAGTATGTTCGAGCTCGCGCACGTTTCCGTACCAAGGTGAAGATTCCAATTGAGTCAACACTTTAGGATGAACGTGCAGATTGGGTGCATTGAATTGTTGGCGTACTTTTTCCAACAAATATCCTGCTAAAACGGGAATATCCCCGTCACGGGCACGCAGTGGGGGGACTTGGATTGGGAACACGTTCAAACGGTGGAAAAGGTCAGCTCGAAACGTGCCAGATTCGACCTCTTTTTCTAATTGTCGATTGGTCGCGGCGATGATGCGCACATTGACCATCAAATGCTGATCGCTACCTACACGTTGCAGCTCGCCTTGCTGAATTACGCGCAGCAATTTTGCTTGCAAAATCAAAGGCAGTTCGCCCACTTCATCAAGGAAAATCGTTCCACCGTCTGCCAGTTCAAACTTACCGGCACGGTGGCTATTAGCACCTGTAAATGCGCCTTTGACATGGCCAAACAGTTCACTCTCAGCCAGACCTTCTGGTAAAGCCGCACAGTTTACGTAAATCATCGGCTTATCGCTACGATGAGATTGCGCGTGTACCGAGTGCGCGACCAGTTCTTTACCAGTTCCGGTTTCTCCTAAGATAAGTACCGCGTAATCTGATTGAGCAACAGTCGCAATGTTGTTTCGTAACTGGTTGATCTGCGGACTCAAACCCACCATTTCGCCATGTTGAGAACGGGCTTGCTGGATAAGGGTTTGAGTGACGCTTTTTTGCTTCTGGTTTTGCGCTTTGAGTGCTTTTAACTGAGCAATGTTACGCAATGTCGCAGCGGTCAATGCCGCAAAGGTTTCGATAGCGACAGGATCGATGCCATCAAACGCGCCCACCGTTAGTGCATCCATCGTTAGTGCGCCAACAAGTTGGCCTTCGACATACAAGCTAAAGCCCATGCAATCGTGAACATCAATGCATTGGTCTTCAGTTAATAGTGTGCCGTCGAAAGGATCCGGCAGTGAACAATCGGCATCGAAACGCACCGGTTCACCGCTATGAATAATGGCATCTAAGCGAGGGTGCGCCTTGGGGAAATAGCGACGACCTAAGACCGAGCTGGATAAGCCTTTTACCGCGACAGGAGTTAGAAAACCATCCTCATCGAAGATAAACAGGCAGCTCGCATCACATGGGAATACTTGCGCGACCCCATCAATGAGATTTTGATATTGCTGCTCGTGAGAGCGATTTGAGCTGAGGTTTAGCGCGATATTAAGGAGTACGTGGTCAACAGTCGGAGTCATAACAAGCCCAAAGTTATCTGGAATGGGCTCATGCTAGCAACTTGATGTCATTTGAACATCGAAAGGTGTGGGAGATTGATGCTCCATTGACGACGATCAAGTTTGATACGAAAAGAAACGCGCAAGTTAACAAGCCAGTGATGTAAGCTTGCGCGGGTTAGGTGTTTGAATTAAAGCAGGCCAAAGGTTTGGTTCGTCCGAATTAACGAGGAACGACTCTAGCGTCATTACCAGAAACATTGATTTGGACCGCTTGGCCTGGTTGGAAAATCATGTTTGGATTTGCTTCTTGAACAATAGAGATAATCTTTCCGTCCTCTAAACGAATGGTCAGATTCACGCCATTTCTTTTCGCGGTTGCTTCAGCCGCTTTGCTGCCTGCATAGCCACCCAATAGACCACCACCAATGGCAGCGATATCCGAGCCAGAACCGCCCCCAACTTTTGAGCCTAAGATCCCGCCCACGGCAGCACCAGCGATGGTGCCAATGGCATTGGATTGGGTAGAGGCATCAATGGTTACGGGTTCTACTTTTTCTACTGTGCCGTAGTAAACCTGCTGAACTTTGCGAGTGTCGGATGAGCCGTATGCATCTCCGTACGGGTTAGGTGAGCTACAGCCGCCAAGCACGAGCACACAAGTAATGGTGAGCAACATGCCTAAATTGATCTGTTTTTTCATATAGCCTCCGAATGGTTTCTTCATTCAAAGAGTATATACCCCAATTTAACCTGCGTTTTGGTGCTTTATAAAACAGTGGCTTAGCGGCCTGTCCCTTAAGGAAACGCGATTGTCTAAGCAGTATTAATGATCGTTAAGCGTATGAAACCCTGAATAAATACGTGTAAAAGTAGTAAACCAGCATGCCGCGCCAAAGATATACGCGATGACGGCAAAGTGTTGCGGTAGCAAACAAAATAAAACCAAGCAGCCAATGGTTTCTGTACCTTCGGTTAAGCCGCTCATGTAGTAAAGCGATTTGTTTTTATATACCGGATTATCGATGCCTTGTTTTCCTGCCATGATGGCAAAAGCCAAAAAGCTACTACCAGTGCCGATGAAGGAAAAAATCAAAAATGCGCCTGCAACGGCATTGTGTTCTGGGTTGGCAAGCACAAAGCCAAAAGGAATCAACGAATAGAACAAAAAATCTAAGCTGATATCAAGAAAGCCACCCGCATCGGTAATGCCTTGAATCCTTGCCAGTGCACCGTCTAACCCATCACAGATTCTGTTCAGCAAAATAAACAGCAACGCCAACAAGTACTGTTCGGCGATCAAAGCAGGCAGGGCAAAACAGCCAAGCACAAAACCAAATACTGTCGTCTGATTTGCGGTGATGCCACATTTATCGATATATGTCGCACTGAGTGCCAGCGGTTTGCGGATGAGCTTTATACTCAGGCTATCAAGCATGATTTGTCTCCCACGGCCAGTTTAGGCAGCGGCTGCCATCAGGAATATCATCTTCATCGTGCGTTACCATCAAAGTAGGAATGTTCGCTTGCTGCAATTGTTCGACCACCCAATTGCGAAATTGTACACGCAGGTCTTTATCCAACTTGCTATAGGGCTCATCAAGTAGCGCAACTTTCGGCTTTGCTAGCAGCATACGAGTCAATGAAATACGGGCGCGTTGCCCTCCCGAAATTTGGTCAGGAAAGGACTCTGCTAGTTTGGTCAATGAAATGTTCTTCAGCGCTTGCATAGCGTGAGCTTTACGCTCTTCACCTTTGATTGAGTTTGGTAGCGCGAAGGCAAGGTTCTCCCACACCGTTAAATGAGGGAAGAGCAAATCTTCTTGGAATAGAATACCGACCTGACGCTTATGGGCAGGGAGGGCATCCAACTTTTCGTTATCAAGCGTAATGGATCCAGAGTAGTTGAACTCGGCGGATAGGTGCCCGGCAATGGCATCCAACAAAGTGGATTTACCACAACCACTTGGTCCCATCAGAGTAACAATTTCACCTTTCTCTACAGTCATGTTGAACGCTGAAAAAAGCGTGTCGCCATTGGCTTTACGGATGGCGAGGTTTTCGAGACAAAGACTCATTCAGTAGTAAACCTTTTATAGACAAGCGGCGATACTTCATGTGTAAGCGGCTTAGTAGTATCGCAAAAGAGAAGAACAAGAACGGCAAGAGTGCTTGCCAAATGGCGTAAATCGCGGTGACACGTCGGTCAAAACCACTGGATAGCGCAACGGCTTCGGTTGTGATGGTGCTAATGCGCCCAGCCCCTAGCACCAATGTCGGCAGGTATTGCGCCAGACTTACGCTAATACCGATAGCCCATGCGAATGCAATCGCAGGCAGGAGGATTGGTAGTTTCACTTTTAACCAAGCTTGCATCGGTGATTTACCCAAGCTGAGAGCGACACGAGTTAACCCATTGTCGAAGCTGCGCCACGGACCGTCTAGCGAGAGGTAAATAAATGGGAACGCAAAGAATACATGCGCCCAGCATACCCAAAAGAAATACGCGTTACTGTTTAAGTACAGTGTTACCACTTGCATACCGAATAGCACGGATAGCTGAGGAATCAGCATCGGGATGGCGATGATGTAACCGGGCACCTGCCAGCGATAACGGAGACGATACTCATGTGCTATTAAAGCAAGAACTAGCGCGACAGTCGCGCTGATTAGGGCGATTGACATACTTTGTTCTAGAGTCCCTAGAATACTGTGCCATTCGTATTCCCAAAAACGCAGGCTGTAACGGCTTGGGAGCAAATCTGGAAAGCGCCAACGTTGGGCAAAGCTCCACAGCACCATGAGTGGAATCATTAGAAGTGCAAGTAGAGCAATCAGTGAAAATAGGGTTTTACCGGGTAAACGAAACCCGTTTCGACCAGAGTACTGCCAGCGTTTGAAGCCTTTGGTAATACACCATTCCATTAAGCGTGCAAATCCAATCAAAACGCTAGCGATCGCAAACAGTATTACTGCGCCAGCGGCAGCTCTTGGTAGGAGCGATAAATCTGGATCGTTAAACCATTGCCATACCAAAACCGCGAACGTCGGTGGGTTGGTAGGGCCAATAATCAGGGCGACATCGACAACGGACAAACTGTAAGCCAATACCGCCAGCATTGGGAAACGAAGTTTTGCTAACCATTGCGGAAATACGCATTTCCACCACGTTTGCGCGGAACTGTAGCCCATCGAGTGACTGACTTTTTCAACCTTATCGACTTTCAATTGCTGAAGGATCGGAATACTCATCAACAATAAAAACGGCACTTCTTTAATCGCAAGCATGATGACCAAACCGAGTGCATGTGGGTCTTTAATCAGCAATGCTAAGTCATTCACCGTTTGTGCATTCGGGTCGTAACCAAACAGTTGGTTGAGAACACGAACGCCCATACCAGTTGGGGCAAACAAGAACGCAAAGCCAATTGCAAACGCGACGTGCGGCATAGCGAGAAGTGGGGAAAGGCTAACTTCAATTTTTCGCCAAAACTTGCTGCCCCAAGACGCCTGTAGAATGGCAAACGTGATGAAGCAAGCCAAGTAGCTACTGAAAATGGCGGAGTAGAAAGTAAGCCCGATGGATGTCCAAACACCTTCCCAATCAAAGACGGCATTGAAGCCATCAAAAGAAAAGTGGTGTAGACCGATAGGAGGTACATAACCGAGCGCAGAGACCACCACTCCAAGTAGTCCCGGAATGGTAGGCAAAATACAAACTGCGATAATGACTAAATACAGCGCTCTTAACATGGATTCTTACTAATTCCCGTAGCGTTTCAACCATTCTTTTTCTAACGCCGCTTGCCAACTTGGATGTGGCTCAGCGATAGATTTGAATTGTTGAGTGTTTTTGGCTGAACCAGTTAGGTATTGGTTGCTTAGTACCGAAGGGTCGCCCCAGATGTTTAGGTTACCTTTGCGAGACTGTGCTTCAGGGCTCAATAAAAAGTTTATCGCAACTTGTGCACCAGCACTGGCATTTGCGTTCCAAGGAATCGCTAAAAAGTGGATATTTGAGAGTGCTCCTGCGTCCATTGCGTACGCTTTGGTGCTCTCTGCAAGATTACCGCTCGACTGCGCAGAGAAAACCGCGTTCGGGTTAAAGGTAATCGCCAGGTCAGTCTGACCATCATCTAGTAGCTGAAGGGTTTCTGCTGTACCGCCTGGAAACTGCTTACCACCGCGCCAAGCGACTTTATGGAACTCATCTAGATAAGACCACAGCGGTTGAGTGACTTGCTCAAACGTGTCATCGGTAACTGGTTGTTGCAGCTCAGGGGCGTTGTTAGACAGTTCAATGAGTAATGCTTTGATAAAGCTTGTGCCATGAAACTCTGGTGGTCGAGGGTAAGTCAGGCGATTCGGGAACGCTTTTGCATAGCTCAGCATTTCTGCGAATGATTTTGGAGGGTTATGGAGGGTTTGCTCGTCATGGATAAACACTAATTGTCCTACTCCCCAAGGTGCTTCTAGACCTTCTGTTGGCTCGGAGAAGTCCAAATCAATTGGTAGAGATTTATCCACATATTGCCAGCTTGGCAAACCTTCGACAAAAGGACCAAATAGCAATTGGTTGTCCTTCATTGATTTGAAGTTTTCGCCATTGATCCAAACCATATCAACACTGCCACCGCTGTTTTTGCCTGCCGCTTTTTCTGCGATAAGTCGAGTAGTGGTCTCAGAAATATCAGTTACTTTAACGTGGTTTAGCGTAACGTTATAACGTGATTTTAGCTCTCTACTCGCCCACTGTATGTAGCGATTAATTTCTTGGCTTCCGCCCCAAGCATGAAAGTAGACGGATTGCCCGTCGGCTTGTTGTTCGATTTTTTGCCATTCGCTATTCACTGATGAATCGGCAAAAGAAGGTGTCGCAAAAGTCGTGGCTAAAATGCCAATGCTGCTGAGTAGCTTTTTCATATCTATTCCGTGTTATGTCTTTTGGTGCTTGCTTTCGTTTCTATTGACGTTTTCGCAAGTCGTTCCGCTCTGTTACAAGGATAGTAATTCATCTCTCTCTATTATCAATGCCAATCCCAAACGGAATCACTCATTGATTCAAAGAATTACTCTCAATGTGAAGCAAAACGAAGAAAGGACAAATTTGGTGTCATTTTAGGAGCGGACCGTTTGTTTGAGGATATTCTTTCAAGTAATTGAAAATTATTGTCCCCAGAGATATGAATAGGTTGTTTTACAGAGCAAAATTGATGTTTAAAGCATGGAATTGAGGGCGAAAAGAGAAAGAAAGTTGGCCATTTAAATGACTTTGGCATGCATGACTAACGATTCATCGATATAAAAAAAGCAGCCGTTCGGCTGCTTTAAGATACTATCTGGTTTACTTAGTTGGGATTAGTTTACCCAGTCACGTAGTGTAAACGTCAATTCGTGATCGGCACTTTTCAGAACAAGACCATCTGTAGTTAGCGTGATATCGCTCCAGTTAGATAGTGTTTGTGTCATTGCGTTTTCGATCTTCATTTGATCTTCCATACACATCTTCATGGTCATGCCCATTTTTTCGATGCGTAGTTGGTTGTTTTTCAGCTCGGCTTGACCGAAGAAGTTGTTACAACCTGCGTTGCCGTTTGCGGTTAGATTTTCACCGATTTCTAGGCGAGCCGCTTTTTGGTGTTCGTCTAGAACGATATTTTTGCCATCAACTTGAACAAGTTCCCAGTTGTGGTGCTGCAAATCTTGAGCCGTTATTTCTTTCACATCATCACCGTTGCTAGCACAAGCAGTCATAAGAACAGGGAGAGAGATTGCTGTAACTAACGTTTTTAGGCTAAGCTTCATTTTATAGACTCCGTTTTTATAAACGCGGTAAGTATAAGTAATAAAACACTGTTTTTGTCAGCATAAGGTTATGGTTTCGTATGTTTTTGACATAACGAAGCATATAGCAAGTTTTGTTGCTGACTAATCTTCTCATTATTTAAACTAGGCCAATACGCCCTAATATGGAAAGAGCGGTTTTAGTATGGAGCAACTGGAGTTTTTTACTGTCCCAAGCCCTTGTGTTGGAGTATGTACCTCCGATGAAAAAGGGTATTGCAAGGGGTGTATGAGAAAGAGAGAGGAAAGGTTTAATTGGCTTAACTTAACCCCCGCTCAGCAGTTGCACGTTATTAAGTTGTGTCGTCAAAGGTACAGAAGAAAGATGTTGGCAGGGAAGACGAAGCCAGAACAGCTTCAAGATGAGTCATCGCCTCAACAAGACTTATTCTAGAACTCTTGTTCAGTCTGTGGGGTTACGCCTTCGCTTTCGGTTCTGATTAGGCTTTTACATATTCCCGGTCCGGCAAGGTGTCCTTTAAGAACCGGGAATCTCCTATCCATTTTCCCTATAAAGCGGTAATTGGCGTTATTTCATCGACCAACGGTCGCTAACCCAGCCTCCCGCTTGTTCGTCGAAGTGATTTCCTGAAAATCGATGATTGAATTCAACATCTAATTTACTTGTTGGGCGTTCATCCATGAGTTGATGAATGTATCTCGCCATAGGATCCGTACAAGCTTCACGCTCTCTACGGGTAACTACTTCTTTGATCATTTGGAGTCTGTAGCTATTGCTGGCTCGTTTCATTTTTGACCTCCAGAACTCGATGGCAGCAGTTTGAACACATTGACGTCCAGATCGCTGCTCATTAGTGTGCGCGTGGAGGCACATCACCATCGTTTGAAGTCCAAAGACAAATTGTTTGAGAGCAGTGTTTGTAACGCCATTCACATCTTTCTCAGAATCATTGACTGTGCGATTGAAAATGTTTCGCGAAATTTAGCCGATGAACCTGCATATTTAAAAGACCTTATCAAACATAGAAGCCCAACACAGGGGCGTCAATAACACAAATGAACAATTTTTGAACATATTGTGAAGGTGGAGAGTTTTCAGTAATTTATCGAAAATAAAAAACCGAAGCACAAAGCTTCGGTTTTAAGGAAAGCCCTGACGAAATTGCTTGTAAAAGCTCTTAGCGCCAGGGGTAAGGTGTTGAGTATTAGCTACCAGTTGCAGGACAGCCTTTTACTGGTTGGCCATTACTGAAGTATTTGATGTTCTCTAAGTTCTTGTCGTAGTTATCCGCAGAGATTTGTGGGTTGTTTACGAAGAACTCGCGCAAAACGTATGCATCAGTTAGCTGTGTAGATTGAACATCGATGATTGGATAGTTATCGCCACCAGCAGCACTGAAGCTGATTACAGAGAATGTGTACGTTTCGTTTAGATCGAAGCCTTTATTGTTAATATCGGTAATGGTTACTGAGCCAGCATCACAATTTACATCTAAAGTGATGTTATCTAGTTGAGCGTAAGCACCAGACCCTGCAGATTTCGTCGCAACCACGTCTAGGTATTCTTTAACTTCTTTACCTGTCATAGTTGCTTTAGTCACGAAGTTACCAAATGGCTGAACCGTTAGTACGTCACGGTAAGTGATATCACCATCTTGGATTGAATCACGCACGCCGCCAGAGTTCATCACACCAAAGTCAGCATTTACCGTTTTGTAAGTACGGTATGCCTCGCCGAGTAGGTGACCTAGGTTAGTTTGTTGAGAGCGAACTACGTTACGATCACCTTCTAACTTACCCGTCGTATTAGAAATCTTCTCATCTAATAACTCTTGACCTTGTTGTTGGTATGGCAGTAGTAACGCTTTTACTGTTGCATCTTGTTGAATTCGTTCACCGATAACTTCATCGTTTTCGTCTAGAAGGTTTACAGGAATCAGTGCGTAGTTCGCTAAGTGAAGCTTGCCGTCGTAGTATTCGAAGTCAGCACGACCCACATATTTACCCCACTCATGCGCTTGCATAATCCAAGTGCCTTTTTGTTGGTCTGGGGCACAATCATCCCCAGGTTTGAAATCAGCATACTCATTGGTACCTGGTTCCATACATACAGGGTTTTGCGAGTGACCACCGATGATAGCGTTTAGCTGTCCTTCTTCAAGAGAGCGAGCGAGTTTCACGTCACCTGGTGCTTCACTACCGTTTTTACCATCTTCGTAGTGACCCATGTGCGTCGTTGCAAATACTAGGTCTACCTTTTCGTTCTCTTCGATTTCCTTCAGTACCTTTTTGATTTCTACTTGAGGGTCTTCGAAGTGGATGTTTGATACGTTGTCTGGATTGACTAGCTTCGCAGTGTCTTGCGTTGTTAGACCAATAACAGCGATCTTAAGGCCGTTGATAGTAAATACTTTGTAAGGGTCGAAGTAACGCTCGTTTGTATCTTTTTTATAGATATTCGCAGCCAGCATAGGGAAGTCAGCTAGCTCGGCTTGCATATCGAGAATATCTAGTGAGTTATCAAATTCGTGGTTACCGACAGCCATTGCATCGTAACCAAGTAGGTTCATCCCTACGAAGTCTGGAACCGCATCTTGCATGTCTGATTCTGGTACACCGGTATTAATATCACCGCCAGATAGCAGAATGGTTTCACCGCCTTTTGCTTCGACTTCTGCGCGGATAGATTCGATTAAAGTGTGACGCGCAGCCATGCCGTATTCGCCGTCGCTGTTATGCCAAAAGCGACCATGGTTATCGTTAGTGTGGAGAACGGTGAACTTAGTACAAGAATCTGCAGTCTCGCAGGTTACTGGAGAATTGTCGCTGTCTGAGCCGCATCCTGCTAGCGCAGCGCCCACTGCCACTACCAAAAGAGATTTGGAAAACTTCATAAGGGATCCTTTCTTTGTGATTTTGTTATTGTTACGGCGTGAAATATACGGAATTAATGTGAAACTTTAGTGATCTATCTCTTATTTATACTTCTATCGGAGCAATGAATTAATAAGCCTGCAAACTACGTCTATAAATAAACAGAATTGGTATTTAGTATTTATTTTATATAGCTAGCTCTATTTTTTGTGAGGTAGTTAATTGAATGTGTGTTGTTTATGTGAATCAATGCGCATTTTTGCGAAGTATTACGCTGATTTTGGTGATAATTTTGCCAAGTTTATGTTTTCCCTAATAGGTATGACACAAATCGTTATAAATTTTCGCTCTAATGATGAGGGGCTCGGTTTGTATGCATAATGAACAGCACAGAACTTAAACTCATTTGATCATGGCTTTATTCTGCCTAACTCTATCAAAAATTGTATTTATCTCTTTACTATAATTGCGATCGTTTAGAAACCTTATGCTTTAGGCATCGTTTATTTATCCTCATCCGATACCTTATCGTGCTTATTCCGCATTTGACACTTGAGTGTTTAAACAAATAGATTCAACCTAATGAGTCAAAATGAAAAGTAAATAATGGATCGTTCTTCTTCGAATATTATGATGTGAACTATCATTTAATTAATGAAAATGAAATGGATTAATGTAAAGCGTTGCGACTGTAGCTGTAATCTTTGAGCTTTGGTTTAAAGGGTAGGGTTAAAAGAATTTGTAAATGGTTAACGCTAATAAAGGATGCTTATGAGATACACAGTAAGGGACGCACTCAAAAAGGAGGTAGCCCAAATCGCCAAGATACACGTTGATTCTTGGCAGGTGGCGTATAAAGGATTAATGCCAAAGAGCTACATAGAGCAGTTTACGATTGAGCGTCGAGAAAGGATGTGGGCGCGAGTGATGACGGAGCAACTGGCCCAATTGATCGTAGTTGAGAGGCAAGGAGAAATTGTTGGCTTTTTAAGTTACGAGTTACCTAACCACACCAGCGAAGATAAAACGGCATTAGTGACATGTTGCTACGTTACGCCGCTACATTATGGGCAAGGAGCAGGAAGTGCACTGTTAGATGAGTTAGAGACACGTTTGCTCTCTACGTCAGTTATGCAGATCAGTTTGAAAGCACTGGATACTAATCAACAGGGGCTTAACTTTTACAAGAAGTGTGGTTTTGTGCGTACTGGAGAGGAAGAGTCGGAAGTGATTGAGAGTATGACGCTGACCGATCTCACTTTAGTGAAGTATATTGCCCGTTCATAAATCAAATGCTATATGCCAAATATAGTAAAACCCCGGAGGTGGTAAGACTCCGGGGTTTTGAAATTTTGTAGATGTCTCGGTTGGTAAATCCGATTATCTTTTATGCAAAAGGTTTGGATTTAATCCGATTAATTCCTTGGTAGGGAATTAGATACGGATGAAGTCCATGTGTTCAACTTTTGGCTTGAACGCGTGACGTTGAACGTCTTGTGGCTTAACTTTAACTTCTTTGCCATCGATAACTAGAACGATGCCTTCGTAGAATTCAGGCTTGTCCATTTGGTTTACGATGTCGTCGTGGTTAAGAACGATAGCTACTGCTGCTTCTTCACCGCCGTATACAACTGCAGGGAATTTGCCAGCGTGACGTAGGCGGCGGCTCGCACCTTTACCTAGTTCAGTACGTACTACTGCTTCGAATTTCATAGTATTTACTCTCAAATTAGTAAAAATCAAATGTTCACAATCAACAATGCGACCTTGTTGTTCGTGGTAAAGCTTGAAACAGGAACTGTTCAAGCGAGCGCGGATACTATCATTCCACTTATAAATGGGCAACCCAAATCGTATCCAAATCAACAAAAAGGTATGATTTAGCGGGGTGGAAGGCTATCCCTTTTAATGCTTTGCTTGGATTTTGTTCACATCGACTTCATTTTCATCGGTTTACTGATCATGGTCCGAAAAACAAAGTTTATGTGTTATATGCTTTATGTTCGGCTGAGATGTAACACTAAAGATGCTTTTAATCCACCTAAAGCGCTTGTATCCAATGTTAATTGACCTCGGTAACTGTGTGCCATTTCACTGACTATGTTTAGACCAAGACCTGAGCCAGGGGTTGTTTCATCCAATCTAACTCCTCTCTTGATTACTTGACTCAGTTTCTCTTTAGGGATGCCTGGCCCATCATCTTCAATAATGATGTGTATATTTTCCTTATCCTGAGAGGAGTGCACACGAATCATGCTGTTGGCCCACTTATAGCCATTTTCTAGCAAGTTACCTAGCATTTCATCGAGATCGGTCTGCTCTACTGCTACATTCAGCTCTGAATCAAGTTCATTAATTAAGGTAATGCTTCGGCTCGCATACACTTTATCAAACGCCATTGAGATAGCATCCACACGATCTGCTGGGTTCGACTTCACTGATAATATGTTCATCGACCCGGCCATACGGGCACGACCCAAATGGTAATCGATATGGTCTTGTATCTGATTGATTGGAGCTCGGAGACGGGATTGTGCCTCAGGTTCTAACGTCTGAACTTCATTTTTTAGAACAGAAAGTGGCGTTTTAAGTGCATGAGATAGGTTACCTGCATGATTGCGAGCTCTCTCTAGTAATTCTTGGTAATGGAACAGCAGAGCGTTGAGGTCGAAGATTAGAGGAGAAATCTCTTTTGGGTAGGTTTCTTCTAGACTCTTTTTATTACCAGACTTCAGCTCGGCTAATTCTTTTTGTAGCTTTGTAAGCGGACTCAATGACCAAGCAATTTGCAGTAAAATGACGGTAAGCACGCCCGCGAATAATAAACCCAAAATAAGCCAAAGTTGGCCGATTAACGTTTGAAGGGTATTTTTAATGGGCTCTTCGTCAATACCAATAATAATGTGAATAGGACCATCGTAATCAGGAAGATACAGCGCTTTTTCTAGCGTAATTAGTTTTTCGCCTCTTGCTCCATACGCATCTTTATCCAAACCTTTGTATTCGATTTTTTTGTCCCACAAAGAACGAGAACGTTCGAGGCTTGCCTCTGTAGAGGCACTCCAATACAAACCACTGTAAGGTCGGTTAAATCGAGGGTCTGATAGCTGAGCTGCGAGTGAAAGATGCCCGGTGTTATCGACTTCTAACTGTGCGGCGACTTCATCCATAAAAATGCTGAGCTGTGAGCGAGTGTCATCAACCATATAGTTGTAGACCTGCGTCGGTATCGTCACACCAGCGGCGAGGATCATTGCCGTTAACCAAACGATCGCCGCTAAAACGAGGCGACTTTTGATACTCAGTCGTTTTATTGCGTTCAACGGTAGCCTGTTTCTATTCGGCATTTAATTGGTATCCCAACCCTCGGACAGTTTTGATGATCTTTGGTGCGATTTTTTTGCGAATTCGGCCGATAAAAACTTCGATTGTGTTGGAGTCACGATCAAAGTCTTGTTTGTAAATGTGCTCGACGAGTTCGGTTCGAGAAATCACTTTTTCCGGGTTATGCATAAAGTAAGCGACCACTTTATACTCTAGCGCCGTCAAGCTTACCGCTTGACCTTGCCACATGACTTTAGAAGTGCGTGTATCCAAGCTCAAGTCGCCAATTTGCATCACAGGAGAGGCATTACCAGAGGCTCTTCGCAGCTGTGCACGAATACGAGCGATAAGCTCAACCATTTCAAATGGTTTAGTTAGGTAATCGTCTGCACCTGCGTTTAAGCCTTCAACTCGCTGCGTTAGGGTGTCGCGAGCGCTTAAAATCACGACAGGAGTATTAATGTTTTCATCTCTGATGCCTTTTAGGACGGTAAGACCATCCAGTTTTGGCAAGCCGAGGTCAAGAACAATGGCGTCCCATTCTTCCGAAGTCGCGCGATACAGAGCGTCTATGCCATCTTGGGACAATTCTGGTACCCAGCCGGTGCTTTCTAATGTTTCGATGATTTGCTCGCCTAAACGAGGATCATCTTCAACAACAAGTATTTTCATATTGATGATTCTTATTATGTTTGGATTTTTATCGAAGTAAGCTACGCATCGCGTCTGGATTACGCATTAGACAAGTTTAGTTGTTTTGCGGTTTTAACGCTTTGTTAAAGCTGCGACCTTTGATCTCAAGCATTTCCAGCGTGGCGGCGTCGTACTCAACTTTCAGGACGCTATTGTTGTACAGAATTTTCAATTCATACACCCAAGCATCATCATCTTCTTCAAGCTCGACCTTGATGATGCGGCCGTATAGGTCGTTTTCTACTGCGGCGTAAAGTTCCGAAAATGGTCGTATATATCCTTGTTGAACCGCGCGATAGACCTCATCTTGATCTTCATCGAATTCGATGCGTGTTCCTGGCTTTTCGACATCTTGCACGATGGCGTGGCCATTTTGTGATGTGTACTCGTTGCCATGCTTGGCAAAACTTGGTGCACACATGAATGTCGTGATAAGGCCGAAAAGTAACGCAGAATGTAGAGAAGTCGTTGCTTTATACATAGTCAAACCTTTTCTGGAGCGTTAGCCGCAGTATATCGGAGATAGATGAACAGAGAGTGAATCAGCTAATTAAGTTTTGCCATGTGTTGTCGATGTTATTTCAACTCATCTTCAAAAATTTTATCTCGCAGCTTCCAAAAGCGACCAGATTTTCTAGCAATAACAAACTGAGGCAAACGGAAACGATGTTGATTAGCGACAACGCGTGTCGGTGAAGCCTCTTCAAAAGGGCGATGCTTGTCTGCTAAGTGGGGACGTACGAACTGATCTTTAAACGTTTGTTTTTGTTTTTTGGTACCCAATGACCAAAACTCATGAACTAACGCATTGCCTTCGCCTTGGTATGGTTCACCAGAATACGTCACTTTTAGCTGAGATTTACCATCACTGGACTTAAATACAGATAGGTCCATTTCTGTGCATTCAAAGATTAATGCATCTTTGAGACTAAGGGCTTCTTTTAGCTTTTTATCTGGGTCAACGAGCGTCGCGTCACACTCATGACAAATTCGTGCAGCGATATCGTTGTCCGCACCACATTCACCACAGTATTTGGCACGAAAACGGTAGCCACAGTGTTCACGTTCGCCTGTGTCTTCATCTTCAAAGTAACCTTGGCAACGTCTGCCAAAGTGTTCAACTAAGAAACCGTTACTATCCAACTTACCCCAGAAGTTGTTATTGAATCCGCAAGCCGGGCAAGGAATCGTGATAATTTCACTGTCAGAGTCTGGTTTTGGATCACCGACTTCAGGCTGGTATAAATCGTAGCTGTTGCCTGCGTAATCAAGCACTAAACATTCTGATTTTCCGTCTGATAAGCGTAATCCTCGTCCTACTATCTGCTGGTACAGACTGACTGACTCTGTTGGTCGCAAAATCGCGATTAAATCGACATGCGGCGCATCAAAACCGGTTGTCAGTACCGAAACATTGACCAAGTATTTTATTTGACGATTCTTGAACGCTTGGATGATCGCATCGCGCTCCGGCGTAGGTGTATCACCAATGACGATTTCAGTTTCGCCTTCTGGCAATAGACTGTGGATCTCCTGTGCGTGTCGAACAGTTGCAGCGAAGATCATGACCCCTTGGCGCTCTTTCGCATATTGCATGATTTGCTCAACAATTTGTGGAGTCGCACGTTTGGCTTTATCGATCACCATGTCCATTTCTGCTTCTTTGTAGCGTCCGGTGTTAGCGGGCTTCAGCTGAGAGAAGTCGTAAGACAAAACGGGCGCATCCATCATGCGGGCTGGAGTGAGGAAGTTTTCGTTGAGCAAGTAACGGATCGGCAGTTCGAAAATACAATCGCGGAAGAATCGAGGCTCTTCGGTTCGCACTTGACCTCGGGTATGATACTGATAAATCCAGCCCATTCCTAAACGATAGGGCGTTGCAGTTAATCCCAGCACCTTAATGCCAGGGTTCAGTTCTCGTAAGTGAGTAATAACTTTTTGGTAGCTGCTGTTTTTGTCATCTGGCACACGATGGCACTCATCAATAACGAGCAGAGAAAACTGGTTTTTGAACGAATCTAAGTTACGTACGACCGATTGAACCGAAGCAAACACGACTTGCTGGTCAGTTTCTTTTCGTCCCAATCCTGCTGAGAAGATAGAACCTTTTAAACCATAACCTTCATACTTCGCGTGGTTTTGCTCGACCAGTTCTTTTACGTGGGCGAGGACTAACACTCGTCCTTTCGCAAGGCGAGCAAGTTCTGCGATCACCAAGCTTTTTCCTGCACCGGTTGGCAGCACGATCACTGCTGGTGTCGAGTGTTTACGAAAGTAATGAATAACGGCTTTAACCGAGTCGGCTTGATAAGGACGAAGTGTGTACATGAAAATATGTGAAATTGCTCAACTATTCGAACTAGGAACGCTATAATACCTGACTTTTATACCCAAGTGACCTTTAAACCAAGATTTAGAGATCACTTGGGTATAATTCAATGAGGTATTCATGCGTTTAGATAAATATTTGTGTGACGCTCTGGGTGCAACACGCAAACAGGCAACAAAGATCATCAAAAGTGGAGACATCACCGTTGACGGTGAGGTTCAAAAAAGTGGTGCATTTAAAGTACCTAAAGGTGCGGAAGTGATGTGGGAAGACCGTGTTATTGGTGCTCCTGGCCCTCGTTACATTATGTTGTATAAGCCTGCTGACTTTGTTTGTTCACATGAAGATGGCTACAACCAAACTGCATTCGCATTGCTTGATGAGCCTAAAATTGAAAACCTTCACTTTGCGGGCCGATTAGATGTCGACACAACTGGTTTAGTGTTGATTACGGATGATGGTAAGTGGTCTCACCGTATTACTTCACCTAAGCATAAGTGTGAGAAAACGTACCGTGTTTGGCTCGTCGATGCTATTCAGCCAGATTACGCGGAAAAGCTCGAACAAGGCATCATTTTGCGCAATGAATCAGACGCAACATTGCCAGCTCGTTTGGAAATCGTGAACGAGGCCGAGAATGAAGTATTGTTGACTATCGTGGAAGGTAAGTATCACCAAGTGAAACGTATGTTCGCGGCGTTAGGAAATAAAGTTGAGTACTTACATCGTGAGCGTATTGGTTCTATCGAACTTGATGAGGCACTAGAACCAGGTGATTATCGCTACCTCACGCAAGAAGAAATTGATTCTATTTGGAATTAATTGTCGGCATGGGAAATTCTTTAGTTCCTAATAGGAACTAGTCTTTTGGTAGAAATTGGCTCAAAATAAATTTTCCTACCAAAATTAGTGCCTAGACAATTCCGGTGTGCTTACTCATCTCAGTGATATGCCTTTGCATTTAGCTGATGCATGCATACTCTTATTGCAAAGCCTTCGGCTACGGTGAATGGAATGATGGTGTCAACGCCATCATTTTTACTGCATTGTGTTTGTTTCCCATAAACACATTTCGCTTTCACATGCTTTTCTATGTCGAGTTCGTCAAGGTCACACCTTGGTACATATTTGCCCTTATGATTCTCGAACGTTGGATAGAACAGGTTTTTGGCTTCTACATTCAGCGATATGAGAACTTCCGTTATTTTCACTTTGTTCTGCAAGTATTGACGGTAGGGCTCCAACAAGAGGTAAAAGAATGACAGAAAAAGCTCAAAGTGCTCCGCAATCCCAAATCAGTTTTCTATTGTTTCTGGTACTAGGAGCGATTGGTGCTTTGACGCCTTTGGCGATCGATATGTATTTGCCTGCGATGCCGACAATTGCGAAAGATTTGGGGGTCGCGCCTGGCGCGGTTCAGATTACGTTGACGGCTTATACCGCGGGTTTTGCGATCGGCCAGTTAATTCACGGGCCGCTTGCCGATAGCTTTGGTCGAAGACCTGTGTTGATTTTAGGCGTACTTTTCTTCGGCTTGGCTGCTGTTGTGAGTGCGACAACAAATGGCATTGATGCGCTGACCTATGTACGTACGGCACAAGGTTTTGCTGGCGCGGCAGCGGCGGTCATTATCCAAGCTGTCGTGCGTGACATGTTTGACCGTGAAGACTTTGCACGCGCAATGTCCTTCGTTACTCTGGTCATTACTATTGCGCCGTTGGTGGCACCGATGATCGGTGGCCATCTCGCGATTTGGTTTGGTTGGCGTTCCATTTTTTGGGTATTAGCTATTTTCGCTGTAGTCGTGATTTTTCTCGTACTTTGGAAAATCCCTGAAACGTTACAGCCTGAAAATCGTCAGCCTCTTCGTTTCCGCACGACGCTGAGAAACTACGCCAGATTATGCTCCAATCCTGAAGCGATCGGTTTGATGCTCTCAGGTGCGTTTTCATTTTCCGGAATGTTTGCATTTTTGACGGCGGGTTCGTTTGTTTATATTGATTTATATGGTGTTCGACCAGACCACTTTGGTTACCTATTTGGTTTGAACATTGTGGCGATGATCATCATGACCAGTATTAATGGTCGCTTGGTGAAGAAAGTTGGTTCCCATGCCATGCTTCGTTTTGGGTTGTTCGTGCAACTTTTGGCGGGGATTGGTTTATTCGTAAGTTGGTTAATGGACTTCGGATTATGGGGCATTGTACCTTTTGTTGTGCTGTTTATCGGTACATTGTCGACGATAGGTAGTAACGCGATGGCGCTGCTTTTAAGTGGTTACCCATCAATGGCGGGTACGGCGTCGTCTCTAGCGGGGACATTAAGATTCGGTATCGGTTCATTGGTTGGTGCGCTGGTGGCATCACTGCCCGGGAATGTTGCTTGGCCGATGATCATCGTGATGTTTGCTTGTTCTGTGCTTTCAGCGCTGTTTTATTGGACTTTAGGAAGAAAGGCGTAATGTCGAATTACACCAAAGAAATTCAAAACTTGGTTAACTCAGCACTTGAAGAGTTAGATCAAGAGCATCGCTCAGGTAAGTTAGCCAATGCCCCTGTTGCGAATAACCATTATTTAGTGCGTTGGGTAACAAAGGCGCTAAAATCACAACGTTTCGGACGTACGGTAGGCGATGACTTAACGCGTTGGCAAAAAGCAGGTCGCTCAAAGGGGAACGATGCTGGTTTGTTGTTTATCTTTAAACGTATTTCTGCTTTTTATGCGCAATTCTTCCCTGAAGGTGAAGACTCCAAAGTGTTCAAAGATTCAGATATTGAGTCTTTTCTTGATTTGATGGAGCAAGCAGGCTGGGAAGTCTCAACGTCTGAGCAACTGATTGGGTGCGGCAAAGTACAAATCTTCACTGAAGGTCAAAACTCTTTAGCGTTATGTGCAGACCAATGCGAAAGCTGTTTTGATGGCGAGTTGCTCGTAAAGCCAATGAGTTGGTTTGTACGTGGCAATCATGCTGAGTTTGTTGAGAAAGCAGCGCAAGCGGGCTTTATGGTACATAAGGTAACAGACTACAAATCGATGGTGAAATACCATGGCGAGTACCTTATTTTTCCAGCAAACGAAGGCAACCAGTTAGCCGAAATTCCACTCTCGTTCAAAGCTGACTAAAGTGACATTTTGAGTGTTTAGAAGCCCCTGTTATTGGGGCTTTTTGTTTTCTAAACGGTTTGCTTCTTTCGCGATGGCTTTGACCATGCCTTTAAATATGAAAAGATGGGCTGGCATCATTGCAAACCAATAAAGCAGCCCAAGAAACCCTTGCGGGTGCCACCAGGCGGTAATATCCAATTCTCGTTCGTCACCGAGATCTTTGATGGTAATTTCTAAACGCCCAAGGCCTGGGCCTTTCATACCAAAAAACAGTGAAAGAAACTGATTGTTATCGCAGCGAATCACTTTCCAAGAGTCAATAAAATCACCGACTTTGAGCTCTGGTCCAGGAGGAGAAACGCGAATCGGTTTTCCGCCGCCAAAAAAGATATCGAGCCAATCACGTGTACGCCACAAGATGTTGGCAAAGTAATAGCCTTTTTCGCGACTCCCGATCTTTTGCGCCACTTTCCATAATGCCGCAGCGGAGGCTTGAGTTTTAATGCTCGCTCCAGCTTGTTTTGGGTAATAGCCATATCCTGGTTGCCATCGACGAAGCGCTGCGGGTTCAAACCCCCAGACATTACTGCGTACAAATGTGCCTTCATCTTGAATGGTATCAGTTACCGCTTGCTCGTAGCTGATCAGCGTTTGAGGAAATCGTTCTTCAATCGCTTTGGAGTCTGCAATGTAGTCGTGCTCTAAGCCCGCAAGTAATGCTTTGCCGATGTTTGCTGGTACAGAGGTGACCAAGCCGAGCCAGTACGATGCCATTTTGGGGGTAAGCAACGGTGTCGACCACAGCCGATAAGGCTTGTTGGTGATTCGGCAAATGACTTTGAACTGTTCGCGGTAGCTAAGTGTATCCGGCCCACCAACTTCATAAATTTGACTTTCTTCTGGAGAGGGGGCTTCTGCTAACTTCAACAAATAGTGGTTGAGATTGGGCAAGGCAATAGGGTTCGCTTTTGAGTCGACCCATTTAGGCGCAATCAAAATAGGTAAGTTGTAGACAAAGTCACGCATGATTTCGAAAGCGGCAGAGCCGGGACCGATGATAACGCCAGCACGCAATTCAGTTACTGGAACACCAGACTGTCGAATTATTTTTCCCGTGGCTTTACGAGCGGCTAAATGGCGAGAGTTTCCGGTTTGAGGTTGAATGGCACTCAAATATACAACATGCTCGACGGAGCTTTGTTCCAACGCATATTTGAAGTTCAAAGCAAGGTTTAGTTCGTACTCAACAAAGTCATCACCTTGAGCCATCCCGTGCACGAGAAAAAATACTAAATCAAAATCGTTCACTACAGCCTTCGTGGTCTCTGCGTCAGCCAAGTCGAGATACCTTAACGTTAAATTATGATGAGGCTGAGTTCTTGACTCTAAATAATCAATATGTCGCGCCGCTGCTGTGACGGCGTAACCTTTATCTAAAAGTAACGGAAGAAGTTGAGAGCCAATGTAACCCGAGGCGCCTAGCACCAACACCTTTTTCATTATCTGTCCTTTTATCGTTGGTGGAATAAACACCACAGAGTATAATCATGAGACACTTTCCCCATTCTATCAATAAGTTGTCGTTGGAGCGCTTGTGACTTTTCTTTCTCAACTCTCAATACACGCAGATAAAGCATTCTTACGTCGTTTATTTGCAATCGCGTTACCAATTACACTGCAAAGCATGATGTTTTCGAGCCGAAGCCTCGTCGATGTTCTTATGCTTGGTCAACTTGGTGAAGCTGAAATTGCCGCAGTTGGAGTTGCTGCGCGCGCGACTTTCGTCACCACCATTATGTTAGTTGGGGTGACAACGGGTGGTGCATTGTTAACCGCTCAATATTGGGGGGCTGGCGATAAAGTTGGGGTGCGTCGCAGTACCGCTTTAACATGGATGATCGCAATGATGTTTGCTGCGATTGCTGTTGCTTTGTTTGTTGTTTTTCCACAACTCATCATGAGTTTGACTACCGATTCACAAGAAGTGATTGAGCTAGGGGCCAGCTATCTCATTATTTCGTCGGTTAGCATGTTTGCTGTTGCATGTGTGGCCAGTATGTCGGTGGGCCTAAGGGCGATGCACCAACCAGGCCTAAGCACTTTTTTTAGTGGTATAGGCATTTTATCTAATGTGTTTCTTAACTGGGTGTTAATTTTTGGTCAATTAGGCTTTCCTGCTCTGGGTATTACGGGAGCAGCGATCGCAACGGTAATCAGTGGCGCGATCGAAGTAGGTTGCCTGTTTGGTTATCTATGGTTGAAAAAACACATAATCGCATTTGGTTGGGATGATATACGCGCAGGATTGGTCTTAGATAAAATTACGCGTTTCTTGAGCCTCTCTTTGCCAACCACATTTAACTTCTTGGCGTGGGCTGGTGGGCTGTTTGCTTATCACGCCATCATGGGGCAAGCAGGCGTACAAGGTTTGGCGGCACTTTCCGTAATGACGCCTGTTGAGTCGATCGCATTGGCGATGATGATTGGCTTATCGAATGCGGCTGCAGTTCTAGTCGGGAACCAGCTCGGCGCTCGTAATTTTGAACCCGTTTATTATCAAGCATGGGCTACGGTCATTTTGAATGTGCTTATCGCATTTGTGGTCGCCGTCTTGTTGATAGTGTCAAATCAATGGATCCTTAATGCGTTTAGTGCACTGACAACAGACACTCGCGAGCTAGCTGAACAGTTTATGGTGATTCTAGCGTTGGGTGTCGTGTTACGCTCGGTGCCGATGATGGCGATTGTTGGTGTATTACGCGCGGGCGGTGATGTTAAGTTTTGTTTGTATCAAGACATCTTGGCGCAGTGGGTGATCGGGATTCCACTCGCAGCATTTGCAGCGATTTATCTCAATTGGGACCCACAATGGGTTTACTTACTCTTTTTGACGGAAGAAGTTGTGAAGTGGGCGATTTGCTTGCCAAGAATGGTTAGCCGAAAATGGATGAAAAACCTGATTGGCCAGTAAGGAGGTACAGAGTTTATTTTGGCTGCAAAAATCTGCTCAAAACGTCAACAAAATTAGTAACAGAAAGTGAATCGAGTTGCATTTGTACTTCCATAGTGTGATCAAGCATTCAAAATACTTTCTACTAACAGGATTTTAGTGTAGATTCTGATCCCAATTTTTAAACACCATCCGAGCGGCATAATCAATGTTAAAACTGTCAGACCTATGTAAAGGCTATGTAGACGGGGGAGAGTTTCACCCTGTATTACAAGGGGCAGAATTAACATTGCAGCAAGGTGACCAAGTCGCTCTGATGGGAGAAAGTGGTTCGGGTAAAAGTACTCTGCTGAATTTAATCGCCGGATTAGATACTGCTGACTCTGGTGAAGTGCAGTTTCCAAATTTTGCTATGCATGAAGCACCGGAGCATTTAAGAACCCTTTATCGCCGCAACAATATTGGGAATATCTTCCAACAATTCAACCTGCTTCCTACACTTAATATTGCCGACAATATTCGTTTTTGTCGTCAGTTAAAAGGTCTGCCGGAAGATAAAGAGTTGTGGCGTCAAATTCTTTCTGCTTTGGACTTAATGCCATTGCTAGGACGTTATCCGGAAGAGGCGTCTGGTGGTCAGCAACAACGTGCGGCGATTGCTCGCGCCCTTTATATGGAACCCAAAATCCTGCTTGCTGATGAGCCAACTGGTAGCCTAGACGAGCGAAACGCAGAAGCAGTAATGCGCTTATTAACGAGTCTCGCTCGCCAATTGGAGTGTACTTTGCTGTTAGTGACGCACAGTGAAAAAGTGGCCGCCCATATGGAAGGAAAGATTCGACTTCAAGGAGGGCAGCTACATGTTATGGCCCGTAGTTAAGGCACTACTCGGTCATTACCGTCGTTACCCTCTACAAATTATTCTTGTCTGGCTGGGATTAACATTAGGCGTGTCCCTCCTTGTTGGTGTTACTTCTATCAACCAGCATGCAAAACAAAGTTATGCAACTGGGGAAAAACTTTTCTCTAATCCTTTGCCATACCGAATCCGAACGAAGCACTCTGCCAATAAAATTCCTCAAGGTTTCTATATTCAGTTACGTCGAGCTGGGTTTAACCAATGTGCACCGTTTGATGTGCTTCATCTAGATGCCAAGACCGATATGAGCCTGATGTTGGTGGGGATAGATCCTGTCGCGATGATCCCACTACAACAAGGAAAATCGCTAGGTGAGATGCCTGTTTTATCACTAATGAAGCCTCCTTATCCTATTCTTGTTAGTCAAGATTTGGCCGCTTACATGAGTTGGCAGGATGGGGACTTCATTGAGATGAATGACGGAAGCCGTCTTGGGCCTATTCAAGTAGATAAGGACAAGATGCTTTCGGGTACTCGGCTGGTTACTGATATATCGTTGTTGCGTATGCTCAAGCGGAGCTCAGGTTTGTCTGCGATTTCTTGTGGTGAAATGCCAGAGGAAAAGCTAATAGCACTGAAAAACATGCTGCCAAACGGAATGACGCTCGTTAGGAATACGCGTACAGAGCTTGAGTCGCTAACTAACGCATTCCATATGAATCTCACCGCGATGGGAATGCTGTCGTTTTTGGTCGGGTTGTTTATTTTTTATCAAGCGATGTCTCTGTCTTTCATCCAGCGACAACGTTTGGTAGGTATTTTGAGACAGACTGGTGTTAACGGAACACAGTTAGCGCAAGCTTTATTACTAGAGTTGTCTTTGCTCGTCTTTATTGCGTGGGCGTGTGGTAACTTTTTTGGCTTGATCTTAGCAAATGAACTTATCCCAGCAGTGTCTTCGAGCCTGAGTGATTTGTATGATGCCAACGTAGGCTTAACCATAGGATGGTCATGGCAATCTAGCTTATACAGTCTAATCATGGCAGCGATGGGTGCGTTGATATCGTGTCTGTGGCCATTAATCCGTTTGTTGAAGTCACAACCAATCCGCCTTTCTTCTCGACTGTCGCTAATGCGATTTGCTGGAAGAGAGTTCTCTTGGCAGGCGCTTGCGGCATGTGCGTTTTGTGTCGCTGCAATAGCGGTATATCAGGCGCCGAAAACACAAGAAACCGGCTTTGCTATTATTGCGCTGATGTTGGTTAGTGTGGCGTTGTTTATGCCATTTATTATGTGGCATATGTTCCAAAGTTTTTCTTATACCATGCGATGGGTTCGTGTCCGTTGGTTTTTTGCTGATGCAGCAGCCAGCATGAGCTATCGCGGTGTGGCTACGATGGCGTTTATGTTAGCGCTGGCGGCAAACATTGGTGTAGAAACAATGGTCGGAAGCTTTCGAGATACAACCGATAAGTGGCTAAATCAGCGATTAGCCGCTGATGTGTACATCTATCCGACCAACAATTCAGCCGCTAGGATGAGCGCATGGCTCCAGAATCAGCCAGAGGTGAACTCGGTTTGGTGGCGCTGGGAAAAAGATATGCCGACCGAGCACGGTGCTCTACAAGTTGTAAGTACGGGCTCTTCTGAAGGTGAGTTAGACTCACTTACCGTCAAGTTAGGTGTCCCAAATTACTGGTATCAACTGCACGCTACCAAGAGCTTAATGGTCAGTGAGTCGATGGCCTTGAAGCTGGATATCCGCCCTGGCGATTTCATTAACTTGCAAGAACCGCTTGGTGGTGATTGGCAAGTCGTAGGCGTTTACTACGATTATGGAAACCCATATAACCAGGTGATGATGTCGCACCGGAATTGGCTGTATGCATTTGCAGGTACGGGTAATGTTGGTCTTGGCGTAGTATTAAAAGATAACGTCAATGGAGAAGGGCTGAAAAATCGCTTAGAGAATGTATTCCGTCTCCCGCAAGATCGTGTGTTTGATAACGGTAATATTTATAGCCAAGCAATGAGAGTGTTTGATCATACCTTTGCGATAGCAGGAACCTTGGGCAATATCACGCTGATTATTGCCGTGTTTGGTTTATTCTTTGCGACGTTGGCAGGAGAACTTTCACGGCAGCGGCATTTTTCCTTATTAAGGTGCATGGGTGTGTCCGGAAAAGAACTTGTCGTATTAGGTGGTTTGCAGCTATTCGTCTTCGGAGCCATTTCTGCGATTATTGCAGTGCCGCTCGGCTTGGCGCTCGCACATTTGATCGTTGATATTATCATTAAGCAATCATTTGGCTGGTCTCTAGAGCTTCAAACGATTCCATGGGAGTATGCTCAAACCATTGCTTGGGCGATGCTTGCCATCATGGTTGCTGGCGCATTGCCAGTTATTAGAATGATCAAAAGTACACCGATGAAGTCATTAAGGGACGCGTTGTAATGAAAAAAATGGGCTCTAAAAAACGCTTGTTGGTTTCAACGCTCATTGTTGTTACGTTCGCTTTTCTGACTGGGGCTGCTTTTTACTCAACTTTTTGGTTAGAGGCTACAGCAACACGAGAAAGCGAACTTGATTCTATCTTAACGCGTGAAAATCAAACGATTTTCGAGCCTGTACTACCTAATGAGCATGTCTCTTTACCCTCAGACTTTCGCTTTCATCCCGAGTATCAGCATGAATGGTGGCACTACTTTGCGAAACTAAAAGATGAGCAAGGCAAGATCTACAATGTTCAATGGAGCTATTTTAGGGTTGCGACGGACGAGCGAGAAACCAGCGGTTGGCAGAACCCTCAATTGTACATTTCACATGTTGTCGTCAGTCATGGCTCGCATGTATGGAAAGAGCAACGGGTAGCTAGAGGTGGGATAGGCCAAGCTGGTATGATCAATCGCCCTTTCAGGTTATGGATTGATAATTGGACTTGGCGATCACTCGGTGCGACGCCTTTCCCGGGCAACTTGAATGTGAATACTGATACGTTTGGACTTGAGCTCAATACCATGACAAGCGGCCCCTTTGTCGTGAATGGAGACAAAGGTTTCCAAGTTAAACATGCGTTGCAATCTGTTGCTTCTTTTAGCTTCAGTGCTCCATTTTTAAAAGTAAAAGGTAGCTTAAGCTTAAATGGTAAGCGATTCTCAGTGACGGGTTCTGCTTGGGCGCAAAAAGAATGGGGCAGCGGCTTAATTGGTGAGGGGCAACAAGGCTGGGATTGGTTTGTTTTCAATTTAGATGATGGTCGAGCATTAACTGTTAGCCGTTATCGTCACCATGGGCAAACACCGCACGTATTTGGCACGTTGTCGACACGCTCAGGTAAAGTCATCAACCTCTCAGACGATGATATCAGTATTAAACCAATGCAAGTGACCAGTTTATCCAATGGAAGAAGGTTACCTTTGCAGTGGATTATCAATATTCCGAAGCATCAAATTAATTTGACTACCCGCATTATCAAGTCAGATATGTGGCTACCCTTTGTAATACCTTACTGGGAAGGGCCTACTTTAGCCTCCGGCTCCAATGAGGCTTGGGGCTTTATGCAGCTGACAGGCTATTGAGTTGTGAAGAAAACCACCCCCTACGGGTGGTTTTTTAGTGCGCGAAGCTTCCTAGCTTTTTCTCAAAAGTACGGGGTTATCATGATGGTACAAGCCGTGTTATGCTGATTTTCTCATCATCTTGATAAATATTTGGTGCGACAAAAACAAATACGATCTCCGATCAAAATTGAGTGTCATGTTGGAAAATACGATGTATAGTAAACTTAACATCGAAAAAACCGAAGTTTATACTCTGAAGAAGCGATTATTCTAAAGTTTTCGACAGCTATACACTCTTATCACTCTTTGTTAATCGTTTATTAAGATAATAAATATAAGGACGAAACCATGAACGATGTCATTCGTGACTTTTTCAAAATGGAATCAGCAGGTGGTATTCTTCTCGTAATTGCAGCGGCAATTGCGATGACCATTGCTAACTCACCGCTGGGCGAAACTTATCAATCTGTACTGCATACTTATGTATTCGGTATGTCAGTTTCTCACTGGATTAATGACGGCCTAATGGCTGTTTTCTTCTTACTTATTGGCCTTGAAGTGAAGCGAGAGCTACTTGAAGGAGCGCTAAAATCAAAAGAAACCGCAATTTTCCCTGCTATTGCGGCGGTTGGTGGTATGTTAGCCCCTGCTCTTATTTACGTTGCGTTTAATGCTAACGACCCAGAGGCGGTTTCTGGCTGGGCCATTCCAGCTGCGACGGATATTGCATTTGCTCTAGGTATCATGGCGCTACTAGGTAAGCGCGTACCAGTAAGCCTTAAAGTGTTTTTGTTAGCTCTCGCTATTATCGACGATTTAGGCGTGGTTGTTATTATTGCACTGTTTTACACAGGTGATCTTTCTAGCATGGCGCTGCTTGTTGGCTTCATCATGACTGGTGTCCTGTTCATGTTGAATGCGAAGGAAGTAACGAAACTGACACCATACATGATAGTCGGCGCGATCTTATGGTTTGCGGTACTTAAATCTGGTGTTCACGCAACACTTGCAGGCGTAGTGATCGGCTTTGCTATTCCTCTTAAGGGTAAACAGGGCGAACATTCCCCACTTAAGCACATGGAGCACGCACTTCATCCATACGTGGCATTTGGTATCTTACCTCTATTCGCATTTGCAAATGCGGGGATTTCGCTAGAAGGCGTATCGATGTCAGGCCTAACTTCAATGCTGCCATTAGGTATTGCTTTGGGGCTACTGGTTGGTAAGCCTCTAGGTATCTTCACCTTTAGTTGGGCTGCTGTGAAAATGGGTGTAGCTAAGCTACCGGAAGGCATTAACTTCAAGCATATCTTTGCGGTCTCTGTGTTGTGTGGTATCGGTTTTACAATGTCTATATTCATTTCCTCTTTAGCGTTTGGAAATGTAAGCCCTGAGTTTGATACCTATGCTCGACTAGGCATCTTAATGGGCTCGACGACAGCCGCGTTACTTGGCTACGCGTTACTGCACTTTTCTTTGCCTAAGAAAGCGCAAGCGTAAGATACACACTGTTTAGTAAAGCCTCCCATTCGGGAGGCTTTTTTATGTCTGCAGATCGGCACATCAACCACTTCAGGGTGGTTACTTTTGTGACCAACTAAGGTCTAGCTTATGGAGTTGGGGCAAATCATCGAAAGAGGCGCTTGGTAAATCTACAGGCGAAAAAAAGCCCAGCCGAAAATTTGACTGGGCGGATACAAACATAGGAGTTAATAAGAAAAAAGCAGCAACGTAACAATTAGATGGAAACAAGTTTGACGGCCAGTGAAACTTCAAATGCCCTAACTGTTACGTATATTCAGACCGAGCCTTTTCCAAACAGTTCCATTTTTTTTCAAAAAATTTCTACTTAATGCTTTCTAGCTTCTTACACACCCGAAAGTAATAGAAAAGTCGAGATGGATTACCAACTTGGCGAAGTTACTAACTTCTGTGTTTCTCATGTTATCTCCCCGAGAACCGAAGATGTATTTCATACTCTCGTCGCTCACTCCGAGCCGCCAAGGCTATTGTTAGCGTTTCAATTGCGATGGACTGAGAAATTTGATCGTTTTCTTCTGATAAGCTTCACCGGAGTATTCGATTGAATTTCAAAAGATTAGATCACACCTTTTACTGTCTGGTCAGACCAATTGGTTAAAGTGTGATGTTAATCATTTGTTAATCTTAAGTTTCGGGAGTATATTTTCAAACAGTTGTTTAATACGAGTGATTAAAATGGCCCCGAGAACATCAACAAAAGAAAAAATACTCGATGTCGCAGAAGGACTCTTTGCTGAACATGGCTTTAATGATACTTCGCTAAGAACGATAACAGGTAAAGCTAACGTTAACTTAGCATCGGTAAACTATCACTTTGGCGATAAAAAAACGCTGGTTAGAGCGGTTTTAGATAGGTATTTAGAAGCACTAATGCCGAGCATTAAGACTTCATTAATTGAGTTAAACACGCGCGATAGCTACAACATGGACGATGTCTTTGAGTCATTGCGATTACCTTTACGTACATTAAATGATGTACGCCCAAATGGTACTGCGCTATTTATGTTGTTAATTGGCCGCGGTTATACAGACGTTCAAGGTCATCTACGCTGGTTCATTACCACCAGATACGAAGAGGTACTGAACCTTTTCACTTTCTCGATAATGAAGGCGAACCCGGAACTATGTGAAGAACAGTTGTTTTGGCGACTGCACTTCACGTTAGGAACCTGTGTATTTACGATGGCTTCAAGCCAGGCTCTTTCGGAGCTGGCAGAAAGTAAGTTTGAAAAGGAAGTCGATGTGAAATCTGTCGTCGATTTACTGATTCCATATTTGTCAGCAGGAATGTCAGCAAAGCAGTTGGCATAAGACAAATAAGAAAGTTAAACCAATAATAAGATTATACCCAGAGCGGTTACGTGAACAAAAGGATCTGAACTATGAGCTCTCTACGAAGAAAATGGATTAGTGACCCGGCTTTTAAAGTGTTCAAAAAAGTATTGCCACCTCTGTCTAGCACCGAGAAAGAGGCGATGGAAGCGGGTAGTGTATGGTGGGATGCCGAACTATTCTCAGGCAAGCCAAACTTCACAACATTGCATCATTATCCAACGCCTACACTGACGGCAGAAGAGCAGTCATTTATGGATAATGAGCTTGAAACCCTGCTAGAAATGCTTGATGACCAGAAGATTGTCAAAGAAGACAGGGATTTACCGCCTGAAGTATGGGAGTACCTACGTAAAGAGCGATTTTTCTCTTTGATCATCTCGAAAGCATATGGTGGTCGTGAATTTTCCGCTTTGGCGAACTCAACCATTGTTTCTCGTATTGCGACTCGAAGTATCAGTACCGCAGTATCGGTAATGGTACCGAACTCTCTTGGTCCTGGTGAGCTGCTATCGCACTATGGTACGCAAGAGCAAAAAGATTACTGGTTGCCTCGTTTAGCTGATGGTACAGACATCCCTTGTTTCGCCCTAACTGGCCCTGAAGCGGGTTCTGATGCGGGTGGCATACCTGATCAAGGCGTAGTTTGTTACGGCACCCATGAAGGCAAAGAAGTGCTTGGCGTGCGAGTTAGTTGGAATAAACGCTACATCACGCTTGCGCCAGTTGCGACAGTGCTCGGGTTAGCATTTAAACTGCAAGATCCTGAAGGGCTACTTGGAGACAAGAAAGAGGTTGGCATTACATGTGCGTTGATTCCCGCTGACCATGAAGGTGTCGAGATAGGCGAGCGCCATGATCCTCTGGGGTCTGCGTTCATGAATGGCCCAACTCGTGGTGAAGATGTCTTCATCCCTATGGACTGGTTGATCGGTGGCGCTGATTACGCAGGTAAAGGTTGGCGTATGCTGGTTGAGTGTCTTTCTGCTGGTCGTGGTATCTCTCTTCCAGCGCTTGGCACAGCGATTGGTCACCTTACTACACGTACAACAGGTGCTTATGCTTACGTGCGTAAACAGTTTGGAATGTCGATCGGTAAGTTTGAAGGTGTTGCAGAAGCAATGGGGCGCATTGGTGGTCTTACTTACCTACTAGAAGCGACGCGTACGCTAACGACGACTTCTCTCGATATGAAAGAAAAACCTGGGATTGTAACCGCGATTGCCAAGTACCACATGACGGAAATCGCGCGTACCATTCTAAATGATTCGTTTGATATCCATGCGGGTCGTGCGATTCAAGATGGCCCAATGAACTATCTTGCTAAACATTACCTTGGTATCCCGGTTGCTATCACCGTTGAAGGCGCGAATATTCTGACTCGTAACCTGATGATTTTTGGTCAAGGTGCGACTCGATGTCACCCATATGTTCTAAAAGAAATGGAAGCAGCGGCGAATCCAGATTCTGAACAAGGTGCGAAAGAATTTGACAACTTACTCTTTAAACACATCAAGCACGCGCTCGGTAATACATTCGGTGCATTTGGTGCAGCACTAACTGGTTCTCGATTTGTTAACGCGCACATGAGTGGCCCAACGCAGCAATACTACAAAGACATTACTCGTCTCAGTCGTGCACTTGCAGTAAGTGCAGACTTTGCGATGTTAACCTTAGGTGGAGACTTGAAGCGTAAAGAAATGATCTCCGCACGTTTGGGTGATGGATTAAGCTATCTATACATGGCATCTGCTGCCTTGAAAAAGTATGAAGATGAAGGCCGTCAACAAGGCGATCTAGACTTCGTTCATTACGCTGTTCAACACTGTTTGTATAACGCTTCTAAGTCATTAAATGAGGCTTACACCAACTTCCCTGTGAAATACGTTGGCGGTGTGCTTAAGGGGCTATTGTTCCCGCTTGGTAATCATTTCAATAAGCCAAGTGATGAGCTGTGTGTGAATTTGGCTGAAGCGATGATGACGCCAGGCGCGCAACGTGATCGCCTCACGCATCTGTGCTACATCGGAAAATCAGAGGATGACAGCGTAGGCTTAATGGAGAATGCATTCCTTGCAATGTACGACATTAAACCTTTGGAGCGTAAACTTATGAAGGCTGCGAAGGATGGTAAAGTGGCTCGTAAAGGTCTGCTGCATGACCGTTTGCAGCAAGCATTTGAAGCAGGCGTGTTAACTGAGCAAGAAATTGATCAAATCATGGCTGCAGATAAATTGCGCTACAAGGCGATTCAAGTTGACCACTTTAGTCATGACTTTTCTGAAGTGCGAACTCATAGCCCAAAAAAGTCGCAGTTGAATCCGGCGGCATAATAGACAACTAATGTTAAGAAAAGCACCTCAATGAGGTGCTTTTTTGTATTCTTGGGGAGTGGATGGTGGGATAGTGCTCCAACCACTTGCCTTTTAAGAGCATTTTTACAGAAATTAGATGCGAAATCCCAACGAAACTTTTATCCTAACAAGGTTTTTTAAAGGAAGTTGAATATGATCATCAAACCTAGAATTCGTGGATTTATCTGTACTACAACGCACCCTGTTGGTTGTGAAGCTAACGTAAAAGAACAAATTGCGTACACCAAAGCGCAAGGTCCAATCAAAAACGCACCTAAGCGTGTTCTTGTTGTTGGTGCATCAAGTGGCTACGGTCTATCTTCTCGTATCGCTGCGGCATTTGGTGGCGGTGCATCAACTATCGGTGTTTTCTTCGAAAAAGAAGGTACTGAGAAGAAGCCAGGTACAGCAGGTTTTTACAATGCCGCTGCTTTTGAAAAGCTAGCGCGTGAAGAAGGTCTGTACGCAAAAAGCTTAAACGGCGACGCTTTCTCAAATGAAGCGAAACAGAAAACTATCGAGCTGATCAAAGAAGACTTAGGTCAAATCGATATGGTGGTTTACTCACTGGCATCTCCAGTACGTAAAATGCCAGAAACTGGTGAATTAGTTCGTTCATCTCTTAAACCTATCGGTGAAACTTACACATCAACGGCTGTTGATACCAACAAAGATGTGATCATCGAAGCTAGCGTTGAGCCTGCAACAGAAGAAGAAATCAAAGACACTGTCACGGTAATGGGCGGTGAAGATTGGGAACTTTGGATCAATGCGTTGTCTGATGCTGGTGTTCTTGCTGAAGGTTGTAAGACCGTCGCGTACAGCTACATTGGTACTGAGCTAACTTGGCCAATTTATTGGGATGGTGCACTAGGTAAAGCAAAAATGGACCTAGACCGTGCAGCGAAAGCGCTAAACGACAAGTTAGCAGCAACAGGCGGCAGTGCCAATGTTGCGGTACTTAAATCTGTTGTAACTCAGGCGAGTTCTGCAATTCCTGTTATGCCACTGTACATCGCAATGGTATTCAAGAAAATGCGCGAAGAAGGTGTACACGAAGGCTGTATGGAACAAATCTACCGTATGTTCAGCCAACGTCTATACAAAGAAGACGGTAGCGCGGCAGAAGTTGATGAGATGAACCGCCTACGTCTGGATGACTGGGAACTTCGTGACGACATTCAGCAGCACTGTCGTGAGCTATGGCCTCAAATTACGACTGAGAACCTAAAAGAGCTGACTGACTACGTTGAGTACAAAGAAGAGTTCTTGAAACTATTTGGTTTCGGCGTTGAAGGCGTAGATTACGAAGCGGATGTGAATCCAGCAGTTGAAGCAGACTTCATTCAAATCTAATCGAATCACAGACTAGATAACCAATAAACAAAAGGCGCTCATTGAGCGCCTTTTTGTATTTCATAGTCAAAGTGAGTATTAACTTAGTATTATCAGAATCGTACCAGCTAGCGTCATTAAAATATTCGCAATCGCATAGGTACCCGCATAACCAAGGGCAGGGATGGTGGACTTAGCGTAGTCGTTAACGACATCCATAGCCGGAGCGCAAGTACGGGCGCCAATAATGGCACCGAAGAGCAGGGCACGGTTCATCTTGAGTACGTGTGCGCCAACTAAGTAAGCCAGAACTACAGGCACAACACTGACAATAAATGCCAAACCAATGACTTTTGGTCCTACTTGCGTTAGGTGCTCGAACATCTTTCCACCTGCACTTAGACCAATTCCGACCATAAAGAACATTAACCCTAGATCTTTGACCATATTCAGCGCCCCTTGTGGGACATAACCGAAAGTAGGGTGATTTGCTCGTAAGAAACCAAGCGTAATACCGGACAACAGAAGACCCACCGCATTACCCAAACTGAAAGACACCTGACCGAACGTCATTGTGATGAGGCCAAACAGAATACCCAAAATAAAGAAGCTACAAAAAGCGAGCAAATCGGCCATTTGACTGTGGATCGAGATGAAACCGATTTTTTCCGCCAGTCCATGTACTCGGCTTTTCTCGCCGCTCACTTGAAGGACGTCCCCTTTAGCGAGCACAATGTCTAAGTCCATAGGCATTTCAATCTGAGCGCGAACTACGCGGTTTAAGAAACAGCCAAACTCAGACAAATTCAAATCCGATAAACGCTTACCAGCGATAGCGTCACTTTTTACGACGATTTCTTCTTCAACGATGCGCAAATCAAGCAAGTTACGGTCGAATACTTCTTTACCATTACGGAAGCTAGGGTCTAAGCGAGCATGGCTGTCAGGGAAGCCAACCAGTGCAATTTCATCTCCCTCTTGCAAGATAGCATCACCATCTGGGTGGGCGAGAATACCATTGCGACGGATTCGTTCAATGTAACAGCCAGTTTGACGATAAATACCCAGTTCTCGCAAGTTTTTACCATCAGTCCAGTCAATTAGCTCTGGGCCCACTCGGTAAGCTCGAATAATGGGTAAATACACTTTTCTCTGGCTTGAATTTCCAAGGCCACGCTCTTGTGCGATTTGCTGCGCGGAATCAGAAAGGTTTTGTTTTTGCAGTTTTGGCAACAATTTAGCAAACATGATCATGCTAATTAAGCCGACCAGATAAGCCATCGCGTAGCCTACGGATAGATTTTCTAATACCAGAGAAAATTCCATATTCCGCGGTATAGTCGCAAGGCCAGAGTTAAGAGCATCTTGTGCACCAACCAGTACTGGCGTTGCGGTCAATGCGCCTGCCATCATACCGGCGGATAAGCCAAAATCGAGGCCGAAATAGTGACTCAAACCATACGTTAAGCTGACCGCAGACACGAGAACAGTCATGCTTAAAATAAAATAATGCTTACCATCTCTGAAGAATATACCAAAAAAGTTTGGTCCAGCTTCAATGCCAACGCAGTAGATAAACAGCATAAAGCCAATGGTTAAAGCTTCTGCATTAAATGAGAAACCAAGGTGGCCCATTACCAAAGAGGTAATAAGAACGCCAATAGAGTTGCCTAATTGTAATTTGCCAAATCGAATTTTTCCGATGGCAAGGCCAATGGCTAATACGACGAAGATTAGAAGGATAGGGTTTTGCTCAAGAAGGTATACGACGTCTATGTTCACTGTGTGGCTCGGTAGAGTGTGTGCCAAAAAAGATTAAGAACTGTGAATTGTAACTAAATATAGCAAAAAGATAAGTGAATTTTTTTAGGTTTTACCATTAGTTGACTTAACGTAATAACCAGCTGAAAAATAATAAAAAAGCCGCATGAAGCGGCTTTTTTGAAAACAGTCTTTATTACTCGTCAAATAGACCTAGGTGCTCTTTCGCGTATGCTTCGAATTCGTCGCAGCCACCGATGTGCTCTTGGTCGATAAAGATCTGGGGAACGGTTTCAACTGGTTTACCAACTGTTTTCTCAAGATCTGCTTTAGAAATACCCTCAGCGTGAATATCAACGTAACGGTAGTTGAAGTCATCACGTTTTGCTTTTAGCGTTTCTGCGTGCTCTTTTGCACGAACACAGAAAGGACATGCAGGGCGACCAAAGATAACAACGAACATAATCTTATTTCTCCTAAATCTATTCTTTTTTGAAAGCGTACAAAACATAGCGGCTGAGTGCGCTTTCTTTTGTTGGAGTAACTATGCCCGATCCAGATACGGAAATAAAGCGGCAATTACCTCTTGGTTCTATAGGTGAAATCTATCGAATAAAAACTAAACGCGCGTGCTTATTTTACGGCTCTGAAGTATGTGAAGTGACGCATAAAAAACATACATTCTAAAGGGTTAATGATGGCAAGGTGGAATTGGTCAATTTTTTTTGTTTAAAAAAATAGCAATCTATTTTGGCTATACGCAAATAACTTCAACTCTTACATAAGTGTTAAATCAGAGGGCGAGAGGTTATTTGGGTATATTCTTTTGGGAGGGTGTGTATGTTTCAGTTTATGACTGCAACAAGGATTATATTTGGTGAAGGTGCACTTCAATCTTCATTGTCCGTTATTAACCAATTTGGCTACAGTGTTTTGCTGGTTACTGGGCAGGATACCCAACGAGCCGCCCCCATTATCCAATATCTTAAAGCTCAAAATATGCGTTACCAGCACGTAGCTATCGTTGGTGAACCATACATCACGATGGTAGAAGAGACCGCAGTGCTCGGTAGAAAATTCCAACCTGATATGGTGGTTGCGATAGGTGGTGGCAGCGTCATCGATATGGGCAAAGCCTTAGCTGCCATTATTCCCAATCAAGGCAATGTTTACGATTACGTAGAAGTGGTAGGAAGAAGCGTCCCTTTAAAAGCAAAGCCTCTTCATTTTATTGCAATTCCTACGACAGCAAGCACCGGTTCAGAAGTGACCAGAAATGCTGTGCTGAAATCTGGACAAGATAAAGTGAAAGTGAGTCTTCGAAGCCCTGATATGCTCGCAGACGTTGCCATTGTAGACCCGACACTTACTTACGGGACCGACCAATACACATCTGGACGTGGCGCAATGGATGCGTTCACTCATTTAATGGAAGCGTATGTGTGTGGTGAGCCAAACCCTCTTACTGATATGGTCTGCGAAGAGGGGCTACGCCGCTTAAGCCGTTCAGTGATTGCCGCTTGTAAGCAAGATAATCATAAGGCGCGCTCTGATTTATCGTTCGCTGCATTGCTTGGTGGTATGGCGATTACTAATGCCAAATTAGGTGCTGCTCATGGGTTAGCATCGGCGTTAGGAGGCAAGTTAGACGCCCCCCATAGCGTTATTACGGCTCGCCTAGCTCCGCACGTGATGCAGGAGAACATTAACGCTGCTAAACTCGCGGGTAGGAATGATGTGATAAGTCGTTATCGTAAGCTGGCCCAATTAGTCACTGAGCGAGTAAATGCTAACGAACACGATGGAATTCTTTGGGTAAATATGGTGCTAGATAAGTTAGCGTTACCGCTACTGGCTCAATTTGGAGTATGCCAAACCTCTTTTGAGCAAGTGGCGAATGATGCGCTTAAATCAATGGCAATCAAAGGGAATCCTTTACCTCTTAATCAGGAACGTTTGATACACATATTGCAGCAAGTCTGTGATTGTAGTGGAGAGTGTGTAGCAGAGAGTGCACAACATGTCAGTTCTGTTGAAGTACTGGAATCAAGAACGGACTTATCGAGTGTCAACGACTTAGGGTGATTGCTCCCTTAGCAGCATTAAAACAAAAGGGGAGCCTTGAGCTCCCCTAGATAAAGTATTGACTAAGCTTTAGTGCTTAGTACTGGCTTAGTTTGTCATAGCGACTGTCTTTCAACGCATCTTTTACGCGTTTTAGGTTCTCACGGAAACCTGTACCACGGCGAAGAGTGAAGCCAGTTGCTAGCACATCAATCACTGTCATTTGTACAACCCGGCTTGCCATTGGCATGTAAACGTCGGTATCTTCTGGAATATCGAGCGTGATGGCCAGCGAGCTTGCCTTTTCTAGAGGAGAATCCTTCGCTGTAATCGCAATAACCGTTGCGCCATTTTCACGAGCAAGGTTCGCTATTTCTACCTGACTCTTTGTTCGACCGGTATGAGAAATAAGAACCACAACATCATTATCACTGCAGTTGATACAACTCATGCGCTGCATAACAATATCTTCAAAACAAGTAATTGGAATATTAAAGCGAATAAACTTGTTTTGTGCGTCTCGGGCAACAGAAGATGATGCACCAAGGCCAAAGAATGAAATGCGCTTCGCTTGCGTTAGCAAATCGACCGCACGGTTCACTTGCATTGGATCTAGGCTATTTTTCGCGACATCTAAACAGGCCATCGTCGATTCGAAAATCTTATGGGTGTACGCGTCTGGGCCATCGTCTTCTTCCACATTACGGTTAACGTAAGGGGTGCCGTTTGCTAGGCTCTGTGCCAAGTGAAGCTTAAAATCTGGAAAGCCCTTGGTGTCCAGACGACGACAGAAGCGGTTTACAGTGGGCTCACTAACGTCAGCCATTTTAGCCAGCGTTGCAATGCTTGAATGAATTGCAGTTTGTGGAGACGCCATAATTACTTCCGCAACTTTGCGCTCTGACTTACTGAAATTCTCCAGGTTTTTTTGAATTTTTTCTAATGTATTCATAGTGTTCACGAGGGTATAGAGAACAACTCGCTGGCTCTGCTAACGAAAGGAAACACGAAGATTCCGGAGTAGAGTGGGGCGTTAACGAAAACAACCAGCGCCATAGAATCAGTATAAACCTGATCTTCAATCAGTCTAAACCAATAACGGGTACTATTTAGTGAGAATTTGACAGGCCTCAAACAAAATGTTGTAAAAACTACAGAATTGGATGTGTAAACGAAGTTTTGTTGCGCTAGTCGCACGATAATGATGTTTGAGTTACATCAAAACGAAAAAAAATTTCAAATTGATGTAACTTGATCTGGCCGTTAAGACGATTGAATATCAACAACCAGCTGCTGAATTCTTTTCATCAAATTTGGTGCTTGCTTGGCGATTTCGCGTTGTTCATCAAGCACTGAGCTCAAAATTTCTTTTGTGGTCAGTGGATTTGCCAAAACCACTCTAAACACTATCGTATTCATGCGTTGCCATTGGTCTGGGTTCAGTCTTGTACGTGAAACGAACGATTTGCCCGTTTCGCGCTGACGCTTTTGAATAAACTGTGTTAACTCATTGATCAGCTCATTCAGTTGTTCTTTTTGTGAGCCTTCTGCTTGTGCTAATGCTTCACGGATGAATGGCGGCAAATAACGGTATGTGAGCAGACAAAGCTCTGGTTCAGAAACTAATTCGAAATCATCTTGCTGTTTGATTAAATCCGCAAAGTAGCGAGCTTTTTCAATGCTTTGGTCAATAAGAAGCTCATAACCTGGGCGACTTATGATGTGCATTGCGGCGTAGACCAACATCGCCATACCCGAACGTGAACCTTCTAATGTATGGCTGCCTAGGTCTTTTGAACCTTTGCGCAATATATATTGAGCGTGATGTTCTATGGATTTCATTGCGTCAGGGTCTTTGAACAGAACCATACCAGCGCCCATCGGGATGTAGAGCTGCTTGTGCGCATCAATAGTTACTGAGTCTGCCATTTCCACACCTTTAAGAAGGTGACGGTGATGGTTAGACATAAGTGTTGCGCCACCCCATGCGGCATCTACATGGAAGTGACAGCCGTGAGCTTGGCAGACTTCAGCGATTTCAGGCAATGGATCAACATTACCTGTCTCTGTTGTGCCAGCCACACCAATAACAGCAATAGGCTTGATGTTTTGTTTTTCGAGCTCAACAATTTTCGCTTTCAGGTCGTTGACAATAATACGGTTGTTGGCATCGGTTTTAACCGCAACCAAGCCCTCTTGGCCTAGCCCTAATACATCGGCTGCTTTCTTAAGGGAGTAGTGACCACGCTCAGACACTAGCACCGCTAAGCCATCATAGCCATAGTGCTTCATGGCTTTAAAAAGGCCTTCCTTTTCCACGCCTTTAAATGAGCCATTGGCTCTTAACGCTTTGTTACGTGCTACCCAAAGCGCAGTGATATTGGCAATGGTGCCGCCGGAACAAAATGCGCCTAATGAGTGGTTTGCACTGTGCATCCACTGATTGTAAAACGTATCATTCTGACCATATATCAAGCGATGCAGCATACCCAAAACTTGACGCTCAAGTGGTGTAAAGGCTTTGGAAGTCTCTATTTTTACCAGGTTTTGGTTTAAGGCGATCATGATCTTTGACAGTGGCATCAAGAAATAAGGCAGTGCCGATGTCATATGACCAATGAAGCTTGGTGAAGATGTGTGAACTGAGTGCGACACCAAAGTGTCGAGTAAGTGCTCTGTATGATCTGACACGAACTCTGGCTGCTCAGGAATCTGAGCAGAAGAAAAGTCTTTTTCGATTTCGCGTAAAGGCTTTTCTTCTGCCACGATGTGTTCACGAAGAAATTGATTTAGATTTCGCGAGAGGCTCTCGTCAATTTTAGTTAACGTTGAGTCCGGACCTTCTGGGACAGTGAAGATCTTTAGCAAGCTCTCAAAGCTAACATCAGCGGTTTTTTGTTCCTTAACCATAGCAAAGAATCTTTGTAGTTATTTTGGTAATGCGAGCGGCACAATCTAAACTAAAACGGGCGCAAAGTCCCGTTTTAATTGTTGAAACCCAAGTTGTAGAAATGAAAATTTTAGGTGAAGGTTACGATATTCACATTAAAAAATTCTAGATTGAGTACGTTAAAACATTCTAGTGTTTTTGAATGCTAATCAACGACTAATGCGAGCAATCTTAGTCACATTTCTGCTTTTCAATCTTTTCTATTGACTGATTGTACTTATTAAGTGCGGTATCAATTTGTTGGGGATGACTAAGCAGATCAGCGAATGCTGAACGAAGCTCGTAGTTTTTTGGGTGGTTAGTTGATTGACGGTCGCTAAATGTCTGTTTTGCAACTTCACCTAACTTATCGCTTCGGGTCGCTAACTGCTTAACGTCATGTTGCTCTAGTTTTAACCATGCTTCGATTGGCTGTTCCGTCGCAACGCGGCTAGGGTCGTTCTCTAGAAAGTAGTGAACCGCTTCGCGGTTTAATTCAAAGTGATGTTTACGTCCATCCAAGAACCATTGACTAACTTCTTTCAGATCTGGATATTGGGTAACCGTCAAATCAACAAGATCTTGATACCACTGTAGTGAGGCATCGACGTAGCCATCGTATTTGCTAGCAAGACATTGTTGATCTGCGGCAAGCGTAAAAGTTGAGCTTGTAGCGAGGAGCGCTGCAACGACAAAGCGTTTCATTCTTCTTCCTTCTGGTTGTTATCCCTTTATTAACGCAATGCACATCAGTTGATGTTTCTCCCTTCTTTCTATTTGGTCGTGACAAATCGTTGGGCTGAATGACGAAAAGAAAGAGGGGTCTTGCCAAAAAATATTGACCACTTTGACGTTAACTGGGTATTTAAATTTTTGCCGTATTGTAATGGATGTTAAAGCGAAAACCTGAGATCTAGCTAGCAAGTGATACAAAGAAAAGCATCATAACTGGTACCAATAAACTCAAAATAAAGCCGCTAACGATAGCAACAGGAACACAACGCACACCACCGGTAGTTTGAATAACGGGTAGGGTGAAGTCCATTGCTGTTGCACCGGCATAACCAATTGCGGTGCACGGATAGCTACGAATAAAGAGAGGAATGGCAACCAGTGCGACTAACTCTCTCATCAATTCAATCAAGAACGACGCGCCACCAAATACCGGACCAAAAGCGTCACCCATTAAAATACCTGCGAGTGAATACCAGCCAAAACCTGAAGCCATTGCGAGTGCTTGATAAAGAGGAAGATCCAAAAGCACCGCTGCAAGAACGCCACCAAGCATACATGTTGCGATGACAACAGCCGCAATGGCCATTCCTTGTTTATTTAATAGGATTTGACGCAGAGTAAGTCCACTATTGCGCAGCTGAATACCAATAAAAAATAGAAGTAGAAAGAGTATCCATTCGCTTGCTGTATCTACCCAACTCAAATCAATGGGTAACAGCAGGCCAACCACTAACCCTCCGCCAACGACCACGATAAGCTTAACTGACTCTAAAGCCATCGAAGATAACGGTAGCTTCTTTTGATTCTGATTGGTCTGGAGTGGAATAATTTTATCAATAATAGGCAGAGCCAACAGGTTGCAGGCACTTAGACACAAAAAAAACGTACTCGCATAGAGGAGAATACTTTGTAAGTTGCTGCTTAAATTATCGAGCGCCGCCAAACTAAGACCCATCAACGACAAAATGACGTAAATAAGGTAGGACGTTGACTGATTGATCTTCTCCAATAACGAAGATCGAGATATAGGAATTAGATACCCCACCACAAGCGGAGCGAAAATAAATAGCATCCCTGAGAACATAAAGCTCAATGATTCCTTTTTGAGATAACATCAACACGCATAAATCAAATTATCTATCGGTTGAAATTAGAGACATTTCACCACACACAGCTCAGCCTTGAGCGAATCGTTTTATCGCGGATAAGGTATTATCAGAAAGCGATAAATTACAAACCGCTAGCATTGAGTACAGCACGGATTTGATCATTGAAGTCAGTATCACTCATGTTACTAAGTTCATACAAGACTTCTGCACCAGTTAAGTTGAATTCAACTTCATGTTCGTCAATGCGTTCATCGTGATTGCGGAACATCAATAAATGATGCGCAATTCTAGCGATGTCGAGATAACTCACTTCTGGTCGCGTTAACTCGTATTTTTCGTTTGAGGATACTTCTCTGAAGTCGTTGTCAAACCCCCAACGCTCAAGTACCAGTTTACTTGTGGCAGAACAACGTGTTTGGAAGATCTGCAATGCAATATCTGGGTCTAAGTAATTGCCCCTATCTAAGTACAAGTGGTACTCATTAATTAGGCAAAATAACCCAATATCGGCTAATAGACCGACCAATAACGCCTTTTCTTGCTCTAGATGACCATAAGTGCCTGGCTCGTGGCTACGAAACGATTGAACCAACATCACCATGACGGCACCGAGCTCACGCGATATCGCTGCACTCTTCACCAAGATGGCATTGCATTCTTTAGTGAGATTAACTGAGTGTTTAAGTTGCTCGATCGCTTGTGCGGTAACAATATCACGTACACGAAGTATTCCGAGACGAGATACCGCTGTAGTTAAGTCGTTGCAGGTGATATTTCTGCGATTGAAAATCACAGAGTTAGCGACTCGTAAAACGACCGCTGCTAATCCGGGATCTTCCAATAAACAGTTAGCAACATCGGCAATCGTGGTGTGTTCTTCGACACATAACTGCTGAATTTTAAGCACGACATCAGGAATAGGAGGTAACGAAATCTTACCCGTGGCGATGGACTGTTCTACCAGCTGAGCAAACTCGGATTCCAGTGCGTTTATAAGCTTATCTTTATTATTTGGCAGCCAAAAAAATGATAAATGTTCCATTGTGACGCTGTACTTGAGATCTTTCGTACAGTGTACCCTTACAGCGTATTCTTTATCAATTAAATGCGTATTATGTGCCCGTAATTGCCAGCGAGATCATAATGATGGCGTGTTTTAGGCATGCTATGCGTCAAAAAAATATCACCACACAAACAATAAGTGTGAAACTAATCACGTATGCAGAATTTATACTTTTTTATATGTGACCTATGTCCTAACTTATTTTTCAACGTTAAGTATGATTAAGCAAGTTGGTGAGCACAACTCACAAAAATATCGCCAACAAATCGACATTTATAATTCGCTATAAGCTGCTGTTTATCTGGTGACATCGCTAATCGGGGTAATTTATTCAGATTAAAGAGGTCAATGGACATGACAGACCAAGCTTTTTTTAAATATGTACGCACCTTCAGTGAGTACCAAAAACGTTCTATGTTCGGTGGTATTGGTTTATTCACCGATGATGCTATGTTTGCGCTTGTCAGCAATGATTGCTGCTACTTACGTGGTGGTAATGGGCTAGATGAAGTGTTTACTCAACTGAGCTGTGAGAAGTATAAGCACGTCAAAAAACAGACGACGGCAACCGTAAATTATTATGATGTAACCGATTTATTCGAATCCGGATATGTAGGGCTTGATGAACTGGTACAGAAATCAATTGAATACTCAATTAAGGAACGGAAATATCAAAAGTCCTCTGCCAGTAGACGCTTAAGAGACTTACCCAACATGCAACTAACCCTTGAACGTATGGTCAAGAAAGCCGGTGTTGATGACGTAGAAACCTTTTTAGAACTTGGACCTGTAAAAGTCTTCAACAAAGTTAAAACGGCTTACGGTAATGATGTTGATGTAAAGCTACTGTGGAAATTTGCTGGTGCAACTGATGGCGTACATTGGAAACTGATCCAAGAGCCGCGTAAAAAACAGTTATTGGCACTGTGTGACTAAGCGAAGCTGATCGCACAATGATTGACTCGTTTCGATGGAGTTAGCGGGTCGTAAAGGCAAGTGTGAAAAGCGGAAAAAGGACGTTGAAGTTTTTTACCACTTCATTGAGTTAGTCATTAAATTAGACAAAAAAACCGAGGCAGAGACCTCGGTTTTTGTTTTTTTAATTTGCTCTTTTCTTATAGCACAAATCTTAAAACTTAAAACGCGTAGTGAACATTACCTGATCACCGTAAAAATCGTTGATACGTGCTTCAGCACCCAAAGAGAAAAGCTCTGTTGAGTGGAATCGAGCGTAGGCAGAGCCAGTCCAATCGTCATCGTTATCGATAGAAACGTAGCCGACTTTGCCGCCTACTTCTAATTGAGGGCCCAACCATTGGCGAACACCTAAGTTAAGCTCCATACCAACATCTGTGCTGCTCTCATTCGAAGGTTGCACAACGCGCATTAGCATTTCACCAGTAAGATCTGCCCAGTTGTTTAGCGGAGAATGGAAGCCAAAGCCTGCAGCTGAGTCAAAATCACTTTCAAACTCAGAGTCAATACGAGCAATAACATGCGCGTTCGGGTGAATTGATTTGCTGAATCCAGCACCAAATGTCACAGGACTTGCGCCAATACGTGCTTCGAAATAGTCGTAGCTAAAGTTGCTCATAGTTGCTGGCGCATTGCGATCGTTTGCAGCTAGGGCATGGCTTGATGCCACTAGTAAGGCAGCGGCTAATAGTGTTTTACGCATAACTAACGATAAACCTTGTTCATTATTTCCATGGATTCAAGCAACCACTTGAACCGTAATCTGATTTGTCCGACATCATAATAAAAAGGAAGGTCGACGACCAACAAAAATGTGTCGATGTTTTGTCAATTAACTTAATAGTTCCTTGGTTTAAGCAAAAACTACGCCATATACGTAGTGTCCGAGAATTTCACTCGGACAAGTAACGATGTTTTTCTAACCTCATTCGACTATGCGAGGTTAGGTGGTGCAATGAGCATCGTTGAGTTCAAGTTAGAACCAAACACTTTATTACTCGCCAAAGCTTGCTCTTCTTTCTGCCATGGCGTTGAGGATTGCCTCAGAATCAAGGATTTGAGTCCAGGATAGCAGGTTATCATCATTCTCAATCACAAACGCGGTAAGCTGAGACACGATTGCTTTTCTCAATGCTTCACCTTTCCAAGGTTTGGCAATGTAATAATCGAGACTCGCGTTATTTACGGCTTCTACGGTGTCTTCCAAACCAGCTTGTCCTGTGAGTAAAACTTTGCGCGCTGCTTTTGTGTCACCATTTTGACTGAGTTCGATTAAGAAGCTGATCCCAGTTTGTTCCGGCATAATGTGGTCACATAAAATGAGCGCAAGCTGAACTTCTTCTTCCGCCATCTCCTCAATCACTTGCCGAGCTTCAGTCACCGATTCCGCTCCTTCGACGACAAAGTTCTCCTCGAAGGGAGCAAGATCTTGGAGCACGCTATCCAAGACTTCTCGTTCGTCATCGACACATAAAATTAGATACTTGGTCATGTTTCATCTCCTTCTTCGATGACTGGTAACCAGACGGTCATTCGTGTGAACTGGCCGATCTCTGATTCGACGTCAATCCACCCTCTGTGTGCTGTTACGATTTGCTGGCAGATGGACAGCCCGATACCTAAGCCAAAATTACCTTCTTTTTTTGTGGTGAAGTTCAGCTCGAAAATGGCGTCTCTTTGCGATTCAGGAATGCCACATCCATTATCTTCAAATGAGATAACGGCATAATGTGTGTGCTCTTTTTCTACAAGGCGTGTTTGTATGTTTAACACACCTTTCTCTGGAAATGCGTCAATGGCGTTAGAGACCAAGTTCGTCCACACCTGTTGGAGTGCGATCGGTTGACAAAGGATGGAAGGCAAGTTTGCATAGTCGGTTGAAACTTGGTGCATTTTTAATTTGTTCTCGAAAATCACCAAGGTGTCTTCAATGCCCTCATGAATATCGGCATAGTGCAGGGTCTCATCATCTGACCGAGCATATCCTTTCAGGCTTTTTACCATATCAGCAATTCGTGCTGCACAGACATTAATTGAGCGAAGTGTAGAACCTGCTTTGTGGTATTGCTCTAGTGTATTGAGAGCATGATAAGACGCTTGCTGCTTTCTCGTTAGTTGGGTAAGTAGCTCTTGATCGGACTCTAATCCAAGGCTCACCACTTTTTTTGCCAATGCTCGGTCTGGAAGAGTATGGCTAAGCGCTTTTACGCGTGATCTGAGCTCAGCGGTTGAAGCGGGTTTTGAGGTTTGCGCTTTGCTCAGTAATTCAATGCCTTTGGTTTGTATATCGGAACTTGGCGCATCGTTAAGTAATCGTTCTAGCGTATGCGTTAAATTCTCTACGCCCCTCAATATCGCGGCTACTGGATTGTTTAGTTCGTGGGCCACTCCCGCAACCAATTGACCAAGCATCGCCATTTTTTCTCTTTCAATGAGCTGCTGGTGGGCTGATTCTAAAGATTCGAGCGTTTTTTGAAGTTGCAGTTTGGTGTTGATGCTTCTTTGCAATCGGCGGTTGAAGTGGCGTAAAAGCAAGTTTGTAAAAAGAGGCAGTAAGTTTGAGTCGCTTTGCATCACTTTATTGAATACGTTGCGATCGAGTTTGATAACTTCTGTTTTGGTTAGTGTTAGAGCTGTCGAGAAAGAACATTCCCCAGTAACAAACGACATGCCTCCGACAATATTCCCTTTGTTATGGCGTACAACCTCTCGCTGCATGCCTTGCTCATCGCGCTTGTACAGAGCCACTTCACCTTCGGTGATAAACCACAAAAAGCAATTTGGCTCGCCTTCCACGGTTAATAAGTGTTCAGGTGAGTATGTACGGCACGCTCTTGTTTCGTCATTATCTTTAAAAAATTGCTGGAGAGCGGAGATCACTTGCTCGGCTAACTCGGCATCAGACATCGAGTGGTAGTCGTGTAAGAATCCGGCTTGATAATGGCTCATCTGGTTATTGATGTGCGCTCGCAACAAGCTGTGATGATCCAATATCTGACTGTAACTTAGCAGGTCTTCTTTACCGTTTCGCAATATAAATTGGGTCAGCTCTTTTTGCACTGTGTTAAATAAGACGTGATCTGGCAAAGGTTTAGTGAGGCAGTGGTCGAGCCTGCCCTCATTAACGGCAGTGAGAATTGCCTCTATATCAGACGAGCAGCTAATAAGAATTTTTCTTGCTTGCTCGGTATGTGGCATCCGGTCTAAACCAATAAGAAAATCCACGCCGTTAAAATGAGCGTGATGGCTCGCTATAACTAAAGCAACAGTCTGTTCTCTTTCTTCTAGATACTCTAAAGCGCTTTGAGCCTCTTCTATCGATTCGACAGAAAATATATCAAACTTACTTGAGAAGGCAGACAGCTCCAATCGAAACTGTTCAGCACTGATTGGGTTGTTGTCGAGACACAACACAGCATAACGATTCACAGATGTTTTAGCTCCGGTTAAAACTTCGCCACGCAAACTTTAACAATAAAAGGACATGATGAGTGGGAGCCAAGTATGATTCCTGATTAATGGACTAGAATAAGCATCAATAGTCTGATTTGTCTCAATGTTTTCTCCACAGGTGGTTTGGGGTAGACTGACCGAAAATATCTAATAAGTGACGTTATGCAAAATCTTAAAAAAATCGGCGCCATTGGTGGTGCTATCTCATTAGCACTGTGTTGGCCATTGGCTGTCGGACAAATTGGTCAGTCCATCATTGAAGATGGTATTACCAATATGAATGATGAAATGATTAAAGGCGAAGTGGTCGAGTATCAGCGTGGCTATTTGTCTTCAGTCGTGCTGACTCGTTATTCAGTTGTTGATCCTGAGCTTAAAACGCAGTTAGAGCGTGATGGTATGCCAACGACGTTTGACGTAACCAGTGATGTTAGCCACGGTCTAACAAGCCTAACAGCAGATTCAAAATTGGTGGACAATGACTTTTTGCCTCTCACGATGCATAGCCAGACTCAACTAAATGGCAATACAGCATTTATCCTCGACCTAGACAGTTGGCATTATCGTAACGAAGCGCAAGGCGTTTCTGTTTCTACAAGCCCTGCAAAAGTAACAGGTGATGTGACGGTATTGGGTGATCTCAATTACCAAGTTTCCGTTCCTTCTGTTCAAGTGGATTTTGAAAACGGTGAAGAGCTTCATCTGAATGCATTGACAGGGCAAGGTAAAGGAAAGCAAGCAAAAGGCTACTGGTTAGGCGAGCAATCTTTCTCTCTAGAGAAGCTAGATGTGGTTGATGCGAACTTAACGCCTGTCTTTTTGATTGAAAATGCGAGCTACCGTGGTAACACTACGATGAGTGAGTCTGGTGATAAGCTGAACAGTCAATTAAACCTAGATGCTAAGAAACTACGTTTAACTGATGGGACGGATGTCGATAACTTTAAGTTGGATTTCTCAATTGCAGATGTGGATAGCCAGTCTTTTGATCAAATTATGTCTATCTATCAAAGCTCTCCTATGTTAGATGAGCAGGAAATTGCGAATTTATTGCCGCATGTCGATACGCTGTTTAGCAAAGGTTTTGATTTATCCGTGAACGAGCTTTCACTCGCGTTCGGTGACGGCAAGTTCCACAATGAGTGGCAACTATCCATCCCTGAAGGTACTGAGCATATTACTCAAGATCCAATGAAGTTGGTGACGGCCACTACTGGTGAACTTAGCACTTACTTCTCTGATGAATTAGTAACGCATTACCCATTTATTCAAGAAGGGATTGATGAGCTCCTTATTATGGAGTTGATCGAAAAAGTAGAGGGCGGTTATCAATTAAAAGCAGAAATTGGTGAAGGCAAATTGAAGTTCGAAAATGGGCATGAGTTCCCATTGGTGGCTCTACTTATGCCTGCTTTGATGCAACAACAGTAATTCGTGTTGTTGCGAATTTGTTCCAATTCAACGCTTAGTCTTTAAAAAGAGGTCGTAAGACCTCTTTTCTTGTTTTTATCACTGCGAAAACGTGATATTAATTTCGTAATATTTACATAGCAGGAGCAATGAGCATCATGGAACAAAATACGGACAACGTATTTAACTTCAGTGCAGGGCCAGCAGGTCTGCCTAAAGCAGTTATGCAGCAAGCACAAAAGGAACTAATCGATTGGCAAGGTCTTGGCACTTCGGTCATGGAAATCAGCCACCGAAGCAAAGAGTTCATCAAAGTTGCAGAAGAAGCCGAGCAGGATTTACGTGATCTTCTGAATATTCCGGACAACTATAAAGTGCTGTTCTGCCAAGGTGGTGCTCGTGCTCAGTTTGCTGCTGTTCCTCTAAACTTACTTGGTGATGCCGATACGGCAACTTACATCGATGGTGGTTATTGGGCTGAAAGCGCGGTAGCTGAAGCGAAAAAATACTGCGAACCAGACGTGTTTGATGCAAAAACAGAAATCAACGGGAAAGTCGCGGTTCTACCTGCAAGTGAATGGAAAATTGCTCCAGAAGCGGCTTACGTTCACTTCTGTCCAAATGAGACCATTGATGGTATTGAGATTAACGATCTTCCTATCACCGACAAACCGATTGTTGCTGACATGTCTTCGACAATTCTTTCTCGTGAGATCGATGTGTCTAAATACGGTGTGATTTACGCGGGCGCTCAGAAAAATATTGGTCCTTCCGGCATTGCTATTGCTATCGTGCGCGATGATTTATTAGGTATGGCGAAGCAGGTTCTACCAAGTATCTTGGATTACACTGTTTTGGCAGAAAAAGAATCAATGTTCAACACGCCACCAACCTTTGCATGGTACCTGTCTGGTCTTGTTTTCAAATGGCTGAAGGCACAGGGCGGAGTAAAAGCGATTGAGCAAGTGAACCGCGCTAAAGCCGCGCTACTGTATGATTACATCGATCAGTCTGATTTCTACCGTAATGGCGTGCACTCAGCGAACCGTTCTTTGATGAACGTTCCATTTCAACTTGCTAAGCCTGAACTGGATGCAACCTTCCTTGAGTTAGCAGACTCTAAAGGGCTGAAAGCGCTAAAAGGTCACCGAGCAGTTGGTGGTATGCGAGCATCCATTTATAACGCAATGCCGCTAGAAGGCGTTCAAGCGTTAGTAGACTTCATGCAAGAGTTTGAGAAAAACTACGCGTAAGCTCAAACTGATAGTTGTTCTCCAAAGCGTCGCTATTGCGGCGCTTTTGTTTATCTCAACTCACATCATTCCAGGAAGGTAAAATGACCAAGGCAAATATTGAAGCGCTGACTAAGCAGTTCCCACTCTTGGCTGCACTTATTGATCTTGAAGAGGTTTGTTGGTTCAACCCCCATATCACTTCCTTGGAGGAAGGCTTACCTCATGTCGGGTTAGATGAAAAAGATATTCAAGCGGCGAGTGAACGGCTAACACGATTTGCGCCTTATTTGATGAAAGCGTTTCCCGAAACGGAAACGTCGCGTGGCGTTATTGAGTCCGCAGTGGTGGATATTCCCAATATGAAAGTGCGTTTGGAGCAGCAATACGACACGCCAATATTGGGCCATTTAATGCTCAAAAAAGACAGTCATTTGCCAATTTCTGGTTCGATCAAAGCGAGAGGTGGTATTTATGAAGTGCTCACTCATGCAGAAAAGTTGGCGTTTGATGCCGGCTTGCTCTGTGAAAGCGATGATTACAGCAAATTGTTCAGCAATGAGTTTCGGCAGTTTTTTAAGCAGTACAGTATTGCGGTTGGCTCAACCGGCAATCTTGGTATGTCCATCGGCATCATGAGTGCGAAGCTGGGTTTTTCAGTTTCAGTCCACATGTCTGCGGATGCGCGGGAATGGAAGAAAAATAAGCTCCGGTCACATGGTGTTAATGTCGTAGAGCACCAAGAAGATTATGGTATTGCTGTCGAGCAAGGTCGTAAAGAGGCAGAAAAAGATCCCAACTGTTTCTTTATCGATGATGAAAACTCACGGACGCTGTTTCTAGGTTACTCTGTTGCGGGTGAGCGTCTTAAGCAGCAATTTGATGACTTGGGAATCGTGGTTGATGAGCATCATCCATTGTTTGTTTATCTTCCTTGTGGTGTTGGCGGTGGACCTGGTGGGGTGGCATTTGGCTTGAAGGTAGCATTTGGCGAGCATGTCCACTGTATTTTCGCAGAGCCAACGCACTCACCGTGCATGCTGTTGGGCGTACATACAGGCTTGCATGACGATATTTCGGTGCAAGATTTGGGTATCGATAACATTACCGCCGCTGATGGTTTGGCAGTAGGTCGTGCCTCGGGATTTGTCGGAAGAGCGATGGAAAGGCTACTTGATGGTTTTTACACCATTGATGACGCTCGTATGTATCACCACTTGGGTGAGTTAAGTGAACTGGAAGGTATTAATCTAGAGCCTTCTGCATTAGCCGGTATGATTGGGGCAGTGCACGTCTCGAATAACCATGCTTATCAGTCTCGAATGAAATTTGACGAAGAAAAACTCAAAAACGCAACACATCTTGTTTGGGCAACAGGTGGGGGCATGGTTCCGGAAGATGAAATGGCGGCTTATCTCAAAAAATCTGGTCGGTAAATCAGCACTGTATACGTGCTTAATTAGGTAACTAATAATACAGGAATAACAAAAGGGCTCATCGTTTGATGAGCCCTTCTCGTCACTGAAAATCGAATTATAGAGATTGTAATAGCTGGTAGTAACGACCTTTTTGAGCGAGTAGCGTTGGATGGTCGCCTTGTTCGATGATCTCACCTTGTTCCATCAAACAGATGCTATCCATACTTTCTAACTCTATCAGTCGGTGTGTAATGAATACTACTGTCTTATTAGCAAAGTGTTCATTGAAAAGCGCCATCACTTTTTGTTCCGTACGCTTATCGAGGCCTTCAGTCGGCTCATCTAAGAGTAGGATTGGGGCATCACGTAGCAATGCTCGAGCAATACCGATTCGGCGTTTCTCACCACCAGATAACTGACGACCGCCGTCGCCTAACCAAGCGTCTAAACCTGGCTCTTCAAGAAGTCCGCCAAGCTCGACTTTTCGTAAAATAGTAGACAGTTGCTCATCACTTGCATCCGGAGCGGCCATGAGTAAGTTGTCACGTAGTGTCCCGTTTAGTACATCTACGCGTTGACTGACCACAGTCATTGCTGCTCGCAGGTCCGACTCGCTCCAATCTTGCAGTTTTGTACCACCGATTCGAACTTCACCTTGGTTAACATCCCAGTAGCGGCAAAGAAGCTGAATCAGTGTTGATTTACCTGAACCTGTTTGACCTACAATTGCAGTTTTAGTGCCCAACGGTAGTGAGAGTGACAAGTCTTTCAGCACCTTTTGCTGACCGTCAGGGTAAGTAAAATCTATGTTGTCGAATTCAATGTCTAACGTTGTGTCTTTATGTTTCGACTGCTCAGGGAAGACGACGTCAGGTTCAGCCAAAATTACTTCATTTAAACGACGAGCAGAAGTCAACGTTTGACCGAGATACTGGAATGCGCCCGCGATAGGCATCAGAATCTCAAAGCTAGCCATGGTTGCAAACGCGAACAGCGCAATCCAAGGATCAGGAGCACGACCACCTACGCCGTCTGCAGCAAACCAAAGCATCACAACCAGTGTAATGCCGTTCACCAGCATAAGCAGGCCTGAAGCCATGCCCGTTAAATTCGCGTTCACAAATTGGTTAGACAGCAACTGCTTCTGCTTCTCTAGAATGAGATTACGATAACGTTCTTCTGCTCCAAAGATACTCAGTTCACTGTAGCCTTGAAGCCAGTCCAGTGTCGCCACTCGCAATTGCGCTTTATGATGAGTGAGATTCTCGCCATTGTTTTTACCCAGTTTATAGAACAGTACTGGCCATACAAACAACATGACGGTAAGAATCGAGCCAAGCAGTAGGGCGAGATGCCAATCAAAGAACGCCAGGACAGCCGTTAAACTCAATATGCCAAAAACACCAATCACGACAGGGCTGATAAGTCGAAGGTAAACGTGATCCATCGCATCTACGTCCGCTACTAAGCGGTTGAGCAGATCGGCATCACGCATCGTAGAAACACGACCCGGAATCAGTGGTGCAAGTTTCTTAAAGAAGAAGATGCGTAGATCGGTAAGCAGCTTGAACGTTGCATTGTGGCTAACGACACGTTCTCCCCATCGACCTGCGGTTCGAGCCATTGCAGCGCCGCGTACCCCGGCACCTGGTAACATGTAGTTGAAGGTCTCACGAGCAACCGTCAAGCCTGCCACCGCTGCGGCTGAAATAAACCAACCTGATAGCGTTAATAAGCCAATAGACGCCGCTAAGGTCAGAAATGCCAGTAGCATACCTAGCGAAAGACCAAACCAGTGTTTTTTATAGAGTTTTAGATAAGGGAGTAAATCACGCATCTAAGTTCCCCTTGTCTGTTTCACGTTGTGCGAGGTTCGCTTCCAACATGTCTTTAAATAAGCCATCTTCTGTCGACAGTGTGGCGTAATCACCACGTTGAACAATCTGGCCGTCCTGCATAACAAGAATTTGCGATACGTTTTGTAAAGGCGCAAGTTGGTGAGTAATCATCAAATTCGTTGTGGCATGCGCATACTTGTTAATGCCTTCCATCACGAGTTTTTCACTGCGAGCATCTAAGCTTGCGGTTGGTTCATCTAATAACCAAAAACGACCATTTTGTAGCATGGCGCGAGCCAGTGCTAAACGCTGCGCTTGGCCGACAGATAAACCACCAGAACGATCAGATATCGGATAATCCAACCCATGCATTTCAACAAATTCAGCAGCGTGAGAGTCATTCAACACAGAATGTACGTCTGCATCCTGAATATTTTGCTTACCTAGTGTGATGTTATCTCGAATGCTACCGTGTAATAGCATCGGGTTTTGACCAATCCAGCTTACTGCCTCTCGCCATGTGGCTAGATCCAGTTGCGACAATTCGCAGCCATTAATTTTTAAGCTACCTTGATAAGGCATGAAACCGAGGATTGTGTTTACCAAACTTGTTTTACCTGCGCCACTTGGTCCAACCAACGCTGTACTTTTGTTGGCTTCAAGAGAGAAGGATAGGGGACCTGCGAGCTGCTTACCTTCCGGACTAAAAATGGTTAACTGGTCCGCTTCAATATGGATAGGGCTGTTTTTATCTAACGCTTGGGTACCATCTTTGATTTGATCGACTTCCAAATCCAGAAACTCGACAATGCTTTCTGCTGCGCCAACCGCTTGCTGTTTCGCATGATAGAACGTGCCCAAATCACGTAATGGCTGATAAAACTCTGGAGCAAGAATCAGAATGAACAAACCAGCAAAGAGCGTAACACCTGCGCCGTAGTAGCCGAAATCGAGCTCCCCGATATAACTAAAGCCAAAGTAGACAGCGGTAATTGCGATAGAAATAGAAGTGAAAAACTCTAACACCGCAGAAGACAGAAACGCGATTTTCAGAACGTCCATGGTACGAGTACGAAAGACTTCCGAAGCACCCTTTAGCGTCTCAGTTTCAGATTTTGTTCTATCGAATAAGCGAATGGTCGTCATTGCTTGCAAGCGGTCATAAAAGTGACCCGACAAACGCTGCATTGCTTTAAAGTTTTTACGGTTTGCTTCTGCGGCTTTCATCCCAACCAGTGCCATGAAAATAGGCACTAGTGGTGCAGTGACCAGGAAGATCAAGCCTGCTGCCCAGTTTACTGGGAATACGACAACCAAAATGATGAAAGGCACTAGTACCGATAATGACATTTGAGGCAAGTAGCGTGAGAAGAAATCTTGCATATCTTCTACCTGCTCTAAGATGAGCGTTGCCCAACTGCCAGCAGGTTTGCCTTTGATGTAAGCTGGCCCAAGTTTATGAACTTTATCTAAAATGAGTTGGCGAATATAAACTCGAATTTGCTCCCCGCAACGGTAACCGGCAAGCTCTCGACCCCAGGTACAAGCAGCTCGACCGATAACCGTGCCACCGAGCCCAACAAAATGCCAAATGAGGTCGGCTTTGTCGACTTGGTCAATGATTAACTGGTGCAGAATGGAGGCGAGCAGGGCTGCTTGAGCCAATAAAAACACGCTTGAAAGTACGCCTAGGCCTATCGCAATCATAAGCCAGCGCTTGGCTAACTTACTTTGTTGCTTCAGCCACTTATTCAAGCTGCTTTGCTTTTTCTTATCCATCGTGAAGGCTTAATGATAATTGTTTTAATGAGGCGGTAGTATACAAAAGAAAACCCAGCGGGAATACCGCTGGGCTTTAAGGATATGACACAAATGTGAAAAGTTATTTGTCACCAAGTGAGTCTAAGAAACGTTCAGCATCTAATGCAGCCATACAACCTGTACCTGCAGAGGTGATCGCTTGACGGTAGTTGTGGTCCATTACGTCGCCAGCTGCAAATACACCTTCGATACTAGTTTGTGTTGCGTTGCCTTCAAGACCTGATTGAACGATGATGTAGCCATCTTTCATGTCTACTTGGCCTTCAAAGATTTGTGTGTTTGGCTGGTGGCCAATTGCGATGAATGCACCCATTACATCGATATCTTCTGTCGCACCGCTGTTCACGTCTTTAATGCGGACGCCCGTTACGCCCATATCGTCTCCCAGTACTTCATCGAGAGTGCGATCGGTATGAAGAACGATATTACCGCTTTCAACTTTATCCATCAGACGTTTCACAAGGATCTTCTCTGCGCGGAATGAATCGCGGCGGTGGATCAGGTGAACTTCTGACGCAATGTTAGATAGGTATAGCGCTTCTTCAACAGCCGTGTTACCACCGCCCACAACTGCAACTTTCTGATTACGGTAGAAGAAACCGTCACAGGTTGCACAAGCAGAAACGCCGCGACCTTTAAATGCTTCTTCAGACTCAAGGCCAAGGTATTTTGCTGATGCGCCGGTAGATATGATTAAGGCATCACAAGTGTACTCACCTGAGTCGCCTTTTAAACGAAATGGGCGTTGTGATAGCTCTACTTCATTGATGTGATCAAATACGATTTCAGTTTCGAAACGCTCGGCGTGTTCTTTCATGCGATCCATCAATGCTGGACCTGTCAGTCCCTCAGCATCGCCTGGCCAGTTTTCAACTTCAGTTGTGGTGGTTAGCTGACCACCTTGTTGCATTCCCGTCACAAGCACAGGGTTTAAGTTTGCACGCGCTGCGTAGACGGCAGCTGTGTATCCTGCAGGACCAGAACCAAGAATTAATAATTTACAGTGTTTTACGTCGCTCATTATGGCTCCAAAAAGGGCGTAACATTTCCCTCGATTGTATGGAAATTCTTAGTGCTTTAAAAGCATAAACAACGATTGTGATCGAATAATTGGTTATAGATTAGAACCCACTAAATATTGATAGAGAACGTTGACTTCTAGCATAAAATTCTATTCGTAGTAGAGAAGTCTAGTTTCAAATATTGTCAAAGCGTAAAACTGAAACATGACTCTGTTTTTGTGGTTTAATTTGGTTTGTTATGTTGTTTTTGTCGTTTTGTTGAAGCTATCAACGTTAAAAGCTGGTAATTGCAGAATATTTGCGTAACCTAGTGTGTAAATTAAATGTTAATTAATGTGCCTCATTAAAGGAGCAAATGATGTTACATTCACGTGAGAATACTCTACATTTAACACAGCTCAGCATGGCAGCAATTGAGCAGCTTTCCCCATCGTTTGAAGAACTGCCTCGTACCGAACATGCAGATGGTCAGTATCGACTACGACGTTATTCTGTGGTTGGTTTTGATAACGGCAAAGTCATCGACTTAAATAAAAATAGCTTTGTTCAATCCTCTGATATCAACCGATTTCAAGGTGATGTTGTAAGACAATTCGAGCCAATTGAGAAGGATATTCTTACCAGCGATGGCTTTCGAGAAATGTGTGAATTGTTTGTCAATGCGAATCATCTGCCAAACGGTCAAGAAATAGAAATTCACCAAATCCGTATCAGGGCACTGGAAGAAGAAACCCAAGTAGCACCTGAAGGTGTGCACCAAGACGGTTTTGATCACATTGCAATGGTTGGTGTGGGACGCCATAACATCATCGGTGGCGACATCATGCTGTACAGCAGCCATAACCAAGCCCCATTTTTCCGTAAAGTGCTAGAAACCGGAGAGGTCGCAATCTTGGCTGATAGCAAGCTGTGGCATAACGCGTGCCCAATCCGCTCTGTTATTGATGACGAAGCGGGCCATATGGATGTATTTGTACTCACTGCTACGGATAAGCGTAATGAACTTCAATCTTAATCAGATCAGAGAGCAATTTCCGGCGTTGGCTCAATACCACAACGACAAGCCCGTGACGTTTTTTGATGGTCCAGGTGGCTCACAAGTGCCTCAACCAGTACTAGACAGCATGGTTGGGTATTTAGGTCGTTTCAACGCTAACTTAGGCGGGCATTATTTCTCTAGCCAAGTGACCGTTGACGTAATGCAAAATGCGCGTGAGTCGGCTCAGGCGCTACTTAATGCCCCTTCATCTGGCAATATTGTCTTCGGTGCCAATATGACCTCACTAACCTTTCAGCTTAGTCGCGCGATTAGTCGAGATTGGCAAGCAGGAGATGAGATCATTGTTTCCGCTTTGGATCACTATTCAAATGTATCCAGCTGGCAGCAAGCGGCAGAAGATAAAGGCGTTACGGTTCATCAAGTTCGTATCAACGAAGAAGATTGTACGCTGGATATGGAGCATTTAAGCCGCCTTCTTTCTGATAAAACGCGCCTTGTCGCTGTGACTTATGCATCGAACACGACGGGTTCTATTGTGGATGTACAGCAAGTAGTCAGCATGGCGCACAATGTTGGGGCACAAGTTTATGTGGATGCCGTCCATTATGCGCCTCATCATTTGGTTGATGTTCAAGCGTTAGGTTGTGACTTTTTAGCTTGCTCAGCTTACAAGTTTTTCGGACCGCACGTTGGTATTGCTTACATAGCCGATCAGTGGCTCCACAGTATTCGCCCTTACAAAGTCGAGCCTGCCACTAATATAGGCCCTGGTCGATTTGAAACAGGAACGCAAAGTTTTGAAGGTCTTGCTGGTGTCGTTTCTGCGGTTGAGTATCTGGCTCAATTTGGTGAAGTCGGTTTACCTCTTCGCCAACGGTTGGAGCAAAGCTACCAACTGTATGAACAACATGAGCAGCGCTTGAGTGAGCGTTTCTTACAGCGTTTGAATGCATTAGATGGTGTCAATCTATTCGGTATCGCAAAGGAAGATAGCCAGCTCCGCACGCCAACTTTTGCGCTAACGTTTGACCGATATTCTCCAGAGTTCATCGCGAAAACACTGGGTGAACATAACATTTGTGTATGGAATGGTCACTTTTATGCGTTGGGCTTAGTTCGTCAACTTGGTTTAGAAGAATCGGGTGGTGTAGTGCGAATTGGTTGTATGCATTACAATACAATAGAAGAAGTCGATATGTTATTCGATGTGCTAGAAAGCATCCTTGACGCATAACTAACGATTTCTTCCTAATAGAAAAACAAAAGCTCGAGTCAAACTCGAGCTTTTTTCGTTTTTATTTGAATCAACGCGTTTTACAAGCGATTACTCACTAACTTCAACTTCATAGGAAGTGAATTTTCTTACATTAATAACGCCAGTATCAAAGATGAGGTATTGACCTTTAATGCCTTGCAAAGTGCCAGTAACAACCGGGTTTTTATCGAAGTTATGCGAAGTGATCTTCGTTGGGTGCTGTTGTACCGGGTAGCTAAGGTCGGTAATGCTTTCGTTTAATACTTCAATGGCATCTTCGCCGAATTGCTGTTTTATCTCGGCAATTTTCTCTTCGACTAAAGGCAATAGCTCAGCAAAACGGTCCTGCAATGCCATAGGTTCACCGTCACCTTTAAGCAGTGTGCGCCAATTGGTCTTGTCTGCGATATGTTTCGCCAGTTCAACTTCAATTAAACCGGAGATATGGCGAGTTTTTACTTTAAAAATTGGCAAGCCCTGAGTCGCGCCTTGGTCAATCCAACGAGTCGGGATTTGAGTATGACGAGTAATACCAACTTTTAAGCTGGATGTGTTGGACAGGTAGACAAAGTGATCCACCATGCAATTCTCTTCACCCCATTGTGGTTCGCGACAAGTCCCTTGATCGTAGTGGCAGGTCTCTGGCTTCATGATACACATGTCGCAGCTTGCTAGCTTTTTCATGCATACAAAACAGTGGCCTTGCGAATAACTCTTTTTCGTTTTCTTTCCACATGAGCAACAAAAAATATTGCCAGTGTGAGTCAGTGTGAGCGTTTTACCCAGAAACGGAGTTAAGTCGATTTCTTCCTCACCGACAGGAAGACGGTAGTTGACGGCACCGTCCAGAGAAGCACGCATTTTGTTTAGCGTGCCAGTTGCAATTAATGACATGACATTACTCATTATTGTGTTTTTGCACAGTATATACTGAAGTGGAGAAGAGATGCAGGGTTGACAGGAGCTTTAAAGTAAATGTCTTGCACTAAATTATTATGCATCGTGTTTTATTTTCTAAAAATTATGGCTGTGAAATGCTTCGCAAATAGAAGTTGAGCTGCACTTTTTAGAAATTTTAAAACGTGATAACGGTTCAAAATCCGTTACTATGTGTCGAAACTAAGAATTGAATGAGAAAGTGATTTTATTTCTTGATAAATCACCTTGATTTCATTTTTTGAAATTATTGAACCTCACGTATTGCATATAATCTCAGCAGGTCACTTGCCCATGAAGTGGATCCATAACTTTATCTTTGCTCTTTCTATTTGCACTATCAGTTTGGTTGCCCTTTATAGTGTGCTTGGCGATACGCGAAAGCTGACCATTACACCTGAGCATTTCAATATCTATGCAACTAAAGATGCCAGTGAAGGAGGTGTGAGTGAGGCTGATATCACATACGATCGGCAAAGCCTAGTTCTTAGCTGTGAACTAAAGCAGAGCTCGTATGCTTGGCCTTACTGCGGAATCTCGGTTTATACCGATTCAGCAACGCCAACACAGGGTATTGACCTTTCCAACTACCATACGATTCGATTGAAGGTGCGATATGAAGAGGCAGGAATAGGGGCTAACCCTAGCCACGACCTACGTTTTTATCTTCGCAATTATAATTCTGAGTATTCCAAGCCGGACGACGAGTACACCATTAAATATAATGGCATGCAGTTTTCTCCGTCGGGTTCGATCGATATTGTCGAAATTCCGATTAAAAATCTTCAGGTGATGACCTGGTGGTTAGCAGATAACGGAGTCGCGATTGAGCACTCTGCACCTGAATTTTCAAACATCACACGTATTGATATTGCAACTGGGTCTGGTGCGGCACTTGGTAAACATAGAATTGTGATTGATAAAATTGAGTTTGAAGGCGCTTACCTTGCGCAAGAAACATTGTTGTATGCATTATTACTCTCTTGGATGGCGCTTGGACTGGCTTTTTCACTGCATGAGTTACGAAAAAATAGAGTGGCTTATGAAAAAGCGCAAAAGCGTCACCGTCATTTGGAAAAGGTGAATGATACTTTGCGAGCTCAAAACTATGAGTTTGCAGAGTTAGCGCATCGAGATGCTTTGACGGGCGCGATGAACCGATATGCTGTGCAACACTGGCTGGAACAACAATCTCGTCAGGTTCGCTGGGGGCATAACACCTTCAGTATTCTCTATTTGGACTTGGATAAGTTTAAAAAGGTAAACGACAAATTTGGGCACCAAATGGGGGATGACATATTGCGCGAATTTGTCATGGTGGTAGCGACTTCTATTTACTCAGACGATCGACTCGTTCGTTGGGGCGGCGAAGAGTTTGTCGTATTTTGCCCTGATACCAATATTGAACAAGCGTTAGAGAAGGCAGAAATGATTCGCAAAAATGTGGAGGATCATTTGTGGGTGCACGGTGAATCATTAACTTGCAGTATTGGCGTTGCCCAAATGCAGAATGAACGCGTCTCAGAAACCATGGCGAGAGCTGACGAAGTGTTGTATCAGGCGAAGCGCAATGGTCGCAACCGAGTGGAAGCTCATTATGGTTTACTTGCTTGCGAAAAGAAGCAAGCCTGATAGCCGTTCACTTAAAGGAAAGAAAAAAGGTGGCCAACTGGCCACCAAGAGGGAAACTGCTGAACACCACTTAGGGGGGAAGTTTGGGTTATCGATACGATTACCGTGAGCAGCAGTGTAGTGCTAATCGAACTTGCTATTTTTACCAGAACAACCAAGCGAAAAGCGTTAGTGCAGCAATACAGGCAATGTTTAATACGAAACCAATTCGCATCATTTCTTTTTGCTTGATATGACCCGTACCGAACACAATCGCGTTTGGAGGTGTTGCAACTGGTAACATAAATGCACAAGATGCAGCGACGGCAATCAGTGCAGAAAGAATAACCGGAGACATACCCAAGGCTTCTGCAATGGTCGCAAATACAGGGACAAGTAGCGCAGCACTGGCGGTGTTACTCGCAAACTCAGTCAAGAAGACAACAAAAGCAACCACTGCAAGAATCGTTAAGAGAATACCAGCTTGCTCAAGAAAGCCTGACAAACTATGAGCCAAAAATACGCTTGTTCCGGTTGCTTTTAGGACGTTACTCAAACAGATACCACCACCAAATAGGATTAACACACCCCAGTCGGTTGTTTTCTCGATATCTTTCCACTCGACGGCGCGAGAAGCACCAAGTAGAAGGATGGCGCCAATAGCTACAAGAGTATCGAACTTCGCGAAGCCACCCAGCATAGCGTTAATAGGCTTACTGAATATCCACAACGTCACGGTCAGTAAGAAAATCGCTAACGTAATCATTTTGCCGTTTGTCCATTCGACTGGTTGATGGTCAAGGTCAAACTTGTGGCTAAGGTCAGGCTTAGTCATCGTGTACAATACGAGGATAGCGATTGGCATTAATACTAGGGAAATAGGTACACCAAACTTCATCCATTCAGTGAAGCTTAGGCCAACTTCAGCGGCTGCAATTGCGTTTGGTGGGCTACCAACCAGTGTTGCAATACCACCAATTGAAGCACTGTAAGCTATACCGAGTAGAACAAACAAAAAGGTGTTGTGGTTTTTCTTGGCGTCTAGCTTTGTCATCACACCCAGCACAAGCGGTAACATCATCGCGGCGGTGGCGGTGTTTGAAATCCACATTGACAGGCCAGCACTCACACCAAATAGCATGAATACAGCGACAGACATTTTTCCTCTTGCCAGCAATAGTACTTTATCTGCAATAGCTTGATCTAACTTTTGTTTATGTAGAGCCGCAGCTAGTGCAAAACCACCCAAAAATAGAAAAATGATGGAGTTGGAAAAGTTATTCAGTGCGGTTTGAGTGTTGAACACACCCAAAAATACCGCAAGTAGTGGTATGAGCAGCGCGGTAATGCTGACGTGAATCGCTTCGGTTAGCCACAGAATAGCAACAAAAACTAAGATGCTCAGGCCGGTTACTACTTGTGGTTCAAAGGGTAAGGTATTAAACAAGATAATGAACAATAGGATATTCGCGTTCAAAATCATGCTGTTGCGAGTGAAGAACCAATTCTTCAATGTCACAGCGAGTGCGGTCATGGGTAGTGCTCCTTTTGCATTGCCTTTTGTCGGTTTTTTTATGGCAAAGTAACTGACTTGTAGTTATTTATTGATGAAATGTTACTTTGAATGCGAAAAAGAGTTTTGCCTGAATCGTAGAGCAAATTAGAAAGTGTGATGTTGAGAATTGGAAATGGGTAGAAAACTACCCATTTGTTTTATAGAAATGTTACTAGGCTTGTGAGCCACGTTATTCCTCTATTCGACGGGGACTTGAAGAGGCTCGTTAGCTGCTTTATTTGGCTCTTTTACTGCGACGATAGGTTCTTGAGGGCCAAGAAACTTAGGCTGCGTATTGATAATGTACAGGTCTAAAAACGCTTTCACACGGGCTAGCAGTTCTCGAACACGCATCGATGTTTTTTGCTTGTTGGCCGTCGGCCCTGCTACCGCGAGACATTGCGCATCAATGCTGTAAGCATCAGCGATGAACAGTGCGCGTTCACAGTGAAAGCGCTGAGTCACAATCAGAAATCGCTCCGAAGCAAAAATTTTTTTCGCTCGTACAATCGAATCTAAGGTACGAAAGCCAGCATAATCAAGGTGAATCACTTCTTCAGGCACGCCTGCTTTAAGTAAGTCGCGTTTCATTGTCCACGGTTCGTTGTATGAACGGTGGGCGTTATCACCACTCAATAAAAACTGTTTTACTTTGCCTTGGTTGTAAAGCTCAATCGCCGCATTAATGCGATGAGTGTAGTAAGTGTTGAGGATCTTTCCGATGTACTTACTGGTACCAAGAACTACGGCAACCTCATGTTGAGGGATTTGCTCGTATTCAGTGAAAATGCTCTCTTTGGCTTGTAAAACCACCCATCGGTCGATGGCAATAACAGAAACAAGCAGACTAAGTGCAGAGATCGACAAAATCAAAGCAAATCGCTTCCAGGAAAATTTCAGCTTCCACTTTGATCTTATGCGAGAAAACAACAAAACGTTTTATATCCTTAACTAAAAATGTAGTTCTCATCATATCTGATAGAAACAAAAAGAGAGAAGCCCATTTATGCCAAAATCTGGTTAGGATGATAAAAAAATAAAAGCCCCTACATGGTAGGGGCTAATTATTAAACGAATTGTCTCAAGCTTAGAACGCAGTGCGTTTGTAGCGGCGGTAAACAGGTTGCCAGAACGACTGTTCAATTGCCACGTTCAATGCTTCATCAGTAATTTCTAATGCGACACCTTGTTCAATTGCCTTTTTACCAACGGCAAATGCGATTTTTTTCGATACTAAGTGGATTTCTTCCAGTGGTGGAAGTAGTGCACCACGACCGTTGATTGCTAGAGGAGAACATGTTGCTAGCGCGCGACTTGATTCCATTAGCATCTCGTCAGTGACACGTTTTGCATTGACAGCAAGTACACCAAGGCCAATGCCTGGGAAGATGTAGCTGTTGTTACATTGTGCAATAGGGTAAGTGCGACCTTCATGAACCACTGGCTCAAATGGGCTACCTGTTGCAACCAGTGCTTCACCATTTGTCCAACGAATGATGTCGTTCGGTGTCGCTTCCACGCGGCTTGTTGGGTTCGACAGTGGGAAGACAATCGGACGCTTACAGTGTTTATGCATTTCTTCGATGACTTCTTGGCTAAATAGACCAGGAGCACCAGAAACACCAATTAGTACCGTTGGCTTGGCGTTACGCATAACATCGAGTAGTGAGAAGCCATTTCCTTCATTTTCCCACTCTTTCGTATTGGTATGCTTTTGCACCAAGCGTTGTTGGAAATCAAGAAGGTTAGGCATGCCTTCTTGTAACAGACCCCAACGGTCAACCATGTAAACTTGTGAGCGAGCTTGCTCGTCAGAAATTCCTTCCGATACCATTTGTGCGATGATCGCTTCTGCGATACCACAACCAGCAGACCCTGCCCCTAGGAAGGTAATACGTTGTTTAGAAAGCTGAGTTCCTGCTGCTTTACAAGCTGCAAGTAGAGAACCAACAGTAACAGCTGCAGTACCCTGAATATCATCATTGAAGCAACACACGCGGTCTTTGTAACGCTCTAGAAGAGGCATCGCATTTTTCTGAGCAAAGTCTTCGAACTGGATCAAAGCATCAGGCCAACGGCGCTGTACCGCTTGGATAAACTCTTCTACAAATGCATCGTATTCTGCACCCGTAATACGAGGATGACGCCAACCCATGTACATCGGATCAGCTAAGCGTTGCGGGTTATTGGTACCCACATCAAGCACGATTGGTAGCGTGTAAGCAGGGCTGATACCACCACACGCGGTATATAGTGATAGTTTACCGATAGGAATACCCATACCGCCGATACCTTGGTCACCCAAGCCAAGGATACGTTCGCCATCTGTCACAACAATCACTTTAACGTTGTGGTTTGCTGCGTTGTTCAGCAAGTCGTCAATACGGTCACGGTTCGGGTATGAAATGAACAGACCACGACCACGACGGTAAATGTTAGAGAAGTTTTCACATGCTGCGCCAACAGTCGGCGTGTAGATGATAGGCATCATCTCAGAAATGTGATTTTGCACTAGGCGGTAATACAATGTTTCGTTGGTGTCTTGGATGTTACGCAGATAAATGTGCTTATCCATATCGCTTTCGAAACTTTTGTATTGCTGGTAGGCACGTTCCACCTGCTCTTGGATAGTTTCGGTCGACTCTGGAAGCAGACCTTCTAAGTTGAATGAACTACGTTCTTCAGCAGAGAATGCACTGCCTTTGTTCAAAAGAGGGGTTGCTAAAAGAGCCGGACCCGCATATGGAATATATAGTGGGCGTTTATCGTTGTTCATTGGGTGCCTTATGTAGGGTTGAAGGATGCGCACCAAATTTTAACGGGTTCACTATTTAGTTGTAAACATGCGTTGATGCACATCAATGTAATGTCGCAAAAAAATTCAGATACCGACGAAAATATCGGCAATATTGGTTGTTTAGAGATACCTAAAGCAGGATTTTTTTACTTGGGTATAATGTTTTGCATCATCAAATCAAATCCAATTTCTATGTTTCAACTACCTATCGACAGCCTGCAAGCCGAGTTTGACCATCATGTAAGCCTTAACCATCTGGTGGTGGAAGCCGAAACCGGGTCGGGTAAATCTACCCGCTTGCCCATGTGGGCGGCAAAACACGGACGCGTTCTGGTTATTGAACCACGTCGAATTGCTTGTACCTCGCTGGCTGAATTTCTTGCGGAGCAATCAGGAGAGCCAATAGGTCGCAAAGTCGGTTACGCGATCAAGCTTCATGCCTACTTTGATGAAAAAACCGAAGTTGTATTTGTCACTCCGGGGGTTGCACTGCGTTGGTTTTCGGAAAACAAGCTAGCAGACTTTGATGTCGTGATAGTGGACGAATTTCACGAGCGACGCTGGGATATTGATCTATTAACCGCCATTTTGAAGCAAGGAAATCAACATCGATTGATCGTCACTTCCGCTACCTTAGAAGGCGAAAAGCTTGCTCGTTACCTGAATGCTAAGCGTCTGCGTTCGGAGGGACGTTGCTTTCCAGTCACGGTGACACATCGTTCCACAGACAGCCGCTATTTACCGAACAAAAAGGGATGTGAACAGGAGGTTGTCGGAGCGGTAAAAGAAGCACTGGAAGATGAAGGTGGCGATATTCTTGTTTTTCTCCCAGGACGCAAAGAGATCACCCAATGTGCTCAGATGCTACAAAGTTGCGGCGATGTCATGGTGGTTAAACTTCATGCCTCGGTCAGTGATGAAGAACGACATCGTGCGCTGACGGTACAAAAGCAACGGAAAGTCGTATTGGCAACCAACGTCGCGGAAACCTCTCTGACCATTCCTAATATCCGTGTGGTAATCGATAGTGGTTTAGAGCGCAGAACTGTACAACGAAATGGACGTACAGCACTGACATTAACCAACATTTCTAAGGCCAGTGCCGCGCAGCGAATGGGGCGAGCAGGTCGCGTTACCGAAGGGGCTTGTATTCGTCTATATGGTGAGCACGCGCCTTTAGAGTTGGTGACACCTCCAGAATTACACAGAGAAGAGCTCGTCGAGCCCATGCTGGCAGCGGCTTGTTGTGGGTACCGTCTCTCAACACTCGATTTTCTCGACTCAATTCCCCCAAAGTCGCTAGAGGCATCTCATTCGACGTTGTTATCCATGGAAGCGATTGATGAGGATGGCAATGTCACGCAGCACGGGAGAAAAGTATATCCACTACCTATTGATGCACTGTTTGCCGATCTCGTTACCAGAATTCAAGCGAAGCCAGAGAAGGAAGCAATGATTGATTTGGCTGCCGCCTTATCTGTGCCTGCGCAGCTCTATCAGCGACAAAGTGGTGAAGTTGCTGAGCTTCTATCTCAAGAGGAGCCATACGGATGTGATGCCTCTTTGCTGATCCGTTTGGTTCGAGGGGAGCGACTTCCGGGCATTGTCATTGATGCCAGCGCACTCGAAGAGGCACAAGGTTTAGCGAAACAAATGCGAGAAGTATTTGAATTACCGGAACTTGACGTTGCCTCTCGATATAAACGTGAAGCGCTCTTTTTCTCCATCGCCTCATTGCACCCTGAGCTTGTGTTTGTCCGACGAGCTCGTCGAAGGGATGCTCTAGGAAATGGCGTAGTCGAGATGCTGGTTGGGCGTAACAGCCGCTTTCCTGACAAAGAAGAAGCGGCAATCGTGCTAGATAGCCATAGCGTGCCAGGACGAGGCGTTAAGCAAACACTAAACCTCGCATCGGTTATGATGCCTATCCCGCTGACGTTGTTACGCGAACTTGAATTTGGGGAGTGGCGACAAGGTGAGACGAATTATGAAGAAGAGACGCCAAGAGCAACAATGCATTTGGTCTACGCCGGGCGAACAGTCTGTTCTGAACACCAAGCGTTACAAGGTGATGTTGCTGTTCAGTCTATTGTCGAAATGATAGAAGACGAGACACTGTTACCAGGTTTTGCTTCTCAAAGAAAACAACAAATCCAACACTGGAAACTCTACAACGCATTGGGCCTTAATGTCGAAGGAGAAGAGGTTAACGACTTGGCCTCCTTGACATTTTCTAGCTGGTTAAAGGATCAGTTGGAAACATTAGGCGTTGAAAATGTCGATGATATGGCGTTATTTGAACCGGAAGACTTAACATTTAACGGTGTTCCAGAATGGGAATACGACGATTTCACGGAGCAGTACCCTTTAGAACTTTCGCTGCCAGAACTCCAACTGGATGTTGAGTATTACGCGTCTCGCAAGCTGGTACAGGTCGTTTATCGAGAGGGAAACCGTAAGGGGGACCCGAAGCGTTGGGAGCTGCCACGTTGGGCTGGTTGGAAGATACAGTATAAAAAGGCCAGTCGAGTGATTGATGTAAAGTAGGTCGGCGGATGACGTTGTGACAAGAATTGATATTTTTTTGGTGAATCTATAATGATTTCATATTGATAGCGTTACTTGCGTGTTGTTTTTAGTTTCTTAATTGAAATATTAATCAATTGAATGCTTATATATGGCGAAGCTGTACATCAGTTGTTACAAAGCTGGTTTTAATATTTCCTTTTGTATGTAAATTAGGGCATAAAAGACGAATGTTTTATATCCCATTGCTATATCAAAACAGTTGAACGATATTTGGTATATCTCATTTTCGAGTGTCGGGGGCATAGAATGGATCAACAAGGAAAGACGTGCATTGAATTCGACTACACTAGCTTTTTAGGAGCGACAGGTAGTAAAAAATGGACCTTTTTAGAGGCATTTGCCACCATCGCGCCTATTTTCGGTTTGATGTGGAAACAGAACATTGCGGAATTGAGCAAGCCTGAAGATCGGTTGTGGGATGCCGCATTAAAATCGATGTCTTCTCGTAAAAGTGATGAATCCAATTTGGTCCGCTTAACCCAGTTAGCTAAACATGAAGGGATCAATGAATTGCGAGTCGTTATGCCATATTCGCTCGATGTTCAGCAAATCGAGTACATAGAATCTCGCAGTCAGTTGAAGGTGGATACGTCAGAACAAGATGTTCTTAACATCAAGTTTTAGGCTGAGTATTTCCACTTCATCGATGTACTACTTAACAATAGTGCAATGAAAAGCGACCTCAAAGTAGGTCGCTTTTTTATTTTGAGGTTTTTGTCACAGGTCTTGGAAGTGTGATGAATATAGAGTATTTGCACTTAAATTAACAAAAATGTAACGTTTGGAAATGCAATTGTCATAACTAGCTTCTAACTTTGTGTTTTTAGGACAAATTACCGACTAAGTGGTTGGTACTGTAAGTTCGAATTAACGTCCCTTATTGGCACACAAGGATGATTGAGTCACCACGTCATTTGGGCATAAAAACAAACACAATAAGAAAGGAAGTCAATATGTCTTTGTCTCGTCGAGACTTTATGAAAGCTGCCTCTTCAACGGCGATTGTTACCGGGCTGGTGGGCTGTGGTAGCGATGCTAGTGAATCTGTTGCGGTTACCTTTGAGCACGGAGTGGCGAGTGGAGATCCTACTCAAACACAAGTAATCATTTGGACTCGTGTTACAACCTCAGCAAGCTACGCAGATGTAAGCTGGCAAGTTTCATCTAACGAAAATTTTACTGATATCGTGCAAAGTGGCACTTTTGCCACAGACACGAGCCGAGATTTCACGGTAAAAGTCGATGTTCAAAATCTCAATGCAAATTCTCGCTACTACTATCGATTCATGGTTGGAGATGTCACTAGCGAAGTCGGGCAAACTCAAACATTACCAGAAGATGGTGTAGAAAAGGCATCCATGGCGGTTGTTTCTTGTGCAAACTATCCTGCAGGCTATTTCCATGTGTATAGAGAGATCTTAAATCAACATGAACAAGACCCGTTTGATGTGGTGCTTCATCTCGGTGATTACATTTATGAGTATGGTGCTGGTGGCTACGCTAGTGAAGATGCTGAGGCACTAGGGCGAGAGCCAAGCAAAGGCACTGAATGTATTACCTTAGATGATTACCGAAAACGGTATGCGCAATATCGCCAAGATGCTGATTTGCAAGCGTTACATGCGAACCTACCAATGATTGCTGTCTGGGATGACCATGAGCTTGCAAATGATAGTTGGAAAAATGGTGCGGAAAACCATCAAGAAGAGGAAGGCAGTTTTAATGATCGTCGTGCAGCTGCGGCTGCCGCGTGGACAGAATGGTTGCCCGTTCGTGAAAACACTTTCTCAAACATGCTGATTTACCGTCAGTTTTCGTTTGGAAGTTTAGTCAATTTGATGATGCTCGACACGCGACTTGTGGGGCGTGATAAACCGTTGGATTATTTCTCGCTCAGCTCACCAACGATGGAAGCTATTGGCGGTTTAGTTGCTCAGTCGCGCAGTCAAGACCGAGAGCTGTTAGGCGGTGACCAACTCGCTTGGCTGATGGATGCGTTCAGTACGCACGACGCAACTTGGAATGTGCTAGGGCAACAAGTGTTAATGTCTCGTATGGAGTTGCCAAGTTCGGTTATGACCGCGATGTTTCAATTGTTTACTGCCACTGAAGAACAAAAAACAGAGGCGTTATTAGCGGTAAACTCTGCGATTACGGGTTATCTCTCTGACCCAAGTTTAGATACCATTGCTTTACCATATAACCTAGATGCATGGGATGGTTACTACGTTGAGCGAGAGAACGTTTATCAACTGGCCAAAGCCAGCAGTGGTAACTTTGTCTGTTTGGCAGGAGATACGCACAACGCATGGGCAAGTGAGCTTAAAGACGTATCTAAGCATCCTATCGGGGTAGAGTTTGCGACTAGCTCTGTGAGTTCCCCTGGGTTAGAGGCCTACCTCGCGTTAGACCCTGTTGCGATCGCTCAAATGGAATACACGCTGCCGCACTTAGTGTCAGAATTACAGTGGGCAGACATCAAACAGCGTGGCTTTATGCGCGTTACTTTTACGCCCGACAGGGCAGAGTCGACCTGGTATTTCGTATCAACGATTAAAGACAAAACATATCAGGTGACGACCAAGTCAGCCTCTACAACAGATGGCACTACGTTAAATATCGGCTAAACTGAGCCTAATACGAAAAAAGTCCGCAAGCTAGTGCGGACTTTTTATTGGAAAGCATTTAGCAATCTAGCGACAGTGCTAGTCAATCAATCCGTATTCTTTGCTCAGAACTTCGATGATTTCCGCTTTCGGATTCTCACTCAAATGAATCGGCTTGCCTGTAATCTTCTCGGCAATACCAATGTAGGTGCTCGAAATCGCCATCAAAGATTCGACGGGTAAAGCATTATCACGAGCGAGTGCTTCACGCTCTGGCATACGTTCTTTATTTAGCAAGATATCTGGGTCAGGGAAGTGGTTAAGTAGGAACTGGCGGAAACCTTCTTTTGAGTTCTCTACGATGTGACCTGCTTGGTACTCTTTAGCATCCCATATACGAGACGAGTCTGGTGTACCCACTTCATCCATGTAAATCAGCTTTTCATTGCTAGCAGCATCATGAACATAACCAAATTCGAATTTGGTATCGACAAAGATTTGGTCGATTTCTTCTAACGCTTGGCTGATAACGTTAAAGCCTTCTTTCAGCAATTTTTCGTAGAGTGCGATATCGTCAGCGCTTGAGAAGTTAAATGCTCCGTAGTTGTCTACGATGTTTTGACGAGTAATATTCACGTCATCCGCTTCTGGCACACCGGGAATGCCTTTTAGAATGCCTTTTGTGGATGGGGTCATTAGCAACTCTGGCAGTACTTTGTCTTTTCCTAACCCTTCAGGAAGTTGGATTCCACAAAACTCGCGCTCGCCATTTGCGTAAGCGCGCCACATCGAACCCGTGATGTATTTGCGGCAGATGGCTTCGATTTTTACAGGTTTGGCTTTTTGTACAATCCAAACAAAAGGGTGAGGAATGTCTAGAATATGGCTATCTGCTAAGCCATTTTCTTTGAACAGTTTGAACCAGTGATTAGAAATCGCATTAAGCGCAGCCCCTTTACCTGGGACACCATTAAGACCACCTTCAGCATGCCAAATACAATCGAATGCAGAGATTCGGTCGCTAATCACCATGATAGCCAAAGGCGCATCTGGAGCGACATTGTATCCTTTTTCTTTGATCAGTCGGGCGCTGTCTTCTTCAGTTAACCAGTAAACTGAACGAACTTTTCCACTATGAACGGGTTTATGGGTGCGAATTGGCAGGTCGTCATTGACGGCAAGTACTTGATTAGCAAGGCTCATTGCGACATTCCTATCATCTTAATCAAACGTCAGAAAGAGAAGATATTCAGCAAAATGTGGGCGCTGAATAAATCGAATGTGGGCATCATACCAGAACTATTTTAACTCGCCAGAGAAAAAGCAAACGTTTGCCTGTTTTCTTTAATACAAAAAAAATACATGTAACTAAAAGTTAGATTAGAAAGTTAGAAAACCATGTAGCGATAAGGCTTACATGCCGATAATCTAACTTTTATCGAAATTATCTAACTTTTTGCTCATATTGCCTCATAAAAAATGAGCTCTGTGAGTCATAAATTTAGATCAAATTAAAGGCAATAACATCTAAATTTCAAAGTCATACTAAAAGTAAACTCTGTGATCACACCCAGTGACCTCTGCCCGTAACTCGCTTCTGGACAATTGTGAGTTACGACCCATAGAGCATTCTGACTTTTCGGATTACTTCTAGTAGTGCAACCATACAACCAGTCTACATGTGGCTAGCCAAATGCCCTAATCCACTACACATCAAACAATAGTAAATCCAAGCGACTCTAATTGCTTCCTTTCTGGCGGCTTCAGAGTTTTTACAGCCCAAATAAGAAGTTCTCTTGGCCTTGATGATGCTACGTAAGCAAATCTGGCAGCCTCACTCTCAGGATCTTTGAGCCAATCCTTCCAATGAGAGTCACCTCCAGAGCGAGAAGAGGATATAACTATAGTGGCACCGTGAGTTTCTCCTTTCGCCCCATGAATCGTTCTTTTTGCAAACTGGAACGATGGCTTGTTAGTCACAGCCAATGACGAAGCGACTTCAAGTTTGGAAGAACCAGACGGCGATTTTAAGTTTACGCTTTCCAATGGAGTTAATATGCTTGCAATACCTTCAGGACAAAAACTCTGCTTTGGGAGAGAGCGAATCAAAATTTTTGCATCCTTTGTCCAGCCTGACCATTCAACGTCAACCTTTTGTAAGCCATTGTCAATCAAGAAACTTAATGAATTATTTAAAAATTTTCGCCAAGAGAGATTTGAAGAAATAGATTGAGGGCAATTGAAGCTGTTTGGTTTGCACGTTTCTTTTAAATGAAAACGAAGAAACTCTGAGAATTTCAATAATGACTGATTGAGCCTTTCCATATCTTGTGGATTGTATAGCTTAATAGCTAGGGCCAGATTCTGGATGTGAGTTGGTTTGTCGACTGACGTTTGGAATTTATTGAGTGTAGAGTGCCCTCTAGATACGACCACCGTATTGTTGAAACCATTACATTTTTCATCAAAAGTTTCTATTAGTTCCGTAGGGCAATTATTATACTGAAGCACCAAGCACCTTGGTTTAAGCCAGCTCATATTTCCAATTATATTCCCACGACCAGTGAGCTTCCCACAAAGACTAACTATGTTTTGACAACTTCTAAAATTTCGTGTCAATTGCAAACGGGTAAAGTTATTATCCTTTACGAAATCTTTAACTTTAGCTGGGTCAACATCTCTAAATCCATAGATTGCTTGATGAAGATCTCCTACAAAGTGAAGTTTTGCTCCATTATCAGCAAGCGTCTGAAAGATCAGAAGTTGTTCTTCTGATAGGTCCTGACATTCATCTATAATGAACAGTGGGTACCGCCTAACTAACAATTCGACGAAGTTCTGATATTTTTTATTTGTAAGCACTTCTAAAGCCAAGCACTCGACATCTCTATAGGTTGCAAATCCTCCCTGAAGCATTCTAACTTTGGCTTGAATAAAATCTCTAACCTGCCAATCACTTAGTGGTAGAGCGCCTAGCGTTTTATCTAAAATAGAATCACCTGAATCAAATATTAGCTTATTATTTTTTAAGTCAAGCGAGTAGCGATTTGCGTATATATGTCCTCTTTTGGCGTATGAGTATTTTGTTCGATAGCCAATATGTGTTGTAGGCTCGATTATACGAATAGATGCATCACCGCCTTCCCCAACATACTTTGTTAGCTCTGTTGATAGAGGAGAAACGATGTTTTTGTAGATAAAGCTATCAAATGTGCCTAAAAAATGAGGAAACATACCTCGGCCAAAGGGCAGATACTTAGATACCCTGATTGTTAATTCATCAGTTGCACTGTTGGCAAATGAAAGTGCGGCGAGACCTCCGGGTCTCTTCTTCCAAGAGCTGACTTCCTTGGCTACTTTCGCTGCAACCACTTCGGTTTTGCCACTTCCTGGGCAAGCTTCTAAAAAAGTATGCTCTTCAATACTTGAATTCACATAATTAAGCTGCTCGTCGGTAAACTCGACTTCCATCACTCCTCCTCTTCGAAATCTACCGATGAAGCCCACATAATTGCTTTTTTGATATATTCAGGAACAGAAAAATCATATCCATTTAACTGGATTCTGTTGGTCAACACTTGGGCAAATAGCCCTTTTCCAATATTGTCGTCATCAATTTTCTTCAGGATTTTGTGAGCGGCCTCGGCAACCTCACGTGGTTGCTTCTTAGTCCAATCTTGCTTCGACATTTCCGTAAATTCTGTAATTACTGTACTTTTTCCCTTAGTAGGCTCTGGCCATAGAGAAGCAATAATTTCGGACATTAGAGATGCATTGTTGCCCTCCATGGCTAAGTCATATTCTAGTGTCTTGTATTTACTGACATAAAGGCGTGAATTAGTTGATTTGTTGATACAACTTACGAGATCAATGGCATGGTTGGTTCCTTTATGCATATTCCCCTCGTAAGGAAGGAAATCTTCGCTTACCTCTTTTTGCTCCCCATCTTTTTCTGGGTCAGGTACTTGTTTCTTTATAGTTTTTGGTGGATCTCGGTCAGTTATTCCGGCACACCTAACCGGAATACTCTCTGCATAAGCTGCTTCTTCGGTATCATCTGGCTTAGAAACGTTGCAATATAGTTGCATAAAATGCTTAAAGTAGATCCCATTAAGGTTAATCGTGGAGATCCCTAAGTCTTCAAGATTCTTTTGCCCTTCTTTCTGTTCTTTTAGAACTATTTTTGCCAAAGTCGGAATAATCATTTGTTCAGCAATCCCTTCGACAAGGATTACACCACTAGAAAATAATAAATTAGACTTTGTTACATCGAGCCAACGGTTGATGAATTGGCTGCTTGATTCCGGTAACCCGCAGGTTCGCAACGGTGTCGCTACCGGAGTTGGTGATTTCGACAGATGAATGATCGACTCAAGATCAACTGATGAAGCTAAAACTGTTGAGTGCGTAGTTACAATGACTTGAACGTTTTCGTTTTGTTTTGCTACTGACTTTAGGTGATTTAACAGCCTAATTTGCAATTGTGGATGTAAATGTGCTTCTGGTTCCTCGATAAGCAGTAACTTAAATAGAGGTTGCTCTTCGTCCTCATCATCTAACGTAAGCTCAGCCATAATTGAAGCTATGTAAAGTAGATTGTTATAACCCAAACTATTTTGGCTAAGGTCACGGAACAGTAACTGGTCCTCTACAGACAGGTCAGGAAAGAACATTAAAGTTAGACTTTCTGCAATTTTTGTAAAATCGCTTTCTGCAAACTGAATACTGGTTTTTTGCCCGAAGTGATGCCCGATAGCTTTCGTCAGGTTTTCCGTTATGAGCTTATTGGCATCCTTAATACTCAATTTGTCATCAGTAGCTAAAGATTCGTTAAAGTTTTTTAAGCTTGCTTCAAGAGGATGTAACTCCCCATCTTCTCTACACTGTTTTAGTTGCTTACGATTCAGAGCCTTGAGAAGTTTGGATAGTCTAGACTGACGGCCATTCGACAATTTTGACTCAGCATCCCTTAGCGGTGGCAAGTAAATACATTGGACTAGGTCCAATAGCTCAGGGTCAAATTGGGAACTCTTTGCAATACCTCCCCATATGACTTTTTTAAACCGACCTCGAATTTCCTTGTTTTCAGCTTGTAAGTTTAATAGTGCTGTATCGGAAGCTCCTACCCATGGTAGAAAGGCCACTTTGTCTTTTACATCCAGCCCATCAAATTCAGCACAAATAGATAAAGATGTTGCGGCCTTTCCTTCAGCCAAAAACGGGCTGAAAAAGTCATCACTAGTTACGCTATATCTACCTGATTCAGAATCATGAAATAGTTGCCTAATTGCGCTTATGACAGCGGTTTTTCCCGCTCCGTTTTCACCGACTATCACGTTTAACCCATCAGTTAGTTGGATATTAAACTCTTTGCCAAAACACCGGTAACCTTCAGCTTTTAAGTTACTTAAATACATGCCTTACCCTACCTACTTGAATAGACATATTCTAACTGTTTGATATGGATTGGGTAACTCTGTAGGTAACTTACTTGAGTGACTTAGCTAACACTATTCATGTACGGTGCAGACTTTAATAGTTCTAACAGGAGGTATGCACGTGTCACTTTGCATAACCTTTACTAAGGCAAGCTAGCGAAAAAGCAATGTGAATGATCTTTTACTATAAATAACAATGGGGCAATTTCGTGTTTCATGCACTATCAGCAAACCTCTGGACAAAACCTTGTTAGATTAATTACTTAAATTAGAAGGATACGAATAACTTTTGGTATAGGAAATCGCCTAGGAAGTTTCCAGTTTAGCTTAAGCAGAGCACTTTATCGCAATGCATAGCACCGCACTCACTAGTAAACGGTGAGTACGGTGAGTACTTTGCCGCGTGCAATAATTTGTATTAAAGCGCTTTTAGTTACACATTCTCTCAGATATTTCTTTCAATTTATCTATGTCTAGGCGATCACTCGCCCAGCCCTGAGCAAATGGTATCGTATTTGATTTCGGTAATTGGTCTTCTTTTAGGTCTCTTACCCTGACCCTAGAAGGTAGGGCTGCTCCTTCACCGACAAAAATGGCTTCTTGCTGAGATAAAATCGGTAACGCACCTACCATTCCAGACAACCCATCTGGTAAAAATCGTGCGACATGCTGTTGATCGGCTGAATTTGTAAGTCTTAAAACAACCCACGTACCACACTGTGAAATAACTGTACTGTCTACATCGGCTGGCCGCTGACTTACCAGCATCAAGCCTATTCCGTATTTTCGCCCCTCTCTCGCTATACGCCTTATTGCTCCTTGAGCGGCTGCGTATTGAGCCTCACCATGATCGGGAACATACCTATGAGCTTCTTCACACACTAATAATATAGGATCCTTCTCTTTCTCTTGTTGAGTCTGGAATACCTTATATTGAAAAAGTAACCTAGCAATTAGCGCGGTAAGCGGTCCTGCGACTTCATTTGGCAAGCCTGAAATATCAATAATCCTAATATCTTTGCCTGCCTGACTAGGGGCACCAATGAATTGGTTCAAAACTTGATGCAGCTTTATTTCTTCTTCGTTATCAACCCAACACTTCATCATAAATGAAAGTCGAGTATCTCTTCTCAAAACTTTTAGTTTATCTAAAACAGAGGGTACAGGTGACTTGGCTAAATCAGAATTGGTCATGCTTTCATGGTTGTTACGGTTTATCCTACCGCCCTGAATGTACCTAACATGACTTTCAAACTCATCTAAGCAAAATGGTCTAGGTTTATCACGGTCGAATTCCAGAATATCGGAAGTATCCTTGCCATCACACAAATCTGGATCGTCAAAATTTTCTAAATGATTAAGGGCTTCTGTACCAAACTCTCTTGGGCAAGGCTTGACAATTCCAGCAGCAACCATTCTTGCATGAGCAAGTGCCTTTTGAACTACATTGTTTTGGCTAGTAGCGCTTCTTTCCGTTTTACCAATCACTAGGTTAGTGAACTCATCACTAGACATTAACCAATACGGTAGCTTTATCTCTTCCTGACCGTCGTCGCCTGCTGCGATGTCATATGCGCGGTACTGTACAGCTCTCTCTTTAAAGGCTGAACCATACTCACCGTGAGGATCAACGACTACTATCTGAGGAGACAGTTCTTTTTCATTACTATTATGCAATAGTACGCTATGAATAATCGCAGCTACGGTACCTGATTTTCCAGATCCTGTAGAGCCAAGAACCGCACAGTGCATACCAAACATTTTATTAATATTAGCTCGACAGGCTGTAGATTCAGATGCACTGTAAACAGCAAAAGGAACTAATGGATCCACTTCCGCATCTCTTGTACCTTCAGCTGAACGGTAAACAAAAGAAATTTCTTCGTTGGTTAGTAGGAATACGCCTTGTTGGGGCAAAGGGTAAGTTTTAATACCACGCTTAAAGGCTAAAGTTGATTTTGTATTATTCCAACTGCCTTCAGCTAACAGCTGAACTTCCATTACTCGTTGATCAGAATCAGCAGTTACAGGCATACCTGCTTCAATTAACTCTTCTGATCGCATTCTGAGCATTGTCACCAAGCCAAAAATTATTTTACGACCATAGTGAATTTTAACCATGCTACCTATTTGGCCGATAGGGTAAACACGACCATTAAAAGTTCTTGTTAATTCGGATATCTTATTGGAAATTTCAACTTTTATATTGGTTCCTGAGACCTCGACAACTTGGCCTATTTTCAGCTCATCAGTTGGTGTAAACATAACTATACCTCGCATCCATTCTTCAATACTGATGTTACACCTTTGAATGTCCACCAATAGTCGTCTTCATCTTTTCTTTTAAATGGGCCTTTTTTTCCAATATACAGGCCGCGTATAGATGCAATAATTACTCTTGAACCAAAACTATCACTTCGCCACTTTTCTAAACATGAAGGAATTTCATCCCTACACTCCAAGAAAGCGAGTAATACAGTTTTGTTTTCTTCTTTTGATAAAGCAAATTCAATTTCGTTGTTGATATGATCATCGCCAAAGCTATAGCCGCATACTGCTAAAACATTGCTATTGGGGGAATTCAGAGATTTTCTGAACAAATCAAATTGCGTAGAGAACGGATCTTGTTGAGTAGCAACGTATTTTGTAGCTTGTGGGTAAATTAGAACTCGCCGTTCTGCCTTTGGGTAGAGGTCATTATCCCTAACTCTCCATACATACCCTTTGTCACAAAGAAACCAATCTATTGAACCATGTATTTTAATTAAATTTGCACGTTGTCCATTAGATGGAATTGGTTCCCCATACTTCTGAACTCGATGGGCTACAGCGCCACCATCAAACCCATCCCAATAAGATACTTTGCTTAATGCTAGAGCATCTTCTAAAAGAGTGTCATAGTTAGTTGTGAAAATATTTACAGCTTTTCTTCGCTCTTGAACACCAGCAGATGCGTGGTTAAACAGAGTATCAATAAATTCTAAATGAGCTTTGATATCCACAATTGGTTTAGACAATGAGCCCTCCTCAATTGTATTTCCATCCCCGTCTTCAACATAGCCACATCGGATCACATTTGAAATAGACTCAAGAATAGCATTATGTACTTCTTCTAGTGTAGTTAGCTCAACAATACCGCCACTAATGACTGTCATCTTCTTTTTGTTTCTTTCAGCTAATGCAGAATAGTCGCCAAGATGACTCAGAACATGTTCTATATGGCATTGTTCAGGCAACTCTTGAAATAGTGGAGTGATGATATCGTCATATAATTCTTTGTGACTAGCTTCTAGATCCTTTTTAACTTTATTTGTCAAAGGGTACATTAGCGGTAGTTTTGCATCGAAGCTTATCCCTGCACCCAATAGCCAACTCTGCTCACTGCACTTCAAGTGTTCTTCTATTTGCAAGAACAACTCATCATCAATCAAATCACTCATTTCTTTTCCTTCTTATAGAGTTGTAGCCAAATGGGCAACTAGAGCCTTTTGACGCCATACTAGAATGCGACTCCACCCAGAATCCAAGTAAACCACTGTAAATACCAAACTTAACCGAACAAAAATGCCAAAGGTTAGCCGTTAGCAGCAAGTAATTTTTATGTGCTTGGAAATTCATCCAGAGCATCAATTCGACCAGCTATTGAAACCTTACCTGCACGATTTGCTCTACGAGCTGGAGTTGCGGGTGTCGTTGGTGTTGCTCTCACTGCTCGGTTTGCTGGTGTTGCCATTGATATTCGTCTTAGAATGTAGTTTTCATTTTCTACTTCACCCAAGAACGTGCCATTGCTGCGCCACACTCTGCCGTCTTCAGTAACCCAGCCTAGATACTGAGAGCTTGCACTGAATAATCGGTCATTTTTTATGAAGCCGAAGTATTGTCCATTCCATCGGTAAATCGGTGTCATTGATTCTCCTTTATTCGCAATTTATGTTATCTGTGCGAGTTTTAAGTTTTCTCTTAACGCAGAATACTTTATTGACAAAATCTTTCCGTGTTTGCATTCGGTTCACGTTGCTGCCATTCATTATGATACTCAATGTTTATCAACCTATTGTGTGATTCAACAGAGAGTTTAGGGAGATACCTACGGAAAGTTGCCGTGAAAGTGCCAAAGTTCGGGTTAGTTTAATTTGGTCAATTTTAATACTGGTTAGGTGGTCAGTTCGCTAGGTCTGAGAAGTTTTGGGGCAGAGTCGTGTTTGCCGAGATTGGCTTCAGTCTCGTCAGAACACCTCTGGACATGGAAGTTTCAAAACAGATAGACCTGAGTCAAGGCGGGGCGGGGGCAGAAACAGCTTAAATAGAATAGGTGTCCTAAGCCATGTTGTTCGGATACGCTGAATTTGGAGGAAACGGAGAACATGGTTTCCTAAATCAATGAACTAATCATCCGTACAGCGAACAGTTCATCAGAATCTGCGCATGAATATGGATGATGGGCACTATCACGTCACCCTAAAGATTGCCGAAAAACCTTGCCCAAAAGCCTGCCTTTTTCTTTGGAGTTGAGTCTCGATTCGATGTTTGTAGGTGCGGCGATGAAGTATGGGTTTCAGGTAATCGGGCTCTTGTGTGCTCGTCAGCTATAGTAAGTAGTGCTTTCGATGCAACCATCCCGAGGAGTGAGGTCAGCTCTTGTTCGAAACCGATTGTGACGTCGACCTCTCCGCTTCGAGCATGAGCTATTTCGTGAAGCAGGGTCGACGCATAGCTCTCGACAGAAGCGAGTTCGTCGCGCTTGATGATAATTTCCTTACCTGTCCAAAGCCCCCTAGCTTCCGAGAAGCCCCCCGTCTCGGGGCGCATCGTTTCCGAGATCTTCACCGACTGAACCCTCGGAGGAAGTCCACCGACTAGATCTGCGAGCTTTCCGGTCGTGCCAAACACCACTCTTTCGGCCTGTGAAAGCTTTTCTAGTGGGACAAATTTGAACTCGAAACAATCGTTCCACCCAGAAATGAAATTGCCTAAATCCTGTATTACGTTTCCTTCAGTATCAACCTGTCCCGACAGCTTTTCCTTGACGTTACTCGGGATTGTGATTATCTGCCGCCCATTTGCCCGGGCTTCCTCGACGAAACGCGGAGCATTCATAATCTCCTCATCCGTCAGGAATAGGACGTTTCCCGACGCATTGGTGATCTTCGATGCATGAACGGAGACATCCGTCCATTTCATTTCGTCGTGGAGTAAGCCACTCCCAAAGTTACCGAGATCATTGACGAGAGTTTTAGCAACTGCTTCCGAAGAGGAAGCGAGCAGAATGGACTTAACTCGGTCGGAGTAGGCGGTTCTCCCGACATTCGTTCGTTCGCGATTGAGAGCCTTCTTGATAGCAGCCGTCAGCGAAGTGATGTTGTAGGAGAATAGAAAATTTTCTTCTTCGGCGACGCGGATACCGTTAATGTAAATGAAAGAGACCCTGCCCACTTTCCGCAAGACTTCTCCATATTGGTTTTTCTCTAGGCACTCTTCACCGGAGAAGCGCAGGAATAGACGCTTCGCCTTCTCGATATCATCTGTAGAACAGCCTTTCAAGATGAATTCTGTTCCGACGAATGCAGGGTCGGACGGTTCGGAGATACAGGCATGTAGCGTGATGACATCAGAGAAATCATGTTTTTCAGAACGGTCGAAGGAGACATCGCAGAACTTAGAGCGGATACGGGTCTCGATGCCCAAGCGATCGAATGTGGCTAGAGCATCCTTCAAGCCCACACCGAATTTTCCGATGAGTCCGGGATGTTCTAGCTTTTCTTGATTCTCGTTCATCGTGAAGTGCTCGTGTCTAAGGCCACGGCCAAAGTCCCTTATGCACCAATGACCTCGGTCATCACGTGAAATAATAATGTTCTCTGTGTCAGTCAATATCTGCTCGTCGAGAGCGTTTGCAATGATTTCCCGAACTGCATGGAATACATCCCAGTTTTCAAGCATTCGATCTATATTTAGGTCAAACTTCTTAGTTACCATATTCGTTCCGCTTCGATTCTGCCTGATACCCACGCTGTTTTAACTGTCTAAAAATCGTTGGATAAAATTTTGTGAGGTACGGATGCCCACTTCCCCTTTAAAGTGGTGTAATGCTGACTTTTTGGAGGCTAGCACAATCGAATATGCGCAACTGATGCTCATGTCAAACAAATGGCATATTTTTAGAATTTATGGGGTATTGATGGGATTACTTTTAGTAGGGCAAACACATGGAGTTTCTGTAGCATAGGGTACTGACTCTAAACGATTTTGGGGCAAAGAAGATTTACGAAAGACGATGCATGTACTACTGCATCAATAACTTTCACGCTGAATTAGCAAAAAATCCAATTGCCGAACCTAAACTTAAGTGATGTAGATGAGCTTTGACAAAAAATGATATATCACGGACTTTAAACTAATGGAGACGCTTCCTATTGAGCCTGTTTAGATGAGTGTAGACACGTAACAATGTCAAAGCTATATTTACTTATCATCGTCATCGGATGAAATCCGCGGCTCGCCATCTAAGATATATGACATGAAACAAGAAACTAAAAAAATTCACCTTTCCGACCAACAGCGTCGTGAAGCAGTTACTCGCTTGATGAGTCGAGTTATTGTCAGTGAGCATCGTGCCCCCAAGATCAAGAAAGTCCGCCGTAATGTTATACAACAGATGTGCGTTGAATTTACTAAGGCAGTTCACGCTGAATAACAATCACTAGTAATTCTTTCACAGCCTTCAACGGTGTTTTGTTATCTAGCCAAAAGCTAGCGCTGTTGTTGCGTTAGCTTCCTCTCTAGAAATTGAATGAAAATGTCATCTTCTATGTAAAACAGATCATAACCAACATGCTGAATACCCTCTTGCGAGATTTCCGTGATTTGCCCTCTACCATCGTTCTCGAGTGAAAACTCTCGTTGAAGGTTATACATCAACTGATTGAACCGGAGGTCAGCATTGTTGCTCCAAAGCTCCTTCAAAAGTGAAAGCGTAGTTTCTATTCGTTTAGGGTCACGCATTGGGGTGCTCCTTGTGGTCTAACGTCAAAATACATATTTGAATCAATTTTTATGGTGTTAATTATCAGCGCCAGGGGGCAACACGTCTAGCGTACATACATCTTAATGGAGGAGTTACCCAAAGTATTACTATTTAAAACCAATACCAAAATTTAACTCTAGTTTTGGTATTTCACACTTTTCTGGTCGTGTATTTGAGCTCAAATACCAAAAGTAACGTTGAATTTAGTATATATACCAAAAATATGCATAAATTTTGGTATCGCATGTAGAAAATGCAGGATGCAATCTCCCTTCAACCAATTTGTATCAATTTTGTTTGTGCAGGAACCTGTTAGCACCTAAAGCGTTGGAGGCGCTTTAGTCTAGAGGACGTGCCCCATAGATAAAAAGACAATATAAACCTGATTGATTGGAACGATATCTTTACTTAGTTATTACTTGGTCTTTTCCACAAATAAGAGCAAACTCATCGCGCAAGTTGCGTCACGCAACCTGCGTGATGAGCTTTTTAGCTCGGAGAAGGAATCAAGAAAGGTTTGCCATTAATGCACAGCACACTCTTGGACATAGATAATTTAGAGGCAATAGCTTGGTAATCACTTCTTGTTGTTGTCTTTGGTGTCGCTGTCCTTGCCGTTCTTATTGTCTCTCTCCAACTTTGCACCGTTTTCATCAATCTCTAACTTTGTCGCAGCGCCATCTTTCTTGATTTCTACGCTGCTTTGTTCTTCTGTCGAGTTAAGAGATACAGATGAATTTCCATTTAATGCATTAACAGATAGATCACCATCGGTAAATTTCACATTTAATAAGTAGTCTTCCCATTCTAAACAAAACTCAAGTGAGCCGTAGAGCATCAGGAATAAGCTTAAAGTAATTAGTTCAAGGAAACTCAGGGCGAATAGATCACGTAGTGAGCCGTTGAAGTCGATTGTAGCAATCTCTATGAGCTTGATACCGTGTTCACACCCAAAAGCGATAAAGCTCAATAGGAACGAAATTGCCGAAGTTATAGCCAATATACGCTTATGTCTTCTGTTCGCTATGAGTGCGGCTTTGCGAAGTTCTTCGTTAAGTTGATTAATAATTTTAGCTTTAGCCCATTCAACTACCTTTGCTACTAGCTTCTTCCACCAACCTTTTTTCTTGTTTATCTTTTTCTTGGCGATCCTTAGCTTAAGGAAAATAGGGATACAGATAGCGGTTAGGAAGATACGGCCAAGATCTAGCTCATCATTATGAGTAAAGGTGTTATATGCTGCCCAACCATTGCTTGTAAAGAAAAGAAGCACAACAAACTGCATAAGGTGATAAAGTGGGAAATTCCATAGGTTTTCAACCCACGCAGGTTGATCATTGATGAACTTTTCGAAAAAACGGATTATTCTAACTACTGACTTTTTCATTTTAATTGGAACCATTTTAATTGTTATTATGGTCATAAAATACATTTCGTCACTCTAATAAAGAAACGAACTTTACGAAGTCAACTATCTTTGTAAGGCTATTGTATCTGGTAAATCACCAATGCATTCCAAGCTTCATACTCATAACCGATTTGTGGTGTTCACTGTTTTATATGACATCATAAATCCATGTTATTTTCATTTAATAATTCGCAGAATGTGACTCTTAAAAATCATGCTAATTAGTAAACCAAATGACATTAGCTGGGGCAATCGGTCGGTGCGCTCTAACATGGAATGAGGCAGATCTGAACTAAGTGGCACTTTTTTAGAAAAGTGCCACGAGTAAAAACTTCAAGCCTATGAAGCCTATGGACATAAACGTGCTAGACCTAGTGCTCTAAAGAGTTTCTGTCGGGTGAGGAAAAGTATGTTGATACCGTAATCGTATGCAAATGCAGGACTGGGTAAACTACCGTTAATAATTGGAAAGATTAGTGTTCTGTCAGCTACACACCAACAACTAACAGTGAACGCAGTATAACTGGCACAAGTTTAGATCTTGCAGCAAATATGATCGGGCTAGGTCGTTAATCTGAATAGTCTCCAGCTTGATAGACACCTTTTAGTTTTACAAAGGGCTCCAGCGAGTCAGTGATAGCAGCAGCTCTCTTCGCGTAAACGCTAATCAACTCTGCATATACATTCAATGACTGTTTTTATCTGCAATTGAACTCTACCAGTTTGGAGCCAGGACTAAATGCCAGAAAAGCTTACGTAGTTCCCTTGTTACCGTCATAAAATGGCCTGTGTTAAAGATCAGTTGATCTAGTTAGCCGAAATGCAAAAGGAATCAGGATAATGGAGACGGGGCGTCTATGAACAGAGCTTGACAGACTGTTCTGCTAAAGTTGTTACACTATCAGTCAATCAACACACCATGACACTGATCGTTTCAATAAAAACCACATCTTATCTAGCAACTAAACTTGGAAGACGAAATTTACGTATAGGTGAAAGGTTCAGGCATAGCTGCGCGACATTTATTCTCATTTGTTAGGATCCTAAACAAAAAATATGAATTAAGATTTTTACTGTAGAGAATCATCATGCAGACCCTAGTTATGAGATAAGTGATACTTGTCTAGGCAATCCACTATTTGTTATGTCTGAGAGTCTAGATAAGACACACCGATTCAGCACTCATAGAACATTAGGCTTTAATCCATAGAGTATGTGAACAGCGTATTGATTAATAAACCCTGCCTTTAAATTTAATTTTAGAATTTGCCTTTAGTGGTGTTTGAAAAATGCATTTTTGCATACTACCCCGAAAGATATAAGTGCTCCATTTTTGTTCAAGTTGATCATAAAAGTTAATGGGAATATGCAACAGTTTATACCCTAAAGAGCAATAAATTCTTGGCTTAATAGCGAACAAAAATGCGTATTCGACTTTGTTATGTTCCAGTATTTCATCAATCTTGTGAAATAGAGTCTTGCAATGCCCCTCATGCCGAAACTTTGGCAAAACCGCCACCTTGCCAATGATAGCACCTCTGAAGCTTTTATGATTCTGTTCCATATCTCTGACATAGATCGCGGCATGGGCAATTAACGTTTTATCCCAATAAGTTAGTACAGAACAAAGAAATTCATTATTAATTTCAAGACAGATATCGCTGTCATCATAAGCAATATTTAACAACTGATTTATGGCATCTTCGTACAAAACAATATTGTTAGATTTGACTTCAAGAATCTTGAATTGACTTTTCACAATGATTACCCTACGTGGAAAGTTAATAATAACAATAACTTGTTCAAGTTTTTCATCTTACTCATCCCGAGATAACTGACTTAAAAGATCGAATGAAGATTGACAAAGTCCTCTAACATAGTATCGCTCTATATAGTCATAGTCTGGGTGGGCGCCGTTGTTTTCAATATCATGAAGTACCTTTTTTATGTTGCTATTTCCTGTGCTTGAAGATATTGGGTAGTGTGCCAGTAAAGACAACTTATTCGCAAAAGTAGTAGGATAAAGAAAGCGACTATATAGATTTTCATTTGCCGCGGGATAAAAAGGATAATCTTCATAGAAAATAACATTTAATCTATCTGGCATATCTTCGACGATTTTTTGAACACAAACGCGACAAATTTGGTGGTCTACATGCCCACCTTCAGCAAGTGGTACAATTATGAACTTAACCTGATTCTCATCAATCAATAATAAAAGCTTTGCCATTAACTGTTCGGCAATAAGAACTTCTTCTTTATATTGATAAGGCTGATACAAGGTGTTCCAGTCGGTATGAAGTAGTTGCCCCTGATCATTACAACGAAATATTGCCTCAGGTAAATCCAATTGAAAAAAGGGGATATTCAAAGAAGACATTGCATTGATGTCTTCTTCACAACGGATATGCATCCATTTATCCGGAGAGTATGGATAACATGCGGCATGAATTAACGGTGTATATTGCTCAGAGTTAGGGGAGCCTGAAAACACCGTAGCTACTCCAACAATATAGTCTTGTGCGAGTAGATCATGCAATAGCCCTGAACAAGAAATAGCTACATCGTCGGCATGAGGAGACAAAAATAATATCATAATCTTTCTGCCAATACCTTGAATTTTCGCCGACTCAGTTGTTCCATTTGTCGCACATTTTCCTGAGCGTTATTTATAATCTGCTGATAGGTCTTTGCATCAAAGCATTCGATCATTTTTAGTTTTTGATGGATTTCATCGACTGTATTCTCATTTATAGGAAAAGACAAAAACAAAGATTGCGGTAGTTTTACAGTTTCAACATAACTTAGTCCATTGGGTACTAAAGGAATAGTACCAGATTGTATAGCTTCAATGACTCCGTATCCAAACAACTCAGCTCTAGCAGGGCAAACTACAGCACGCAGCGAAGCTAGTGCTTTGAAATATGCGTCACCAGTTAAGCCTTGTATTAGACTGGGGGAGTGGCATGGCTTAATCTGATTAAATAAATCAATGCCTTTTTCCCATGACTGACGGCCGATATATCCAGTGCCTTGTTTTCCAGCTATCGGGCAGTTTGCTAATAACTGACTACTTGGCCATGTTTTTAATGGGTAAGGAATCACTTCAACCCGTTTTCTAAGCAAAGGAAAACTCTTTATCAACAAGTTTTTTGCATAATGGCTCGAAGCTATAATTTTATCGCACAATCCAAATAGTCCCTCTTCATACCGAGTAATTGCATCGACATGTTTGGGTAAAAATTGATGATCAAAGTCATAGGGTTGAAAAGCACCACCATTCACCATTAGGACAATTTGAGCAGATTCTGGGAGCAATGTTCGCAGTACCCTGAAGTTAATAAAATTACCATCAAGGATTATGCATGCAGTACAATGCGCCATAAATTCAGCTTCATGTAGTATATTGAGGGATGTAGTTAGTTTTTGTTCCAAAAAATGAAACTTAGAGGGAACATCCTTGCTTGTTTGTCCATATATTATCTTCACTTCAGCATGATCGATTAGTAACTCCAAAAAGTTATTTAATAGAGTCTCAGACCAGTCAGTATCACTAACCCATGGTGCTATTATAGCGATTTTTTTTTGAATCAATAGTTTTCTCCACATTTATAAATTGCATAATAGCTAAGCTAAGCTAAGCTAAGCTAAGCTAAGCTAAGCTACTAGTTATAAATCCCAATGTTTGGGCGGTACAGAAAAATAATTCATGACGTTTCAATCTAACTTGTTTTAATCTAGCATATAAATTAGCCGATAAGTGGTTTATGAATGGAATCTGATAATCGAAGGAACATGTTTGAATCTGTGATGACTGATGATGACAAACTACAGGAATCGTACCACGAGCTTGCCATGTCTGTTAGTCAAGATGCTGTTTTTCTATGTTTTACTCAAGACATGAACGGATTAGTTGATCGTTTTACTAAGAATAAGCCGCCATTTCTGGTGCAAGAAGTAAGTGATGAAGCCGTACTTCTGATAGAGCAATCAGACTCTCCGGTAACTTACATTCAAATAGGCTTTCCATTTCCAGTTTACCGTATTGAGCTTTCGAATTCGCTGTCTGAGACTCCTGTTTCGATTAAGTATTGCGTGCGAGGCGAGCCGATAAGAAGAATACAACGGGAATATTTTATTAAATCTGTGGGTAAACAACTATCAGTGCTAGACGATAGCTCATTCGTAGCAAAGTTTTCCGAATCAGCAAAAACTTGCCGTCGAATATTATATGTTAACCCATATCGATTCCTCGGAGATTCCTTTATAGGGGAGTACTTTAGGAACGCATTTTTGGAAGCGTTAGAACTACCGCAGGCAGGGTATTTCAGTCGCTATCACGAGCACATTTCTGCAATTAAAGATGTTTTGCCAATAAACGAACTCAATGATCATGTGGCAGAAGGTGATCTAATTGTAATGCCGGATCTAATTGACAACCACTTCGTTGACACGCTTCAACTAGTTGAGAAAATACAACAGAAAGTTGGTGTAATCGCTGTTTTGGGGCGAAACTTATTTTTGGATAATTCAACACAATCTCTCTATTTTAATCAAATAAACGACCCGATACTTCGCAACAGTAATATTCAACATTACATGGATGATTGCTTGAAACATTTTATTCCGATAAAACAACAGTCCATTTGTCAGCTGGGAATAAATAAAAAGTTCGAAGTGAACCACAAAGCTGTGTTTATCAATCCCTTTGCTAGGTTAGGGATGCGAGATTTGCCCCCTGAGCTATGCGCTAACCTCATTGCCGCCCTGATATCACAAGGAGCAAATAAAATTACTGTTTCTGGTGGTGTTCCAGGGGTAGAAAAAGATCACCGAAAACTTAACACTCTGTTGAGTTTATTGCATGCCAACCAAACTATTGAACAAGTAGAAATTGTAACTTTTCGCAACCTGGGGGAGTTGTCTGAGTATTTATCTGAGAAACAGATATCTGTTGTACTCAGTCCTGATACATCGATACCGCATCTAACAATGCGCCATGGTATTCCCGTGCTAACATTCTATCATGAAAGATTTTGGGACGAACAATCAATTCAAAGTTTGACTGGAGACTCACCATTGGGTTTTTGTCGCTTTAACGCCAACCAGATACCTGTGATTTTTCATGAAGACCGCGTTCCCGATATTCCTACTCTGGTGAAACTTCTTGCTGAGCTTGAATCTGTTACCTCTAGCAACGATTCCCAGGATGCTATCTCTCATTATTTGGGATTGCTGAACCAAACTCTCCAAGACAATCAAGTTGAGTCAAATGTTTCAGAGTTGCTCAGTCACTACGAAGATATTGTGAATAGTCTGAATATTGCCACCATTAATAGCTTTTTTGACCTTAGAAAGTTGTCTAGGGTGTTATATCTGCATCCACCAAACAAACGTGCAAGACTGTTATTAGCAATGTTTTTAATCGCTCCAGCGACTAAACTTTCGACGGAGTATATAAATGCTTAAGAGCCTTAATATTGCTATAAGCAACCACTGTAATTTTAAATGCGTCATGTGCAATATTTGGAAAAACAGCGATGCTCAGCAGGATTATATGACTGTTGCTGACTATCAGCAGGCTCTGCAGACTAATGCCGCATATATTCAGTATGTTGAAGAAGTCTCCATTACAGGAGGAGAGCCATTTCTAAGGGCGGATATAATAGAGTTGGTTGAAACCATAATCAATTCACTACACAAGGTTAAACATCTTTTTATTAACACCAATGGTAGCTTCAGAAATGAAACGTTGGAGTTCGTGGATAAGTTAAGTCAAAAAGTCGATTTTTTAACGGTATGTGTATCTATAGATGGTGATATGGCAACCCATAATCAGATTAGGGGGCGCGTAAGCTATGATGAATGCGTTGCTTTGATTAAAGACGTCAATGCGTTCCCCAAGGAAAGTGTAAACGCCATCATTTCAACAACATTGGTGAAAGAAGAAAGTGCATTGAAAGTTTTGTTCGCTATGCGTGATTTAGCGACGATATTGAAGTGTGGGTTCACCTTTCGCCTTGCTGATAATAGTGATAGTTATTACAAAAACAAAAAGTTTAAGTGCCAATTTAGCGACAAAGTGCTACTGGAAATCAAAGACTTCATTGAACAGCATTTTTCTCATGATCTGTTTTTGTCCCATCTAGCCAAAGTATTGCTAGGTGAACCCAACGACATTATGGTTGATTCTTCAGGACAAAATTTATGTAGAGCGGGTGACGTTTTTAATTTCATTGAAGCCGATGGAACGATCAGGCCATGTATATATTCTACCAGAGAACTTGGCAACATTTTGGACCTAGTAAAACTTGACGCGATAAATGATTTGGGGAGATTTGAACCATGCCCTTGTTGTACGGAATGTACAATCTACCCAATGATAAATTTTGTTAATGCCTAACTTCATTAAACGATATTAATACGTTAACACCTATCTTTTTTTGTGTGAGGCATTGGTCGTGTGTTTTGAATGGAGGAAAAAGTATGTCAGTTAACAAATCTAACGATAATATCGAGAAGCTACTAGATATCTTAAGAAAAGACAGACCCGACTTGATCAAGGCGCTTGTCAAAGACTCAAATTTAGTGACCGAGCTCGTAGCTATGGAACCTCTTGCTGTTGCTCATGCACTGGCTGCCGAACCCGCAGCATTGGCGGAAATCGCCGCCGCTGAACCAATTGCTATCGCTGAAGCGCTAGCCGCTGAACCCGCCGTATTTGCGACCTTAGTAGAAGCGGAAACGGTAGCTCTCTCCCAGGTATTAGCTGCCGAACCCACAGCATTAGCGGAAATCGCCGCTGCTGAACCAGTTGCTATCGCTGAAGCGCTAGCCGCTGAGCCCGCAGCATTTGCTACCTTAGTGGAAGCGGAAACGATAGCTCTATCCCAGGTATTAGCTGCCGAACCCGCAACATTAGCGGAAATCGCCGCTGCTGAACCAGTTGCTATCGCTGAAGCATTAGCCGCTGAGCCCGCTGCGTTTGCTACCTTAGTGGAAGCGGAAACGGTAGCTCTCTCCCAGGTATTAGCTGCCGAACCCGCAACATTGGCGGAAATCGCTGCCGCTGAACCAGTTGTTTTCGCTAACGCACTTTATACTATGATCAAGAACCAATCAGAGTCATAACCGTCTATCGTGGTCGATAACAGTGCAGGGATAAAACTAGCTTAACTATCAAACAAGTACAAAGGATTATCAGTAGTGGGACACTTAAACGACCCTGAGGGTTACACACAATTTTTGAAAAAGCACTTACCTAACGTTCTATCACTGCGTGATATTGGATCGAATACACTAGCGCCTTTAGTAAGTTATGCACTGGCTGACCCCTTAAATTATGGAGGTAGGATCCGTCCGTTACAAAGCCGTCTATTAGCACTGACCTTTAATATGGCTCGTAAATATGTACCTTACTATAAGAATTACAGTTCTTTTATCAATATTGAGCTTGAAAATGTTGAGGAACAACTAGCTGAATATCCTTTACTTTCACGTCAGGAAGTTAAAGAAGAGCGCGATAATTTGTTGTCCACCAATACACGTTATGCATTTTCTGGATTTACAACGGGTACTACCGAAGGTATTCCGTTGATTGTGGAACGTTGTCAGGAAGAGCAAGCATACATCTCTAACCTGTTCGCCAGAATGTCTGGAAGCCCACCTACAATCAAACCACTGTGTTTAGTCGAAGGTTCATGGAATCACGGTTCCGTATTACAGGTTCCAGGACACTGTCATACGTTTGTTGTTCCTCTAGAGCATGACTGGGGTTACATACGAGCAAAATGGTTGCTTGAGAGGAAGTATCAACTGTCAGGTGTTGAGAATAGAATTAGCCGCTTAAGTGGTGCTACATGGGCGCTTATGAATTTTGCTCAATATTTGCAAGAGTGCCGTGCTACTGGCGACATTAATGATAAATTTACATTAAGCTCAGTTGGAGCTTTTGGTGACCCATTACCTCAACATAGACGACTTTTTTTAGAGTCCGTATTTGGATGTACTGTAGCTGACACATACTCATTATCTGAAGTGTTTGGTTCAGCACGATGGGTTCCTAGAATCAATGCCTACATGTTTGAGCCTTTTGTATACCCAGAAGTAATAGACCCAGATACTGGTAAACATACTGAGCACAGTACTGGTGAGTTAGTATTGACGCCACTATTCCCTTTTACTCAACATTTTACGATTTTACGTTACAGAACCGGAGACTTGGTTGAGAAAATCCCCCTACCAAACTCTCAGTGCTATGCATTTCGCTTCAGAGGACGTTTGAAAACAGCTTTTAAACCTAAAGCATTAGGGTTTCACTTGGGGCTAGCTGAGGTTGCGCAGGCTCTGGATGCTGTATCAGGAGTTGTTCGGCCAAAATCCCATTTAGAATTAATCCAAGAAAATGACAAAGCACAGTGGCCTCAAGTACGGATTGTCGAGGCCAGTGGTAAACAACAAATTGCCATTCAGATTGAGAGCGAACGATGCGACGAAGCGTTTCAAAAAGAAGCGGCAATGGCCGTAGCGCGGGCGCTGCCGAAGCAATATGGAATAGAAGCAGAAAAGATAAAGATTATACCGCTTTCTCCAGGCACCTTGCCTGCAAGGAAAACACTAAACCTATAGCCAAATATCTGTTGTTTGTTTTTGGGTTACATCTTTACGACCAGAGACATTCAAATCACTGACATATTCTCGCTTCTTTCTATCTGCAATATTTAGTTAGTAGCTTTACAGGCTAACTTATTTCGGGGCGTACGACGCGAAAGAGCACGAACTAAAAGTGTTAGCTTATTAAATGATCCATGTTGTTACTTATACCCAACGTCCACATAAGGGGGGAGAAAGAAGCTTGGCTAGAATGAGCGTCAGCCAAGCTTTATACGTCCATTTTGATGCGCTTGTTGACCATTTTGATCTTTAAGAGTCTAGTTGTGAAAGTAAATTTTCTATATCTTCTCTTTGTTCTTCTATTCTGTCTGGGATTAGCTCAGACATTTCCAAAATAGCTCTTATAGTTTCAGATTCAAATTTTAGATACTCTTCGACAGATTCCTTTTTTGCAGCAAACGGAATGGAAAAAGTTCCTATGGGGCCAAACATATTTCCACCATATCCTCCTAAACTAAAGCTTGCATTTTTAACTACTTCAATTTCCAATACTCTCGTGCCAATTGATGAAACTAAAGCAAGAGTTTTGTTTATATCTCTTACAAGGTGCAGGTCTTTGTTGGTGTATGCTAGTCCACCTCCTTTAAACATTTGACTGGAAATAGCTCCAGTGTGAAAGCCTCTCTTTAACTCTTCTCTCGAATACAGCTTTGTATTCAAGTAAGGCTCAACCTCTTTGAGCTTAGCTAAATCAGGATCAGTTTTGGTTGTAACAGAGCGGCTTGATTCTTCAATTAACGGTTCTAGATCTGTGCTATATTCGAATTTTGGCTGACTGACATTTCTAGCCCAGCGTACTAGCTTCTTAAATTCATCTTCAAGGATTAGAAGAGCTGTAGCGGCTGTTATTAACTGGTTTTTAGTTTGTAAACCAACAAATGGCGAGAATTTTTCGTTATGTTTCTCTAGTTCATCTATACGCCTTTCAACTTTTTCTATTTCAGAATAAAAGGTTGAACGTCCTCCAAAATATCCTGAAAGTGTTGCTGCAATAACGACCACTATAGCAACTATAGCTTGTACGTAATTTGGTAAATCACTCCATTTCATTCTAAATTTCCTTAAATACGATTTTTCAACCTTAAAGGCAGCTTTAAAGGGCTAGCCCAGTTAAGGGATGAAGCATGCAATGACCAAGCTGCAGCATACACTTGAACACCGAAATCAACGCATACCAAAAAATGCCACGCGTGCTGAATCCCTTTTAAACTGCTGTTATACATCAGATATCGTTCATATCCACCTCATTGTGTATAACGCTTTTCATGCTCCTATGATGCAGTTTCCCTAATCGAAGTTCAATTTATAACCAACAGAGTAATGAAAAGGGAATATTTATTAAATTGCAAAATGAAGCATAACTTTCAAAAGGCTGACTGTAAGGCTGCTTTTGAATAACTTTATGTAGGGAAAACTTGAACCCCAAAATGTTGGAATAACTTCAGTGTTAACCCACAATGGGGCAAAGGTTAGTCATAGTTGAGCTGTGTTTCCACTGAACTCCGAGCGTATTTTTCCTTCAATCGCGCAAGTCACCATGTCAAATGCACTGTCTATACTTTCGGTCTGACGCAAATCTAGAAGATGGTATTCAAAAGGTAGTTCTTCAGACATTTTTGATGCATAAAACTTCCCGAGTTCAAGGCGCCAAGGGTATGAGTTGTATTCCGGTGTATAAACATGGAATAGAACCACTTTTTCGTATGACTTGTATTGATTTAGTAGCCAAAATTTACCAACATTCGTATCGGGGTGAGTTTGTTTGACTTCAACTTCTAAAGCCACAACAACTTTACCGTCAGTTAATAAGCCATCAGCTCGGAACCCGTCAGACGGAAAACCAGGAATAGCTTGATAACCATTGGTGAATTGTAAAATCCCGGAGCCAAAACTTTTCATCCAGCCAGCAAGTCGAGACTCAAATTTTAGCCATTCTGATTTCATAGAATACCTTTTGCTCCCAACACTGAATTGTCACCAACTTGATAGACCATGTATTTCATACTAGAAACATTAGGTCAACTTAGTCAAAGAGTGCTTCATCAAAATGTTATGAAGGACGACTCTAACGCGGTTTGGGGCATTTTTCAGTTAGCCGACAGCGCTGAAAAACAGAGCAAACCAACAAGGAAAGGAGTAGAACTTAGTTGAATTAGATGTAGGCACGTCAGCTCTGCTTTTAATTTTACGTCTTGATATTCTTCACATTGGTAGACTGCTTTCTTGTTGATGTTTTGTATCGGTGCAATTCCCATGTTAACTGAGCCACGGACGTTGCCATTACTTTCATTTCATCTCTAAACTGGTCATTCTCGGCTCTTAGGCGTTTATTTGATTCTGCCAAATCATCATATCTCTCCTTATCAACCTGCTTTTTCTTTTTGGGTTCCCCTTTCTTAGCTACGACGGGGTTAGGATGGTAGCGAGCCTTCTCCGCCAGAACCATTTCCAAGATAGTAGGATGATTCTTGCATGACCCGTTTGCCACGCCAGCTCTTTTTTCGACTGCATAGGGGCTAACCTTCTTGCCTTCTTTTTTCAGTGCTTCGAAGGCATTAATCAGCTTGGTTTTTACGTTTGCCATTACAACGCTCCTAATTCAAATCTTTCAAACTCAATGTTATGGTCACGCATGACCTTCTCGGCAGCTCGGATGTCTGTCAACTCGCGAGCAAGCGTGTTCTGGTTGTAAAACCCCATGTCTTTCATTTGCTGTAATCTTCCTGCAATTCGCCCGTGACGCTCTTGCCAGCGCAGCGCCTCTTCCTGATTAATGTTTAAATTTTCACAGTCACGACCAAGACAACTCGACTGCTCAAAAAGGTGATCCATTTTGCACTTAAAACCTGCAAAACATCGGCCATAACCTGTCGATTTATTTGCCCCTTTTGTTTTCTTGGCAAGCTCTTCAAATTGTTCTTCAGTCATTACGTTAGGGTCACCCTCAAACGCTTTCATAAACCCACCTGACTGCTCTTCAGGGTGGTCTATCATGTCCCGCAGATAGGTTTTATGACTTTCCATTTCAGCGTCTTCAACCGCTTTCTTGATATTAGCTGGGTTCTCTATTCCCAGCAGTGTTAACACCTCAGCATGACTGGCATAAATAGCGGTCATTGATAGGCTAATGTGCTTGAACTGATGCTTCAAAGCTGCCAGCGACACCAAACCATTCCCGATCACAAAATGGGCAAAGGTACGTCTCAGTGAGTGAGTCGTAAAGTGCCAATAAAACGTGCCATCTTCCCGCTCTTGAATAGGGTTATATTGTGCGGGTACGACAGGGTTTAGCAAGCCATACACCTCATCCATTTCATCGGGGTCATAGTTGATATCAATGTGTTTTGAGTATTCAGCAAAGAGATATCTAAGGACTGTGGTACTTAGTACCGCATCGTTTCGCTGACTCTTGATGTTTTCACCACTCCCACCTCTACCATCGAATCTAAATCGTGGTGAACAGTGAATGTCGCCTTTGTTGAAGCGATAATCATCATTTAGTGCAGTTAAGACCTCTAGCGCTTTTTCACAGATAGGGGCGCACGCCCATGCATCCTCTCTTGGTAATTTCTCTAACTTACGCGTCCAAGAACGCAGAGTGCATAGCTTGATACCGTCAAGGTCAATTTCTTTATAAGAGGTCGAGTCTATTTGCGTTAACTCACTGATACGCATACCCGTGAACGCGGAAAGTGCCATAAAACAAGCTCCTTCTACCGCCCTAAATTCATTACAGGCTTGGTGCTCTGTAATCCCATACTTTTTGGCGTAAGCTTTTACATCGCGAAGGTCTTTCAGTTTTTCATGAGCAGCGGTGACATCTTCTATCAAGCGTCCCATCAGTTGCTCATAAATAACAGGAATAACCGTCGGGTAATGCCCTTTACCAGTGCTTGAATACTGCTTGGCGATTTGTTTAAGGCTTTTTCCTTCTGGAATACCGAGTGAAAAGTGAAGCTGCTTTGGAAAGTGTTTGTTGAGTTGCGTAAGGACGCTTAGTGCTTCTAAATGAATTTTTACAGTCTGTTCACTGTGCTTTTTCTGTTCATGAAGCAGTTGACTAAAGACCAATTCGTTACTGAGTAGAGAGAAGGAGTCGATGGAAGTGCCTTTATATACTCTCAGGGCAGTGTTTGACTTTTTTGCTATGAGCTGACATTGACTGAACTTGCGAAAAGTGCCCCCATCCATGTGCAGAAGGTTACCTTTTGCTCCCCAAATCAAAAAATAGATACGCTGCTTGAGTTCGATAAGCAGCTTGGGGTTGTGCTTTTGGGGCAAGAAATTGATTTGGTAGAGCGATTTCACGTCGTTCGTGAGATTAAAAAACGCATTAAAATCCCACACATCATCACCGAAACAGGATACAGGGTTGCCTTCCTTATCCACGCTCACTACTGTGTCGTCACTAGGCATAGGAAACGGGTTCGATGTTAGCGGTAGAGCATACTTTTCAAACTTATTGAAATCATGACAGATACTGTACATGGCTTATCCCCTGAATATGTCCATAACGGAGTTTTCATCCCACAGAGGGTGACACTCTCGCTCTAATTGCTTCATCGCAGCTTTGAGGTGAGCCTTTTTAAAACGTGCTTTGAGCTTATTTAGATTCGCCTTCACCTCACCAAAGTTCGTGATGAAGTGCTCTACGTTTTGATGCACTATCATGGCTTCATTCAGTCGCTGCTCAAAGGAAAGCAGCCGCCATATGTCGTGCGGGTCATCCACAACACCGAAGTTCGAGCAGCCAAAGCATTTTACGACGAAGCCACAACCTAGCTGGGATTTTTCTTCATCGGATAGGATGCCGCTCCTGTCTACGGTTTTTTGGAATTCTTTTTTCTGAGGTGTGTCGGCGCCTTTACAAAAACCACCATTCTGATTCTCAACCACGCGGTGCTCAGTATCGACTTCCTTTATGGCTTCCCACTCCTCATGCGAAATCACCTTACCAATCGCTTCTTTGGCTTGCGCCACCGCGACAACCGTTCCTCCATCGGGATTTTTACCTAAGTTGTGCAACGCCGTTAGGCCAAGTGCTAATTGGTTTCTGGCTTCGCCTTTAGTGACTTTGCCATACTTGGCGTTGTCATAAGTATCAGGTGCATTACGGGTGTTTTGTGCCGCTTTGCTTCGCCCTAGCTTCTGCTCTGCGTACTGCTTAATGGATGATTTCAGCAGATTACAGTTCAAGCAAAAATCAGGGTTCTTTTCTATTAAAGCTTGAATACGCTTAGAGTGTTTAATCAGATAATCTTGAGCATAGGTTTTGAGGTAGCCTGTGGTTGGAACATCACCATTCATCTTTCGAAATAGATAATGCTTATCCAAACCCAGAAAAGTAGAGTGCGCCTTAGATAACGCAAGATGTGATTCAAAAAAACGTTTACAGGATGATCTTGGAGTAAATGAGCGCAGTTCAGCCGTGTTCCTGCGAGTTTTGAATCCCTCAATGCTGATACGGCCAGCTCCTGACTTCTGGCACACCCATTCATCTTCTAAAAACATACTCAAGGTTTCTGTTTGCCCTGTTCCGAGATAGTAGATGGTCAGAAATACCGCATTGCAGACTAATCTATCAAACGCCAACCGCCTTTGAGCTTCAGATAGTGACTCATCCTTATAGCGCTCTAACAGCGCTCTGCGGTCAGCGAGCAAGGCGAAAGCAATAGAGCGCAACTGCTTAGGAGTGTAGTTGTTAGAATCTAACGATGCTGAACTCGTATCAAGGTTTCTGGCTGCTTTAGGGATTGTTCCGAAGCCAAACTTTTTGCAGATTGAATTTAGGTTTGAACCTAGCCAGCCAAGAGTTTTTGCACTGATACGCTTACCATATAATCCCTTACCTGTACTTGCCATTGAAAGGTAAGTCGCATGGATGTACTGGGTGCATGTTTCTGGAGAAAACTGAACTTTGGTTTTGCGCTTTCCGCTTTGGGCATTGAATGCATGACGAAGAATTTGTCGGATAGTTACGAAGTGCGACTCCTTTGATGATTCGCGCCACCCTGACTGCTGGAACTTGGAAATCAGCAAGCGAATATGCTCGTCCGTGGCATACGCCTTTAGCTCCGCAAAGTCACACGTTGAATTGTCACCAGTACCGCGCTTCCAAGTATATTTCCACTTAGTAATTACCGTCAGCGTGTTATCGGTGACCATCTCCTTGGTCGGTGTAGAGCGATAAGCACGAGCGTTTTCTTTGGATTCGGTATCCATTACATCGGTCACGGTAGCGTTTCATCCTCTAGCAAGTTCATGGTTATCTCGGGAATTTGGTTCTTTTCAGGATTGCCCTCGTAATGCTTGAGGTACAGCATGGTGGTTTCTAAATCTTTGTGACCCATTTCGTCCTTTAGGATTTTCAATGCTTGCATCATCGACAACTCTTTAATTTGAGCCAATGACTCAAGCTTATAAGCACCAAACGTTGCCCTGCAATCGTGCTCTTTATGCTTAAAGTGGGGATTACTGTTCTCTTGTATCGCAGCGCGTAACTTAGCCCACAATGAGTTGAGACTCTTAGTGGTGAACGGTTCTCCATCCTTATTGATAAAGGCGGGAGGGTTCATATCACCCGTATTCATGAAGTACAACTGTTGCCGCTTTTTATATCGTTCACTTTCATGGTACTCATTAAGTGACCTCATCAACCAAACAGGCATGGAGACTTGTCGGTTGATATCATATTTGGTTTTGCAGTCATGGTCAGGCCCAATCCAGATACCCGTTAGTGTCTTCCCTTTGAAGCCCTTGGGAATAGTAAAGTGTTTAGGCTTAATGTCTGTGACCTCTATAGCGCGAAGCCCTACAGTAAGCGCCACACTAATCATTAAACGAAACTCTTTTGATAACCCATTGCAGCGCCAATTGTCCCTCACATGCTGTAGGTCAAGGTCATTCAATGGCTGTAGATTGGTTTCTCTGGTTGCGCTTCGGATTGAGCAGTCTGTAAGCGTTTGCCCATACTTAGTGGTGCCCGTCACTTCAAACGGCAGTTGAGAAACGTACCCATGACGGTAACAGAAAAGGTAGAAACGCCTCGCAATTGACAGAGCTGAAACGGCAGTGCTTCGTCTCAAGTTACCTTTTTCTATCTCACCTTCTAAATAAGCCCGATAAAGAAAAATCGGGTAACGCTGTAATCGCTCTTCGTGGTCGTCCCACTTTAGATTATTGGCATCCAAGTATCGGTAATACCTCAACAGGTGGAAGCTCGTGGGCTTAACGTCCTTCGCCCCCTCTACGATACGACGACTTAGGATGTAGGCATTGGGTTCAAACACTGGCTTACCTTCACTGGTAAACAGCATGAGGACGCCTTTGAAAGACATTGGCTTATCAACGGTAAACAATTCCTGAGTGTCTTCGTATGACACCGAATTTTCAGCACCAAAGGAGATGGCAAGCTCTTTGGTTATTTCAACGTCACCGATGTTAATGTGATCCGCTGTCTCTATGAGGTGGTAGAAGTGATCCATACTTAACCTTGGCCCAATTTAAAATCTAATTATTAGTATACGTTGCAATCTAAATATATTAATAAAGACAATTAACTAGTGTCAATCTAATTATAACTATGGGGATTCTTAGTCGAATGAAAAAAAGCCCCCTTAAAAAGGAGGCGAGATGCAGGATGGATAACGTCGAACTTATTAGTGGTACTTATTAACTCTGCCTTCGACGAAAAAGACTTCACACTGATAGCGCTGCGCCATGTCGCGCAACATAGATTGATTCATAAGTGCAATTTTATTGGATGCGACAACAGCACTGGCATTGCCTGATCGGATGGCTTTTATCACGATCTCGACTTCTGAAAGCTGTTGAGAGGGCTTCATTTGAATAACGTTTTTACAGCAAATATTAGAAGCAGTGAGTTGTTCAAAGTCTGGACGAGGGCAGTCTGCTGTAAACAAAATCCATTGTTTCTGCTGCGATAAAACAGCCAGCTTAGATAGAAGCTGATCCGAAACGGCCATGGGCTTAGTTGCTTGTGCCAATACGTTGTAACGAGAGTATGTATGAGATTGACTTTGTAACTGCATCTTACTGTTCCTTTATACATGCTGTATGTGTATACAGTAGTTTGTTTTGGTGACCTGATCAACCAGTTTCTCAAAAGTTATTTGTGGTTTTTTGAGAAGGAAATAAAAGGATTTTACTTTAAGTAATTGAATTTATTTGTTTATTTTTCATTTCTGATATGTCTAACATCAATTTAAAAATGTGAGGTGAGTAGAAAGTTGGACGAGAGACATACAGGGGTTTACTACTGTATATACAGGTGTTTTTCACGGACAGTGGTTTGTATACAGTGGAAGAGGGCTGATAACCGATGCGACATGCTATGTAGGATAGGAGGGAATACGAGATAGAGATTGGAAATAGGCTTGGGCGATCAAAAAAGCGCCTTATAAAAGGCGCTTTTGAAAATCAGTTCCATTGATTCCGTCTTGCTTAGCTCGCTCGTTGCAAACGTTCGCGCATTTGCAATTCGCCTTGGTTAAATAGGCGCACGTCGATTTTCGCCATATCGTAACAAGCTTTACATGAGTAGTGGTGCTTGCCATCTAAATAATCGTGACGAGTTACAAGACTAGGTTTTTTACACCAATCACAGGTGCCTTCTTCAGTGAACATTGATTTTCTCCCCACCTAGATTAATTTGAGTCGTTAGGTGTTATTTTGCGCCGGGCATTATGGCATAAAAGCGCGACTTAAGTTAAATGTCTGTTAATTTCTTTGAGAGGGAGATCGATTGCGGTGCTTGATTATATGGGAATAAAAGCATGGCAGCCAAAGTATCCTGACCTATTTTTACTGTTTTGTAACATTTCGTGAGACGAGCTTAAAGGCATGATTGAGTCGCTTCATTTCTTCTTCACTGCCCCTTGTGTCAGGATGATAAAGCTTTGATAATTGTCTATAGCGTAGCTTGATTGCCTGTAAATCAGGGATGGTTTGTGGTGTGTAGCCAAACATAGCACACGCGACGCTTAGCTTATGGTTTTCTGCCTGAGTTTTGGATTTCTTAAATTCTCTGAATACTTTCTCTAACTGACGCTTCAGTTGCTTGTTCGTAAACTCTAGCTCTTTTATTTTTTCCGCCATTCGTTGATTTTGGCTTTCCTCTTTGGCTTCACGCGCTTTTCTATTCTGCTTAAGTTTTTTGATCACGAGGAAACTTAAGCCGCTGATGATGAGGATCGCCGCTAGCCAAATCAGCCATAGAAACTGCGAGTGTTTTACTTTGGGGGTTGCAACTGTGCTTTTCTCTTCTTGTGTTTGCTCTGCTTTTTTATCGAGCGACTTTATTTGCGAGACTTGTTTAGCTCGTAGTTGGTTGAAGCGCAGCTCTAACAGTTGATTATAAGCTTGTTCTGCTGCTGGATTATGCTGAGAAGCCATTTGATACAAGGCTTCAGTCAATTGAGAAGTTGTGACCTTACCTGGATTGCGCTGAATAAAATCGGCGAGAAGAAAGCCACGATCGGTTGGGTCATTGAGTGCGATAGAGGTTAGCCAATATAACGCTTGTGTTTCATTTTTTTCGCCATTTATCCCTTTAGCAAAGTCGTTCGCGAGCTGTTTTTGTGCAGGGAGGTAACCTTGGTTGGCGGATTGCTCTAGCCAGTAGCGCGTTTCTGGTGAGGCTTCAGCTTCGTTTGATGCCAATAATTGTTGTGCGTACTCGTATTGTTCGATGGGGTCATTTGGAGCTTGAGAGGCAAGTGAGTAGCCAGAAAAGCTGAGGCTAAATAAGCAGAGTAGGGCAGACGTTTTGACAGACATTAATATGTCAGGCCTAACGATAATGGTTAGGCCTGCTCCGGTAATTTTTTATTATTACCGTTATGGTGCAACCAAATTACTTCAGTGGCAAGATCTGGATTTCAACACGACGGTTGCACGCACGACCTTCAGAAGTTTGGTTTGAGCAAATTGGGTTACGTTCGCCGTAGCCGCGTGCAATTGCACGACCAGGTGCAACGTTTTGAGATACTAGGAATTGACGTACGGACTCTGCACGGCGCTCTGACAACGTTTGGTTGTATGACTCACTACCTGTGCTATCCGTGTAACCGTCAATAACGAGACTGGTATCTGGGTACTCAACTAGGATGCGAGCAACACCGCGTAGAGTATTATGGATACTAGCATCAAGCTGGTAAGAGCTTGAAGAGAAGCCGATACCGTTTTCCATACGCAGTAAAAGCTGATTTTCACCAACACGCTGAACTTGTACGCCAGAGTTTAGCAAAGCGCGACGTAATTCCGCTTCTTGTTGGTCAAAGTAGTAACCAACGCCAGCGCCAGTCGCTCCGCCTGCGGCTGCACCAATGAGTGCATGCTGACGACGTTCTTTAGCATCATCACCCGTTGCTAGGCCGATTGCTGCGCCAGCGATCGCACCAATAAGCGCGCCTTGCGTGGTGGAGTTAGTTTCGTATTCACCCGTTGTTGCATTTTGGCGTTGAGTGGCTTGACAGCCAGTAAGAGCTAGCACTAGAGCTAGTGCAATAGGCATCTTTTTCAAGGAAAAATCTCCGTATAAAACTGAGGCGAAACCATGCCTCATAATGGGATGCGAATTATGAATAAACAAGCATTAATATTTGTTATGAGAAAGTAAGATTGATAAGAGTTTCTGTAAGAAAATTCCTATCAATACTGCCAAAGCTCTCAAAGTAAGCCCCATAGACATCGAAGTCATTGCTGCTTATGTGAATCCTTTACTATCCTAGCTATTTCGATGAATCGCCCAACATTTTGCGTGCTTGTTCGCCGCCCACTCCACGGTTAACTGAAACCTTTCTACCTTTCTTTAAGCCCACTTCGTAGTCTTCAGTTAGGTTTTTCATCGCTTCTTTCAATTGCTTCTTGAACGTTTCGCGGTCAATGTTTTGGAATTCTTTATCAATATAGTCATTAATTTTATTGGCCGACTCTTCATCTGGAGAAATAATTGGCAATTTTTCAATCGCGCCTTCCACCCAGCCAGATACAAATGAGTTCACACGGCGAGTCACTTCCTGAGAAGAGGTGCCGGTGCCAGCAAAGCTGTTTCGGAATTGTCCGGTACTTTCGTTCATCTCGCGATAAACAATATCGAAAGCAAATGCAGCAAAAATAGCGCGATCTGCTTCACCGATAAATTCGACACGTTTGAGCCCTTTGTGATTCAACAATACTGCTTCGACACCGAATTTTGTGTTAATGCCGCGAATCACTCGCAATATGGTAGAACTGATGTTCGCTGGTAGCAGATGAGAAGATTGTGTTTTTCCCATTCTGATGAACTCAATATCGTCTTTATCGAGACCATATTTAAGCATGAGGCGATGTGCCATTTTGATAGCATTGGCAGCCTCATTAACATTAGCGGAATTGCCCAGTTCTAAGCACTTGGCGATTTTTTTCAGAGCTTTTTGTTTATCCATCGACAACCAGTAACGAAAGCAGAAAATTTATGAAGTCAGACATATTACCTTTTTTGACATAAAAACGAAATACAAGGTGGGACTGAAGATAATTTCAGCACATAAAAAGAAGCCTCGCATTAAGCGAGGCTGGCGTTTTAGTTCGTCGTAATCAGTATGAAGTCGTACTTGTGTCTAAGAAGCCATTCTTCATTAAGATTCGTTAGAATTACAACCCGAGCTGGTTGAGCAAGTCATCGGCATCATCGTTTGATCCCGACGATTTAGATTCTTTCTCAGCCAACTGTTTACGTGTTGCCTCTAAAATGTCGTCTGGGTTTTCGTCTTCAGCAACTTCAAACTCTTCCAGTTGGATGAACTCAGTTTTATCCATTGCTAGTTCGAGATAGAAAATATTGTTGTTTTCGGTGGAGAACGTCACTCTGCGCGCTTGAGGGCGGTCAAGGTTGGTATCAACTTGTAAGATAACTTGCTTATTCAGCGCCAGCATTTTTGGTTGGTTTTGTGTGATGTTCGTTTGCAGGTCTTTACGAATTTTATTAGTGAAGTCTCCGACCAGTTGATTCATGAGTTCACCCAGAACATCGCCTACCTCGTCAGAAGTATGAGATATTGCCAGTTCTTCTTCTGGCATGCCCATATTACGCATGTAGTTGGTGTAGATCTCCAGTGCGGCTTTTGCCGTAAAATTAATCACAACTAGCCCGGTAAATCCGCCATCAAACAGAACAAAACAGCCAAAATCTGGTTTGAGGCTAGTCTTGTGGATTTTTTGCACCATTGCTGAATAATTTACTTGAGAAGATGTCGCCGAAGTAAGTACGCCAGAAACAGACTGGCAAAGTTTGAGAAGGATATCTTCAGTGGTCACAATTTTATTTTTTTTCATTCTGAAAACTCATCTAGAAACGCGATTCGTTCCCCAATGTAAGGCATCAAGCGTGAAAAAATAAAGCATAAGTTTAATTATTGTATCGAGATTCTGATTTGCTCGTCTTTTTAAATGTTGTAAAGTGACGAAATTCAAAGAATATTACTTCACTAACTCTTTTGTGGTGTTTTTTTTCGCTTAGCGCCAATTTGTATGAGAAGTGAGCAAATAATTACACAACCCGCAGCTGATCGGATCAGCGTCGTAGGGGCAGGAAGCAAATGTTACCAAGATTACACTCGCAAACTGATGTCGATCCTCTTGTTCTTAGTTTTCTGAAAGAGCTTGAGCACGCCGGATTCACTGGCGATATCGAAAGCCAATATTCAAGCCGACTAGCGGTTGCCACTGACAACAGTGTTTACCAGCAACTTCCTCAGTCTGTCGTTCATCCCAAAACGACTGAAGATGTTTCTCTCCTCGGGAAACTGAGCAATAAAGAAAAGTACGAACGAATTACCTTTTCACCTCGTGGTGGCGGCACAGGGACCAATGGTCAGTCGCTAACCAAAGGTATTGTGGTGGATATGTCTCGTCACATGAACAAAGTGCTTGAGATTAATGAGAAAGAAGGCTGGGTTCGTGTACAAACTGGTGTAGTGAAAGACCAGTTAAATGACGCTGTTCGTCCTTATGGCTACTTCTTCTCTCCAGACTTATCTACCAGTAACCGTGCAACGATTGGCGGCATGGTCAACACCGATGCTTCTGGTCAAGGTTCTCTGAAATACGGAAAAACATCCGATCATGTTTTGTCGCTACAAGCGGTGTTTGCTGATGGTTCAATTTTAGAGTCGGACTTGTCTCATGGTTACCCAAAAGAAGGCGAGTTTGCTGCCAAGGCGCTACGTGTAACGGAATCCGTATGTCGTGAAAAACGCCAGCAGATCGTAGATAAGTTTCCTCCTCTTAACCGATTTTTAACGGGCTACGATTTAAAAAATGCCTTGAATGAAGACGGTAACCGTTTCGATATCACACGAGTACTGTGCGGCGCGGAAGGTTCATTGGCATTTATTACCGAAGCAAAGCTGAACCTGACGCCAATTCCGAAAGCACGTACTTTGGTTAACGTTAAATACAACAGCTTTGATTCTGCACTGCGTAATGCACCGTTTATGGTAGAGGCGAAAGCGCTGTCTGTAGAAACCGTTGACTCAAAAGTGCTTAATCTCGCGAAGCAAGATATCGTTTGGCACACCGTGAGCGATTTACTTACTGATGTTCCAAATAAAGAGATGCTTGGCATCAATATGGTGGAATACGCAGGTCAGGACGAAGAGGAAGTTGCTGCTCAGGTTGCAGCATTGACCGCCAAGCTCGATACCATGTTGGAAACAGAAGAAGCGGGCATTATCGGCTACCAAGTTTGTAACGATGTAGCGAGCATTGGGCGTATTTACAACATGCGTAAAAAAGCGGTGGGTTTGTTAGGCGCAGCAAAAGGTCGTGCTAAACCGGTCGCATTCGCTGAAGATACCTGTGTGCCACCAGAAAACCTGGCGGACTTTATTGTAGAGTTTCGAGAACTGTTAGACAGCAAGTCTCTGAATTACGGCATGTTTGGTCACGTCGATGCTGGGGTGCTTCACGTACGTCCTGCGTTGGATTTGTGTGACCCGCACCAAGAAGCATTGATGCACGAAGTTTCTGATGAAGTGGTCAAGCTGGTGGCGAAATACGGCGGTTTGATGTGGGGTGAACACGGCAAAGGTTTCCGTTCAGAATATGGCCCTGAGTTTTTCGGCAACGAGTTGTTTACTGAACTGAGACGTGTGAAAGCGGCATTCGATCCACACAACAAAATGAACCCGGGCAAAATCTGTACACCGCTGGATAGTGATGCAGAGCTTGTAAAAGTTACCGATACCAAACGTGGTTACTATGACCGTCAGATTGACGTTCAAGTACGTGACAGCTTTAAACAAGCGATGGAATGTAACGGTAACGGTTTGTGTTTTAACTACGATACTAGCTCGCCAATGTGTCCATCGATGAAAGTAACAGCCGATCGTCGTCATTCACCAAAAGGTCGTGCAGGCTTGGTTCGTGAGTGGTTGCGTCAGCTTACTGAGCAAGGCATTGATATTCTTGACTTAGAAAAGCAAACACTAGAAAACAAAACATCAATCAAAACCATGATTGACCGCGTACGTCATTCTATCAATCGTCGTCACGAGTATGACTTCTCTCACGAAGTGTATGAAGCGATGAATGGTTGTTTGGCGTGTAAAGCGTGTGCGAGTCAGTGTCCGATTAAAGTCGATGTTCCGAGCTTTCGCTCACGCTTTTTAAACATCTATCACTCTCGTTATCAACGTCCTGCAAAAGACTATCTGGTTGCTAACATTGAAACTATGCTGCCGATGATGGCAAAAGCGCCAGGTGTCGTAAATGGTGTTTTGAAGCAGTCGTGGGTGAAAAGTTTAACGGCATCTACGGTCGGGTATGTCGATGCGCCGTTGTTATCAGTACCCACCTTGAAACAACGAGTAGAGTCGCTGACAACGCCTTATGATCTGCAAGCGCTCAGTGGTTTGTCTTCGTCTGAAAAGAGCAAGCATGTTTTAATTGTTCAAGACCCATTCACTAGCTACTACGACGCTGATGTCGTTGAAGACTTCGTTAAGTTATTGAAAAAGCTGGGTATGCATCCGGTACTTCTGCCGTTTAAGCCGAATGGTAAAGCACAACACATTAAAGGGTTTTTACGTCAGTTTAAGGACACAGCAGCCGACACTGCGAAGTTCTTGGCGATGGTAGCGGATTTGGATATCCCATTAGTTGGCGTCGATCCTGCTTTGGTGCTGTGTTATCGAGATGAATACGCTGAAGTGCTTGGCAGTAAGCGAGGTAATTTCGATGTACTAACAGCCCACGAATGGCTTTACCCAAGACTAGAAGCGTTTGAAAGCGGAGAGCATAAGGCGCAGGAACCTTGGTATCTGTTTGCGCACTGTACTGAAAAAACCAAAATGCCAAATGCGGAAAAAGAGTGGGGCGCTATTTTTGCTCACTTTGGTGCAGTTTTGAATACGGTACCTGTTGGTTGTTGTGGTATGGCGGGTACGTTTGGTCATGAGGTTGATAAGTTGTCGATGTCGAAAGATATTTACAATTTAAGCTGGAAGCCAAGCTTAGATAAGTTGGATAACGAGAGATGTTTGATTACAGGCTATTCTTGCCGCAGCCAAGTTAAACGCTTTGAAGGAACGAAGCCCAAGCATCCCGTTCAGGCATTGTTAACTTTGTTGTAATCGGACTAAATCAAGCCCAGTTTTACTGGGCTTTTTAGAAACCGTATTTAGAACCTTTCAAAGGATATGAATCTTGAAAAAACTTGAACTCAAAGTCCCACCTGTTGTGGTGTTTTTGTTGGTCATACTTTTGATGTACGGACTTAAAGTTTTGACGCCGAGCATGAACATTCGAGTACCCTTTGTTGAATTTGTAGTAGGTGTATTAACTTTGTTGTCTGGCTACATGGGCATTGCTGGCGTGTATGAATTTCGCAAGGTAAAAACCACAGTGAACCCAGTAAAACCTGAAGCGGCATCTTCTGTTGTAAGAACTGGTGTGTTTGCCTTTTCACGCAACCCTATGTACACGGCATTATTGCTTCTAATCATAGCAACTGGTTTGTGGTGGCAGCACTTGAGTGTGGTGCTTTGTGGCGTGATATTTGTCAGTTATATGAATCGGTTTCAAATCAAGCCTGAGGAACGCGTTTTAGAGCGATTGTTTGGTGAAGAGTATGTGGATTATAAAAACCATGTTCGTCGTTGGCTCTAAGCATTGCGTTTAGTTTTGTTTGGATGAGACATAAAAAGAAAGCCCAACGGTCGACGTTGGGCTTTCTTTTAGTAAACACTTTTTTTGTGCGCTTCTGATAGGGCAGTCGACTAGGCTGCCTTAACGAACTTTGCTAGGAATGCATCCTTACGTTCATTAAAGCGGCGTACAAGGTCGTCAACCGCTTCTTGGTCATATGGCTTCAAGCCACTTGCAACCATGCGCTTAATACCTTTACCAACGACTTCACCGTCTTCTTTAAACGCAAAGTTTAAGGTGACTACACCTCGTTTTCCTTTTACGTCGAATGTTGCGCCAGTGAAATCCACCTCTGGATGCGTAAGGTCTAAGCGTGAAAATTCGACTTCCATGCTTTCATAAATAACTAATGGACGCTGGCAGTTAATCATCATTTGCTTCTCTTCCATAAGAGGAACCATGATGTGAGGGAAGTTCATACCAGAAAATTGCACGTAATTTGTCACTACATGCTCAATAAATGCCGGATCGTGGTTAGTTTCACCTTCACGGGACATGTGTAAGTATTCTTTACCTGCCTCGTCAACAACAGCGCTTTCTTTGTCACACTTATTTTCAATATGAAGTGCTACACCATCGTTTACCATGCCAGAGAAGTTAAAACGCATCTTTTGGCTAACGCCTTCTTTACTAAGAAGCACAGCGAAAAGTAAATCTCCAGGGACACAAAAGCGTTTGTTGTCTTCATCATGAATTGGGTTGTAGTCACCTGCGACACGTTTTGCAAAGTGGCTTGCTTGTTCGCGAGTGAACTGAAACTGGTGATTAGTGTTTGAAAAATAAGGTGTTAGAAACATAATTTTTACGTAGTAACCAAAACTGTGTGGGATTATATGCGAATATCTGCGTAGCAATGGTCCATCCAGTGAAAACTTCACCGTATCCTAACAATAAGACACTATTTCGGCGGATAAACCGTTAAAAACGCATACTTTAGCAACGCTTTTATTTGTGAAAACAATAAACAACGACCTTTTCGCTCGCCTATCTTTTAAAGTATAGCCATCAAAGTAGACAGGCGTTCATAAATAGTGCCATCAACATGTTTAATCGTATGTAAAAAGGCTCCACGCTGAACGTAGAGCCTTCAAGTCATTATCTGTTTATTCGATGAAATGCCAGTTATGCTTGGTTATTGAACACTTGGTAACAAGCTCTCTGGCATGAGCGTGTTGTGGATAGCCAGCTTAAGCAGAGTATTTGCCTGTTCAATGTCTGGAGCAAAGTAGCGATCTTTATCGTAGAACGATACTTTTTCACGCAACATTTGTTTCGCAATCTCAATACGCTCAGAGGACTTGTTTGGTGCTCTAAAGTCTAGGCCTTGTGCTGCTGAGAGGTATTCTACCGCCAGAATACCGCGAGTGTTTTCGCCCATTTCTTTCAATCTGCGAGCCGCGAATGTTGCCATTGACACGTGATCTTCTTGGTTTGCAGATGTTGGCAAGCTGTCTACTGACGCTGGGTGAGCGAGCGTTTTGTTTTCACTTGCTAACGCAGCAGAGGTCACCTGAGCGATCATGAAACCAGAGTTCACACCACCATTGTCGACTAAGAACGGTGGTAGTTTTGATAGCGCGCTATCGATAAGTAATGCCATACGACGTTCAGACAAGCTACCGATCTCGGCAATCGCAAGTGCTAGGTTGTCGGCTGCCATTGCAACAGGCTCCGCGTGGAAGTTACCGCCAGAGATGATGTCACCATCTTCAGCAAACACCAACGGATTATCTGATACGGAGTTCGCTTCTACTTGTAATACTTCCGCCGCATTGCGGATTTGCTGTAAACACGCGCCCATCACTTGAGGCTGACAGCGCAAAGAATACGGGTCTTGTACTTTTTCACAGTTAGTGTGCGAATCACCTATTTCACTCGATGTGTCTAACAAATGACGGTATGCGAGTGCTGCGTCCATTTGGCTGCGATGACCACGTACACGGTGAATGCGCGGATCGAATGGACGTCGGCTGCCGAGAGCGGCTTCAACAGACATTGCACCACAAACGGTTGCTGACGCGAAAAGGTCTTCCGCGATAAACAGGCCTTCCAATGCGAACGCTGTGGATGCCTGAGTCCCATTTAGTAGCGCTAAGCCTTCTTTTGGCGCCAGAGTGATAGGCTCTAGACCTGCGATTTTTAATGCTTCTTGCCCGGAAATGATTTTACCGTTGTGGCGAGCTTGTCCTTCTCCCAGTAATACAGTGCTCATATGGGCTAGAGGAGCTAAGTCACCTGATGCGCCAACAGAGCCCTTTTTAGGTACGCAAGGGTAAACTTGTGCGTTGACTAGGTCGGTCAGCATATTAATGACTTTTAGGCGAATCCCAGAAAAGCCACGAGACAGACTATTGATTTTTAATACCATCATCAGACGAACCGTTTCATCTGACATAAACTCACCGATACCTGCCGCATGAGAAAGAACGATACTGCGTTGCAGTGTTTCTAAATCTTCTGGTGCTATTCGTGTGTTAGCCAATAGCCCAAAACCAGTGTTAATTCCGTAAACCGTTCTATCTTCCGCGATGACTAGGTCTACGACCTGTGTGCTTTCTTCAATGGCCGGAATGGCTTCAGGATCCAAAGTAAGGTTGACTGGTGAACGGCTCACTTGGCGTAGTTCGTTTAAGCTAATATGACCCGGCTTTAGCGTTAAATTTAACATTTCTTTCATCCTTACTTGAGCTTCTTCAGTTCTTCGTTGAGCATTGGCAAATCTAGCCCTTGCTCTGCTGCACATTGTTTAGCGATATCGTATCCCGCATCAGCATGACGCATCACGCCTGTTGCTGGGTCGTTATGCAGCACGCGGGCAATACGTTGTGAGGCATCTTCACTGCCGTCACAGCAGATAACCATACCTGAGTGTTGCGAGAAGCCCATACCTACGCCACCACCGTGGTGCAGTGAAACCCAAGTTGCGCCGCCCGCCGTGTTGAGTAGCGCGTTTAATAATGGCCAGTCTGATACGGCGTCAGAACCGTCCATCATACCTTCGGTTTCACGGTTCGGGCTTGCTACAGAGCCAGAGTCTAAGTGGTCTCGACCAATGACAACGGGCGCCTTAAGTTCGCCATTTTTCACCATTTCGTTGAATGCTTGACCAAGACGCTCACGATCTTTAAGACCAACCCAGCAAATACGCGCAGGTAAACCTTGGAACTGGATGCGTTCGCGAGCCATATCTAGCCAGTTATGTAAGTGCGGATTATCTGGAATTAGCTCTTTTACTTTTTGGTCGGTTTTATAAATGTCCTCAGGATCGCCAGAGAGAGCAGCCCAACGGAAAGGACCGATACCTTCACAGAATAGAGGACGAATGTAGGCTGGAACGAAGCCAGGGAAATCGAATGCGTTTTCTACGCCTTCTTCCAAGGCCATCTGGCGGATGTTGTTACCGTAGTCGAGTGTTGCGGCGCCGCGATTTTGCAGCTCTAACATCGCTTGAACTTGCACAGCCATGGATTTTTTCGCTGCTTTTACGACCATTGCTTCATCTTGCAAACGCATTTCTGCTGCGTGAGACATGCTCCAGCCTTGTGGTAAATAGCCATTGAGCGGGTCGTGTGCAGACGTTTGGTCTGTTACGACATCAGGCGTGATATTACGTTCTACCAGCTCAGAGAAAACGTCTGCTGCATTACCTAGTAGACCAACCGATACTGGTGTGTCTGACTCTTTAATGATAGCTAGCGCTTCATCTAAAGAAGTCGCTTTCTTATCGACATAGCCTGTACGTAGGCGGTAATCGATACGTGATTCATCACACTCTACTGCAATCATGGAGAAGCCCGCCATTGTACCAGCGAGAGGTTGAGCACCCCCCATGCCACCAAGACCACCTGTTAGAATCCAACGGCCCTTTGCTTCGCCGCCAAAGTGTTTTTTTGCAACAGATACGAACGTTTCGTATGTGCCTTGTACGATACCTTGCGAGCCAATGTATATCCAGCTGCCAGCGGTCATTTGGCCGTACATCATCAAGCCTTGTTTATCGAGCTCGTTGAAGTGTTCCCAGTTTGCCCAATGCGGAACAAGGTTTGAGTTTGCGATAAGCACGCGTGGAGCATTTTTATGAGTAGGGAAAACACCAACAGGCTTGCCTGATTGAACTAAAAGCGTTTGGTCATCTTCGAGTCTTTCAAGTACTTCAACAATCTTGTCGTAACATTCCCAGTTTCGCGCTGCTCGGCCAATGCCGCCATATACAACCAGTGAATGTGGATGTTCTGCAACATCAGGATCAAGGTTGTTCATCAGCATACGAAGAGGGGCTTCGGTTAGCCAAGATTTTGCGCGCAGTTTATCTCCGTGAGGTGCACGAATTGTTCTGCTTGTATCAAGTCGTGGATCTTGTCCCTGGCGCTGTGTCATTTCAGACTCCTTTAGTTTCTCGTGATGACCAAGTACTTGCTTGGTCGTAATAATCAGTGGCATCTGGGATGCATTATGGTTTGTGCTGTTTTTCCGCCATTGCGTTGGCGATATCCCAACACAAACGGGCAGCTAATCGTGCTGTTTGACTATCGACGTCATAATTTGGGTTGTATTCGGCGATATCAGCCAGCATTAACTTATTTTTGTAATGAAGAATTCGATCTAAAAAGGGTGCAATAGTGTCGTAACTCACTCCCCGAGCTGCTGGTGCGCTGACTCCAGGTGCGGTTGCGGCAGGAAATACATCCAGATCAATGGTCAAATAGAGGTAGTCACAGTCGTCAATAAAATGCTGAAGCTGAGTTAAGTGATAACTGTGGTTTAAGTAGCAGAGCTGATTGTCCTCTACATACCAAACATTTAACGCATCTGCTTTTTCAAATAGCGCTTTAGTGTTGCTACTACGGCTTACACCAATACAAGCGTAATGAAAGTCCCAATCGTTACGTTGGCAAAAATGATGAATTTGGTTGAAGGGGGTGCCAGAGCTTGGTCTTATGTCGGTGAGGTTGCTCTCAAATGCGCGCAAATCGAAATGCGCATCGAAATTAATAATGCCGATTTTAGGCTTCTTCTCTGGATGGTGCGCTTTAAAATATTCCGCTAAGCCGGAAAACGAGGCCCACGCAATCTCATGCCCACCACCTAGCACGATGACTGGCGTATGGGGCAGTGCGCTTGAAATGGTTGCTGCACATAGAGCTTGGCTCTCTTCCAGTAAGTCGTCTTCACACACCACAGTACCTAAGTCATATAGTGGGGCGTCTTGGTGCCATGCTAAATTAGCGAGTGCTCGTCGGATTAAGTCTGGCGCTTTTTTCGCGCCAATGCGTCCTTTGTTTCTCGCAACGCCAGCGTCGGTAGCAAAACCGAGTAATGAGACGCCATGCGCAACGGCACGCAACTCATCTGCTTTTTGGCGTTGAACAACGTGATGAATTCGCTGACCAAGCTTGCCGTCCTCGGCATCATGACGGCCTTGCCAATGAAATAGGGGAGAGTGTAGGTCGAATTGAGACATATTATTGGCCTCCGTGTGAAATGTATTCACCATTTACTATACGACCTACCAGACGTTTTGCTCCGACTTGATAGCTTAAATCCGCAGGGCTTTCGATATCCCAGATAGAGAAGTCCGCATCAAACCCTACTTTGATTTCGCCACGTGAGTTTTGATAACCCAGAGCTTTGGCTGCATGTTGCGTTACACCACGCAATGCTTCTTGCGGTGTAAGGCGAAATAGCGTGCACGCCATATTCAGCATGAGTGTGAGATCAGAAAATGGTGATGTACCTGGGTTGACGTCCGTAGCAATTGCCATCGGCACGTTATGCTCTCTCAACAACTCAATCGGTGGTAACTGAGTTTCTCTTAGAAAATAAAAAGCGCCAGGCAATAGAGTGGCGACGGTGTTTGATCGAGCAAGTGCTTTAACACCTTGCTCATCTAAAAACTCGATGTGATCCGCTGACAGACCGTTGTATTGCGCAGTGAGGGCTGTACCACCGAGATTAGAAAGTTGCTCAGTATGCCCTTTAACCTTTAAGCCGTGGCGTTTTGCAGCTACAAACACTTTTTCTGTTTGTTCAAGATTGAAACCAATCGATTCACAAAAAACATCGACACTCGTAGCTAATTCTTCCTTTGCGACAACAGGGATTATGTCCTGACAAATGTGCTCAATATAATCATCTGCACGACCTTGGAACTCTGGCGGAATGGCGTGAGCGGCGAGAAGTGTAGTGGTGATTTTAACTTTGCGCTCTTGTTCAAGCATTTTGGCTGCACGGAGCATTTTTATTTCATCATTCAGTGTCAATCCGTAGCCTGATTTCACTTCGACAGAAGTGACGCCGCTCGCGAGTAGCCCGTCTAAACGTGGCAACGCTAACTCAACTAATTGCGCTTCGGTTGCTGAACGCGTCGCATGCACCGTTGAAAGTATCCCACCGCCTTGTTTGGAAATTTCTTGATATGGCACGCCGTTTAAGCGCATTTCAAATTCGTTGGCACGATTGCCCGCGTAAATAAGATGAGTGTGGCAGTCGATCAAACCTGGCAGAACTAACTTGCCTTGAAGGTCGATACTCTGAGCGTAATGTTGGGCAGACAGCAGAGACTCGGTTTGCGGTGCGTCTTCACCAATGGCACAAGTACTGATCGCAACGATTTTTCCAGATTTAATACCAATGCGCGCTGGAGGCGTTGGAAGGTATCCGCATTCTCCCGATTGCATGGTAACTAGACGTGCGTTTTCAATCAGCAAATCCATGTTTGTGTCCCTGTGTTTATTTGTATCATTAAATGTATATACAAATAAATAGAGCAAAATAAGAACACTGACAAGATTGATGTTGCTAAAATGTGATCAAAACGTAGATCTAGAGGATAAATCTTGTCCTTAAATGAGCACTTTTGAGCTCAGCTTATATTTGTTACCAGGGTGATAAAGTAGGGCGGTACTGACTAACTTATCTTGGCTCCACGTTCTGCGATTCAAGAGAAGGCAAGGTTCATTGGCTTGCATTTTTAAGTCTTGCTTAATACGGCTTTCAGGCACAATTGCCTCTACAGTATGTTCTATCGCGCTGAGTGGGCAATTATCTGACAGGTATTGATTTGGAGTGATTTGTGTGAAGTCTTGATTTAAATAACTCGGGGCATATTGGCTATTCACCCAGCGGAGCTCCAATTGAATCGGCGTTTGGTCTTCATAGTGAATAATTTCACTGTAAAACACTGTCGTGCCTAGCATAACGCCGAGTTTTGTCGCAATGTTGTCATCTGCTTTTATGGCAATCTGTTTGAGCACTTTACTGCCATACTTTCGCCCTCTATCGCTGACTTCTTCGGCAATGTTTCGAATGTCTAGCAGGGGAGATTCTGACTTTTCACCAGGATCACACACGAACGTGCCTAAGCGTGGGCGACGTTGTAATCGGCCCTCATTTACTAAATCCCGAATTGCTTTGTTCACTGTCATTCTACTGACACCAAATTGCTCGGTAAGCTCAATCTCGGTGGCGATGCGATGACCAACTACCCACTCTCCAGCATCAATTTTATCCAGGATAAATTGTTTAATTTGAATGTAGAGTGGTGCAGACATAATGATTTCCCTTTATTTGACTATACAAATACTGCTTAATTTAGGTACAAATTGCAAACATTTCTCGACGAATGTACCGCTTAGTGACCGAACAATCTTATTGCAGGGCTGAATGACTCTTGCTGCTGAGCATTATTTGGCTTGATGATTGAATTCAAACATTTTCTTGTGGTCTATTGCTTGCACAGCAGAAAACAATTGTGTAAACAAACGATTACTAGAAGAAAAGTCGCTAAAAAAGGAAAAATATGTTTAAAAAATTGAAAGCATCACTGGGGATCGGCTCTGCAAAAGTAGATACCATTTTGGACGAAATGAGCGTGTTTCAAGGAGCGACGCTGAAAGGGCATGTTCATATCAAAGGCGGAGACGTCGAACAACAAATTGATGCTATTACGATTAAATTGAACACGGAAATGAAAGTCGAAGTGGATGATAGCGTAAGTTACCAAACCTTCACTATTGATCAATTGAAAGCAGTTGACCCTTTTGTGATTCAACCTAATGAAGAAAAGCAGGTTCCGTTTGAGCTAAAACTGCATGATGAAACGCCAATTACTGCGGTTAGCGCACTTAAGAATCAATGTCATGTTTGGGTCGAGACGACGTTAGATATTGATTTTGCGATTGACCCGCGTGACCGTGACTATATTGAAGTGAAACCACTACCAGTAGCATCTCGGGTTATTCAAGCGATTGAGCAAGCTGGCTTCACTATGGTTAAAGCCGATGTTGAAAAAGGCTTTTTGCGCGGTGGCTCGTTTGCCTCTCGCTCTGGTATTTATCAAGAGCTAGAGTTCCGTAACAACGGCTTTATCTCATCAAAAGAAATTGAGCTCTCTTTTATTCTGGAAGGGCAGGTCATGCATTGTTTGGCAGAGATTGACCGTTCGCTCAGCTTGGCTGGTGACCAATATCGCTCGTTTACGTTGCCGATCAATGCAACCGATGCTCAAGTCGCAGCCGCAGTTGCACCAACGCTAAATCTATAGCTCTCATCACCTTGATGAAAATATGTACCGATATCCTATTGTGAAAGCGATATCGGTACTGTTATCCATGTTTCTTGCGTTCTCTACGGCTAAAAACTCAAGCGCTGAATTTTCCATTAGATATCGATAGCCCAATACCAGTTCATTAGAGGCATCAGCAAACTCTGTGGGTCCTTCTGTTGACCCTTGATACCAATGATATTCCAACATCAGGTGATGGTTATCTTCTAAGGCATAACGGTACCCACCCGCAATGGCAATCGTATTATGTCGATAGGGCAGATCGAGCAAGGCACGGTCATCCGAGCGAAAAGTCATGCCAATCATCGAATAAAATGCATGAGCATCACTTAAGTAGCTGTAGTTTAATTGGAAGCCTTGCTCGAAACTGCTACCTTGAAAAGTGCCGTGAGCCACATCGTTAAAATACAAACTGCCGCCAATCGATAGGCCGTGATGTTCATTTTGGAACACTTGATACTGTAAGTAAGTAGATAGGTTATTGGCCAGTGTTTGTCCTTCGAAATCATCTTCAAGCACATCATATTGCGGCATTGAAATGTAAAAACGATCTCTGTCTACTTTATCCCGCCCATTTTGTCCGATACCGAAAAGTTTATGGAAGCTTTTCGTCAGTCCATCTAAATGGTTGTCAGCGGCAAAGACCCATCGATAGTTGAGCTCCAACTGCCAACGGTTGCTGACTTGCCATTTGCTGCCTAATTCGATTTGATTGTGGTAATAATCCAGTGCGTATTCATCAGTATGAGCCCAAACACTTGCCACGGTTCCTGAACCATAGGCTTCGACAAAACCATAGGGCAGACTATGTCCTGAACGCAGTATGTTGGTGTGACTAACCACTTGCATTGGGGATTGTGCGTAAGAACGCAGCGGGCCATATAAGTCATTTGATGCGAAGGCTTGCAAAGAACATATCGAGGTGCTTAGAAGCACCATAAAGCGCGATTTGAAATAGACCATGATGAATACCTACATACAAACTACTCTATAAAACAACTATATACCTAAATCGCACGTTGAGCTCTCGCCCAGCGTGTTAGGCTTTGTATCGGTTCACACGTAATAGGGGATATTGTAATTTGTTGTGTAAGTTCATTGAGGGGCAATTCCATTCATCAGCTATGCGGTCTCTTAAAAAAAGCATGATCAGATTGTAGTGACGGGTCTGCGGTTAAGTTCTTATGACAAAACAAAATCGCGCTTTGCATTCTAAATGTGAGCTAGGTACAATCCCATTTTCGATAACGGTCCGGTATTCGTGTTACCGAGAGGCCTTTATTGACTCTCAACTATTTTCAACAAATAGCTTCTAATTTGAATAACATGTGTTGCTTGGTGTGCAACACCACTGTAAAGGACATAGCATGCCTATTATTACTCTTCCTGACGGCAGTCAGCGTCAATTTGACAACCCAGTTTCTACTATGGAAGTTGCGCAATCGATCGGTCCTGGTCTTGCAAAAGCAACTATCGCTGGTCGTGTAAACGGTAACCGCGTTGATGCGTGTGATCTAATTGAAGAAGACGCAAGCCTTGAAATCATCACAGTTAAAGATGAAGTAGACGGTCTAGAAATCGTTCGTCACTCTTGTGCTCACCTTCTTGGTCACGCTCTTAAGCAGCTTTACCCTCAAGCTAAAATGGCGATCGGTCCAACCATCGACAATGGCTTCTACTACGATATCGACTTAGACGAATCTCTAACGCAAGAAGATCTTGAAAAGATTGAAAAGCGTATGAAAGAGCTAGCGAAAACCAAGTATGAAGTGGTTAAGAAAAAAGTAAGCTGGCAGGAAGCGCGTGATACGTTTGAATCACGTGGCGAACCATACAAAGTGGAAATCCTAGACGAAAACGTATCTCGTGATGATCGTCCAGGCCTTTACCACCATGAAGAATACATCGACATGTGTCGTGGTCCTCACGTTCCTAACATGAGCTTCTGTCAACACTTCACTTTGCTGAATGTTGCAGGTGCTTACTGGCGTGGTAACAGCGACAACAAAATGCTTCAACGTATCTACGGTACGGCTTTCCACGACAAGAAAGCACTGAAAGCGCACCTAACTCGCCTAGAAGAAGCGGCGAAGCGTGATCACCGTAAGATTGGTAAGCAACTAGACCTATTCCACATGCAGCAAGAAGCACCGGGTATGGTGTTCTGGCATCACAATGGTTGGTCTATCTTCCGTGATCTAGAAGTATTCATCCGCGCTAAGCTAGATGAGTACGGTTACCAAGAAGTGAAAGGTCCACTTATGATGGACCGTGTTCTTTGGGAACGCTCAGGTCACTGGGATAAATACGCTGATGCAATGTTCACAACTTCTTCTGAGAACCGTGAATACGCAATTAAGCCAATGAACTGTCCAGGTCACGTACAGATCTTCAACCAAGGTCTAAAATCGTACCGCGACCTACCGCTACGTATGGCTGAGTTTGGCTCATGTCACCGTAACGAACCATCTGGTGCACTACACGGTATTATGCGTGTACGTGGCTTTACTCAGGATGACGCTCACATTTTCTGTACTGAGAGCCAAATTCAAGAAGAAGTAACAAACTGTATCAAGATGGTGTACGATACGTACCAAACATTTGGTTTCGACAACATCGTAGTGAAACTGTCTACTCGTCCAGAGAAACGTGTAGGTTCAGATGAAATCTGGGATCAATCTGAAGAAGCATTGAAGCAGTCTCTTGAATCGATGGATATTCCATACGAAATTCAAGAAGGCGAGGGTGCGTTCTACGGTCCTAAGATTGAATTCACACTATACGATTGTCTAGACCGTGCTTGGCAGTGTGGTACTGTCCAGCTAGACTTCAACCTACCAGGTCGCTTAGGTGCAACTTATGTAGGTGAAAACAATGAACGTCTTGTACCGGTAATGATTCACCGTGCGATTCTAGGTTCACTAGAGCGCTTCATCGGTATCCTTATCGAAGAATATGCTGGTTTCTTCCCAACTTGGTTGGCGCCAGAACAAGCAGTTCTTATGAACATTACTGATAAACAGTCAGGTTATGTTCAAGAAATAGTACAAAAACTACAAAAAAGTGGAATTAGAGCTAAAGCGGACTTGAGAAATGAGAAGATTGGCTTTAAAATCCGCGAACATACTTTGAAGCGTGTACCGTATATGCTTGTTGTTGGTGACCAAGAAATGGAAGCTGGCGAAATTGCAGTGCGTACTCGTAAAGGTAAAGATCTTGGTAAATTTAAAGTGGATGATTTTATTGCATACATCCAAGACGAGATCTCTAGCCGTAAGCTCAATCTGGAGGAATAAGCTATTAAAGGCGGAAGACGTGGCCAACAGCCGGTAAAACAAAACCCGCACCGTATCAACGGTGAAATTCGTGGTATTCGTGAAGTTCGACTAACAGGCGCTGACGGTGAATCAGTTGGTGTTGTATCGATTCAAGAAGCCATTGCAGCTGCTGAAGAAGCTGGTATGGATCTCGTTGAGATCAGTCCTAACGCCGAGCCACCTGTTTGTCGTGTGATGGACTATGGTAAGTTCCTCTTCGAGAAGAGCAAAACTGCTAAAGAGCAGAAGAAGAAGCAAAAGCAGGTCCAGATCAAGGAAGTAAAATTCCGTCCTGGAACTGATATTGGAGACTATCAGGTAAAACTACGCAACCTGACGCGTTTCCTTGAAGAAGGCAACAAAGTGAAAGTAACAATTCGCTTCCGTGGCCGAGAGATGGCACACCAAGACATCGGTGTTGACGTTCTAAATCGTCTTAAGGAAGATACTGCAGAAATTGCTGTAGTTGAATCTTTCCCTAAGAAGATTGAAGGTCGCCAGATGATCATGGTGCTAGCCCCTAAAAAGAAGTAATTAACGGCTCATCAAGTAATTAAAACCTAGCCGCTTTCCTTTATATAAAGGCATATGGCTGGGTTTTGTTCGCCCTAATTACGTTGTTTATTAAACCTACTCAATGCGGAGTTATTCATCATGCCTAAGATGAAAACCAACAAAGGTGCTGCTAAGCGTTTTAAGAAAACTGCTGGTGGTATTAAGTACAAGCACGCTACAAAACGTCACATCCTGACTAAGCGTACTACTAAGAACAAGCGTCAACTACGTCCGAATGCAATCCTTCCAAAATGTGAAGTGGCTGCAGTAATCCGTATGTTGCCATACGCTTAATTCTTTTTAGTTATCAATCGTTTAGTTTAGGAGAAGCATAATGCCTCGCGTAAAACGTGGTGTACAAGCTCGTGCACGTCATAAGAAAGTTCTAAAACAAGCTAAAGGTTACTACGGTGCGCGTTCACGTGTTTACCGCGTAGCTTTCCAAGCAGTTACTAAAGCTGGTCAATACGCTTACCGTGACCGTCGCGCTAAGAAACGTCAATTCCGTCAACTATGGATTGCACGTATCAATGCGGCATCTCGTCAAAATGGTCTATCTTACAGCCGTTTCATCAACGGTCTGAAGAAAGCATCTATCGAGATCGACCGTAAGATCCTTGCGGACATCGCAGTATTCGACAAAGCTGCATTTGCAGTTCTAGTTGAAAAAGCGAAAGCTGCTCTTTAATTAGCAGTTTAGGATTAAGAGAAGGAGAGCATTAGCTCTCCTTTTTTATTGCTAAAATTTATACCCAAATGACTTTTAGCTTGGCTATTTAGAGTATTGTTTATCAGTCTTCTCAATTTATTGGTTAGCATCTTATGTTAGTTATAAGGTAGCTTGGGTATAAATTTTTACGTTTATAAGGGATTAAAAATGATCTACACAACGACCGAAAGCATTCCTGGCAAGCAGATCTCTGAAATCAGAGGGGTTGTAACTGGTAATGTTGTTCAATCAAAGCATATTGGCCGTGACCTCATGGCGGGTATCAAGAGCATTGTTGGCGGCGAAATTCGTGGTTACACGGAAATGATGACCGACGCGCGTGATATTGCTATACAGCGCATGGTGGCGGACGCTGAATCTAAAGGTGCCGATGCAATAGTAGGGATTCGATTTACCACAAGCTCAATCGTAGATGGTTCTTCGGAAATTTTGGCATTTGGTACTGCAGTGAAACTAGCGGACTAGTCTACTTGAATAGCATTGCAAAAATGCTAATAGAGAGCGGTGAATTATTATGCATTTACCGTTCTGTTCCTTTTAGGTTAATTATTCTAGATTTTTGTAGAGAGAATAGGTTTATATTCTCAACTTTACGTTACTATTAAAATTAATCACGATTATTTAGAGTAATTGCTTCACTTTTATTTTGCATATTATTTTATATCTATAATGAAATTGAGTTCATATTGAATTTTTCATTTGTTGTGTGAATTCTCTTTTCGGTATATTAATTCATGTTTTTCTTATAAAAATATGAACTTATACCTTGCCAAGCGGTTCTAAATTGTTACAAATACTATACAGCTGTAACATTGCCAAAAGGAATTGTAGATGAGAGATCTGACTCCCGAATACTTGCTAGCCGCATTACGCCAAGCGATTAAAACAAAAGGGCTAACATATCGAGAGCTATCTGAGAAAATGGGTATGCCACTATCTACCTTTAAGAGACATCTTACAAGCACGAATCTCGCTTTAGATAAGTTGCTGGAATATTGTAGAGCGGTTGATTGCACGTTAGATGAACTACAAAAGCTCGCAAATCAATTGCAAGGTGAAGACGAGGATTACTTTAGTCGCACACAGGATGAAGTATTCTTTCAATTCCCTCACCTTTACGACTTTTATCGTGAATTGAGAATGTTACGAGGTAAAGACGGCTATTCTATTTTAAAGAAAAAGTATGACTTGTCTGAGCAGAGCATGTCCGATTACTTAAAAGCATTAGAGTTGTTGGATCTCGTTTACGTTGATGAAGATAAAAATATAACGCTGCACGGGCCTTTATATTATAGCTATGCAGAGAACTCCAAGCTCAACGACAAATATACAGAAATCATAAAAGAGCAGACGACTACCCACGATAAGTGTGTTCGCGTTGCTTTGGCGCGTATGAAAATTACCGAAGAACAGCTTTTGTTACTGGAAGATCAAGTCGCAAAGACCGTCATCGATTTTCATTCCAAAAATGTTGTAGCAGAGAACTTTAATGTCTCTGATTTTACTAATATTGTTCTACTTGCTGGGCCACATCAGCCAGTCACATTCTCTGACGGCATTATTGAGACAGAGGGGCGATTTATTGATGATATTCGTTATGCCATCGCAGCTGCAGGTGATAAGCCAAGCCTATCGATATAGATTTTGAGCCTTTTTTGAAGAGAGTTTCTGAAAGGGCGTTGCAAAAGAAAAAGCCTAAGACAGCAAATACTTTGTAAGTAGGGCATTCAGCGGTGTTTGCTCTTAATTCAGACTTAAAGTGTTTTGGGCTTATTTCGAATAATACCTGTTCAGCATCTACTTTCGTTATTTTTAACATGCTGATTTCCTTCGTTGTTCCTCCCAAAGCCTCTCTCGCTTCCTCTACAAAGAAACCATTCTCGTTGAACCAAGCATCCAGTAGCTACTTGGGTATGCATAATTGGTAGCTATTTATCTTCTAATTATAAATTCATACTTGAAATGTTTGTTTTTTGATCTATTATGACGAAGTGTCATTTATGACGGTTCGTCAACTTTGGTTGCGTTCCTGTATTAAAGAATCGTGTTACAATTATTGGGAGTGTGTTGGTATACGGATCAAAGGATTATGTTTAACTTTCGCTGTAAAAAATATAGCAAGCAAGACGGATGTCGTGTGTCTTCAGGGCTAACAAAAAAGCAACAGGCGATTGCTGATCGTGAGATAGAGCTTATTCAATTGGCTAAGTCTTTAGTTCAAGAGCAAGGCTTTGCCAACTTAACGATGGACAAGCTTACAGCGTCAAGCCCTTATTCTAAAGGGACGATCTACAATCATTTTTGCAGCAAAGAAGATGTGATTCTTGCGCTTTGTATTCATTCGCTGAAAAGCGAAGCAATATTTTTCGAACGTACCGCCAAATTTAATGGTAATACCAGAGAAAAAATCATTGCGATGCATGTAGGTTATCGTATTTACGCTCGTATGGAGCCAGTACTATCAACCTGTGCGATTGTTGCAAAGACGCCTTGGGTTCTAGAGAAGGCTTCGCCTAAACGTGTGAATGAACTGAATAACTTGGAAGAACAAGTAATAGATGGTGCTGATGCGCTGGTGAACAATGCGGTAGAATGTGGTGATCTTAAGTTTTCTCCCGCAATTGGTTCTGATGCTATTGTATTCGCCAACTGGTCTATTGCATTCGGTTCAAACGCTTTGGCGCAAAATGCATCGAACAGTCGATGTATTCAGCGAATTCAGGACCCATTCTCAGTACTGCACAATGCGAATATGTTACTTGATGGTTTAGGTTGGTCGCCTTTATCTACAGAATGGGACTACCGTAAAACCTGGCGTCGAGTGGAGCAGGAATTATTTAGTGAAGAGCTTGCTTATTTAGAGTCAGTGAATCGCTAATAAACTGGAAAGGCCAATCTGACGTTATGGTTGGCTTTTTTATCGCACTATTGTGACGAATCGTCATTAAATCTCGAAGGTTGGCGTTCAGCCAATGATCACGAGAAGCATAGGAAGTTACTAAAAACTAACTTATGTAGCCAAATTCATTCGATCTAAAGTTTGCATGTCGAGTTTGTCTGGTTATTTACAGCATTTGCTGTTTTTTTAGTTTTTAAATTTGACGAAACGTCACAAAAGGAGAGTGTGATGCCACATCACAACGTTCAACAATACGCCCGTTCAGGGTGGGGTAAGCTACCAACGAATTACAGTGTATTGGTGATGCTTGCTACCGTTTTATTGATTGTCATAGCAACTATTGGAGGAAAAAATCTTTACTTTAGAGGAGATTACGACATCTTCTTTGATGGAACAAATGAGCAGTTACTTGCGTTTGATGAAATTCAAACCACCTTTGCAAAATCTGACAGTCTTGCTTTGGTTATAGCGCCAAAGAGCGGCACTGTTTTTACTCCTAGCACATTATCTCTTATTCAGCAGATCACTGACGAGGCGTGGCAAGTTCCATACTCGACCCGCGTTGATTCCCTCGCCAACTACCAGCATACCGAAGCGTTTGAAGATGATCTTCTTGTCGAAGATTTACTGTATAGCGAATATGAATTGACACCTCAACGAATAGAGAAAGTCAAAAGTATTGCGTTGAGTGAGCCGGTTTTGAAAAGTTCACTGATTTCTGAAAAAGGAGATGTCACGGTCGTAAACATTACGGTCCAACTCCCTGAAATAGATAAAACTGCTGAAGTACAAGAGGTGGTTGCTTACATAAACGGAATGATTGAGCGTTATCAGCAAGTGTACCCAGACACGGAATTCCATAAGGCTGGTATTATTGCAATGAACTACGCGTTTATGACTGCAGCCCAAGATGATAGCGCAACATTAGTGCCTACTATGTTACTAGTGATATTGGTGTTTCTGACCATCATGTTGCGCTCATTGCTTAGCGTCATCGCGACACTCATCGTTATTATCGGCTCGGTTATGGTGACAATGGGCTTGTCAGGATGGGCTGGTATGTTCTTAAGCACGGCGACCGTTAATGTGCCTACCTTGGTGATGACGCTTGCCGTCGCAGACTGTGTACACATCATCGCGACAATGCGTCAGTCTATGCAAAACGGCTTTAGTAAAGCCCACTCTATTGAGCGAAGTATTGCGCTCAATTTCATGCCTATCTTGATTACCTCCATTACCACCGCGATCGGCTTTTTAATGATGAATATGTCGGATTCTCCAATCCTGAGAGATTTCGGCAACCTATCAGCCCTTGGCGTCATGGTTGCTTGTTTCCTTTCCATCACGTTACTTCCCGCCTTGCTTAATATCCTTCCGGTTGCGGTGAAGTCGGATACTTCTGATGAAAGAAAGCACTTTATGGATCATTTAGGAGATTTCGTGGTGTCAAAGCGACATGCTTTATTGCCGTTGTCGGTGCTTGTTATTGTCGCGAGTGCGAGCTTGATTCCACTGAATAAAGTCAATGATGAATCCGTCGAGTACTTTGGCCATAGCAATGAATTTCGCCGAGCGGCTGATTTTATGGAAGAGCGAATCAGTGGCATGGCGAACATCAGTATCGCGATAAAAACCAACGAATCGCAGGGCATTGCCGATCCTAATTTTCTCAATTCCGTGGGTAAATTTACTGACTGGCTAAGGTTGCAGCCAGAAACGGACCATGTTGCGACCTTGAGCGATGTTTATAAGCGCCTAAACAAGAACATGCATGGAGATGATCAGGCTTATTACTCGCTCCCTCAAGACAGAGAATTAGCGGCTCAATATCTGCTGCTTTATGAAATGTCACTACCGCATGGTTTAGATTTGAACAACCAAATCAATGTAGATAAGTCGTCGATCAAGATGGTTCTCACCGTGGAGAACTTGGGCAGCGTCGAGCTTGTTGATTTGGAAAATCGCATTTACCAATGGTTTAACGAAAACGCGCCTCAATATGATGTTGTTGCGTCTAGTCCTTCATTGATGTTTGCGCATATTGGTGAAACGAATATGGCCAGCATGCTGTCAACCTTGCCCATTACTCTTGTCTTAATCTCTGCATTACTGATCTTTGCCTTGCGTTCGTTCAAGCTTGGCTTAATTAGTCTTGTCCCGAATATTGCTCCTGCGCTTATTGGTTTTGGTATTTGGGCGCTGGTTTCTGGCGAGATTAACTTGGGATTGTCTGTCGTTGTGACATTAACGCTTGGTGTTGTTGTCGATGACGCCGTTCACTTTCTTTCTAAATATCAACACGCTCGTAAAGATGGCCACAGTGCGGAGCAAGCGGTTCGCTACGCCTTTCGTACCGTGGGGCGCGCACTCTGGATTACGACGGTCGTGCTTGTTGCTGGTTTCTCTGTTCTGGCGATGTCGAGCTTCCGTTTAAATGCCGATATGGGACAGCTGAGTGCCATTGTCATCTTTATTGCCCTTGTTGTGGATTTCATCTTCCTACCGACTCTACTGATGTTGTTTGACAAAGGCGTTTACGACGAGGTGGAGCGCCGAAATAAGCTTAAATCAACTGGCTCTCAAACCAAGACTGTTACTCAGTCATAACGAATTAAAGGATCGAACATGAATTTAGTAAAAAATGCCTTAAAAGTATCAGTACTTTCTGTCTCGCTTATTATGAGTCATGCGGTGTTGGCGGATGAAGCCAAAGGACTAGAAATTGCCCAAGAGCGCAAAGCCCGTGATGAAGGGTGGGGGGATTCTGTTGCTACGATGCAAATGATTCTGCGAAACGCGCAAGGAGAAAGCAGCACACGTTTAATGCGCTTACAATCACTCGAAGTTGATGGCGATGGTGACAAAGGGCTCACGATATTTGATGAACCGAGAGATGTAAAAGGCACGGCGTTTCTTAACCATTCTCATACGGTGGGTGCCGATGACCAATGGCTTTACCTTCCTGCACTGAAACGTGTGAAACGTATTTCCTCGCGTAACAAATCAGGTCCTTTTATGGGCAGTGAATTCGCGTATGAGGATCTCAGTTCCTTTGAGATTGAAAAATACCGTTTCAACTACCTAAAAGATGACAGCATAAACGGGCAAGATGTTTTCGTCGTAGAGCAAATTCCGACCGATAAGAACTCAGGTTATACCAAGCAAACGGTGTGGTTAGATAAAGCGCATTATCGTCCACTTAAAGTTGAGTTTTACGACCGCAAAGGCTCTTTGTTAAAAACGCTTTCTTTTTCCGATTACAAGCAATATCTCAACCAATATTGGCGCGCGCACACTATGGCGATGACAAACCATCAAACAGGAAAAAGTACTGAGCTAACGACTAGCGAAATGCGTTTTAACACTGGATTACAAGACAATGACTTTCATAAGAATGTGTTGAAGCGAGTGAGGTAGTGGAGGAAAAATGAAGCGATTAAATGTTGGGTTGTTGCTTAGTGCAGCAGCCTTTTTTTACTCGATGCCTCTGACTGCCGTCGAGCTCGCAGGACAAGTCAATATTGAGCATCGTCAGTTTTTTAAAACGGGCTCTCAGGGTCAGAGCAAAGCGCAAACGTCATTGGTTTTGCAGCCAGAATTTTACTGGGAGATGCAAAATGGTGATGCAAACTTTACTTTCACACCTTTCTATCGTCTGGATGGTCTAGACGATGAGCGAAGTCATGGCGACATACGAGAGGCACTTTATCTGACTTATTGGGATGATTATGAGCTTCGAGTTGGGATTAGTAAGGTCTTTTGGGGAGTGACTGAATCAGCCCATTTAGTTGATGTAGTAAACCAAACAGATGCCATTGAAGCCGTCGATGGTGAAGATAAACTCGGTCAGCCGATGTTACATTTTACCTCTTTCAAAGACTGGGGCACCGTCCACGCAATGTTATTACCTTACTTTAGGGAGCGAACGTTTGCGGGTACAGATGGTCGCTTGCGAACCGACCCCGTTGTCTCTGATGATGCTATCTATGAATCAAGCAGAGAAGAGAAGCACGTAGATGTGGCTTTTCGATATTCGAAAATGCTTGGCGATTGGGACGTAGGCCTAAGCTATTTATATGGAACAAACCGGGATCCTTACTTTCGTTTAGAGTACGGAGAATTAAAGCCTTACTACGCTCTGATGAGTCATGTCGGTCTGGATGTGCAAGGAATTGTTGGCGATTGGTTATGGAAACTAGAAAGTGTTTATCGAGATAGCGCTGATAATCATGTCGGTCTTGTGACGGGTTTTGAGTATACCTTCGTCGGTGCATTTGACACGGTTTGGGATGTGGGAGTTATTGGTGAGTACCTCTATGACAGTCGTGGAAACAACGCACAAACTATCGGTCAAAATGATGTGTTTGCAGGTATTCGTTGGGCGCTCAATGATGAGGACGGAACGGAAGTATTGACGGGAATCACGAAGGATTTAGATAATGCTGATGTTTACAATGCTAAGTTAGAGGCGTCGAGCCGAATATCGAATCACGTTAAGTGGCAAATTGATGCTTGGTTGTTTAAAAATGAAACACCAAGTGATTTGCTCTACTTCGCTAGAGATGACGATTTTATCGAGCTATCTATTCAATACTATTTCTAAAACAAAAGGGCACAACTAAACGGCAGATTAACTAAAGATGACATTTTTGACGTTTTTGTGCTCTTTTTATTCAATAACCTCTTCTTTTCGTAATTCAATTTGGCATTGGTGCCCGGTTTGGCTACTATGTACAGCTATCAAAAAACCAATCACTCCCTTATGGACACTACCTACAGGTAGATGAGGAAACGATGCAACATCTAGAAGAGATCATTGCTAGCGCGAGCACTGCAATTGAAGCTGCCGAATCGCTAGTCGCACTTGATGAAGTGCGTGTTCAGTATCTGGGTAAAAAAGGTGAGCTAACTGCTCAACTTCAAAGCCTAGGCAAACTACCACCAGAAGAACGCCGTGAAGCTGGTCAAGAGATCAACAAAGCGAAAGGCGTAGTTCAGCAAGCTATCGCAGCTCGTAAAGATGCACTACAACGTGCTGAGCTTGAAGCGAAACTAGCAGCAGAAACAATCGACGTAACACTACCAGGTCGTCGTATTGAAAACGGTGGTTTACACCCAGTAACTCGTACTGTAGAGCGTATTGAGAAGTTCTTTGGCGAACTTGGTTTTAACACCGAGGCTGGCCCAGAGATCGAAGATGCATTCCACAACTTCGATGCGCTAAACATCGCAGCTGATCACCCAGCGCGTACTGACCACGATACTTTCTTCTTCAACCCAGACTTGATGCTTCGTACTCATACGTCAGGCGTACAGATCCGTACGATGGAAAATGGTAAACCACCATTCCGTTTCATTGCACCAGGCCGTGTATACCGTAACGACTACGACCAAACGCACACGCCAATGTTCCACCAAGTGGAAGGCATGCTGGTTGATGAGAACGTAAACTTTGCTCAGCTGAAAGGCATCCTGCACGATTTCCTATGTAACTTCTTCGAAGAAGAAGTAGAAGTACGTTTCCGTCCATCTTACTTCCCATTCACTGAGCCTTCAGCTGAAGTAGACGTGAAAGGCAAAAACGGTAAATGGTTAGAAGTACTAGGCTGCGGTATGGTTCACCCGAACGTGCTACGTAGCGTAGGTATCGATCCTGAAAAATACTCTGGTTTCGCATTCGGTATGGGTGTTGAGCGTCTAACAATGCTTCGTTACGGCGTGAACGACCTACGTGCGTTCTTCGAGAACGATCTTCGTTTCCTAAAACAGTTCAAGTAATCCAGAGGGTTCATCAACATGAAATTCAGCGAATCATGGCTTCGTGAGTGGGTAAACCCTGCGGTTACTACTGACGAGCTAACTCACCAAATTACAATGGCCGGCCTAGAGGTAGACGAGGTTCTTCCTGTTGCTGGTTCTTTTACTGGCGTTAAAGTCGGTCACGTTGTTGAATGTGGCCAACACCCAGATGCAGACAAACTGCGCGTAACTAAAGTTGACGTGGGTGAAGAAGAGCTTCTAGACATTGTTTGTGGCGCACCTAACTGTCGCCAAGGTCTGAAAGTAGCAGTCGCAACAGTTGGTGCTGTTCTTCCAGGTGATTTCAAAATCAAAAAAGCGAAACTACGTGGCCAGCCATCTCACGGCATGCTTTGTTCGTTCACTGAACTAGGTATCGACGTTGAGTCAGACGGCATCATGGAACTAGCAGAAGACGCTGTAATCGGTACTGATTTCCGTGAATTCCTAGGTCTAGACGACGTAACAGTAGACGTAGATCTAACAGCAAACCGCGCTGACTGTTTCAGCATTCGTGGTCTAGCTCGTGAAGTTGGCGTACTAAACCGTGCTGACGTGACTGAGCCATCAGTAGAAGCAGTTGCCCCTTCAATCGACGATAAAGTGTCTATCGAAGTGAAAGCGCCAGCTGCGTGTCCTCGTTACCTAGGTCGTGTTATTAAGAACGTAAACGTTCAAGCTGAAACGCCACTATGGATGCAAGAGAAACTGCGTCGTTGTGGTATTCGCTCTATCGACCCTGTAGTAGACATCACTAACTACGTTCTTCTAGAGCAAGGCCAACCAATGCACGCATTCGATCTAGCGAAGATCGAAGGTGGCATCGTAGTTCGTATGGCAGAGCAAGGTGAGAAGCTAACGCTTCTTGACGGCAACGAAGCAGAACTAAACGCAGATACACTAGTAGTTGCTGACCACAACAAAGCACTTGCAATCGCAGGTATCTTTGGTGGTGAAGAGTCTGGTGTAACAACTGAGACTAAAGACGTTCTACTAGAGTGTGCATTCTTTGCACCTGACCACATCCGTGGTCGCGCTCGTAGCTACGGTCTGCACACTGATTCTTCAATGCGTTTCGAGCGTGGTGTGGATTACGCACTGCAAGTAAGCGCAATGGAGCGTGCAACTCAGCTTCTAGTTGAGATCTGTGGTGGTGAAGTAGCACCTGTTGTTGCAGTAGAGTCTGAAGCAGACCTACCTAAGCCAAACAAAGTTGCTCTACGTCGCACTAAACTAGACAACCTACTAGGTCACCACATCGCTGATGCTGACGTAGTAGAAATCCTAGAGCGTCTAGGTTTGACTGTTGAAGCTTCAGAAGAAGGTTGGATGGCAGTAGCGCCAACATGGCGTTTCGATATCGCTATCGAGCAAGACCTGATTGAAGAAGTTGGCCGTATCTACGGTTATGACAACATTCCTAACCAACACCCAGCAGCAGCACTTAAGATGCACAACCACGTTGAAGCGGATCTTCCACTGAAACGCGTTCGTGATCTTCTTGTTGACCGTGGTTACCACGAAGCAATTACATACAGCTTCGTTGAGCCTGAGCAACAAAAGCTAGTTGTACCTGGTGTTGAGCCTCTAGTGCTTCCAAACCCAATTTCTGCAGACATGTCAGCAATGCGTCTTGGTCTTATCCAAGGTCTGCTGAACACGGTTGTTCACAACCAGAAGCGTCAACAGCCACGCGTTCGTCTATTCGAATACGGCCTACGTTTCATCCCATGTGAAACTGCAGAAAACGGCATGCGCCAAGAGCCTATGCTTGCAGGTGTTATTGCTGGTACTCGCGGTGAAGAACATTGGGATATCGAAACTAACACGGTTGATTTCTTCGACCTTAAGGGCGATCTAGAAGCGATTCTAGAGCTATCTGCGAACGAAAAAGCGTACTCTTTCGCTGCACTGTCACCTGAAAGCAAAAAAGCTAACCCAGCACTTCACCCAGGTCAATCTGCGGCAATCATCGTAGATGGCAAAGAAGTGGGCGTGATCGGTACCGTTCACCCTGAGCTTGAGCGTAAGTTCGGTCTAAATGGTCGTACTATCGTATTCGAAATCGAATGGTCTGCAATTAACAGCAAAGTGATCCCAGAAGCGGTAGCACTTTCTAAATTCCCTTCAAACCGTCGTGATATCGCGGTAGTAGTGGATGAAGCTGTTGCATCTGGTGACATCGTTAACGCTTGTCTAGAGCAAGGTGGCGAGTTCCTTAAAGATGCGAAACTGTTCGACGTTTACGTAGGTAAAGGCGTTGAAGAAGGTAAGAAGAGCCTAGCAATCGCTCTGACTCTACAGTCACTTGAGCGTACGCTTGAAGATGCAGATATCGCTGGTGCGGTTGACGCTATCGTTGCTCACGTTTCTGAGAAGTTTGGTGCGTCTCTACGTGACTAATCTCGCGTAACGTATCTTCTTAAGAAATGAAAACCCTGCCAGTTTGGCAGGGTTTTTTATTTTTAGGATTACCTTATCGTTGTTCAAGTTCCTTACTGCTCGCACCATCCCTCATTACTTTAAAATACTAGACCAAACTAGGGATGGCCCTTACCCGAGATTAGGAACGTATTGTTTTTCAGCTAATACACGCTAACGATAGCTTGTTGGCGGTTAGGCAGCGAGTGAGAGGGTATAGCTAAGCAGAAGAGGTAGCGTAAGAATGCTGAAAAAGTTGCCAAATAGTACCATTGACGCCACTTTCATGGGTTCTATATTCAGCCTTTCCGCAAATAGGTAATTCATGACGGCTGGCGGCAGCATTGTGAAGAGCACCATCATTTGCAATTGCATCGTTGGAAGGGGAATTAACCAATAAATAAGTGCAAAAGCGACAGCACCAGTTGCCAGTGACTGCACGGTACACAACACACCAATCTTTAAACCGTCCAACCTTAAATGACACATTTGTGCCCCCAGAGATAAAAGCATCACGGGTACGGCCGCTTGCCCAAGTAGAGCCGTGGCTTCGTATAAAGGCGCCCATGCACCCACATTTGACACGTTGAGAAACAGAGCCAACGACGCTGCTAAAAAGATTGGCATCTTGACTATTTGCTTAAAAGGGTTGTCATGACTAAGCAGCATTACGCCTAAGCTGATATGCAAGCATGCTGACACGACAAATAAAAGCACTGCTGACGACAGCGCAATTTCTCCAAACGTATAGGTAAACAAAGGAATAGCTAGATTTCCGCTATTGCGAAACATATGTGGTGGCGCCCAGGTTTTAAACGAGAGTGACGTCCATCGACATACCGGGATCATGAGTAGTGCGGGAATTAAAACCGCGACAATTGCCGCCAAAAGAAGCGGCCCCTGATTTGAATCGAGCGGCATGCTAACGAGTGACGAAAATACCAGTGCTGGCGTAAATACCTCAATATTAATGCGGTTTATTGGGCGAAAGTCAGGCTTGATGTAACGACCGACCAAATAGCCAACTCCGACAAGAGCAAAAACAGGGAAAAGAATATTTATGATTTGATTAATCATGGTCGCCTAGAAGCAGTGTAAGAAGCTAATGAGGAAATACACGAACTTCCACATTATCAATCTTTGTATATGGCGTCATCGTTAAACAGCGAGAAGCGTGGGTTTAATCAAGCTTTCTAAGCACAGTTGCAAAGTACAGGTGGTCATACCTTTTAATCTAATTGTTACGTATCGAGTTACATACAAATCACTGAATTTACGACAAGTTCTATGTCAAGTGTCTGTTAAATAACCAATATCTGATATTTTTATTAAATAGTGTTTAATGTTGATATTTAAACTAATTTTAGTTTTATAGTCTGGATGTTTTTCCTGATAAAGATGAAACGAAAACAAAAATATCAAATTTCTGGCGTTTAACAATAATTTACGTAGTGCTATTCCTTTTGTTCGCCAAGAAAAAAGTTGGCGAAAATCATAAGCTTGTCATACACTTCCTGATGTAACCCCGATATGTTGTTGAATTGGTAGGGTAAAACTGCTCTGGCGCTACACTAACGTAGCATTGTTTAACATAGCTTTGAGGAAAGTTTTATGGCGCTCACAAAAGCCGAACTGGCAGAAAACCTGTTTGATAAATTAGGATTTAGTAAGCGGGACGCCAAGGAAACGGTGGAAGTGTTCTTTGAAGAGATTCGTAAGGCACTGGAAAGTGGCGAACAGGTAAAACTGTCAGGTTTTGGTAACTTTGATCTTCGTGACAAGAATGAACGACCTGGTCGTAACCCGAAAACTGGTGAAGATATTCCAATTACTGCTCGACGTGTAGTGACTTTTCGCCCGGGTCAGAAGTTAAAAGCTCGTGTAGAAAACCTGAAGAAAGTACAGTAAGCCGAATAAATGGATCACGCTAAGGCGTGGTCTTTTTTTGCGTAAAATTCGTGTGCATACAAATGAAAACCACCGCAATGCGGTGGTTTTTCTGTTTATGAGAGACGCTTAATGATATCGGTTACGCCGCTTCTAGATGCGTTGTTAAGTATGGTTGCCATGCTTGTTGGTACAAGTTCTTAGACTGTGTACGCATGTTGTGAATAGAGGCAAGCTCTATTTCGCTTAGCTCACGTTTTTCCAACATCGCTTGACGTTCTAGTTTCTGGATTTTTTCGTATAGGTCGTGTTCGGGACCGCTTTTTACATCTGCGATTGCTTTCAAGTGCAGTTGAACTTCGGCTACTAGGTTTGTTTTTGGTAAACGAACGAGCAAGTTCAAGTCTCTATATCCTGAAGGGCCAGGTTTTTTGAATCGATTTTTTACTTTCACAATCGTTGTTTCACGCTCTAACGTTTCATAAATGGAGACTAAACTCGCGACGTCTTCAGCTACAATCGTTGCACGTGCTAGGTCAGTAATACGTTCAACTTTCCCATCTAACTCTAAAGCTATCTTTTCTTCTGCTCGTTGTTTGGATTTTACACCTGCGAAGTATGGCTGAGCGTCATTAAGAAGTGCGGTACTTTTACAGATAGTTTCAAGTTCAAATTGTGCTTGGTGTGCTTTGCTGTAAAGAATGTCGAAGTCAGAATATGGCTGAGTTGGCGTGGTGTCGATTGACTGAATGCCGTATAAACCGCTAAGGCTGTGTTTAAAAAGTTTCGAACAAACTTCGTTTTGGCTGGTTGAACGATTTTGTTCGCCACTAGGTGCAGGGGTAATTGGAAGTGCGGCAAATGCCGGTGCACGGCTAAGTACCAAAAGCATCAATGCTGTAGTACGAAGAAATAAGCTCATTCACTCTCCTTAACTTGCTTGTACTTAGAAAATAGGGAACATAAAGGTCGCTAAGTTCGGCAAATCAGGTACTAACTTATAAATGGGGCCATTACGAAAGATTCCAAGGTTTCAGTTTTATCTTGAAGTAGAATCGTGCGTTAGATCACCATTTCTCTTTTCTTTATTCTGATTATCAGATAAAGGCGCGTCTCCTATGAGACCGATTACATCCTATCACCGCAGTATTAACCAAAGATGAACGGCATAGACAAATTGAAAAAAAACGTTAGTCTTACCTCTCAAAATGAAAACAGCCGACAAGTAGAAAGTAAAATGAGAGACCAAGAATTTTGGCATAACAAATGGGCCAGCAATCAGATCGGATTTCACTTGGAAGATGTAAACCCGCTATTACCAGTATATTGGAAACACACTAATCCAAAGCGTGAAGATAAAGTGTTAGTTCCTTTATGTGGAAAGTCAGAAGACTTGATTTGGCTAGCGATGAAGCATGATTCGGTTGAAGGCGTTGAGCTAAGCCATATTGCTGTGCGTGCCTTTTTTGCTGAACATTTTTACACGCCAACGGTAACGCCTCTTAATGGCATGCACGAGCTTTATCAATTTGATGAGCTCTCTATTTATACTGGGGACTTTTTCACTGCACCAGTATCTCAAGCCGATATCATTTATGATCGCGCCGCGTTGGTTGCTTTACCGCAAGATATGCGAGAGGAGTATGTAGAGCGTCTCAAGCAACTTTTGAACCCAGGCGGTCGTATTTTGCTTGTTACACTCAACTATCCTCAAGAAGAGATGGCGGGGCCTCCATTTAGCGTGCCGGTCGAAGAGATTGAGCAGTTATTTTCAGGTTACAAAGTTACTTGTTTGAACGTAGATGAAGCTGACGAGAATCATCCTAAAATTGCGAAAAAAGGCTTAAGTCGCTTCTCTGAAGAAGTGTACTTAATCGAGAGTGAATAGGCTCTCTTCGGTTTGGAACACGAAATAGCGCAGCAATTTGAGCTGCGCTATTTTTGTATGAGTGGTTCGTATTTAATAAATGATATTCACTTTTGAAGCACTTTCAACAGCATCTTGAACGGCTTCTTCGGTGGTTTTTCGTCGCGTAAGGACAACACCTAAACGGCGGCGACCATCGATTTCTGGCTTACCGAATAGACGAACTTGTGTTTGAGGTTGAGCTAAAGCTTTGCTTAGGTTTTCAAAGCGAATGTTTGTGGAAGTCCCTTGTCCAAGAATAACAGCAGACGCAGATGGGCCATATTGCACAATATTATTAATTGGCATTCCGGTAAACGCGCGCACGTGGAGAGCAAACTCAGACATTTCCTGCGAAATCATTGTAACCATACCCGTATCGTGAGGGCGAGGAGAGACCTCATTGAAAATGACTTTATCGCCTTTGACAAACAGCTCTACACCAAAGATGCCGTAGCCACCGAGCGCGTTTACCACTTTCTCAGCCGTGTATTCAGCTGCTTTTACTGCGTTTTCTGACATAGCTTGCGGTTGCCATGATTCGCGGTAGTCGCCATCTTCCTGACGATGACCAATTGGAGCACAGAAATGCACACCGTCAACGGCTCTGATGGTCAATAAAGTGATTTCGTAATCGAAGTCGATAAAACCTTCCACGATAACGCGACCTGCACCCGTACGTCCGCCTTCCTGAGCGTAATCCCATGCTTTTGTAACGTCGTCTTCGGTCTTGATAACACTTTGCCCTTTACCGGAAGAGCTCATCACTGGCTTCACCACGCACGGAATACCCACATGTTCAACCGCGGCTTTGAAGTCTTCAAAGTTATCTGCAAAACGATAAGGTGAAGTCGTCAATTCCAGTTCTTCTGCTGCCAAACGTCGGATACCTTCACGATTCATTGTTAGCCTGGTTGCCTTAGCGGTTGGAACAACATTCAGTCCTTTTTCTTCAAGCTCTACCAGTTTGCCGGTTGCGATGGCTTCAATTTCTGGTACGACGTAAGTAGGTTGTTCCTTCGTAATAACTTCTTCTAAGGCGTTCCCATCTAACATGTCGATAACATAACTACGGTGAGCGACTTGCATCGCTGGAGCATTGGCATAGCGATCACAAGCAATCACTTCTAAACCAAGTCTCTGGCATTCAATGGCGACTTCTTTACCGAGTTCGCCAGAGCCTAAAAGTAATACACGGGTAGCATTTGCGCTAGTTGCAGTGCCAAACATAGTGTTCCCTTACAAAATAGAGTGATGAGACAGAAATTGCAGGAGATCATACTGAAGTTTTATGACAAAGCAAACGTTTGCTTTTGGTTTTTAGGTAATAAAAAAGCTCTACATGTTGTAGAGCTTTTTGTTGAATTTGTCGTTTATACGTTGACAAAACTAAGCGGAATATCTGGATTCAACGCTTCCAACGTTGATTGCGTATCGGCTAAGTGACTGATCTTACCTTCAGAGTTTTCTACCAATGCAGCGGCTTTGATGCTGTCAAAGGTTTCACCCGCAAGTAAAACTTGGATTAGCGCAACTTGTAGCGGTGGCAAGCTAGGATTAAACGCTGCATTTTCTGCATAAGCGCCTTGGAATACACGGCCGCTAGTCATCTCTAATGCTAAACCACTCAAGTTGTTGGTGTATGGAGAGTGGCTCATGTTCATCGCTTCAACTGCACTTTGGATGAGTGCGTCTTCATCATCACATGAGAATTGGTGTTTAACTTCTGCCATTAAGCCGGACTCGATACCGAGATCGTTTGGTCCAAAGGCTTCAGGCAGGTATTCATGAAGTGACTTTTCTTCACGTTCTGGGAGCTGGATTTTAAGCTCGTTTGCGGTAGATAACTCATTCATGAACTGGCGGCAGTGACCACATGGGCTGAAGTTGATAGTGATATCCTTAACACCACGTTCGCCTTTCATCCAAGCATGGCTAATCGCAGACTGCTCTGCGTGAACCGTTTGACCCAACTGTACACCAAAGAATTCCATGTTGGCACCGAAGTAAAGGCGACCTGAAAGACCACGAACGATAGCGCCGACATAAAAGTCAGAAAGGGGAGCATAGGAGTACGCTGCGGCAAAAGGAAGTAGCGCAACACGAAGCTCTTTGTCTGATAGACCGGTAGCTGAAAGCAACTGCTCAAATTGTTGAACTGAAAGCGTAGCATCAAAATCATCAGCTTGGATGATAGGAGCAAGTTGTTTGGAAAGTGCTTCTGGAGCGCCTGCTAGCGCCTGTTCAATGCGACTTTTCATGTTGAATCCTTGTTATTGCATGGACAGTTATTCTATGTGAAAGATAGAAATGTTCCGTGCGTTAGATCACGATAAATAATGCAATTGATAATTCTGTTACATAATTAGAGTGAGCTCACACATGTATTCGATTGCACAGGTGTGAAGCGTTATCTCCGTCTCACAATTAACCATATCAGTATATATTCATATGACCAAGGAGCAGGAGTATGTTACCAACGCGACTTTTACCGCTATGCTACTTTATACTTACGTAATCTAGAGCGAGTGGTAGCAGCTAGAATGCTAATGCTATGAATGTATATCTCAGTCAAGTCCCTTCACGATATTACTGGGTGAGTTTGATAGATAAGATAGGGTTTTGAAAAGGGATAAGTAAGAAACGTAAAGGCTACGGCCTGCCGGAAGGAGGGCAGACCGAGAGCGCTTAACTATTGATATAGCCAGACCGCCAAAGCAAAAAAACTTGGAGCCAAAATAGAAGTTATGATCCCACATAAAACCAATGCGAGTGATGAGAACGCGGCATCTATGGGCTGTTTCTCTGCACATGTCGCGGTGCCTAAGGCATGAGACACGGTACCCATTGTTAGGCCACGTGCAATCGGGTGTTTAATTCCAATTAAGTTGTAAATTGGGTATGCCAAAATCGCGCCCAATAAACCAACAATCAGAACCAAGATCGCCGCAACGGCTGCTTCACCACCGAGGTGACTCGAAATTTCCATTGCTATTGGCGTAGTGACGGATTTACCCACTAGACTTGCGATTAAACTGATATCCGCTTTGAAAGCGACTGCGAACAAGGTGGTTGTCATCATCGACATCACACTGCCTACTGTGCAAGCGAAAGTGATGATTCGCCAGTTTGCTTTAATTTGTGGTAGTTGTTCATATAGTGGATAAGCCAGAGCAACTACAGCAGGTTGAAGCAAAAAGCTAATTCCTTCGTTATCCGCATAATACGTTTCAAATGGCACATTTAAGTAAGTAAGCAAAGGAATGAGCACTGCGATACTGATCAGCAAAGGGTTTGCTAGAGGATTGTTCACTTTGATTGCGATTTGACGAGCGATAAGAAAAACCGCAATGGTAACAACTAACCACATATCAGTGTTTCTCCTGTAGCAAGTAATCTAGCAGCCAAGCGAGGCTGACCAGTACAATGAGTGAACCGCCAACCGCGCTAGCGATGATAGGGAGCGCATTGGCGAGTAGTAGGTCGAAATGCTGCATTAATCCGACGCTGATAGGAACGAACAATAAGATCATATAGCGGATAAATAGCGTGGCGCCCGGTTTGACCCAGTCGACTTTTACAAGCCCAAGAGTCATGGAGAAAAACAGTACGAGCATACCGATGACACTTCCTGGAACGGAAACGCCAGTGAACTTTTGAATGGTAATTCCGATGCCAAGTGCTCCCATGATGAGGAAGATTGAAATGAGCAGTTGGATCAGTTGTAAGAATCGTTCTTTAATCATTTTGACAGTATATAAACAACAAGCACACCATAAGGTGCGCTTGTATTAGGAGGAGTTAGGAAGCTAAGCTCTCTACATAACGGTACACGGATTTTAATATCGCAATCTTCTTTTCGTCACTTTCATGTTCGTGAACTAAGTTTTCTAAATTCAGCATGTACTCTTCAATTTGGCTTTCAAACACTTCTCGACAGTGTAGTGCCCAGCGTCTTTGTTCTTGCTCGTCTAATGTGCCTGGGAAGTTACGCGCACGATAGCGGAACAATAGAGGTTTAATACGCTTGTCATCAAATTCAATGTCCAATGCGGCAAGATTATTCGGGTCGGTTTCTCGAATGATATCCATAGCTGCGCGATCAGCCGGAGAAAAGAACCCGTCGTAAAGCTGTGTATCGACGTCATCACTTTTATCGAATTTACGCTCGACGGAAAAGAGGCTAATCAGCTTTTCTCTAATTTCAGGATGTTGGCGCAACAAAGCGAGATTGGCGAGACATTGTTGGCGATCAATGCCAATAGACTCTGCATTTTCAGCCGTTAACGTTTTTGCAGGGGCGAGAATAGGGCATTTGTTCAAATGAACTAGTTTAACTGGCACTGGTAGCAATTCACCAAGATCTTCGCGCTTCGTGTAGAGTCTTTCGTGCAGCTCTTCTGCGGATAGCTCAAGAATAGGTTGAGGGTCTTTCGCTAAATCGATGGTGATAACGGCGTTATTATTGGTTGGATGCCAAGCAACAGGCACAATCCAGCTAGTGTACTGACATTCGCGCCCTAGCATGCCTGAAACGTGCATCAACGGTGTCATGTTGACGATGTCGACTAAATCATTGAGCTTGCGCTTTTGGCGCATAGAAAAAAAGTAATCAAACAATTTTGGTTGCGCTGCTTTTACTTTCTTTGCCATTTCGATAGTCGCAACCACATCTGCCATGGCATCGTGCGCGTTACTATGTTCTATGCCGTTAGCCACAGACAAGTGTTCTAATTTAAAGCTAGTGAAGCCATCTTCGTTTTCTGGCCATTCTACGCCTTCTGGGCGAAGGGCATGGCACGCGCGTAGTACATCGAGTAAATCCCAACGTGAGTTACCGTTTTGCCAACTCCATGCGTATGGATCGATAAAGTTGCGATAACAAGTATAACGGGTCACTTCGTCATCAAAGCGAATGCTGTTGTAGCCTAAACTGGTGGTATTTGGTCTCGCGAGTTCAGTGTGAATCTTAGCGATAAACTCTGGCTCAGAAAGGCCTTCTTGAACCGTTTTTTGCGGAGTAATACCAGTAATAAGCGCAGCTTCAGGAGACGGAAGATAATCAGCCGGTGGTTGACAGTACATGACTAAAGGCTCGCCGATGATATTAAAGTTTTCATCTGTACGAACACCAGCAAACTGGCTTGGGCGATCTTTCGCGGGGTTGGTTCCCCATGTCTCATAATCAAAGAAGAAAAAAGTGGGCTGATTATCTTGGTGCATTCTGCTTACCGTTTACAAAACCGATGACAGTATTAGACCATTCAACGCCTTGACTAGCAACGAAAGATGCAAGTTGAATTTTTGAAAATGAAAAAAGCCGATGGCGAACCATCGGCTTGATATTTTACGTTTTATCGCTTTGGAAGGAATTTGAGTTCTATGCTCGTGTTTCTTCCAATGTTGCTTCACTTTCTGGTGACTTCAGCACTCGGCTAGCAATTGTACCCGCAGTCATTGAGCCTGAAACGTTTAGTGCGGTACGTGCCATGTCAATCAGTGGTTCAATAGAGATAAGCAGTGCCGCGATGGTCACAGGTAAGCCCATTGCAGGAAGAACAATCAAGGCTGCAAACGTCGCACCGCCGCCGACACCTGCAATACCAAATGAGCTGATGGTGATAATCGCAATCAATGACAGGATAAAGTGTAGATCAAGTGGGTTGATACCCATTGTTGGAGCTACCATCACTGCAAGCATTGCAGGATAGATACCCGCACAGCCGTTTTGGCCGATAGTGGCACCAAACGATGCTGATAGGTTTGCAATCGCTGGTGGTACGTTAAGCTTGGTGATTTGCGCTTCTACGTTTAGTGGAATTGTTGCTGCTGAGCTACGAGATGTAAACGCGAAGGTCAGTACAGGCCAGATTTTCTTAAAGTATTCCGCAGGGCTAACGCCAACAAAAGAGACCAATACGCCATGAACAACAAACATCAGTGCGATAGCAACATAAGACGCCACAATAAAGCCAAGTAGGTTTAGGATGTCGCCTGCGCTTGATGTCGCTACCACTTTTGCCATCAGTGCTGCGATGCCGTATGGCGTTAGGGCCATGATCATCTTCACTAATCGCATAACGATAGATTGAGCAGCTTCTACGAAAGTACGAATCGGTGATTCCAACTCTGCTTTTTCCATCATCACTTTACGAGCGGCGATACCAGTTAACACGCCGAAAATCACAACAGCGATAATTGATGTCGAGCGAGCACCTGTTAGATCAGCAAATGGGTTGGTTGGAATGAAGCTAACTAGCATTTGAGGAATAGTTAAGTCACTTACTGTACCGGCACGGCTTTCTAAAACGGCGATACGAGCGGTTTCACGCGCGCCTTCAGTTAACCCTTCTGCTGAAAGGCCAAATGTTGTTGTCACCAAGATACCGATGAGTGCAGCAATTGCAGTCGTTACTAGAAGAACAGAGATGGTCAGGCCAGAAATTTTACCTAATGATCCACCTTTCTCCAATTTAACAACTGCAGAGATCATCGATACCAACACCAGTGGCATGATGACCATTTTCAGTAGACCAACGTAGCCACTGCCTACAATGCCTACCCATTCAAGTGTTTGAGCAATTGCGCTGTTGCCTTCACCGTGAATGAGTTGCAAAGCAAGACCAAAAAGAGAACCGGTAACAAGACCGATTAAAACGAGACGAGAGAGTGTGTGTTTCTTTTGTTGTTGGTTAAATAGAAAGAACAATATGCCAACAAAGACGGCTAGAGAGGCTATCACTGCAAAATTCATAATCTGACCTTATCGACCTGCCGAAATGGCGGTTGTTTTTTATACGGGGTTTTATACGGATTTGTTTATGGGGCGTAAGATAACGCTCGTGATATAACTTTAAAAATGACAAACGGGTATTAGCTAGATCTAAAATGAATATAAAAACGAGATCTAAGTCGCGTGAGAGCGTGAATTAGCACGTTAATTGTACAAAATGGTTATTCGTAGTGATGCAGTAAGTCACGCATTTCTTTCCTTTGTAAGTAAACCACCGAGTCTTCTTGATAACTGAAAAGTTGATAAACCATCGCTTTGGCGACATCTTCTGCTCGAATCGGTAAAAAGTTGGACAGTTTGCCAAGCATGAATGGGCGAATTACCTTAAACAGAGTTTGTACTAACTTCTCGTCCATTCTTGGGCTTTGACGTTGACCAACAAGCGGGCCTGGGCGAACAAATACGATTTCCTCAAAATCCATAGCTTCGATTCGTTGTTCCATTTGTCCTTTACAAGCTAAGTAATGGGATGGCGATTTACTATTTGCACCGAGGCTAGAAACAACCGCAAGGCGTTTGACTCCGATTGTTTTCATTTGTTGGGCGACTTTACACACCAGATCAACATCTACTCTACGCAAATTATCCTTACTGCCTGCTTGCTTAAGGGTCGTGCCTAAACAGATAAAGCCGATGGTTGGTGTTGGTTGGTTCTCATCCCATTGGTGGATAGAAAGGTCTGCATCAATGAGAGGAATAAGCTTGTTGTCCACATCTAGGACGCCATCGAGTGGGCGGCGAGAAAGATAATATAATGTTCCAACACCTGATTGATTTATGAGGTTTGCAATGACTTTTGAGCCTACTAAGCCAGTTGCACCGGCGATGATTGCGCAGGTGTTGTTATCCATATCTTTTCTCCTATATGGGAACATAGTCTAAGCTATTGTAGCGGATTTCAACGAGTTACTTATAATCTCGTGCAAGAAAGGTGAGACGCTCTGCGAACTCGGCAGACTATCCTGAGATAAACTTGATTAGCGCTGCCCCAATTGGATGCAAGTGTATACAATAGTGGGCGCGCAAAAACTGTCGCTGAACAAGACCTCTTGAACAACAGAACACCTCTCACCCAGACAACATCAAAGGAACGTAAAAAATGGATGACTCTTTTGCTGCGGAGATACAAGCACGCATAGATAACAAAACCAAACCCGTCGGTTCTTTAGGCTTATTGGAAAAGGTGGCACTGCAGTTAGCTCTTATTCAAAGTCAGAATAAACCTCAGCCAGTTGATTCCATCGCTATCTGCAAACCAAGCATGCTGGTATTTGCTGGAGATCACGGCGTTGCAGAGGAGGGCGTGAGCATTGCGCCAAGCGAAGTCACTCAGCAAATGGTGGCTAACTTTCTCGCTGGCGGCGCAGCCATCAACTGTTTTTGCGACATTAATGGCATTCAACTCAAAGTAATAGATTGCGGCATGTTGGCTCCTATTGATGTGCTGGTTCCAGAATTTAAATCCCATCCCAACTTGGTTGAACAACGGTTGGGTAACGGTACGGCTAATTTTTCTAAACAATCAGCGATGTCCCCAGAACAAGTGGCGTTAGGTTTAGAATATGGTGCGAAGATTGCTGAGCATACCATTTTGCATGGTTCAAACCTCTTAATGTTCGGCGAGATGGGCATCGGTAATACCAGTTCGGCCTCAGCACTGTTATCGGCGCTGAGCTCATTAGATATTGATTATTGTGTTGGCGTTGGCACCGGAATCAATCAACAGCAGTTGAGCCGCAAATATAAACTGGTAGCACAGGGGGTAAACCGATGTCGAGGTCTTGATACCAAAGCGATTCTCGCACAGGTTGGGGGCTTTGAAATCGTACAAATGGTGGGCGCTTTTTTAGAAGCCAAGCGGCTTAAAACTCCAGTTTTAGTGGATGGGTTTATCGTATCGGTAGCGGCTTATATTGCGACGTTGTTAGACGAAGAAACGCGTGAATACATGTTGTTTGCCCATCGCTCTGAAGAAAATGGACATAAATTTGTATTGGAACATCTTAAAGCCGAACCTCTGCTCGACCTTGGTTTACGGCTAGGGGAGGGAACAGGAGCCGCTCTTGCCTTACTCTTGTTAAAAGCTGCCGCCCAGTTTTACAACAAAATGGCGAGCTTTGAGAGTGCAGGAGTTACAGTTTAGTGTCAGTCCCTGATAATTCTGAGAAAGTCACGCCGTCATCGTTAAGATACCAGTGGGAGTTATTTCTATTAGCTACCAGTTTTTTTAGCCGCTTACCCGTGCCCCAAGCGTTGCCTTACAGTGAAGAACGCATGAATCAGGCAGGCCGTTACTTTGCGTTAGTTGGTCTCGTGCTTGGAGCACTTTGCGCTTTGGTATTCTCGCTCACCTCAATTTTTTTTCCAGAGTCGGTTGCCATAGTATTAACGATGGTGTTTAGCTTATTGTTAACTGGGGCTTTTCACGAAGACGGCTTGACCGATATGGCGGATGGCATTGGCGGTGGCATGACCGTAGAGCGACGCCTCTCTATTATGAAAGACAGTCGTATTGGCACTTATGGTGCCGCCACTCTCATTATGGCGTTATTGGCTAAGTATGTTTTTTGGAGTGAACTGGCTAACTTGCCGCACTTTTGGTTGGTCATTGTCGTCGCTTACACCGCAAGCCGAGCACTAGCAGCGACGCTTATTTATGACATGCCTTATGTCAGTGACAGTGATACGTCGAAAAGTAAACCGCTAGCAAGTCGCCAGTCTTCTCTAGAAGTCTCCATTTTGTTGTTTACTGGTGGCGTAACATTGCTTGTGCTTGGTTTCGCGGATGCGATCTTGATATCGCTTGTTCTCGTGGTATTTCGTTTGATGTTCAAACGTTGGTTAACCAAGAGAATTGGCGGCTTTACGGGGGATTGCCTTGGCGCAGCGCAACAGTTGTCGGAACTGCTTATTTATCTCACTATGATTGGGTTGTATCACTCCTCATGAAGCAATTGATACTCGGTGGCGCGCGCTCTGGGAAGTCGCATTTGGCAGAAAAAACAGCTAAGCACTTATCGGTCGCTTCTCATCGATCATTACACTATGTTGCAACCGCGCTGCCATTTGACCAAGAAATGCGAGAGCGAATAGCGCATCATCAAAAGCAACGCGGGGGCGAGTGGCAAGAGCATGAATGCCCCCTTCATTTATCTGAGTTACTGACAAATTTCGCTACCACCGATGTTGTATTGGTCGACTGTTTAACCTTGTGGCTCAACAATTGGATATTTGAGTTAGGTGATGAATGTTCCAATGAGAAGCTAGAAGCAGAAATTGAAAAGCTTATAAAGATGGTACGTGGCTCAGATGCGACGTTAATATTCGTCTCTAACGAGGTTGGAATGGGCATTGTGCCTTTGGGGGCGGTTAGTCGTTATTTTGTGGATAATGCAGGACGGATGAATCAAAAACTAGCCAGTGTTTGCCATCGCGTTACCTTTGTTGCTGCTGGTTTGCCGTTGGTTCTTAAAGAGTAGGATGGAACAAAATGAAAACACTCAATATCTATCTTGTGCGTCATGGAAAAGTAGACGCTCCACCAGGACTCCATGGCCAAACAGATGTAAAAGTTACGCCTGCTGATCAAGAGAGTATTGCTCGGGCTTGGGCCGAGAGTGGACGAGGTGTGGGTGGAATAATTTCTTCTCCGCTTTCACGCTGTCAAGAACTGGCAAACATCATTGCTGAACAGCAATTATTACCAGTAATGACGGATGAGTCTTTACAAGAGATGGCATTTGGTGATTTTGATGGTATGCCTTTTGATATGCTCACTGAGCAGTGGAAAAAGCTAGATGCTTTTTGGCAATCGCCAGCACAACATACGTTGCCGAATGCTGAGAGCTTAAGCACATTTTCTGAGCGCATATGTCGCGTTTGGTCTCAAATCATCAACGATATCAATGACAATCTACTTATCGTCACGCATGGTGGCGTCATTCGTATGATTCTTGCTCATGTATTGGAGTTAGATTGGCGTAACCCAAAGTGGTATTCGACGTTGTCGATAGGAAACGCTTCTGTCACGCATTTAACAATTACCATAGATGAGCAAATTTACGCCTCGGTGCGTTCGATTGGCGTACCTCTTTTAACTCGTTAATTTATAAATATTAAAATGCCCAGAACGATATTGCTTACGGGCATAGTCACGGAAGATGTCAGTGGAAGCCCATCTGCTAGGTGCAGGAAGCGAAAATTGACTCAGTTACATAAAAAGGAAATATAGAAATGACAACGCCGAGTTGGGATTTGTCCATCGTTTATAACGACCTTTCTGACCCACGAATTCAAGACGATATTGCTCTTGTGGAACAATGTATTGATCTTTTGAATAAACAATCAGCAGATTGTGGCAACGTAGAGATCATGCAAAATGCGATTTTAACCAATGAAGCCGCGAGTCGTTTAGCGGGTACAGTTGCAAATTTTGCGAGTTGTTATGCTTCTGTTGATGCAACAAACGCCGAAGCGAAATCGTTACTTGGTAAAATGACCCGCATCTTTTCGGAGCTTTCCCAAGCGTTCAGTCCCTTTGATTTGACATTAACTCATGCCGACGAAGAGTTTATCTTGCGCGTGTTAGACCATGAGAATCCTGATATCAGTGGGCAAGCTTTTTCTATCTTGAATTCTAGAAAGTTGGCGGATACTCGTCTTAGCAACGCAGAAGAACAGTTACTGGCTGCGATGAGTGTGGATGGCAAATCGGCTTGGGGTAACCTATACGATAACCTGACTGGCTCATTGAAAGTGAAGCTTAAGTATGTAGATGGTAAGAGTGAAGAGCTTGGGTTTTCTCAAGCGGCAAGCATTCTTTATGGTTCTGAATTCGAGCGTCAAGAAGCCGCGTGGCGAGGCGTACAAGATGCAATGCAAACGCATCAAGAATCATTCGCTGCGATTTTGAATGCGTTAGCAGGATGGCGCTTAACTGAAAACAAAAAGCGTTCTACGAAGCGTGAAGTTCACTTCCTAGAGCCGAGTTTGCATGGTAGCCGAATCCAAGCTGAAACTTTAAATGCGATGATGACCGTAGCCAAAGACAGTCGAGCTATTGGTCAGAAAGCAGGTTTATTGATGGCGCAAGTACATGGTCTGGATGAGATGAAACCTTGGAATCATCTGGCGGCTATGCCTGCTTTGAGCGGTGAAGTGAAGGTTTACGACTTTGATGAAGCGATTGATGTTATTTGTGAAGCATTTGAAACAGTAAACCCTGAGATGTCGGAGTTTGTCCGTTTGATGGTACAAAATGGTTGGATTGATGCCGCGCCAAATGCTAACAAGCGTCTTGGCGCATACTGCACCAAACTGCCAGCAACGCGAACACCACTTGTGTTTATGACTTGGAGTGGCAGTCGGTCAGACCTTATGACTCTGGCACATGAACTTGGCCATGCGTTCCATAACTGGGTTATTCGTGATTTGCCACTTTGCCAAACTTACTACCCAATGACGTTAGCAGAAACCGCCTCTATCTTTGCAGAAAACATCGTTCGTGATCATTTGATTTCGAAAGCTGAGAGCGTTGATGAAAAGCTCGAGATGTTGTGGGAAGAGTTGTCATCTGCGCTAGCTTTAATGATCAACATTCCGGTTCGCTACGAGTTTGAAAAATCGTTTTATGAACGCCGCCAGGATGGAGAGTTAACCGCAGATGAATTCTGTGAGTTGATGTCAGAAACTTGGAAAGAATGGTATGGCGACGTAATGAGCGAACCGGATCCGTACTTCTGGGCAAGCAAGCTGCACTTTTCTATTGATAGCGTGAGCTTTTATAACTACCCATACCTATTTGGTTTCTTGTTTAGCAAGGGTATCTATGCACAGCGAGAAACCAAAGGCGAAGCGTTTTACACCGATTACATCAATTTGCTGCGCGATACAGGCTGCATGATGGCGGAAGATGTCGTCGAAAAGCATCTGTCGATGGATTTAACCCAGCCAACGTTTTGGCAGCAGAGTGTTGAGCTAGTGCGTGAAAAAGTCGATGAGTTTGAGCGTTTGCTCGCACAGCGCGGCTAAGTTTTTCGCAGTGTTGATGCATAATCTGCTTTATAGCTACAAAAATTTGATCAAATCATAATGATCTTAATCAGGGCTGTGGTAAAGTTCACAGCCCTAACACTTTGTAATTGTTTGAAAATTAAACGCCTCAATGCTTGATTTGAGTGCCTGGCGCGAAAAGGCATCGGATTTTCGAGGGAAATAGTGATTTCTACTCATAAGTGAGATCGCAGCAACAAAAATCCTTTGTACAATTTATTAACATATCCGCCGTGCTATTAAGGAGTAACGCATGACGAAGTATCTCTTTCGCCAATCGTTTTTAACTGACACGTTAGATGTTCATATTGATGTTGCACCAGCGGAGCAGGTGCTTTCTAACGGTGTAAAACTTAAACTCTATCAGCGTGGTGTATTAGAAGTAATCCCTGCGAATTATACTCAGGATACGAAGAACATCATCATCTCTTGTGGGGTTCACGGAGATGAAACCGCACCGATGGAGCTGGTGGATTCCATTATTCAAGACATAGAATCTGGGTTCCAGACGGTCGATACCCGTTGTCTGTTCATTATCGCTCACCCAGAGTCCACTCTGGCGCACACGCGATTCCTTGAAGAAAACCTCAACCGTTTGTTTGACGAAAAAGAACACAAACAGACAAAAGAGCTTGTTATCGCCGATACGCTTAAGCTGCTTGTTCGAGATTTTTATCAGGATACCGACCCGACAACACGCTGGCACCTTGATTTACACTGCGCGATTAGAGGCTCGAAGCACTATACGTTTGCAGTAAGTCCTAAGACTCGTCATCCTGTGCGCAGCAAAGCATTGATCGATTTCTTGGACAGTGCACACATTGAAGCAGTGCTCCTGTCAAACTCACCATCGAGCACGTTTAGCTGGTACAGTGCCGAGAACTTTGGTGCGCAGGCTCTCACAATGGAGCTTGGCCGTGTGGCTCGTATCGGTGAAAATGACCTCGATAAACTGACCGCGTTTGATTTGTCTTTACGTAATTTGATTGCGGAAACGAAGCCAGAACACCTACCAAAACCATGCATTAAGTATCGCGTAAGTCGCACAATCGTTCGTTTGAACGAAGACTTTGACTTTATGTTCGACGACAATGTTGAAAACTTCACCTCATTTGTTCACGGCGAAGTGTTTGGTCATGATGGCGACAAACCATTAATGGCGAAGAATGAAAACGAAGCGATTGTCTTCCCGAACCGCCACGTCGCAATAGGTCAACGTGCAGCTCTGATGGTTTGTGAAGTGAAAACCCGTTTTGAAGAGGGTGAGTTGGTTTACGATTAATCCAACATTGCTTTGAGAAGTTAATTGCAATTTACCGAGGCTTAACTGTAAGGTTAAGCCTCGTTTGTTTTTATCGGCCGCTATGGATTTTCAACAACTTATCCTGAACAAGGAACGACGCTGGCAACGTAACCTGATGGTTATGTCGATCGTGCTCGCTGTACTCTCTGCCATCCACTTGATGGTCGGAGAAATTTTCCTTTCTCCTTTTCAATCCTTATCTGCATTTGAACAGAAGTTATTGGTGGACTTGCGTTTACCGAGGTTAGTGTCTGCGGCAATTATTGGTGCTGCGTTAGCGGTATCTGGCGCGACGTTACAAGTGTTGCTTGGGAACGTGTTGGCTGAACCTGGCGTGCTTGGTATATCTGGTGGTGCAAGCTTAGCAATGGTCTTAATCATGTTCGCGTCACCTGTTCTTCCTACCCCGATTGTTTTTATGTTGGCAGCGATTGCAGGCTCGATGTTATTCACGTTTGTTTTGGTGGCGATAGCAAGGGCAATGCACCTGACGACGGCTCGATTGCTTTTGGTTGGGGTCGCATTGGGTATTTTATCGAGCGCGATTGTGACGTGGGCATTTTACTTTAGTGATGATCTCAGTTTACGCCAACTGATGTATTGGTTAATGGGCAGTATTGGCGGTGCAAGTTGGTATCAACATACCGTTACTTTGGTGATGTTACCGGTGCTTATCTGGTTATGTTGTAAAGGCAAGTCGCTTGATAAATTGATGCTGGGTGAGATTCATGCGACCCAATTGGGTGTCGACGTGCATCAAATGCGTTGGAAACTGATCCTCGCCATTTCTGTTTTGGTGGGTAGTTCAGTCGCTTTGGGTGGCATCATCAGTTTTGTTGGTTTGGTGGTGCCGCACTTGTTGCGTTTGGCTTTTGGTACGGAAAACCGTTATTTATTGCCACTTTCTGCAATATCTGGTGCTGCGTTGCTTGTATTTGCTGACATCGGCGCAAGACTGTTATTGGACTCCGCAGAGTTACCTCTAGGTGTCATGACAACATCGATTGGCGCACCTATTTTCATCTGGATGCTGGTGAAGAGTCATGATGCACGTTAAACATATGTCGGTTGGTAGTCGATTATTGCCTCTTTCTTTTGAATGCAAAGCTGGCGAAATCGTACATATCGTTGGGCCTAATGGTTCCGGTAAGAGTACTTTATTGGCTGCGATTTCTGGTACGTTAAGTCACCGAGACGGTATGAGTGGTGAAGTGTACGTTGGCAACAAAAACTTGCTTACTTTACCGTTGTCAGAGCAAGCTCATGTTCGAGGTTATTTGTGTCAGCAATCGCGCCCAGCGTTTAATGTTGATGTGTTTCAGTATCTCGCTTTATCTCTGCCAAGTGGTGCTGAGATTGCGGATATCAAAGTGCGTGATGCTGTCAATATGGTGGTGGAGCTGGTACAACTGCAAGATAAGCTTCATCGCAGTATTCAAACATTATCCGGTGGTGAGTGGCAGCGTGTCCGATTAGCAGGTGTATGTTTGCAGGTGTGGCGTACCATTAATCCTTTTTCGCAGTTTTTAATTTTGGATGAGCCAGCAGCACCGTTAGATATTGCGCAAGAGGGTCTGCTCTATCAATTGATTAACGCTATGGCGGCGCAGGGAATTGGAGTATTAGTTGCTAATCACGATCTCAATCGCACATTAAAGCACGCAGATAAAGTATTGCTGCTTAACAACGGTGTGCTGCACTCATCAGGAAATGCCGATACTGTGCTAACGGAAGAAGCTCTCGGGGAAGTGTTCAATACTCAAGTCAAAAAGGTCATCGTAGATGAGCAACCTTATTTAATCTTTGATTAGTATTTAGGGACAACAAAAAACGACCTACTTGAGGTCGTTTTTTTTAATCGAGATAGCCAAACTCAACGCTTATTGAGTTAACGGTTTTAGATCTGCTGGGCGGTAGTAAACAGATTTGAGTACTTTGCCTTTACGAATGGTTTTACCTTCCGATACGAAATCTTCGGCGCATTTCGCGATGATGTATTCACCTTTCTGCACCGCCATCAACTTGATGCCTTGTTCCGCGTAGAATGCTTCTGTTTCTGAGTACTCTTGCTCGTTACGGCATACTTTGCTCATGTTGCTTGAATGGACTTCATCCCAGCAAGGAATAAATTCGATACCACGGTTTACCGCAACGTTTAATAGAAGATCAATTAAGTAGCTGATCGCCAGGTTGTCTTCTACTTTGCTGTGGCCAAGATGAACGAGACGGCCCATTAATACATACACGCTGTCTACGATGGCATCTGCTTGCTCAGTTTTACAATCTGCTTCTGCTAGCTCTGTTAGCTCTTCGATCGCCAAAGAGGTGTGTAGTGTGTCTGCTTGCGTATCAAGGCTTGCAGCGTCTGCGACTGGTAAGTCGAACGTACTACGGAACTCGGTGATATCACGGTATAAGTGATCAAAAATCTCTTGGGTTAGCTTTGACAGTTGCATTCTAATTTCCATTGAATCGATTGAAGCGGCAATGATACCAAACCGCACTTTGAACCCCAAGGGCATTGCATCTAACTGGTGATAAATCTGCCTTTGGGAATGGTGGTGCTTAACGAAATAGGTAAGGGAACAGCTTTTTACGTTCTTCCTCTGAAAGGGCGGAAACACGAGCGATGTTCGTATCGGGAATGGATTCAGGATCAGGATAGTGTTTTAGTACCTTTTCCATACTCTCTTCGCGAATCAAATGGAAGATCGGGTAAGGAGAACGATTGGTTAGGTTTTCGTCGTCTTCAGGCCTTGCGCCGCCAAAACAGTAATCAGGATGGAAAGTCGCTACTTGGAAAACACCTTCCCAGTTTTGCTGCTTAATTAATCCTTCAACCCAATCTATGCAAAAGTTGTAGTCCCAGAAATCTTGTAGCATGTTGGGAACCACAACCAACGTGGTCTCAAGTTGTTCGGGTTCTGTGTTACTCAGCTCAATCAGCTGCAATAAAATATCTTCTAGAAGCGCTTCTTCTTGAGTCGCTTCACTAACAAAGATTTTGATTTGTTTATTACGTTGCGGCTTGGCAGCAAATGGACAAAGGTTGAGACCGATTACTACATCGTTGAGCCATTGATCGACCTGTTGAGTGATCGCTTCGATATCTGTGTTTTGTGTTGAACGCGTTGACATACGACTTTCTGGTTTTTATTAAAGTAGCGCAAGCATAGCAGAGTTGGTTATCCAAGTAACCAGAGAGGTATTACGCAAATGAGCGTACCTTAGCTACTCTTTAAACTCGCAGCGTCAGGTGTTTGGTCAGTATGCTTTCTTTCGGCAATGTGTTTCAAATACGCAATTGCAGCAAACATCGCTAGGTAGACTGCGCTTCCTCCCATAAGAACACTCGACCAACCACCATGTTGCCAACAATAAAGAAGTAAGAATCCTCCTAAGCTACCGCCTACGTAGTAGTGTACTAAGTAGAGCGCTGTCGCGGTGGCTTTGGCGCGAGTGGCGTTCTGACCGACCCAACCGTAGGCGAGGGTATGAGTAAAGAAGGCACCAAAACTTATCAGCAACAACCCAAATAGCATTGCAGTCAAGCTTTCAACCGCCGCAATCCACATCCCCGCCATGCTCACTATCGCGCCTAAGAACATACCGAGGATTGATGAATAACGTTTACTCCAGTGGCCTGCGCAACGAGAGGAGAAAGTCCCTCCCAAGTAACAAATAAAGATCAGTGAGGCCAACCCGACGGGCACATTGTGAGGTTCACTCACCAGACGGAAACCCATGACGGAGTAAAGGTTGACGAACAAAGCAAAGTTGAGTCCTCCTATCAGCATTGCGAACCACACGCGTTGGTTTTTAAAATGACCAATAAGCGCACGATTTTGATGGCGCAAGCTGCTTGATGACGGGGTGAAGTTGCGCTGTGTTGGCAATAAATAGTGAACGCCAATGACACCAAGAAGAGTGAACACCATTATAACTTCAATGGCGACATCAACACTGAAATTGTCCGCCAATAAGCCGCCGCTAATACGCCCTGCAATACCGCCTAATGAGTTAGCCGCAATGTACGTTCCAATTGCCATCGAGAAAGCGTGCTTGTCGAGCTCTTCTGCCATGTAAGCCACGGCGACTGCAGCAAAAGCTGCGAGCGCGACACCGATCAGTGCTCGACATACCACCAAAAACAGAAATGAGTCACCAAATAGCATCAAAGCGGAAAGGGTAGGAATCGAAAACAGACCAGCCATCATGACTGGCTTTCTTCCCAATGATTCTGACAACACAGCCATTGGAACGAGGCTAAAAGAGAGAGCGAGTGTTGAGGCCGCAAATAACCAGTTCACTTGCGTTTCTGAGATCGTGAAAATTTGAGCAAAAGTGGGCAGCATTGGCTGTAGTAGGTATAAATTTGAAAAAACCAAGAAGGAACCAAGCGCTAGCGAGAGCGTAATGCGTTTGTATTCCGGTGTGCCAAAACTGACCATGAATCCTGCCTAATGTGAGCAAATGGAGAGACTGTGATCAATCTATCAGTTCGTTATAAATTAAAAAAATATATTAAAAATATGGACACCATATATTTTTGATCTAATGGAATCGAAACAACTTAAACATTTTCTGGCGGTCGCTGAACACGGAAACATTACCCATGCGGCGAAAGCCCTGCATATTGCCCAGCCCGCATTAAGCATTTCTATCAAAAAGTTTGAGCAGTCTTTGGGCGTTACCCTATTTCGCCGTGATGATAAAAAAATCAGCTTAACGAAAGAGGGCGAAACGCTACTTATACATGCCAAGCGGGTGATTCAACAGTTGCACGACGCGCAGCTCGCGATTGATGAGTTGAAAGGCTTAGCGAAAGGCGAAGTAAGGCTCGGGACGCCATCAATGATGGGCAGTTATTTCTTTCCACGAATTGTGATGGCGTTTAAAAGCCAGTTCCCGGAGTTAAAATTGACCTTGGTCGAAGCTGGAACTCAATCGATTCGTCGTATGCTGCTCAATGGTCAACTCGATATCGGTGTGATCAGTTGTGATAACGTGCCTGATGACCTAGAAACTGACCATTTGTTTACTAGCCAAATGGTCGCAGTTGTTTCACATGAGCATGAGTTAGCCCAGCGACACGCTCTTACTTTTGATGAGTTCTTTGAACACGATTTGGTTATGTTTCAGCATGGCTATTTTCACCGTGAATTTTTGGATCAGGTGAGTGAGGAGCATGGGTTTACCATGAAGTCATCATTCGAGACCAACTTACTGCCTTTGATTTTGAGTATTGTAAAACAAGAGTTTGCGATTACCGCGTTACTGGAATTGGTGACTCAACATGAGTCGGGCGTTGTTGGCTTACCGTTTGAACCACCAGTGACGCTGGATCTGGCACTTGCTTGGCGCAAGCAGGGGTACTTATCAATAGCAGATCGAACGTTTATCGACTTTATCAAGCGCTACGTTTAAACGCAGCGCAAGTTCATCGTCCGAGCACTAGTCGCCTTTGTACATCTTCTCGAAGTTCTTTGGGTTCCAGCCAATCATTACCCGATCACCAATTTTTAAAACTGGCACTGAACGAGCACCAAGCGCATCAAGTTCTTTGCGACCGCGTTGCATCTTAGCATTGCACAAACGATAGTTAATATTTTTCGAATCCAGATAACGTTGAGCATCTTTGCAGTGAGGGCATTTGTCTTTGACGTAAAGAACGACACGTTTCATTGAGTTTCTCTCCATTATCATTGGGAGGCGAAGTTTAACGGCCTTTCACCATAAATGAAAGGCGAAAGCTAAGGTGAAACTGTCCTTTATCTCAGGTATATTGAGCGCCTTTATTTTGTCATAACAGACGTTAACTCTATGCATCCGTCACTTCGATACATTCAAGGCTACCCACAAAACATTGTAGAGCAGGTGAGCTCATTGATAACGAGTGGCAAGTTTGTTCCTTGGTTCGAAAAGCGCTATCCCGATAGGCACCAAATCAAAAGCGAAAGGGCGCTCTATGAGTACGCCATGGCAATCAAAAATCGCTACATGAAGAAAGCCGCGCCAATCAGTAAAGTTGTCTACGATAAGAAAATTCACGCGGTAAACAATGCGCTTGGTTTGCACAGTGTAATCAGTAGAAACCATGGTGGTAAGCTTAAGTCGAAAAACGAGATTCGCATTGCCAATGTATTTAAAGATGCGCCCGAGCCACTATTAAGAATGCTGGTGGTACATGAGTTGGCACATACTCGTGAGAAAAACCACGACAAGGCGTTCTATCAGTTATGTTGCTGCATGGAGCCTGAGTATCACCAACTCGAATTTGATGCTCGTTTGTTTATGATTTACCTCGATTTAAAAGCGAATTTGAATGAAGAACAATAATCACAACGCGAAGCAAGCAAAACCAAAGGCTTCAATGGCGGGTCAGAAGAAAGACGCGAATAAAGACAAGCCGAAGCGTGTTAAAGACAAAGTTGCGCGCAAATCCCCTCAGCCTGCAGGAAAGAGCGAAGTCGAGTTCATAAAAATAGCGAAGAATGGTTTGCATGAGCGTAATGTTCATCGAGGTCGTTACGATTTTAAAAAACTCGTGGAAAGTGAACCACAGTTAAAGCCATTCGTTATCAAAAATCCGAAAGGGGAAGACTCCATAAACTTCTCTGATCCTAACGCTGTTAAAATTCTCAATAAAGCATTGCTTGCTGCGTATTATGGTATCGAGTTCTGGGGCATTCCCGACACCTACCTTTGCCCACCGATTCCGGGCCGCGCTGATTACATTCACCGAGTGGCAGAACTACTTGATAGTGAAGTAAAAGGTCAGTACGCGCACCAAAAAGTGAAAGCGTTGGACATTGGCGTGGGAGCAAACTGTATTTATCCGATTGTTGGTGTAACAAAATACGGTTGGCACTATACGGGCAGCGATGTCGATCCAAAATCCATCCAATCGGCTCAAACGATCGTAGAGCACAATCGTGTTTTGACGGGAAAAATTGCACTGATACAGCAACACAATGATGCCAATATTTATCGAGGTATCATTCAACCGAATGATCGTTATGATGTGACGACATGCAATCCGCCATTCCACCGTTCGGCGGAAGATGCCGCTATGGGCAGCCAGCGTAAAATCGATAATCTAAAAGCAAACCAGCGTAAGAAAGGGCTAAAACCTCAAACCGCACCAGTAAAGACAAGTAAGCCTGCGTTGAATTTTGGCGGTCAAAACGCTGAATTGTGGTGTGAAGGCGGAGAAGCGGCGTTTATCCGAAAAATGGCGAATGAAAGCCAAGCTTTTGCTGCGCAGGTCTTGTGGTTTACAACACTTATATCTAAAAAAGACAACGTTCGCCCGATGCGCAAGCAGCTTGAAAAATTGGGTGTGAAAGCCATTCGTGTGGTTGAAATGAGTCAAGGACAGAAAGTGAGCCGCTTTGTAGCTTGGTCATACATGGATAAGCAACAGCGCAAAGCATGGATGGAATTAAAGTAACGTTGACCGTTTCACACTGAACAATAAAGTAGGAAGCCCGCTGATATCAGCGGGCTTCTCTTTTTGGGAGATCTAAAACTTAATAATGGGCTCACAATCTAGTGAACTGAGAGAGACAAAAGTATCTGTTTTGGCGTAGTACAAGCCACAGGTTTCACCTCTTATCTGCAACGTATATTGGTCTGGAAGATCCGTATAGCTGCCATCCAACAGTTGATTGTTGTTCCCTTTTACTCGTCCTTTTTCAATCAACAAATGCGGTGTGGATTCAAATACGTTATTTGCGATTCTAGGTGCAGGTGTCCCTTGGATTTCTGCGATCGCGTTTTGAATTTCTATGACTGTTTCCGGAGAGTTCTTTTTACTCAATGCTTCAACGGGTTCTTGTGACATAGCTTGACATCCTATCAAAGAAATCGAAGTCCCTAGGAAAAGCGCAACCCGAATCAGCATTCGTAAAAAGTTAGTTGATCTCAACATGAATTGCCTCTGTTCGTAGCGGAGAGCGAAGATCGCTTAACTCCGGAGATGAAATGTTACGCGGCATGGCGTTGAAACTTGAAGGGGATACTGGCGGACAGGTTCCAGTTTCCATGTAGTTTAGTGCCGCAGAAAGCATACCTTCAGACGGATCGCCTAATGGTTTTGTTAGGTCGTCATTGACCCAGCAACCTTCCACTCTATTGTTTAAGCCTAGCTCGGTATTGATTTGGCTCTTTGGAGTAGGAATAAAACCATCAGCGAAGTCGCCAAATTTTTTCTCGTTCGCCGACTTGAACTGAATAGTGTAGTACATAGTGCCGCAGTTTTGTTCTGGTGAGAACCCATACGGTTTACCTGTGGTTGTTGAACCTATTTGGATAACCTCCACATCAATGCCGCGCAAAGCGTTGATTAACAGTTCACTTGAGGAAGCCGTGCCTCCTGAAGTCAGCACATATACGCGCTTTTTGTTCAGTGTCGGAAGCACTTGATCCGAATATTTCTGTGCTGCCCAGTCTATTGCTAGATTCGTAAAGCGATAGATGTTATCCCCATCTTTAATGGTACGCATCACTTTGTCATTATGAATCAACTCACTGAAGACTCGGTTCTGACCAGCACCGCTTAGCATGTAGCCTACTTGCGAGGACTGAAGGACTAAGCCACCGCCGTTGTAACGTAAATCAACGACGATCTCGTCAACATTCTCTGCTGAGAGCATACTGAACGCCTCAATAAGCGGGGCTTGAGCGCTTGGTTCAAAGGAGTTGTATTGCAGATAGCCGATCCGCATACCATTGTGTGTAATCACTTTGGCATTTTTAACTGGAGAGGTCATGACATCAGAGGCGGTAAGCGTCACGGTTTTCTCTAGACCGTCAACACTCTCAAATGTGAAGGTGTAATCTTGATTGATGTCAGGGTTAAAGAGCGTTTTGTTAATAAAATCAATGTCGGACTGACTACCGGTGTTAACCACATCAATATTATTGATTTTCAGAAGCTTATCACCACGAGCAATGCCGCTTCTATCAGCTGGCGAGGCTTCTTCAGTGTAGGAAATACGAACGTCTCGAGGTTGTACGCCACGTAGGAATGCCCAGTTAAAACCAAATCCAGCAACTAAACCGGATTGCGATGATTTCATATCATCCTCATAAGGGACGGTAAAATGGAAGCGATCTTTTGGTTTACCCGTCGCGGTAGTAGCAGAGGTGACCAGCGTATTGAAGTAATCAGTAACAGTTTTGTAGTTTGCTGGATTATTATCAGGAACCTCGTCATACCATAGATACGTTTCGTTAGTAAAAGCTCTTAAAAAGAGTTTTTCGTGTAATGCAGAGCCCAATTTATCTGGATAGGCGGCATAGTTGTCATATGGGTCCAGTCCGACGCGGGGCGTTTCACATTGGTTGATAAACGTTTTCGACGGTTGGCTAAAATCATGAACTTTCCACGTTGGACCGTTTGCACTGCTAGTGGACGGAGTAGGTGATGAGCTATCACCGCCACCACCGCCACAGCCTTGTAATAATGCGAGAGTGACTGCCGTTGCTAAAGAATACTTAAATTTCACTTTTCTATGTCCTTATAAATAATAGAATTATAATTATGTGTTTTGCTTTTGTTTTTATTAGCTAGGTGAATGTATTAATTTAATTTGTTCGTCTGCAAATTTATAGTTAAATAGTGTGAGGTAAATAACGTAAAAAAGTTGTCTTTTATACTTAAGCTAAATTAGTCATTACTTAAGTTTTCTGTCTATTTCAAAAGAGCTAACAAGACAATTAATAAGTGTGAAATTAAGACAAGTTCTTAGTTGACTAAGCGACGCTTGCTAAATAAAAAATCAGAATTAGATTCAGGAAACGCTTTGAATCAATAGTTTGGTAGGGATATATGATGTTATCTCGGGGGTGTTTGATTTATTTATCTGATGCTTTAACTTAATTTAGTGAGTTGAGCGACGTGCTTTAATAGGCTTCCGTCAATGTTAGGTAAATCATCAGCGAAAAATATCTGAGCACCGGGAGTGCAGCGCATTAATATATTTGTTAGTTCACCTTCATTGTTGGAAGTGTTAACTGCATTAAGTTTCGCTAATTTATTACAAAGCTCGTCCTCTATTTGCACTTTCTGCTCTTCGGTGAGCCTAATGCGACCTATACATACGCCTGGGTTGATATCATGAGAAAGCGAATCTTGTTGAAATCGCTCTTTGAATAAGGTGTCTAATGCCGTACCTTCTTCCATAATAAATCGACGACCAGAACGGTAAAACAAGCCGTCTCCGAAGTTTTCGACATATCCTAGAATTTCCGCGATACGTAAATAGAATCGTAAGCTTGTATCAGAAAGTCCGTAAGTTTGGGCTATCTCTTGCGGTTTAATATCACGAGAAGTCAGCATATAAATAAAATCAAGTAAATAAGGATGCTCAACGAAAAGGGCGCTCTCTTCATCTGTTAGCATTTGCTCGTTTTGGTGCTGAAGCTCGTTGGCTAAGGTTGCGAGTTCGATGAGATCGGTATTCAGGTAGTTCAGATAAATAAGTACTTTATCCAAACCTAAAGCTGGATTATGTAGGTGGCGTTTAATACTAGATAAAGGGATGCCACTTTTCTCTGACAAGGAATTGTAGCAAAGCCCTTCTTCTTTAATCTTTTGTCGTAGCGCTGCGAGTAAAAACTTTGGTCCAACATTCATCCTTGAATATCACCTTATTCGTTATTCCGTTTACTGGCTGATATTTTGCCTTTCAAGCAGCAGGTTTCGAATCGCTGTGCCTGCTTCTAGAATGTGTTTTTTCAGCAGGTACTTGGCGCCGTCTATATCGCGATTTTGGCACATTTCAAACAAGCTTAAGTGCTCTTCTTCTGCCTTTTTAATGCCTGTTGTAAACAATAGCTGCATGCGTATGTATCGGTCACACTTTGTGTTCAGGTTGTAAATGACGTCCATAGTTTCAGGCATGTTGGCTGGCGCATATAGGGCTTTGTGGAACTCGTAGTTGTAGTTGCTCCATTCTTCTACTTCGTCGCCACTGTTCACTACTGACTCGAAACGTTCGCGAACTTCGCGCGCGCGTTCAAGGTCAGCGTCTGTCATATTTTGAATCGCGCGCTCTAAAATGTGGCATTCCACGACAGCGCGCAGTTCAAATAGCTCATTGATTTTCTCTGGAGATAGCTCAGTGACCGTCGCACCTTTGTGAGGTTCAAAGCTAACGAGTCCTTGTGCTTCCAATTGAACTAACGCTTCACGCACAGGAATTCGGCTAACATTAAACTCTTTTGCTAACGCATCTTGACGTAAAGGTTGACCAGTTTTTAACTCGCCCTTCAAGATCTGAGTTCGAATTGCTTCCTCAACGAGCTGAGTGCGCGTTTTAAAAACAGGTTTCTGTGACATTGAAGTCTCCCGTGAAATTAATATTGTATCCAATCCATTTTACTTTAGTAGTTTATTGTTTTTCTGGCACAAACCAACTAGGAAAGAAGGTTTTGAGAAGTAGAGTGAAATAAAAGGCATCAGTTGATGCCTTTTTGAGCCATTTGGTGAGCTTATTGGGAAACTTTGCCATCTATGGCGCGTTGAATACCAAGTGGGTTCGACGCTTTTAATGAATCCGGCAATAAAGATTCTGGCAAAGCTTGATAAGCGACCGGACGCAACCAACGATGAATAGCCTCCGCACCGACAGATGTTGAGGCAGAATTGGTTGAAGCCGGATATGGTCCACCATGAACCATAGCGTAACCAACCTCGACGCCAGTTGGCCAACCGTTGAATACAAGGCGTCCGGCGATTTCTTCCAAACTTGGAAGCAGTTGCTTGGCTTGTTCTTCGTCTTCAGCGGTAGCGTGAAGGGTTGCGGTGAGCGATCCAGTCAGTGAATCACTCAGTTTCAACATGTCATCGAAATCTTCACAGATTACGATTAACGATTGAGGACCAAATATTTCTTCCTCCCATTGCGGGTTTTCACGCCAGTTTTTACTGTCCGTCACGAACAGTGCTGGTGAGACATTGGTCGCTTCTGCTTGTTCAGAACGAGTGACGTTAATGCCTGTTTCGGAAGCTCGCTTATCCACTTCGGATTCATACGTTTCTCGGATTCCTTGCGTTAGCAAAGTGGCCGTTGATTGTTGTCGAATTAACCCTTGAGCGATTTCGATAAAGGCTTGCGTTTCTGGGCTATTCAAGACAAATACAACGCCTGGTTTTGTACAAAATTGTCCACAGCCCAAAGTCATAGAAGCCACAAACTCTTCAGCCAATGAGGCGTTTGCTCGTATGGCTGAAGGGAGAATAAATGTTGGGTTAATCGCCCCTAGTTCACCATAGAAGGGGATTGGCTCTGGTCTTTGCTGAGCTAGATTGAACAGCGCACGGCCACCACCGACGGAGCCTGTAAACCCAACCCCTTTAATTTTTGGATGGGTAACGAGTGCTTGGCCAAGTGCGCGTTTGTTGCCTTGCAATAGCGTGAAGATGGCTTGCGGTAAGCAATCTTTCTCCAGTGCAGCCTCAATACACTCTGCAACAAGTTGACTGGTGCCAGGGTGGGCGGTATGGCCTTTTACAATCACAGGACAGCCAGCTGCCAGTGCCGAAGCCGTATCACCACCTGCCGTAGAAAATGCGAGCGGAAAATTAGACGCACCAAACACGGCGACAGGGCCAATTGCGATTTGCTGACGGCGAATATCTGGTTTTGGCAGTGGTTGACGGTCTGGGTTTGGCGTATCGAAAATTGCTTGATGGTGATTACCCGATCTCACAACCTCGGCAAATAGTCTTAATTGGTTCGCGGTACGTCCTATTTCACCGCTTAAACGTGCTTCGGGAAGGGCAGTTTCTAAATGAGCACGAGCAACGATTTCTTCACTCTTCACTTCCAATTCAGAGGCGATAGAGCAAAGTAAGCTCGCTCGCTTTGCATTGCTTAGTTGGCGAAACTCACGCGCAACGCTTTGGGCGGCTGAGGCGGCTTGATTAACTTCTTGCTCTCCATGTACCGGAAACGCTATAGGTAGAGGCTCACCAGTAAAGGCGTTGACTGCGTAAAAAGTGGTTGGTTCTTGTGGGTTCATCATTCTTCCTTACTATCCTTATTACTTCACTTCAAATCCGTACGCATATGGGTCTTCATCGTCTACCCATATCGTGTTGTGACCGTATACTTGTGCCCACCCTTCAATGCTTGGCAAAATAGCGGCTTTGCCATTCACTTCGGTAATGCCTTCTATACGTCCTTGAAATAGGCTGCCGATGATACTTTCGTGAACAAAGTCTTCTCCTTGATTGAGTTTGCCTCTTGCATGCCATTGCGCCATGCGTGCACTTGTGCCCGTACCACATGGCGAGCGATCCAACGCTTTGTCACCGTAAAACACAGCATTTCGAGCGGTGGCGTTTTCTTGAGTGGGCTCTCCGGTCCATAGCACATGAGAAACACCGCATACTGTTGGATCTTCTGGATGTACGCACTCAACCGCTCGAGATACCGCTTCGCGAACTTTTGGTGAAAGCATCAAAATTTCATCTGGAGAGTAGTGTTCAAGTCCGGCGTAGTTTTCTTGAGAGTCGACGATTACGTAATAGTTTCCGCCATAAGCAACATCGACAGTGAGCTCACCTAAGCCCTCTATGTCCACGGTTACGTCTTGGTGGGCAAGGTAAGCCGGTACGTTAAATATCTTTACCGACGTGACCTTGTCACCTTTTGTTTGGTAGTGCACTTCGATTTGTCCTGCTGGGACATCAAGTATCAAACGACCTTCTTTTTTGGGAGTGATAAGGCGATTTTCGATAGCGGTGGTGACGGTTCCAATGGTGCCGTGGCCACACATTGGTAAGCAGCCACTGGTTTCAATAAACAGAATAGAAGCGTCTGCGTTATCACTGCAAGGAGGCAAGACAACTGACCCCGACATCATTGAGTGTCCGCGAGGCTCAAACATGAGTGCCTGACGAATCCAATCATAATGCTCAAGAAAGTATTGGCGCTTTTCGCTCATGGTATTGCCTTCGAGTGGAGGCACACCGCCTGCTACCAGCCTAACTGAGTTGCCGCAGGTGTGGGCATCAATACAGAAAAAAGTTCCTTGTCTCATTTTTCGCTCCTTGCTGAAAAAATGGTTGAATTAAACAATAGTGATGTTAACGTAATGTAAAATATATTGTATACAATCTACGTTTTCAAGTGTGACTCGGAGCATATTTATGTTGGTCAAGGATGAAACTAAAAAGGAAAGGATCGCTGTGATAGGTGCGGGGATTATTGGCTTATCAATTGGCTTGAAATTGCAGCAGCAAGGTTATCAAGTCACGATTTTTGATCCCAATGACGTGGGGAATGGATGCTCTAAGGGAAATGCAGGCCATATCGCGACTGAGCAAATCTTCCCTCTTGCAACGCCAGCGCTGCTTCCACAATTACCTAAAATGCTGCTAGATCCCAAAAGTCCGGTTTCGATCCGTTGGCAAGATATTCCAAACACAATCGGGTGGATGATTCGTTTTCTATTACAAACCAAGCCATCAGCCGCGGAGCGGGCAAAAAACGCGATTAAGAGTCTTAACGAGCGGTCAGTGGCAAGTTGGCGTGGCGTGCTTGATTCAATCGGAAAAGCGCATCTAATAAAAATGAATGGTTCATTGCTCACTTTTGAAAACGAGAAACTGTTTCAGAATTATCAAAGCACGCTTAACTCACTGGCTAAAAACGGTGTGGCGTATCAAGTTTGGACACAAGAGGAGATTCGAGAGCGGATACCTGATCTCAGCCATAAGGTTCGTGTCGGAGTCTTTTTTCCCGAAACCGGTCATACGCTAGACCCTTATCAGCTCTGTGCTGAGCTAAGTGAAGCCTTTGAAGAGCTTGGCGGTAAGGTTTTACAAAAAGGTGTATCTGCGTTGGCGAAAAATGGCGATGTGCTGGTTGAGTCTCAAACACATTCATTTGACCGAATCATTGTTGCCGCTGGTGTACATTCTAAGCCTTTGATACGGCAACTAACCGGAGTCAAAGTGCCTATTCAAGCCGAGCGTGGTTATCACCTAATGGTGGATGACAAGCGTGATGTACTGCCATTTCCTATTAGCTCTGCCGATAGAAAATTCATCATGACTCCGATGTCTGGTGGGCTACGCTTGGCAGGCACTGTTGAGTATGCCGATGTAGAATCACCACCCAATATGAAACGTTCAGAAATGCTTTTTCAGTTAGGTGATGAGATGTTTGAATCGGGGTTAAATCCACTCAAGCAAGGAGAAAAGTGGATGGGGAATCGGCCTTCAACAGTCGACTCGTTACCGGTTATTGATAGCATTTGGGATGGAAATGTATTACTGGCATTTGGCCACCAACACCTTGGATTAACTCAAGCGGCGATTACGGCAGATCTCCTTTTAGAGCTTATCGAAGGAAAGCCAACATCGATTGATCTTTCACCTTTTTCACTACAACGATTTGCCTGAAAAATTTAATATTAAATATTGTATAAAATATATTAAATGCTAATGTTAACTTAATTTTAACAAAAACTGGTATCCAACAGCCGTACTCGGATGCCTCCAGAAAAACAACCAAAAGGAGTAAAACATGTCACGAATGACCAAAGCACCATTGGCGCTGTTGATTTCAGGAATGCTGTTGGGGACCTCTGCTTATGCTGAAGACAAATTGACGGTCGTATCTTGGGGTGGTGCATTCACCAAGAGCCAAGTGGAGGCATATCATAAGCCTTTCATTAAAAAAACAGGTGTTGAGATCGTATCCGAGGATTTCAGTGGCGGATTAGCCGAAATTAAAGCGCAGGTGGAAGCGAACAATGTGCGCTGGGATTTGGTTTCTCTCGACAAGCCGGACATTGTTCGTGGTTGCGCCGAAGGGTTACTAGAACCAGTGAGCCCAAGTATTTTGCCTCCGGGCGCAGATGGAACACCAGCACAAGAGGATTTCATTGATGGTGCGATTCACGAATGCGCAATCAATACCATCGTTGTGTCCACAGTATTAGCGGTGAACGAAGACGCGTTTAAAGGTAAGGCTTTGCCTAGCAAGTTGACCGATCTTTTTGACCTAAAAACTTTTCCAGGTCGACGTGCATTGCAAAAACAACCTCAGGGCAATCTTGAGTGGGCACTATTGGCTGATGGTGTAAAGCCAGAAGAGGTCTACAGCCTGCTCGAAACCGAAGCGGGGCGTGAGCGTGCTTTTGCTAAGTTGGATACGATCAAATCAGAAGTGCTGTGGTGGACAACAGGTGCCCAGCCACCTCAAATGCTTGCAGACAAAGAAGTGGTGATCGCCTCGGCGTTTAACGGCCGAATCCACAATGCCCGTAAGGATGAAGGTCAACCATTTCGGATTATATGGGACCGTCAAATGGGTTACATGAATGGATGGGCGATACCTAAAGGGAGTGAGAACACAAAGCTTGCATTGGACTTCATTGCTTTTTCTTCAGGAACAAAACCATTAGCTGATCAAGCTAAGTACGTTGCCTATGGGCCTACGCGTAAGTCGTCTTCGGCGGAGGTGAACCCAGACATTTTAGCGAACCTTCCTACCGCACCTCAAAACTTCCAAACCGCCTTCCTGATTAACGATGAATGGTGGTCAGACTACGCAGATGAACTCAATGAAGAGTTCAACACTTGGCTGCTTAACTAGGCGTTAATTTGTGTATAGGGCCGAGTTTTCATCCATAAGCGAGGTTCCGTACTTTTCCTCAACTGTATTTATGTTTTCGGAGAAATGATGAAAGTCATCGAAGCACAGCAAGTCGCGCAATGTTTAACAATGAAGTCTCTTATTGAAACGATGCGTGAAATGTACTCGCGGCCAGCGACAATACCTCAACGCCGAGTCATGCCCTTAGAAGAGGGAGAATACGAGGCGTTTGCGCTACTTCCAGCTTGGAACCAGGAGTTGATTGCGGTGAAAGCCTTTACGTATTTCCCGCATAACCCTGAGCAAGGCAAAGATACGCTTGCATCTAAGCTGCTTGTTTTTAGACGAAACGATGGTGAGCCGCTCGCACTCGTGGACGGTAAAGTTTTAACGTTTTGGCGCACCGCCGCAGCTTCTGCGTTGGCAGCGGACTATTTGGCGCGTCCCGATGCTGATCGTCTGTTGATCTGCGGAACGGGCAATCTTGCGCCTTATTTTGCGTGGGCATACGCTGCGGTTCGCCCACTTAAGCAGGTTTATATTTGGGGGCGTAACTCAGATAAAGCCGAGGCGACGGTAGATGCCATTGTGTCATCTTCAGAGTATCAGTCGCTTCCTGATGAGCGTCGGTTCCGTGTTTCAGTCGTAGAAAATGTGGACCACGTTATCAAACACGTTGACATCATCAGCTGTATTACCGCATCAGCAGAGCCTTTGTTTAATGGCGCAGACGTGCAGCCGGGCACCCATATTGATTTGGTCGGTAATCATGACTTGGATAAGCGTGAATGCGACTCCGAAGCAGTGCAACGAGCACAGGTGTATGTTGATAGCCGTATTAATGTATTAGCCGAAGCGGGCGATCTTCTCATTCCAATTCAAGAGGGCGTGTTCACGTCAGACGATATTAAAGGGGAATTACCGCAGCTTTGCGCCCAACAAATCTCAGGACGTCAAAACGATGAGGTCATTACTTTATACAAATCAGTTGGCAGTGCTTTGGCTGATTTGGCCGCTGTAAAGGCGGTGTTGTTAGAAAATGGCATAGATAGCCATGCCTGAGCATTTTTGCTCGTTCATTTAAATTGCATACAATATACATATAAGGAAAGTAGTTCATGAAAATTGATTGGAAAGGTGTTTATCCGGCGGTCAGTACGCAATTTCGTCAAGATCAGTCAATCGACTTAGACGCAACGCAAACTGTTATAGATAACCAAATTAAAGATGGTGTGAATGGCATTATCTGCATGGGTACTGTCGGTGAGAACTGTGCGTTGTACCCGGAGGAGAAACGCCAGGTCTTGCAAGCGGCAAAAGAAGTCGTAAATGGCCGTGTGCCTTTGATTGCTGGTACAGCAGAGTCTATTACCACAGCAGCTGTTGATTACATGCAGGATGCGTACAAAATTGGTATCGATGGTTGTATGGTGATGCCTGCCATGGTTTACCGCACGTCTGAGAGCGAAACGTTCGAATATTACCGCACGCTAGCAGAAGCAACGCCAGAAATGCCAATCATGATTTACAACAACCCGGTTGCTTATGGTGTCGATGTAAACCTCGACATCATGGCGAAACTGGCTGAGTTTGAAAGTATTGTAGCTATCAAAGAGTCGACCACTGATACTCGTCGTATCACCGAGCTTTACAATAAATTTGATGACCGCTTTACCGTGTTCAGTGGTGTTGATGACATCGCTCTTGAATCATTGATGCTAGGTGCGACCGGCTGGATTTCTGGTTTAACCAACGCATTCCCAGAAGAGTCCGTTGCGATTTATAAACTGGCAAGCCAAGGTCGTTATGCTGAAGCGTTAGAAATCTACCGTTGGTTCTTACCGCTACTGCGTTTAGACACCATTCCTACGCTGGTTCAGTGCATAAAATTGGCCGAGCAAGTCTGCGGACGTGGCTCTGAGCAAGTTCGTGCGCCACGCCAACTCTTACAAGGTGAAGAGCGTCAACAAGTCATTCAAATGGTTGAACATGCGTTAGAAACCCGCTTAGACCTATCCAAATACAATCTGTAATTGTGCTGTTTAGTAGAGCGTTAACTGACGCTCTACTCATTCGTAATATTCAAAAAATGAGAAGAGGGAAGTCATGAGCACGGAAAACAAGGACTATGTCAGCTTTCAACACGTTAAGAAAACCTACGATGGCACGAATTTGGTGGTGAAAGACTTCAACTTAGATATTGCTCCTGGAGAGTTCGTTACTATGTTGGGGCCGTCAGGATCGGGCAAGACCACTTGCTTGATGATGCTAGCAGGCTTTGAAACTGCGACTGGTGGAGACATTTATATTGATGGCGTTCCTGTCAATCATCTCGCGCCGCACAAGCGCGATATCGGTATGGTGTTTCAAAACTATGCGTTGTTTCCACATATGACCATTGCTGAGAATCTTGCGTTTCCTTTAAAGGTGCGAAAACTCGACAGTGACACGATTCAAAGCAAAGTTCAGAGTGTATTAGAAATGGTCGAGCTTGAGCATGTTGCGACTCGATACCCGAAGCAGTTATCAGGTGGTCAACAACAGCGTGTTGCGTTAGCGCGAGCATTAGTGTTTGAGCCTAAACTCGTGTTGATGGATGAACCACTAGGCGCGTTAGATAAGCAGCTGCGTGAGCAAATGCAGATGGAAATTAAACATTTGCATGAAAAGCTTGGCATTACCATTTTGTATGTGACGCACGATCAAGACGAAGCTCTCACTATGTCCGACCGTATTGCGGTTTTTAATCACGGCGAAGTGCAACAACTCGCGACACCAACCGAGCTTTATGAATCTCCGAGTAATACGTTTGTTGCGCAGTTTATCGGAGAAAACAACCAACTCTCAGGTTTAGTCAAAGAGTGGAACGGAAAGTATTGCCAAGTGCTCGTTGGGAAAGAGTTATTTACTGCGAAACCTGTCAGAGTCTCTGAGCAAGGGCAGAGAACAACACTTTCCATTCGACCAGAAAAGATTGTTATTCAACCAGAGAAAGCGTCTTGTGAGAACCAAGTCTCGGGCGTCCTACGAGAATTGATTTATCACGGTGATCATTATCGTCTGGTCGTCGAAGTAGAGAGCGTTGGTCACTTCATCGTTAAAGTACCTAACGATAATCGTAAACACTTGCAGTTAACGCCTGGCTCAATTTGTCGTATTGGTTGGCAAAGTGACGATTGCCATGCTCTTGATGAGACACAAACTCAAAGTAGCGAGGTAGCAGCATGAGTCGAGAGCTAACCGCATTAGATTCTGTATTGGAGATCGAACGCCAAGTTCATGAGCAAGAAACCAATTTGAAAGCGCAGTTGCAAAAGGCCGAGCGCCGAAAAAAGCTTCGCTCCATTATGCTCACAACGCCATTGGTGTGTTTTATTCTGCTTACGTTTGCTTTTCCTATCCTCGACATGCTTTATCGAAGCGTGGATAACCGAGAAATATCCCTGTCACTACCACAAACTATTCAAGCCTTAGAAAGTTGGGATTATCAAGGTCAGCCTCATCAAGAAGTCATTGAGGCATTCTCTGTTGAAGTACTTGCGCTTTATCAAAGCAAAGAGCTGCCGAAAATAGCCAACCGGATGAATATTGAAGAGTCTGGTATGCGCAGTTTACTCATGAAAACCGGCAGAAAGTTGTCTCGTTTGACGTCGCTGCCGAGCTCGGTGACACAGTTGGCTAAGCTGGATAAGCGATGGACTAATCCTAAATATTGGGCGGCGTTTAAGAATCTTAGTGGCGCATTAACATTCAGTCACTATCTTGCAGCGCTAGACTTGCAAGTGAATGAGTTTGGAGACATTGAGCCCCAACCAGAAAAACGCCAAATATACGTCGACCTTTTCTTTAAAACTTTTTGGATGTCTATTTCAATCACCTTAATTTGTTTGGTGATGGCGTACCCCGTTGCTTACCTGCTTGCCAATTTACCTGATAAGCGCGCGAACTTACTTTTAATTATTGTGCTGCTGCCATTTTGGACATCATTGTTAGTCAGAACCACGTCTTGGATTGTTCTGCTGCAAAACCAAGGGGTCATTAATGATCTCCTTATTTGGTCGGGTTTTACTTCTGAGCGAATTCAGATGATTCACAATACCTTCGGAACGGTGGTGTCTATGGTTCACATTCTGTTGCCGTTTATGATCCTGCCTCTGTATAGCGTAATGAAAGGAATTAGCCCAACTTATTTCCGTGCCGCTCGTTCTCTAGGCGCGACGCCTTTCATTGCGTTCATCAAAGTTTATATGCCGCTTACGTTACCGGGGATAGGTGCGGGGGCCTTGCTTACTTTCATTCTTTCTATTGGCTTCTACATTACGCCCGCTTTGGTTGGTGGAAGAAGCGGACAGATGATCTCCAATATGATTGCCTATCATATGCAGACATCACTGAACTGGGGGATGGCTGGCGCATTGGGTGGACTGCTTTTGTTCGTTGTACTGGTTCTGTTTTATATGTTCAACCGTGTGGTTGGCATTAACAACCTTAAGGTAGGGGGATAACCATGGCATTACCAAAATATGCATCAAAAGTAGAGCGAGTTGCTTACGCAGGTTACTTAGCTTTTTGTGGGGTGGTGCTGTTCTTTTTAATCGCTCCAATTCTGACCATCATCCCGTTATCGTTTAATGCAACGCCTTACTTTACTTTTACCGAGGGGATGTTAAACCTTGACTCGGCAGCGTATTCTACTCGCTGGTATCAAGAAATGTTTACTAGTGATCAGTGGCTGTTGGCGCTGAAAAACAGCACGTTTATTGCTTTTATGGCGACACTCGTTGCAACAGGGCTAGGAACTCTGGCGGCGTTGGGTTTAGCAAGTAGTAACTTGCCTTTTCGCAATACGATTATGGCGCTGTTGATCTCACCCATGATCGTACCAGTCATTATCTCTGCTGCTGCGATGTACTTTTTCTACACACGCTTTGGCTTATCACAAACTTATTTAGGCATCATTTTGGCACACGCTGCGTTAGGTACGCCTTTTGTCGTCATTACCGTTACTGCGACGTTAAGCGGCTTTGACCATAGCTTGGTAAAAGCGGCGGCTAGCTTAGGCGCAAACCCTGTTTATACTTTCAGACACATTACCTTTCCGCTGATTCGTCCGGGGATGATATCTGGCGGCTTGTTTGCTTTTGGCACCTCGTTCGACGAGGTTGTGGTGGCGTTATTCCTGACTGGGGCAGAACAAAAAACCGTTCCGAGGCAGATGTGGTCAGGAATTCGAGAGCAAATTAGTCCGACCATATTGGCGGTCGCTACGTTGTTGATTTTTATGTCGGTGTGTTTGCTCGTGACATTAGAAGTTTTGCGTAGACGTAATGTACGCATTCGAGGCATTCAAGAGTAACCCAACTTTTTCTTTGTTGGTCACTTTGCACTTTTGTTTAGGGGCACCTCAATTTTTGACCAAATGCGCCTCATTGTAGGCGCTTGTCTTTTTTGTGTATCTTCAGCGATGACTGACATATCACTCTGGTAGCTTAATGCCAGCTTGCTCGAAACGTGCCAAAGGCGACTTGTTTGATCGCTGATACCAACTAGCTGGCATGTTTGATTTAAGTCGCGCTTTTTCTTCCTTGCTAATCACAACATAATGCAAAAACGTATCAAGTGTGGTTCCCATCACGTCGAATGTCATTTCCCCATCTTTGCTGATGGCTTTCAATAACCCAGCGACGGTTTCCTCAGAAATTAACGGTTCAACCACCGCGTTTTTTCGCTCTTTTATTGACGTTGAAGCGGGCAGGTTTGCACGTGCCGTCTCCCAGCAAACTTTGTTGGTTTTACTGATAAGGTTGTGCTTGTAGCAGTAGTAACTGAATAAAAAGCGTGGCAGGTTTTGCCAGCGTTCGGCTTGGACTTCTAACCAAAGGTGTTGTAGCTCAATATCAGCGTCGGTCATAGGAGTTGTTTAGCAAAAAGAAAAGAAACCATTTTATAGCTTTTGTGAGGAGTAATAAAAGATATTTGAATGGAAAGATAAACAACTAGTTGATCAATGTTACTAAAGCAAATCGATTTCTGGCAAGCTCGTGCAACGGCAACTCGAGTACCAAAAACTGATACCGCCACATCTAGTTGTTAACAAAATGTTTCTTCTTGTCTTGCGAGTAGATTATATGGAGATGCTCTTGCAGTAATAAGGGCAGTGGCGATGCAAAAGACGTAATGCATCTAAGGAAAACTCAATATAGAAGAAATTAGATGGAACTGAAGACTTTGAGTGTCGCGATTGCGACAACATTAACCAGCACTGGCGTATTTGCGTTAAGCGAGCCAGTTTCTCAAGTTACAGAGCAACATGCACATTCGGCTCATACACACGGTGTTGAATCCAATCGAGTTGAATACCAACCAACCGCAACTCTCCCTATTCAGCCCTCCAAGGCAACTCGAGTACAGTCACTTGAAAGCCTTGATGAGTCGAGCACTGCTTGTGATTTGGAAGCATTGGTTACCGAAAGCAGTAACCAATTGATCGGCGAAATTTTAAGTCAGGGCGCGACGTGTGTGAACCAGCTATTCTCTGCTGAAAGTCGGATTCAAGAGTCGGTATTTAGCTCCGATCATATGTACAACATTGCGAAGCGTACTACGACATTGGCGAAGGGGTATACAGGTGGCGGGAGCGATGAACTAGAAACGTTGTTCTTATACTTACGCGCAGGTTATTACGCCGAGTTTTACAATGACAACATCTCATTTATTGAATGGGTCACCCCAGCGGTGAAAGAATCCGTGGATGCGTTTGTTAACAACGCAAATTTCTACGAGAACAGCGACCGTCACGGCAAAGTGCTTAGTGAAGTCATCATCACTATGGATAGTGCGGGCTTGCAGCACGCGTACTTACCGCAAGTGACCCAGTGGCTTACACGTTGGAATGATCAATACGCCCAGCACTGGTATATGCGCAATGCGGTTAATGGTGTTTTCACTATTTTGTTTGGTGGGCAGTGGAACGAGCAATTTGTGCAAGTAATTGGTAACCAAACAGACCTTGCCAAAGCTTTAGGCGATTTTGCTCTGAGGGCGTCATCAATCGGTGCTGAAGATGAGTTTATGGCCGCGAATGCGGGGCGAGAGCTCGGGCGTCTGACCAAGTATACGGGTAACGCGAGTTCTGTTGTGAAGAGTCAGCTGAGTCGAATCTTTGAACAGTATGAAATGTATGGTCGGGGTGACGCGGTTTGGCTTGCGGCGGCGGACACCGCCTCATATTACGCAGATTGTAGTGAGTTCGGAATTTGTAATTTCGAAACTGAGCTAAAAGGCTTGGTGCTATCGCAAACTTATACCTGTAGTCCGACAATTCGAATATTGTCCCAGAATATGACGCAAGAGCAACACGCGGCCGCATGTTCTAAAATGGGTTACGAAGAGGGTTACTTTCATCAGTCTTTAGAAACGGGTGAACAGCCAGTAAAAGATGACCACAACACTCAGCTCCAAGTCAATATCTTCGATTCAAGCACTGATTATGGTAAGTACGCAGGGCCAATTTTCGATATTAGTACTGACAATGGCGGTATGTACTTGGAGGGCGACCCTTCCCAGCCGGGGAATATTCCCAACTTTATTGCTTATGAAGCCTCTTATGCGAACGCGGATCACTTTGTCTGGAACCTAGAGCACGAATACGTGCATTACTTAGATGGTCGATTTGATCTCTATGGAGGGTTTAGTCATCCAACTGAAAAAATAGTGTGGTGGAGTGAAGGCATTGCAGAGTATGTCGCTCAAGAAAATGACAATCAAGCAGCACTTGAGACGATTTTAGACGGCTCGACATATACCTTAAGTGAGATTTTCGAGACTACTTATGATGGGTTTGATGTCGATCGAATTTATCGTTGGGGGTACTTAGCTGTACGTTTTATGTTTGAAAATCATAAAGATGACGTAAACCAAATGCTGGTGGAAACACGCCAAGGGAATTGGAGCAATTACAAGGCAACGATCACCCAATGGGCGAATTTATATCAAAGTGAGTTTGAGCAGTGGCAGCAAGCCCTTGTCTCAAATGGTGCACCTAATGCAGTCATAACCGCAAACAACAAGGGGAAAGTCGGTGAAAGCATTACATTTAGCAGTGAAAACAGTACAGACCCAAACGGGAAGATCGTCAGCGTCTTATGGGACTTCGGTGATGGCTCGACAAGTACACAAACCAAGCCGACGCACCAATATGGGAGTGAAGGGGAGTATTCGGTCAGTCTAAGTGTGACAGACAGTGAAGGCTTGACGGCAACCGCCACTCATAGTGTTGTTATCTCAACGTTGAGCGGTAATGACACATTGCCACAAGACTGTGCGGTGCAAAGTAAAGTAAGCGGTGGGCGCCTAACAGCAGGAGAGCCCGTTTGCTTGGCAAATCAACAAACCATTTGGCTAAGCGTGCCAGCGGTGAATGAGAGCTCAAATCTGGCGATAACGACGGGGAATGGTACGGGCAACCTAAAGCTTGAATACAGTAACTCTGGTTGGCCGGATGATACTAATCGTCACGGGTGGTCAGATAATATTGGTAATGGAGAGTGTATTACGTTGTCAAATCAGAGTAACTACTGGGGCTACGTTAAAGTCTCTGGTGACTTTGAGAGTGCCGCCATCGTCGTTGATTTTGATGCTCAGAAGTGTCGTCAGTAGGGCATTTTAACTGCATCATTTTAATTTAATTGATCGCCTCGCTAACATTGCGGGGCGTTTTTGTTTTTCACGCCGTTATCTCTATAAAAAAAACCAGCCCGAAGGCTGGCAAACAAGGAGTTTGAGATGAAAATGAAAACGTTATAAAGCTTGCTGATATCCTATTTCTCAATAAGTTGGGTTGTGCGTTGAAGCCAGTTTTTATCTTGCGTATCAAGAAAAGGGCTAAGTGCTTGATAGACTCGTGAATGGTAATGATTGAGCCAGTCTAGCTCTGCTTGATCTAGCATTGATAAATCAAGGGCGTTGGTCGCAATTGGAGCAAGAGTGATGGTCTCAAAACCGTAGAACGTGCCGAACTCATTTTGTTCTACTTCTACAACTTTAAGAATGTTCTCTATTCTTACCCCGTACTCACCTTCGCGATAAACGCCTGGTTCATTAGTAATGACCATACCCGGTTTTAGCTCAACCTCATGGTGGCTTTGCGAGAAATTTTGTGGGCCTTCGTGAACATTCAAGCAAATGCCCACGCCGTGTCCAGTGCCGCACTTGTAATCAATACCATGTTGCCATAAGACGCCACGCGCCATGATATCAAGATTGGCACCCGTAGAGCCTTTCATGAATCGAGTCTGAGTCAGTCGGATGACCGCTTTGAGCACCAAGGTATAATCTTTGCGCTGCTTAATGGTCGGTGACCCGAAGTGGAAAGTACGGGTGATGTCTGTTGTCCCGCCAAGGTATTGGCCACCAGAATCGACGAGAAAGAAGTTGCTTTCATTGACTGCCGCATTGCTTTCTTCATCGGCGGCATAATGCATTTTTGCCCCGTGAGCTGCGAAGCCTGCGATAGTGCGGAAACTGTCACTCACATAATGTCGGGTTTGACGGCGATAGTGATTCAGTTGTGCCTCAGCAGACAATTCTGTAACGAGTCCGCTTGGAACTTGCTCTTCGAGCCAGTTCATAAACCTTACGATTGCCACACCATCATCTGTTAATGCCTGTTCTAGGCTAGTTAGCTCGGTCGCATTTTTTATGGCCTTCATTGCCGTTACAGGGCAAGCCATTGGCTTTAGATTCACATTCCCTTCAATCGAACTCACCAATAAGCTGTCTGTGTGGGTCGGGTTAAAAGCGAGCGATAATCCCTCACATTGCTGATTCAAATACTGACTTACGTAGTTGTAATGGCGAATGTGTACACTCTGCTCGGTCAGCGCTCTTTCAACGTCTTGAGGCAGTTTGGCTTTATCAATAAACAGTGTCGCAAGTGATTGCTCTACGACTAGATAGGCTTCAGAAACTGGGCAGTAATTCGTATCACCACCTCGAATATTCATTGTCCACATGACATCATCTAGCGTTGACACTAATAAGCTATCTACTTGGTTCTCGGTTAACCAAGAACGGATTCTCGCTAACTTATTTTCAGTGTCAACGCCAGCAAAAGCGGTGGGGTGCTCGAATACGGGTGCACTTGGGCGAGGTGGTCTTTCAAGCCAAATCGGTGTGAGTAAATCCAGGTCGACAATGATCTTAATGTTTTTCGTTTCAAAGGCTTGTTTGAGGCCTTGATAAAAAGCGTAACTGATGGCGCGCCCGTCAACCGCGATAATACTGTTTTCTGGTAGCGTGGTAGCCAGCCATTTGGCAACTGTCGGCGTTTCTGGTTGTTTGGCTTTAAACAGTTCAAGTCCTGTGCCGTGTAACTGTTCTTCAGCTTGGATATAGTAACGACCATCAGTCCACAGGCCACCACCTTGTTGGGTAATGACGACATCGCCTGCTGAGCCGGTAAAACCTGAAATCCAGCTTCGCGCTAACCAATGATTCGCTGAGTATTCACTGTTATGTGGGTCATTGTTGGTCACGATATATGCAGACACGTTGTGAAAGGACATTGCCTCACGCAATAACGTAAGGCGTTGGTTTACTGAGTTAGTATTGTTCATTAAATGGTTCCTAAAGTCATATTTGAGCAATAGATATGATGCTGCTCCGAGCCTGTTTTTATTGGGTTCTGTTGCCCGCATACTTCTGTTGCTTCTGGGCATCGAGTACGAAAAACGCAACCGCTAGGTGGGTTAAGTGGAGAAGGAAGGTCGCCGGGCAATAGTTGTATTTCACGGTCACGTGCTAATTGCGGATTAGCTATCGGGACAGCAGATAACAGTGCTTTGGTGTAGGGGTGTTGAGCATCATCAAATACTTGATCGTAACGTCCTACTTCCATAGGTTTACCAAGATACATCACCATAACGCGGTCGCTGATATGGCGCACCACGCTTAAGTCGTGCGCAATCATCACCAGTGTTAACCCCATTTCTTGTTTAAGATCATCTAGAAGATTGATGACCTGAGCTTGTATGGAGACGTCTAGCGCACTAACGGGTTCATCACACACGACCAAATCTGGATTGAGAATTAATGCTCTGGCAATACCCACACGTTGGCATTGACCTCCGGAAAATTCATGTGGATAGCGGTTTCGCTGGCTCGCCAAGAGACCCACTTTATCCATCATAGCGATGACACGCTTTTCTACCTCTGCCCGTTTAAGTTGTGGCTCGTGGGTGAGCAGTGGTTCGGCGATGCATTCTGAGATGGTTAATCTCGGATTCAAACAAGCGGATGGGTCTTGAAACACCATCTGAAATTCTCTACGTCGAGAGGAAAGCTCTTTCTTACTAAACCCGCGCATGTCTTGATCTTTCCAAGTCAACTCGCCATGTGTAGGTTCAATTAAGCGAAGTAAGGCGCGTGCAAGCGTTGATTTTCCGCAGCCTGATTCCCCCACAATGCCAAGTGTTTCACCTCGATAAACATCTAAGTCGATACCATTGACCGCTTTCACGATTTTACGTTGACTTGGAATAAGGTGACGCGAAACAGGAAAGTGGACGTTTAAATCACGAGCAGACATGAGGACTTCTCTTTTATTCATAATGCCTCCTTAAGCTTTTATTTGAATAGGAGTGATAACACTGGGTGCGTTAACGTGACAGGCAATGGACTGGCTCGTGTTTAATGGAGAAAACCGTGGGGTTTCGTATTGGCAACGCGTCTCTCGATGCTCGCACCGCTCTCTAAACGGACACCCTTGATGGTTAATCAACGCACTTGGTGGGTTACCTGGGATGGTTGGTAAACGCGGCATATCTTCAGTGATGGAAGGAATCGCCTTTAGCAGGCCTTGAGTATAGGGGTGCGCAGGTTGAGCGAACAATGTCTCGGTATCTGATTGCTCCATTTTTTGACCACCATACATGACCAATACGCGATCACACATCTCGGCGACGACGCCCATATCGTGAGTGATCAGTAAAATAGCCGTATTGAACTCTTGTTGTAAGTCTCGTAATAGCGTCAAAATTTGAGCCTGAACGGTTACATCTAATGCGGTGGTTGGTTCGTCTGCAATTAACAACTCGGGCTTACACAACAACGCCATCGCTATCATGATTCGCTGACGCATTCCGCCAGATAATTCTTGAGGGTATTGATTCATCCGAGTTTCGGGAGAGGGAATACGCACCGCATCCAACATGTGAATCGATTCAATTTTTGCTTGTTTTCGGCTCATTCCTTTATGAATCATGAGAACTTCACAAAGCTGCTTGCCAATTTTCATGAATGGATTAAGTGACGTCATCGGATCTTGAAAGATCATTCCGATTTTCTCTGCACGGATGCGGTTGAGCTGCTTTTTAGACATCGCGAGTAAATCATCACCGTGGAACATCGCGCTGCCAGACACGGCGCCGTTGTCCGCGGTTAACCCCATTAATGCGAAAACAGACTGGCTTTTTCCCGAACCTGATTCCCCAACAATCCCAAGAGTTTCGCCCGCTTTAATCGAGTAGGAGAGATTACTGACCGCTTGCACTTGCCCATCTGGCGTATCGAAGCGCACGTTCATGTTTTCAATAGATAGCATGGGTTTGTCCTTATCGGTCTTTCGGGTCAAGAGCATCACGCAAGCCATCGCCGATGAAGTTAAAACAAAAGAGGGTGGCAACTAAAAACAGAGAGGGAAAAAGCAGCATCCACAATGCAACGTCAATCGTTTTTGCGCCTTCGGAAATTAGGATTCCCCAGCTCGTGTCTGGTGGTTGAACACCAAGCCCTAAGAAGCTCAAAAACGATTCGAACATAATGAATCCTGGTACCATTAATGAGGAATAAACCATCACGATCCCAAGCACATTAGGCAGAACATGGCGTCGGACAATTGTCAATTTAGAAACCCCAATAGAGTGTGCGGCTTCGATGAACTCTCTCTTTTTTAGACCGAAGGTGACACCACGTACAACACGGGCAATGCCCAGCCAAGATACCATTCCGATCACGATAAAAATCAGGTAGATGTTGTTGCCAAAAAGGGTAACAAACAGGATAACCATAAACATAAATGGCACCGAATCGAGCACCTCAATAATGCGCATCATTACGCTATCGACAACGCCGCCAAGATAGCCGGAAATACTTCCCCAAATCGTACCAATAACAACGGCGACTAAGGCGCCAACAAAACCTACCAAAATAGAGAGCCTGCCACCTTGCATCGTGCGAGCGAAAACATCTTGCCCGAGATCATCGGTACCAAAGTAATGACCACTGCTCAGTGAAGGTTTTCCTAGCTCGTATGGATCGATGAGCACTTCCCAGTCAATTTCATCATGGCCAAAAGCGGCAAGAGAGGGGCCGAAGGTGATGCATAAGGTAATGAACGCCAAAACATACACTGATGTCATCGCGGCTCTGTTTTTACGAAATCGAGTCCATGCATCCTGCCAAAGACTGCGACCTTCGACGGCTTCAATATTGTCGACGACTTGATCTTGAAGAGCTTGTGTATCCAGTTTTTTGATCGTTAACATGCCGTACTCCTAAACGCGTATACGAGGGTCGATAATCGTATATAGCAAGTCGACCACAAGGTTAAAGAAGATAGTGAGTGAAGCGACAATCAGAGTAATGCCCATTACTAGGCCGTAGTCGCGGTTGAGAGCACCAGACACAAAGTGTTGTCCCATGCCACCTGTACCAAAGAAAATGTCGATAATCACCGAGCCTGTCACAACAGACACAAACGCAGGGCCGAGCATCGCAACGACGGGAATAAGGGATGGTCGCAAAGCATGATGGAATAAAATGTAGGTTGTGGACAAACCTTTGGCCTTTGCCGTTCGAATGTATGGTTGGTTGAGTGTTTCAATCATTGCGCCACGCATGACGCGTGCAATACTCGCAATGGAGCCAATCGCCAGGCTGAGCACGGGAAGAACAAGAAAAGCCAGCTTTCCTCCTTCCCAACCACCAGCAGGGAACCAGCCGAGCTGAATGGCGAAGATCATGACTAAAACTGGAGCAAGCACGAAAGCCGGAACCACAACTCCAGTCATCGAAAGTGTCATCAGGCCGTAATCTAGGCGGCTATTTCGGTTCAATGCCGCAATGGTGCCAAGCAACATGCCAAGTGGAACGGAAATGCAAAAGGAGAGTACGCCTAATACTGCTGAAACTGGCCATGATTGTGCGACGAGCTGTGTAACACTGAAGTCTTGATAAACGAAGCTCGGACCGAGATCTCCTTGTATGAAATTACCAATGTAAATCCAAAACTGAGTAAGGAAGGGCTGGTCCAAATGGAATTTTGCTTCGATATTCGCACGTACCACCTCTGGCATAGGCCGTTCCATATCAAATGGCCCCCCTGGTGCAATGTGCATCAGCCAAAATGATACGAGTGCGATGAATAGAAGCGTGGGGATAGCGATAGCTAATCGCTTAACAATGTACCAAATCATGATCCATCATCCTTTGGTCATCCGAAATCACTTCGAACGGTTATGAATAAAAAATGGTCTGAGCTCAGGTTGCCTTCTCCACCGAGAGATATGAGGAACGGCAAGTAAACATTGAACTTGCCGACTCAGACCGAAAACATGCTTTTAGTGGGCTTTGACATAGACATTCTTGCGGTAGTACGACGACTCAGGGTTTGTCAGTTCGTAGCCGCCCACGTAAGGCTTGATGAGGTATTGATCGTTACCCGGACGATAAATAGGAATAATGGCCATGTCTTCAATCAGCATGCTTTCTGCTTGTAGATACAGTTCTGATGGGTTGCTCATGGTCTTTGAGCGAGCCATTAACTCGTCGTATTGCGGGTTGTTATAACGAGAATCGTTGTACTCGCCATTAGAAACAAAGATATCTAACCACGTAGAGGCTTCATTGTAGTCGGCTGTCCAGCCGCCGCGAGTAATGTCGGTCGGCTCTTTAAGTGCGTAGAACACTTTCGGTTCTAGCTGTTTTATCGTGACTTGCGCACCCAGTCGGCTTTTCCACATGCCTGCCATGGTGGTTGCCATTTTTACGTCCATCGAGAAAGTTGGTACGGTAAACGTTAACTTAAGCGGATTGCTTTTATCGTATCCAGCTTCTGACAGTAATTGCTGCGCTTTTTCGATACGTTTATGGCGGTTCCAAGTTGCGAACTCAGGAGTGTGAGATTTAAAACCATCTGTTTGAGGTGGCACAAGGGTATACATTGGAACCCCACCGTTTCTCAAAATAGCACTCGTTAACAGTTGACGGTCAATGGCATATGAGAGGGCTTTACGAACCCGCACGTCTTTTGTTGGCCCTTGTTGAGTGTTGAGGTAATAGAATGTGGAGCCAAGAGAAGCACTGGTGCTTGCCACTTCTTGTGGGCGTTGTTGAATTAACTTTTTCTTCTGGGCGGCAGGAATGGAAACCGCTTGGTCTATCTCACCAGCTAGGTAGCGGTTTAGCACTACGTTTGCATCACCAATTGGTAGCCAAGTGACTTTTTCCAGCACTACATTGCTTGCGTCCCAATAATGTGGATTTTTAACCATCACCAGTTTTTCGTTAACTTTCCATTCAGAGACAGTAAACGCACCATTTGTAACTATATGCTCAGGCTGGGTCCAACGGTTGCCATGTTTTTCAACGGTCGCTTTATGAACGGGTGCAAGTACGGGATGACTTAATAGTTTCGTAAAGAAGGGAATAGGCTCTTCGAGTGTAACCTGGAATGTTTTTTCATCCAGCGCCTTCACGCCCAAAGACTCAGGCTCGGCTTCGCCCTTCATAATGGCTTGCGAGTTTTCGATATTTGGAATGGCCGCAAACCAAGCGTACGGTGAAGCAGTGCTTGGATTCAGTAAGCGTTGCCAGCTGTAGACAAAATCTTGTGCAGTGACCGTTTCGCCATTTGACCATTTTGCATCACGTAAGTGGAAGGTATAAACCGTATTGTTGTCATTGACTGACCAAGATTCAGCAACACCAGGAATGGTTTTACCTTGCTTATCTTGAATGACCAGACCTTCAAACAGGTCTCGACCGAGATTGAAAGCGGGCTCTGCGGCTTGCTTGGCTGGGTCAATAGAAGTAACTTCAGCCCCATTGTTTAGCGTAATTTCTTGTGTCTCATCGAGGGTCACACCTACGGGATACGGCGCGGCATAGCTTGATGTTGCCAGTATTGGACTCATCATCGACGCTAATAAAAGCAACTTAGGTAATTTCATCCTTGTCTCACTCTTTTCATCCTGAAAGATGCCAAAAATGTATATTGTATAAATTGTCTACACAATCGAGTTTTAACATTACTGTAACAGGGTGTCAGGTGTTGAGCTGTCTAGTCTCAAAAAGTGAGCTAGGGGAATTTCTTTGAAGATCTGATATCAAGTTGGCATGACGGGAAGTAATTTTGCTTCGATACAAATTAAAATCCCCTTCAAGCACAGGCTAGAAGGGGAAGATAGTCAGTCTGCTTTTCAAAAGGCATGACGTTAACTGACTAGGAAATGTTTCACGAACTCAGTGGCTTTGACCATATCACTTACCGCGATAAACTCTTCTGTCGTGTGTACTTTTGCCATGCCAGTTGAAAGGTTGACAGTTGTGAGACCTTTCTTGTTAAAGTTGTTGGCATCGCTACCGCCGCCAGTGCCTTTTGTGAAGGCGTCAATTCCCAACTCTGAAAACGCTGCTTTTATAGCGTTTACGTGTGGGTGGTTTTCTTCAATAACAAAAGCGTCGTAGGCTCGGCTAGATTCAATTTCGACTTCTGCACCGTGTTTTTCACAGACAGACTCTAATGTTGAGATCATATGATTGACCTGAGCATCTAGTTTATCGCCATTCAGGGAGCGTGCTTCTGCCACGATTTTTAATTCAGGCATAACAATGTTTGTGGCCTGACCGCCATTCACTATACCGATGTTGGCTGTCGTTTCTTCGTCGATGCGAAGCAGCTTCATTTGGTTGATGGCATCTGCCGCCACCATGATCGCACTGATGCCTTCTTCTGGCGCAAGCCCTGCATGTGCTGGTCGACCTTTGATTGTTGCCACGATTTTTTGCTGGCCTGGGGCTGCGGTCACAATAGTGCCAATAGGACCACCCGTATCTAACACGATTGCTTCCGTTGAAGTGACGTGTGACATATCGAAGTATTGTGAACCGAATAAACCGCCTTCTTCATACACGGTGAAAGCAAGTTCTAACGTTTTGTGCTCAAGGTTTTCCGCTTGAATACAACGAACGGCTTCCATGATGGCAGCAATACCAGATTTATCATCGCCACCAAGAATCGTATTGCCTTTTGAACGGATAACGCCGTCTTCGATGATTGGCTCAATGCCAATGCCCGGTGTGACTGTATCCATATGACTGCTCATTAGGATAGAGCCATCTTTTTTGCCGTCTAAACGGGCGTACACGTTAAAGCCGTTAGAAATGTGCTTAGGTACTGGAAGCTTGTGCACGGTAAAGCCTAGCTCGCCTAGCTGCTCTGCCAGTGTTTCTGCAATTTGTTTTTCGTTTGTTGATTCGCTATCGATACGTACCAGTTGGCAAAAATGTTCAACTAAGCGTTCTTGATTGATGTGTGTCATTAGATGTCTCTTTTTCTGATCGAGCGTGAAGCCTTGTGGCTCGGCTCGATAGGGAACAGAGCACCACTTATGGCACAGTTACTTTTAAATAAAACTGAGGTGAATCAATAAAGGGGTATCCATGACACGATTCTGACCGATGAGCCTTTCGAACTGTATGAAGCGTCACGAAACATTACTTTTGATGTTTTGCAGGATCAAATGAATAAATCGGATAGAGATAGGGTGCAATAGACTTTCCATCCCCTTTTGCTTTTTGAGCTACGTTGCCAAGATAAAATGCCAAAGTAACAACTTGTTTACATTTTATATGTTGGCGTAAAGCCGAAAATATCAATCTAATATATTGAAAATAAGCAGTTTATTTGATGTTTACGAAAGTGGATTCGATGCGCCTCCTGTATGTAACATATATTTTACAATTATGCGTAAAAATCGCCAAGGTAAAGATTTCTCCCCACGTATTCCAATTTCTCAAGACCTGCGCCAAGTTAGAAAAATAAGTCCAAACAAAAGCTACTGAGACAAGGAGAAAGTCATGGTTGATGCATATAACCCACTAGGAACAGACGGATTTGAGTTTGTTGAATATACCGCTGCTGACAACAAAGGCATTCAACAGCTTAAAGATCTGTTTATATCGTTAGGTTTTGCGGAAATTGCAAAGCATCGCTCAAAAGAAGCGTGGTTATATCGACAAGGTGACATTAGCTTTATTGTGAATGCGCAGCCGCATAGCCAAGCTGAGGGATTCGCCAAAGTTCACGGTCCGTCGGTTTGTGGCATGGCATTTCGTGTGAAAGACGCCACCGTTGCTCTGGCGCATGCGTTAGAGAATGGCGGTAAAGAATATAAAACGGAAATTGGGCCGATGGAGCTAAGCATTCCTGCTATTTATGGCATCGGTGAAAGCTTGCTTTATTTTGTCGATCGTTATGGAAAGCAGAGCATCTATGATGTCGATTTTCGTTTTTATGATGATGCTGATGAGCGTTTATCAAAAGCGAATGTTGGTCTTTACGAAATCGACCACTTAACGCACAACGTTAAGCAAGGCAACATGGATGTCTGGTCTGGTTTCTATGAGCGCATTGGTAACTTCCGCGAAATTCGTTATTTCGATATCGAAGGTAAGCTGACAGGTCTTGTCAGCCGTGCGATGACCGCACCTTGCGGCAAAATCCGAATTCCTATCAATGAGTCGTCAGATGATAAATCACAGATTGAAGAGTTTATCCGTGAATACAATGGCGAAGGTATTCAACACATCGCATTGACCACAGACGACATCTACGAAACGGTCAAAACCTTGCGTGAGCGCGGCATGGACTTTATGCCAACGCCAGATACTTATTACGAGAAAGTCGATGAGCGTGTTGAAGGCCACGGTGAAGATGTAAGCAAGCTTCGTGATTTGCAGATTCTTATTGATGGTGCGCCAACGAAAGATGGCATCTTGCTACAAATCTTTACTCAAACCGTTATCGGCCCTGTGTTCTTCGAAATCATCCAACGTAAAGGCAATGAAGGCTTTGGCGAGGGTAACTTCAAAGCGTTGTTTGAATCGATAGAAGAAGACCAAATTCGCCGAGGAGTATTGAGCGATGCATAAATGGATCACATTCCCTCAACGGGAGGGAGTGTGCTCTAAACAAGCGCATGCTGACTTCCCGGAAGAGGCAATTTATGAACGTGAGGCAGGTCGAAGTGGCTTCTTCGGCCCCGCAACACATTTTCATCATCAACATGCCCCAACGGAGTGGTCTGAGTGGGAAGGCGAGCTACGTCCACGAGCATTTGATTTTAATCTAGTCGAGAAAGCCAGCCATATTACCCCTTGGGCAGTCCCACATCTATTACACAACACGAATTGTAAAGTTCGTGTCTGGCGTATGGATGAAAAAATGGACTTCTTGGTGAGAAATGCAGATGGCGACGAACTGCTATTCATCCACCAAGGTACGGCAGATCTCTACTGTGATTATGGTCATTTGAAAGTGAGCGAAGGGGATTATGTCATGATCCCGCGCTCAACGAGCTGGCGTTTAGAGCCAAGCGAGCCGATGTTCATTCTGATGATCGAAAACACCGATGCGGCTTATACATTGCCCGAAAAAGGCATGGTTGGAAACCACGCGGTGTTTGATCCGGCGGTTCTAGAAACGCCGTCGATCAACGATCAGTTCCGTGCTCAATATTCTGAAAATCAAACACAGGTTCAGGTGAAACGCCACGATAAAGTCAGTGTTATCACTTACCCATTCAACCCGTTGGATGCGATTGGGTGGCATGGTGATTTGGCGGTAGTAAAAGTGAACTGGCGTGATATTCGTCCACTTATGTCACATCGTTACCATTTACCGCCTTCTGCACATACTACATTTGTAGGAGCAGGATTTGTGGTGTGTACCTTCGTTCCTCGTCCAATTGAAAGTGATCCTGGAGCGCTCAAAGTACCGTTCTACCACAACAATGACGATTATGACGAAGTCTTGTTCTACCATGCAGGTGATTTTTTCAGCCGTGACAACATTGAAGCAGGCATGGTGACATTCCATCCAGCAGGATTTACGCATGGTCCTCACCCGAAAGCATTCAAAGCAGGGCGAGAGCATAAGAAGACTTTCACCGACGAAGTTGCGGTCATGATTGATACGCGTCACGCACTTCAGTTTTCGGATGAGCTGGAAAAAGTAGAAAACAAAGAATACGTCTATAGCTGGCAAGAGAAGTAAGAGGCAAGGATGAAATTAGCAACCAAGAAAAATAGCACTCGTGACGGTTTGTTGATGGTCGTGAGCAAAGACTTAACGCGCTGCGTACCAGCGACAGAAATTTTCCACCCCATGAACTTAGCACCGACGATGCAGGTGGCACTTGATAACTGGGATACGCTAGCACCGCAACTGGAAGAGCTATACGTTGCACTGAACAATGGCACGGTTGCAGGGTATGAAGAGTTTGAAGCGCACTACTGCGAGTCGCCGCTTCCTCGCGCTTATCAGTGGGCTGATGGCAGTGCTTACGTAAACCACGTTGAGTTGGTTCGAAAAGCTCGCGGCGCTGAAATGCCAGAGAGTTTTTGGACCGATCCGTTGATGTACCAAGGAGGCTCTGATGCCTTTATTGGTCCTTGTGACAACATCGAGTTTGCGAGTGATGAATGGGGTATTGATTTCGAAGGTGAAGTGGCTGTGGTAACTGGTGACGTACCAATGGGCGCGAGTGTTGCAGAGGCTCAGGAGTCGATTCGTTTGATCATGCTGGTGAATGATGTCTCACTGCGTGGGCTAATTCCCGCAGAATTAGCTAAAGGGTTTGGTTTTTTCCAATCTAAACCTTCTTCTGCGTTTTCTCCTGTGGCAGTAACACCAGACGAACTAGGCGATGCGTGGTACGAAAACAAAGTGCATTTACCATTGGTCTCGACCTACAACCACAAGCCGTTTGGTCGCCCGAATGCAGGTATCGATATGACGTTTGATTTCGCAGACTTAATTATTCACGCGACTAAAACGCGCCCGCTATCTGCTGGGGCGATTATAGGCTCAGGTACGGTATCCAACAAGCAGGGAACGGAACATGGCACTTCTATTGAAGAAGGTGGCGTTGGCTATTCATGTATCGCGGAAGTTCGCATGATTGAAACCATTCGTGATGGTAAGCCGTCGACTAACTTCATGTCGTTTGGAGATTCAATCAGATTGGAAATGTTCGATGCGGATGGCAACAACATATTCGGCTCGATTGACCAACAAGTTAGCCAATATCTCAAGCACTAACAATGCTGGTTGGGAGACGATATGAGCGATAGCATGATTTTATACGGATACTGGCGATCATCGGCGGCGTATCGTGTGCGTATTTGCTTGAATCTTAAAGAGTTATCGTATGATTCAAAATCGGTACACTTGGTGCGCAATGGTGGCGAACAACACAGTGACGAGTACCATGAGTTAAACGCTTCTGAACTGGTTCCTTTGCTGGTGGATGGGGAGGTTCAGTTAACCCAGTCACTGGCGATCATTCAATACTTAGAAGAACACTACCCGGATGTCACTGTGATCCCCGAGCAAACGCCGCTTCGATACCAAGCGCTAGCTTTGGCTCAGGATATTGCAATGGAGATTCATCCCCTGAATAACTTAAGAGTTCTACAGTATTTAGAGGGGGAGCTAGCTTGCGAACCAGAGCGCAAAGTCGCTTGGATTCATCACTGGATCCACAAAGGTTTTACAGCATTAGAAGAGAAACTTCAGAAGCATCGTAAACTAAATGGTGATTGCAAGTTTAGCCTGACAAGCTCGCCATCTATTGTCGATATTTGTCTGGTACCACAATTTTATAACGCACAACGCTTTGGTGTAGATACCTCTCTTTATCCAACCATTAACGCTGTTGTGCAGTCATGCAATCAACTGCCAGCTTTTATTGATGCGATGCCAGAGAATCAGCCAGACGCTAATAGTTGATTCTTAGCATACATAATGTATTAACAAAATTTAAACGGGCCAATCCAAGTGTGTGATTGGCTCGTTTTTATTGGTGAGCAAAATTTTCTGTTTCTCGCTATCGTCGTGGCGCCTCAAAATTGCGAGGTTTTGTTGCTCTGCATAACATTTCCATTTACGCTTTGAGCAACGAGTTGTTTTGGATGCACTTTATTTATGACCAACATTTTTATCATTGTTGTTCTTCTGGTTTTATTCTTCTTTGTTATTCAAAAGTACGTGATTAAGCACGATGACACGCGTGATTATCCTTATCGCTCGAAAGGCCCTCTGCTCAGAGGTCAAGAGGGTGCGTTCTATAATGCGTTAAGAGCGGCGGTAGGGGAGCATGCCGTAGTATTCGCGAAAGTAAACATGTCCAGTTTGGTTACGCCAAAAGAAATCAAAAATAAGAAGCAGTTTTTTGTCGCGAACAACCGTATATCTCGAAGCTATTTTGATTACGTTATTTGTGACCCAAGGACACTAGAGCCGCGCGTTATCGTTGAATTGGATAATGGGCAGGAGCTAAACAAGGGTAAGATAGAAAGACAAAAGTTATTGATTCATGTTTGTAAGACGGCCAACCTGCCTTTAATTGGCGCTTCGATAAAGCACAGTTATCAAGTTGGGCGATTACGTCGTTTGCTTGCGGCACACATTGATTTGATTGAGCCCGATAAAGAAGTGCGTTTTTGTAAAAAATGCGGCAGTCCGATGATCATTAAAACCGCAAGCCAAGGTGAGTTCAAAGGGAGACGTTTCTTTACTTGTAGCCGTCAGCCGAATTGTACATACACCGAAAATTATAACGTTGTGTTTGAGGCGGACGACTAAACACGACAATTAACCAGCAGAAACAAGGGGCTTTGATTAGAGATGATCAAAGCCTTTTTTGTATCAGTCATCAAGGCAGGGCCTATACTTTGAAAAAGAGGGCAGAATAGGGCAGCCATATGCGATACGGATGGATTTTATCGGCGTTGTTCATCGCATCGAATGTTAGTGCGATACCTAATTTGAAACCACTGGAGTGTGAATTGACAGAGACACCCCAAGATCATTTCTTGTTTTACCGAGAGCAAATGGTTTACCACAGTGAGCAGTTTGTCATATTTCAAAACTTCAAAGGCAGGGTGAGCACTCAAGTAGACGTCAAAACAGGAGAGTTGATCCGTACAACCTATATCGGCGAACCATTTAAACCTAAATATCAGATTTTGTTCGGCACTTGCCCTAAGGTATCGCAAACCTTACAGATTTGGATGCTCAGTGAAGTGCCTTACGACAATTAAGTGAGATAATAAAAGTTATATAGATCACACTTTTAAACCCTGCAGGCTCAGTCCTTGTCGATAAAATCATCTGAAAACGCGTGTTGAGTTTACATTTTCGCCAAACGGTTCAAAGTTGGTAAATTTGTGCTTGCACCGTCGTTCGCTTATAGCTAATATCCTCGTCGTTCCAGAGAAATGCGTCCGTAGCTCAGCTGGTTAGAGTATCGCCTTGACATGGCGGGGGTCGGTGGTTCGAGTCCACTCGGACGCACCATTCTGAATTGAATGGTTAGGAACATAAAAATTTGGGTCCGTAGCTCAGTTGGTTAGAGTACTACCTTGACATGGTAGGGGTCGGCGATTCGAGTTCGCCCGGACCCACCAAATTTTAGAAAAGCCCACCTTTTGGTGGGCTTTTTTGTGTCTGTAATTCATTAATACTCAAATAAAACTACTTCTTTTCTTGTCCTTGTTTTTGCTCTGCGTTAGCCCCTTGTTAAAGATAAAAGCGCACTACCTGATCCGCAACACAACCTCAAAACCCTAAATGCCAATGCATAAGGTGCATACGCTTCAAACCCACTAGAGCCGTCTATAAATTGTGTTGCGTGCCACTTGCTGTGGCACTAGAGACACTGACTACTAATCTAAATTATCTGGCGTGTGAAGATTAGTGCCGCATATTGTACATTTGTAGTCACCAGTCGCTTCGCCTTCCATTAATGAGCCAATTATTGCTGCAAATAGACCAGAGAAGAAACCTTTAGCTTTTTTCTCGGTCTTTTCCTGTGCTTTAGAGAAGCTTTCGTACCGATGTAGCGTTACTTCTTTACAATTACAGCAAAACGCTCTTGTCTCTTCAGAACCGTACATTTTTACCAATTGATTTACTCCCTGTAAGTTAATTTCCCCAAGTGGCGTTATGTTCAAGGGTAAGTCACACAAGACTGGTGTGTGACTTACCCTAAACACTAAAACTAACGTAATGTAAAACACCACATGTTATGAATGATTATTTAACGCCTTGTTATCCGAGCTTGCTAACTCTGCTGATTGAATAGTTGTGGCAATAAGCTCTTCAAACAGCTCTAATTGCCCAGCAGGTATCAATTGATTTTGTATAGCTTTTCGTTTGTTTGAGTCAAATAGCCGCTCTGTTAACCAACCAATTAGATACATCAGTGAAAGGCAGCCACCGGCCGTCGCTACATTACCGTCTATCACGAGAGGCAGATCCTGAACATCTCCTCCCATACTTTGTAGAACAGCCTTTGCATCTGGGTTTGTTGTTAATCGCTTGCCTTCTAGTAAACCGAGTTCATGGAGGATGAATGATCCCGCACAAATCGAACCTATTAGCTGCCTATTTGGATCAAGATTCAACGCTGACATAAATTCAGCATCTTTTAAAGCGGCTGGAATACCCCGTTTGCCGCTTGTAATAAGAACGACATCTTGATTCGTCACCTCAGAAAGGTGTCCGTCTGTTTTAACTTTCATACCGAGGTGGGAATGATGTTCAGATTTAGTTCCAAGTATACTTACTGTCCAACTGTCGGTTGTGCGCCCTAGCAAGTCATACATAAGAAAGAAATCGACATCCGTGAAATCATCAAATAAAACAACGCCGATTTTATACATAACATTTATCCTTTTGGACTTACTCGTAAGTCGCAAAATGTGTAGTAGGAGGGGAGGGGCATTCAATACGCAAGCTTCTGCTGAGCACCTTAAACACCAAAGGCGGTGCAAACTAACAATGCCATGTGTACCAAATCCCTATTATAAAACTTTGTTATGTTTGTTTTATGAGCCCGCCCAGAAAAACTCAACCCTAATACCACTTGGGTCGTAACACATTAAATGTTTTGCGGGTCCTGTTTTAACAAGCTCGGGACCAAACTCAATTTCGATTCCCGACGCCATAAATTGATCACGCAACTCATAGAGTTGCTTCTCAGTCTCTACGAGTAAAGCTAAGTGATGCAAACCAATATTCGTTTTTCTGTCAAATGGAGTGGCGGCATCAGCCTTAGCCGCCCATAGTGTAAGCATGATATGCCCATCACTCACAAATATTGCCGGGTAGCCTGGATTTCTTTTTACTTCACTCCAACCTAATTGTTCAGTGAAAAACTTCGCGCTTGCTTCTAGGTTAGATACGGTTAAACCTACGTGGTGTATGCCTTTTGTTAACACAGTCACTTTGTTTCCTTACTCGTTTTAATGGCTATCAAACAAAGATAACTCGATAAAAAGTAAGCATCAATACACATATATTGATTAACTTCGTCAATCTATTCGAATACGGTAATCCAACTGGAAACATAACATTGTAAACAAGAAACCCAATCTTGAACTAAAAATTAAACTTAGAGTTCATTCTTAAGTACTGTATTAATCAAATACATTAATAGCCATAATATTTAAGCCAGCCTATAGGGCATATCATTCCATTAAAGGTTTGAATGTTCTTATCCAAGCTAACGTCTTCCAATTTGTAACAGTGAACAACATTACTAGTCGAAGTAGATGCTGGTGTTGAATACGTTACAGGTTTAGAAGCGTTTGCTTTATGTATTTCATGTGCTCGCTGCTGGTCTATCGCCACTTGATTCTTATGATTGTTAACTTCTCGCAATCCAGATTCTAGGGGTAGGTGCCAATCCTTACATGTTGTTCCTAAACCATCATTCTGAGACTGATATTCTGATAACGCTACACGAGCTTCATTTACAGACTGATCGATATCGGACTGATCGACTAGCCAAGTAGAAAAAGAATAGTTAATGGCCTCTCGATAGGTTTGATAATACGTTTTCAGGTATAGGCTGTAGCTGGCTTTGCGTAGACTGGCAAGCGGTTAGAAGAAAAGGGACAGGGAGTAGTTTTAGAAAAAATTTTTGGTTCATTTTAATCTTAAAATTAATGCAATCTTTTTCATTATCATAATACAGGACGATTGAAGAAAGTAGCATTTCTATCAGTAAGGGAATGTGGCTAACGCACTGATAAGGTGTGAGCAAAGTGATATCAAAGCCCTCAACACACCTTAACTACGAATACTACCGCATAACAAAGATGCTATGCGGTAGCGGTAGTATTCAGGCTTGAACAGTTTGTCGCACGTTGCTCTCGCCTGACAGCACGGAAATTCTCTCAAAATCTCGACTCGGGAAGTCAGGATCTACGTACACAAACATACGACTTATCATTTTTCCTTCAAACTCAAATACACTACAAAAACGCCCTGTGGAAACTTTGTTGTCCGGCCAAGAGGTACCATCACTCATTACGCCGCCTTCCTGTCCTTCAACAATCACCTTGTTTCCAGCAGTCGTTATTTGAAAGCCGTCTATGTCGTGCCAGATACTAATCAACGAGCTACCAATCCTATTGCCAAACTCCACTAAGGCACTCTTTCCTTTCGCTTGCCCAAATTTAGGAAAGAAAAAATCAACATCCTCTGAGAATAGATCCAGATAGCTAGGATCACCGGCATCTATTTTCTCGAAATACTTAACTACTAGCCCAACTAAATCGTCTTTTTCCATACTTATTTCACACCCATATAAGCTTTACGCATAACCTGAACGCTTGCATCTTAAACACAGAGTACATTTAAACTGAAATTGCCAAGAGTTGCGAATCTTATTGAAGTGCTTTGTTAGATGTAATCCGTTTAGCCTACGTATACACCATTGAAGTACTCGACGCGTTCTAACGTCATTCTTAACTTACATTCTTCAATCTGGACACCTTGCCAGGGTGAGGGCGTAGAAGACAGGCCCGTAAACTCACATTCGGCGTCTCTGTATTTTAGCCAAGCTCTTTGGGCCTTTCGAAATGGCTCTACCAGTTCGGTCTGAGACCATGTTTCCCTTAGTGCTTTTTCTTCCTCACCTATTCTAGCGATTGCTTCCTTGTAACTTTCGTTAAGCTCTTTATCTGCAGATTCCATTTTCTTTTCTACACACTGATAACCAGCCATAACGCCACCGCCTTTTACTTTGCAGGGATCTTCAACATCATCAGAGGCCAAGCAAGGTAAAGAAACCAACGCAAATATCATAAGTAATTTGTTCAAAATTGCCTCCAAGCTCCGAGTGCTTGTTAAACCGTTATCAGCTATTTTTCCTTTTTAATCATGCAGCTTTTTGTCTGTGCCTTCAAAGATAAAATAGAAGGTTAGTGATTCTAGTGCCTAAACAGAAGGTCAAAGAAGATTGATACACGGGTTAAATGACGCCGTAATCTGAGTTATTTTTAGTGGGCGTTTTGTGTCAATCTTTTCTGTGGAATCATTAGTTTGATGGCGTCTGAGGATGTTAAGATGACTCCCATTGAATTTATTATCGCCCTGAAACACCTAGGTTGAATTAAGTGGTGACTATTCCCCTCCAATCATGGAGTTGATTCAAAGGTAGGGCGATAAATGTTGCGATTCGTAATAAAAATTTATGCCAAGTGCAGTTCGCTATCGCGGCTTATATTGAGTTGGGCAATAACCTCTAATGATGTCTGAGTTTCGTAGCTTGTTGTGTTTTGTATTGCGCCCCGAAACCCTTTTACGCCACAATTTAAAGCTACTTGATTTGAGCCGGCTACGCATAAACTGAATCACGTCGGATTCATTCAAACCAAATTGAAATTCGATAGCCTCAAATGGGGTGCGGTCTTCCCATGCCATTTCTATTATTCTTGACTCAGTTTCCGAGGTCAGTTTCATTTCAAATAACCTATTTTAGAAAAGAGATTTCTACGACGGAAATTGAGTCTTGGTTCAAATGTTCTTATATGCGTGCTTAGTGTTTAGCGACTTAACACCTACAAAAACTTCTCAATGAGGACTTCGTCTACGTATTTCCCACGAACTTTTGCATGCTTCTTCGCGGTCCCTACGATTTCGAAGCCTTGTTTGAGATAGGCTGATAACGCTCGCTCATTATCGCCGCGAACGTACGCAAATAGTTTTTCGTAACCCTTTTGTTTGGCTACTTCGAATGTCGATTTGAAAAGCTGTTTAGACACACCTTGGCCACGAGCACCGTCACTAACAAACGTACCAATTATGCCAACATGGTCAAAAGCTTTTGTATATTGTGCAAAGGGCTCGATATTTTGGAAACCAATGACTTGTGAGCTATTTTCGGATAAAGCGACTGTAAACACGCCCCGTTCTGGGAAATGAGTAATGAACTCTTTTTCTTCTTCAGGTGTGAAAGGCGTATCTAATACAGTGTATAAACCTTCAATAATGATGGGATTGAGGACGTTTGTAATGCCTTCAGCATCACCTAAAGTTACCTGACGTACAATTAAATTCATGCCACTTAGCTCCTATTAAAATTAGGGCTGTTTTGTACATGAGTTGGAGACTTGCGGCAACAAGTAACGTCATTAAGTCGTAAAGAATATACCTATTACACTTAAACGGCGGTTAATAGTGCTGATTGTTACTTTAGTATTTCTGATATATCACTTTTTAAGTGACGGCTTAACTTCTACAGAATATTTCCACATCACGATCCCATTTTCTACAAGATCATAACTCGCGCTTTGACCCTCGGAGTTGAGTACAAATACCGGCATTTCCATCCTTGACGTAGCGCCGTCTCGGTTGCATGACATGGTAGCTTCAAGCTGTATGCTATTTTTGCTCGGTTCTGAAAGGGTTCCTAAGTACGTGCAGCCGTCGACAAAACTGGTTTTGCTTTTTCCTTTAGAGGATATTTCAAAAGTCGGAAAAATGAATGTTGATTGAGGCTCTGTTACTACCACATTTACTTGATAGTTCGTCGCTGAAAAAGTATTGAAATGAGCTCCAAGCATAAGTAAGAACAAGATTTTTGATTTCATAAACTCTTCTTTATTTCGATATTACTAGTTTGGTTACGGCGCTATTAACGTGACCACTTAATCTAAAACTTTACTGCGTAAGCATTAAAAAGGATACAAAGGTAGAGTAGTTGAATATGGTTAATCGGCCGTAAATAGTTTTATTAAGCGATCTTACATACCTAAAAGAGGTAAGTTCTTTCGCTTTTGATAGGTTAATGCTAATTCTAAACAGGTCTTGATTGAAGCTTCTGGCAAAGGATCGGATAAAGATAGAATTATTGCTCGATTACCCTGAAACTCAAGTGAGTCACTATACAGTTCGTGGAATGTGTCGACGAGCTTAGTTTGGCAATTAAAGAACAGATAATAACGACTAGGCGTTTTCTGTTTCCAATCCATCCTTACCGGGCTACCTGTTTTCACACTGTAGCTTGGCTCTCCCCATTTTAGAGATTCTTCAACTTCCCCCAGTTTTAATTCAGAAGCGATAGTTAAGACTATATTTCGTAGCTCTTCTATCCGAATACGCACATGTTTTGGATACTCATCAAATCTTGCCTTCACTGCATGGTTCATTGGTATCTCCTATAAATAGCGCTGTTTTGGGGTGAAGCCCAAGCATACTTTGGCTATGTAGCAATTACGTCATAATGTTATTAATCAATAAATCTAGCACATAGCCAAAATACTAAGCGTAAGGGTTTCCCTCGGTTACGTTTAGGATGCTCTGGGTGAAAACATGATGATTGACATGCCAAGCATAGCGACAGAAACCCCCACTATGTCCCAGAGCGTTGGTCGAACGCCGTCGATACACCACAACCATAGAATTGCGACAAAAATATAGACACCACCGTAAGCGGCATAAACTCTGCCAGTTGCGGTAGGATGTAAAGATAGAAGCCAAGCAAACATAGCAAGGCATAGCGCTGCTGGTACCAAAAGCCAAACTGACTTATCTTCCTTTAACCAGAGATAAGGTAAGTAGCAGCCTAATATTTCTGCAATGGCGGTTATAAAGAAAAGCCCAATGGTTTTGACTTCAGTCACTTAAACATTCCTATCTTTCTCTACAAATATATGATGCTTGTTAAATGGGCAATTGTTCGACTCATTACATTTCGCCCAGCTTAATCTTGGATTGAGCCTCACTCACGGTTTGTTTACCGAATAACAAATCCATCATCGAAATGATTCGTTTGTTGTCTTTACCCCATTTATCTGGATTCGCGCTGTTTGGTGCTTTAAATTCAACTTGTCCTACTTTTTCGTTATTTTTGTAGGCTTTGATCTGAGCATCAGCGATAAATGTTCTAAAATCCCAGCTCCAGCGTGATACGTAAGTAAGTGTTAGCTCAGAGCTAACAGGAGGCGTGCCGTCGCTTACGACTGTGCATTTATGGGCGGTATCCAAACACCAGTCTTGCATCGAATCTAAGAAAACATCTCGCGTGGCGTTGTCTTTTACGATGGTGATTTCCTTGCTCTGATTTTCTTTCGAGATTGTTTCTACCGTATACTTTGGTGCCGCACATGCAACTAATAGAATAGGCAAGCTTAGAATGATGAGTTTTTTGTGCATCTTATGTCTCTTTTTTAAATTTATATATTCAAACAACTTCAAGATACTGAGTTCAACGAGAATAACTAACAAGCATGGCAACTGTTATTAACAAAACCTTTAGAGTAGAAGGGTTTGTTTCGGGAGTATGCCAATGTCTCGAAGCAAATTATTAGTAAGAGATTGCTATAGCGTTATGTTAACTCTTGAACTTATGTCCGTACCAATGTCCAGAATTCTTCGCATTGAAGTTTTTGAAGTGCAATTCTAACGGAATTTTAAATTGCTGCATAATGCTCAATTAAGAGGAACAGGGGATCTTATCGTTAAACATAGCGTGTAGTTCTGTAAATTCCCCCCTAAGACTAAGCTAAAAGGGCCTAATGTTTTAAAATAGCTTCTTGTCTATTCTGTTGTGTGAGTTTTCAATGCAGTCTCATACTAGCCACTTAAAAGAGCGCTGTAAGAACTCGTCTGCATTATCAAGGACGATTTCGCCGTGAGCCATAACCAATATATTAGGTTTCCAAGACAGCAATTTATTTAAGTGTTTTCGAGCCTCTTGTTTGCTAAACATAAAACTTAGGCGCCAATCCAAAGGCATTTTTCCGTTCGGAGCAAGAATACCGGCCCCTTTAGCCACAAACCGCTGCCAGTAGTTAAAGTTCTGGCCAGAAAAATTCTCGACGAGGTCAGTAACAATTAAGGTCTTTGAAAGTCGATGATAAAACACACACTCTTCCATTAATGGAGAGCCAGAAAATAGTTCTTGTTCAATCTCAGAGTTCCAAGCATTACCGCCTTGGTTAAGTGAAGCGTGAAAGTGTATATCACGGCACTTCTTAATGACTTCATTTGTGCCATAAACTTCTGCGCTAGGATAGGCAAATACCCATTCAGATAAGAACAAGTGGTGTAAATGATTAGGAGCGATTAAGTATTTCACTTGGCCTAGATTGTTGATTTGCTCTCTAATCGAATTTGATAACTTAATTGGACTATGAATCCAAAGGCCACCATCAGAAAGCCTAACAATAGTCATACGAGTGGTGTATGGGAGTCCTAAGAATTGGACGGGATCTCCGTCAAATATCCATATCTCATGGGCTAACTTTTTCATGTCTCTCCAACCGTTAACACTGTATTAAGGCGGCATTTAAGTTACTCAAAAGCTGCCTTGTTGCACAATAAACGCTTCGCTAAGCGTAAACCAAAAATATTAGGTTTACCAAACCCTTATTGAGTGCAGCTGTACATCTTTGAGTATTTTTATACTGAACGAACGTAAAGTAGTTTTAAGAGGATCATTTGACTTGATAGAACAAAACCCCGCTATTTTTGAGCAGGGTTTTGCAATTAGATAAAGGGGCTAACCGATGATGAAGAAGAAAATCGCGGTTGCAACAATACCAATCAACGCATAAGGAAACTGTGTGGTTGCGTGTTGCATTGCTGTACAGCCTGAACCTTGTGCAGATAACACGGTTGAGTCACTAAAGAAACAAGAGTGGCTCCCTGCCGCTGATGCTGAAAGCAGCGCTGCAACGGTTAAGTGTAGAGGCACACCAAGCTGTTCGCCCAAAGGTAGAACAATTGGCATCGCTACTGCAAACGTTCCCCAAGACGATGCCGTTGCAAATACCAACGCGCCCGTAATCATAAAGATAATCGCAGGGAAGTAAGACGCTGACAGGTAAGGGCTGACGGTCTCAATGACATACTGCGTGACGCCCAATGAGTCGTTGACCGATTTCAACATGAAACCACCAATAACGGTCGCAAGCGGCAGTAGCATAACTTTAATGCCATCATAAACAGCTTCGAACATGTCGTTCATCGAGATCAGTTTTTGTGCGCCGTAAAAGCTAATAGTAAAGATTAACGCGACGAAAACACCAGCAAGTAGATCGATACCAAAATACCAACTTGCGGCAACAAGTACGATCATTGGTAACAAGAAGTTGACAAGGCCCATGGTTGGGTTGGTATGTGCAGATACATCGGGACCAAAGTCGACATCTGTTGCACCGTCTGGACGAACTTGACCATTCTTCGCACGCTTTTCTGCCTTTTTCATCGCACCTAGATCTGGGATCTTTTCCATTGCAACCAGCAAAACAATCACCAGCGTTACCCAGCCGTAAGCCATGTATGGAATAGCTTCAATGTATGCTTTGATACCATCTCCCGCTTCTGCTACTCCGTTTGCTTCTAGCAACGAACTGAAGAAAATTGCCCAAGTGGAAATCGGTACGAGGATACAGATAGGCGCGGCGGTTGAATCCACAAGATATGAGAGCTTTTCACGCGAGATTTGGTAGCCGTCCGTAACTTTTTTCATTGAGGAAGAAATTGCAATCGCATTCAAATAATCGTCGATAAAGATCAGAATACCTAAAGCAAAGGTCATCAGCATCGATTGCTTACGGCTTTTTACTTTCGTGACCAGCATGTCGGAGAAGCTTAAGATACTGCCGCCTTTCTCCAAAATAGCAATTAGGCCGCCCATCAAACCACAAACGAGGATGATCCAAGCAATAGTTTCATCCATCATTACACTCATGGAAATATCAACAATCTGTTCCACCGCTTCAGTTGGGTTAAGCAGAAGAACACCGGCAATAGCGCCGCTAAAGAGGGCTTCCACAGTTCGGTGTGTTGTCAGCGCAAAGACCAATACCAACGCCGTTGGTAAAAGACTCATCCATCCGTAGGCTTCGCCTTCCTCATGGTTCAAACCGATTGTGGTAAAAAAGACAAACGTCGCAACCGAGATTAAAGAAACAATAATGTGTTGAGAGTTGATTTTAAGAGGCGCATCCAGCGCCTTGGTCTGCGTAGTCATAAAGTTCATTTCCTTTGTTTATGCCGAGTGCAACATCCAGTCGATTTCCAATGGAGTAATCGCTCGCTCAAATTCTGCGAGTTCACTCTGTTTGCAAGCTAGATACAAATCGATAAAATCTCTTGAGATGTATTGAGCCAGCTCACTGTGCTCCAGTCGCTCTAGAGCTTCTGACATACGCAGAGGTAACTCAATTGCATCATCACTGAGAGTCGGTGGACATTGATCTTTGGTGTAGCTTTCACTCGCTAATACTGCGGAAAGTACTACTGCAGCGAGAATGTATGGGTTAACGTCAGCGCCTGCTATACGATGCTCTATACGGCGATTTTTGCTATCGCTGATAGGCACACGCAACGCAACACCGCGGTGGTTTTCTCCCCAATCGGCTTTGGTTGGGACGTAAGCGCCAGGAACAAAGCGACGGTAAGAGTTAACGTTAGGACAGATTAGGGCCATGGCATCGGATGTTTGTGACAGCATCGCTGCCATGGTTTGATAGAAGAAGGCGCTCGCTTGACCGTCTGGTTGGCTAAAGTGGTTGTTACCATCTGTATCAACCAAGCTGAGGTGAATGTGCATGCCATTACCCGCTTGCTCACTAAAAGGTTTCGCCATAAATGTGGCGTCAAATCCGTGCTGATGAGCGACCTGGCGAATCAAGCGTTTTGCGATGATGATTTCATCACATGCTCGAAGCACATCTTTAGAATGGTTGAAGTTGATTTCGAACTGCCCTGGTGCCGATTCAGATAGGGCTCCGGAAGTGTTTAAACCTTGTTCTAATGCAATTCGATTAAGGTCGGCCAAGAAATCAGCGTAGTCATCTAGTCCATCAAGGTCGTAAACCTCGGTATCTTTTTCTCGAGTTTTTTTCGTGGGGTTAATTGCCGTTAATGGTTCGCCATTTTCGCCGCGGGTTTTGTCTATTAAATAGAACTCCAGCTCGAGCGCGACGCAAGGATATTGGTCTTTAGCATGCAGTGTTTGCAATATAGAAGCGAGAATGTTTCGGATGAACAGTGGGTTAGGGTGCTGCCCGGTTTCATCCATCATACTAAGCAGTAGCTGACCAACTTGTTCTTTTGCCGTCGGCATTAAGGTGCCGCTGATTGGATAGCAGAGATTATCTGGTTCTCCGAGATCTTCTCCCAACCCGGCTGTTTCAACGACGTTACCTTTGGTATCTAGGGTGATGGTCGAAAGGGGGAGGGCAACACCTTTATTCAGTTTTTCTAGAGCATCTATCGGGATGCGTTTTCCTCTTGGGGTGGCATTTATATCGGTAAAGATGAGATCGATAAATTCAATATCGGGCCATTTTTGTTTAAAATTTTTTACTTCCTGTAGATACGATTCCATTTTCTTCTCCAAATAGCCTGACGAGTAGAAATTAGAAATAACCAAATTAACAAATAAATTACAGTACTCTGAGCGAGTTGTTTGTTTTTTAGGTTATTTTTAATTTAAACATGCACTTACACTGTGTTTTTGATGTTTAACGGCTGGTTTTTATGTCTTTCTGTTAACTATTTTGTAACAGTTGGTTTTGTTTTGTTCAATATAATGAGCATAAATATTCAGTTTTGAAGCCTGAAAAGTGCGTCAGATCACGTTGTGACGATAATAATGGTCATCTGTGTTGATAATTTTGTACATGGTTTGTAGGGTTTGTGTTAAATAAATTGAACACGGACATATCATGGCAGATACACACAAACCCATCATTGGTGTGGTTAGCTGCGCTAAAGAGTTGGGTGGCTATCAGATACAAGCGGTCAACGACTTTTACCTTCGCGCCATAAAGGATTTTGGAGGACTACCGATTATGTTGGCTCCCGACATGTCGGGCGATGACGTAACCACCATCCTAGACATATGTGATGGTTTTCTTTTTCCTGGCAGCCACTCTAACGTTGCGCCACATCGATACAATGCAACGCACGAAGAGAGCTACAAAGATGAAGCTCGTGATGAGCTCTCATTCACGTTAATTCGTCATGCGGTTGACCAAAACATTCCGTGCCTTGGTATTTGCCGCGGCTTTCAAGAGATGAATGTCGCACTTGGTGGCTCGTTAAACCCAGCCGTTCATGACTCCGGCTTCAATGACCATCGTGAAGCGCCTGTTGAAGATTTCGAACAAAAATACGCGCCAGCACACGCTGTACTAGTTCAAAAGCAGAGCTTATTTGAACAATGGCTGGTGCAAAATCATTGGGAAAATACCACCTTCTTTGAAGTGAACACACTACACAACCAAGGCGTCGATCAGCTTGCTCCTCTATTACAAGTAGAAGCTAAAGCCCCGGATGGCTTGGTAGAAGCATTTAGTCTTCCTAATCAAAAATTTTTCGTTGGCGTGCAGTGGCACCCAGAATGGGAAGCAAAAACCAATCATTTCTCTCAAATTTTGTTCAATGAATTTATGATGGCTACCTCTCGTTAAACGTTTGGAGCTGTATGAATGGACAATCAAGAGATTGGTAAAAATATTGTTCAGTTACGAAAAAAACATGGATTGTCACAAAGGGAACTAGCCGAGCGCGCAGGTATTACCCACAGTGCAATCTCATCCATTGAAAATGGCAAAGTGAGCCCGTCGGTCAGCTCACTACAAAAAATCGTTAATGTATTTTCTTTATCGTTATCAGAGTTTTTCACTTTTGAACAACCTTCGAACGATGAAGTGAAAGTAGTCATCAAGCCGTCAGATCTTGTGGAAATCGGGAGCGAGACGGTGTCCATGAAACTGGTAACGAATGGTGACAAAGATCAAGTCATCGGATTCTTGATCGAGGAATACGCACCTTATGGAACCACTGGTGCGGCAGAAATCAAACACGAAGGCGAAGAGATTGGCACCGTATTAGAGGGTGAAATCACTCTGGAATATAAAGGGCAATCTCATGTCATAACAGCGGGCGAGTCGTACATTATTGATACGACGAAGCCCCATCGATTTACAAATCACACAGACAAGGCTTGTCGAATGATAAGTGCGCATACGCCAACCACATTTTAGTGGGGGCTTGCCTTGTGTGATCACAAGGAGAGCGTATGAAAACCCAAGAGCAATGGATTGAACTAAAAAACAATCTAAACATCGAAAACAGGGCGTACATTAACGGTGAATACAGTGCCGCTTTAACAGGGCAAACTATCCCGGTAGTTAACCCAGCAACAGATGAGATATTCACCGAAATCGCCCGTTGCCAAAATGAAGATGTTGATCTCGCGGTTTCATACGCTCGCCAAGCATTTCAATCCGGTCAGTGGAGCGAGAGTAGCCCAGCTCATCGCAAAGCAGTGCTTAAACAGTTTGCTGACTTGATTGATCAAAACCAAGAAGAATTGGCTCTGCTAGAAACGCTTGATACCGGTAAGCCTATCTCTCACAGCTTCTCTACCGATATTCCTGGTGCGGCGAGTGCATTACGCTGGTACGCAGAAGCAATCGACAAAGTATACGGCGAAGTTGCCCCAACCGAAAAAGATGTACACGCTTTTATTTCTCATCAACCAATTGGTGTGGTTGCTGCGGTTGTACCGTGGAACTTCCCCCTTTGGCTTGCGTGCTGGAAGCTTGGTCCTGCTTTAGCCGCTGGTAACAGCGTGATTCTAAAACCGTCAGAAAAATCTTCTCTCACCGCGATATTTCTAGGTCAACTTGCTTCTCAAGCGGGCTTACCAACAGGCGTTTTCCAAGTCATTACGGGTTTTGGTCATGAAGCTGGCGACGCGCTGGCGAAACACCAAGACGTAGACTGCATCGCCTTCACAGGCTCGACGCGCATTGCAGGCCAACTGATGGTCAGATCGGGTGAGAGCAACCTAAAGCGCGTGTTTGCAGAAGCGGGCGGCAAGAACGCGAACATCGTGTTTGAAGATTGTGATGATTTAGACCGCGCAGCAGCAGAAACCGCCGCAGGGTGTTTCTACAACCAAGGTGAGGTGTGCGTCGCGGCAACCCGCCTGCTTGTTCACGAAAGCATCAAAGATCAGTTCTTAGAAAAAGTTATTCAAGCGTCGAAAGCGTTCACGCCAAAAGACCCAATGGACCCAAGTTCATCCATGGGAGCGCTTATCGATCAAGATCATAAATCAAAAGTGTTGGAATACATCTCGTTAGGTGAATCAGAAGGTGCAAACGTACGTTGTGGCGGCGATGTCGATGGGCAAGGTGCATTTGTTTCCCCAACCATTTTAGACAACGTCGACAACAAGATGCGTGTCGCTCAGGAGGAAATTTTTGGTCCGGTGCTGTGTGTCATTCCATTCAAAGACGAAGCGCAAGCAATTGAGATCGCTAACGATTCGAAGTACGGCTTAGGTGCTGCACTTTGGAGCAGCAATATCAACCGCGTTCATCGCGTAGCAAAACGACTGCAAGCCGGCTCGGTTTGGGTCAACAACTACAACGAAGGTGATATGACGGTCCCATTTGGAGGATTCAAAATGAGCGGAAATGGTCGAGACAAGTCTCTCCACGCGATTGAAAAATTCACCGAAACCAAAACCACTTGGATTCGCCTCCATCCTTAAGCCTGCTGACGATTACGATAAATAAAGGAATAGTTCTATGAACAAGCATACGGATTCGTTCTACGCGCACTCTGTGCCAAACATGCCGGAATACCCACAGTTGCAAAACGACATCGAGTGCGATGTGTGTGTAGTCGGTGCGGGATTTTCTGGTCTTTCTTCTGCACTACACCTTGCAGAAAAAGGTTTTAAAGTCGTTGTGCTAGAAAGCGCAAAAGTGGGCTTTGGAGCAACTGGTCGTAACGGTGGCCAAATCGTTAACAGCTACAGCCGAGATGTTGACGTGATTGAAAGCCGTTACGACCAAAACCAAGCTAAAGCTCTGTGCGATATGATTTTTGAAGGCGGCGATATCATCCGTGGCCTGATCGACAAATACGACATCAACTGTGATTACAAGCAAGGCGGCTTGTTCACGGCACTGAACAGTAAACAACTCAAAGGGCTAGAAGAACATAAGAAGAACTGGGAGCGTTACGGCAACGACCAACTGACTCTGCTTGACGCAGGAGAGGTAGAACAAGCGGTAGGCACTAAAGTATACACTGGCGGCTTGTTGGATATGCGCGGTGGTCACATTCACCCGCTTAAACTCGCGTTAGGTGAAGCCGCTGCGTTTATTTCTCTGGGTGGCCAAATCTTCGAACAGTCGGCGGTCGTATCGATTGACAAAGGGATTAACCCAGTAGTGAAAACAGCGCAAGGCAGCGTGAAGAGCAAGTACGTGGTACTGGCAGGTAACGCCTACCTTGGTGGTTTGGCACCAAACATCAGCAACAAAGCGATTCCGTGTGGCACACAAGTGGTGGCGACTCAGCCTTTGAGTGATGAGCAGCTAAAACAAGTGCTGACCAGTGACTACTGCGTTGAGGACTGTAACTACTTGCTTGACTACTTCCGCTTAACCGCCGACAAGCGTTTGTTGTTCGGAGGTGGCGTGGTTTACGGCGCACGTGACCCAGAAAACATTGAAGCATTGATTCGTCCGAAGATGGAGAAAGTCTTCCCACAATTGAAAGGCATCAAGATTGATTACACCTGGACAGGTAACTTCTTGCTGACTTACTCACGCATGCCGCAATTTGGCTCGTTTGCAGACAACATTTACTACCTACAAGGCTACAGCGGTCACGGTGTAACGTGTACTCACCTAGCAGGTAAGTTGCTGGCCGAAGCTCTGACCGGACACGCTGAACGTTTCGACGCGTTTGCTGCACTGAAACATTACTCCTTCCCGGGTGGCCGCCACTTCCAAATTCCGTTTACGGCAATGGGCGCGGCTTACTACAACCTACGTGACAAACTGGCGATTTAAGAGATAAGGAATATCCAATGAGCAAAGTGGTGAAATTTGCAGCCCTTCAACTGACGAAAAGCTGGGATCTGGAAGATAACCTAGCCAAAGCAAAAAAGGCGATTCGTGAAGCAGCACAAAACGGTGCGAACGTGATTCTTCCGCAAGAGCTGTTCGCTGCGCCTTACTTCTGCAAAAAACAGGAAGCAAAGTATTTCGAGCTTGCAGAAGAAACGGAGAATTGTCGTCTTATTAAAGAGATGATTGCGTTGGCTAAAGAGCTCGGCGTCGTTATTCCAGTCAGTTACTTTGAAAAAGCGGGCAACACGTTTTTTAACTCGCTAGTGATGATTGATGCCGATGGTACGGTACTAGATAACTACCGCAAGTCACACATTCCTGATGGCCCGGGCTACAGCGAAAAGTACTATTTTAGCCCTGGCGATACCGGTTTCAAAGTGTGGCAAACCAAGTTCGGTAAGTTCGGTGCTGGCATTTGTTGGGACCAATGGTTCCCAGAGCTTGCGCGCAGCTTGGCTCTGCACGGCGCGGAAGCGATTTTTTACCCAACTGCAATCGGTTCTGAGCCTCAAGATCCGACACTGGATTCACGTGACCACTGGCAACGTACAATGCAAGGTCACTCGGCAGCAAACCTCGTTCCAGTGATTGCGTCAAACCGAGTGGGCACTGAAGTCGATGATGGTATCGAGACGACGTTCTATGGCTCTTCTTTTATCACTGACCACACTGGTGCAAAAATTGCCGAAGCACCGCGTGAAGGTGAAACCATCATTTACGCAGAAATCGACCTCGCTACGACAGCGAAAGCGCGTCACGCGTGGGGCTTGTTCCGCGACCGTCGTCCAGACCTTTACACCAGCGTTGGCAAGCTAGCCGTTTAAAGAGGCGTTAAAATGAAGTTATCGACAACACCAGCGCAAGATGGCTTCTATTTTCCGGCTGAGTTTCAGCCGGTTAGTGAAGTTTGGCTAGCGTGGCCAGAAAGGAAAGACAACTGGCGTGATGACGCATTACCCGCGCAAGAAACCTTTGCCAGAATCGCGAACTTAATCGCGGATGTGACCAATGTGTGCGTGGCGGTATGCTCGCACAACTTTGACCGAGCGCGTCAAATGCTCCACTCAGACGTACGTTTGGTGGAAATCCCATTTAACGATGCGTGGATGCGCGATATCGGGCCGACCGTGCTTGTTAACCGAGCGGGCGAGCGCCGTGGGATTAGTTGGCAATTCAACGCGTGGGGCGGCGAATACAACGGGCTTTACGACAACTGGCAGCAGGACGATCTTGTCGCTGGCTCGGTGTGCGACATCATCGGTATTGATTATTACCACGCACCGTTTGTACTTGAAGGTGGGGCGATTCACACCGATGGTGAAGGCACCCTTTACACCACAGAAGAGTGCTTACTTAGTCCGGGGCGAAATCCACAGTTGAGCAAAGCGCAAATTGAAGAGCAGTTAAAGGCGTATCTCGGTATCGAAAAAGTCATTTGGTTGCCAAATGGTTTATTCAATGACGAAACAGACGGCCATGTTGACAACCTGATGCACGTTATCGCTCCGGGTAAGGTGGTACTGAGTTGGACCGATGACCCAAGTGATCCGCAATACGCGTTATCTCGTCAAGCGGAACAAGTACTGAAATCTCAGCACGATGCGAAAGGGCGCAATATTGAAATTGTCCGTTTGCCATTACCGGGTCCGTTGCATTACAGCGAGCGCGAAGCCAATGGCATTGACGCCAGTTCGGGAATGAGTCGACAAGCTGGCGAACGCCTAAGTGCCTCTTATGCGAACTTTCTTATCGTCAACGAGCATGTGTTCTTGCCGATGCTGGACGAAGAGACCGACGCTATGGCGATCGATATTTTGCAAAACGCGATGCCGGAATACCAAATCATCGCGATACCGTCGAGAGAGGTTCTACTCGGCGGAGGGAACATTCACTGTATTACGCAGCAGATCCCTGCTTAAACATAAACTCGCCGCTGGCTTAGCGGCGATGATGAGTTGTCAAAAGGAATGACCATGCAACAGATACAAAACCAAAGCCTTGTTTCGTTTATGGTAGCGAATCCACAACAGGGCATTGCAGTGACTAATCCGGCGACCGGAGAACTCCTCGGGTACGCACCAGTTTCAACCGAAAACGACATTTTAAATGGCATTGAACGTGCCAGTGTGGCGCAGAAAGAGTGGGCGGCACTGCCAGCAAAAATGCGTGCTGGCATGCTCAATCGTTGGTTCCAACTCCTGTTAGAAAACAAAGTCGACCTTGGCCGTTTGATGACGTTAGAGCAAGGTAAGCCGCTAGCGGAAGCTCAAGGTGAAGTGCTTTACGGCGCGAGCTTTATCGAATGGTTTGCTGAAGAAGCGAAGCGTACCTACGGTGAGACGATTCCTGCGCCAAGTGCGGACAAGCGTTTGGTGACCATCAAACAGCCAATTGGTGTCGCCTGTGCGATTACACCTTGGAACTTCCCAATTGCGATGATCACGCGCAAAGCAGGGCCAGCTTTAGCAGCAGGCTGTAGCTTTGTGGTAAAACCATCTGAATCTACGCCGCTGTCTGCGTTTGCGGTTGCAGAGCTTGCCTATCAAGCGGGTATCCCACGCGATGTGCTGCAAGTGGTATTGGGGGAAAACTCCCGTCAGGTCGGTGCTATCTTCACTTCACACCCGTTGATTCGTAAGTTGTCTTTCACTGGCTCTACTCAAGTCGGTAGCGTGCTGATGCAGCAAAGCGCGGCTGACATCAAACGTACCTCAATGGAGCTCGGTGGCAACGCGCCATTTATCGTATTCGATGATGCGGATATTGATGCAGCTGTGGCAGGCGCGATGGCGTCGAAATTCCGTAACGCAGGTCAAACGTGTGTTTGTGCGAACCGTTTCTATGTACACAGCAAAGTGTATGACGAATTCGTTGCTAAGTTTGACGCTGCGGTTCAGCAGCTCAAAGTTGGTAACGGATTGGAAGAGGGGGTCAACATTGGTCCAGTGATCAGCGAGTCAGCGAAGCAAGGCATTCAGACGCTTATTGATGGTGCTATCGAGCAAGGCGCGAAGCCGGTTTCAGAGCTTAAAAAGCTCGATGGTCTATTTATGCAGCCAGTGGTTCTCAAAGACGTTACTCACGACATGAAGATTGTTTCCGAGGAAATCTTTGGCCCTGTCGCGCCAGTGATTCGTTTTGACAGCGACGAACAGCTAGTCGAAATGGCGAACGACACCATCTACGGTCTCGCGTCGTACTTCTACAGCCAAAACATTCACCGTGTTTGGAAAATCGCAGAAGCGCTCGAATACGGCATGGTCGGCATTAACGAAGGTATGATCTCTACTGAAGTGGCTCCTTTCGGTGGTGTTAAGCAGTCCGGTATCGGACGTGAAGGAGCAAAACAAGGTATCGATGAATACATGGACGTGAAATATCTCTGCTTTGGCGGCAACTAATTAAGGACAAAACAATGACAAACCAACAACTACACGAAAGAAGAAGCCAAGTTATCGCTCAAGGCATGGGCGCACTGTACCCACTTTACGTCGAGAAAGCAGAAAACGCTTACGTATGGGATATCGAAGGCAACAAATACATCGACTTTGCAGCGGGTATCGCGGTGACTAACACCGGGCATTCTCACAAACGTATCAGTGAAGCGGTAAAAGCTCAGTTGGACAACTTCTCGCACACGTGTGCGATGGTTACGCCATACGCGTCATTCGTAGAGCTGGCTGAAAAGCTGACAGAACTTGCACCAGGTGAGACTAAGAAGAAAGCGATCTTTCTAACCACTGGCGCCGAGGCGGTCGAAAATGCCGTAAAAGTGGCACGCGCTCATACAGGCCGTAGCGGCGTGATAGCGTTTAAAGGCGGCTTTCACGGTCGCACAAATATGACGATGGGGTTAACTGGTAAAGTTGCGCCGTACAAAGCGGGCTTTGGCCCTTTCCCGAACGAAATCTACCACGCGCCGTACCCAAATGCGTTCCACGGCATCAGCGTTGAGCAAAGCTTACAAGCGATCGACGATCTATTTGCTTGCGATATTGAACCTTCACGCGTTGCGGCGATTATCTTCGAGCCAGTGCAAGGCGAGGGCGGCTTCTACAAAGCACCTGAAGCGTTTGCACAAGGCTTGCGTCAGCTGTGTGATAAGCACGGTATCATGCTGATTGCCGATGAAATCCAAACAGGGTTTGCTCGTACCGGTAAAATGTTTGCAACAGAGTATCTAGGCATTGAACCTGACCTAATGACAATGGCGAAAGGCATTGCTGGTGGTTTCCCAATCTCAGCGGTAGTTGGGAAAGCGGATGTGATGGACTCTGCACTACCCGGTGGTTTAGGTGGCACTTATGCGGGCTCGCCACTTGGTTGTGTTGCAGGTCTTGAAGTGCTGAAAATCATCGAAGAAGAAGACTTGTGTGCTAAAGCAATGGGCATCGGTGAAGTGGTCAATGTTCGTATGACGAAACTGCAACAATCAGTGCCTGCTATCGGTGAAATCCGTACCACGGGTGCAATGATGGCGATTGAGTTTACTGACCCAGAATCAGGCAAACCACTGCAAGAGATGACCAAAGCGGTGATTTCTAAAGCGCAAGAAAATGGTCTTATCCTGCTTTCTTGTGGAGTAAAAGCGAACGTGATTCGTCTGTTACCTCCATTGACCATCGAATCTGACGTGCTAAATGAAGGCCTAGATAAGTTGGAAAAAGTGATTCTTGAAGTGGCGTAATTCACGCACTTTTAAATAGCAATAACAAATCAAGGAAGCGGTTGGCATCAATCGTTTCCTTTTTATTTTTTTAACGTATCTGCTGCCTATCTAAAAAGTATTGCTCAAGCTCCAAGTTGTCACTCTTATTACGGATGACTTAACAGTTGGGCTCGTTCTTACTTTCCACTTAGTCGCTACTTTGTTCTCCTCGAATGTGGTTTGGTGCTCACATTCTAAATCCCGACATCTGAAAGCCACTTGAGTCTATAATTTTATTGAGCGTCATTCCTCACTTTTTGGACTATAGAAATGAGATAGTATTCATATCCCACTTAGGTTGCTTGACAGATTAGCAGGACGAACTTTGATAACAAAGAATACAAGGTATGCCATTTTACTCGGCTTAGTTCCCATCGCCATATTTGTAGTGGCCTTTCATTCGATAACCAACTTTTACGTCAACTCGGTAAAAGCGTCGAAAATAGATGCTTACGTAGATTATTTAAATCAAAGGTCTGCCTATTTGGACGGAGCAATAGTGAAGCAGATTGCTCAGTTAGATTTTACTTGTAGTGATAGTGATGTAAGAACTTTACGCGACCCACGTTTTTATAACCGTTACATTCGTTTTATTGCGATGACCACAAAAGGCGGAAAAACGTGTTCCACGGTTGGTAGTGAAGTGTCTCGCCCATCTAGTAGTGAACGATTTCAGATGGATGAGAACTTTTTCGCATCACTTATTTTGCCGCAACAGAATGACCAAATAGAGTGGATGGTCATTTATGATAATGAACACGTTGAAGTCTTCTGGGTGCTTGATAACAGTTGGGTTAACGAGGTAATAAAAACGCCTTGCAAAGACTGCCTATTTGTAGAGTTTAAGTATGATGAACCAATATTTGGTGATTTAACGATAAGCCGTGGCAAAGCGAATATTGCAGGAGAAGAAAACGCACTCTCAAAAGAGTTTTTCTTTTCAGGAGAGTCTCAAGCCAACATGCTCATCAAGATATTCAGCGGTGAAAAACTTAAAAATTATGCTCAGGAAAGAGTACTTTTGTGGGGCGGTCTTGTAAGTGTGCTTGCTGGTCTTGTGACTGCCTTTGCATACATATCTGGTAAAAGCTTGAGAAAATCCATTACAGGTCTAATTGAAAATGGGATTAGTAATGCAGAATTTATTCCTTACTACCAGGCGATTGTCGATAGTCGCGATGGTAAGACAGTAGGATATGAAGCTCTGATTCGATGGTCGCGACGTGATGGAATGGTGCCACCAAATATGTTTATTGGTGCTGCAGAAGAAAGTGGCCTGATTATCCCGATGACCAATCAGCTTATTCGTAAAATCATACAAGACTTAAGTGACTTACCCGAGCATACGTGGGTCAGCATCAATATTGTTTCCTCCCATTTAGAGTCAGGTGTATTAACGAAGTTGCTGTCGGAGTTAAATTGGCCAATCTCTAATAGAATTCATTTTGAATTGACCGAGAGAATACCAGTAAAAGACACTGAGGCCGCGAAAAAAGAGATTTTGTATTTAACGAATAAAGGCTACAAGTTCAAAATTGACGATTTTGGTACCGGATATGGTGGCTTTTCTTACCTACAAGATTTGGGCATCCGATGTTTAAAAGTGGATAAGATGTTTATTGATCCAATAGGATCTGACGACCAAAAATTGAAAGTGCTGGACTCAATTGTGTCTGCAGCGAACAAAGCGGAATGTGAGATGATTGCAGAAGGTGTAGAGAGCCAGGCTCAAGTCGAATATCTGGCTCAGCATGCGATTTACCTTATTCAAGGTTATGTTTACGCTAAACCAGAGCCCCTGACTAACCTTGCAAGCGCTTAACAGCCATAATGTCAAAACGTACCGTTTTAAAGGTGTCAGTTGCCTAGGTTAGCGCTGATTTCTGCTGATGGGGTTACACTTGAGGATTCCTAACACTCTCATTACTTCTAGAGTGTTAGGAATTAACGTTACTTAGGAGGAGAGTGCGGCTCTTTTCGTTTTGATTGACGTAATGAGCCGAGGTAGTAATGACATTACGATCATTCCTAGCATTAAGCTGTATTGCAGAGGAGTGAACGTTTCCCCCAATAGCAGTAGGCCCGAAACAATGCCTGCGACAGGGTTTGCAATACCACCAAAGGTAAAATCTACGACCGACATCCGCTGTAATAACCATACATACATGCCATACCCTAATGCAGTGTTCAGAATAATTACCCACAGTAACCCTAGAATATTCGTCATGGATACGTCCTGAACGACCGTAACATATGGCTCTGGATTGTTTATCGCCAGCACACTTGTTGCGATAGACATAATCACGCCACCCAAAATGAGCTGCCATGTTAGCACTGTCCACCAGTGCATTTTTGTACCTAGTGACTTTGTTACGCTACTTCCTATCACGATGCACATAATGGCGGAGATCATCGCAAGTAAGCCCACGGGTTCGAGAGAAATAGAGCTAGGATCAAATAAGAACCAAGCTAAAGTAATCAAAGTTGCGCCGCTTATCGCTTGAATGCCACTAGGCTGACGTTTGTAGACCGCCCAACCAAACAGCATCGCAAAAACGGGGACCGAAACCATACCAACACCAGAGATGGCAGAAGGAAGCGTCAACGCCATGACAAAAATGAGACCAAAGAAGCAAGCGATGTTGATGGTTCCTAAAACAAGCAGCACTTTCCACTCACTTCTTTTTGGAAACGAGGGCTTTATTGCCAGCAACAAAAGACCCGCAGGCAGTGCCCTTAGAGCACCAAGTAAAACGGGAGGCCAGTCCGGTAGAGTAAACTGAGTAACAGCGTAAGTCGTCCCCCAAAAAAAGGCAGGAATCATCGCAAGTAAAATGTTCATGTTAAATATCTTTATGTAGAGATAATTAAATGTAACGATATCGGCAAGGTGGCTTTTTGTAAAGTATCTTTATGTTAAAATAAAAAATATATGATGTTTGGAGAGAAATAATGGATGCAATTGATAGAGTGGTAGAGCAGTGGGCGAGGGAGAAGCCAGACCTCGACACTGAACCGATGGCAATAATGGGTCGACTAATGCGAATTGCAAAACACATGGAATCTAGGGTCGCCGAGCTACATAAGAAGTACGATCTGAAAATGGGTGAATTTGATGTGTTAGCGACACTGCGTCGAGCTGGTTCACCATATTGTCTTACTCCCTCAGCGTTAATAGAGTCGATGATGCTCACTTCGGGTGCGATGACTAATCGCTTAGATAAACTAGAGAAGAAAGGGTTTATTACCAGAACCCATAGCAAAGAAGACCGACGTAGCGTCACCGTTGAACTAACAGAGCAAGGCTTAACCTTAATTGACAAGCTAATTTTGGAGCATGTAGACGTTCAGCAATCGTTATTGCATGGTTTAGAAGGCAATGAAAAAGAGCAGGTTAACCAGGCGTTAAAATTGCTATTGCCACAATTTGAATGAGAACGCAGAAGGAGGCAGGGGATATGAAAAGCAAAGAACTAGAACAATACTTAAGTACCTTCATGTGTGCAGAAAGCGATTTCCCATTTGGGCCTGAAGCGCTTGTTTACAAAATCAAAGGCAAGATGTTTGCCATCATTGCAGAGAGAAACGGTCGGGAGTATGTCAGCGTAAAAGTAAAACCAGAAGATGGAGAAGTCTTAACGTCGCAGTTTACGGATATTATCCCGGGTTATCACTTAAATAAGCGTCATTGGATAACGGTTTATTTTAACGGTGATGTCGAGGATGGGTTGATTCAAGACTTGTGTGAACGCTCTTATGCTCTTGTCGTTGCCAAGCTGCCGAAAGCACAACGAGCGTTGCTTGGTGAGTAATCGGCAACGCACTGGCCTCTGTTGTCTTGTCGCTCGTTGCTCGTAGCCTTTACGGAAAAATTCGCACCTTTTTCATCCTCGGGCTATATAAGAATAAGAAGGTGGAAAAGGGGAATGATATGCGAGCATTATCTGAATGGCTAAAAGAATATGGTGAGAGTCACCAAAACCCTATCAACCAAAAGATTCACACAATCGCAGTTCTAGGTATTTACCTTTCTGTGGTTGGACTTATTTGGTCGATTCCCCAGATTTCATTATTAGGCTTCGAACTTAATTGGGTTTGGGTAGCGGTGATCCCCACTTGGGTTTTCTATTTTCGTTTGTCTCTGAGCGTATTCATGATGATGATCGGCTACACATTAGCGTGCATTGGCCTTATTTGGTCTCTAGAGGTATTGATGTTGCCCGTTCTGCATATTTCTATGCTTTTGTTTGGCGTATTGTGGATATTGCAATTTATCGGTCACAAGATTGAAGGTAAAAAACCGTCGTTTTTTGAGGATTTACAGTTTCTACTCATCGGCCCGATTTGGGTGTTCAGAAAACACTAGCGATAAGCAAAATCAGGCATCATCCGAATGACACAAGACATATAACGTTCAGAGATTATGTAGCTCTTACTACAGAATACCTCTCCTTCTTATTGCCACGACAAGCATTCACTTTAGATACGCACTATGATTAAAGAGGTGCCAACGCACTTTACGCTATCGAGATACTTAAACTTACGGCAAGTTTACTTTAGGGGGATGAATGTACGACCGACAATATAAATATGCCTATTGGAGAGAAGAGCGTAAAAAAGGCAAATGGCACTATATATTAAAGTCCTTCTTTATGATTTGTTGTGCATTACTGCTTGGTAAAGTCATCGGTTTGTTCATTTTTGGAGAGCTGCATTCTTTAAGCGACATTTGGGAACAACTCCCAGCGGATGTTTTTATTATGATGCTCGTGGGCTTTCCAATTAGTGTCCTTGGTTGGTACCACGAAGAGTCAAAGTTTTTCCGGGCACTGCGACGCAAAGAAAAGCGGTTAAAAGGCAATCAAAATAAACCGAAATAGAGTAACCTTTGTCTCTGTTTGGATTGCCACTTACCTATCTGATCGATTCTATCCCTTCCAGTTGTTTAGCGTTTAGTTACGTGTTGCAAAAAGCCTTCTTAATACAACAAACAGCCCCCAGTGTTGTGGAAGTTGGTACTGTAAGAAACATTAAAAAACGAAGTTGAGCATTAGCGTATAAAGGCTCGCACTGTCATCCTTTGGGGCTGATGAAAACGCGCCAGAGCTATTATTGTAGGCGTTGAACCTTTGCCATTCTGCGTTTAGGGAAACGTTGTAATCTAGGTCGTATCTCAATCCGAGTAAGAAACTGTCTCCACTTTTTTTATCCCGACTATTAAACTGCTGACCGTAAACAATATAAGGAGTCAACTTTTTTACATTATAACTTGTTGTCGCGTACCAAGATGAGGAAAGATTGCTGGTCTGTCCTTCTGCCATAATCACAATGTTATCGAGCTCGTATCTTAACCCTAGAGAAAACAGATCGATCGTGTTGTTTTTTTCTGTTTCAACTAGACGGTCAATGATTGTGGTTCCGCCACCGGGAGTGGACTGCTCAATGTTAGAGAGCGTCGTTGTTTGATCATAATCGCCGTGGAGGTAGGAAAAATTCCAACGATAGCTCTCTCCGCTTAGCGTTAAGTTCATCCCTGCAGTGTTGTTTGACTCAATTTCCAATTCAGTACGTTCATTGATGGTTACGTCACTATTGTCTTTAAACCCGACAAACGGCATGGCGGTAAGTACGACTTGCTCATTAAGGTCATGAATCCAGCGTGCAGATAGGCCGTTATAAGCCGTGATACCTAGAATGCTGTCATATACCTCATTCGGTGGGCGGGCTTGGGTAAAAGCGTGACCGACATAGTTGTACTCAGACATCAAAAACAGTGGCAGTCTTAAGCGTCCTCCTCTTATTTCTATGTTTTTATAGGTATAAGCCAAATACGCCCACTCGAGCTGAGGCGAGCTCCAATGGTCTTGCGGGCGCTTTACGACTTGTGCGGATGCCCGAAATGCCTTGTGAAAATAATCGAGCTGCATGCCGAAAGTGGTATCGCAATCGAAACAAGATTCATCGCCAATAAAGCGGTTAACTAGTACCGTAGTTGGGTTATCGGATTTTGCCCACGAAGTAGAGCCAAAACCACTTAAAGAAAGTTGTTCTGTTAGTTCAATCGTGGCTGAGCTCGGAAAGGTCGCGATACTCAGCGATAACATGGTTAAATATTTTTTCATATCAATTCTCCGAGCTAACCACACATAAAACATGAGCATTACTAGGGACGCTCGATGTTGGGGCATAACCAATTCTATTCGGCTTCTCTTGCATCCATGCTATGAGGTCATCAATGCTGGAGCGTGCAATCACTTTTGGCGGTCTAGCTTTGCCTGAAAAAGACAAGCTTGCCCAATGCGCGTTCATTTGCGCTAAATTTTTGTTGAGAAGATAACGATAGAACTCAGCTCTTTCTGTTGATGTCGCAGGCCAGTCAGAGAGTTCAATTCGCTGGCCTTGTAAAAGTTGCGTCTTCCCTCTGTACAACTTTCGCGCTTTATTGACAGTGAGCGGAGAGAATTCGTCATTAAATGAGAAAACGGCGTAGCTCTCTGCAGCGAGAGCTTGGCAATTTAATGAAAGAAGGGCAATCAGAATAAACAGATAGCGTTTTATGTAACGCAAAGGAAAAGCAACGCGAGAATGATTTCTACTCATAGAATCCACCTACATTGCTTGTTCAATTTGATACAACAGTTTTTCTTTGCGCACAGGCTTTGGTACGTAGGCATCCATTCCTGAATCAAAGCAGCGTTGAATATCATCATCAACGACGCTTGCTGTTAATGCGATAATGGGCGTCTTAGCTAATCCTTTACTCGCTTCATAAGCTCTAATTTGCCTAGAAGCTTCAAACCCATCCATTATGGGCATCATGCAATCCATCAAAATAACATCAAACTTTCCATCTTTTTGGAATATTTCGACTGCAATTTGACCGTTTTCTGCGACTTCGAATTGATAGCCTGCTTTAGATAGCAATAGAGAAGCCACTTTCTGGTTCACTCTATTATCTTCGACAAGCAAGATGCGTTCGGAGCGAATAGGCGTTACCGTTGCTTCTGGTTGCTCAGAACTTGCAGGTAGTTCATGAGTTTTATCGGGGGTGGTGTTCTCTTGGTGTGGTTCAGCAGGCGTCGTGTTGGAAACGCGTAACCCTATTGCCTTATCTAACTTCTCTTTAAGCAACCCTGCTTTAAACGGTTTGGGCACATAGTCATCCATTCCAACGTCAAAGCATTTTTGTATATCGTCATCGACCACACTTGCCGTTAGAGCAATAATCGGAATTCTGAAAGCGCGTTTTTCTTTTACTTCTATTTGACGAATTATTTGGGTGGCTTCAAATCCATCCATTACGGGCATCATGCAGTCCATTAAAATTAGGCTGTACTGATTCTGTTGAAATTTCTCAACCGCTTCTTGTCCGTTTACTGCGACATCAAAGTCGAAGCCAGCTTTTGTGACGTGTAGCCCCGCGATTTTTTGATTGACCGTATTGTCATCAACGACCAAAATTTTCGGCAGAGATTTAACATGTTGCGCTGAAGTGCTCTCTTGTTGTGCGTGCGAGAAATTTGCCGCACAACTTTCAAGTGCTTTAATTAAGCGCTGCCCTAGTAGTGGCTGAGTGACCAAGGCGCTGATATTGTTTCTAAAGTCGAATTGTGGGCTATGAAGGTGCTTGATGAGGCAGACACGAATGTTTCGTTTACAAAGGCTTTCTATCTCATCGATATGCATCGCCGCTGCATTTGGTGATCCTTCTACATGAATAACGATAACGCGCTCGTTATCAATCCACGTTGGCAACGCACTTAAGGTATCTACTGACTGCGTTATATTGATGTTGAAAAAACTTAACTCGTTACGCAGTTTTTGTTCTAGTTGAGTACTGCTGCATACAATCCATATGTCGTTGTGATTCAGAGCGTGATAAGCGTTAAACTCTTGCGTCACAACAGGAGCAGTTAGTTCAAAGAAGAAGCGACTGCCTTTACCTTTCTCGGATTCAAGTTGAATTTCTCCACCCATTAGCTCAACTAATTGCGTGCTAATGGCAAGCCCAAGTCCAGTTCCCCCAAATTGTCGGGTAGTAGAGTTATCCTCTTGGGCAAATGGAGCAAATATTTTCTTTTGCTGCTGGGCATCAATACCAATCCCAGAATCTTTAACGGAAAACTCGATGACCGCTTCACCATTTTTTATTTCGCGGGTGATGACCGATAGCTCTACACTGCCTTGTTCGGTAAATTTTACCGCGTTAGACATGAAGTTCATGACAACTTGGCGTATACGATGGTCATCCAACATTACGTGGTAAGGCGTGTTACGGCTAATGTTGACTTGCACATCGATGCCTTTTTCCTTTGCTTTCGGTGAAATGATAGAAGCAATGTCATAGATAGACTCTCGAACACAAGTTGAATGTGGGCTAATGAGCAACATCCCAGATTCAATTTTTGAGAAGTCTAGAACGTCATTAATTAAACTCAAAAGCAGTTGGGAGGAGGTTTCAATCGTGTCGACGTAATCGCGTTGTGTGGCAGTCAGGGAAGTATCGGATAAGACTTCAGAGATACCAATAACGCCATTTAGCGGCGTGCGGATCTCGTGGGACATGTTGGCCAAAAAGCTACTTTTGGCTTTACTCGCCTTAATTGCATCATCTTTTGCTTGTTCTGCATCTTCTTTAGCTTGTGTGAGCTTTAGTCTGGACAACATCCGCTCATCACTAAGCTTTTTTACCTCTCGAGCAAACTTACTCAGCTCGTCTTTACCCTTTATTAGTTGAGCAAGAGGTGAATTTTCAGTGTTACTTTGTTCATTGCTTTCGTTACTGAGAAATTTGAGGACTAGATTCAAGTTTCCAGTAACTTTTCGCACCAATCTTAGCGTTAAACTTACGACCAACAGCGTTAAAAGGCTCATCATTGCGATAAAGGTAAAGCGGTGCTGTGTCGTCGTGTTGATTGTCTTTGATATATCATCACTCAGCTGTTGTTCCATTTTGTCGTCAACACTTTGTAATAACGATAAGCGTTTGTTGAGTGCAGATAACCCCGCATCAATCTCATCCGGGGTTAATGATTTGAGTTGAGCTGGTTGCAATAAATAGGCACGAAACTCTTGGCTTTTGATAAAGACTTCACCCGTAAACGTCTCAATGAGCAGATCTACTTGTTGTTGATTGGCATTTAGCGTCACAAAACGCTCTAGAAATAGTTGTTGGTTCTGGATTAAAGATTGGATAGAAGCCTGTGTTGTGAGGTCATACTCGTCATTTTCCTCTGAAGATCGAATCAAATATTCGCTTAATCTATGCTCTTCAGTGGACCAAAACATCAACCATTCAAGTTGCATCAAAGAAGAAAGGTGAGTGTTTGTTTCATAACTCACATTTCTAAAATAGACTTTGTCTAAGCTCATGAGGATTTCTTTGAACGTATCAGCGCGCCACTCTGCTGCATCTAACTTTTCTTCTTGATTTTGCGAAGAGAGCATCGAGAGGGTTGCTTCCTCAAAGCTTGTCAACTGGTTTAGTATCTCAGCGTTTTCACCGAATACTGGTGCAGCGGTGTCGCGTAACAATTGAGATATCTGCTGAGTTTTTAGTTGCTTATCTATTACATCAGGGTTATTCGGTAGGTGATAAAGCGAAGATACGCGGTCGATGTAGACAGAGAATAACTGTGCTTTTTGTAGTTCCTGAGCCTGGATAGAAAGGCTTTGTACATGTTTACCCGCGAGGACAAGCAACAATAAAATTGGCAGCAAAACCAACCCAAATAGCTTTTGTTTTACCGACAGGTTGTTCCAAGAAAAGATTCCTACCACGCGTATTTCCATATCCAAGAAGTTGATATGAAAAGTGTAGTTTATTTATCTCAGATGTTAGATTTTAAGAGAAAATTCATATTAATGAGGTGGGGGAAGTGTGACCGATATTGCATTACGAGTACTAACGCGCTAAGCGGCAATAGTTAACAAAACGGCGTTCTAAGCAAAGTGATTGACGCTTTGAGCGCCATTCCCTCGTTGGTATTCAAATGCAATCAATTCCTCGGCAGGTACAGGTCTACCTAAGAAAAAACCTTGTACGACGTCACAGTGGAGAGACTCCATTCGTGTGAGCTGAGTTTGAGTTTCTACGCCTTCGGCTACTACTTTCATTCTTAGGTTGTGAGCCATGGATACAATCGCGCGAACTAATGAATCGTCTTGATCGCTTTTTCGGATTTGAGCGATAAATGAACGATCAATCTTGAGCCCGTCAAAAGCCATATGTTGTAGGTAGGCAAGGGCTGAATACCCCGTACCAAAGTCATCTAGCCAAACTTCCACTCCGATACTTTGTAGTTTTTTAAGCACATATTGAGCTTTCTCTGTATCATCAATAAAAAGTGACTCTGTCACTTCAACATGAATGGTTTGAGGGGCGACATCATGTCGTCGTAAATACTTAGAAAATAATTGACTTAAATCTTGGCGATAGATTTGCCTTGGGGATAAATTTAATGCGATGTGAAAATCAGTACCGAAATGTTCTGCCCACATTGCCCGCTGAGCAACTGCTGTCTCAATGATATGTTCTCCAAGCTCCAATATTAAATCACTTTGCTCTGCGATCGGGATAAACGATTCTGGACTGATATAACCTTTCTCGGGATGATTCCACCTAACCAATGCTTCGACCCCAATTAGGCGATAGGTTTTTAGATCAAATTGTGGTTGATACCACAGCTCGAATTGAGACAAGTCACGTACTGAACGACGCAGTTCTCGTTCTATGTATAAACGTTGTTTAATCGTTTCATCAAACGTGGAATCGTATATCGTCATAATGTCTTTACCGCGTCTTTTAGATTCCTGCGCCGCAAGAGAGGATAGCTGTAAAAGAGACTCAGCGTTTGAACCAAATTCTGGATACACAGCAATTCCGAGGCTTGCCGTAATTTGAATATCGTTCTCTTCCAAACTAAAGGGAGAGAGTAGTTGGCGATGGATATCGTTCGCTTTTTCTCTAGCTTCATGACTGCCCGAGCACGGAAAGGCCAGTACAAATTCATCCGCACCTACTCGACTTACGATGGTCGAAAGGCGGTAAAGCGGCTTAAAATAACTCGGCAAACGGCCTTGAAGCTCTGAGGCAAGATGGCCTAGCAATTTATCCCCAATGTTATGTCCGTAGTTATCGTTAATGTGCTTAAAGTCATCCAAGTCAATAAACACAACCGCGAGTGAGGGGGATTTGTGGTCAGTTATTTGCGTTTGAATATCAATGAGTAACTTTTCTCGGTTTGGCAGGGAAGTCAGAATATCGTGGTACGCCATGAACTCAACTCGGCTGGTGTATCGGTTCACTTTGTTTGACATTTTGTTGTACGCCGAAATAAGTTCTCCCACTTCATCTTTGCTTTGTATATCGGTGACTGGCAGCGCTTGGGTATTTGACTCTGAAAATTGATCTTTTAGTTGCTTGAGTGGCTTAGTTAACGACCGCCCCAAAGCATAAGCGATGATGCTACCGAATAGAACGGATATCCCACTGATCGTTAGCAGCAAGTTAAACATCTTCTGTTTATCGTTTGAGGTAATCGCTTGGACTTGTTCAATGTTCTGTTCTTTCTCTTCCAGTAGATGTATCAAGTTAAGCTCAAGATACACCGCCCCAAGAGTAATGTTTGATTGCTGAATCGGCGCTGCGATCTCCAACTGATGCTTGGAAAAGGAAACGAGAGTTCTAGATTCTTCTATTGCTTTCAAAATAAAAGGAGAGCGGTAATGAGGTTGGGCAAACATCCTTAGCTGAGTAGTACCGTCGTGAAAGATTAGCCCTTCATTGTCAACAACATGTATTTTCGAGACATCTGGCTGGCTCAATGTTGCCTTAATTTGCTCATACGCTTGACTGATATTGTCTGTATAGAGTGGATCAAAAAGCTGTTTTGATAATAGCTCTGCATAAACCAACCCTTTTTGCTTAACGTAAGATTCTGTTTTTTCTTGAGAGTTGTTCGTGATTTGTTGAGTTAAGCTATTTGAATACGCATCGTAACCGTGCATGTATAACGCAAGGTTTATCACCACAACAAACAAGACAACGAACATTGTCGAGCAAATGTATTTGGTTTCGAGTGAGAGCTTTTTAAACATCAATCCACCTTCGGTAACAAGTGAACTGACTTGCGCACTGTACTTAAGGAGGCTCGCATTTCTGGAGTAAGCGCGCTGAATTTTTTGGTGTTCTGAAACTTTTTAAGTGCGAGAGAGCCTTCGTGAGTTGTATCCATATCAAGCAGTATGGACGTGATTTTACGCTGTTGCTCTAGGCTCATGCTTGGAGAAGCGAGAATCAAATCCCTGGGTATTTCAACAGAACGAGAAAAAATCGCTAGTTTGTCTTTCATGTTCTCTGGCAAATCTTTGGGATTGTTCCAGTTGAAGTTACTGAATGCTCCTGCTGCAACTCTCTGTTTATATACCCATACAGATAGGTTGATTTCATTTGACTGAGCGAGTTGCTCATCAAGGAATAAATAACCAATGCTGTCTTTGGCCGGTTTGTCATCAGGAGAGGGAAGGTATTGCAGTTTTTCTCCGTGATTCAGCAATGTAATCGCAGGTAGGTAATAGCTGCTGGTAGACGTGCGCTTTTCGAAAACAAGCGTTTTTCCGCGCAGGTCAGAAAGTGACTCAATGCCACTCTCTTTATTAGTAAAGAACACCGTATGATATTTTTGCAGGCCTTTTTTCCATCGTATAGCAAGGACTTGGCTATTAGACTGCTTTTCTAAGGTCATCGCATTAAAGGGGGTCGCCGTTGCAATTTGAACGGTGCCATTTTCAAGCGCAACCGCGAGCTGACGATAATTTTTAAATACCTTTACCGCCCCTTTTGCGTAACCATATTCAGCCATATTTTCAGTTACATACTGAGTAAGGGGCGTCGCTTTTTTGATTTTGCTTTGGGCTTTATTGGACACAATGCCAAATGTGAATGTTTTCTCAATATTTTCTTGTGCACTGACGACAAAAGGTGAACTCAGCAAAGTGAGTAATAACAGAGTGCAGGCAGGTTTCATCCGGCTTCAACTTCCTTCTGGTGCATGTCAGTAATATTTAGTATTTATCAATGTGCCGAAATCAATCTTAAAAACAGTATGATGTACAAATTTCGTTGTGTGCGCACTTTTTATAATGTGACTTGGTCACTTATTCCGTTCAAATAGTACCGAATTTGACGTTTATGTACAGAATGAATGTATCACCGTGAGTCTGAATTCACTGGATTCTTGGTCAAGCGCTGTATTGGCTGTGAGCTAATGCGCCTTATGTATCGCTATTTTGTACTAAGAAAATTTTTCCAATTGTTTTTGATACTTTTTCTCGAGAGCTTCATTGCCTGCTGCACGTTCAAGTTGAATCATGAGTTGCAAAGAGGGCTTCTTCACGCCATACATTTGATTGAATCTCATTAATCGAATTCTAGCTTCAGTATAATCACCGCTATCAATTTCTATTTTAGCGAGTTGCAAAATCGATTTTGGTCTATGGGGATCATGATCGATAGCTCTAGTAAAGTAGTATCTCGCTTTGTCTTTATCTTGTGATTTTAGCGCACAAAAAGCTGCATTCTCATAGCTCGCTGGAATAAGGTAGTAATAAGGCTGCTCAATGGCTCGATTAAACATCTGATCGGCTTTTTCGAAGTCACCTCGCTTGCAAAGAAAAGTACCGTAGTTATTGAGCACATTTCCGTTTTTAGTGTGTTGGCGTAGAGAGCGTTTATACATCTGTTCGGCTTTAATATCTTCACCAACCGTTTCGTAGTAGTGAGCCATAGATAATTGCGCGCGATAGTATTGAGGTGCGTGGTTTAAGGCTTGTTGTAAGTTATCGTGCGCGCGAATCATGTTACCGCCGTCTAAATAACCTAAGCCAAGTGCGATACGTGATTCTGCCATTGCCACAGGATCGGCTTTAACGACAGGGCTTCCATCTTCTTTCACCGTCACGCAACCCACGAGTGCAAACTGAGACAATAATATTAGTGCACCGAGCTTTGCTGTTTTCATTCTTTATCCCTACATCCCTGAATCTTTCTGCATGATATGAATTACTTAGCAAAAGCCTATTGAGGAAAAAACACTATGCGATCAGGTTTGCAAACTGTTATGAAAAAGCCGCCATATGGCGGCTTGGTTCACATATTACATTTCGGTAATGATGAGTGCTTTGTTTGCTTATTTTGAAGCTAATCGTCTTTAGTGAAAGCATCTTCACTGAAGTGATCGAGGTCGTACGGTGTTTGCTGATAAACACAGTAGTTCAGCCAGTTTAAAAAGAGGAGGTGTCCATGGCTTCTCCAGCTTGCAATTGGTGGGTTATCTGGGTTGTTGTTTGGGTAATAGTTGACAGGAATAGCGGGCTCCATGCCTTCGCTTAAATCTCGGATATATTCATTATGTAAGGTGTGAGAATCATACTCAGGGTGTCCTGTGACAAAGACATTGCGTTTGTCTTTTGTGGTGGCCAAGTACACACCTGCGACATCCGATGTCGCTAAAATGTCTAAGTCAGTATGCTCTTCTAGAAAGTGAGGCGAAAAATCTGCGTAACGCGAGTGAGGAGCCAAAAACGTGTCATCAAATCCGCGTAAGATAGGGTGAAACTGATGATGGATTTGATGATGATACACGCCTGAAAGTTTTTCTTTACGCGTTTTTTTAGGTAGATCGTAGAGTAGCTTTAACCCTGCTTGCGCAGCCCAGCAAACATAAAGAGTGGATGTCACATGATCTTTTGCCCACTCCATGATGGTTTTGAGATGATCCCAATAAATGACATCTTCAAATTGCACCAAACCTAATGGAGCCCCAGTAATGATCATGCCATCGAAGTTTTTATCTCGCACCATTTCAAATTGGCGATAAAACGTGTCTAAATGTTCAGTTGGCGTATTTTTACTCGGGCGGTTATCAATGCGCAGTAATTCGACGTTAACCTGTAGTGGGCTGTTTGAGAGTAGACGCAGAAACTGAGTTTCAGTCTCTATTTTTTTTGGCATCAGATTAAGGATCAGCACTCTTAAAGGACGTATTTCCTGACTCGCTGCACGCGTTTCACTCATCACGAAGATGTTTTCTGTCCTTAATACATCGGTAGCTGGTAATTGATCTGGAATTCTAATTGGCACGACTTTCTCTCCCTAAGTATAGTCAATCTAGACGTCTATACTTCTAAAGCTAACTTAATTAAGTTTAGATGTCGATACGAAATCCGACTTTTCAATCTACTCTTTACATTATGGTAAACCGTACTCGGGGTTGTCACACAATTGTGACTAAAGCAGAGTTTCTGATGAGATAGGTTTGAAACGCAGTGTGTACTATTTGCTGGTAATTATGCGATCACGTTAATATGTGAAGGTGACTTCGTAGTAAGGAAGTCTCAAATTAATGAGCCATACTAAAAACAATCAGCTCACCATTTTGCATTAATGTGCATATTTGGAAACATCGTCAGTGGAGGACATTATGTTCGGTATTTTCAAGAGAAAGACAAAGATTCAGGGCATCGCTCAAGAAGTTCCTTGCGTGCTACTGCATTCGTTTGGTGATAAAGACATTTATACGCCGGAAGAGATTGATCAAGCTCTTCAAAAGCTGGGTTATGATAAGAGCAAGGATATCAGTCATTATCAGTATGCGTATGGAATGTTTGCCGATGAAGCCTCTTACGAGCTCCTAGAACTAACGGATGAGCTAGGTAATTATGGTCATTTCCAACGTGAAGTAGGTAAGATGCTACTCAATACACCTGAGCCGATTGATATGCATATCTACTTTGAAATTTCTCGTCAGCACCAAAACGTCAGCCTTTCACCTGGTCATCAAAAAGTAAGCGAAAGTGATGGTGTGTAAACATCGTTAGTGGTATTCCATCGTGAGATGAGTTGGGTATAATGCGCGGCCTAATTATCCGGACATGTTGTCGGTTACATTTCTGTTGAGCGTTAATGCCTTATGTTCAAAATGCTTGTCTCTATGCCACCAATGTTGGCGCTGTCGATCGCGATTGTATGTGAAGTGATTGCCACTTCTTATATTCCCAAAACAGAGCAATTTACGAAAGTAATGCCGAGCACAGTCGTTTTGATTGGTTACGGCATCGCTTTCTTCTTGCTTTCCGTCACAGTGCAAACAATGCCTGTTGGGGTTGTTTATGCCATATGGAGTGGTGCTGGGATCGTTTTGGTTGCGACGGTTGGTTACTTTGTTTACGGACAGCGTCTAGACTTACCAGCCCTAGTTGGTATTGGGTTTATCATCGCTGGTGTGTTGATCGTAAATTTATTATCCAAAACAGTAGGGCACGAATAACGCCACTCTACTTGTTAAGTGAATAAGAAGCCGCAGCGAGAAATTGCTGCGGCTTTTTAGTGAAAATTCAATCGCTAATGGCGAGTATTGATATGACGTCTTATTGTTGTATTCATAACGGTCGCATTATGTGATTGAAAAATAGACATTATTTAGCGCATTGAAAATACAAAGTTATGTTTCTTCAAACTTTAGGAAAGGGCAGTAGATAAATCACTCCGATAGATGTTAACGTGGCGACTCATCTTTACTGCTTTTTCATTCCCTACATATTTCTGCAAAGTTCTTATTGTGTAGTGTGTCGAAGAACCATAGAATCCGCGCGCTTTAATTTATGTTATTAGCGTTATCAATGATAAAAGTGCAGTCCATTATCATTGTTTTTATCACTTATAGATGGGCACATCTGACAATACTTACATGAACAAATACAAAAAGCCTGCATTCAAGGCCGAATTTCTTTTGCCTCGTTACTGGGGAACGTTAATTATCATTAGCGTGATGTACTTACTTAGCCTCCTTCCTTTTAAAGTTCAACTAGCTTTGGGACGCAACATTGGTCGTTTAGCTATGCGAATCATGAGAAAACGTCAAGTTACTATCAGACGCAATCTTGAGCTTTGCTTCCCTCATACGGAAAAATGCCAACGCGAAGCAATTCTAAAAGACAACATCGACAATACTGGCATCGCACTTTTTGAGACCGCAATGGCATGGTTTTGGTCAGATAAACGGGTAAACAAACACGTCACGATAAAAGGCATGGAGCATCTAGAGGCTTTAGAGAAGTCAGGCAAAGGTGCATTAATGTTGGCCGTACACTCAATGAATCTAGAGTTAGGTGCTCGAGCTTTTGGCATTAAAAAGTCTGGAACCGGTGTTTATCGCCCAAACAATAATCCGTGTTTTGATTATTTTCAGTATAAAGGACGCTCTCGCTCTAATCGTACACTGATTGATCGTAAAAACGTCAAAGCCATGCTTGAAGCACTTAAAACGGGTGAGCGGGTTTGGTATGCACCGGACCACGATTATGGTAACCGACGCTCGACATTTGCACCGTTATTTGCCGTTAAAAATGCTTGTACTACGACAGGCACAAGTTTGTTGGTTGATTCTACAGATTGCGCCATTGTGCCTTTTACGATGGTAAGAGGAAAAGACGGACACTATACCCTAACCATTAGTGCGCCCGTCGAAGGTTTCCCGAAAGAGGATCATCAACGTGCCGCCGCATTCGTGAATCAAATAGTTGAAACATCAATCATGGCAAGTCCGAGCCAGTATATGTGGCTTCATCGTCGGTTTAAAACTAGACCAGAGGGTGAGGACTGTTTGTACAAGCCTAGGCTCATCCCTAGCTTGGCATAACACATAGAGAGCCTACAAAAAGCCCAAGGAACATACGAACCTTGGGCTTTTACTTTCTATTCTTTTCGCTTTATAAGTATCGATCTTTTAGGTGAGCTTGAAAGTGTTTAGCATTCAGTGTTTCACCCGTGGCTTGTTTTACCAACTCATCAGTGGTGAATAAGCTACCTTTACTCCAGATGTTTTCCGAGAGCCAATTGAATATCGGAGCTAAGTCGCCAGAACGAATAACCGCATCTACATCGACGGTTTGTTTCATTGCTGCCATAAATTGTGCAGCGTACATCGCACCGAGCGTGTAGGACGGGAAATAGCCAAAACTTCCGTCTGTCCAATGGATATCTTGCATACAGCCATTTTTGAAGTTTCCTTCGGTTGATAGCCCCAAGTACGCTTTCATCTTTTCGTTCCAGAGTTCTGGTACATCTGTATGTTTGATGACGCCGTTCATGAGATCTCGCTCAATTTCATATCGAAGAATAACGTGAGCAGGATATGTTAGTTCGTCAGCATCTACGCGAATAAAACCTTTTTCTACGCGAGTGTAAATTTTGGCTAAATTGTCTTTTTCGAATTCACTACCAGAAAAATGGTTAGAAGCCAGTCGAGCGAGGTGATCGATAAACGCGCTGCTTCGTCCTATTTGCATTTCAAAGAAGAGTGATTGTGATTCATGAATACCCATAGAGCGAGCTTCTCCCGCGGGTGTTCCTGATAAATCTTTTGGTAGCCCTTGCTCGTATCGAGCATGGCCAGTTTCGTGGACAATCCCCATCAGTGATTGGACAAACTCGTTTTCATTATAACGTGTCGTAATACGCACATCTGTCGGTACACCGCCACAAAATGGGTGGGTACTCTCATCAAGTCGACCGTGTTCAAAATCGAATTGAAGTAGCTTCATGACTTCCAAACCGAGCGCTTTTTGCTTTTCCGCAGGGTAGTGTGCAGTTGGCAATAAGATGTTGTCTGATTGTTGTTTTTCAAGCGCTTCATCGATCAAAGTAGGAAGCCAGGTTTTCACGTCAGCAAAAAGAATGTCTAACGACGCAGATGTTGTGCCAGGTTCATAAACATCGAGCATGGCATCATAAGGAGTCGTGCCATTTGCTTCGGCTCTAATTTGCGCTTCTTCCTGCGATAGCTTTACGACTTCAGCCCAGTTCTTTTCAAAACCAGCCCAGTCATTTTCTCCACGTTGTGTACGCCATGCATGTTCACATTTGGAGCCAGCAAGAGATTGAGCTTGAACTAATGATTCTGGTAGTAAGTTAGCTTGCTGCCACCCACGCTTCATTTCTCTTAGGATAGATTTTTCTTTTGTAGACAGCGTCTCTTCTTCTGCCTGAGCGAAAAGCTCTCCCAAGTGCGGTTGAGTCATTAAAGAATGGATATGTACATCGAGCTCTGCCGTGGCATTCGAGCGTGCTTCAGCGCCACCAGGTGGCATGACCGCCGCTTGATCCCAATCTATGATGGCTGATAGATGCTCAAAATTTGCCACTTTTTTGGAATGTTCAACGAGTTTTGTAAATGCGTTCATGTGACTACTCTTATTCTTTTGTTCTTTCCCTAAACACCCGATAACGGGTCCTTCATATGGTGTTGCACTAAGCAACCTGCGTTAATTTACTAATAATTAACAATTAACTCCAACCCATTGTCCATAAACTCACCCAGTTGTATAGCTCTCTTAAAAAAGAAGCTTGCGAATCTTGTGGATTGGCGGTATTGATGAAGGATTAACAATTAATTATCACGATAATATGGATATTTTGAATTTCGAGGCATTTATTATTGCCATTACGATTTTAACGTTAACGCCAGGTTTAGATACTGCACTTGTTATCCGTAACACTAGCCGATCGGGCCTAAAAGATGGATGTACAACCAGTCTAGGGATTTGCTTTGGCTTATTCGTACATGCTTTTTTTTCTGCGGTTGGTATCTCGGCGATTCTTGCGCAATCAGCAGAGTTGTTCCAAATCGTAAAAATGATTGGCGCAGCTTATCTTATCTGGCTTGGTTTGAGCAGTTTAAAAGCGCTAATGTCGTCGAAAGATGGATTGACCGTGACCGAGCAGATTCACGAAGTGTTTAATGGTAAGCGCTCTTTTAGAGAGGGCTTTCTTTCTAACGTCTTGAACCCGAAAACGGCGGTCTTCTATTTGGCTTTCTTGCCACAGTTTGTGAATCCAGAAGGTTCACCCTTGCTTCAATCAATGATGATGGCATCTGTACACTTTGCTATTGCGATGGTTTGGCAGTGTGGTTTAGCTGGCGCGCTTAACTCGGCTAAAAATCTACTAAAGAATGCAAGCTTTATGAAGTGGATGGAAGGCGCGACGGGCGCAGTATTAGTCGCACTTGGTGTGAAGTTATTGATTGAAAAACCCGTTTAATGCGTAATATTTATCGATTGTTGATACTACTCGCTGTATTTATTGTGGGGATAGGTGCCGCTGTTGCTTGGCATACGTGGCCACAAGTACAGTTTGCGCAACGCGGCATGATCTGGTCTTGGCACTGGGGCTACTTCGAGCCTTTTGCTAATGGAATACAACAAACGCGAACTCAAGACACTAAACAGTTATTGCTCAGGCGTGTGTATTTGCATGACGCTATTGTCGTTTTTGTTTCGACAACTATGGACAATAAATTTGAGGTCGACGTTGTAAAAGAGCAAACCTGTGAACCTAAAACGACGACTTGGGCTTCGGTCTCTGTCAATCATCAACGTGTCAGGCATGTACCTATGGTGTGCGATGCGTTTGGGCAAGGCTACTTTTATCGCTACATCGGGAAACATCTGGAATCGATTGAGGTTGGTGTCGGCGACTCGTTTGTAACAGAAGCATTTTTAGACTGGCCGCTATCAGAGTTGAAAGCGGATCAATTCAAGCAAAAAAATGCGAAGTTTTTTGAAGAACGTGGAGAAAACGTTGAGCATCAATGGTTGAGAGATTAACCATTTAACCGAAGATAAATAAAGCCCGCTAAATAATAGCGGGCTTTGTGTTTTTACCATTTCTAATGTGTTTTGCTCTCTGTGACTGACAGTTTATGACCGCAAACCTGCCGTTTCACTAAGCTTTCACTGCTTCAACTTCACCTGATTGCGATGTTGAGCTAAAGAACAGTTTGGTTTCTGCCAGTACGACGTGACGCAGTGCGATCAAACCAATTAGGTTAGGAATTGCCATCAGACCGTTTACGATATCAGCCAGTAGCCAAATCATATCGAGGTGAAGGAATGCACCAGATGCCACCAAGCCAACGAAAATCAGTTTGTATGGAAGCACAGCTTTAGTTCCGAACAGGAACACAACGCAACGCTCACCGTAGTAGTTCCAACCAAGAATGGTGGTAAAAGCGAAGAACATCAAACCGATTGAGACGAGCATAGGGCCAAATGTATCTGCATTTAAACCCACCGCAAAAGCATGAGTCGTCATCGCGGCACCAGCAAGGTCACTTTGCCATGCACCGGTCAGGATTAGAGCAAGGCCTGTCATGGTACAAATAATGATGGTATCGAAAAAGGTACCCGTCATTGAAATTAGGCCTTGTTTAACACAAGAGTCTGTCTTCGCTGCTGCTGCTGCCATAGGCGCGCTACCCAAACCTGATTCATTTGAGAACACACCGCGAGCGATACCTGATTGGATTGCCAGCATGATGCTTGCACCTAAAAAACCACCAGCCGCTGCTGTTGATGTAAAGGCTGAAACCAGCACTAATTCAACGGCATTGAACAATTGGTCTGCATTCATGATGATCACGCTTAAACACGCCAACACATAAAATACAGCCATGGTAGGAACCACTTTTCCTGCAACGTTAGCAATGGATTTGATGCCACCCAAAGTTACGAAAGCAACCAAAAGAGTTAGTACAAAGGCAGATAGCTCACGGTTAACACCAAGAGATATCTCACTTGCATCCAGAATCGCGTTTACTTGTGGAAACGTACCGATACCAAAACAAGCAACACCCAAAGCAAACACTGCAAACATGATCGCGAGAGCTTTTGAGCCAACACCGTATTGCAAGTAATACATTGGGCCACCAATCATTTGGCCTTTATCATCGACTCTTCGGTACTTAACCGCCAACAAACATTCGGCGTATTTAGTCGCCATTCCGAAAAGGGCAGCGAGCCACATCCAGAATAGAGCGCCTGGTCCACCGAGTTTGATTGCTGTGGCAACACCAACAATGTTACCAGTACCAATTGTTGCTGAGAGCGCAGTACAAAGAGCTGCAAAGCTAGAAACGTCACCTTGAGTATTAGATGACTTATCTTTACTGAATACCATCGCTAGCGCTGTTGGGAGGTGTTTAAACTGGATCAAGCCAAGGCTAAAAGTGAAGTAAACACCTGTACCCACTAGCAAAATAAGCAGCGGTGGACCCCAGACAAAATTATCGATGGTTTGTAGTAAAGATTGTAGGTTGTTCATGATTTCCCCTTAATAAAACAACTAATAAGGAGAAGAGGGAAAGGACGAGATCAACGATCTCTAAAAGAACTAAGCTATTGGTTGTAGGCGGGAAGGCCAAGCAAAATAGTTAGGTTGTAACTTTCCACTCCTCTGTCCTTTTGCCTGAGAGTTTCACCTTGCGTGAGTGCAAGACTTGCTCCTTCGGCGACCGATTTAACGGTTCTCTCCAGAGGTTCCTCCAACTACAGTCCCCGCTACCTAGGTAGCACCTGAAATAGTTAATTCTTCGGCGAGTTATGCTAATCAAATGTTAAAATTTGATTAATAACCACTCTCCTGCAGTCTTCATCGGAACAATTACTCAATTAAATGAGTAAAGGTTAGTTAATGATGCTGGTCATCATTAACCTGTGAACTTTATCATGTTTTTGGTCCATTTCAACACCCTATGTCAATTTATTTTCAATGAAATAACCTCATCAATTTTCATGAAGGTATGTTTGCCAATCTTTTTGTGCGAGTCACGGCATAAATAAAATTTATTGGGTTAGGGAATGGAACCCAAAAACACTTCAGAACGATAAATGTGTTTCGATTGTTACGACATAAGTTATTCAATTAAGGACACAAAATTGATTAAAATCGGAGCACTTATTTTAAAATCTACGCTAAGTTGACCTTATGGTACGTATAAATGGGTTACAATGAATCTTTGTGAAACAGTCTACGGACCTAGGCAGTTTTTCATGAGTGGACAAGGAGGCGGTATGACCAGATTATTAGCCATCGCGGTGTTGATTGCAGTAGCATTTGTGCTGTTTCGTTATCGAACCAATGAAAAAGTCCAAAAAGCGACCGTTATAACATTAATTGGCGCATTTCTGATTTATACAGCATCAATTATGTTTGCGGAATTGATCCGCTAGCAAAGTAAAAGAGTCCTTGGAGTAGTATACGGTGAGTTCTCAGAACAAAATGGAAGAGCAAGACGACGTAGTTGTCATTGAAGAGCGTGACAAACGTACGCATATCTATATCGCAATCGCTGCGGTGTTAGGCTTGGCATTTGGTGGCCTTGTTGGATCGGTTGTCACTGCGAACAAGTGGGAATCGACTTACCACGTATTAGAAGAAAAGTATCAAGCACTAACGCAAGATAAAACCCAGTTGGCATCTCAAGTAAAAGTGCGTGAAGAGGCGCTTGACCAAGAAATACAAAACCAAGTTAGTGAGTTACTTGCCGCGAAAGACGAAGCGCACCAGAAAGCACTTAAGAAGTTGCAAAAGCAATTGACTGAGGTCGAGAAGGTCAACTTGTCACTAGAGTCTCAATTGAAGCAGCAGGCAGATAAGATCAACACGACGAAGTCAGAAAATGAGAAGCTGAGTCGTCAAGCGGATATGCAAGCGACTATGTTTGAGCGGTCCCGCGAAGTATTCCAGAAAGAGCTAAAAATTTCGCAAGAATTAGAGTCTCTCGAGAAAGAACGGTCGAAATTATTACCTAAGATTGATAAACTCAAGAAAGAGTGTGACGTATTTTTAGAAGGCAAATCTTGGGACGTGAAGTCGGACGCGTGTGATAAACATGACGAAGCTAATTCACGACTAAGTCAGGTCGATCAAATGATTGAAGTCTATAAAATGGACCTCAAACAAATCAAAGCAATAACGGAAGATATCGGCCTTTAAGTCTTTTGTATCCGGTTTTTGAAAAGCAAAAGGAGCTCTTTAAGAGCTCCTTTTTCGTTGTTAGCTATGACTTTAAGGCTGCTCGTATATTAGATTCGTGAGGCGTCATAGCCTGAGGCGAGCAGGAGCTCTCGTTCGTGTTTAATCAGCTGAGCTCGATCTTCAATTAGTTCATTGAGTGCTTGAGATGGCTTACCTGCTAATGCTTTGAACGAAGCAAAAGATTCCGCGGTGTCGATTTTATCAATCATCTGACTGATGACATTACGAGCCTCACACGGGTTACTCGTCGTTGTAAAGTATTCTACTTGCTTTGCTGCCGATTTCATCTCAGTTAATAGCTCAAGCGGGCTACTTTCTTTGGCTACTGCCATGTAGTTATCCAGCACGCGCTTTGCATAAAGCAGTTCTTTGAGGGGGATATCTCTTCCGCTCTCGATTAGGGATTCGCTAAGGATCATACTTGAGCTCATGGGCATTCCTTCTTATTACTACGCCGCTTTTAATGTTTCCTTGAGTCTAATTTATTGAAGTCACATTGGGAATGGGTAAAAAGCATTTTTAACGCATTTTTATTCATTTATGAAAACACGAATGCGATGCTTATCTGGATCGATAGCCATAAAATTTAACCCATACACTGATGTCGCTGGTGGTTGAACAAACTCAACACCTAGGTCTTTCCAGCGCTTGTAAATGCGCTCTAACGTATGCCTGTTGGGCACTGATAAAGACAGCTCGGTGCCACCACCTCTAATTCCGCTGTGGGGTGAAAGATTATCTCTTTGCTTGAGTGTCAACGTTAAGCCTTCGGTCATTGGAATAGCGGCAAAGGTTGGAGACAACTGCGTGACTTTGCGTTCGAACAGTTTCGAATAAAAAACTTGGCTTATGTGGATGTCCTCAACGTAGAGAACGAATGAATTGATAGTCAGCATGGTTTGTTCCTTAATCAATTAGAAATAGTAGGGGCAATCTAACGTAAAGGAACGACAGGAGTTGTCAGCAGAACATTCCCGAGGTGAGTGACAGAATAAGAAAAAGGAGCCGTTTAGCTCCTTTTTATCAGCGGAATCATTGGTATTAATGAGTGTGTTTGGAAGAATACCAGTTGTTTTGATACGCTTTAGATGCAAATAATGCGTTTGCTTTTGCACGCTCGATAATAGACTCGTCCACCTCTAGCGGCTTCATGGTTTGGTCTTTAAAGTCGTACGCCAGGGTCGATATCTTTTCACCAGGGGAAAGCACAACTAGATTGTCGCGCGTTAAATAACCAAAGTTTTTATCGTATTGCATCATTGCGCGTTCATCTTCGCGAGCCAGTGGCTTCGTTAAATCACGACCAATCATCGGTGTTTTAGCATCTACCCCAATTAGAGATAATAGTGTAGGCGGCATGTCTATGTTGTTTGCTATGCGGTCATCTTTACGTGGTTGAATGCCTTTACCAAGGATCAATGCTGGAATGTGAAAGTGCTTAACCGGAACAAGGTTAGCGCCAGAAACACGTGCATCATGATCTGCAATTACAATGAAAATGGTATCATCCCAATAAGATGACTTTTTCGCCTTTTCAAAGAAAGTGCCCAAAGCGTAATCGGAATATTTAACGGCGTTGTTACGCGTCATATGTTCTGAATCGTATGGCTCAATTTTGCCTTTCGGATACTCATAAGGGCTATGATTACTTGACGTAAAAACTAAGCTAAAGAAAGGTTTGTCGCTTTTTGAAAGGCGTTCAAACTCTTCGTTTGCTTTGTTATATAGATCTTCATCGCTAACACCCCAAGAGCCAACAAAGCTTGGGTTGTTATAATCGTCTTCTTCTACTATTTGATCAAAACCGTTACCAAAGAAGAAAGTTTTCATGTTGTCAAAGTTGGCTTCACCGCCGTAAATAAATTGCGTGTGATAGCCTTGAGCTTTTAGTAAGTCCGCGATAGTAAAGAAACCCGTTTGGCTTTTACTCAGCTTCACTACAGCGCGAGAGGGAGATGGAGGAAAGCCCGTGGTTACGGCTTCAATTCCACGAACAGAACGAGTACCAGTGGCGTACATTTGTGTGAACTGCCAACCTTCCTTCATGAGTTCATCAAGGTTTGGTGTTAGAGGCAAACCACCCAAAGCACCGACAAATTGGGCGCCTAAGCTTTCTTGTAGCAAAATCACTAAGTTTTTATGTTTACCCTGGTAAGTCGCGGGGTTACTGTTCATGGTTGGGAGTAATGAAGGGGTGAAGTCGGACTTTGTTGATGAAGTGCGAACTAATTCCAACATCTTTTGAGTGTCCATTTTTCCGTAGAACTGCTCCGCGCTCTTTTCTGACTTCATGCTATTAACCGCAAACAACAATGAGTAAGATGAGTTCAGTGCTAAGTCGTTAAGCAGTGGATCGTTAGAAAAGGCGACCATAGCAGGATTTAGCGGGCGGTGACCTAAAGATGAGCGAGCACCTGCAACCCCAAAAAGAATAACGAAAAGTGCCAATAGTGGTCGCCATTTCCAGTTGACCTGCTGCGCCTTATCGGTCAGTTTCTTACTCCACTTCCAACCTAAAGTGATGGTTAAAACTGTACCTAACGCACCAATAAACAGTTCTAATTTGTAGCCAGTCCAGAGCATACTCAAGACTTCTTTTGGGTAGATTAAATATTCCACAAACAGACGGTTTGGACGTAGGTCGTATTCCTGAATGAATGGCGCTGTTGCTAGCTCCATGTATACAAGCACCCAAAGCCCTAAAACCATCCATATGCGTAATATTCGCTTCCAACACTCTCCCATCTTACCGGTTAATGGCATGAAGGTTGAAAACAGTGCTGGAAGAATAAATAACCAGCAAAGCGTTGCAATATCTACGCGCAAACCTTGGCCTAGGATGTAAATTAAGTCGTTTAGAGAGTCAATACGGTCAATCTGCCAAAAGGCTAGCAAAACTCTTGAAATAGACAGAAATAGAAGCGAAAACAAAGAAAAGGCAGCAATTGGCTGCAAAGGCCCCCACACAGAGCTCTTTGATAAGTTTTTCATATTTATTCGAATAGTTTAATTGTTATGTTGTGTTGTTTTTAGCAAAGCAAGCGTGAAATAAACGTGAATTATAATGTGGGTTTATGGTCGAGTAGTGTAAGTGTTGGTATGTCTATGTAAGGGGGAGGGGCGTTTGTGTAAAAAAAGAGCCAGTTGATAACACCAACTGGCTCTAGAGATTGATAAAGGCATGATTACATTGCGGCTTTCTTCGCTTCTTCGACCCATGCGTCGAACTTTTTCTGGTTCGCTTTGATCCAGCCATTTACATGAGACTCGATGTCCGCTGAGCTGTTCTTACCTTGGCTCATCATCATATTCTGAGCACTAACATCATTGATATTTAGTTTGATGATTTCAAACAGCTTTGCAGCAGCAGGGTTGTTTTCTGTAAACTCTTTATTGGCAACGATGCGCATAGAGTTCATCTCGAAGCCGTAGTTCTTACCGTTCTCTAGTGTCGTATCAATGTCCTTACGCTCACCAGGAAGTGAAGAGAATGGCACTTCTAACCACACAACATCTTTCCCTGGAACTAAAACGCCACTTACCCAGTACGGTGTCCAAGTGTAGTAAAGAATCGGATCGCCTTTTTTGTAACGTGAGATTGTATCAGCGATAATCGCCGCGTAGTTACCTTGGTTGTGTGTTACTGTGTCACGAAGTTTGAAAGCATCCAACTGATGTTCAACAACCATTTCACAACCCCAACCTGGGTTGCAGCCAGTTAAGTCCGCTTTGCCATCGCCGTTTGCATCGAATAGCTTCGCCAATTTTGGATCTTTTAACTGACCAATGTTCGTGATGTTATATTTTTCCGCGGTTTTCTTATCGATCAAATAACCTTGCGCAGCACCACTTACGTATTGGCCTTTACGGAAGAACTTATCATCACCGCCAGACATCGTGTACTTATCGGCGTGAAGAGGGAACCAACCAACCGCTAAGAAAGTAGCATCACCTTTAGCAATAGAGGTGTAGCCTACGTTGTAGTCCACTTCTTTGGTCGGTTTAACATCGTAACCAAGCTCTTCAAGTGCGCGGTTTACGATCAACGTTTGAAATGTTTCTTCTGCAACGGTTGATTGAACAGGCTGAACAGTGACACCTTCACCCGGTAGTTCACTTGCCACACCATAAGTTGAAAATGCGATAGTACTTAGAGCTCCAACAGAGAGCGCTTTCTTCCATGAATTATTCATTGATGTTTCTCCTAAGTTTTAGATCGTCTTGGTTCGTCTTTGTTTTCAGTTTTAATAGGTATGAAACAGGACCTGTGTGATACCAGCGAAGTTTAGTGTTGCCCGCATTAACCCCTAACACCTGGGTGATACGGTCTAACAAAATCGCAAGAATAACGATGCCTAAGCCACCAACGGCAGCAAGACCCATATCAAGTCGGCCAATACCACGAAGTACCATTTGGCCTAAGCCGCCAACAGCAATCATTGAAGCAATCACTACCATAGAAAGTGACAGCATTAAGGTTTGGTTTACACCTGCCATGATAGTTGGTAACGCCAACGGTAACTGGATGCGATAAAGCATCTGTTTTTTGTTTGCCCCGAAAGAGTGGCCAGCTTCGATAAGCTCTTCAGGTACTTGTTGAATACCCAAAATAGTCAGGCGCACAACGGGAGGCAGGGCGAAAATGATCGTTACTACTACGCCGGGAACGTTACCAATACCAAACAACATAACAATTGGCACAAGGTAAACGAACGCAGGAGTCGTTTGCATTGCATCTAATATTGGCCTAACAAATTTGGCAGCGGTTTGGCTCCTTGCCAACCATATCCCCATTGGTAGCCCTATAAGCAAACAGAAGAAAACGGCGGTTAACACCAGTGCTAGCGTTGTCATCGCTTGTGACCACGCACCAATTAGGCCGATGAAAACAAGGGATACAAGAGTAGAAAAACCAAGTTTTACATTGGAAAACTGCCACGCTAGCAAAAATAAAATGAGTACCATTATAGGCGCAGGTGTAGACACCAAAGCAGTTTCAAACGACGTTAGAATAAAGTCGATTGGAACTCGTATTGCTTGGAAAACAGGTCGACCATGTTCCACCAGCCAGTTCAAACCGGATTCTACCCAGCTATCGAGGGGTAAAACCGCATCTTGGAATGGGTTCATAATATCGAATGGCGCTTGCTCTACAGTTTCTGAGTTGAGCCAATCATTACTTGGCGCGGCCTCTGTACCTTGCGACCAAGGATCATCTTGCGCAGGAGCAGTATTTGACCAGGGATCATTGTTAGTTTGCTCTGAAGACATCGTGTTAATCCTTATCTAGTGTTTGTAGAAGACGTGATTTAGTCACGACACCAAAGTAAGTTCCTTGCTCATCTACGACAGGCACGGCATAAGGAACACCAGCAACCAGACCCAAAATGTCATTAATTGACTGATCAGGCTGAAGAGTAACTTCATCCGGTAATTGAGCACTGGCTAACGAACGGTTTTCTTTATGAGCCAAACGTAGTGAATCAAGAGATACGATGCCGGAATATCGACTAGTTTTATCGACGACAATGCCGTAATCACGGTCGTGATCCATCAGAATCTGCATCGCAGAGCCTGGACCGTCATTTTCCGATTTCTTAAAAACAGCCGCTGGCTTCTTGCGCGCGATATCTTTTGCTGTCAAGACACTTGCGATGTTTACGCCGCGGAAAAACGCTTCGACATAATCATTTGCTGGACTGTGTAATATTTCATCAGGTGTACCAACCTGAACAACCTCACCGTTTTGCATGATGGCGATACGGTCGCCAATGCGCATTGCTTCATCCAAATCATGAGAAATGAAGACAATTGTGCGTTTGTCATCGTTCTGTAGACGAATAAGCTCATCTTGCATCTCAGAACGGATCAATGGGTCTAAAGCGGAAAACGCCTCGTCCATTAATAGGATGTCTGGATCACAAGCTAACGCTCTCGCTAAACCAACGCGCTGTTTCATACCACCGGATAATTCGTCAGGGAAAGATTCTGCATAAGGGTCTAAACCCACTCTTTCTAAGGCGGAAAGGGCACTTTTCTGACGCTCATTAACGTCGATGCCGGCAAGTTCTAAACCAAAGGCGGCATTTTCAATCACCGTCATGTGTGGCATGAGTGCGAAACTTTGAAACACCATTGAGATATTATTACGACGAACTTCTCGAAGTTCATTTTCGGAGATGTGGGCGATATCTCTTCCTTTGAGATAAACACTGCCTTTAGTCGGCTCAATGAGCCGGTTAAGAAGTCGAACAAGGGTGGATTTCCCGGAGCCAGAAAGGCCCATGATTACGAAAATTTCCCCTTCATTTATGGTGAGAGATACATCGTTTACGCCGACTGTTAAACCTGTCTGTTCAAAAATACCGTCTTTATCGACGCCTTTGTCGATAAGCGAGAAGGCTCTCTCTGGGTCTTCTCCAAACACTTTATACAGTCCCTTAACTTCCAGTATGGGATCCATGTTATCTGTCCTTTTCGTGTGTTTATAACTGTTTAACGATTTGTACTCTAATTAATTTTAGTTCAACTTTCAACGAAAGGGGGTTGGTTAACTAGTTCTGCCGTGCATAGAGAATTCGTTGAGCAAGGTATGTTCAATTCTTATTTTTTATATTTAAAACAATTGCTTGAGATGTGTTTTTATTCGACATAACGTTGCCCTGACGTAGGGTTGAATTTATTTTGAATTTTTTTGTACATTTCAACTCAACTCGCTTGCATAGATATAAGCTGTGATAGCTTAGAACTCTACATATAAAAAGGTTAGAGCTCTAATTTTTGGTTAAGGCTTGGTCCTGTGAAATCGGTTAGGTACTGTTATCCTTAGATTTATTTATTGCTTGATTTCACTCAGGGTGATATTTATCGCTGTAGTTTAGGCAACGTATGGAATAAAAAATGGAAGCCGAACAGTTAGAAGTGCTCAATTTCATTAGCCAGTACCCACCTTTTGATGACCTACCTGAAGAGCAGCTTAGAAAAATTGCTCTCAATGCCGAGGTTGCATACTTTCGGCAAGGAACAAAAATCCTTAACTTCGGAGATACGATCCGCGACTTGTATATGGTGAGAAGTGGGGCGGTAGAGATTTATCGACGTAAAGGTGAACTCTATAACAGGATTGATGCTGGTGGACTGTTTGGTCAGATGGGGTTGTTGATGAACAACCGCGTACGGATGCCAGCCAAAGCGATAGAAGACACTCTCGTTTACTGTATTCCGGAAAACATCTTCAATGAACTTTGTGATGAGTTTGAAAACTTTGCGGACTACATGGAACTGGAAGATAGCGCGCGTTTGCGAAGCGCAATATCTAGCCGCTCCGAAAGCAATGACTTTACCACCGCTAAGGCACGTAAAATCTTAGCAAGAGATCCAGTAACTCTGGAGGCAACGGCTTCAATTCAGGAAGCTGCGATACTAATGGCAGAGGAAAATGTCACCTCTCTGCTCATTATTCGCCCGACAGAGGAGCTCACAGAAGAAGATGACGAACAGCTGCTTGGAATATTGACTGATCGCGATCTTTGCATTCGCGTACTAGCTCAGGGTATTGATACCAATATTCCAGTGAGTGAGGTCATGAGTTATGACGTGGTTTCATTGGATTATAACGCCTATGTGTTTGAGGCCATGTTAACCATGTTGCGTTACAACGTGCATCATTTACCAATTTTAAAAGATAAAAAGCCGATAGGAATTATTGGCATGACGGACATCGTTCGTTATGAATCTCAGAACAGCCTATTGCTAGTGAGCTCTATTTTTCAGCAAACCAGTGTCGAGGATCTCAAGCAGGTTTCTGAACAAGTAAAAGACTGTTTCGTAAGAATGGTCAATGAAGATGCCAACGCGCACATGATTGGTCGAGCCATGTCGGTTATAGGCAGTAGTTTCAAACAACGCCTCGCTGAATTAGCTGAGCAAGAGTTCGGCCCAGCGCCCATTCCTTATTGTTTAGTCGCAATGGGTTCAATGGCGAGGGATGAGCAGCTAATTGTAACGGATCAAGATAACGCGCTTATTCTCGATAACAGTTATGACGTTGAGATTCACGGAGAGTACTTTGAAAAGTTTGCTAAATTTGTTTGTGATGGTTTAGCGGCATGCGGCTATGCTTATTGTACTGGAGACATTATGGCTACCAACCCAGAATGGCGAAAAACTCGTGCAGAATGGGAAGAATGCTTTGGAAACTGGATAGACAATCCAACCCCTGAGAGGTTGTTAAATAGTAATATCTTTTTTGATCTCCTCGGTGTGCATGGGCGAGTGAAATGGGCGGAGCAATTAAGCAGCTTTATTGTGAGACGAGCGAAAAGAAATAACCGCTTTCTTGCTTGTATGGCGTACAACGCAATACGTAGGACGCCTCCACTGGGCTTTTTCAAAGACTTTGTGATGGAGAAAGATGGTCGTCATCGCAACTCGATTAACTTGAAGCGAAGGGGGACGGCTCCGTTGGCAGATTTAATACGGGTGCATTCTCTGGCAATCGGTTCCCGATCGCAAAACTCTTTCGACCGTTTAGATGACATTAATGATGCTGGCATTTTACCGAAAGGTCGAGGTTTGGATTTAAGGGATGCGATGGAGCTAATCTACATGGTTCGAATTCGTCACCAAGCCCTTGATATAGAAAATGGAGAAGAGCCAGACAACAATATTGAGCCGGAGAACATGTCTGAATTTGAACGTCGAAACTTAAAAGCAGCATTTCAAATTCTAAGTAACGCTCAGAACTTCATTAAGTTTCGATATCAGAGAAGTAGCAAATAATGTGGTTCTCAAAAAAAGTAGAAAAAGAACATCCGTTGTTGGATACATCCCAGACGCCAGAGTGGTCAATGTTGTTCAAGCAACTCGCTAAAGAAGCGAAAGACGAGAGGCTAAAACGCTATTATTCGACACCGATGGTTAATGGGGAAACACCAATTGAACAAGTGCCATTTGTCTCGGTAGACTTTGAGACAACAGGATTGAACTCGGAAGAGGATGTCATTCTCACGATCGGACTTGTCCCGTTTACTATTGATCGTGTTCAATGTAATGGCTCTGCTCATTGGGTCGTTAACCCAAACAGAGAGTTAAACCACGAGTCTGTCATTATTCACGGTATCACTGACTCTGAGGTTAAAAACGCGCCGCAGCTGTCTCAGATCTTGGGTGAAATATTGGATGCGTTGTCAGGCAAAGTGGTACTTGTTCACTACAAGAACATTGAAAGGCAGTTCTTTAATAACGCCTTGCTAAATAGCATCGGAGAGGGGATACAGTTTCCTGTTGTTGATACGTTAGATATTGAGTATGCGATACAACGCCGTGAATGCAGAGGTTTTATCAATAAGTTGAAAGGCAAGAAACCCGGTTCTGTACGATTAGGGCACGCTCGTGAAAGATATGGCCTCCCTGCTTATCAACCTCACCATGCCCTGACGGATGCGTTAGCAACTGCGGAGCTGTTTCAAGCGCAACTGCAGTATCACTTTAATCGAAACATCCCAATATCTTCGGTTTGGCAATAGGCGTTATTTATGGTGAAAACAATAAAATGCAATGAGAGATAGGGGGCTTTAAGATTATGATGGCGGATTGAGTAACCGCTTATAAGAACAATGTTTTATGAACATGTGCTTGGTAGTGATGAAGACGTTTCATTACTCGAACTCCGACGAAAGTAATTTAAACTTGGTCACGTATTTTTAAGGAGATTATCCGTGAGCACCGATAATAACGGTGGCATTCAACGCCCCGATGGAAAAGTAAACGCAATAGATACTGACTATCAAATTGGTCAGGATAACGTTGCGCTAAAGGTAGGCCCATTTGGCCTTGATATTCACAACCGTGTTTTTGCAATTTCTGGCTTAGCAATCGTCATGTTTGTTGTGATAACACTATTATTCCGAGAACAGGTAGAGCCGTTTTTTGCAGACCTACGAGCGGGTTTGTTACACAATTTAGACTGGTTTTTTCTCGCTTCAGGTAATATTTTTGTCATTGTCTGTGTCGGATTGATCTTCACACCATTGGGCCGTGTGCGAATCGGTGGTACTGAAGCAACACCGGATTACTCCTATGCCGGATGGTTGGCAATGCTATTTGCTGCAGGTATGGGCATTGGTCTCGTATTCTTCGGTGTATCAGAACCGATGTCCCATTTTAGTTCTGCGATTGGTGGCGTGAGCGTTGAGAATGGTGTACGTACTGACTGGGCACCGCTAGGTGGTGCAGAGGGCGATGCAACTGCAGCTTCGGCATTAGGGATGGCTGCGACGATTTACCACTGGGCACTTCATCCGTGGTCAATATACGCGCTCTTGGCTCTTGGACTGGCTATCTTTTCATTTAACAAAGGTTTGCCACTCACCATGCGCTCAATTTTTTACCCTTTGTTTGGTGAGCGTGTATGGGGTTGGACTGGTCATATTATCGATATTCTTGCAGTGGTAGCGACGGTTTTTGGTTTAGCAACATCGCTAGGCTACGGTGCGTCTCAAGCCGCAACGGGTTTGAACTTCCTGTTTGATGTCCCAATGACCAATACCACGCAGGTTATATTGATTATTGGTATTACTGCGCTCGCTTTAATCTCTGTTGTGGCTGGACTCGATAAGGGCGTGAAAATCTTATCTGAAATCAACATGGGTCTTGCAGCGCTGCTATTGCTATTTGTTATTGTTGTTGGCCCGACGATTGCGATTTTAACTGGTTTCTTCGAGAACATCGTTTCCTATGTGGCTAATATCCCTGCCTTATCTATGCCATTTGGACGAGAGGATGTGAATTACTCTCAAGGCTGGACGGCGTTTTACTGGGCGTGGTGGATTTCTTGGTCACCATTTGTGGGTATGTTCATCGCACGTGTGTCTCGCGGTCGTTCAGTTCGTGAGTTTATTATTTGCGTTATTCTTATCCCATCTTCAGTTTGTGTGTTATGGATGACGGCTTTTGGCGGTAACGCAATTAGCCAATACGTTAATGATGGCTACGAGGCGGTGTTTAACGCAGAACTACCTTTAAAACTTTTTGCCATGTTAGATGTTATGCCATTGGCTGAGATAACATCTTTTGTCGGCATTATCTTAGTCGTGGTGTTCTTCATTACCTCTTCTGACTCAGGATCACTGGTTATTGATACTATTGCTGCGGGCGGTAAGGTCGATGCACCAACGCCACAACGCGTGTTCTGGTGTACGTTTGAAGGTTTGGTTGCGATTGCATTGATGTTGGGTGGTGGTCTAGCTGCTGCTCAAGCAATGGCGGTGACGACTGGTTTACCGTTTACTATTGTTTTACTTGTTGCAACGGTATCTTTGATAAAAGGTTTGATGGATGAACCTCGTCCAAAGGCGGTTTCTAAGAAATCAAAATAACTAGTATCAGCAGTTAAATTATTGATAAAAGCGGTATGCGAAAGCATGCCGCTTTTTTTTGGATTTCTATTTTTCTCTGAGAAATGAACAGCATGGAAAACGGTCTTATTCTGGTTGTTTTTTGTACTGTGCATTTAGGTGACTATTTAATAAATTAGACCTCGAACTATTTTAACTTTTGGTTAATAGGTTTATTTTTGTGATTTGAATCACAAAAATACCGATAAAAAGGCGGATTATTTGATTTTTAGTCGCGAGGGATGCCCATAATAAAAAGGAAATTTAATTAGACCTCAAAGGATATGTATTTTCACATGATCACATCAGCACCTTGGGTCCTTTATCCAGAGATTGGAGAAGACTCAAGTAAAAAATGGATTTTTCGTGAGCCTAAAATCTCTGATGGTGACGACATTTACAGCTTGATTGCAGACTGTCCTCCATTGGACATGAACTCATCTTATTGCAATTTCCTACAGTCTACGCATTTCAGCAAAACCAGTATTTTGGTTGAGCAAAAAGGCGAAATCGCAGGTTTCATTTCCGGTTATCAGAAACCAGACGAGCAAGACGTTTTATTTGTCTGGCAAGTTGCAGTCTCACCTCGCTTTAGAGGTCATGGTTTAGCATTCCGCATGTTGAAAGAACTTCTCACCCGAGAGGAATTAGGCGGTGTTAAATCGGTAGAAACTACCATCACGGAAGATAATAAAGCCTCTTGGGCACTGTTCAAAAAGTTAGATGCGATGAACGGCAATTCTGGCCAAGTAAGCACATTTTTGGATGAAGAAGCCCACTTTAAAGGCAAACACGATACAGAATATTTGTATCGCATTCCTCTCAAATAATCCTCAAACAATAGGAATTAAAAACGGTCTCATCATGGATATTTTCAAAAAGCAGGAATCCAACGTACGCTCATATTCAAACAATTTCCCGGTCGTTTTTCGTAAAGCGAAAGGCTGCTGGCTAGAAACAGAACAAGGTGAACGATACTTAGACTTCCTTGCTGGAGCGGGATCTCTAAATTATGGCCATAACAATCCAGTACTAAAACAAGCGTTGCTTGAGTACATTGAAATGGACGGTATTACTCACGGTTTGGATATGCACTCAGAAGCGAAAGCATCGTTTCTGGAAGCGTTGGATACTTACATCCTTAAACCAAGAAACTTGGATTACAAGGTTCAGTTTACGGGCCCAACAGGCACTAACGCTGTTGAGGCGGCATTGAAGCTGGCTAAAAAAGTAAAAGGCCGCGACAGCGTCGTTGCGTTTACTAACGGTTTCCATGGTTGTACTGCTGGCGCACTGGCTGCAACGGGTAACCAGCATCACAGACAAGGTAACGGTTCTAGTCTAAGTAACGTCACTCGTATTCCATTTGAAGGTTACGCTGGCGTAGATGGTCTTGCGCTGTTCGAAACCATGCTAAATGATAACTCTGCAGGTATGGATAAACCAGCCGCTGTACTTCTTGAAACTGTGCAGGGTGAAGGTGGTTTAAATGCTGCTTCAAACGAGTGGTTACAACGTTTGAGCAAAATCTGTAAAGCCAATGACATTCTTGTGATTGTCGATGACATTCAAGCAGGTTGCGGACGTACCGGTACTTTCTTTAGTTTCGAGCCGTCTGGTATCCAACCGGATATCGTGACGCTATCGAAGTCGATCGGTGGTTACGGTTTGCCGATGGCTGTCGTATTACTTAAGCCTGAGCTTGACCAGTGGAAGCCAGGCGAGCATAACGGTACGTTCCGTGGCAATAATCACGCCTTTATTACTGCTGCAAAAGCACTAGAAATTTACTGGGCAAACGATGATTTTGAAACACACATCAAGCAGTGTTCAGACAAGGTAAGTGCTGTTATTGACCGTTGTGTTCGTCGCTTTCCACAAATGTTTGTGCAGAAAAAAGGCCGCGGCATGATGGTTGGTATTGAATGTATCAATGGTGACATGGCATCTGAAATTGCGAAAAACTGTTTCGAGAATGGAATGGTGATAGAGACAGCGGGTCCAGACGATGAAGTTGTGAAGTTCTTCTGTCCACTAACCATCAGCGAATCAGAGCTAGATCAAGGACTAAGCATCTTTGAAAATGCAGTAGAGACTATCGCTGCGAAACATTTCAAACAAGCATCTTAATAAGGATTTTAATTATGATCGTCAGAACTCTAGATGAATGCCGCAACAGCGAACGACGTGTTGTTTCAGATAACTGGGAAAGTGTCCGCATGTTGTTGAAAGACGACAACATGGGGTTCTCTTTCCACATCACAACGATTTATGAAGATACAGAAACTCATATTCACTATCAAAACCACCTTGAATCGGTGTTTTGTATGAGTGGTGAAGGTGAGATTGAAGTTGTAGGTGGAGAAACGTACCCAATCAAACCAGGTACATTATACATCCTTGATAAACACGATGAGCACTACTTGAGAGCTTATAAGAATAAAGAAATGGTAATGGCGTGTGTGTTTAACCCACCGATTACTGGCGCTGAAGTGCACGATGAAAACGGTGTTTATCCTCTCGTTGACTAAAAGATGATGGTGGGGTGCTTTGCCACCCCACACTTTACTATCTCTTCTTTTTTCTTTTTAAAGTTACCAATCAAAAAAGGCTTATCATGACATTTACCGTAGAAAAAATCGGCGGTACATCAATGACAGCATTTGATGCTGTTCTCGACAATATTATTCTTCGTCCCAAAACGCCATACAATCGTATTTTTGTCGTATCTGCATACGGTGGTATGACCGATGCGCTGCTCGAGTGTAAAAAAACCAGTAAACCAGGCGTTTATCAGCTTATCGCGAAACGTGACGACAAATGGGAAGAAGCGTTAGCGTACGTTGAAAGCCGTATGTTGCTGACCAATGAAAATATTTTTGCGGACCCAATGAATCGTATCCGTGCGGATAAATTCATTCGCTCCCGCATTGCTGAAGCGAAAAACTGTATCGCGAATATTTTAGAAACCTGTCAGTACGGTCAATTTTCGTTGCGCCAGTACTTGCCTCAAATTCGAGAGTTTCTCTCGTCTATCGGTGAGGCACATAGTGCTTACAACACAGCACTAAAACTAAAAAATATGGGTATTAACGCTAAGTTCGTTGACCTGTCTGGTTGGGATAATCAAGCGCCAAGAAGCCTTGATGAGTCGATCAGTGACGCGTTTGCTGATATCGATGTATCAAAAGAACTGCCAATCGTGACAGGTTATGCTTACTGTAAAGAGGGCCTAATGCACACTTATGACCGAGGTTATAGTGAGATGACATTTAGCCGAATTGCAGCAATAACAAAAGCGGATTTAGCAGTAATTCACAAAGAGTACCACTTGAGCTCAGCAGACCCACGCGTTGTTGGCCCTGAAAAAGTATTACCAATTGGTAGTACAAACTATGACGTAGCAGACCAACTTGCTAACCTTGGCATGGAAGCGATTCACCCAAATGCCGCTGCGGGTTTACGTGAAAGTGGTATTGAGCTACAGATTAAAAATACATTCGAACCTGAACACGAAGGTACTTTGATCTCTTCAAGCTACCGCCCAGAAGAAGACAAAGTCGAGATCATCGCAGGTAAAGAGAAAGTATTTGCACTGCATTTGTTTGACCAAGCAATGGTAGGAAAAGCCGATAACGTTAGTTACGAATTGATGGAAATCATCTCCGATGCTCGTGTAAGTTTGGTTGGTAAAGAGATGAACGCTAACTCTATTACTTACTATCTAGGTGGCAGTACTGATAGCTTAAACAAAGTATTGTATAAAGCCGAGAAACGTTATCCGAATGCCTCGATTAAAGGCCGTATGGTCGCGCTTATCTCAGCCATCGGTTCTCAAATTGATACCAATAAGACGTTGGCGAAAGGTGTGCTTGCATTGATGAATAATGGCGTTACGCCAGTTGCACTGCACTCATCATTGAGAAATGTAAATGTTCAATTTGTTGTCGGTGATAAGGAATACCAGCACGCGATTTGCGCATTGCATGATGAGTTTTTCCAAAGTAGCAGTTTAGCTAAATCGGTTAATGTGGCTTAGTTTATCCACGGTTAAAATACAAAGGAGAGCAGGTTAGCTCTCCTTTTTTTGTTTTTCAGTTTGTACTCACAATGCCCACTTTGTATAGGCTAAACAGGCGATTTAAGTAAGTTCCTATGTGGCGATACACATAAGCCAGCAGAATGGTCTGCTGGCTTAATGTTACTGATTAACTAACGTTAACTTAGTTTACTTAAACTTGCTGATTTCTTGTTCAACTTTGTCTAGTTGTTGCAGCTTCTCTTGCATTTTTAGAGAGTCGTAGTTTAGTGAAGCAGGGTTCATCGCTGTGCCACGTTGCATTGGGTATTCTGGAAGTGTTTTAAAGAACTCTCCCACAACGTCTTGTACAGGTACAAATAGCCACATGTTGTCAGCCATCCAACGCAAGTACATTTGTGATTCGCTTGGGCCTTTTTCGAATGGGTCAGCGCGTAGGTGGATGATTTTAGGCCAGTTCGGAGCAAAACGAACTGCGTTACTTAGGTTCCCTTCAAGCGTTGCAAAGTGAAGTTTCCAGTCATTCCAGCGAACAGCGTTTAATTCACCATTAGACGTAAAGTAAAGCAGCGACTCACGAGGGCCTTTTTCTTCCTTACCTTCAAAGTATGGCATGAAGTTATAACCATCTAAATGTACACGCCACTCTTTGCCATTTGCTTTGTAGCCTTCTGCCAGTTTTTCTTTTACATCAGGTACGCCAGCAGCTGCCAATAATGTAGGCAACCAGTCTTGGTGTGCCATCATTTCATTGATCTTGGTTCCTGGCTTAATGACGCCTGGCCAACGAACCAGTTGAGGAACACGCATACCGCCTTCCCAAGTTGTACCTTTTTCACCATGGAATGGTGTTGCGCCACCATCTGGCCAAGTCATGGTTTCTGCGCCGTTGTCCGTTGAGTAGATAACGATAGTGTTGTCTGCAACACCTAGCTCATCCAGCTTGTCGAGTAAAACACCTACATGATCATCATGTTCCAGCATACCATCGGCATAAATGCTTACACCTGATTTACCTTGGTATTTTTCCTGCAAGCGAGTCCAAACGTGCATACGAGTGGCGTTATGCCAAATAAAGAAGGGTTTATCCGCCTTAACTGCTTTTTCCATAAATGCCAAAGAGCTCTCTAGGAACTCTTCATCTGCGTGCTCCATACGTTTTCGTGTCATTGGGCCAGTGTCTTCAATCTTACCGTCGGCATAAGACTTAATGACACCACGAGGGCCATAGTTTTTACGAAACTCTGGGTCTTTAGGGTAGTAATAAGTTTCAGGCTCTTCTTCTGCGTTTAGGTGGTATAAGTTACCGAAGAATTCGTCAAAGCCGTGTTTTGTCGGTAAGTGCTTATCTTGGTCACCTAAATGGTTTTTACCAAATTGACCCGTCATGTAACCTTGTTCTTTTAACAGGTCTGCAATGGTTGGCGCCCAATCAGGTATGCCGTGGTCAGATCCTGGCATACCAATTGTTAACAAACCCGTACGAAATGGCTCTTCACCCGTAATAAAGGCAGCGCGACCAGCAGTACAAGACTGTTGTCCGTAGTGATCTGTGAACAACGCACCTTCATTCGCGATACGGTCGATGTTTGGCGTTTTGTAACTCATCATACCTTGGTTGTATGCGCTGATATTCCAGTAGCCGATATCGTCACCAAAAATTGCCAGAATATTCGGTTTGTCGGCTGCCATAGCAGCACTGGACGCCGCTAACAGTCCTGCGCCTACAGCGATTTTGCTCAATTGATTTGCCATAAAAACTCCAGATTGTTGAGAGTAAAGATAAGCACAAGTGAGCCTTATGCTTAGTTGCTGCATAAGTTAATGATGTATATAGAAAAAATCCTCTTATACTCGATATAACCATAAGTTATTGCTAGGTAGTAACCATTTGTTAATTAAGAAGAAATAGGGTTGTCCTGTTAGTTTGTAGAGATTCGTAAAGTAGATTTAGATCACTGAAGAGCCTTATTTTTATTGCGTAGTAGAAGAGGGGATGGAAATGAAAAACAATAGGATGCTCGCTTGTTTTACGGTCCTAAAGCAATACTAAAGTCGTTATGTATTGCTTGTAATTATTTGTATAACCAGTGATTTAGTGTCTATATTGATTTAGGTTGTACATTATAAATATAAGGATATCTATGAGTCAGTGGGCAGGCCGGTTTCGCATTTTATTGCTGGTCAACGTTGTTGTCAGTTTTATGGCTTTTTCTCAAGAGTTATTAATAGAGAAACCAAATATTCCTTCAGGCTTAAATCCGGAATATGCTGGCACACAAGCTTGTATAGATTGCCACCAAAACGAGGTAGCGGCCTGGAAAGGGTCACATCACGATATGGCCATGAAGCATGCAAGTACAACCTCTGTGCGTGGTAATTTTGATAACCATGTTGTAACACACAAAGGAATGCCTAATCGTTTTTTTAAAAAAGGCGGCGAATATTGGGTCAACATTCAAGGCTCTGACGGGCAATGGCATGACTATAAGATCAGCTATACATTTGGCTGGGAGCCACTACAGCAGTACATGGTCGAGTTTGAAGATGGCCGCGTGCAGCTTATTCCTTTTGCTTGGGACACAAGAGCTAAAGTTGAAGGGGGACAGCGTTGGTTTCATCTTTATCCAGAAACGACAACAACGGATGAATTCTATTGGACCAATACCGGGCAAAATTGGAACTTCATGTGTGCTGATTGCCATTCAACGAACCTAAAGAAGAATTACGACGCTGACAAAAACACTTACAACAGCTCATGGTCAGAGATTAATGTGGGATGCGAAGCATGCCATGGTCCCGCTAGTCAGCACATAGAACTGGCCAAGAAATACAAAAATGCTGGCACTTCTTTTGAGCATGACAGCCATTATGGCTTTGATCGAAATTTGTCTAAAGCAGTGTCGGATTGGGTGTTTGAGGAAGGCCATAGTACGTTACAGCCGAAATCAATTGAAGCAACCAATCAAGTGCAAACATGCGCTCAATGCCATAGTCGCCGAACCCAGTTAAATGAAACAGGTGATCATGTTAAAGGTTCTTTTTTTGATAAATATCGCTTAAGTCTTATAACACCTGAACTCTACTATCATGATGGACAGATTTACGACGAAGATTATGTTTATGGTTCGTTTCTTCAATCTGAAATGGCGGAGAAGGGGGTCACGTGCACTAATTGCCATGATCCACACACGGCAGAGTTAACGATCCCAGAAGAGGCAGTATGTTCGCAATGCCATATTGCATCGGAATATACACCTGAAAAGCATACCTTTCATAAGGCTGGATCTGAAGCATCGCAATGTACGACTTGTCACATGCCAGAAACGACTTACATGCAAGTCGATCCTCGTAGAGACCACAGTTGGCATATTCCACGACCGGATTTGAGCAAACATATTGGAACGCCCAATGTTTGCATGTCATGCCATGAAGATAAAAGCAATCAATGGGCCGATGAACAGATAGCAAAATGGTACCCGAATTCGAAGTATCGTAATCAGCAACATTTTGCTGTCGCATTTTATGCGGATTCAATTGGTCATCAAGGAGCAGCAAATGCGTTGGCATACTCTGCTCAGGATTCGTCGTTAAAAGACATTATTCGCGCCTCAGCCCTGGAGAGAATGGGGGGCAACACTGACCAAAATACAACAGTATCTTTGGCTAGGGCCGTTAAGAATGAGAATGAAATGGTTCGATTAGGGGCAATTTCAGGCTCGTCTGGTTATGAATTTCATGATCGGTGGCGGATTCTAGAGCCATTGCTTGGTGACCCGGTGCTTTCAGTGAGAGCGGAAGCTGCCTCGGTGCTGGTAGCGAACTACGCACAAATGACCCCTTTACAAAAAGATATCATTAAATCGCCTTTAGAAGAGTACATGGAAATTCAAGAGTTTAATGCCGATCGTGGTTTCGGAAGAACCAATTTGGCGAATGTGTACCGCAGCTTAGGTGAAATCGACAAAGCGGCCGAGCTGTATAAACAAGCGATCAGCATCGAACCCTATTTCGAAAATAGCTACGTTAACCTAGCAGATTTGTATCGTCACCTAGGTAAAGAAGAAGCTGCGCTCACGGTGCTACAACAAGGGATGAAAGCTCAACCTAAATCCAGCACGTTACCATACAGCGCAGGTCTTTCTTTGTTACGTCAAGGCAAAGCCGATGATGCGAAAAAGCTACTTAGACGCGCCGCAGAAATTGGTGAAACTAATGCTCATTATTGGTACGTGTACGGTCTAGCTCTAGAAAAAAGCGATGTTCTAGAAGCCAGTAAAGCGTTGCAAACAGCATTTGAAGTCGGTGGCAATCCACAGCACTTGTATGCTCAATGCGAGGTTCTAGCGAGAAATCATAAAAAAGGTGCTGTCGCTTTTGCTTTCGATAGGTGCATACAAGAGCTTAGTCACTATGCACCTAAACAAGCTATTGATCAGCTTAAAGCCTCTATTGTTGGGGTCAATAGGAGCTAATTACCAAAAGTGGAGCTTTTATCGCTCCACTTTTTTCTTACTTAGTTTAATCAGCGTCTTTCGCTAATCTCAGCCCCATATCGGACATGATGACTGACTGGCTAGCAAAATCGCGACGATAGTTTTCGGATTCGTCAGCATCATAGGCAAAGCTACCACCTCGTACAGACTTGTGTGCAAGGCTTTCTTTTTCATCTTTTGCGTTTACCGGATTATCACTTGGTGCCGATTTGTAATAGCCTTCATCAAAGGCATCAATAACAAACTCACCAACATTACCCGTCATATCGTATAAGCCAAGCTCATTCGGTTTTTTCTGACCTACCTTGTGTGCTTTATTGTTTGAGTTACTGGCATACCAGGCAACGTCGTTAATATCATCAGACCCCGCGTAAGTGAATCCTTGACTTAGATTCCCCCCTTTCGCAGCAAACTCCCATTCTGCTTCGGTGGGTAAACGATAGTGCTCTCCCGTTTTTTCATTCAATTTCTTTATAAAATAATTGGCTTGTTGCCAGCTAATGTTATTCACGGGCGTATTTGGGTTTCTAAAATAACTCAGAGAAGAGCCTGTAACCGATTCGAATAACTCTTGGGTTACCTCAAATTTTGCCAAATAGAAATCATCCACGCGAACGGTGCGAGCCGGGCGCTCGGATTTATTTGCTGATGGATTATCCGAGCCCATCGTAAATGGTCCACCTTCAATAAGAACCATATCTTGATCGATTTTTTGAGCAAGAGGGCTAGGTTGTGTTGTTGCACATCCAGTCATAATTAGCGAAATCGAAATAGTGGCACCAAGGTAAAGAGTATTACTTTTGGAATGCTTCATAGGGGAGCTCCATCAACATTTATGATCAAAAAATTTTATCAGGCAAGTCTATGAAAAACAGTTATACACACTATAACAAGCGCCACGAATAATTGAACATTATCATCACACTAGGCGATTAACTTAATGATTAGTCTTAACGCCGTTGGGCGCAGGCTAGCAACTAAGAAGGTGATGAATGCACATAACTCAAGGTCCGCAGTTCAATGGAAAAGCATCCAAGCGATTACATGTCATGGCGAAACCTATCGGTGCAGTGTGCAATATCGATTGCACCTATTGTTACTACCTAAGCAAACAAGATTTACTTGAGTACAAGCCAGGCTGCTCACCAGTCATGGATGAGGAAACGCTCGAGACCTATATCCGTCAATATATAGCGGGACAGAATACACCTGAAATCATTTTCTCTTGGCAGGGTGGTGAGCCGACAATGCTAGGTTTGGATTATTTCAAGACAATTGTTGAGCTACAGAATAAATACCGTCCCGATGGCATTACGATCTCCAATGATCTCCAGACTAATGGCACACTGCTTAACGATGAATGGTGTGAGTTTTTAAAGGCGAACAACTTTCTCGTCGGTTTAAGCATTGATGGCCCAGAAATGATGCACAACGCTTACCGAACAAACCGAGCTGGTAGAGGCACATTCCGGCAAGTTATGAATGCGGTTGAATTATTACATAAGCACGAAGTAAAGTTTGCTACGCTCACTTGTGTTAACAACTTGACCGGCCGTAACCCACTTGAAGTGTACCGATTCTTGCGAGATGAAGTACGCTCCCCTCAAATGCAGTTTATTCCAATAGTTGAGCAGAAAACATTCAGAACAACCGCCCCTCAAACTTGGGAGCCAAACGAGCAACTAAAGCAAGGAGATAAACGGTTGATCCCAGGTCATAAAGATGCCGTTGTTGAGCCTTTTTGCGTTGCGGATGAAGCATGGGGAAATTTTCTGATCGCGATTTTCAATGAATGGGTTTTACACGATATCGGCAACGTGTTTGTGCAGTACTTTGAAGCCAGTATCGAAACCTGGATGGGCAGAAAAAACCCACTGTGTACGTTAGGTGAAATCTGCGGGAAAGGCTTAGCAATGGAGCCTAATGGTGATGTGTTTGCGTGTGATCATTACGTGTACCCAGAATATAAGGTTGGAAACATTCATCACGAAAAGCTCGATACGCTCGCTTATAGCTCTGAGCAGCAGAAATTTGGGTTTGCTAAAAGTCGTACGCTGCCCCAACAGTGCCTTCAATGTGATTATCAATTTGCATGTTTTGGAGAATGTCCCAAAAACCGTTTTATCCGTACTAGGCAAGGTGAGCCTGGTCTTAATTATCTCTGCGCGGGTTGGAAGAAGTTTTTTACCCATGTTGATCAGTCGATGGCGTACATCTTACGAGCGACAGGTAACCCAGTGGTTCACGGTAAATACAGTGACCAGATTCTACGCCAGCAAGCTACTCAAACACAGACTGTGTTTGAAACGAAGTTTTAAGATAGTCACTACGCCTGCTACAGGCCCGGAAATGAAAGAATATAGGTTATTGAATGCAAAAAATTAAGCTGCTCTCTAAATCATTACTCGTGATCTCGATCGGCATTGCTACGAGTCAAGCCGTGGTGGCACAAGAAACAACATTGCTAGACCCAGATCAAGTATCGCCGACAACGGTTGTCACTCCACAAGAAGCTCAAATGACACCGGCGCAACGAGTCGAAAAGCTGTCTTATGATGCGCAAAATAAAAAGTTGTCTTCAGAAAAACGTATTGATGCTTTACGTGAGTTAGCCAACTATCCAAGCCAAAATGCATTGGTTGCAGTTGCGCGTGGGTTGCAGGATGAAGATGCAGGTATTCGCGAAGCTGCGATCGTGGGAGCACAACCATATATGATTGAGCACCGTTGGCGTTTGATTTCACCATTATTGAGTGATGACGCCGCCATGGTGCGAATTACAGCAGCGATTAACCTCGTTCGAGATTACGCCAATTTGAGTTCAGAGCAACAGCAGTCACTTGAAGGGCCTGTTTCAGAGCTGACAGCACACTTGTCCAGTAAGAACGATAATGTTTCCAAGTTATTACTTGCAGACGTTTACCGTTGGCATCGTGATTGGGATAAAGCGGCGCTGATATACCCAGAGTTAACTAAGCTTGAGCCAAACAACCCTCAAGTTTGGTTAAGCTATGCAGACAACTTCCGAGCGCAACAGCTAGACCAAAAAGCTATCAACGTGCTTGACGAGGGCATCAAGCTAAATTCAGAAGATGCCTCGCTGCATTATTCTAAATCTCTCGCTTTGGTTAGATTAGACAAAAAGAAAGAAGCGGCGTTTGAAATAGACAAAGCTGCGACGATGGCAAAGACGAACAGTTACTTTTGGTATTTAAATGGTGTTCTGCAAGAAGAGTTAGACTTGAAGAAGTCTGTCAACGCTTTTGAGCAAGCGTATTTGATATCCGGTGCTCCAGAACAATTGTATGCCGTGTGTGACATCTATGTCAGATACGGCAACCCTAAAACGGATGACTGTTTAACAGAGCTAACGAAGGTCGCTCCCGACTATGTTATTGAAGAGCTCAATCAGAAAAAGGGACGTAAAAGTGCCTCTACATCAGTTGAAGCCAATGAATTTAAACTCTAATCGGTAAATTCCATGTTCCTATTTCAATAAAATAGTGAACCAATTTAGTGACGGTGTCACTCTTTGGTGGCCGTTGGATATGTCAGTTCAATATGCGCCTGTTTCAATTGAACTATACTTTTGATTGGATTCGCACCTAGCACCTCAATATAAGGAATTAAGATGGCTATAAAGTTAAAGACGATTGTCTTAGCAACAGGTTTTGCTCTGTCTAGTTACGCTGTTGCTGCTGATATGCAAGATCCACTTCCGTCATGGAACAACACTGACGCTAAGCAAGCTATTATGGCGTTTGTTACGAAAACAACGACCCAAGGTTCGGATTCCTATGTTCCTGAAAGCCAACGAATCGCGACGTTTGATAATGATGGAACACTTTGGGCAGAAAAGCCTGTTTATCTACAGTTGTTTTTTGCGATCGATAGAGTAAAAGAAATGGCCTCTGAGCATCCTGATTGGAAGACAACCGAACCCTTTGCTTCCGCATTAAAAGGTGACATGGAGGGGATTGGTAAACAAGGACTCGAAGGTGTAATGAAGCTTGTTATGGCAACCCATTCTGGAATGTCTACTGAACAGTTTCATCAAGAAGTTAAGGAATGGTTGAAAACGGCTGTCCATCCAACAACGGGTAGACCATACACTGAAATGGTCTATCAACCTATGCTCGAACTGCTCGACTATTTAAGAGCTAACGACTATCAGACCTACATCGTTTCTGGAGGCGGAATTGAATTTATGCGCGTTTGGGCGCCGGAAGTATACGGCATTCCAACGCAAAACATCGTGGGAACGACGTTAAAGGCGGAATATCAAAGTGTTGATGGAAAACCTACCATCCAACGTATGCCGGAAATAGACTTTGTCAATGACAAAGCAGTAAAGCCTGTGACGATCCAAAACTTCATTGGCAAACGTCCGGTCATGGCGTTTGGTAATTCTGATGGTGATTTACAGATGTTAGAGTGGACGAAAGCAGGTTCAGGTCCAAGATTTTCTGCGATTATCCATCACACGGATGACAAGCGCGAATGGGCGTATGATAAAGATTCTCATGTTGGTAAGTTAGATAAATCGTTTAAAGTAGGTGAAGAGCAAGGTTGGCTATTTGTCGATATGAAACAAGATTGGAATCAAGTGTTTAAAGAGAGCACTAAATGATAATCTTTGTTTGACCATAAATTGCTGCAACCAAACAATTGCAACGAAATAAAAGGCCTCACAATTGAGGCCTTAGTTAATTCCACAGTAGCTTCGATACCTAGGGTCTAGTTTCTAGGTTGCTGTGTCATTGTTTCTACCACTTTTTCAATACTTAACGAGCTACCTTTCGTTGCAGGGAACTCCTTAAATGTCTCTAGGAACTTACGCACGATAGCTTGAGCAGGAACGAACATCCACATTTGATCAGCGTAAAAATGTCTGACGTAAAGTGCTGCATCTGGACCGACCTCAAATGGATCCATACGAAGGTTTACAATCAAAGGCCAACTAGGTGTTTTGCGGTATGCCTCATTAATGGCACCCTCCATAATACTGAAGTGGATCTTCCAGTCTTTATAACGAACGGCGTTTAAATTACCACCAGCATCGAAGTAAAAGATTTCTTTGCGTGCGCCTTCATCAGCTTTACCAGTCAGCAGATCAAGTTGGTTGTAGCCATCTAAATGTGCTTTAAAGGTTTTGCCCGCTGCTTTATGACCCTTCAATAGTTTTTCTTTCACATCAGGTTCGCCCACAGCTGCTAGTAGAGTTGGCATCCAGTCTTCTTGTGAAAAGATATCGTTGATAACCGTTCCTGGTTTAATGTTTCCAGGCCAGCGTACCATCATCGGAACGCGGAATCCGCCTTCCCAAGTCGTACCTTTTTCGCCCTTGAACGGTGTAGTACCACCATCTGGCCAGGTAAATTTCTCAGCGCCATTATCAGTACTAAAAACAACAATGGTGTTATCTGCTACGCCTAGCTCTTCAAGTTTATCAAGCATGACACCTACTTGATCATCTAGGTCCATCATGCCATCGGCGTATAAGCCGTAACCTGACTTCCCTTGATATTCTTCACTCAAATGTGTCCAGACGTGCATACGGGTTGAGTTATGCCAAATAAAGAATGGTTTGTCTTCTTTTACTGCTTTTTCCATAAATGCCAAGCTAGCATCCATGAACTCTCGGTCTACGTTTTCCATACGCTTACGAGTAAGGGGACCTGTGTCCTCGATTTTGCCATCCGCAGTCGCCTTCAACACGCCTCGAGGTCCGAATTTTTTACGAAACTCTGGATCTTTTGGATAAAACTCAGACTCAGGCTCTTCTTCCGCGTTTAAATGGTATAGGTTACCAAAGAACTCATCAAACCCATGGTTAGTTGGTAGGTGCTCATCTTGATCACCAAGGTGGTTTTTACCAAACTGACCAGACACATAGCCGTGATTTTTAAGTAACTCTGCGATAGTAGGATCTTTCGATTGAATACCCTCTTTTGCGCCGGGCATACCAATAGTCAATAGACCGGTACGAAACGGATGTTGACCCAGAATAAATGAGGCTCGTCCGGCAGTACAACTCTGTTGTGCGTAAGCGTCTGTGAAAATGGCACCTTCATTGGCGATTTTATCAATGTTAGGAGTCTTCCCTCCCATCATACCATTGTGATACGCACTAATGTTGTATACACCTACATCGTCACCCCAGAACACAAGGATGTTGGGCTTATCGGCAGCAAAGGCTGTGGACGCAGCTAATGTACCGACCAATGCCATTACCTTTTTAATCGAGTTTCGCATGAAAATCCTCCGCGATAAATGAATCCATTATCGTTATATAACGTTACTAATTGTGTTCATCATGGCGAAGTCGAGTGAGATGACACCAAATGAGACAATGTAGTCAGTTGAATATAGTAGAGGTTTTTTGTTGCTTCCAAGTAATCCCTGTTTTTCAAAAATGTTAACTAACATGGACTAGACTTTAGTGTGTTTTAAGTGTGATAAGACGCACTTACAGGATTGAATTTCAATGAAAGGCGACACTATGAAAAATAAACTAGCAACTATCCTGTTTCTATGTATCCCGTTAGAAGTGGTTGCGGAAGAGACACCAAATGTCGTGGTAATGTTGGTTGATAACCTTGGGTGGGGGGAACTAAGTTCCTATGGGAGTACCAGAGGTGTTGAAACTAAAAACTTAGATCAACTTGCTAGAGAAGGTGTACGCCTTACTAATTTTAATGTGGAACCGCAATGCACGCCAACTCGCTCCTCATTCATGACGGGGAGGCGAGCGCTTAGATCTGGGACAGATAAGGTTGTTTGGGGAGTGCCTTACGGTATGGTGAACTGGGAGATAACCATTGCAGAGAAGTTTAAGGAACAAGGATATAACACGAGCCTTTACGGGAAATGGCATTTGGGAGACCAAAAAGGGCGCTTTCCAACGGATCAAGGCTTTGATGAATGGTATGGCATTGCAAATACGACGGATGAGTCAGAATATAGCTCTCAACCCGGTTATAAAGCTATATTACCTAAACCTCAAATCCTTTCAGCTAGAGCAGGGCAGGATCCTAAAGGGGTCAAAGAATATAATTTGGACTCACGTAGAACGATTGACAGTGAGCTAGTTGAACATGCCACAGATTTTATAAATCGAAATGTGAAAGAGAATAAGCCATTTTTCTCTGTAATTACTTTTACTCAACCACATTTACCGACGCTACCTCATCCTGATTTTATTGGTAAAACAGGCAAAGGAAATTACTCAGATGTGTTAGCTGAGATAGATTTTCGAGCTGGGCAAGTTATTGGTGCAATAGAAAAAGCAGGAATTAAAGACAATACACTAGTGATTTGGTTTTCTGACAACGGTCCAGAGTGGCATATGCCATACCAAGGCTCTAGCGGACCATGGCGTGGTGCGTACTTTACGGCTCTTGAAGGCTCTCTCCGAACACCATTTATTGCCTCTTGGCCTAACCACATCAAACCGGGCAGAGTGAGTGATGAAATTATCCATGTTGTGGATCTATTTGCCTCACTTTCTCATGTCGGTGGATACAAATTACCAAGCGATAGAACAATAGATAGTATTGATCAGTGGGCCTTTTTAAAGGGAGATAGTGAAAAGTCTAATCGAGATGGTTTTATCGTTAACAATGGCTCTGAAACCTACGCTTATAAGTGGGAAAATTACAAGATGCACTTTATTGATCAAGATATCATGCCGGAGAAAGGGCGCCCATTACAGATCCCTGAAATATACAATTTGATTGATGACCCTAAAGAGGAGTTTGATTTAAGAAATAATGCCACATGGTTATTTCCTATCATGATAGGAAAGAGAGTAAAGTTTGAATCTTCCGTTGCAACAAGCTGCGATACGATTCCTTTCCCTGCTCCATTTGGATATAAGCCCGATTGTAGCAAGGGGAATTTCAATCAATTTCCAGTGGATGGGTTACGCCAGAAGTAGTTTACCCCAATGGCTCTTTCTCGCATACATGAGGTATGTTTTTGGTTCAATATCTCATTAGAGCCATTTAGGGCCATGTTTTTTCTAGTTTCATTTGAACAGTCACATTCGTCGACCATACTTAAAGTTCGTTGTTTCATATGGGGCGAATTATGCATCCAATACTCTACATTCAAATCGGTAATGTTCTTTGGGTGGTTTTAAGTGACGGTTCTTGGATCCAAATGTTGCCTAACGAACAATTAGTTCCAGAAGTAGAGGTGGTTGTTCTTAATACTGACATTCTCGATATTGCATTTAATGAAGATACAACAAGTGAGGATGAATCGAGTTCGAATGATCTTTTAATTGCTTCTCAAAACGGTATTGAATCCACTTTTAATCAGAGCGTTCGAGATTTTAGTGAGTCTTCTGGTGGGTTAAGTTTTGTTGCCTATATTCGCGCTGTTTTACCTGAGCAACTCGTTTCTAATGGCTATGTTACTAGGCCAGCAGTGCAAGAAAGAGAAAACCCAACTTCTGAGACTCAGGCTCCTGAGCGGTTGAATCCCGATGCTATATTAACGGTGGATATTCTTGATGGCGGCGATGGATACGAAAACCAGTTTGAAGTTCCTAGTGTCACGATTCAAGGTGACGCACTCAAGATAAGCGATGAGTGGCTTGTTACTATCACCATTACCGACAGCCTCAATAATTCCATTACTGTT